>ERZ838225.112-NODE-112-length-124882-cov-5.375271_pt1 | contig 124882 bp, 115 predicted proteins | sample MGYA00519684_ERZ838225 | MGnify/ENA primary metagenome ERZ838225 (study PRJEB31850, sample SAMEA3708829) | human gut metagenome | biome: human gut; feature: human-associated habitat; material: faeces | place: China | collected 2014 ... | reverse complement strand
GAGAGAGATTCAATATGAAAACAGGATTTCAGATGTATGAGGATGAATTTTTGGAGCGAGGAAGGGCCGAAGGCAAAGAGATTGGAAGGGTTGAGGCAACCCGCTCAGTAATACAATCTGCTTTGGCATTGAATCTTCCTGTAGAACAGATTGCCCAAATCTGCAGCTGTGGAGTGGATCGAGTGAAGCAGGTTCAGGCAAGTCTGGAGAAAGAAGCGGCAGTTCAATCCTGAAATAGAAATAAGAAAGTTTTTATTTGCAGAAATTCAGGAATTGTGTTTTAATAATGAGGTAGTTTGTGTGTATGGGGGAGCGGCTTACACTACAAATTAATAAGGAGATTACAGTATGTGTGGAATTGTCGGATTTATTGGAAGTCATCAGGCAGCGCCAATTCTTTTAGACGGGCTGTCAAAGCTGGAGTACCGAGGATATGACTCGGCGGGACTGGCTGTCCGGGACGGTGATGCTCCGGTTCAGATTGTGAAGGCAAAGGGACGGTTGAAGGCGCTTGCGGAGAAGACCAACAACGGAGAAACCTTAAAGGGAACCTGCGGCATTGGTCACACCAGATGGGCTACTCACGGAGAACCATCAGAAACGAATGCACATCCTCATTGCTCGGATGATGGAAATGTTGTGGGTGTTCATAATGGCATTATTGAGAATTATCAGGAACTGAAGGATAAGCTGGTGAGAAAGGGTTATACCTTTTATTCTTCTACAGACACAGAGGCGGCAATTAAGCTGATTGATTATTATTACAAAAAATATGAAGGAACTCCGGTAGATGCTATCAATCATGCCATGGTGCGTATCCGTGGTTCCTATGCTCTGGCAGTGATGTTCCGTGATTATCCCGGGGAGATTTATGTGGCAAGAAAGGACAGTCCCATGATTTTGGGAGTGACTGACGGCGAATGCTATGTGGCTTCTGATGTTCCTGCTATTTTGAAATATACCCGTCAGGTATATTATATTGGAAATATGGAGATGGCCCGTCTGGCAGATGGAGCAGTTACGTTTTACAACCTGGATGGGGATGAGATTTCCAGGGAACTGACTGAGATTGAGTGGGATGCTGAGGCGGCAGAGAAGGGCGGCTTTGAGCATTTTATGATGAAGGAAATCCACGAGCAGCCCAAGGCTGTGGCGGATACCCTTTCTTCTGTGATCCGGGACGGCAGACTGGATTTGTCTGGCGTAGGGTTGACAGAAGAGGAGATTCAGGGCATTTCCCAGATTCATATTGTGGCCTGCGGATCTGCTTATCATGTGGGGGCTGTAGCTCAGTATGTGATGGAGGATCTGGCTGAGATTCCGGTTCGGATTGATGTGGCTTCGGAGTTTCGTTACAGAAAGCCTCTGTTAGATCCCAAAAGCCTGGTGATTGTGATCAGCCAGTCCGGAGAGACGGCAGACAGTCTGGCAGCCCTTCGGGAGGCAAAGCAGTGCGGAGTGAAGACATTGGCTATTGTCAATGTGGTTGGTTCTTCTATTGCCAGAGAGGCAGACAATGTCTTTTATACTATGGCAGGTCCTGAGATTGCAGTGGCAACAACGAAGGCCTACAGCACTCAGCTGATTGCAGTGTACTGTCTGGCACTGCAGTTTGCGCTGGTAAGAGGAAAGATGGATGAGAAGCGGTATTCCACTCTGTTGGAGGAGCTTCAGACCATTCCGGAAAAGATTGGGAAGATTCTGGAGGATAAGGAGCGAATCCAGTGGTTTGCTGCAAAGAATTCCATGGCAAAGGATGTGTTCTTTATTGGAAGAGGCGTTGACTATGCCGTTTCTCTGGAGGGAAGCCTGAAGCTGAAGGAGATTTCCTATATTCACTCAGAGGCTTATGCAGCCGGTGAACTGAAGCACGGAACGATTAGTCTGATTGAAAACGGCACTCTGGTGATTGGCGTTTTGACTCAGGAGCAGCTGTATGAAAAGACGCTTTCCAATATGGCGGAATGCAGAAGCCGCGGCGCTTATCTGATGGGGCTGACTTCTTATGGAAGGTATGATATTGAGGATGCTGTGAATTTTGCAGTCTATGTACCGAGAATAGATGAGCATTTTGCAGCCAGTCTTGCGGTGATTCCTCTGCAGCTTCTGGGGTATTATGTGAGCGTAGCCAGAGGACTGGATGTGGATAAGCCGAGAAATCTGGCCAAGTCGGTGACTGTAGAATAATGAATGATTCTGTACAGGAAGCAAAGGGAATAGAAGAGACAGCAGAATAGAGTTGATTAAGAAAACCCCGGAAGAAGTGTGGACACAGACTGCAGATGGACGCAGAGTATGTGAAACTGCATAGGCTTTTTCGGGGTTTTTACATTTATTTGATCAGGAGGAAAGCAAGTTATGAAACTGAATACCATTCATCATATTGCAATTATTGTTTCGGATTATGAGAAATCCAGGGATTTTTATGTGAATAAGCTTGGATTTTCTGTGATTCGGGAAAATTACCGTCCAGCCAGAGATGACTGGAAGCTGGATCTTAGAATCAATGAAACAACGGAACTGGAGATCTTTGGGGTAAAGAACCCGCCGAAGCGTGTGACTGGACCGGAGGCGGCAGGGCTTCGCCACCTGGCTTTTTATGCAGAGGATCTGGACGGAATGATTGCAGAGCTGACAGAAATGGGAATTGAGGTGGAACCGGTCCGTGTGGATGAATTTACCGGAAAGCGGATGACCTTTTTTGCAGATCCGGATGGACTTCCGCTGGAGCTTCATGAGTAGGCCGGAAGGAACAGAGGCCCTTGAGTGTCTGGAATTTACTTACCGGATTCATGGAGGTGAAATGTTTGTAGACAGGAGGACAAAATCCACCTGCTGAATTCAGAAAAATGTAAGATTTTTCCAGTTGTGCTGCTGGGATTTTTATGATATAAGTGTATTAATAGTCCTAGTACACACAGGGTACGTAGGGGAAAGGAGACAGACGATCGATGATTCTGCTGGATTATAAAGACAGCCGCCCTATATATGAGCAGGTAGTGGAAAAGCTGCAGGAGCTGATGCTTCTGGGGGTTCTGGAAGAGGATGACCAGATGCCCTCTGTGCGGAGTCTGGCTATGGAGCTTTCTATCAATCCCAATACGATACAGCGTGCCTACGGAGAGCTGGAACGTCAGGGATACATTTATATGGTAAAGGGACGGGGAAGCTTTGTGGGAAGCATCAGGCGTCTCAAAGAGGCCAGAAGACAAAAGCTGGCAGGAAGCATGAGAGAGCTGGCCAGGGAGGCCGTAAGTCTTGATATGGACTGTGAGACATTTGTAAACCTGGCCAGAGAGGAGTATGGCCGGACGGCGGAAGAGAGCAGGGAGGAGCAGTCGGTATGATAGAGGCAGTAAATTTGACAAAGAGGTTTGACAGCATTCTTGCTGTGGATCATATCAGCGCAACGATCCGCACAGGAAGTGTGTTTGGCCTGATTGGAACGAATGGAGCGGGAAAGAGTACCTTTTTGAGGATGGCGGCAGGTGTTCTGAAGCCGGATGAGGGAACGGTTACGGTAGACGGAATGACGGTTTTTGAAAATGAGGAGGCAAAACGGAAATTTTTCTATATTTCTGATGAGCAGTATTTTTTCAGCAATGCCACTCCTGTAGAGATGATGGAATATTACCGGATTGTTTATCCTGGATATGATGAAAGCCGGTTCCATAGCCTGATGAAGAATTTTGGATTGGATGAGAAGCGCAAGATCAATACATTTTCCAAGGGTATGAAAAAGCAGCTTTCTGTTATTTGCGGAATCTGTTCTGGTACAGAGTACCTGTTCTGTGACGAGACCTTTGACGGACTGGATCCGGTGATGCGTCAGGCTGTAAAGAGTATTTTTGCCAGCGATATGGCCCAGCGGCAGCTGACTCCGATTATTGCTTCTCACAATTTAAGAGAGCTGGAGGATATCTGCGATCATGTGGGACTTCTGCATAAGGGCGGGATTCTTTTGAGCCGGGATCTGGATGAGATGAAAATGAAGATTCACAAGGTTCAGTGTGTATTGAAGCCCGGAGTGGAGCCGGAGAGTCTGGAGGGCCTGGAAATCCTGAAAATCGAGAGGAGAGGAAAACTGATGACTCTGACGGTTCGCGGGGATCTGAGCCGGGTAGAGTTTGTAATGCAGAAAGCGGATCCGGTCTTTTACGAGACGATTCCTCTTTCTCTGGAGGAAATCTTTATCAGTGAAACGGAGGTAGTCGGCTATGACATCAAAAAACTTATTTTTTAAGCTGATGAGAAAGGATTTGGGGCAGAGACTCTGGGCCGTGGCGCTGATAGGAATGGGCTGCTTTTTTGCCTACCCTGTGACGGCGGCGGTGAGTGCAGGAGAGATCGAGCGTTATGAGGATCTGAAGCTGGGGCTGCTCCGTTACAGTGATCAGATTATGGAATGGCTGTCCTTTGAAAATGGCATGACAGCATTTGTGATGATGGCAGCTGCTCTGGTATGCGGAATCAGCGGCTTTGCGTGGCTGAATGCAAAAAGCAAGGTAGATTTTTATCATAGTATTCCTGTACGCAGAGAGGTGCTTTTTGCCGTTGATTTTGTCAATGGAATTCTGATTATGGCAGTTCCGTATGTGATTTCTATGATTGCGGCTGCCTGTATTGCAGTGGGCTACGGAGTGGACGGCACGAAGCTGTGGCCGGTGGTTTTTGCGGCCTGCGGACTTCACCTGACTTACTTTATTTTGATGTATACCATGGTGGTTGTGGCAGTGATGCTGACTGGCAACATGGTTGTGGCCTTTCTGGGCTGCGTGGTATTTTCTTCAGCAGTTCCTCTGGCAGCCAGTTTGATTCAGGGATATTTTATGGTGTTTTTCCGCACTGGAATGTGGGAGAGCTGGCAGAATTTTATGGAAACGGGAATCCGTTTTTCTCCGGTCTGCGAGTACATCAGCAGCTATGATGCCTATATAAACGGAGAAAGCATGGCTTCTTATGTGACGATTGCTCTTGCAGCATCGCTTCTCTTTACCGTGGTGGGATGCTTTCTGTATAAGAAGCGTCCTTCGGAGGCGGCAGGAAAGGCTATGGCGTTTCCTGTAACCATGCCGGTGATACGGATTATTCTGGTGCTTTTGTCAGCTTTTGGTCTGGGCGTTTTTTTCTGGGGACTGCGTTCCTCTACCGGTTGGGCTGTGTTTGGACTTATCTGCGGCGCTGTGATTTGTCACTGCACCATTGAAATCATTTATCATTTTGATTTTAAAAAGCTGTTTGCCCATCCGGTTCAGCTGGTGGGCTGCATCCTGGTATCAGTGGCAGTGCTGTTTGCCTTCCGCTATGACTGGTTTGGCTATGATACCTATATTCCGGATGCAGGGAAAGTGAAATGTGCAGCTGTTTCCGTAGATCGGCTGGATTCCTGGGTTTCCCGGGGATATGTGCTGAAAAAGGAGGACGGCTCCTACCAGTGGAAATATCTGGAGGATGACTGGCTTCTGGATATGATGGAATCAGAGGATGTGGAAACGATCTGCAATATTGCGGCAGCCGGAGTGGAGCAGCTTGGGGAGAGAACGCAGGATACCTCTGTACGTGAGGAGGAGGGCACTTTCAGCCGGGTAAAAATCTGTTACACCATGAACAGTGGACGGAAGGTATACAGAAGCTATTACATGGATATGGACAGAAATCTGCCTCTGTTTGAAAAGCTGTATGCCAGCGAGGCATACCAGAAGGCCAGTTTTCCTCTAATGAAAAAGACGGCAGACGAGGTGGCGGATATCCGCTGGCGCTGCGGCGGCGAATCATCGGAGGTGCGGCTTGACACCCTGGGAAAAGCAGAAAAAAAGGAGCTTCTGGAAACCTATCAGAAGGAATTTTCTGAAATGACCATTGAGCAGATGAAATATGAGCTTCCTGCAGGTCTGATTCGCTTTACCTCAGATCAGGACGTGGAGGCCCTGAATTGGGAGCATTTTCAGAAAGTAAGGGATTCGGAGGATTACTATTCCTATCATTCCTATAATTTTGCAGAAAAGGATTATTATCCGGTCTATCTTTCCTTCAAAGAAACCTGTGCGCTTCTGAGAAAGTACGGAATTATGCCAGGAGAGTATTACGACAGCCTGGATCTCTATGCAGTGACCGTAAGCCGGTGGAATGACAAGAAACAGGTTCAGGAGCAGGCAGTATTTGATAAGCCGGAGGAGATTGAAAGGCTGAAGAAGGTGATATCAGTGCCGGGTGTACAGTATTATAACAGCATGTATCTCCAGTCGGATCTGGATGTTGTTTTCTATAACAGGAACGGTGAGCAATATAGTCATTATGCAGTATTTCCAAAGGATCAGATTCCGGACTTTGTACTGGAGAGGATGCAGCCGCTTCCCTGAGAAAATCAGGTACAGCAACAGGATAAAAGACATTTTTTGACGCATAGAAGGTAATTCTGTATTGCGGAAAGAATTTGGCAGTACAGGAAAACATAGAAGAGGGAAAGGGTTCTATGACAGATCAGGAATATGAGAAGGAGCTGGCGGAGCTGATGAATTCTGCTCCGTCTGATGAGAAAAAGCATAAGAAAGGAAGAATTCGCAGAGCATTTAAGGCTATTGGTTCCTGGAGCAGGAGGCGTAAACTGATAACCGGGGCGGCGGCAGTAGCCGTCGCTTTGCTTGTATGTTTCAAAATATCCGGCTCTGGAGGACAGACGGGAGTCCCGGTGATGACACAGGCTCTTACACGGGGAACGGTAGAGGAGATTTTATCGGTCAGCGGGCCTGTATCAGGAACGGACAGTGCGGAGGTGGTGTCCAGCCTTCATGCAGAGATTCTGGAAATTCTGGTGAAGGAAGGAGATCGGGTGAAGGCAGGTCAGGTGTTGGCCAGACTGGATCCTGATGATGTTCAAAAGGAGGTGGAAATCGCTCAAAATGCCTATGATCTGGCATCAGCCAATCTGGATGAGGCTCAGAGAGAGGCTAAAAAGGGCTATGCAGAGGCACTACAGGAGCAGCAGGCTGCACAAAGGGATTATGACAGAAAGGCAGTGCTGTTTGCAGGGGGAGATATTTCTCAGGCAGAGATGGAGGCAGCTGCGGATTCCCTAAACAGCGCGAAACGAAAAACAGCCTCTTTCTATATGGAAAACGGAGAGCCGGCGGCAGAACCCTCTTTCCGTCTGCAGGTGAAAAATGCAGAATTTGAGCTGGAGCAGAAGAAGGAGCGCCTGGAGGAGACAGAGGTCACGAGCCCTATTGACGGAACTGTGGTTCGAGTGAATTCCCGGGTTGGCCGTTTTGCCGATATGGTGGATGATGACAAGCCGCTTTTTGCTATAGATAACCTGGATAATCTGGAAATGAAAATCAGTGTCAGCGAATATTCCATTGGTAAGGTGAAGCTGGGCCAGGAGGCAGAGATTACTGCAGATATTTTAAATGGCCAGACGGAACGGGGGGTAATTACGGCCATTTCTCCCACAGGAGAGGAAAAAGGCGGAGGCTCTACAGAGCGGGTAATTCCAACAACAATCCGGATTCAGAATACAGATACGTCCCTGATTGCAGGAATTACGGCCCGGGCCAGAATTGTCCTAAACCGGGCAGAGAATGTCTGGGTTGTTCCTGTATCTGCGATTATAGAGAGAGAGGACGGTACATGGCTGGCGGCTGCGGAGGCAGGAAAGGCAAGATTGATTCCTGTGGAGAAAGGCGTAGAAGGCGATGTGTCTGCAGAGATTTCCGGTGATGGTCTTTCAGAGGGGCTGAACTATCTGGTTACTCCGGATCCGGCCTTACAGGATGGGACTGCAGTGACTGCGGTTTCCCAGGAATAAGGGGGGCTGGAAATGAAGGAATACGGCGAGGAGCTGATTCGGATTGAGAATATGGCTAAGGTGTATGATACAGGAGCTTTAAAGGTTCTGGGACTGAAACGGATCAATCTGACTATTCGCCAGGGAGAGTTTGTGGCGATTATGGGACAGTCTGGTTCAGGAAAATCAACATTGATGAATATTCTGGGCTGTCTGGATCGGCCTTCTCTGGGACATTATTATCTGGACGGAGCAGATGTGGCAGGAATGACCTCGGATGAGCTTTCGTCTATTCGCAATAAAAAAATCGGTTTTGTTTTTCAGTCCTTTAATCTGATTTCCCGGATGTCGGCGCTGAAAAATGTGGAGCTTCCCATGATCTATGCCCACCTGGGAAAGCGGCAGCGGACAGAGCGGGCAGAGGAGCTTTTAAAGCGGGTGGGCCTGGGAAAACGAATGCATCACCAGCCCAATGAGCTCTCTGGCGGTCAGAGACAGCGGGTGGCGATTGCCCGGGCACTTGCCAACAACCCGCCTCTGCTTTTGGCTGATGAGCCTACGGGAAATCTGGATACGGCGGCTTCTGTAGAGATTATGGAGCTGTTCAGCCGTCTCCACAAGGAGGGAACCACGGTGGTGCTGGTTACTCATGAGGAAGAAATTGCAGCCTTTACAGAGCGGATTATCCGGTTTCGGGACGGGGAAATCATCAGTGATGAGACGAATATACCCCATGAGCCGGAGTTTAGCCGCCATGTAGAGCGGAATACGGATTTTGAACCGGAGGAGGTTTCCGGCGGAAAGGAGTTTCCATGCTGATTGAAAATATGAAAATGGCATTTTCTGCTATTCGGATAAACAAGATGCGCTCTTTTCTGACCATGCTGGGAATCATCATCGGAATCGGTTCGGTGATTTCTATTGTATCTATTGGAGATACTATGCGGAGTATGTTTGCGGATCTGTATAAGGAGGTCGGGCTGACCCAGGCTTATATATCCATTGGATATTGGCTGGAGGAGGTTCGTCAGAGCGATTATTTTACATTGGACGATATGGAGCGGATTCGGGACGTTTTTGGGGAGGAAATTGCCTATATGGACTGCTCCTCCAGCGTTTCTGCCAATGCCCAGAACGGGAGAACCCAGGTAAAGTTTAATTATGAGGGGATTGACTGGAATTATCAGGACGTACAGCCGGTGAATATTGTATACGGAAGGTATTTGAATGAAGCAGACGTAAAGGGCCGCAAAAAAAATGTGGTAATGGATACAGACAGCGCCATGCTTCTCTTTGGCGTGGAAAATGCTGTGGGAAAGACCTTTCGCACAACAATTTACGGAACAACGGATGAATATACGGTGGCAGGCGTATACCGGAAGGAAATCAGTCCATTTCAGGCCATGATGATGGGAACCAGTGAGGGAGGGACGGCCTTGATTCCCTACACGCTTCTGGCCTGGCCCAATGACTATTTTTATTCCATTCGTGTGTTTGCAAAGGATGATGTAAATCTGGATGTGTTTTTCGGACAGCTGAAGTCTTATATTGGACGGCTGAAGGGAAGAAATCCGGAGGATTATTATATGCAGACGGCGGTGGAGGAAATGGGAATGATGGACAGCATGATGGGAGGTCTTTCTGCAGCTGTGGGAGGCATTGCGGCCATTTCCCTGCTGGTAGGAGGAATTGGAATTATGAATATTATGCTGGTTTCTGTAACAGAGCGGACGAGGGAAATCGGAATCCGAAAAAGTCTGGGAGCCAGAACCCGGGATATTCTGATTCAGTTCCTTACCGAATCTGCTATATTGTCAGCCTGCGGCGGAATTATTGGAATTCTTCTGGGCGTGGGACTTGTATCGGCAGGAGGAATGGCTCTCGGCGTAACAGCGGTGATCCGTCCGTCTGTAGTGGTGATGGCAGTGGGCTTTTCTGCCCTGGTAGGCGTATTTTTTGGAATTTATCCTGCCTCCAAGGCAGCAAAAAAGGATCCCATTGATGCTTTGCGCTATGAATAGAGATGATCCTTCAGAAGCTCCCGGATGGCTTCTCCGGCAATCAACAGTCCAGCTACAGGTGGAACGAAGGAAATACTGCCGGGAACAGAGCGTCTGTTTCCGGCTTCTTCTGATTCCATAACCGGAGTAAGGGGTTCCTCCTTAGAATAGAGTACCTTTAGATGAGCAATGCCTCTTTTTTTCAGCTCTCTGCGCATAACCCGGCACAGGGGGCAGACAGAGGTTTTTGTAATATCTGTGATTTCAAACAGTTCTCCGTGCAGCTTGTTTCCAGTGCCCATGGAGGAGATCAGAGGAATCTCGTGGTCTTTTGCATACTGGACGATGGCCAGCTTGGCTGTGACAGTATCAATGGCATCTATGATATAATCAATAGGCCTGTCTGCCCCAGGAAGACAGGGAATGGAGTCTAAAAGGGGAGACAGATTATCCGGGAGCACAAAGGTTTCATAGGTGAGAATCTGAGCCTGGGGATTGATGTCCAGGATCCGTTTCTTCATAACCTGTGTTTTGTATTGTCCGACAGTGCTGTGGTAGGCAATGCTCTGGCGGTTTATGTTGGTTAAAGAAACGGTATCATTATCAATCAGGATCAGTCTTCCTACGCCGCATCTGGCCAGAGCTTCAATACAATGGGAGCCAACGCCCCCAACGCCAAAGACGGCTATGGTAGAGGCGGACAGCTGGTTTTGGCCTTCTTCACCAATCAGAAGGCCGGTTCTGGAAAATTCGTTCATGAATCGCTCCTCTCTACAGCAGGTTGTCATTGGGATGGCACCGCTGCTCCTCAATCAGATCAGCCAGGGTCACATGATCTACCACCTGATCTACCGCGTCCTTGATTTTTTGCCAGACGCTTAAGGTTACACACTGTCCGGCCCGTTCACAGGGCGGGGCATCCTTATCCAGACAGGAAACCGGTGACAGGCTGCCCTCTGTCTGCCGCAGAATCATGCCGACCGTATAGTTTTCGGGCGGCATAGTCAGCATATAGCCGCCCTGAGCGCCGCGGATGCTGCGGACATATCCGGCTCTGTGAAGCAGAGTAACAATCTGTTCCAGATATTTGTCGGAGATGCCCTGGTTGGCGGCTACCTGACTGATTTTTGTACATGTATCCGGGTTCATCCCGAATTCTATCATCATACGCAGGGCATATCGTCCTTTTGTAGAAATTTTCATAAAGTTCCTCCTTATACCTTAGTAAAATAATAGGATTTACAGTTATTGTACAAAATGAAACAGAAAATGTAAAGTGATATCCTGAATTGACTTATGACAGGGGAACAGGTATAATTTTTGTAATTGTTATTGGCAATACTTCTTATTTAATGTAATAGAGGCAAGGAGGACAGGAAGGAATGAAGGATGGTTTTTTCCGTACAGCAGCAGCAACCCTGAAAGGGCGTGTTGCAGATACCAGGTATAACTGCCGGGAAATCTGCAGAATAATAGAAGAAGGAGAGCGGGAAGGCGCAGGGCTTATGGTATTTCCGGAGCTCTGCATTACTTCATATACCTGCAATGATCTGTTTTTGCAGGAAGCGCTGCTTCGTCAGGCGAGAGCAGGCCTGAAGGAGATTGTGGATTTTACAGAGGGAAAGCAGATTGTGGCTGTGGTAGGTCTTCCCTGGGAGTATGGCGGACGGATTTTTAATGTGGCCGCTTTTGTCTGTGGCGGAAGACTTCTGGGCCTTGTTCCCAAGCTCAATCTGCCAAACTACGGAGAGTTTTATGAACAGCGGTATTTTGCTGTAGGAATGGAAGAGCCGGTGGAGGTTTCCTGGGAGGGAGAGAAGATTCCTATGGGAACCAGGCTTTTGTTTGCCTGCAGAGAGATTCCCTCTCTGGTCATTGCTGCGGAAATCTGTGAGGATCTGTGGGTTCCCTGCCCTCCCAGTATTGGTCATGTGCTGGCAGGCGCTACGGTGATTGCAAACTGTTCTGCCAGCGATGAAGTGGTTGGAAAGGATTCCTATCGGAGATCCCTGATTGGCGGACAGTCAGCCCGTCTTATCTGCGGATATGTGTATGCCAATGCCGGAGAGGGAGAGTCTACTCAGGATCTGGTATTTGGCGGACATAATCTGATTGGGGAAAACGGAACCCTGCTGGCAGAGTCCCGGAGATTTGCTCCGGAGGTCATTTATGCAGATCTGGATCTGGATCGTCTGGCTGCAGAGCGGCGCAGGACAACGACTCATCCGGCAGCGTGTCGGGAGGGTTACCGGACTGTGGAGTTTTCTCTGAATACAGACGCTATGGAGAAAAAGCAGGAGGAGAGGTTTCTGCGGCGAATTGACAGCCGTCCCTTTGTTCCGGGAGATGACCGGGAGAGAAACAGACGGTGCGAGGAAATTTTTACGATTCAGGCGATGGGACTGAAAAAACGTCTGGAGCATACGGGCGTGCGTCATGTGGTTTTGGGAATTTCCGGAGGTCTTGATTCTACGCTGGCTTTGCTGGTGACGGCGCGGGCCTTTGATATGCTGGAAATACCAAGGGGGCAGATTCATGCGGTGACTATGCCCTGCTTTGGAACCACAGACAGAACTTATCAGAATGCCTGTCGGATGACAGAGAAGCTGGGGGCTTCTTTGCAGGAGGTAGATATCAAAAAGTCTGTGACCCAGCATTTTGAGGACATTGGACAGGATATGGGCTGCCACGATGTGACCTACGAAAACGGTCAGGCCAGAGAGAGAACCCAGGTTCTCATGGATATTGCAAATCAGACAGGCGGTCTGGTAGTGGGCACTGGAGATATGTCAGAGCTGGCTCTTGGGTGGGCCACCTACAATGGAGATCATATGTCCATGTATGGGGTAAATGCATCGGTTCCCAAGACTCTGGTGCGTCATCTGGTTCAGTATTATGCAGATACCTGCGGAGAGAAAAGCCTTGCAGAAGTTCTTCTTGATGTGCTGGATACGCCGGTGAGCCCGGAACTTTTGCCGCCGGAGGACGGAGTGATTTCCCAGAAGACAGAGGATCTGGTAGGCCCCTATGAGCTTCACGATTTCTTCCTGTATTATGTGCTTCGATTTGGCTTTATGCCATCTAAGATTTACCGGCTGGCTCTTCGGGCTTTCCAGGGAGAATATGACGGGGAAACCATCTGGAAATGGCTGAATGTCTTTTACCGCCGCTTTTTTGCCCAGCAGTTTAAACGCTCCTGTCTGCCGGACGGTCCCAAGGTAGGAAGCGTTGCAGTATCTCCCCGCGGAGATTTGAGAATGCCCAGCGATGCGTCCAGACAGATCTGGATGGAGGATTTGGAGCAGCTTCAGAAATAGTGATAATGAGAGGAAAAAACTGTGATAACGAGTACAACCAATAAACAGGTAAAATACGTCAGCAGCCTGATTAAAAAGCCAAAGGCACGCCGGGAGGAGGATCTGTTTGTGGCAGAGGGGCTTCGCATCTGTCAGGAGATTCCAGAGGAGCGGATCCATACGCTTTATGTTTCGGAGAGCTTTCTCAAGCAGAAGGAGGGCCGTATTCTGTCGGAGCGGGTCCGTCGTGTTGAGGTGGTGGCAGACGAGGTTTTTAAGGCTTTATCAGATACTCAGACTCCTCAGGGGGTACTGGCTCTGGTCAGACAGTATCATTACACTTTAGAGCAGGCAGCAGGAACAAAGGACGGCAAACCGGCACTTTTGATGATTCTGGAGCATCTTCAGGATCCAGGAAATCTGGGAACGATTATCAGGGCTGGAGAGGGAGCAGGAGTGACAGGGGTGATTATGGACGCTTCAACAGCAGATATTTACAACCCCAAGGTGATCCGATCTACTATGGGCTCTGTGCTGCGGGTTCCCTTTGTATATACAGAAGATCTGTGCGGGACACTTCAGTGGCTGAAAAAGCAGGATGTTCGTCTGTTTGCAGCTCATTTGAAGGGAAAGAATTCCTATGAACAGGAAAATTACTGCCAGAGTACAGGATTTTTGATTGGAAATGAGGCCAATGGACTCAGCGATGAAGCGGCTTCTTTGGCGGATACTTATATCCGGATTCCTATGGCCGGACGTGTAGAATCCCTGAATGCGGCAGTAGCGGCTTCGGTGTTGATGTTCGAGGCAGCGAGACAGCGGCGCCAGTAAAAGTTTACGCTTTTTTTACAAGATATTCAGAAAAACTTAAGTGGCACAATATGCGTTTTTTCTTGTGAAATGTCTGAAAATATAGTATGATGTATCTAAGAAAAAAGGAGGTTGCAGATGAGTTCCATCTATTGGCTGATTGCATTTGTGATTTTAGTTGGTATCGAGGTGGCAACTATGGCGCTGACTACCATATGGTTTGCAGGCGGTGCTCTTGTGGCATTTCTGCTTTCCCTGTTTGGACTGTCTGTGGAGGTTCAACTGATAGCTTTTGTGGCAGTATCCTTTCTCCTGCTGTTTTTTACCAGACCGTTTGCTTCCAGATTCATCAACAGCGGTACGGTAAAGACCAATGCAGAGGGGCTTATTGGCCGGGAGGCGCGGGTTACTTCAGAGATTGACAATGAACAGGGAACAGGCTCTGCGGTGGTAGGCGGACAGGAGTGGACGGCCAGAGCCAGGGACAGCCATGAGGTTTATCCTGCCGGTACGGTAGTCCGGATTCTGGATATTCAGGGAGTGAAACTAATTGTAGGTACATGTAAGGAGGGCGAAGAATGAATACATTTGCCGGTTTAACAGGAATTATTATTTTTCTTCTGTTTCTGATTGTGATTGCGTTGATGCTGGTATCCTGTGTGAAGATTGTTCCCCAGGCTCAGGCTCTGGTGGTAGAGCGTCTGGGAGCCTATCTGGGTACCTGGTCTGTAGGCGTTCATTTCCTGGTTCCTTTTGTGGATCGGGTAGCTAAGCGGGTGATTTTAAAAGAGCAGGTTGTGGATTTTGCGCCCCAGCCGGTGATTACAAAAGATAACGTAACCATGCGGATTGATACTGTGGTTTTCTTCCAGATTACGGATCCCAAGCTGTTTGCATACGGTGTGGAGAATCCCATTATGGCGATTGAAAACCTGACGGCAACCACGCTTCGTAATATTATCGGTGATCTGGAGCTGGATCAGACTCTGACCTCCAGAGAAACGATCAATACGAAAATGCGAGCCTCCCTGGATGTAGCGACGGATCCCTGGGGCATTAAGGTCAACCGGGTGGAACTGAAGAATATTATCCCTCCGGCAGCGATTCAGGATGCCATGGAGAAGCAGATGAAGGCAGAACGGGAACGCCGTGAGGCCATTCTCCGGGCAGAGGGTGAGAAAAAGTCTACGATTCTTGTGGCAGAAGGAAAGAAGGAATCTGCAATTCTTGATGCAGAGGCAGATAAGCAGGCAGCGATTCTCCATGCAGAGGCAGAGAAGGAGAAGCGGATTAAGGAGGCGGAGGGTGAAGCTGCAGCGATTCTGAAGGTGCAGCAGGCTAACGCAGACGGTATTCGTTTCCTGAAGGAGGCCGGTGCAGATGCGGCAGTTCTTCAGCTGAAAAGTCTGGAAGCCTTTATGGCAGCGGCAGACGGCAAGGCTACCAAGATTATTATTCCGTCTGATATTCAGAATATGGCAGGACTGGTTAAGTCGATTACGGAAGTGGCCAAGGACAGCTAAGTGGAACTGCTGTTAAAAGAAGAGAGGATATACAAAAGATTACAGAGATGTAGAGAGAGCGAGCGATCGCTCTCTTTCCTGCATAAGAAACTTGACATGAAATTCGCCTTATAGTAAGTTATAGATAATAAAAATCCGTTTTGACGGAAGAGGAGGAGAGACAATTATGAATTTAAAAGGCAGAAGTTTTCTTACATTAAAGGATTATACACCAGAGGAAATTCTCTATCTTCTGGATTTGGCGGCAGAGTTAAAGAGAAAGAAAAAAGAAGGAATTCCGGTGGATCATTACAGAGGCAAAAATGTGGCTCTGATTTTTGAGAAAACCAGTACCAGAACAAGATGCTCCTTTGAAGTGGCTGCCCATGATATGGGAATGGGAACCACATATCTGGAGCCTTCCAGCTCTCAGATTGGAAAGAAAGAGAGTATTGCCGATACGGCGCGGGTGCTGGGAAGAATTTACGACGGAATTGAGTACCGGGGCTTTGGTCAGGAGATTGTGGAGGAGCTGGCAAAGCATGCAGGAGTTCCTGTCTGGAATGGTCTGACCAATGAGTACCATCCTACACAGATGCTGGCAGATATGCTGACAGTCCGGGAACACCTGGGCCGTCTGAAAGGGGTAAAGCTGGTTTATATGGGAGATGCCCGCTATAACATGGGCAATTCTCTGATGATTGTCTGTGCAAAGCTGGGGCTTCATTTTGTGGCCTGCGCTCCTAAGAAATATTTCCCCAATCAGGAGCTGGTTGAGCAGTGCCGGGAGTATGCAAAGGAGTCTGGCGGAGATATTACTCTTACAGAAGATGTGAAAGCTGGAACAAAGGGGGCTGACGTTATCTGCACGGATGTGTGGGTTTCTATGGGTGAGCCCGATGAAGTATGGGAGGAGAGAATTCATGATCTGACTCCCTATAAGGTAACGATGGATGTTATGAGAAATGCAGGAAAAGAGGCCATTTTCCTTCACTGTCTGCCATCCTTCCATGACCTGAAGACCAAGATTGGCAAGGAAATGGGAGAACGTTTTGGAATTACTGATATGGAAGTAACAGACGAAGTATTTGAGGCGCCATGCTCTAAGGTATTTGATGAGGCAGAGAACCGGATGCATACCATTAAGGCAGTTATGGTGGCTACGTTAGGAGAATAGGGAATGCACAGTCAGGAGAAAAAAAAGAATCCCCGCAATACTGCCATGATGCTGGATATGCTCCACATCGTGGTGGGGGTTCTTGTAGTGGCCTGTACGGTACTGGCATTTGTTAATCCGGAAAGAAACAGTTTTCTTTTTCCGGTGATTTTCTGGCTTGCAGCCCTGCTAAACGGGGTGAACGGCTGGAGCCGTTTTCAAAACGGAGGAAGAGATAAACGGAAAAAAGCCGGTGCAGCTGCTTTGTGGGCGGTCGCCGCATTTCTATTTGTAATTGGCCTTCTCAGCGCCGTCAGTATCTGGAGGTAGAACATTGAAAGCAGAGATTTTAAAGCGTCTCAGGGAGATGGATGGGTATGTTTCCGGTCAGGAATTATGTGAAAGCCTGGGGGTTTCCCGGACGGCTGTATGGAAGTGTATCCGACAGCTGGAGGACGAGGGATATGTGATTGAAGCAGTCAGAAACAGAGGTTATCGTCTGGCAGATTCCGGAGATGTGCTGTCTGAACAGGAGCTGGGCAGGCTTCTCTCCACCAGATGGCTGGGAAAGAACCTGGTGGTATTTGACGAGGTAGATTCCACCAACAATGAGGCCAGACGTATGGCGGAAAAAGGCGCTTTGGAGGGCACCGTGATTCTGGCTGCCCGTCAGACTGCGGGAAAAGGGCGCCGGGGGCGAAGCTGGGAGTCTCCCCGGGGAACAGGAATCTGGATGAGTTTTCTGCTTTGTCCGGAATTTGAGCCGGCTCATGCATCGATGCTGACGCTGACAGCCGCTATGGCTGTAGCTCAGGGCATTCGAAGGACGACAGGACTGGATTGCCAGATTAAATGGCCCAATGATATTGTAATAAACGGAAAAAAGCTCTGCGGGATTCTCACAGAGATGAGCACGGAGGACAATCAGATCCGCTACGTAGTAGTAGGAATTGGAATCAATGTGAATATCAGAGAGTTTCCGGAGGAGATCAGCAGCACGGCAACCTCTCTGCTTTTGGAATCAGGACATCCGGTCAGGAGGGCAGTCCTGGTGGATCAGGTGCTGAGAGCCTGGGAAGAATATTATACAGAGTTTTTAAAAACCCTGGATTTTCAGAATCTGAAGAAGGAGTATAATGCCTGCCTGGTTAACAATGGCCGTCAGGTACAGATCCTTGCGCCCCAGGGGGTATGGACAGGCGTGTCTCTGGGAATTGACCGGGAGGGACAGCTCCTTGTAGAAAAAGCGGACGGAAGCATTGAGCCGGTTGTATCAGGAGAAGTTTCTGTGAGAGGGGTTTATGGCTATGTATGAGATTCGTCATGCCTATGACAGTCTGCAGATAGCAGAGGAAAAACCAGGTGAATTAAGTCTGGAAGCGCGTCTGAGAGCCATAAACAGACCGCTTCTTGACTGGTACCGAAATCATGCCAGGATTCTTCCCTGGCGAGAAGATCCAAAGCCATACCATGTGTGGATTTCAGAGATTATGCTGCAGCAGACACGGGTTGAGGCAGTAAAGCCGTATTTTGAACGGTTTTTGGAAGCGCTGCCCGATATTTCGGCTTTGGCGGCAGTGGAGGACGACCGCCTGATGAAGCTGTGGGAAGGGCTGGGATATTATAACAGAGCCAGAAATTTAAAGAAGGCGGCGCAGGTGATTGTTCATGAGTATGAAGGCAGGATGCCGTCAGAGTATCAGGAGCTGTTAAAGCTTCCGGGGATAGGAAGCTATACAGCAGGTGCGATTGCCTCGATTGCATTTGGAAAACCGGTTCCGGCAGTAGATGGAAATGTGCTTCGTGTGATTTCAAGGGTAACAGCCAGCCGCCGGGATATTTTAAAGGCTTCAACTAAAAAGTGGATGGAGGACAGGCTGAGGGAAACTATGCCTCAGTCAGAAGCCAGTGATTTTAATCAGGGTTTGATTGAAATTGGAGCCATTGTCTGTGTCCCCAACGGTCAGCCTAAATGCGGTCAGTGTCCCCTTGCATCGGTGTGCCTTTCCAGACAGCAGGAGCTTTGGCAGGAAATTCCTGTAAAAACACCTCCGAAAAAGCGCAGAATAGAAGAGAAAACTGTCTGTATTTTAGAGTGCGGACATCAGGTGGCGCTGAAAAAAAGGGAGGATGAGGGGCTTTTGGCATCTCTTTATGAGCTTCCCAATGCAGAGGGGTTTCTTTCTGAGGAGGAGCTTGGAGAGGCCTTTGGAATTATGCCGGAGCTGATGGTACAGATTGAGCCGCTTCCGCAGGCAAAGCATATTTTTTCCCATGTGGAATGGCATATGAAGGGATATCGGATACGTCTGTCGGGCGGGATACCGGAGTCCTATATTTCAGCTGGAAAAGAAGAACTGAAATCCGTCTATGCGCTGCCTGGTGCATTTGGAAGGTATACAAAGCTGATAAAATGAGGATAATGAAAGTGAGGCAGGTGCTGATATATGGCAAAGAAGAAACAGATGCTTCTGATTATTAATCCTAGATCCGGCAAAGGGCAGATCAGGACAAAGCTGCTGGATATACTGGATATTTTTATAAAGGCAGGGTATCAGGTGCAGGTTCACGTAACTCAGAAGGCAATGGATGCAAAGGAGACGGTTCTTCGCTGCGGAGGCAAAAAGGATCTGATTGTCTGTACCGGCGGAGACGGAACCTTAAATGAAACCATATGCGGAGTTTTGGAGCTTCCCAAAAAGGTTACTCTGGGATATATTCCGGCCGGATCTACCAATGATTTTGCTGCCAGCCTGAAAATCCCCAGGCAGATGCTGGCAGCAGCCCGGGCGGCAGCTTTGGGGGAACCTTATGCAGTGGATGTGGGGCTGTTCTGTCAGGAGAGGTATTTTGTCTATGTGGCAGGCTTTGGTGCTTTTACAGAGGTTTCCTACCTGACTCCTCAGGATAAGAAAAACATTCTGGGGCATCAGGCGTATATGCTGGAGAGTGTTCGAAGCCTGGCTTCTCTGAGATCTTATTTTATGGAGGTGGAATGGGACGGCAATTTCCTGGAAGGGGAATTTGTTTTTGGAGTGGTGACAAATACCATCAGTGTTGGTGGCTTTAAGGGGCTGGTGGGACAGGATGTGGAGCTGAATGACGGTTATTTTGAGGTACTGCTGATTCGTAAGCCCAAGAATCCGGCGGATATCAGCAATCTTGTCGCAGGTCTTCTACAGAAGGAAGAAAAGGAAAACGATCAGGTGTATAAATTTAAAACAAGATCCATTCGCTTCCGTTCTTCAGAGCCGGTGGACTGGGTGCTAGATGGAGAATTTGGCGGAACGAAAACAGAGGTTTTTGTAGAGAATCTGAACAAATGCCTGGAAATCAAAAGAAATAAATAAAACTTTAGAAGAAATGTGTTGAAATATGGTGCTTGCTGTTATATAATGAATAGATGTGTAAGTATTTTTAGATACCTTTGGTTGAAAGGACGTTACTGTGGAAAAAGACAATTTTTTAGTAAAGCTGAATAAGCTGTTAGAAGTTGCCAAGTCAAAGCATAATGCATTGGATGTAACGGAGATCAATGACTTTTTCATAGGAGATAATCTGGGTCCGGATCAGATGGAGCAGATTTATAATTTCCTGGAAGAAAAGCATATTGATGTGGTTCCCGTTATTGATGACAACATTCTGGCAGAGGACCCCCTGCTTCTGGATGATGATGATCTGGATGTAGATGACAGTTTTTTGAAGGATGCGGAAGATATCGAGCTGGACGCTGTAGATCTTCTTGAAGGTATCGGAACTGAGGATCCGGTGCGTATGTACTTAAAGGAGATTGGAACGGTACCGCTTTTAAGTGCAGATGAGGAGCTGGTTCTGGCCAAGCGCAAAGCAGAAGGCGATGAGTCCGCCAAGGAAAGACTGATTGAGGCTAACTTAAGGCTGGTTGTCAGCATTGCAAAGCGTTATACAGGCCGGGGAATGAGCTTTCTGGATCTGGTTCAGGAGGGAAATCTGGGCCTGATTAAAGGTGTAGAAAAGTTTGACTATACAAAAGGATATAAGCTGAGTACATATGCTACTTGGTGGATCAGACAGTCTGTAACCAGAGCGCTGGCGGATCAGGCGCGGACGATTCGTGTACCGGTGCATATGGTTGAGACGATTAATAAGATGTCCAAGATGCAGCGTAAGCTGACTTTGGAGCTGGGCTATGAGCCGTCTGTGACGGAGTTAGCTGAGGCACTGGAGATGTCAGAGGACAAAGTTATGGAGATTATGCAGATTGCCAGAGAGCCCGCTTCCCTGGAAACACCAATTGGTGAGGAGGATGATTCCAACCTGGGTGATTTCGTGGCAGACAATAACGTATTGACCCCTGAGGGCAATGTGGAATCTGTAATGTTGAGAGAGCATATTGATGCACTTTTAGGAGATCTGAAGGAGAGGGAGCGTCAGGTTATTGTGCTTCGTTTTGGTTTGGAGGATGGTCATCCCAGAACTCTGGAAGAGGTTGGCAAGGAGTTTAATGTTACCAGAGAGCGTATCCGCCAGATTGAGGCCAAGGCTCTGAGAAAGCTTCGCAATCCGGTCCGCAGTAAGAGAATTCGTGATTTCCTGTAAAGGAAGGATTTTATATGAATTGCAGAAATTACCAGAAGGAACTGGAAAAAATCATAGAGCGACAGACAGATGAGAGCCGGGTACCCCGGCTCTTGCTGCATAGCTGCTGCGCTCCCTGCAGCAGTTATGTGCTGGAATATCTGTCTCAGTATTTTGAAATAACGGTATTTTATTATAATCCTAATATTTCTCCCAAAGAAGAATATGAAAAGCGGGTGGAGGAGCAAAGACGTCTGATTGAGGCACTGCCGTCTGTTCATCCGATTCGTCTGGAGGCAGGCCCTTATGAGCCAGAACGCTTTTATCAGGCAAGCCGGGGGCACGAGCAGGATCCGGAAGGCGGAGAGCGCTGCTTTTCCTGTTACCGGCTCCGCCTGGAGGAAGCTGCCAGAATAGCGCAAAGGGGCGAGTATGATTATTTTACCACAACTCTTACGATCAGCCCTTTGAAAAATGCAGAGAAGCTGAATGAAATTGGAGAGGAATTGGAAGAAATCTATGCAATCAAGCATCTACCCTCCGATTTTAAGAAGAAAAACGGTTATAAGCGTTCCGTGGAGCTTTCAGCAGAGTATGGATTATACCGTCAGGATTACTGCGGCTGTATTTTTTCGAAGCGGGAACGGGAAGCCGCTTGTGAAAACTCACGAAAAAACACAGAATAAAAATGTGAATAATGACGGGAATTTGAGACTTTAACTTGACACATATCTTAATTTGTAATAAAATTTTAATGAATGATTCGTGTGAATGGGACACGGATTTGGGGAATTATAATTTAAAAAAAGGAGAATGAGATATGCTTAGTAAAACCTTAACAGTAGTAAATCCGTCTGGATTACATTTAAGACCCGCAGGAGTTCTGTCTCAGACCGCTATGAAGTTTAAATGTGATGTTCTGATCGAGTGCGGTGAGAAGAGAATCGTTGCTAAGAGTGTTCTGAATGTAATGGCAGCGGGCATCAAGTCCGGTACCCAGATTACTCTGATCTGCGATGGAGAGGACGAGGCAGCAGCTATGGAGACCATCAGCAAGGCAATTGAAAGCGGACTGGGCGAGATGTAATTTTATTTTGGCTCTATTATATATGCCGGAGTGTATGATTGAATGATCGTGCACTCCGGCATTTTTTTGTTTGAAGTATTTTGGATCTTATATACAAAAAACTAGACATATTTTATTAAATATGCAATAATAGCAATATAGATAATTAAAATAAAAAATTAATTAAAGAACAAAGGAAAACAGATGAGATTTGTAATACTTAATTAAAAAATGAATAAGGAGGAAGAAGTTATGAGTGTCAGTCTTGATTTAAGCAAATTAAATTTATTTTTAAATGAAGAGGAGCTGCAGCTGCATCAAAAGATAGCAGGAGAAATTTGCAGGGAGATTCTGGAGAAAGAAGATACTGAGAATGTGCTTGGGTGGAGAACTTTGGAGCAATCAGCGGTTCAGCTGGATGTCATGAGAGAAAAGGCTCGGGAAATTCGAGAAAATGCGGATGTATTTGTTATTGTAGGTGTGGGCGGGTCGAATCAGGCGGCACGGGCAATGATAGAAGCTCTGAAGGATCGGAAAGGGCCAGAAGTTCTTTATCTTGGCAATACGCTGTCTCCTTATTATATCAGACATGCTCTGGAACAGATAGAAGGAAAAAGTATTTATATTGACGTAATTGCAAAAAATTTTGAAACGCTAGAGCCAGGAAGCCATTTCCGCATATTGCGTCAGTGGATGAGGAAGCATTATACAAAAGAAGAGATGGCAAAGAGGGTCATCGTGACAGGAACATATGGATCCAGATTAGAGGAGATTGCTAAAGAGAATGGATTCCTGTTTCTTTCTTTTCCAGAATCAGTTGGAGGAAGGTATTCAGCATTTACACCGGTAGGGTTATTTCCTGCTTTGGCAGCGGGGCTGGATGCAGATGGATTTTTGAAGGGCGTTCAGTCGGCTATGGATGATTGCCGTGAGAATCCAGAAAACAACCCGGCAGTGAGGTATGGAGCAGCACGTCATTTACTTTATGAAAAAGGCTATGATATTGAAATGCTGGTATCGTTTGAACCACAATATGAATATTTTACAAAATGGTGGGTTCAGCTATTTGGAGAAAGTGAAGGGAAGGAAAAGAAAGGAATCTTCCCTGCAGCGGCGATTTATTCAGAGGATCTTCATTCGATCGGACAGTACATGCAGGATGGAAGAAGAAATCTGATAGAAACCTTTGTGTCAGTGCAAAATCCAAAGGCAACGGTTGTGATTGAACCGGATCCGGAGTTTGGTGACAGGTTTGACTACCTGGATGGAATGGATTTTGACCAGATTAATAAAGCGGCAGAGAAGGCAACCTGGGATGCTCATGCCAGGGGAGGAGTTCCCTGTATCCGATTTCAGGAAGACGAGATAACGGAAGAAAGCTTTGGAGAGTTGTATTACTATTTTATGATGGCCTGTGCTGTATCAGGAACCTTAATGGGCGTAAATCCCTTTGACCAGGAAGGGGTGGAAGAATATAAACGCAGTATGTTTGCTGCACTTGGTAAAGATAAATAACTTTTGTGAAAAACATATGTTGATTTATACTGATATTTATGCAGATAGCCAGACTTTAGAAGTCTGGCTGTTCTTGTGTATTGGAAATAATAATTTAAACGTTTTCTGGAAATGAAAAGCCTGTGTATTTTTGGGATACTTCTGTAATTCGATATACATCTAGATAGGGCTGAAATTCATCTTCACCTTTACAAATTTCCTCACGAAACTCGTTCCATTTTTGGAAGGCGTTTTTTTTGTCGCCTTTGGCAAGCAGATAAAGTGCATCTTCCAAAAGTGGATAAGTCCGGCAATGATAGGCAAGTAATTTTTGGAACACAGGAGATTTGGAGTCATCTTCCGTATTATCAAAATGAGTAGAAGTGAAGCTTCGGGTAAGATGGGCAGCTTTTTCCATCCGAAGAGCTGTTTCTGAATGAATTCGTTCTCCTTTTCCATTAAAGTAATCACAGTTGCATAAGTCAGATAATTGCACCAGATAATTAATGACGTCCTGTGCACGGATTCCGTAGGCAGCTTCCATGTATTCTTTCTGCAGAGTTTCAAAGGACAGAGAGATGTCCCAAAGCTTTCGTCCCATCACATAGTTTGGAAGGAAGTTAGGTAAACCGCTGCGAAGTTCCTGGCAGCTTATGTATCCGTTGAGCTTGAGATTATTTAATTGTTCGATATCGTCAAAAATAATTTTGGAAATGTGCTGATAGCCAAAATCTCCATAATGAGCGCGTCCGAGAGGATAATCATATACAAAGCTGTCACCAGAGAAAAGCTCTTGCCATGCACGCAAAAATGTAAGATTCTCATTTAAATTTACAGGAAGCGTAATATAGTTTCTGTGAAATTCCGGTATTTGTGGCAGGACATCTCCGATTTGGTAGGAAGCTTCGAATGTCCTGCTGATGGGGGCAAACATCAAGACAAAACGATCTGGATTATGGAATCGAGATGTTTTTGGTGGCCATAAAAGTTCCTGATAAAGAAGAAATACCAGTTTCGTTTGAAGTCCCTTCTGAGTTAAAAGTCTGTCTATTTCATTTAAAATATCAATATATTGATCGGAGAGCAGCTTTTCTTGACAGTTGTGACATTCGCAGAGGTTATTATATTCATCGGCAAGCCAGACATGAAGATAATCAATTTCAGGATGTGTATATGCGTATTTAACTACTTCTTTTGCAAAAGAGTCAATGACCTTTGGACTGGAATAGCACAGGTTGCTGTTCATGGGTATACCATGAAATAATTGACGTTTCCCGTTTAATTCGGCTAACATGGAACGCTGAGAATCTGACAAAGGAAGATCAGCCTCTTTCCAGTCGGAAGAAGGCACACCGAGGCAGGCACCAGTCCATCCATGTCCAACCTGGTGCAGAATGAGCCCACGTTTTTTTATTTCCGAGACGATTTCTTTTGTTATTACAGCAGCATCTTTATGGGAAAAGGGAACAGCTTGCTTGTATGGGTTTCCTTCATGCTGGTACCAGCGTGCAAGAAATGTATAGGGAATTTGAAATTGAAGGAAAAAGCTGTTGTATCCAAGTTTGGGAAGCCAGTTAATGGTGTCTATAATATTTTCCAAAGAGTTGGCGCCTTCCAGACAGATTCCACGATGTTTAAAACTGGCAGTATGGGATACTTGCTGAAAAAGTAAATGTGGATCTCTTAAGATGGGAATGATTTCACAATCTGGTGTTGGTCCTAGAAAACGGCATCCTAACAGATATAGGTAGTGGTAAACGCCAATTAGGACACTTCGGCTATTTGAACCCTTAATATATCCACCATCTTGGGTGATATTGATTTGGAAAGAGTCGTTTGTGATAGTGTCTAAGCTTTCGTCATAGGTGAGTAAAGAGATACAAATATCAGGGGGGTTACAGGGAACAGGGGTAGAGGAGGCCTGTATATGAGATTGGGGTAACATTTTTTTTAAATAGGATGATAATTCTTGTGAAGAAAATAAAAGCGTTTGGTCGGATGAAGCTGTGTGATTCAGATAAATATTCATAAGATACCTCCATGAAGAATTAATAGATTGCTATAAAAATTATACCAGAAGAAAGAAAAAACGAATAGACAAAAATGACAAAAAATAGTAAAAAATAAAAATGAATAAAAAAATAAAGGCTGCAATAGTTGTGCAAAAGATTGAAATATAAATGATATTATTGACACATATAGGATAATATGATATAAATATAATTAATTAAAATGAATAATAAATTAAAAACCAAATAAAAAGGAGGAAGTAACATGGACGTGAAACAGAGAGAGTCTTCTGCAATTGCTGTCACGAAAAGGAACAAGCGTCGGGAAAAGTGGATTCTGAATGGTTGGTGCTGGCTGTTCCTTTCCATGTCGGTTATATTTTATATATTGTTTCAAGGGTATCCGATTATTTGCAGTATTCAGTACTCCTTACTGGATTGGTCGGGATTGACCTCTAATGCAACCTTTGTTGGTATTCAGAATTATGTAGAATTAATACATGATGAATTATTCTGGAATGCCTTTTTCAATAGCTTTAAGTATACGGCAATGATTGTTCCTTTGGAGCTTGCTGTTTCACTTTTTCTTGCTTATATGTTGAACAATGAATTATTAAAGGGAAGAAGCATCTATCGTACCATGTTTTTTATTCCAGTTGTAACAACTGCATCTGTGGTTGGTATTATTATGATTTTTTTGCTTGGTGTACAGGGGCCACTCAACCATTTGCTGATGGCATTTCATCTTGTGAAAAGCCCGATTAATTTTTTGGGTAATGCAAAGTATGCAATGCCGACATTGGTACTGATTTCTTTATGGAAAGATTGTGGAACCTATATGATTTACTGGTTAGCTGGTTTGCAGGGAGTTCCTAAGGATGTTTATGAGGCAGCAACGGTTGATGGAGCGACTAGGGCACAGACTTTTTTCCATATTGTTCTTCCACTGATTGCACCGGTTGGCGGAATTATTGCTATTTTATGTGCTATTAACTCTTTGAAGGTATTTGATATCGTAAAAACTATGACAGAGGGTGGACCCTTCTATGCAACAGATGTAATTGCAACTTATGTATATCGTTCTGCGTTCTCTAGTGAGATCGGAATGCCAAGACTTGGATATGCTAGTGCAGCGGCGCTGTTGTTTGGAGTAACTGTTATTGTAATCGGTGCGGTGTTGAATATTGTAAAAGCAAATTTGAACCGCAAACGTGTTGGATGATGTTAGGAGGAGTGAGATATGAACAGGGATAAAGCAAGAAGAAAAATAAAAGTATGCTGTAGCCATTTCTTTTTGATTGTTATCGGTATGCTCTGGATTTATCCGTTTTTATGGATGATTTCTGCATCTTTCAAAGATCAGGGAGAATTTTTTAAAAATCGCTTAGGTCTGATTCCTCAGAACCCAACGTTGGATAATGTATATCGTATATGGGAAAAGGCTCATTTTAGCACTTATTTTGTAAACACAGTGATTGTAACATTTTTTGCAGTATTTCTGGTATTGGTAATGACAATGCTGGCGGGATATGCATTGGGGCGTTATAATTTTATGGGGAAAAAGCTAATTATGGGTGTTTTTTTGAGTAGTATCGCCATTCCACTTGTAAGTACGATTATTCCCACGTATGAAGTCGTAAAAAGTATGAACCTGGTAGGGACAAAACTAGGTCTTATCCTTGCTCAAGCGGGCGGTGCCCATGTTATTTTTCTTCTGTTATTTTCTAGTTTTTTCCAATCTGTTCCAGGTGAATTGGAAGATGCAGCAAGAGTAGATGGATGTAATTTTTTCAGAACTTTTTTCAATATAATGATGCCATTATCCAAACCAATTGCAACAACAGTTGTGATTATGGAAACGATTTGGGCATGGAATGCATTTATGCTTCCATTGGTGCTGACACTGAATAATCCGGCATCCCGTACCCTTGCAGTTGGATTGTATGCGTTTAAGGGAGAAAACACTGTGGATTGGACTGGAATTGCAGCAGGAGGTACCATCGCCGTAATTCCTATCATTATTTTGTTCATTGCTTTGCAGAAGTATTTTGTAGAAGGAATTGCAGGAGCGGTGAAGAGCTGATAGAGAAATTTCATGGAAAGTAAAAAACAGGAGGAGTGAGTCCCCTGAAGTTAATAAAGGAGGATATTTTATGAAATTGAAAAAAACAGGAGCTTTGTCATTGGCCATAGCGATGACAGTAGGATCTCTCGCAGGTTGTGCAATGCCGAGTACTTCTGATGAACCAAAGGAGACTCCAGCAGAGTCAAAGAGTGAGGCATCAGGGGAAACTACACAGGCATCGGGAGAAGAGCAGATTACGCTTCGAATTGTAGACTGGAGTGATAGCTCTATGAAACGAAGAGAAGAGTTTAATGAACAGTACATGAAGGATCATCCAAATATCAAGATTGAGTATACGATGCTTACAATTGATCAGTTTAAAAATACAATTGTTACAATGATCAAGTCTGGTGAAGGTCCGGATCTTTTCCCAATTCCAACAGGAATGAGTCTGAGTACTGCATTGAATGAGGAGTGGTATCAGCCTTTGAATCCTTATGTGACTGAGGAATTTAAGGCAACCCTTGATCCGTCGATTCTTCAGGAAGGTGTTACCCATAAAGGGGAAGATTGGTATACAATTCCAGAGAATATGCCGATCGTAAACAGCTTGTTCTATTATAATAAGGATGTTTTGGATGCAGCAGGCGTGACAGAAATACCGAAGAGTTATGCAGAATTTATTGATGCATGCAAGAAAATTACAGAGTCCGGCAATGGACAGGTATACGGACTGATTGAAGGTGGAAAGCAGCTGAATCGTTTGGATATTATGGCTCGAGGTATGGCAGGTGCTGCGGGTGGAAAGATTGCTCAGAACGCGAAGGTTCTGACTGTAGATGGAAGAGCACCATATGACAGCGAGGCAATGATTGGTGTTATGGAATTGCTGGATACATTAGTAAAAGATGGAAGTATTCATCCGGATACCGTAAATATTGCAGCACCGGAAGCAAGAGAAATGTTTGCACAGGGACAGGCTGGATTCCTTTGCCAGGGCATGTGGTGTATTCCGCCGTGGGATCAGACTTATCCGGATTTGAATTATGGTGTTATGGCAGTTCCTACTCCAGATGGAACTGCAATGGGCGGTGTACAACAGGTAGAATCTGCACCCTGGATAGGAATTTATAAGCAGTCAAAACATCCAAAGGAAGCAGCTGAGTATTTGATGGCGTTATTTAGCGAAGATTACAATTATCAGGCCGACTGTGTAGAAGATGGAAACTATGTATCTATCGTTCCGGCTGTAAATGAGAAACATCTGAATAATGAGGTTATGAAACAGTATTATGAAATTGCTTCTGAGACAGCGAGAGTGATTCCGTATGCAACAACACGTGATGAAAAGGCATATGACTTCTATGCAGAGGTTAAGGATGTACAGCCGAGTCTGGGTTCAATTGTACAGGGTGTTTTAGCACAGAGTATTACAGATTATGCAGGCGAGTTAAAGAAGTTATCAGATGCTTCAACAGAGGAGTGGAAACGGGCATCAGAGGCAATCGGACTTGATGTGTCTACGTTTGAATTCCCTAACTGGGATGTAACAAAGGATTATACAGAGGAAGACTATAAGGCTTTGAAATAAAAAATGCAGGAGGAATTGCTATGGGAAGACTGCACGGAAACAACTTGACAAATGTGAAAAAGCATAATGAAATATTGATTAAAGAAGTTGTATATAAATATGCACCTATATCCCGTAGCGAAATTGCAGACATGCTTTCACTTACACCACCAACAATCACAACCAATATTACCGAGTTGATAGAAAAGGGGTTAATCAAGGAGCGAACCAATGATGAGTCTGATGAAGTACATGGAATTGGAAGACGTCCTGTGAAGCTGGATATTGTTCCGAATGCATTTTATGTAATTGGAGTAGAGATTGGCCCTTATAAGACTGTTGTGGTACTTTTGAATTTGCGGGGTGTAAGGATAGCAGAATATTGTTATCAGTCAGAACGAAAGAGTTATTCTGATGAAGTGGAATGTTTGTCAGAAATAATTAAAACGGTAATTCAAAAAGGTCGTGTGGAGAGGGCGAAGATTCTTGGAATTGGAATTGGAATCCCTGGATTTGTGGAAACAAAAAGAGGTATTGTAAGACAAAGCACTCTGCGGTGCTGGAATGGAAAACCAATCGCAAAAGATCTTTCCGAACAAACAGGATTGCCGGTTTTGATTGAAAACAATACTAGAGTGCGAACTGTAGGAGAAGAATTGTTCGGGCGCGAAGTGCGCCCGGACACTTTTGCTTATTATTTAATTTCTTATGGAATTGCATGCCCCCTTTACGTTGGAAATCAGATTATGGAAGGAAATCGAAGGGGAGCTGGGGAGGCAGGGCATATGGTAGCGGTTCTTGATGGCCCCAAATGTGAAACCTGTGGTAATTATGGATGTTTAGAAGAAATTGCGAGTGAAAGAGCTATTATAAAATATGTTAAAGATTATATAAAAAGCGGGAGCAGTACTTTGATTACTGAACTTTGCAAAGATATAGAACAGATTACAATGCAGGAAATATTACAGGCACAGATGGAGGGAGATGAGCTGGCAGATCAGGTGATAAAAAGAGCTATTACGTATTTAGGAGTTATGCTGGCGAATATTATTAATTTAGTATATCCTCCGTTGGTTTTGGTAGATGCATTCATTATGCAGAATAAAAAAAATCAGGAATATCTTTTGTCTCAGACGCGGAAGCATATTTTTGGTTTATATGAAGAAGAGATAAAAATTGAGTTTGTTCCATATAGTCCATTTACAGGTGCAAGAGGGGCTGCGGCCCTGGCAATTAAGCATTTTTTGATTAGTGGGAAAGGGAAACTTTCGAATGATAGCCTTTAAACTTTTTCATTATTCTAGTATAATAGAGTAATAACATAGGTGTAAGGGTGAAAATACAATATGAAAATTAAATCTGGTTCGAATTTATCTAAGGTAAGAAAAAATAATTATGCTTCAATCCTTGGGACAATTTATCAGCAGGGACCAATTATGAGGAGTGAGATTGCAAATCAGCTGGGAATTACACTTCCAACAGTAACAACTACAATTAAGCATCTTTTAGAAGATGGAATTTTGCAGGAAGAACCTCTTCGAGAAAATTCTCCCTCCTTAGGAAGAAAGGCATCATTAGTGGATTTTGCAGAAGATTCCGGGTATGCAGTAGGGTGCGAATGGAGTCCAGTGGGGATTATATGCTGTATAACGAATCTGCGAGGAAAGATTGCGGGCAAGAAAAAAATAGCATTTGACATTAAAAATATATCTTATAGAGAGATGCTTCTGCGCACGAAGCATTGTGTAGATGAGTTGATTAAAGAGACAGGGATTGATCATAAAAAAATAATAGGAGCAGGATGGGCAACGCCAGGAATGGTAGAATCAGAAAACGGAGTCTTGGTATGCAGTTCTGTAAATTATGTATCTTGGCATGATGAACCAATTCAGAAAAATTTATCATCGCTTTTAGAAATGCCAGTATGTATTGAAAATCATGTGCGAGTGCGAGCTATAGGCCAGGATATGTTTGAAAGAAAAGAGCGGCCAGATGTTTATTTGTATTATTTTGCACAAATGGGAATTTCCTGTTGCGTGATGGCAGATGGAGAACCGTTTGGAAAAGGACGGTTTGGAACCGGTGATATTGGTCATACCATTATGGAATGGGACGGGCCTGTTTGCGATTGTGGAAAAAAGGGATGTCTTCAAGCTTTTATAGGTGAAGAACCACTGCTTCGTCAGATCCGAAATCTTTTGGAAATGGGAAAGGCAGAAACACTTTATAAACTTTGCGAGGATCCGAAAAAACCGAAGATTGTTGAAGTGGCGATGGCAATTGATTGTGGTGATGAAGACCTGAAGGATATTGTGTTTCCGGCAGTTAGATATATGGGAATTTCCATTGCTAACATAGTGAATTTATTAAATTCAGAATTAGTTGTAGTTGACTGTGCACTGATGAACAGTCAGGTTTTGAGAAAATATCTAAGCGAAATTGTTCTTGAGAATAATTTGTTTCAGAAAGAATTAGATTTGAAAATTGAATTTATTCAGGCAAATCGATATACGGGGGCAAGAGGTGCCTGTGCAATGGCAATAGAAAAATTTGTAATTAAAAATAATTAACAGAGAGTAGTGCTGAAGAATAGTTTCAGCACTATTTTTTTAAAATTACAGCATTAATAACAATAAAAGAAGAAACTCATTGACATTAAATATACAAAATGATAATATATAATTAAATAAATTAATTAATATAATAGCGCGAGAGCATTGACTAGGAAAGGAGGAGCTTGTGAAGATTGGGTTTTTAACTAATAGCTTGGTAGAAGAAGCAAAAAGGCAAAAGAGCAGCGAGTTTCAGTCATTGAGACAAGTAGCTGACTGGGCGGCAGATCATGGATTTACAGATTTGGAGTGTGGGCCGTCATTGCCGCTTTCTTTGGAAGAATATGAAAGGGTTTTGGGAGAAGGACGGATTCATATTACGGCATTGATTTATTGTCGAAATTATCTCAGTACCGATGCGGATGAGGCGAGAGAGCATATTATTCAATTGAAGAAGAGAATTGAATTTGCTGGCCGGCTTGGGATACAGAAGGTTATAACATCCACTGGAATTAATAAATCAATAGAAGAGGGAATTTATGATCGAGATCCAGAGGTGAAGGATAGAGGAAACATGATTCGCAGAATTCCGGTTCGCAGTCTTGATGCTTTTGTGGATACTTTTGGACCATTAGTAGAATTAGCAGAAAAAAATCATGTACGCCTATGCTTTGAAAATTGTCCTTTAATGGGGAATATCGCAATTTCACCAGTTATGTGGCACAAGATTTTTGAGCGGTTAGAAAGTGAGTGCCTTGGACTTGCCTATGATCCGAGTCATTTGGTCTGGGAAATGATGGATCCCTATGCACCGATATCAGAATTTAAAGATAAAATTTTTCATTTTCATGCGAAGGATACAAAAATCGATCGAGAGCAGCTTTCCCGCACGGGAATTCTGACAGATTTTAGCTGGTGGACATATCGAATTCCAGGAAGAGGAGAAATAGACTGGGGGCGAATGCTTGGCGAACTAAAGAAGATTGGTTATGATGGTACGATTAGTATTGAGCATGAAGATCAGGAGTATGAAGGTAGTTTGGAAGCAGTATCAGAAGGAATTTTAAAGAGTCGTACATTTCTTGAACAGCATCTTAAATAGAATATGGAGGATAAGAGAATGATTCGAATTGGTATTATAGGAACAGGATATACAATTGGTATTGCAGGAAATCACATTAAAGCTTACCAGTGCTGCTCTGATGCACAAATTACAGCGGTGTATGATTTGCTTGAAGGCCGTGCAGAAGATTATATTAAAAAATATGGATTGAAAGAGGCAAAAGCCTGCAAATGTTTGGATGAATTGTTAGAATCCTGCGATGCAGTTAGTATCTGTACTCCAAATGCTACTCACGTCGAATTGGCAGTTTCTGCGCTTAAGGCAGGATGTCATGTGTTATGCGAAAAACCGTTTGCGCCTAAGCCGGAAGATTGTGCAGAAGCGATTAAATACGCAAAATTGACACATAAAGTTGCAATGATAGGGCTGTGTTATCGAGATATTCCAGGCTTTGCTTATATGAAACAGCTTCTGGATGAAGGAGTTATTGGTGATGTATATTTTGTAAGAGAGGAGCAGGGAGGAGATCGGATTGCGAATCCAAATGTAAAACTAGAATGGAGAATGCAGAAAGATTTGTCTGGACCAGGGGCACTGGCTGATTTTGGAAGTCATATGATGGATATATGTGATTATTTATTGCGTGATACATGTGGAAAAATTCAGGAGATTCACTGCATGGAGCACACAGGGATCAAGAAGCGTGAACTGATTCATAGGCCAGGTGTTTTTGGTACAGTTACCAATGATGATGTGGCATGCTGGAATTGCCGTACGGAAAATGGAACGCTTTATAGCTTTACAGCAAGCCGTGTAGGAGCTACTTTTGTATTGGAAATTGTAGGCGCTGGGGGGAAGATGATATTTAATGGCTCAAAGCCGTTTGAACTTACACTTCAGCTTAAGGATAAAGATGGTGGTTATACAAAGGCTCCAGAAGTAGTTTCGGTGCCAGAAAGTTGCTACGGTATGGATGAACGTGCTCCGAGAATTCCGTTTGAGATTAATTTTTATTACGAGATACGTCAGTTCCTTGATGCGATTCAGGAAGGAAAAGAAAGTCTTTTGACGTTTGAACGTGGATTATATCTTCAGGAATTGATTCAGGCAGCACAGGAATCTGCAGAAACCGGTATGACAGTAAAATTATTTTAAAGACTATGTGAATATAGGAATAATAGAGGAGAATACAGAGAATGAGATTTGGAGCACATTGTGTATTATATGGAACAGAAATCGCATCAAATCCTGATGGGGTTCTTGGAAGATTAGCAAGAGCCGGTGCAGAAGGATGTGAGATAGGACAACGTTTTTTTGGAACAGAAAACAGAGATGGACTTTTGACTGCATTGGAAAACAATCATGTAGAAATGAGTGGAATGCATTGTGGTGGATTAAAGTTGATCGATTTAATTCGGGAACCGGAGAAAGCAGAGGCGGCATTATACAGCACAGCGAGATTTGTGGCACCCATGAAAAATAAAAATGTAATTGCTACAGGTGGAGCTGCATTTGAAGAGATACAGGATCTTCCGGTTGGAGCAGGAGCGATAGAACCAGAACTTCACGATCCGGAATTAGTAAAAATGGCAGCTGTCAGGCTAAATGAAATGGTAAAAAAAATAAAAGATGAACTTGGAGTTCAGGTGCATTATCATAATCACAGCTGGGAATTTGCAGATAACGGGTTGATTTGGAATACACTGGTTCGTGAGGCTCCAGATCTTAAGTTTGCATTAGATATAGGGTGGGCTGCGGTATCTGGATTTGAACCGGCAAACCTTTTAGAAACTTGTGCAGAACGAATTGATTATGTTCATTTAAGGGATTATAAAAAATCGGAAGAGGGGCAGAAGAAGAAATTCTCTGAAGTACACTCCGGTTATGTAAATCTTGGAACCGGAGACATGAATTATGTGAATCTTTTTCCAATTTTAGATCGAGTATTGGGTAAGAATGGATGGGCGATCGTAGAGTACGAAATTGGAAATTTTGATGAGACTAGTTATGCCAGTGCTCTTAGCTATCTGCGAGGACTGAATGATATGATGCACAGAGGACGTTAGTCTGAAGACAAGAAAAAGTTTGTGTTATTAGCAGAAAGATGGCAGAATGGAGATTAAAATGAAAAAACTGCGAATTGCGGTGCTTGGCTGTGGAAGAATTGCATCGGTATATGAAGAGGCATTTTATAAGTTAAAGGAAGAAGCAGAGATTGTTCTGGCTATGGATAAAGTACTTGAGCGGGCAGAGAAATTTGCAGAGAAATTTCCGGGATGCCATGCATCTGATCAAGTAGAGTTTGATTCGTTTCGTCAGATTTTATTGAAGGTGAAGCCCGATTTAGTTCATATTTTGCTTCCGCATCACCTGCATGGCAGATATTCGGTTGTATCCATGGAATGTGGTGTTCATGTTCTTACAGAAAAACCAGTTACCATAAGCCTTGCAGAGGCAGATCAGCTGATTGAAGTGCGAGAGCGAACAGGAATGCAGCTTGGGGTAATTTATCAAAATCGTTTTATTGAAGGTGTTCAGGAAGTTAAAAGAAGAATTGCGTCTGGAGAGTTTGGCAAAGTGAAAGGAGCCTTTTCTACACTGAACTGGTATCGTCCGGAAAGTTATTATAAATGTGACTGGAAAGGGCATTGGGATACAGAGGGCGGCGGTGTAATCATTGATCAGGCAATTCATTCCATTGACTTAGTACGTTATATGACGGGGCTGGAAGCAAAAAGGATTTTGGGGCATACGGCAAGGCGCGTTTTGACGGGGATTGAAGTAGAGGATGAAGCAGATGCAGCGATTTGGCTGGAGAACGGAGCAGTCTATTCCTTTTATGCGTGCAACTATTATACAACAAATAGTCCGATACGAGTAGAAATAAGCTGTGAGAAAGCGACGGCACTTTTAACTTATAATAAAATGGAAATCACATTTGCATCTGGAGAAAAAGAAGAGATCTTACCATCAGCTTGTCCGAATAGTAAGGGGGAAAGCTATTGGGGAAGTTATCACTTTTATCAGATAGAAAAATGCTATCAGGCATTGAGAGAGGGAAAGAAGATGCCATGGGCAGCAGAAGATGCAAAAAAAACACTGGAGATTGTGCAGGGAATATATGAATCATCCAGAATTAATGGTCCAGTAGAATTATAATTACCAGAAAATTTGAAAAAATTTAATAAAATAAAAATAGTCTGACAATAATGATGAAAACAATATAATAACAAATAATCTGAAAATTTCCTCAAAAAACCTGTTTACAAACCGGGTAAAATGTAGTATTATCATTATCATGTTACTGGCAGACAGCTAATCAAAAAGTTATGGATAGGAATTGCGTGATGCAGAGCAAGGCGCTCTGCGCGCAATTTCTTTTTAAACACATAACTTTAATGAATTGCTGTGCGAAAGCAACCAAGGAACAAATGATGGAAAGGGAAACCCCAAAACAGTATTTTGGAAAGGAAACAGATATGGAAGATGTTCAGAGAATTACAGGGGCCGCTGCTGCCCAGCAGGCTGAAAGAAATGATGAACGTTTCGGACTGTACGATCCCAGATTTGAGCATGATAACTGCGGAATTGGTGCGGTTGCTAATATTAAAGGCATAAAAAGTCATAAAACCGTCGACCAGGCTTTGCACATTGTAGAGAATCTGGAGCACCGGGCAGGAAAGGATGCAGAGGGCAAGACAGGAGACGGCGTAGGAATTATGCTTCAGATTTCTCACCGTTTTTTTAAGAAGGTGACACAGCTTCTTGGTATCGAGCTGGGAGAGGAGAGAACCTATGGTGTTGGTATGTTTTTCTTTCCTCAGGATGAGCTTGCAAGAAATCAAGCCAAAAAGATGTTTGAGATTATTGTAAAAAAGGAAGGGCTTGAGTTCCTGGGATGGAGAGATCTGCCCATCCATCCGGAACAGATTGGAGACAGGGCAGTAGAAAAGATGCCTCATATTGTTCAGGGCTTTATCGGCAAGCCGTCAGGAGTGGAAAAGGGGCTGGAGTTTGATCGCAGACTGTATGTGGCTCGTCGTGTGTTTGAACAGAGCAATGACAATACGTATGTGGTGTCGCTGAGCAGCAGAACTATTGTATACAAAGGAATGTTTCTGGTAAAAGAACTGAGAAAGTTTTTTGAGGATTTGCAGGATCCGGATTATGAATCTGCGATTGCTGTAGTTCACTCCCGATTCAGCACCAATACGAATCCGAGCTGGATGAGAGCGCATCCAAACCGCCTGATTGTTCACAATGGAGAGATCAATACCATCCGTGGAAATGTCGATAAGATGATGGCCCGTGAGGAAACGATGGAATCGGAGTTTTTCAAGTCAGAGATGCACAAGGTTCTTCCGATTATTAATCAGGAGGGCTCGGATTCTGCCATGCTGGATAATGCTCTGGAGTTTATGATGATGAGCGGTATGGAGCTTCCGTTAGCAGTGATGATTACGATTCCTGCACCCTGGGCTCATGACAAGTCTATGTCTCAGGAGGTAAAGGATTTTTACCAGTATTATGCAACTATGATGGAGCCATGGGATGGCCCTGCCTCGATCGTATTCAGTGACGGTGATGTGATGGGGGCAGTGTTGGACAGAAACGGACTTCGCCCCTCCCGTTATTACATTACAGATGATGATCAGGTGATTTTGGCGTCCGAGGTAGGTGCGATTGAGGTGGATCCTTCCCATGTTGTGAAAAAGGAACGTCTCCGTCCGGGACGGATGCTTTTGATTGATACGGTAAAAGGGGAACTGGTCAGCGATGAGGCTTTGAAAATGCGTTACGCCTCCCGTCGTCCTTATGGAGAGTGGCTGGATTCCAACCTGGTAGAGCTGGACAAGCTTCCGATTCCGAATAAAGGGGTTCTGTCTATGACAAAGGCTGAGCGGGCAAGGCTGCAGAAAACCTACGGTTATACGTATGAGCAGTATAAAACCATGATTCTGCCTATGGCCTTAAATGGAATTGAACCGGTTTCTGCTATGGGAGCAGACAGTCCGCTGGCAGTTCTGTCGAAGAAGCATCAGCCACTGTTTAATTATTTTAAACAGCTTTTTGCTCAGGTAACAAATCCTCCGATTGATTCTATTCGGGAAGAAATTGTAACGTCTACTACGGTTTATGTAGGCGAGGAGGGAAATGTTCTGGAGGAACATCCAGACAACTGTAAGATTCTTAAGGTGGATAATCCGATTCTTACCTGTACAGACCTGCTGAAGATCAAACACATGAAAAAGCCTGGTTTTCGTGTAGAGGTTGTTCCGATTACTTATTATAAGAATACTTCTCTGGAAAAGGCGATTGAGCGGCTGTTTCTGGAGGTTGACCGGGCTCATAGAGAGGGAGCAAATATTATCATTCTGTCTGACAGAGATATTGATGAAAATCATGTGCCGATTCCGTCTCTCCTTGCTGTTTCTGCGCTGCAGCAGCATCTGGTAAAGACAAAGAAGCGGACCTCTATGGCGCTGATTCTGGAAAGCGGAGAGCCCAGAGAGGTACACCACTTTGCAGCTCTCCTTGGTTACGGCGCATGCGCCATCAATCCCTATCTGGCACAGGAATCCATTCGCTATTTGATTGATTCGGGAATGCTGGATAAGGATTACTATGCGGCTGTGAATGACTATAATTCAGCAGTTCTCCATGGAATTGTAAAAATTGCGTCAAAAATGGGAATTTCTACGATTCAGTCTTATCAGGGCGCGCAGATTTTTGAGGCAATCGGTATTTCAAAAGAGGTGATTGACCAGTATTTTACTAATACGGTCAGCCGGGTAGGAGGTATTACGCTGGAGGATATTGCCAGTGATGTGGACGCACTTCATTCCTCTGCTTTTGATCCCCTGGGACTGGATGTGGATCTGACTCTGGAAAGTGTAGGAAGCCATAAGGAACGGGCAGGGCAGGAGGAGCATCTGTACAATCCCCGCACCATTCATTTGCTTCAGGAGGCATCGAGAACAGGAGACTACAATATTTTCAAAGAATACAGCCATGCTTTGAATGAAGAGGGGCAGACCGTAAATCTTCGCAGTCTCATGGATTTTAAGTATGATGAAAATGGAGGCATTCCCATTGAAGAGGTGGAAAGTGCAGAGTCTATTGTAAAGCGGTTTAAGACGGGCGCCATGTCCTATGGTTCTATTTCTCAGGAAGCGCACGAGACACTGGCGATTGCGATGAACCGTCTGGGCGGTAAGTCCAATACAGGTGAGGGAGGCGAGAGCCTGGATCGCTTGACTCCGGGGCCGAAAAACAACAATCGCTGTTCTGCAATTAAGCAGGTGGCATCAGGAAGATTCGGCGTTACATCCAGATATCTTGTCAGTGCCCAGGAAATTCAGATCAAAATGGCTCAGGGGGCAAAACCGGGAGAAGGCGGTCAGCTGCCGGGAGGAAAGGTGTATCCGTGGGTGGCAAAGACGCGTCATTCTACCACAGGGGTAGGACTCATTTCTCCGCCTCCTCATCATGATATTTATTCCATTGAGGATCTGGCTCAGCTGATTTACGATTTGAAAAATTCCAATACCAGGGCGCGGATTTCTGTAAAACTGGTATCTGAGGCAGGCGTTGGAACAGTAGCTGCAGGCGTGGCAAAAGCCGGCGCCCAGGTAATTTTAGTTTCCTCCTTTGACGGAGGCACAGGTGCAGCTCCGAGAAACTCTATTTACAATGCAGGACTTCCCTGGGAGCTGGGAGTAGCCGAAGCTCATCAGACCTTGATTATGAACGGACTTAGAGATAAGGTAATTCTGGAGACAGATGGAAAGCTGATGACCGGTCGTGATGTGGCGATTGCCTGTATGCTGGGGGCAGAGGAGTTTGGTTTTGCAACCGCGCCGCTGGTAACTATGGGATGTGTTATGATGCGTGTCTGCAATCTGGATACCTGCCCGGTGGGAATTGCAACTCAGAATCCTCAGCTGAGGAAGCGCTTTAAAGGAAAACCAGAATATGTAGTGAATTTTATGTATTTTGTTGCCCAGGAACTGCGGGAGTATATGGCAAAGCTGGGAATCCGTACTGTAGATGAGCTGGTGGGAAGAACAGACCTTTTGAAAAAGAAGGATGATATTGAAAATCCCAGAGCCAGAAAGGTTGATTTATCCAATATTTTGGAAAACCAATATGCAGGAGAGCACTTCCGGGGATATGAAAATAAGCAGGAATATGACTTTAAACTGGAGGAGACACAGGATGAACGTGTACTGTTAAAGAAGCTGAAATCGGCCTTGGCAAACGGACAGAAGAAGAGCCTGCAGATTGATGTATCCAATGTGGATCGGGCACTGGGAACGATCCTGGGATCTGAGATTACACGCCAGTATCCGGAGGGACTCTCAGAGGATACCTTTACCATTCAGTGCAGCGGAAGTGGTGGACAGAGCTTTGGTGCTTTTATTCCCAGAGGCTTGACACTGGAGCTTATAGGTGACAGCAACGATTATTTTGGAAAAGGTTTGTCAGGTGGAAAGCTTGTTGTATATCCGCCAAAGTCTGCCAGATTCAAAGCAGAGGATAATATTATTATTGGAAACGTAGCTCTGTATGGGGCAACCTCGGGAAAGGCATTTATTAATGGCGTAGCAGGAGAACGGTTCTGCGTCCGCAACTCCGGAGCTATGGCAGTGGTAGAAGGCGTGGGAGATCATGGCTGTGAATATATGACTGGCGGCCGCGTAGTGGTGCTTGGCCCTACAGGAAAGAATTTTGCAGCGGGAATGAGCGGCGGAATTGCCTATGTTCTGGATGAAAAGCGGGATCTGTACAAGCGTGTCAATAAGGCTCTTGTCTCTTTGGAAGAGGTAACGGGAAAATACGATGTGCAGGAGCTCAAGGAGATGATTCAGGAGCATGTGGCATACACCAATTCTGCCCGCGGAAAAGAGATTCTGGAGCATTTTGGAGAGTATCTGCCCAAGTTTAAAAAGATTATGCCCCATGATTACCGGCGTATGATGAACACCATTGTACAGATGGAGGAAAAGGGACTCAGCAGCGAGCAGGCACAGATTGAAGCATTTTATGCCAATAAGAAAGGGTGAGGAGGAAGCCATGGGAAAGCCAACGGGATTTTTAGAATATGAAAGAAAGACTGGCAAAGCGCAGGAGCCTCTGAGCCGGATCGGTCATTTTAATGAGTTTCATACTCCTTTAACAGAGGAACAGCAGAAAAAGCAGGGAGCACGCTGCATGGAGTGCGGCGTTCCCTTCTGCCAGTCCGGCATGATGATTGGAGGAATGGTTTCGGGATGTCCTTTGAACAATCTGATTCCAGAATGGAATGATCTGGTATATACAGGAAACTGGTCTCAGGCCTATAACCGCCTGAAAAAGACAAACAGCTTTCCGGAATTTACCAGCCGTGTGTGTCCTGCACCCTGTGAGGCTGCCTGCACCTGCGGCCTGAATGGGGATCCGGTTGCCATTAAGGAGAATGAGAGGGCTATCATTGAGAAGGCTTATGAAACAGGAAAGGCAGGCCCCCGTCCGCCGAGAATCCGAACTGGAAAAAAGATTGCCGTAGTAGGCTCTGGTCCGGCCGGACTGGCGGCAGCAGATCAGCTGAATAAGAGAGGACACAATGTAACAGTATTTGAGCGGGAGGATCGCATCGGCGGTCTTCTCATGTATGGAATTCCCAATATGAAGCTGGAAAAGCATATTATTGACCGGAAAATCCAGGTGATGAGGGAGGAGGGGATCTCCTTTGTAACTGGAGCAGATGTAGGGAATGGCTATAAGGCCAGCCGCCTGAAGAAGGATTTTGACTGTGTGGTTCTGGCCTGCGGAGCATCTAACCCGAGGGATATTCAGGTTCCGGGAAGGGATGCGCAGGGAATTTATTTTGCTGTGGACTTTTTAAAAGCTACGACAAAAAGCCTCCTGAATTCTGGTCTGGAGGATGGTAATTATATTTCGGCAAAGGATAAAAATGTCCTTGTAATCGGTGGCGGAGACACGGGAAATGACTGTGTGGGAACAGCTGTCCGCCATGGCTGTGCGTCAGTGATTCAGTTGGAAATGATGCCGAAGCTGCCGGATAAACGGGCAGAAAACAACACCTGGCCAGAGTGGCCCAGAGTATGCAAAACCGATTACGGTCAGGAGGAGGCTGCGGCAGTTTTTGGAAAGGATCCGCGGGTATATGAGACTACAGTAAAAGAATTTATCAAGGATGAGAGCGGAAAGATCTGTCGTGCAGTCCTGATTTCTCTTGCATCTCAGAAGGATCCGGAGACAGGGCGGACCTCTATGGTGCCGGTTGAGGGCAGCGAAAGAGAGGTCGCCGCTGATCTGGTACTGATTGCCGCCGGATTTCTGGGAGCCCAGAACTATGTGGCAGAAGCCTTTGGTGTGGACTTAAATGCCCGCACCAATGTGGAAACGGAAACGGGAAGCTATGCTACAACGGCAGAGAATATTTTTACTGCAGGTGACATGCACCGGGGGCAGTCCCTGGTGGTATGGGCGATCCGCGAAGGCCGTGAGGCTGCCAGACAGATTGACTGTCATCTGATGGGATACACGAATCTGGCATAGATATAGTAAGCTTAGCTACTCTTCCCAGAATCTTGTTTCGATTACCTGGGTTCCCTCGTGGATTGGATAGCAGATGCAGGGAATTCCTGTTTTAGGATGTAATAAATTTGTATTGGGAGAGGCCTGAATATACATGGCCTTTCCTTTTTTTGCCTGTTCAAAATCTCCGGAAGCAGATGCAAAATAGGTTCTTCCGTCAGGCGCCTGAATACGGATACACTCGGATTCTATAGAAGCTGTGAATGTGTCAGGGAATGCAAAGCCACAGTCATAGACAGTACAGCTTCGATTGCTGTGAATGGTATGAATCCGCCGGTGTCCGTTAGAATCAGGAATAAGAGTGGTTTTTACCTGAATTCCTTCATAGGGTGACCATTTAGAAGAAATCCTATCTTCAGAAAGTTCTTTGCTATCTGCCATTCCGCGGACAAAGAACAGGTGATTGATTTCAAATGCCAGCATACTGTCAGGGGCGGCCTCTGCAAGGCTTCTCATAGACCGGGGAACGCTGAAAGCAAATCGGCTTGAATAAGCGAATTTGGAATATTTTTCCTCGGTGTGAACATGATGGTGAGGCAGTGTCCGTCCTCCGCAGTAGGCGGTAACATCTCCGTGAATTCGCTGAATCAGAAGTCCGCCATATTTTTGAGAGCTTAGACTAGGCAATGCAGGAAGAGGAGCAGGTTCCTCCTGCCAGAAGGGATGATCCTTTGGAAGAGAGAGGAAGGCAAATGCTTTCATAGCCCAGTAAGGAGAGCCGGGAGCATTGTACTGCTCTGACATCAGAAGGTTGGAATATCCATAGCCGATTGTTAAAAGTCCGCTGGTATCAAAAATCGGATACTTCATCCAGAAATCCAGATGACGTGCAATCAGCCCCTTCATAACAGCGTAAGGAACGACCTCCAGTTCGCAGGCCACACACATGGAAAAGAAAGAAACCTGGGCAAAACGGTAGGTCAGGGAACGTCCATAAGCCAGAGAGGAGCCGTCTTCGGCAAACCAGCTGATAAAATCTTTTGCAAAAAGTCTGGCTCTGTTTTCATAGTTGATACAGCGTTTAGGATCCTCTGTTTTCATAAAGCGACAGTAAATTAGGCTATAGTAATGAAAGGCAAAGGAGATATAATAATCCTTTTCTCCATTCTGTCCGTCAAGATACCAGCCGTCTCCCTCATAGCAGCTTTCGATATAATCCAGATACTGGGATAAAATGTCGGAAGAGTATGGGGCGCCGATAGATTTCAAGGCGATATTTACCAGAATTCCGAAAAACATCCAATTACAGGGCGGGCAGGCATAGTGGTTAATTCCATCAAGCCATACTGTCAGATTTTTTTTGGCTTCAGGAGAAAGGGGATGCCAGAGCTTTTCTGGAACCATCAAAATTCCATAGGCAATGGCGGCCATTTCTACAAATCGCTGATCGATATCCTGGAATCCACCCCAATATTCCGGATTTTCTGGATTCGTTCCGGCGGTAAGTCCATTCAGGTAGAGATTCTCCATTTCTGGCCAGTTTCCGCCTCCCGCCCAAAATGGAACCAATGCCCACAAAGGTCGGGAAAACCCTTCGACCCCTGCTGCTGCCTGATCATAGACAGCAGCAGAACTTCCGGGGCAGAAGCGTGCCTGGTTTGGAGAAAAATGAGGAATTGTAGGTTTTAAAAGCTTTACGAGAAGTTCTTTAGCATGTTCTCTCATAATATCAGTCTCCTATCTTCTGGATTTACCAGATGAGAAAATCCTTTCCTTTCAGCCGGAGAATGGCTTCCGTAAGGAAATAATCAGCATAGATCAAATCAGTCTGTTCTCTTCTGTCATTGTGGAAGGCAACCTTGCAGTTCTGCACAATGCTGTCTGTTTCCGGATCCCAGTTGCAGCAGGTTTCTGCAGTATTTTGAATAATCAGTTCGGCATAGGAGCGGTACAGGTTTTTATCAGGTTCGTCTACATGTTCAGCAATTTCCAGAAGTCCGCAGGCTGCACACAGTCCGGCAGAAGCATCAAGATAGGAAGAGGAAGCGGGTTGGCGGAAATCGCAGAGCGGAACATATCCGGTTAATCCAATATTTGCAATAAAGTAATGGGCAGTTTTTTTAGCGATGTCCAGGTAAGCATTGTTTTTTGTATAGCGATAGGAAAGCGCAAATCCATAAAGGATCCAGGACTGGCCGCGAGACCAGGAAGAGGTTTCGGAATATCCCTGGCCGGCAAGAATTTGCTCAAGCTCTCCTGTTTCTGGATTAATGCAGGCAATGTGTCCGCAGGAACCATCGTCACGTACCAGACAGGAAGCTACGGTGTCAGCGTGGTTGACTGCAATCTGACTGAATCAGAGAAATCAGTTCATTTTCCTCAAGATTCAGCTTAATGAGATAGTCAATGGCGCCAAGCCGCATGGCAGAGCGAACCAGATCAAAATCATTATAGCCGCTCAGTATAATGAAAATAGGATGATCGGGCTCTCGAACAGCTTCTTCTATCATTTGAAGTCCATCCATTTTTGGCATTTTAATATCGGTAAAAACAATATCGGGGCGATGAAGTCTGATTTTTTCAAGTCCGTCTTCGCCATTTGATGCCTGATCCACCAGGAAGCAGTCCAAACGCTCCCACGGGATCATGCTTTCCAGGCCGCGGCGGATCAGTGCCTCATCATCTACAATTAGGATACTGGTCATAGGGAGGAGCTCCTTTCATAGGGAATACAGATTAAAACATCGGTATAGAGTCCAGGTTCACTGGTAATGGTGATTCCGTAGTTCTTACCATAGGTTATTTTGATTCTCTGGTTAATGTTGTGAACACCAATTCCGTTCAATCCTCGTTTATTCCTTGGATTCTCATGGGGATGCAAAAGTATATAAATCTGATCTGGTGTCATACCGATACCATGATCGATAATGTGAATAAGGATATCTTCGTCTGTCCGGTTCAGATAAATATCAATCGTCCCGCCATCCTCACCTTTTGGTTCGATTCCGTGGAAAATGGCGTTTTCTACAATGGGCTGCAGAAGAAATTTCAGGATCGAGGCCTGGGTAATGGTTGGATCTCCAATGTGATAGTTGACTTTTAACTGACCATTGTAATTGATATCCTGGATCAGCACATAATCATCCAGAAGAGACATTTCTTCGTAAATGGATATTTTGTCAGAGCCCTTGGAAATATTCTGGAGAAGATGCCCCAGAGCAGCGGTCATATCACGGATAGTATCTGCATGCTGAAGCGAGGCCATCCATTTGATGGTATTCAGGGTATTATAAAGAAAATGAGAATTAATTTGATTCTGAAGAACATGGAATTCCAGTTCTTTTTTAATCTCTGCCTCTTCTTTTTGTTTTTCCATCAGCTCATGAATTTCTCGTTCCATGTTGTTAATGGACTCTGCGATGCTCTGAAATTCATCATCGCATGATAGTGTCAGAGAGCCTTTGAAGTCACCCTTGGAAACATTTTTGATATAGTTGTTGATCGTGTTAATCGGGCGTGTTAATACATTGCGCAGGTATATAGTAATGCAGAAAACCAGTATGACGGAAAAAAGGATCAGCGCAGCAGAAAGCCGGAAGCTCTCCTCTTTTTCTTTTAAAAATGAATTCAGAGGGGTTTCCTGTATTTCGATGAGATGGCTGTCTGGAACACGATAGTAGTGGACTATGGTTGGTGTTTCAGAACGGAAATTCATAAAGTGCCCAAGAGACTCGGAGGTCAGAATATTCTGAAGCTGGCGGTTATAGGTAATCCACCCTAAGAGCTGATCTGCAGTTTCTTTCTGCCTCTGAATATTAAAGCTGGTATAGCGAAGCCGGTCGATGCTGGCGGATTCGATATCTTTGGTGATACGGACATCCAGAATATACTGGTAAAATACGGAAATGGTGGCCAGCGGAAGAAGTCCGACAGCAAGCAGGGATACTAAAAGTTTTATTTTGAAGCTATGTAGAGAAAAGGGTAAATGTTTCATGACGATCTCCATAATTTATGATAAACTACAACAGTATAGTTGCATAACACAATTTTAACATAATTTATAAAGAGTGTAAAAAAGCATGGATACCTGTAAATCGATTGAAAAATAAGTATATAAAAGGAGAAAAAAATGACAGAATTTAAAGATATGAAATTTGTTATAGGAGTAGACAGCGGAGGTACTCATTATCGCATCAAGGCTTGTGATTTATCCGGAAAATGCCTTGGATATACAGAAGGAGCTCCTGCAAATCATCATTATCTGAATCCGGAGGAAATGAAACTGAGAATTGAGGGTAGCCTTGCAGATTGTCTGGGGCAGTTTGGAGGCAGAATAGAGAATTTATGCATGCTGGTCTGTGGAACTACGGGAATTGACAGCAAGGAAGACTACAGACGGCTGATGGAACTCTATACCGGAATTGGAGGCAGCAGCTGTCCTGTAATTTTAATGAATGATGCAGAACTGGCCCATTATACGGTGACAGGAGGAGAAGGAGTTCTTCTGATTTCGGGAACCGGTTCGATTGTGACGGGAAAAAATAAGAACGGGAAAACCGCACGTGCAGGAGGATGGCCGCTGGCCATTCTGGGAGATGAGGGTTCTGGCACCTGGGTGACAAAAATGGCTCTGCGTCATGTGGGAAGGTGGCTGGATGAGGCGGTAGAAAAAACAGTGATGACAGAGCGAATCTGTGATCTTCTGGGAATCCGGGAGAGAGAGGATTTGATCGCCATGGCTCTTGAGAGCGGAATCAATCCGGCTAATCTTCCGCAGCTGGGGAAACTTGTGAATGAGGCGGCAGAGGAAGGGGATCCGTATGCAAAGGAAATCCTGGCTGAGGCAGCACATCATCTGGCGGCACTGATTCGCGATATTGGATATGCATTGGATTTAAAAGAGACAGAAGCAGATTTTAAGCTGGGCCTTTGGGGAAGCTGCATTTTAAAATCTCCGCAGATTTTTGAAGAACTAAAAAACGAAATTTCAAGAGATTTTCCGGATGCCAGAATCTGTCTGCCGGAAAAGGAGGCTATTGATGGTGCAGTAGAACTCGCATTGTCCAGATATATGACAGAAAATATGTAAGAAATCTGATACGAATTTTCTGGAAAGGCCCAGAAAGGAGAAAATAAAATATGGTAGAACAACAGGTGGCCAACCTGTCCTTTGCCCAGATTTGCCGTTCCGGTCAGTGCTTTCGCATGAGAGAATATCGGAAAGGCGTTTTTGAGGTGATTGCAGGGAATCGGCGTCTGGAGGTAAGTCAGGACGGAGAACGGTGCATTTTTGAATGTACGCAGGAAGAGTTTGACGGTTTTTGGAAGAATTATTTTGATCTGGACACGGATTACAGTCAGTATCAGGAACGGATCAACCCCAGAGATACTTATCTGGTTCAGGCTGCCCGGGCTGGATGGGGAATTCGGATTCTGCAGCAGGATTTGTGGGAAATGATTGCAACTTTTCTTATTTCCCAGCAGAACAATATTACAAGAATCCGCCGATGTGTGGAAAACATCTGTGAAAAATATGGACAGCGGTGTGAGGATGGAAATGGCATTGTGTATTATGGATTTCCAGAGCCGCAGACGCTGGCAGGGCTGGAAGAGGATGCACTGATGGAGTGCAATCTGGGATATCGGAGCAAATATGTGGTGCGGACTGCGAAAATGATTGCTTCAGGAGAATTTGATCTGGAGGCAGTGAAACATATGTCGTATTCTAAGGCGAAGCCCTGTCTGATGACTCTGTTTGGAGTAGGGGAGAAGGTGGCAGACTGTATTTGTTTGTTTGCCCTTCACCAGCTGCAGGCATTTCCTGTGGATACCCATATTCGCCAGGTTCTGGATGCCCATTATAAAAGAGGGTTTCCCAACCGAAGATACCGGGGAATTCAAGGAGTCATGCAGCAGTATATTTTTTATTACGAGCTGGGAAAATAATTGTGCTTTACACGGTGATGTGATAAACTAAAGAAACGATAAAGTAAGAAAACTGGAAACGATTAAGAGGAAAAAGGGAAGAACATCATGGTTATAAAATGGCAGGTTAGGCTTCCAGAGCTTGCGGGAGAAAGGCTGCGCAGTGCGTATGTGTATCTTCCGGAATCTTATGGATGGGATGAGTGCCGGAGATATCCGGTGCTGTATATGTTTGATGGGCACAATGTTTTTTTTGATCAGGATGCCACCTATGGAAAGAGCTGGGGGATGAAGGAATATCTGGATCGAACCCAGACTCAGCTGATTGTGGCGGCAGTGGAGTGCAGCCACAGCCCGGACAACGGACGGCTTTCGGAGTATTCGCCTTATGATTTTGCAGATCCCCAGCTTGGACGGTTCCGAGGGATGGGACGGGAAACAATGGAGTGGCTGATTCATGATTTTAAGTCGGAGATTGACAGACAGTACCGCACCCTGCCGGATCGGGAGCATACCTTTCTGGCAGGCAGCTCTATGGGCGGTCTGATGAGCCTTTACGGAGTCATGGAGTTTAATCATGTATTTTCCAGAGCAGGAGCTTTGTCACCCTCTGTATGGGTGGCGCCTGGAAAGCTTTCTAAGCTGGCAAGAGAAGCTGAGCTGGGAAGGGACACTGTGATTTATACAGATTATGGCTCTGAGGAGGGAAGACAGCGTCCAAAGGTGGCCGGACAGCTTTCTAAGCTGGCAAATATTTTGGAGAGCAGAGATGTGATGGTGACAAGGAGGATTGTGCCGGGAGGAACCCACTGTGAGGCATGCTGGGAACGCCAGCTGCCCTTTTTGATTCCGACGCTGATGTACGGACTGGAGTAGCAGAAGGGAGGATATCTATGGAAATGAATTATTACAAAATGTACAGTCCTGTTCTGGGACGGGATATGGAATGTAAGGTATATGGCCATAAGGGGCGGCCGGTGCTGTTTATTCCCTGTCAGGACGGCAGGTTCTATGATTTTGAGAACTTTCATATGACGGAAACATGGGCACCCTGGATTGATACCGGACAGGTGATGATTTTTTCCATTGATACTCTGGATCAGGAAACCTGGTCCAATCAAAGCGGAGACCCTTACTGGCGGATACGACGCTATGAACAGTGGCTTGATTATATTACAGATGAAATGGTTCCTTTTATGAGAAGCATGGTGAATGAGAGAAATGGCTGGAGCGGTTATCCTGGAATTATGGCAGCAGGCTGCAGCCTGGGAGCCACCCATGCAGCGAATCTTTATTTTAGAAGGCCGGATCTGTTTGACCGGCTGATGGCTCTCAGCGGTGTATACTCGGCAGAATTTGGATTTGGTTCCTATATGGATGAGGTGGTTTATCGGAATTCTCCCATCCATTATCTGTCCAATATGCCGGAAAATCATCCATTTATTGACCTTTACAACAGGAAAAAGGCCGTTATCTGTGTGGGGCAGGGACCATGGGAGCTGCCGGATTCTACCAGAAAGCTGGATGCCATTTTAAAATGGAAGCATATTGACGCCTGGGTGGACTACTGGGGTTATGACTGTTCCCATGACTGGCCCTGGTGGCATAAGCAGACTGCGTACTTTGTTCCCTGGCTTTTGGGTTAGGGGCGAGGAGCATTTTAGGGAGTATGGATAAAAGGTAAGGAGGAGAAAGATTATGAAAAATGTGGTGTTTATTTCCCCAAATTTTCCGACCAACTACTGGCAATTCTGCCGGGAACTGAAAAAGAACGGTATGAATGTGCTTGGAATAGGAGATCAGCCTTATGAGGAGCTGAATCCGGAATTAAAGGAAAATCTTCATGAATACTATAAGGTAAGTAATCTGGAAAATTATGATGAGGTCTATCGCGGGGTGGCATTTTTGATTTTCAAGTACGGCCCCATCGACTGGCTGGAGTCAAACAATGAATACTGGCTGGAGCGGGATGCCAGACTGCGGACAGCCTTTCACATTACCAGTGGCTTTCAGGAGGAGGATATTCCCCGGATCAAATACAAATCTAAAATGAAGGAATATTATCGGAATGTGGGAATTTCCACAGCACGTTATTATTTGGTAGAGGATCGAGAAGGCTGTCTGGAATTTATCGATAAGGTAGGATATCCGGTTGTGGTAAAGCCGGACAATGGAGTAGGCGCTTCTCAGACCTATAAGCTGTCGTCAGACGAAGAACTGGATGATTTCCTGCAAAAGAAGACGCCGGGAGTTTCTTACATTATGGAAGAGTTTGTATATGCAGAGGTAAATTCCTATGATGCGATTATCGATTCTCATGGAGAACCACTGTTTGAGACCGGGAATGTGACACCGATGTCGATTATGGATATTGTCAACAATCAGGACAATTCCATTTACTATATTTTGAAGGAGCTTCCCAGTGATACCCGTCAGGCAGGACGGGCCACAGTGAAAAGCTTTGGGGTGAAAAGCCGTTTTGTCCATTTCGAGTTTTTCCGTCTTCTTAAGGATCAGAAGGGACTGGGCACAAAGGGCAGTATTATTGCGCTGGAGGTTAATATGCGTCCCTGCGGCGGATTTACTCCGGATATGATTGATTTTTCCCACAGCACCAATGTTTATAAAATTTGGGCTGACATGGTTGCTTTTGATAAAACGGAGATTGAGTCAGGGCCTCATGCGTATTGTGCTTATGCAGGGCGTAGGGATGGAAAGAATTTCCTTCTTAATGACAGCCAGGTGGCAGAGAAATATGAGAACCGGCTGAAGATGAACCAGAGAATCCCGGAGGTGCTGGCCGGAGCTATGGGAAATCAGATGTTTGTGGCGTTGTTTGATACAAAGGAAGAGATGGATTTGTTTTACAAGGATGTTCTAAGCTGCAGAGAATAAAGGAAGAACAGGGCTGTCCAGACAGAAGCTGCCAGTTGAGCAGAGACTGTCTGGACAGCGTTTTTTATGTCATAGGAAATTAGATCCTATGACATAAAAACGCTCCGCGAGGATCGCCATGCGGCGGCAGAGAATTTTGTCGCAGAAGCGACCCGCCGCAGGCGAAGAAGCTCGCGAGCGAGCATCTTTCTTATATTCCATCTTGACAGATACCCAGTAGTTAGTTTATACTAACAAAGAGAGATTAGTAGAAACTAACTTTTGCGCAAAATTAAAATGGACAGAGGGGGATAAAACAGAATGCTGGAAAGACAACTAATTGAGTATTGCTCACCAACACTGGCTTCAATCAAGACTGCAAATATGTTTACATGTTCCTTTGAAAAGGAGGAGATGCTTTGGGAAAGCGTGGATGACTGGAATCGTCAGCTGGCAGAAAAAGGTATTTTTCTTTCGGTGATGCGAATCCGAGGCACTATGGCTTTGATTTATGTCTGCCGATTTTCCAGTTTGGCAAGGGATATGAAGCAGCCGGGAGCGGCAGAATTTCTCAGGCAGTGCGGATACCAAGAGACAGATCCGGTTCATGCTCTTGGTCAGCTGCGAAATAGGCTGGAAAGCCAGGAAGAATTTCCGCATGAAATTGGTCTGTTTCTTGGATATCCCCTGGGAGATGTGATTGGGTTTATGGTAAATGGAGGAAAGAATTATAAGTGCAGAGGACTGTGGAAGGTATATACTGATGCAGGAACGGCTGTACGGACATTTGAAAAATACAGAAAATGCAAGGATACCTATGGGCGTCTTTGGAAAGAGGGAAGAACGGTGGGGCAGCTTACGGTGGCGGCCTGACAGCGAGGAGGCAGAGGATTAACAGCAAGGTTTTGGCAGAACGTGTTGACAGGGGGCTGGCAGAGGCCTTAAATGACAGAACACGTTGACAGAGGCTTGGCAGAACAGAGAAGGGACTTGCAAATACAGGTAAAATCACATATAATTGCCATAATCTGAAAAATCAGAAAGAAAAGGAGGCGGATATGATGGCGACTTTGATTGTTGGCGCAGCAGTAGCAGGACTGGTGGTTGTGGCTGTGAGAAAGCTGGCGCGAGATAAAAGAAATGGAAAATCCCTTTCCTGCGGCGGTGACTGCAGCCGCTGCAAGGGACACTGCAGCTAAAAATGGAAGCAGAATTAAGAGATAAAAATACAGGAGATAAAAAATGGAATCTTCCAGAAATCAAAACGGAATTGGCGAAAAAGAGCTTCTTGTTGTGAGCTTTGGCACCAGCTATTATGACAGCCGGCGCCTCACTATAGGCGCAGTAGAGGAGGTTCTGGAAAGAGAATTTCCAGATTACGCAGTGCGCCGTGGCTTTACCAGCAGAAGAATTATTGAACGGTTGAAAAAACGCGACGGACTCTTGATTGATGATACCGAGCAGGCGCTGAAAAGAGCGGAGGAAAACGGGGTCAAAAGGCTGGTGATTCAGCCCACTCATCTGATGCACGGACTGGAATACCAGAAGCTGGCCAAACAGGCGGCAGCTCACAGGGCAGCTTTTGATGAAATAGTTTTGGGAGAACCTCTTTTGGCATCTGAGCGGGATTTTCAGATTGTCATAGAAGCAGTTACAGAGGAGTTGGCGCCTTATGATGATGGAAAAACAGCTGTCTGTCTGATGGGACACGGTACAGAGGATAAAGCGAATCAGGTTTATGAAAAAATACAGGAAAAGATGAGAGAAGCTGGACACCAACACTATTACATTGGGACTGTGGAGGCGAATCCCGGAGTGGAGGAGGTGGCAGAAGCAGTAAAAGCTGGAAATTACAGCAGGGTAGTTCTGGCCCCTTTTATGCTGGTTGCAGGTGATCATGCAAATAACGATATGGCCGGTGATGAAGAGGATAGCTGGAGGAGTGTGTTTTCCAGAGAAGGATACCAGGTGATCTGCCTGCTCAAGGGGCTGGGAGAGCTGGAAAAAATCCGCTTTTTATTTGCCGAACATGCACGGGAAGCCATGAATAGGCTGGAATAGACTTATCATGGCTTCTTTTCATGAATTTTTTTTATGGCTTTTGTTCAGGACACAGGAATGGCAGGGAGGCTGTTGGCTGATTCCTGTAAATTTACGGTATTCTGTAGGAAGAACCTGATAAAATTCTTTAAATGCAGTGGCAAACTTGCTTTGATTTTCATAACCTACGGAATGGGCAATCTGTGCTATGCTTCGATCAGTCTGAAGCAGCATGGATGCGGCTGCCTCCATTCGGTGTTCTTTAATATGGGAAGCAATGGAATTGCCGTAAACAGCTTTAAAGAGTGTCTTTAAGGTGGTTGGATTCATCAGGTACCGACGGGCCAGATCCTCGATGGTGATTCTTTGATCCAGATGGCTGATCAGCTGATCGTGGATAGTTCGAATCAGTTCTACCTGACGGGACTGGTACTGGGAAAGCTGTTCCTTTGAGGAACACTGTAGCTGGGAAAGCTGGAGAAGAAGCTCCTGTACCTTCAGCTTCCAGAAAGCAGTTTCCAGCTCCTTTGGAAGACCGTAAAAGGAAGAAAATACAGCATCCGTTTTGCTGTTTCCGGCCAGAGAAACAGCGCCGTTTTCCCGGCAGAATTTTTCATAAAGCAGGTTTCCGGTAATCCCGGATTCGTCCAGAGGATGGGGCGGACAGGCAGTAATAATATCCAGATCCACACAGAGAATCAGTCCTTCATAATATCCGTTAGGCAATGTGAGCAATGAGTTGGCACAGGTTTTCATAGTCTGGATGGCATAGTCTCCCTGACCAAGATAGACATGGTTCCCGTTTCCCATTTCCCAGCCAAGGCGCCCCTGACGACAGTAGCTGATTTCCAGAACATGATCAAGAGCCTCGTGGCAGAGAGATAGAGTATCACCTCGAAGAGTCAGGAAAAACAGTTCAATTCCTGGATAGAGGGCATGGGACTCCAGATGGCTGCCATTTTGGAGGCAGGTCAGTGTTTCTTCAAGCTGCAGAAATCTATGATTCATGATGTAATTGATCTCCTTTTATTGGGGACAGGTGATTTCCATAACCTGTTCAATCATATGGTGGAGCAGCTGGCTCTGCTGTGTGTCGGCGGCCTTATAATAGACTTCCTTTCCGACTCTCCGGCTGACAATCAGCCCCCGGTTTCTTAAAGGGCGCAGATGGTGGGATACGGCAGGGCTTGACATATTCATCATAGCAGAAATATTGATAACACATTCTTCACAGTGGCACAGCAGCCAGAAAATACGAATCCGGCTGGTGTCACCCAGCTGCTTGAAAACCTCTGCAACAATCTGAAAATCGTCGATCCTGGAAAGCTGGCTTTCCAGATAATTCAGTTCTGTTGAAGTTTCATGCTGATGAGGCAGTGCTGATGCAGGCATGGCCACATCTCCTTTCGTTTTAATATTCACCCATTTGGAAATGGTTTTCTCCCGTTTGGGAGAGTATTCCCAGGAAGCCTTGACTTCCTGTTTGGTACATATTATACTGCAAATGCATAAATTAAACAAGTGCTTAATTGTTGATTAAAAAAACAGAAACTAAATAAGCAGGCCGAAGAAAGGGGTTATTTTTATGAAAAAAATGGAGAAAAAGAGGGAGAAATTATGACGAAAAAGCAGAAAAAAATGCTGTACCGTATTCTGGCTTCAGCAGGAATGGTTCTTTTATGGAATGTGATTCCAGTTACGGGAATTCTCCGGCTTTTACTTTTTCTTGCAGCCTATTTGGTAATAGGCTATGACATACTGAAAAAGGCCGGAAAGGGAATAAAAAACCGCCGTGTATTTGATGAGAATTTTCTTATGGCAGTTGCCACAGTAGGTGCCTTTGCCCTGGCGATTTATGACAGAAGCGGCGACTATAATGAAGCAATTGCAGTAATGCTTTTTTACCAGGTTGGCGAGCTGTTTCAGAGCTACGCAGTAGGTAAAAGCAGAAAAAATATCAGTGCGTTGATGGATATCCGGCCGGATTATGCCAATATTGAGCAGGACGGAGCTTTGGTTCAGGTGGATCCGGATGAGGTGGAGAAGGGGGCTGTAATTATTGTTCAGCCAGGTGAGAAAATTCCCATTGACGGCATTGTACTGGAGGGTTTCTCTTCTTTAAATACCAGTGCTCTGACAGGTGAGAGCCTTCCCAGAGATGCAAAGGAGGGCGATGAGGTTATCAGCGGCTGCATCAATATGACCGGGGTTTTGAAGATTCAGACAACAAAGGAATTCGGAGAATCTACTGTGTCCAAAATTTTGGAACTGGTAGAAGATTCCAGTTCCAGAAAGTCAAAATCTGAGGCATTTATTTCCCGGTTTGCAAGAGTATATACACCGGCAGTCTGCTATGGAGCCCTGGCTTTGGCGGTAGTTCCGCCGATTATAAATCTGATGTTTTTTTCTGCATCTCCTCAGTGGAACGTATGGGTATACCGCGCGCTTACTTTCCTGGTTATCAGCTGTCCCTGCGCCCTTGTCATCAGCATTCCTTTAAGCTTTTTTGCCGGAATCGGAGGGGCCAGCAGAGAGGGAATTTTAATAAAAGGATCCAACTATCTGGAAACCTTATCCAAAACGAAATATGTAGTTTTCGATAAGACGGGAACACTGACAGAAGGCGCTTTTCAGGTAACAGGCGTCCATCACAATAAGCTGGAGGAAGAGCATTTGCTTCAGTATGCAGCTCTGGCAGAATGTGCCTCCTCTCACCCAATCAGCAAGAGTCTGCAGCGGGCCTGCAAAACCCCTCTGGATCGAAGCCGGGTGACGGATATTCAGGAAATCAGCGGACAGGGAATTCTGGCAACAGTGGACGGGATTCGTGTTGCGGCAGGAAATGATCGGCTGATGGAAAATATGCAGGTAGAATACCGGGAATGCCACTGTACTGGAACCATTATTCACATGGCTCTGGATGGGGAATATGCAGGTCATATTGTAATTTCTGATGTGGTGAAGCCTCATGCAAAGGAAGCGGTTTCGCGCCTGAAAGCTTCTGGTGTTTCCAGAACTGTTATGCTGACTGGAGACCGGAAACAGGTGGCAGAACAGATTGCATCTCAACTGGGAATTGATGAGGTTTACAGTGAGCTTTTGCCGGATGACAAGGTTTCTAAGGTGGAAAAGCTTTTGCAGGAAAAGCCGGATTGGGCAAGACTGGCCTTTGTAGGCGATGGAATCAACGATGCCCCGGTTCTTTCCAGAGCAGATATTGGAATTGCCATGGGAGCTATGGGTTCCGATGCTGCTATTGAGGCAGCAGATGTGGTTTTGATGGATGATGATCCCATGCAGATTGCAAAGGCAATTCGGATTTCCCGTAAATGTCTGGGCATTGTGTATCAGAATATTGTCTTTGCTCTTGTAATTAAATTTGGATGTCTTGCGCTGGGAGCAGTGGGAATTGCCAATATGTGGTTTGCTATTTTTGCCGATGTAGGAGTTATGATTCTGGCTGTCCTCAATGCAATCCGCGCCTTGTATGTACACAGGCTGTAATCATGAAAACAGAACTGTTTTTAGGTTCCAGAGCTGGAAAAAATTATTTTTGAATAGTCCCTTCAAAAAAATAAAATATATGATATAATGGACAAGTTGCTGAATGATTAAAAGAAAAGGAAGGTAAGTGAATGGACAATTCAAAAAAAATGACTTGGTACACCCTGGCCTTTATGGCGTTTTCTACCGTATGGGGCTTTGGTAATGTACTGAACGGCTTTGTGTATTTTAATGGCATCCAGGTTATATTCAGCTGGATTCTGATGTTTGCCCTCTACTTTGTTCCCTATGCGCTTATGGTAGGTGAGCTCGGGTCTGCATTTAAGCATTCTGGCGGCGGTGTCAGCTCCTGGATTCATGAAACCATTAGTCCCAAATTTGCATATTATGCAGGCTGGACCTATTGGGCATGCCATGTAACCTATATTGCAAGCAAGGGAAGCGGCGGATTAAAGGCTCTTAGCTGGATGATTTTCCAGAACGGAACCACCTATGACAAGTTCCCGACTATCTGGGTTCAGCTGGCTACTCTGGCTGTTCTGCTCTTTTTCTGCTGGGTTGCAAGCCGCGGTTTAAATCCGTTAAAGAAGCTGGCAACCATTGCTGGAACCAGTATGTTTGTAATGTCAATTCTGTACATCTTAATGATGTTTGCAGCTCCGGTTATTAATCCTAACGGCGGTTATATTTCCATGGATTTTTCTATGAAAAATCTGATTCCGCAGTTCAATCTGGGATACTTTACTTCTTTGTCTATTCTGGTATTTGCAGTAGGCGGATGTGAGAAGATTTCTCCTTATGTAAATAAAGTAAAGGATCCGTCCAAGGGCTTCCCCAAGGGCATGATTGCACTGGCTGTTATGGTTATGGTCTGTGCAATTCTCGGAACTGTTGCTATGGGTATGATGTTTGATCCGGTTGCGATCAATGAGAGTACAGAAAGCTTTAACCATTATGTTTCCAACGGTTCTTATCTGGCATTCCAGAAGCTTGGCGAGTACTACCATGTAGGAAATCTGCTGATGATTATCTACGCTGCATGTAATGCAATTGGTCAGTTCTCTACTCTGGTTTTGAGTATTGATGCACCGCTTCGGATGCTGCTTGACAATGAGGATGCAGAACAGTTTATTCCCTCCAAGCTGCTGAAGAAAAATAAATACGGTGCTTACAGCAACGGCATTCGTATGGTAGCTGTACTGTCCGGAAGTATTATTCTGATTCAGTCTGTTGTTCCGGGCGCAGCATCTGTTCTGGCGCAGCTGAACAAGCTGAACTCTGTAACCATGCCTCTGCGTTATCTGTGGGTATTTGCAGCATATATTGCTCTGAGAAAGGCAGCAGAACGTTTCCATCCGGAATATCGTTTTGTTAAGAATCAGGGCCTTGCTTTAACAGCTGGTATCTGGTGCTTCTTTGTTACTGCAGCCTGCTGTATCATGGGTATGTATGTAAAGGGAGATATGTTCTCAACTGCACTGAACGTAATTACTCCTTTTGTGCTGACTGCCCTGGGACTGATTCTCCCGGTTATCAAAAAGAGAGAAAAAACAACGGCTTAACCGAGAGTGATGATTCAGAACGGCGGGAAAACTGGTGGAAAAAGCTCGCGTTCTGAACAGTTAAATTGAGAAAACATTTCGCGTGTTCTGTGGCCTGGTATCTGGGGCTGCAGGATGCGCGATTTTTCTTTCAAAGGAACGCTTGTTCTGAGAAAAAGAGGTATGGAGGCTGTGTTTTGAACAGAGCAGGGAGAAAGAAAAAAGACATGGAAAAGGTGAAAAAATGAAAATCAGAAAAATAGACAAAGATAAAAAGCAATATCTGGAGCTGCTTCTTTTGGGGGATGAACAGGAAAGCATGATTGACAGGTATTTGGAAAAGGGGGATATGTATATTCTGCAGGAGGAAGGTGCAGAGGAGAACAGAGCGGCTGGAGTCTGTGTGGTGACTGCTGAATCTGATGAGATCCTGGAGCTGAAAAACATTGCTGTAGCGCCGGAATACCAGCATCAGGGCTGGGGGCGAAGAATGATAGCCTTTCTGGAAAATACCTATAGTTCATCCTTTCGAATTCTCCAGGCAGGAACAGGTGATGTGCCTGCAACCGTGCTTTTTTATGAAGCCTGCGGATTTCACAGATCCCACAGAATTCCGGATTTTTTTACGAAGAATTATGATCATCCTATTTATGAATGTGGAAAGCTGCTGACAGATATGGTCTATTTTCAGAAGAAGATGGAACTTGTTTCCGGGGAAGGAGAAGGAAATGAAGAATGATTCCCAGCAGGAAGAACGGCTTGTATGGAGACTGAAGGAAAAGCAGATACTTTATGATGAAAGGTGGCTTCATCTGGAGTCCCGGTCTTATCAGCTGGCGGACGGAACCGTCATTGAGCCCTATTATGTAACCTGTCCCAATGATTTTACTGTGATAGTGGCTGTGACGGAAAATGGTAGTTTTTTGATGGAACGCTTGTATCGGCCTGGAGCGGAGATGATTATGACAGAGCCTCCGGCAGGGGCTATTGAGCCAGGAGAAGAACCGGTGGAGGCAGCCAGAAGGGAGCTTCGGGAGGAGACAGGATACGAGGCAGAGTCTATGGAATTCCTCTGTAAAATAGCGCCGAATGCAGCTACAGCCAGCAATTATGCCTGGTGTTATCTGGCAAGAAATGTAAGACCTGTGGGAAAACAGAGTCTGGATGAAACGGAGGCTCTGGAGGTGTTTGAAATGACCAGACAGCAGGTAATTGATGGTCTGAGAGCGGGAGAATTTATTCAGGCAGTTCATGTAGCGGCATTGTACCGGGCATTGGATAAAATGCAAGAAAAGATTGATTTTTAAGAGAAAAACGATTAAGATAAAGTGGATAGAATCAAAAATGCAGGTAGAGAGGAGAGATATTTTATGCATACTGTCATAGAAAATATGATCACCAGAAGAAGCTGCCGTGGCTATAAGCCAGACATGATTCCAGAGGATGTACTGGAAGAGATATTAAAGGCAGGAACCTACGCTGCAACAGGTATGGGAAAGCAGTCTCCGGTTATACTGGCAGTTACGAACCCAGAAGTACGGCAGAGGCTGTCTGAGGTGAATGCGGAAATCATGGGAGTGGATTCCGATCCCTTTTATGGTGCACCGGTAGTGCTGGTAGTGCTGGCAGATAAAAAACGCCCGACTTATGTGTACGATGGAAGCCTTGTTATGGGAAATCTTATGCTGGCAGCTCATGCGCTGGGCGTAGACAGCTGTTGGATTCACCGGGCGAAAGAAACTTTTGAGCGTCCAGAATGGAAGGAATTTCTGAAGGAACAGGGAATTGAGGGAGATTACGAGGGAATCGGAAACTGTGTTCTTGGATACAGGGCAGTTCCTCTGAAAGAGGCTGCGCCGCGCAAGGATCACTATGTATACCGTGTGAAGTGATAAGGGATTGTTTTGTATAAAAACTCCGGAAAAATACTGCATGGGAAGAAATCCTGTGCAGTATTTTTCATTTCACAAGGGAAAATGACATCCTGTAAATAAAAACAGGAGCATTTCATTATAAAATTTGAATCAGAAGGGAAGCAAAGGGACAGAATGGACAGGCAGAACAGGGGACTCAGAGAGGGGAAATTACCAGAGAACAGAGGCGGACAGGAGGAAGAACTGGCCCGCCGCCGTAGGCAGATGATGCGGATAAGACAGGAAAAAAGAAGAAAAAGAAGGATTCGAGTATACACTCTTCTGGGGGCTGGGACGGTCGCGATACTGGTTGCCTGCGTGGGAATTGCAGGTCTGATTGGAAGAGGGAAGGAAAGGGACTTTGAGGAAACAGCCATAGTCTCCAGTCAGAAGAATGAGGAGGGGAAGTATCCACTCATAGAATCGGCGGCAGAGCCGATAACAGAACCGGAAACAGAACCAGTGACAGAACCGGCGATAGAGGAGAAAACTTATTTTGCAAAAACCACAGCGGCGACAAAGCCCATGAACGGAGATGTGTTCAGTAATTACGGCATTTTTATTGATTTGGAAACAGATACGATTCTGGCTGAGCGTAATGCTGACACAGTGATCAATCCTGCTTCTATGACAAAAATTCTGACTATTTTGGTGGCGGCTGAGGAGCTGGGAGAAGAACGGCTGGATGAACCAGTGACGGTTTCTAAAGAGGCAACCGAATACAGCTATGTCAACGAATGCAGTAATGCAGGCTTTGAGGCAGAGGAAATCGTAACAGTCAGAGATTTGTTTTATGGAACCATTCTTCCCTCCGGGGGAGAAGCTGCTGCTGCGCTGGCTGCTTACACTTCGGGTTCCATGGAGGAATTTGTCCGTCAGATGAACCAGAAAGCAGAAGAACTTGGACTTTCAGAGACTGCTCATTTTACCAACTGTGCAGGTCTTTATGATGAAAACCATCATTGTACTGTTTACGATATGGCCATGATTCTGGAAGCGGCTCTGGACAATCCGTTCTGTAAAGAGGTGCTTTCTGCCCGTACCTATACAACCTCACCGACTACGGAGCATCCGGAGGGACTTCTTCTTTCCAACTGGTTTCTGCGGCGGATTGAGGATAAGGATACAGGTGGAGAGGTGCTCAGCGCCAAAACAGGATATGTGGCTCAGTCGGGAAGCTGTGCAGCCAGCTACGGCAAATCTCACAGTGGGAAGGAATATATCTGTGTAACAGCAGATGCTTCCAGCAGCTGGCGCTGTATCTATGATCATGTGGCATTGTATCAGCAGTTTGGAGAGAAAGAATTGCAGATGCGGGAAACAGCAGACGAGGCAGATATTTTGGAAGAGAAGGAGCCCAAGACAGATTGACTGGTTACAATTAACAGCTTGCTGTGTCAGATATGTTATTTTTATATGAGAGTCAGGAGCATATGTGGAGGGTTTTGAATGGAGAAATTGGAAAATTCTACCTGGAGCTTATAGAGCGTATAAAAGAATAAATCCAGAAAAAGAAATTCGCCTGCAGCAGATGAAAATCATTTTACCGCAGGCGAGATTCGTTTTTATTTCTTTTTATAGGTATTTTCATAATCCCGCAGAGAGGCCAGCGCTTCACCGGAAAGCGGGAACAGAATGGCCAGGTTGAAGACGGTCATCAGTCCAACGCCGACATCACCCAGATCCCATACAAAGGTATAGGCGGCCAGTCCGCCGATGAACAGCATGATCAGTGCGAGCACCTTATAAGCAGTCTGGGAAGCCCAGTTGTCTCCAAACAGGTAGGCTACATTGCTGCGGGCATAAAACAGAATTCCAATAAAGGTGGAAAAGCTGAACAGCCACAGAATGACGGCAATAAATACAACTCCGAATCCGCCTACATGGTAGTTCATAGCTGCCTGCATCAGGTCCATACCGGCCAGTCCGGCAGTAATCTCTTCCGGAACCAGTAAAATAATAAAGGCAGTGCAGCTGCAGATAACAATGGTATCAATAAATACACCCAGGGCCTGTACAAGACCTACAGCAGCCGGATGATTGGTATTGGCTGCGGCAGCGGCGCAGGGAGCAGAGCCGGAACCGGCTTCATTGGAAAACAATCCTCTTTTGACACCGTTCATCACAACGGCTCCAAAGCCGCCGGCAGCAATCTGACGAAGACCAAAAGCCTCAGAAAAGATGCGTGAGAAGACAGCGGGAATCTGATCCAGGTTCAGGATAATTAAAAATACAGTCATGATAAAGTAGCAGGCTGCCATAATGGGAACCAGCACATCAAGCACCTTGACAGTGGCATTTTTCCGAAGCACAATCACAGCTGCCAGAACAACCAGAATCAAAGTGCTGTAAATCGGCGGAATGTGAAATGCATTCTGGAAAGAGGATGCTACAGAGTTGCTGATTACCTGGCTGATACCGCACCAGCAGATGAGGCCAGACAGGGCAAACAATACAGCCAGTATACTGTAACGGCGGGGAGCGCCGCCCCGCTTTCTCTCGATGTAATGGTGGATGTAGTAAGCAGGGCCACCCCGGTATCCGCCGTAAAGAGGATCCTTCTCCTTGTAAAGCTGAGCCAGAGTAGCTTCAATAAAAGCGGTAGAGGAACCGATAATGGCAGTAAGCCACATCCAGAACACAGCGCCTGCACCTCCGGCTGAAATAGCGGCAACTACGCCTACCAGGTTTCCCATGCCTACTCGGGTAGCGGTAGAAACGACAAGGGCCTGGAAGGTAGAAATTGCACTGCCATCCCGTTCTTTTTTCTCGGTCATAGCGTGAATCATATCCGGGAACATGCGGATAGGAAGAAAACGTGTACGCAGGGTAAAGTAAATTCCTGTGGGTATCAGAAGCAGCACCAAAAGGGAGAGCCCAAGGCCCCCGCCTCCGGGCAGAGGAATGGTAATCAGATCGCCCCAGAGAAAACCATAGACTGCTTCAATTAGCTTGATAATCATAGTAGTGTAAACCTCCTGTGTAATATGCCGGTCTGTCCGGCTTCTTTTGTAACGGAAGCATCTGTTCCGGTACAAAAAGAGCTTCTTTCATGCACTGCGGCAATGGAACGCTTAATCGATTTACCGCATTGAAGAAGCACAGTAAATAGTATATAATAAACAGGGATATTTGTAAAATTGATTATATGACTGGTTACTATTGAAAATTTCGATTAATAAAAAAGGTGGGAATGAATATGGAACTGAAAAATCTGGAAAGCTTTATTCAGGTGGCAGAATTGGGAAGCTTTACGAAAGCCGCAAAACGGCTGGGGTACACGCAGTCCACCGTATCCTTTCAAATCAGGCAGTTGGAGGAGGAATTGGGGGTGCCTTTGTTTGAGCGGATTCACCATACAGTCAAGCTGACGGCAAAGGGCCGCAGCGTTCAGCGGCTGGCTCATGAGATGCTGCAGGCAGCGGAAGATATGAAACGGGCTGCGGGGGAGAGCAGATGTCTGAAGGGAACAATAAGGGCTGCCATGGCGGCTTCCCTATGCACGCAGCTGTTCTGTCGCGATTTTACAAGCTTTCGCCGGCGGTATCCGGACATTTCTCTGACAGTGACGACAGGAACAACGGAGGAAATGTTTCGGATGCTGAATCAGAACGAAGTGGATCTGGTGTATACTCTGGACAATCATATTTATGACAGAAACTATATAACTGCATCGGAAGAAGAGGTGTCGGTTCACTTTGTAGCATCATCAGAGAGTCCTCTGGCTGCCAGAAAACAAGTTTCAGCAGAAGAGCTGATTTCCTGTCCGGCGATTCTGACAGAAAAGAATGTCAGCTACCGGAAGCTTTTGGATGAATATCTGGCAAGCCATTCTCTGGAGCTGCTGCCTTACCTGGAAATCGGGGATACCAGCCTGATTTGCAGTATGGTAGAGGCTGGAATGGGAATTTCCTTTCTGCCGGATTTTGTAACAGAGGCGTCTGTCAGGGCTGGACGGATGATTCGTTTTTCGGTACCGGAGATTTCTGTGTGTATTTGGAAGCAGATGCTTTATCACCGGGAAAAATGGGTTTCACCGGAAATGCAGGCGGTTATGGAATATTTGCAGAGGACGGAAAAAAGGTGAAAAAGTAAATTTCCATCTAAAATTAATAATTTTGTAACACAATTAATCAAAAATATTATGGGATCATAACAAAATAATTGGCAATAACCGAGTCAGCGGATATGATTAAACTATCTTATTTTAACAGATGGGATGCAGTTACTTTTAGGAAAAGGAGGGATTTCTATTTATGAAAGGGTTTAAAAAAGTGACGGCTGTTTTCTGCGTAGCGGCGCTTGCGGGAAGCCTGCTGACAGGCTGTGCCGGAGATGAGCAGAAACGGATTGTCAGAATCGGACACAACCAGTCCACCAATCACCCGACTCATATTGCCCTGACTGCTTTTCAGACCTTTGTGAATGAAAAGCTGGGAGACAAATATGCAGTAGAGGTGTATCCCAGTGAGCTTTTAGGCTCTCAGACCGATATGGTGCAGCTGACTCAGACCGGCGCCATTGACTTCTGCGTTGCCAGCAATGCCATTTTGGAAACCTTCAGTAAAAACTATGAAATTTTTAATCTTCCCTATCTGTTTGCCAGTGCGGAGGCCTATCACCATGTTATGGATGATCCTCAGGTTACGGATCCGATTTTTAAATCCACCCAGAAGGCTGGATTTACGGCAGTGACCTGGCTGGATGCCGGAACCAGAAACTTTTATACTGTGAACAAGCCTATCCACAGTCCGGCTGATTTAAAAGGGTTGAAAATCAGAGTACAGCAGTCTCCAACCAATATTGAGATGATGCGTCTTTTAGGAGGCTCTGCTACGCCTATGGGATTTGGAGATGTATACACGGCCCTTCAGTCCAATATCATTGACGGCGCAGAGAATAATGAAATGGCGCTGACTGACAACGGACACGGAGATGTATGTAAGTATTATTCGTATGATATGCATCAGATGGTGCCGGATATTCTGATTGGCAATAATGCCTTTATTGAAGGCCTGATAGAAGAAGAGCGGGCAGTATTTGAGGAAGGCTATCTTCTGGTAAATCAGGTGGAGCGGGAAGAATGGGTAAAGGCGGTAGACGCGGCAAAGAACAAGGCGGCAAATGAGCAGCATGTGGAGTTTATTTATCCGGATCAGGCACCTTTTGTGGAAGCCTGCTCTCCGCTTCACCAGTCTGTGCTTCAGAAAAACCCGTCTCTGCAGCCAATCTATGACGCAATTCAGGTTTATAATGAAAAATATCCGTCTGAGGCAGAATAGGAGGGAGCCATGAGTCAACTGAGAAAAATATTAGATCGTATTTTAAATGTGCTGGCAGGAGTCAGCTTCCTGGCAATGGTAGCCCTGACCTGCTGGCAGGTATTTACCCGCTATATTCTGAAAAATCCATCCTCCTGGTCTGAGGAGATGGTTTCTTACCTGTTTGGATGGATGGCTCTTCTGGGCGCATCTATCGTAGTGGGAGAACGGGGGCACATGAATATTCCTATTTTAGTGGATCGGATGGGAGAGGGCGGACGAAAGTTTTTTGCCATCTTTGCAGAGGTAATCGGCTGTCTGTTTGCCATGGTCATTCTGGTTTTCGGCGGTGTTCAGATTACCAGCCTTGCTATGGGACAGATGACTTCTTCTCTGGGTGTTCCTGTTGGCGTGTTTTATATTGTACTTCCCCTGAGCGGTGTACTGAATATTATTTACACGGTGATTAATATTGTGGAAATTCTAAACGGTACCATTGATCTTCATCATCAGGAGGAAAGCGGAGAGAAGAAGGGAAAGGAGGCGTAGTCTGTGGCAATACAATCTTTGGTAATTATTCTGACTGTTTTGATTGCGCTGTTGGTCATCGGAGTTCCGATTTCCTATGCAATTGGTATTTCATCCCTGGCAGCGATTCTCCAGATTGTTCCGATGGATGTGTCCGTCCTGACAGGTGCACAGAGAACCTTTGTGGGAATGAGCAAGTTCAGCCTTACGGCAATTCCGTTTTTCATTCTGGCAGGAAATCTTATGAATCAAGGCGGTATTGCCAAGCGTCTGGTTGATTTTGTCCTTGCGCTTCTGGGAAAGCTTCCCGGCGCCCTGTTAGTAACCAACGTAGGCGCCAATGCTCTGTTCGGAGCCATTTCCGGTTCTGCCTCTGCAGCAGCGGCAGCAGTAGGAAGCATGGTTCGCGAAGGTGAGGATGAGCAGGGATATGACAAGGCGGTATGTGCCGCAACCAACGGAGCGTCAGCGCCGTCGGGACTCTTGATTCCTCCCTCTAATGCGCTGATTACCTATTCTCTGGTTTCCGGAGGAACCTCAGTAGCAGCCCTGTTCCTGGCCGGTTACATACCGGGACTTCTCTGGACGGTATGCTGTATTGTGGTTGCAGTAATTATAGCAAAGAAAAAGGGCTATCAGGGAACGCCAGGAAAATTTGACTGGAAGAATCTGTTTACAGCAACCATGCGGGCGATACCGGCTCTGTCTTTGATTATAGTGGTAATCGGCGGAATCATTGCCGGTGTGTTTACAGCTACAGAGGGCTCCGCTATTGCAGTGGTATATGCTCTGATTCTTGGTATTTTTTACCGGAATATTACCTGGAAATCCTTCTGGAAAATTGTAGTTGACAGTGCAAAAATGAGCGGTATGATCGTGTTCCTGATTGGTGTATCCAATATTATGGGATGGGTTATGGCATTTACCCAGATTCCTCAGGCGATTTCCGCAGCGCTGCTTGGCCTGACTAACAACCCGATCATCATTCTCCTGATTATGAATGTGATTTTGCTGATTGCAGGTACTTTTATGGATGTAACTCCGGCGATTCTGATTTTTACGCCCTTGTTCCTTCCTATCGTAAAGACCTTTGGCATGGATCCCATTCAGTTTGGTCTGATTCTGGTTTACAACCTGTGTATTGGAAACATTACTCCTCCTGTGGGCAATACCCTGTTTGTATCAATTAAGATTGGAAATACCACGTTGGCGAGGGTAATGCCTTATATGCTGATGTACTACGTTGCAATTTTGATAGGTCTGCTGCTGGTGACTTATGTACCTGCAGTAAGCCTGGCATTGCCTGCAGTTGCGGGGCTGGTATAAGTGTAATTGCAAGGCCGCTTTCACTGAGAGTTTTTAGAGGCAGTGAAAGCGGTTTTTATTCAGGAAAAAGAAAAAGGAAGTATCAATGTATCATGAAAAAAGTAAGTATTTATCTGGCAGTTCAAAGCAGGATTACTGTCTGTGCCATAGAGGCGATGCTGTTCTCCTTGACTGCTGTCAGAGGTGAGGTGGTTGGCGCAGGAACAGATCTGAAGACGTGCATAGAGGATATCAGGCGGTTGAAGCCGGAGCTGGTGCTGGCAGACCAGGAGATGTGTGCGGTTCAAAATACATATTTTTGCCAGAAACTGACAGAGGAGAATTCAGGTCTTATTTTTATCTGCCTGCAGTCAGCTCCCTGCAGCTGGAATCTGTCAGGAAATCCGGCAGTTCAGATATTAAGGGAAGATTTTACCCGGGAGAAGCTGACGGAAGCTTTAAAGACCTGTCTCCAGAAGCGAAGCAGGGGAGAGCAGGAGGAAAAGCTTTGTCAGGTTTTGCTTGCAGTGGAAACATGGGGGGAGGATACGGCTCATAAGACTTTAAAGAAGCTTCCGCAGGAGGAGCAGCTTTGGAGCAGCAGGGGCGGAAGTCTGAAATATTTGGGATCGAAAAAAGAAATCTCCTTCTATCTGGCAGAAGGAAAATATCGGTGGATGTTGGCACAAGAATTTCAAAAATGGTTAAATCATGCTGTTGGGAGAGAAATGTCCCGGCTTTTATTTTATTCCCTTCCTTTTTCAGAAGAAGAGGAAGCGGAGGTTTTTCCATATTTATTTGAGAAAGAAGCAGAACGGCGAGTATTCTATCAATCAGAGCCTTTTGCTGTTATCGATCTGAAAGAAGAGCAGAGAAAATCATTTTTTTCTATGCAGCCCGTTCCTTTTCCGGTTGATCAATTTTCAAAAATTTTGGAAAAGGGTTCCCTCAGACAGGCTGCAGCGATGATGAAGCTGTATTTGGAACAGGCCGGCGAGTGCCAATGGGATTGTGAATTATTGAAGTTAAATATATTGGAAGCGGCGTTTCGGCTATTACAGTTTCAGAAACCGGAATTAACTGCTGGGAAAGCAGGTATCATAAAGAAGAAAATTTTAGAGGCTTCAAAATTTACAGAGCTTCAGGAACTTTGGAGAAGCTGGACAGACAGCCTTTTGCATAAAAAGGAGAAAGGAGGAATCGAGGAAATTCTTCATTATATCCACACGAATTACTACGAAGATCTGACGTTGACTGGTATAGCAGAGCTGTTTAACTATAATTATTATTATCTTTCATCAGCTTTTTTTAAGCAGGCCGGAGTTACGTTTACGGAATATTTGAATCAGGTTCGGATTCAGGAAGCATGCAGCCTGCTGGAAAATACTGCAATTCCAATTTCCATGGCAGCTGATATGACGGGCTATTCCAGCCCAGGGTATTTTTCCAGGACATTTAAAAAGTATCAGAAGTGTTCACCATCTGAGTATCGAAGAAAAGTTTCTGAAAAGAAGAAACAAACAAAAAGACAGGAAAATTAAAAAATTTCTATTGAAAATGAAATGCGATATGAAGAGTTGTTGTAATGTGTAAAAAAATATATGAAATAAGTAAAAAATATAGGTTTTTCAGTGTAAATTTTTCATAAAAGACAAACTAGTGAAAAAATCCTCGTAAATATGTGCAAATAAGACGCAGAATCTCATGATAAAATGAAGCAAATAGTACAGAAATAAAAAACTGAAGAAAAACAGCTGTACCAAAGTGTGAGAAGGAGGAAGTATGTGGAAGAAAAAACGTATTACTAGTGTTGTCTTAGGCGTCAGCGTTACGATTACCAGCGTATTGCCGGCAATGCCAGCGTATGCTGTGGATGCGGGAGCCGCCGGAAAAACCCTGACTGGACAGAGCAGTCATGAAAAAGCCGGGAAGGTATCGACTCCGTCTGATGCGGAGCTGGAGGAGGATATCTGGACAGATGATGAGCCGCTGGAGAATGATTTGGAAAAAGCGACTCCCTCCGATGCAGAGCTGGAGGAGGAGTTGAATCTGGAGGAAGTGCCTCTGGCAACAGGGTCTAATGCAGAAGAGAACAGGCATCTGGCTGTGTATCCCGGACAGGTACCGGAGGTGGACGGCGTAGAATGGGAGGACGGTGTAACAGGGAAGGATTTTAAGGATCCCTATGATACTGTGACCATCAGCTCTGCAGAAGGAGAAGAATATAAGGTAGAGGTTGTTCCGGATGATCTGGTGTATTTTATTGACAGTGGCGCCGGGGAATCCACACCAGCATTTGAGGCTGTGCGTGATTTGATTCCGGATTTGAAAAATGATGCAGCTGACCAGGCGTATGAGGATGGAAAGGACTGGGGATATACCGGGAAAGACGGAGATAAGCCAGACACAGAGATATCCGATAAAAACGATACAGGATTTTACGGATTTAATCCTGCTAACAGCCCGGTATCCTACGTTCTTCCTCTTGAGGCCGGAACGTATAAAATTACATCTAGTCATAAGGACTGGTGGAATATGGACCGCCCCATGAGCATCAGCATCAAATATGGGGATACGGTTCTGGATGCCGGAACCTTAAACGGAAACGGCGTCAATGAATTCGTATTTACGCTGGAAAGTGATCAGGACGTTACTTATGAACTGAATAATACTGCCAATCAGGGCTCTGTAGTCAGCTGGATTGCTGTTGAGGAATCTGAGGAAGAGGAGTGGGAAGGACTGGCGCTGGAGGATATTGGAAAAGTTCGAACCAGAACCGGCGCTTCCCTGGGAGCTGATTATGTAGACGGAAAAATGACAAATGTTACGGAAGGCTGGATCAGCGGAGGCGACAGCGCCTCTAATGGCGGTGTGGTTCTTGCCAATCCGGCACAGTATCTGAAGAGAAGCACATTTACCTGGTATACGGATTTTCTGTTTCAGAATAACACAAAGGATGTTTCCGCTAACGATAATACCTCCGCATTTCTGCTTGGAAACAAGGAAACGCATATCCGGCTGATTCCGAAAAAGAATGATGGAACGGCAGTTTTAAGGGTAAAGGCAAACGGCGGGGAAACAGATTATCCTTTGAACATGGAGCTGGATGAGGATGTATGGCATTCTGTGGCAGTGCTTTACCACGAAGAGGACAGTGAAGGATATGTACAGCTGGTTGTGGACGGAGAGACTGCTTTGGAGGAAGAGCTTGCATTAGGCTTTCAGCTTAGCAGCACAGCATCTATGGAAGCAGGATACGGGATTACTTATGGAACCGGTTATATGAGAACCGGAAAGTATGACAATATTACCGTGTTCAAGACCTTGGCTGATACGTCAGATGCACAAGAGGAAACCAAGAGGCGGGCAGAGGAAAAAAATGCCTTAAAGGTTCAGGGCTCCCGCATTGTTATTGATGGAGAAGAAATAGCAAAGGCAGCAGAAAATATGAATGGCCTGACCTTTAAAGGTTTTGGCGTTTTAGACTGCAACAGCACCAATGCGCTGCTGTTAGACTACAAGGCTCAGCATCCGGAAAAGTACTGGGAAATGCTGGAGGTGCTTTTTGGTGGAGAGCATCCCATTATGCAGCACATTAAAATTGAGATGGGAAATGACAAAAATACTTCTACCGGTTCTCAGTCCTGTACCATGCGTTATGAGGACGAATATCCGAATGTAAACCGTGTAACTGGTTTTCAGCTGGCAGCAGATGCAAAGAAGATCAACCCTAATGTGAAGGTCAGCCTGCTGTACTGGTGCGCTCCGGGATGGGTGGGAAGCGACTGGAACAATATTTATAAATGGCTGAAGAATACCACAATTGCAGCTTACCGTGAGTATGGATACATGATTGACATTATCAGCCCTGGAATTAACGAACAGAAGGATGATCCGAAATGGATCAAGCAGTTTAATCAGTGGGTGGAGAATGACACAGAGGGAATGATAAGCGATGATGCTTCTGTCAGCGGCTTCCGTGATGGAGAGGCAGAGCTGTTCCATGAGATTCAGATTATTATGTCTGATGAGGTAGGAATTGCCTCCTGCGGTCCTCAGCTCACTTCCGATGAAGAACTGCGTGACGCAGTGGATATTGTAGGATACCACTATAATACAGATGATGACAGCGCAGGCAGCTTTAAGCGTCTGGCAGAGGAATTTGACAAAGAGATCTGGAACAGCGAGGCACAGGCTACCTTTGGTTCTACAGCAGATCGTCCCAACAATAACATGGAGGGCGGAGGAAGCGGCATTGGTGGAAACGGAAGTCCTCTGGAAATGGCAAATACCATGATCAAGGGCTTTGCAAATTCCCGGAGAACCCATTTTGTTTACCAGCCAACCTTTGGAGCCTTCTACGAGGGAATGCAGTATAACTATAAAGATGTTATGGCAGCCAGAGACCCCTGGTCCGGCTATGTAAACTATGACGGCGCTTTAAACATTATGCAGCATTTCAGTAAGTTTGCCGTGACTGGCTGGGAGTATGATACCCCGGATGAAAACGTAGTATGGAGAGCGATTCCCGGCGCCAGCAAGAGTGAGGCCAGCGGAACAAACCCTGTTAACGGACGAAACGGCGGAGATAATTATATGACTCTGGCATCGCCGGACGGAAAGGATTTTTCTGTTATTATCTGTAATGACAGCGCCAAAACAAAGGAATTTACCATCAGTCCGAAGAATCTTGAAAATCTGCCTGCAGACGCCAAGCTGACAGTATGGGAGACTCGTGCGGCTGAGGACGGAAAGCTTTACAATGAAAATTATGTAAAGCCGGTGGAAACTCTGACAGCCAATGAGGGCGGAAGCTACTATGTAACCGTTAAGCCATGGTCGATTGTGACAGTGACAACTCTGGATATGGCAGATATGGAGGAGGAGCTGGAGCTCCCAGCTGCTTCTGAAAAGGGAAGATATGTTCTGGATACGGATGAAACCGGTAAGACACAGAATCTGGAGGATACCTATCTGTATGCGGATGATTTTGATTACGAGGACATGGGAAATGTAACGACCTATGAGGATGGTCAGATCGTAGAATCAGATAAAAGCTTTATTGAAAGCCGCGGCGGTGAAGACGGATTCTACCCGCTTTACACTCAGGATACCAACGGAACCTTTGAGGCAGTTCTGGATGAAGAAAGAAACGGTGTTTTGCAGATGGCGGGACAGACCGGCGGCGGCTCCTGGAATGGCGGCGAGCCGGCAACGACGATCGGCGATTACCGGTGGACCAATTACAAAGCCAGTGTGGACTTTGATCTGACCTCTACCAGCGAGTATCTGCTTCTGGGTGTGCGTCAGAGAGGCTCTGCCGGCGGCGGAGACAACAAGGTTTCCATGTCTGCCTATAATGTGGCGGTTAATCAGACTGGTGAGTGGATTCTGCGCAGATACAGCAGCGAGATTGCAAGAGGACAGGTACAGATAAAGGATGTAAGCGCCTGCAACGTGGCAATTCAGGCTGCAGGAGATACGATTACTGTTTTTGTAGACGGACAGGAGGTACATAATTATAAGGATCCGCAGCCGCAGCTGGAGGGACGTATTATGCTGGGAGTAGGACTTCCCGGGGCGTCCTGGGGACAGGGACGTTTTGATAACCTGAAGGTGGAAACCGTACCCGGATATATTCCTTATTTTGATATGGTGCATGACAACCTGCATATGAAGCAGTGGGATGGCGAACAGGCAGGAGAAGAGGCTTTGTCATATGAAGGAAGCTGGGAGCATGTAAACCAGAAAGGGTCTCAGTATTCCCAGAGAAGTCTTTCCACCTCCAGCCAAAAGGGCTCAAGCGTAAGCTATAGCTTTGAAGGAACAGGCTTTGCCCTGATTGGAGAAAATAATGGTTCTGCTAAAGTGAATGTTTATGTGGACGGCAATGCTGTTTCTGAGAATGCAGCTACAGTAAAAACCAGCTCTCATCAGCCTTATCTCATGGTTCGGGGATTAGAAAATGGCGAGCATATGGTTACTGTAGAGTTGGAAGAGGGAACACTGAATGTGGACTCTGTGGCTTACATGACAGCCCGTGAGCAGGTAAGCGAAGCAGTTGACATGACAGGACTTCAGGCAGTGCTGGAGAAAAATCAGGGACTGAAGCAGGAGGATTATGACACAGATTCCTGGAATGCATATCAGGAAGCGCTGAATTCAGGAAGCCGCTGGACTACAGAAATTGTTCAGAAGCTTCTGGCAGATCCTGTTTCCTATGGCGCAGATCAGGAGACTGTTCAGGAGATTACTGATTATTATGAGGATCTGATGAATACTCTTCTGAGAAAGGATGCTCCGGTAGAGATTACTTCTACGGCAGGAATTCCGAAGATTCTGGCGATACCGACAGGAACGGATTTGTCTGACGGGGCAGGAAGTAAGCTTCCGGCTACGGTTCCGGTAAAGAATCTGGACGGTACAGAAAATCCGGCAGCTGAAATTACCTGGAAGCTGAGCAGTGCGGCAGATACCGATTATAAGAGTATTGCAGCAGTAGGAACAGTAACGGGCGGTAAAAATCTGACGGTAACAGTGCCTGTGGAGGCTGTGCCGGAGAATGTTGTATATTTCATTGATGCAGGAACAGAAGATCAAACCGTTTATTCTGCATACAAGGAAATCTTCCCGGAGCTGAAAAATGAAACCAACGACAAGGTTTATGAAGAGGGCAGCTGGGGGCGGAACGATACCTGCGCAGTAAAGAACGGTACGGATTCTATGGATAAGACCGATACGGGACTTTATAATGATAAAGAAGCAATTCGCTATCAGCTTCCGCTGGATGCAGGTATTTACACTCTGACAGCCGGATTTACTGAGTGGTGGGGATATGGACGCGATATGAGCCAGAGCATTTCCTACACGCTGGCAGACGGAACAGAAAAGACTGTCCAGGGAGATGCAGTCAGCTTCGGAGAGCGGGGAAAAGCAACAGGATCTGTATCCTTTATTCTTCCAGAGGATGCAACCATTACCTATACAGTGGCTAAAACGAAGAGTCAGTCTCCGGTTATCAGCTGGCTGGCAGTGGCAGCGGTAGGTGAAAATGAGCAGGCTGAGTGGGAACCGATTTTCGTCTCCGATGAGAGCAATCAGTGGAATGGTCTGATTACCAAGGGAACTGTTGTAAATCAGCAGGATCCGGAGCAGGGCGAGGTGCTTCATATGAATGCAGCCGGAACCACCTATATTCAGCTGGATCCCAGTGCAGTTAATTTGACTGGCCGTGAGAATATGACTATGAGTTTTGATTTGAAGTCAGAAACAGCGGATGGAAATTTCTTTACGGTCGCTATTGGTCAGGACAGCAATCGCTATATGTTCCTGAGAACCAGAGAGCATGACACATATACAGCCATTACCAAGGGAAGCTATGGAAGCGAACAAAAAGCCACTGCCCAGGTGGACACCTTGAATAAATGGGTACATGTGGATTTGGCTTTCAGTCCGGAGCAGCTGATTACTTACATGGACGGCGTACCGGTAAGTATCATTGATAAGGATATTCTGGTCACTGATTTGGGAAGGAATCCTGTTGTATATCTGGGTAAGTCCTTCTACAGCAACGATAAATATTTTGCAGGCGCATTCGATAATATCAAAATTTACAACAGAACCCGCAGCGCTGCAGAGCTGGAGCTTTCCTACATGGTAACAGAGCTGGAAAAATTAAACCGCGCCGATTATACGGCGGAAAGCTGGGCAGTATTTGAAGCGGCACTTGATGCAGCGAAGGAGATTCTGGGCACAGCTTCTGCAGAAGAAGCTTTTGAAGAGGCGAAGACAGCTTTGACAGAGGCAAGGGAGGCTTTGAAGGCACAGACTGGAAAAGATCGTCTGGCTGTTCAGATTGAAGAGGCAGAAAGACTGAGAGAAGAGGATTATACGGCAGAGAGCTGGATAGTATTTGAAAAAGCTCTGAAAGAGGCAAAGGTTGTTATGGCAGATGAGGCTGCATCCAATGAAGCAGCTGACAAAGCTGCAGAAGTCTTAAAAGCAGCTATGGAAGGCTTGAAGAAGCCGGAGAAGCCAGGCGAGCCAGAGAACCCAGGCGAGCCAGAGAACCCGGGCGAGCCGGAGAACCCGGGCGAGCCGGAGAAGCCGGTTGAGCCGAATAAACCGGGACAGTCCCATGATTTGGATGGCGATTCTTCACATGGCGGCACAGGCAGCCAGACTGCAGTTGCGCCAGGAATTACTCAGTTAAACGGAAGTGTTCCGTCTGTTCTGCGGACAGGCAGCTGGCAGCAGGTAGCGGACGGCAGCTGGAGACTGATAAAAGCAGACGGTTCACAGGCAAAGCAGGAGTGGGCGTTGTTAAACGGAAAATGGTATCTTTTTGATCAGAATGGAAAAATGGTTCAGGGATGGGCTTATGTGAATCAGATCTGGTATTATCTGGATGCTGTAAACGGCGATGCGAAGCTTGGCTGGCAGCTGATAAATGGCAAGTGGTATTATTTTGATAATGCAACTGCAGCTATGACAACCGGCTGGCAGATGATTGGCGGAAAATGGTATTATCTGGATCCGGCAAACGGCCATATGCTTACTGGAAGAATTTCAGTAAATGGGGTATGGTACAGCATGGCAGCTGATGGAAGCCTGAACAGTTATGAATAAGAAATAGAAGGCTTTGTCTTTCAAAAAACAGGAGCGCTGTAAGACAGATGAGTTACTATCTGTGGAACAGCGCTCCTGCTTTATGTCATAGGAAATCAGATATCAGATACCAGACTCTGCATATACTGATGCATGGATTCTGCCACAACCTTACTGTGGGCAACGGCTTCGACTACGGTTCTTGCGCCGTTTACCACATCTCCGGAGGCAAAAATACCAGGACGGGTAGTATGTCCTGTTTCGTCTGCAACCAGAAGACCACGGTTGTTGGCTTTAAGTCCTGTGGTAGTGGATACGATCCGGTTCTGGGGTCCTTGGCTGATAGAAATAATCACGCTGTCAGCCGGATAAAGCTTCTCGGAGCCGGGAATGTCGGTGATAGTTCCATCTTCCTGCTCTTCAACATTCTTGAAAATCACTCCCTCATCGGTAATCTCCACAGGGGCTTTATTGTATTCAAATTCTACACCCTCCAGCTGAGCGTAGCTGAATTCGTGGTGGCTGGCGGCGACTTTTTTCGTCAGGGAGAAGCAGGTCAGATAACGGACGCCTTTGCGGATGGCTGTCCGGGCCACATCCATGGCGGCATTTCCCGCGCCGATGACAATGACACGCTCGCCCAGATGATAGCTGTCCGGATTGTTCAGGTAGTTGATGCCAAAATGGACATTGCCCAGAGTTTCCCCTTTAATATGGAGAGCGTTGGGCTTCCAGACACCGGTGCCGATGAAAATGGATTTGTAGCCGTCGCGGAAGAGATCGTCAATTCCAATGGCTCCTCCGATGTGGACATTGGGACGGAATTTGATTCCCTTTAATTCAATATGGCGATACTGGAAATCATCAAGTACAGATTTGGGAAGGCGGAATTCAGGGATGCCGTAGCGCAGGACGCCTCCAATTTTGTCCTTGCCTTCAAAAATTGTAACATCATAGCCGTACCTTGCCAGAATCACTGCAATTGTCAGTCCAGCAGGACCGGATCCTACAATCGCAACCTTCATTCCGTTGGAGACAGCTGGTCCCTTGGTCATCTTGTTGGCATAGGCAGTGGAAATATAGCTTTCAATGGTGGAAAAATGGACGGGAGCGCCTTTTTTTCCAAGAACACAGTGGCCCTCACACTGGTTCTCATGGTTGCAGACAAGGCTGCAGACAGTAGTCAGCGGATTATTTTCAAAAAGAATCCGTCCAGCCTCATCTAACTGGTTGTTTTTTAAAAGCCGGATTACCTCCGGAATGGGGGTGCCAAAGGTAGTTTCCAATAAGACAGTATGAGAACATTACTGACATAGGGTAGCTGCCGTACAGGAGTGCGACAAGAAGAATTGGCGATACTTGGTTTTCACAACCAGGTATCGCCTTTTTCTATCTTTAACAGAATGTTTGAATCTTATTGGAGGTACATATGATGCAAGAACTAAACTACATTCGCTGTGGCGATTACTATATTCCTGATATTCGCTTACCAGAGGAAACCAGACCTATTGGTCGTTGGGGGCGTATGCACAGAGATTATATCAAGGAGCATAATCCTATCCGTTTCAACGCTCTGTGTCTTAACGGTGAGCTGTGGTCTTATCTGGCTGATTTAAACGAGCAGGCACAGAGCCGTCTTGAACTCATCATTGAGCAAATGAAAGCCGCTGAGGGCGTGACAGAGAGCACGAAGCAGCATGATCAGATGGCGTGGGTTGGAGCTATGAACAGCATCCGCAACCGAGCCGAGGAAATTGTTCTGCGTGAGATGATCTACGAGGAGGATGCAGTATGAGAATCCTTGAAGAATTTTGGCATGGTAATATCGAGCCAACAGAGTATGACACATCCTCTTGCAAAGAATACAAGAAACTGTTGGAGCTGATTTGCAGGAACGAAGAAAAACTCAAAGCCACTATGACGGACGAACAGAAAGAACTGTTTGATAAATACACAGATTGTGTGCGAGAGCATCAAACCAATACAGACTGTTTGATCTTTCAGAATGCCTTTAAGTTAGGCGCACGAATGATGTTAGAGGTCATGGAAGAATAAATCTGCATCACATAAAACAGGTGCCTATGCGGCAGCATAGGCACCTGTCCTTTAATGCGCTTTCGCTTTGTGGTTGGCCAGAGTCTTCCCGGCTTTGCTCTTCGCAGACTTAGAAGAACTTTTAGACGCCAAGGTCTTACCGGCTTTACCAACCTTACCAACCTTACCACCATGATGTACAGACATGATATTCACCTCCCTAAATTAACCCTTCGGCGGGCAAGGATCGTTCCCATGGCTGTCTGCGGACTGGATGCGTCCGTTCATACCATGAACAACGAATTCGGTGCCCTGATTTCGGCTGATTTGTCTTCCTGCGTTTACGGCCTGTTCCTTGGTTGTAAAATGGCCGCTGGAGCGCTGAGCGCCGCTACGCTTAACATCCCAACCTCCGTTGGAATTGTGAACAACATGATGAGAAGAACGTGCCATATTAATTACCCCCTGTGTGCTTTCGGACAGCAGGTTGCACAGCCGTCCGCATCAAAATAGGTTTTCTTTGCCTGAGCAACAGCTTCCACTTCGCTTGCAAAATAGCCAACATACTGCGTGCTGCGGATGCCAAGCTGAGCTGCGTGCTCCTTGGTGTGGACTTCATGATGATGTCCAGGATTCAAGGTCTGATTGTTGTTGATATAGTAGTGTTTATACATAATTTGACTCCTTTCGGCTTGACGGAACAAGCCAGTCGTGATATTTTAGTAACGTGTACATCTTGAATGAGCGGTTAATCTGTTGCAGCAGATTGCCGCTCTTTTTATTTGCGCATAAGGCATCACCTCCTTTAATGTTCGCATATTCGCCTGTTCGCTTCTTTCTAACACTCGGCTTGCATTTAAGGGAATCGGAAGATTCCCTTAAATTGAGATTTTTAGTTGAATAGGGGGGCATCAAATGTGATCATCTTCAGCGAGTTCAAGCGATAGCGCATAGCCTGTTTAGATACGCTGAATTCATCCGCCATGTCATAGATAATGCTCTCTACCATGCAGTCGCACGGAAGGGGGTATTTTGCGCCTAAGTTGCTGCTTCGCTTTTTGAACTCGTCTCGAACCACATTCTGCGGCATCAAGAACGCCGCTGCACACGCATTCGCCTGATACTCGATGAAATCCAGCGACGTTTTCAGACTTTTCTTCCCATTCAAGGCTATTTGCGTCGTGCTGTGAATATAGTCGGGCGTTTCACGACGGAAACAGTTCTTGTGCAGAACTTGGTGAAACACTTCGTGCATCACAGTGAAGTTTTCACGCCCTCTATTATCCCCCTCAGTCAGCGTTGCATCAATGAGAATACTCCCCTTGGAAAGATAAACCTTTGAAGGAAGCATGCCCTCTCGATAACAGGGTTCGGGCCACACCCACACATAGCCAGCATTGAAGGCGGTTGCGCCGAGAATAGACTGATCTGGGGTGATATACTTCCAGTCATAGTCAACACCCAAGCACTTTTCAATGACGGCGTAGACGTCGATGGGCTTCGGCTTTTTTAGTCGTTCAGGGTCAAATTGGTTCAGAAGCTTTTCCGCCTCTTTTTCCAACTGATGCGCAGAATAGTTGTAATGGATCACGCTTATTTCTTACCTCGCTCTTGTTCCTCCATCATCTCAATGACCTTCTGCCATACTTCACTGGAGGCATTGTTGTCACGTGCCATACGAAGCGCAACACGGACATGCTCATTCCCCATGATGTACTCCGGCAGATCAGGAGATACCGTATTCTCCTTTTCGCCTGCGGCCAGATCAAACATGGTGTTGGTTTCTTCTTCGGACAGGCACAGAATACGGGCCAATTCATACAGCTTGTCTTTGTCAGGGGGATAGCGATTCCCCTTTTCAATGTCGCTCATGTATGCCGGTACAATCCCTAATTCGGCAGCCAGTCCACGTAGTGTCAGTCCACGGGATTTTCGCTTTTCAGCGATGAATTCTCCGAACTTGCCGTTCATAGTCCTTTCCTCCTTGACAGGAATAAGCGTGTTCGCTAATTCCTAACACTATTATACGCAGTGGTGCCGAGAAAGTCAACCACATTTTTTGAGAAATTTTTCAAAAGACTGCTTCGCCACTTTCATTTCTTGATATCTTGTTATATAATTGAACCAGAAATCTAATTTTTAGATATTTGATTTATATAGGAAGGGAGATAAGCATGGCTGTATCCTATAAGAAGCTCTGGAAACTGTTGATTGACATGGATATGACGAAAACGATGCTTCGTAAAGAAGCTGGAATTACAACCGCAGCACTTGCGAAACTTGGTAAGAATGAAAATGTCAACACTGAGGTGCTTGTGAAAATCTGCAACACTCTGAAGTGCGACATCTCCGATATTATGGAACTTACGAATGAAAGGACAGAACAATAATGGAAAAAGCAAACTTTGGTCAGATCGTTTCCTTTTTGTTTGGAATCGCAAATGACTGTCTCGTAGATACATATGATGTAGGCGACTACAGAAAGATTATTCTGCCTATGATGGTTATCCGCCGTTTTGATGCGGTTTTGGAACCCACTAAGGAGAAAGTTTTGAAAATGAAGGAGCAGCTGGATGCTGCTGGTATTACCGATCAGGACGAAGCCCTGTGCAGCGTAGCGGGAGAAGCTTTTTGTAATAGTTCCCCCTATACCCTGTCAGATCTGAAATCCCGTACTAATCAGCAACAGCTGAAATCCGACTTTATCCTTTACCTGAACGGTTTTTCTCAGAATGTGCAGGATATTATCAAGCGCTTTGAATTCAGAAATCAGATTGACAAACTCTCTGAGCATGACATTCTGGGCCTGCTGATCAGCAAGTTTACGGATTCCTCTGTGAACCTGTCTAATCGCCCGATTTATGATGCCAAGGGTAATCTTGTGCAGCCCGCACTGGACAATCACACTATGGGAACAGTGTTTGAAGAGGTCATCCGTAAGTTTAATGAGGAAACCAACATTACTGATGCAGGACGTCACTTTACCCCTCGTGACATCGTGGAGCTGATTACTGATCTGGCGTTTGTGCCCGTGAAAGACAAAATTCAGAGTACAACTTACCGTATCTATGACGGAGCCTGTGGCACAGGCGGTATGCTGACGGTTGCCGAAGGTCGAATGCAAGAAGTGGCTAAGGAATTCGGAAAGAATGTTTCGATCCATTTGTACGGCCAGGAGAACTCCGACGAAACCTATGCTATCGCTCGCAGTGACATGCTGGTTAAGGGCGAAGGCGTACAGGCAAACAACATTTTCTTTGGCTCCACCATTTCCAATGATGGATTCGCTGGAGAAACCTTTGACTTTATGCTTTCCAACCCGCCTTTCGGCACACCTTGGAAAACAGATCTGAAGGCATGGGGCGACATTAAGAAGGATGAGATTACCGACACCCGTTTCCGTGTGAACTATAAGGATGAAGATTTCTCTCTGATTCCGGACATTGGTGATCCGCAGATGTTGTTCCTTGCCAATAACATTAGCAAGATGAAGAAGAATACTGCTCTTGGCAGTCGTATTGTGGAGGTACACAACGGATCTTCTCTGTTTACCGGCAAAGCAGGTCAGGGTCCCTCCAATCTGCGTCAGTATGTTCTGGAGCAGGATTTGCTGGAAGCCATTGTCGCAGTTCCTGAAAAAATGTTCTACAACACAGGAATTGGTACCTACATCTGGATTCTTGCCAACAAGAAGGAGAAACGCCGCAAAGGAAAGGTACAACTCATTGATGCTACTTCCTTCAAAAAACCTCTTCGCAAGAACCTTGGAGAAAAGAACTGTGAAATCGATAAGGATATTAGAGATTATATTCTGGAATTGTACATGGCATTTGACCAAGCAGATGAACGTTACAGCAAGGTGTTTAATAATTCTGAATTTGGATATTGGGAAATTCCGGTCTACACACCGCAGTATGATGAAAACGGTCAGCCTATTCTGGATAAGAAGGGCAAGCCTATAAAGCCGAACTCTGATAAAGAAATCGTACCGTTTACCTATAAAGGTGGTATCGAAGCATTTATCGAAAAAGAAGTGAAACCGTATGCCCCTGATGTGTTTATTAAACCGGGTACAGAGAAAGTGGGCTATGAGCTTTCCTTTACGAAGTATTTCTATAAACCGATTCAGTTGCGTACGTTAGAAGAAATTGCAAGGGATATTCGTGCTATCGAAAAAGAAACCGACGGTCTTCTGGATGAAATCTTAGGGGGCTGATTATGAAAAGATACGAAGCGTACAAGGCTGTACAGCCACTATGGAATATGACATTTCCAAAGCATTGGGAAGTTTTTCCATTGTATTCTATAGCCAAGGAGAAATCGATATGTAATTGTACCGAGTTGGAACTGTTATCTGTATATTTGGATGCCGGTGTAGTTCCTTTCTCAAAAAGAACCGAAAAGAGAACCAACGCAACAAGTAAGGATCTTTCCAAATATCAGCGAGTTGATCCGGGTGATTTTGTATTAAATAATCAGCAAGCATGGAGAGGTTCTGTTGGTGTATCAAAACATACCGGTATTACAAGCCCTGCATATATTGTTCTGTCTATGAATGATCAATTGACTACGGAATATGCAAATTACCTATTCAGGAGTGCCATTATGGTAGATCAATACTTGGTTAGGTCAAAAGGCGTTGGTTCCATTCAAAGAAACCTATATTGGCAGGAGTTGAAATGTGCAAGTGTTCTTGTTCCTCCACGAGATGAGCAGGATCAGATTGTCCGATACCTTGATTGGCAAGTTTCCAAAATCAATCATTTGATTCATGGTTATCAGAAGCAGATTAATTTACTGGACGAAAGAAAAACAACAGTAATAAATCAGGCTGTCACACGTGGCATTCATGCTGATGTTGAAATGCAAGCTGTTGAAGCAAACTGGGTTAAAGAAATTCCTGCACATTGGCAATTCAACAAAGTTAAGCAGCATTTTGAAATTAAGAAGCGAATTGCTGGTAAAGAAGGCTACGATGTAATATCTATTACGCAGCAGGGTTTAAAAGTAAAAGACATTGCCTCTAATGAAGGCCAAATGGCTGCCAATTACTCGAAATACCAGTTTGTATATCCTGGCGATTATGCAATGAATCACATGGACTTGCTAACCGGTTTTATTGGGCTTTCTGACTTTTTTGGGGTTACAAGTCCAGACTATCGAGTATTTTCTGCAATTGATGTTGAAAGAACCGATTTGAAATACTTCTTATATGTATTCCAGTTGGGATACAAGCGTAAAATCTTCTACGGACTGGGACGTGGTGCAGCCAATAAAGGAAGATGGCGTATGCCTGCAATAAATTTTAAGAATTATGATATTCCTGTTCCTCCGATTGAAGAACAACGTGAAATTGTTGAATACATTGAGCAAGAGACAGAAAAGATTGACTTGCTCAAAAAAGAAGTTGAAAAACATATTGAGTATCTTAGAGAATACCGAACCAGATTGATCTCTGATGTTGTGACGGGACAGATTGATGTTCGTGATGTAGTTATCCCGGAATACACGCCAGAGGAAGATACGGAAATCGACACCGATGATACCGGTGAAGATGTGGAGGAGGTGGCAGAGGATGCCGAGTAATACAAAGGAAAATGGTTTTGAAACCTTGATTGTGGATACTTTGGTAAATAGCAATGGCTATGAACAAGGTGTCACAACTGAGTACAACAAGCAATATGCCATCGATGAGGACAGACTCTTCCGTTTTCTGCTGTCTACTCAGAAGAAAGCAATGGATGAGCTGCACATTCTGGACAGTGATCTGGAAAAAGATCGTTTCTTCAAGCAGTTGGACAAGAAGCTGAAAAGCGATGGTGTCATAGAGCTGCTCCGCAAAGGTATGCGCTACAAGCATCTGCGCTTGGATCTGTTCTATGTGCGCCCCTCTGTTCACAATCCAGAAGCCGCAGAATTATATGAAAAGAATATTTTCAGCGTGACCAGACAGCTACAGTATTCCAGCTTCAACCCTCGTTTGGCACTGGATGTCTGTATCTTCATCAACGGTCTGCCAGTAATCACCATGGAGCTGAAAAACCAGCTTACCAAGCAAAACGTTTCCGATGCAGTTGAACAGTACAAGAATGATCGCACTCCGGATGAGGTTTTGTTCAGCTTCAAACGATGCATCGTTCACTTTGCCGTTGATGATAACGAAGTAAGAATGTGTACGGAACTGAAGGGCAAGAAATCCTGGTTCCTGCCGTTTAACAAGGGATTCAATGATGGTGCTGGCAATCCTCCGAATCCCAATGGAATCAAAACGGATTATCTTTGGAAAGAGATTCTGACCAAGGATGAACTATCCAATATCATTGAAAACTATGCTCAGGTGATTTCTGAGAAAGACGAAGACACCGGGGTTACAAAATATAAGCAGGTGTTCCCTCGTTATCATCAGCTTTCTGTGGTGGAATCCCTGCTTAGTGATGCAAAGCGTGACGGTGTGGGCGGACGCTATCTGATTCAGCACAGCGCAGGTTCCGGTAAGTCTAATTCCATCGCATGGCTGGCACATCAGCTCGTCACACTGAAAAATGACAGCGGCAAAGAGATTTTTGACACGGTTATCGTTGTGACTGACCGTATCAATTTGGACAAGCAGATCAAAGACACCATCAAACAGTTTATGCAGGTATCTGCAACAGTTGGTTGGGCGAAAAGTGCCGGTGAGCTGAAGCAGCTCCTGAACGAAGGTAAGAAAATCATTATTACCATCGTCCATAAGTTCCAGTTCATTTTGGATGATATTGGCGAGGTACATAAGGATAAAAACTTTGCCATTCTGATTGACGAAGCCCATTCCAGCCAGAACGGCAGTCTGTCTGCAAAGATGAACATGGTGCTTTCTGGTAGCGTCTATGAGGATGAAGATGATCTTGAAGACAAGATCAATACAATCATCGAGGGGCGCAAGATGGTAAAGAACGCAAGCTATTTTGCGTTTACCGCAACACCGAAGAATAAGACGTTGGAAATGTTCGGTAAGAAAAAGCGGTTGCCCGATGGAACAACAAAGCCGGAACCGCACTATGTTTATACCATGAAGCAGGCTATCGAAGAAGGCTTTATCATGGATGTACTGCGTTATTTTACGCCAGTGCAAAGTTATTATAAATTGGCGAAAACTATTGAGGACGATCCGCAGTTTGACAAGAAACGAGCACAGCGATTGCTTCGTTACTATGTGGAATCCAATCAGTACGCTATCCACGAAAAGGCTAACATTATGGTTGAGCATTTCCATACAGAAGTGATTGCCAAAGGAAAAGTCGGCGGTAAGGCCAGAGCCATGGTTATCACCAGTTCCATTAAACGTGCCATCGAATATTACAAAGCGATTTCTAAGCTATTGGAAGAACGCAAGAGTCCCTTTAAAGCGATTGTAGCTTTTTCCGGTTCTGTCGAGTATGAGGGCAGACAAGTTACAGAAGCGGATTTGAACGGATTTCCGAGTGCTAAAATCGAAAAAACCTTTAAGGGTGATCCCTATCGCATTCTTATTGTCGCAAACAAATTCCAGACAGGTTTTGATGAACCGCTGCTGCACACTATGTATGTAGACAAAGGCTTGGCCGATATTAAGGCAGTTCAAACACTGTCCCGTCTAAATAGAAGCCACCCTGACAAGAAAGACACATTTATTCTGGACTTTGTAAACGAGCCTGGGGTCATCAAAGAAGCCTTTGATAGGTATTATAAAACCACAATTCTTTCTGGTGAGACCGATGTGAATAAGCTGAATGATTTGATTGATACTATGGAATCTATTCAGGTTTACAGCGATACTGACATTGATACCTTTGTGGAGCGTTATTTGGCAAATGGACCTCGTGAGCACCTTGACCCCATTCTGGATCACTGTGTCGAAGTCTATAAAGGTTTGATTATTGAAGATCAGATTGAATTTAAGAGTTGTGCAAAGACTTTCGTGCGAACCTATAATTTTCTTTCTGCGATTTTGCCATATGGCAGTGTTCAGTGGGAAAAGCTCTCCATCTTCCTAAATCTTTTGGTGCCCAAGCTGCCTAAACCGGATGGTGAGGATTACACCGAGGGCTTGCTTGAAGATGTGGATCTGGAAAGTTACCGTGCTGAAGCGCAGCAGACTATGAGAATTCAGCTCGAGAACGAAAACGGCAAAATCGATCCTATTCCGGTAAGCACCAGTGTGGGGATTGATGTTCCAGAATTGGATACGCTCACAAATATCTTGAAGGAATTCCATGATATCTTCGGCAATATCGAGTGGACAGATGAAGACAAAATCAAGAAGCAGATCAACGATATTATCGAAAGTGTCCGCAGGGATGAGAAGTACAATAATGCAATGCAATTCTCTGACAAGCAGAATGCCCGTGATGAAAGTGATCGTGCTGCCCATGAAGCGGTCATGAACAGTATGCAAAGCGGACTGGAATTGTTTAGAGAAGTTCAGAACAACCCGTCCTTTAGAAAGTGGTTGTTTGATAGTGCTTTTAATTCGACATATCAAGCAAACCATAATCAGACAAGTTTATAATACGTGATAATGAAACAGCTTACCACTTTGCGTTCAGCAAAGTGGTAAGCTGTTCAACTTCTGACCAACTTGGGCAGAAGTGTTTTATTATCGTGCGATGTCAATCATACTAATTGAATTATTCACGCTTTCGTGATATAATTACCGTTAATATTAGGAGGTGAATTACCATGGCTGTAACCTACAAAAAGTTATTTCACTTACTGATCGACAAGGGTATGACTAATGCCGAGCTGATGGAAAAAGCGGGCTTTAGTGCTAATATCATTACACGCATCAAGCGTGACAATTATATTTCTCTCGACACTATCGAGAAGATCTGCAAAACTCTTGATTGTGGAGTCGATGACATTTTGGAATTCACTACAGAAATCGAACAATGAATAGCATTGCAGCATATTCTTACAACATGAGGAAGTATTATGAATTTATATAAACGAGACTATATAAAGAGCGTTCCTACCAAACAGGAGATGCAACTGTATGAGGATATTTTGTGTACTGAAAGAGAAGCTGCCGGAGACAGAAGATTTGGGAAGATAAATCATAGGCGATTGTATCCAGCAGCAGTTCGGCACTATGATAGTTTTTTCCCTAACAATCATATTGAGTTGTTTGATTTCCAGAACGAAGGTAATATGGAACAACTAAATGAAGAGTTTTGTGCCTTGATTCATGATGCAAACACAAACGAAAGAGACGTTCTTCGCTTCATTAATCACAGACCTGCTTATCATATTATTGCTGGTGTATTTAAGTATTATAATTTTGGCCACCACGATGCATATGTCTTCCCGGAATTTGCTTTAGGTAAGTACATTGCTGATTATTTGTTGATAGGAAAAAGCTCTGGCGGCTATGAGTTTGTATTTGTCGAGCTTGAACACCCTAATGGAAGGACAACCTTGAAATCTGGACACGAGGGAGAAGCCTTTAGAAAAGGTACTTATCAAATTTATGATTGGAAAGCAGAAATCGAAGCACACTTTTCTGCATCGTTTGTGACGATCACCAAGTACAGCAACAAATCCTCGCTTCCGAAGGAATTTTCAGAATATGATTCAAGCCGTTTTCACTATGCTGTGGTCGCAGGCTTGCGTGAGGATTACAACGAAGCTACTTATCGTGATCGTCGAAACAAAGCAACCCAGCAAAACATTCTGACTTTGCATTATGATAATCTGTACGATAAAGCCTGCGAGTTAGAAACAGCTCAATCATTTTAAATAACAAGTGAACCGATCATGTCAACGTTTAGGATGAACGTGCTTCTTGTTGACATGGGCACCTGTCTTTTGAAGATAAAAGAACAAGGAGCAAGATATGAAACCAGTATTGATGGAAAATGCCTTTGAAGCTTGGGCGGCTGCCATACGCTTTTGTGATGATATAAAAGATGGAAAAGCAACACTCCAGTATCAGAAAAATTTTGTATTGTCACTTCATAATGCCGTTGAACTTATTATGAAGCAAATGCTGTTGAATAATAACGATCACAGGGTTGCAGAAGTAAGAAAGGCAAAAAATGAAGCTGATGCAAAACTCTTATTCGATTATTTCAAGGCAACGGATTTAAATAGTTTTTTTGATACGCTGTCAAATGAAGATCTTTCAAAATTTAACACAATTCAATTTAACGAACTAATTTCATTACATAAGAAGTTATTTGGCAGAAGCCTTGAGCAAGGAGAATCGTTAAAAACAGAACTTGAGCTGTTGCAAAAGCTGAGAAATAATGAAACCCACTTTTTGATTCGTCAAGGCAGCTTTTTGTCCGAAGAAGATTTTTGTGTGCTTCATAATTTCATGATTCGCTTTTATAAAATTATGGAGTCATGGTGTCCCATTGACAAAGATGATTATGAATTATATATACTTCCTTATTGGGGAGATCCCGTTGGAGCCGATAGCATTTATGGATTCAATCGTGAACCATTACAGATTTTTTCTTATGAAACTGCTGTAAGAAATTCAAAGTTAGCAAAGAAAATAGCAGCATTACTTAACGGTGACTATCTATATGGTGCTCCTGACTTTTCACCATATACCATTACAAAAGATTTGATTCAACAACACATGGAGCTATCTTCTCAGTTTGATGAAATATGGTCTGTGGTGTATATGATGCAATGCTTAGAGATGATTGCTGTAGATGAAATTTTGGATGATGAACAAGGGCGAGTTTATTTTGTAATGAGTGTTCTGTTCTAATAGGTTATATGAGTAAAAGAGCATTGCTCTTACATATTTTGCATTTGCAATGTTGACAGAAATAGCCCGCATTTGTATAATATTAGTGTAACGGGTCGAACGTTGCGGACAACTGAATATAAGAATGTTCAAACATATTTTATGAGATTCGGAATTGTCCGACACGGTATCGGTGCACTGGAAGTACCGAACTGCTCCACCACGCCTTTGGTTCTGTTGGCGGGAGTTGTACAAAGCAGAACCCGACTTTGATTTTTTAGAGCCGATTACATAGAACATCACTTTGAAGCGAGAGCCATGCTCCCGCTGATTTCTGATGTTTTGTGTAATCGGCTCTTTTTGTTTTACCATTTTTCCAAAACATCGTTCAGCACCAAATGCGTGAACTTGAAAAATCGTCGAAAACGAAAAGGCTGGGTAGCGTAGAGCAAGATTCTACCATGGGTCCAAATTTCGCCTATCGCTCATTTTGCCCCTCATGGAATCTTGTTGGGGAGTGCCTTCCCCAAACCCTGCATCTGTTCTGCTTTCGCAGAAGCGACGGCATCCGCCGTCCACCATTTTCACAAATGAAGGAGGAACCGAATGGCCAAAACCTACAACACACCGAAACGAACCCACATCGTAAAAACCCGTCTGGACGATGAAGAACACGCAGATTTTCTTCGCCGCTTGGAGATTTACGACATGAATCAATCGGAGTTTATCCGTGAAGCAATCTCCGGTGTAACCATCCGTCCAACCATTGTGGCAACATTGGTCAGCGACGATCTGCTCGCAGCCATCGGCAAGCTAACCGCTGAATATGGAAGGATCGGTAACAATCTAAATCAGATTGCCAGACACCTCAACGAATGGCGAAGTCCCTATCCGTCCATGGCAAAAGAATTGCAAGATGCCGCCTCTGATCTCGCCACTCTGAAATTTGAAGTGATGAAAAAGGTAGGTGATGCTGTTGGCAACGTTCAAGCATATAAGCTCTAAGAATGCCGACTACTCTGCCGCTGAAGCTTACCTCACTTTTGAGCATGATGAGTTCACTATGAAGCCCACCCTGGATGAAAACGGCAGGCTCATCCCAAGACAGAATTATCGCATTTCCACCTTGAACTGCGGTAACGAAGATTTTGCGATTGCTTGTCTGAGAGCCAACCTCCGATATGGCAAAAATCAAAAACGGGAAGATGTCAAAAGTCATCACTATATCATTTCTTTTGACCCTAAAGATGTTCCCGACCACGGATTGACCGTAGATCTGGCGCAGAGTCTTGGAGAGAAATTCTGCAAGGAACACTTTCCGGGTCATCAAGCCATTGTTTGCACTCACCCCGACGGACACAACGGCAGCGGCAATGTTCATGTACACATCGTGATCAATTCTCTGCGAATTGAAGAAGTTCCATTCATGCCATATATGGACAGACCGTGCGATACACAACCGGGCATGAAGCACCGATGCACCAACGCAGCTATGGAATATTTTCGCTCCGAGGTTATGGAAATGTGTCACGATGCGGGTCTGTATCAGATTGATCTGCTGAACGGCAGTAAGACCCGTGTGACCGAGCGTGAGTATTGGGCGAAGAAGAAAGGACAGCTTGCGCTGGATGAAGAAAACGCTGTTCTTGCCGAACAGGGCTTACCCGTCAAGCAGACCAAATTTGAAACAGACAAAGACAAGCTCCGTGAAGAAATCCGCATGGCACTTTCTGATACTGTCAGCTTTGAGGGCTTCGCAGAAAAACTTCTCCGCCGTGGCATTACCGTCAAAGAGAGCCGTGGGCGCTTGTCCTATCTCACACCCGACCGCACCAAGCCCATCACAGCACGAAAGCTGGGTGACGATTTTGATAGATCGGCTGTGTTCGCTGTTATTGTCAGAAACACAAAACGAGTGAGGGCAAAAACCGACCCCATCCCTTCTGCACCCGCTATGCAGAAAACCATCAACGAGCGTGATACTGTTAGCCGCATGGTGGATATTGATGCCGCAAAGGAAAAAGGCAAAGGTTACGAGCATTGGGCAAAGAAACACAATCTCAAAAATGCCAGCCGTGCCTATCTGCTGTATCAGGAAATGGGATTTGATTCTCCCGAAGCATTGGCTGCCGCCTGTGATGCCGCCCACGAAAAGCTGAGTGATATTCGCACAGAAATGAAATCAGTGGAAGCTACAATTGCAGAAAAGAAAGAGTTCCGTGACTATGTGCTGAACTATCACAAAACACGATATGTGGTTGACGAGCTGAAAGCCTGTAAGAAAGAAAAAGCCCGTCAGAAATATCGTGACGAGCATGACAGCGACTTCATCATTCTGAACGCCGCCAAACGATATTTTGATTCCAAGGGACTCAAGAAGCTGCCGAGCTACAAGGCATTGCAGACGGAAGTGGAACAGCTCATCAAAGAGAAAAACAAGCTTTACAACCAGTATCAGACCGCCAAAGACGAAGCACAGCGGCTTGATACCATTCGCCACAATATCGAGCAGACCCTTGGCAGAAAAATCGAACGCAAACAGGAACTGGAGCGTTAATCCTTCCCTTCGATTCGTTTCCATTCCCATCCATTCCAAAAATCAAGAAAGGACAATTATATGAATGAACAGAAAAACAAGAATTACACAGTCAATGAAAACGGCAGTATCATCGTTCACAACTACTGTGCGGCAGAGCTGCCAAAGATCACCGTAACCATTCGTTCCGGTCAGACTACTTACCGATTTGGCGGTAGCTACGATGGCACACGAAGTCTTTCCGGTAAGTTGCTCGACCACATGGCAAGAGAAAACTAAAAATGCTCAAAAAATATTCTAACGAAAGGGTGGGTTTATTCACGAATGTGTGATATGATATATACAAGCAATCCTGTATTGGCAGACTGCCCGCCGATTAAGGAGGAACAAGATATGAATAGGCAGTCTGACAAAATTACTGCTATCTACTGTAGATTGAGTCGTGATGACGAACTCACAGGAGAGAGCAACAGCATTGTCAATCAAAAGGCGATTCTCAAAAAATACGCACAAGAACAAGGTTTCCGCAACATCCAGTTTTTCGTGGACGATGGTTACTCCGGTGCCAACTTCAACAGACCCGATTGGAAACGAATGATTGAGTCGGTCGAGAACAATAAGGTCGGTGTTATCATCGCCAAGGATATGAGCCGTATCGGCAGAAACTATCTGGAAGTCGGTCTCTACACAGAAATGCTTTTCCCCGAACACGATGTCCGTTTCATCGCCGTGAACAGCGGTGTGGACAGCGCCAATCAGCAGGACAACGACTTTACTCCGTTCTTGAATATCATCAACGAGTTCTATGTCAAGGACAGCAGTAAAAAGGTCAAAGCGGTTATGAAGCAGAAAGGCGAATCCGGTGAGTATCTGACCACCAACCCACCCTATGGCTACATGAAAGACCTCGACAATCCAAAGAGACATTGGGTTGTGGACGATGAAGCCGTAGCTGTTGTCCGTCAGATCTTCGCATGGTGTATGGAGGGCTTCGGCCCCTCTCAGATTGCCAAGAAGCTGAAGGAAGCAAAGGTGGATTGCCCCACCGTCCATTGGATGAAGATGGGACGTAATGCTCCTGCAAAGACACCGGATAATCCTTACAATTGGGCACCACGAACTATCACCGGCATACTGGAAAAGATGGAATACCTTGGTCACATGGTCAACTTCAAGACCCGCAAGCAGTCGTACAGAAGCAAAAAGAAACTCGAAAACCCTCCCGACCAATGGAAGATTTTCGAGAACACCCATGAAGCTATTATTGACGAAGAAACCTTCGCCCGTGTGCAGGAGCTTCGCAAGAATAAGCGCAGACCCGCCAGAACAGGCAAGACCAATATGTTCTCCGGTCTCGTCCGCTGTGCCGATTGCGGTGAGAAATTGTACTACTGCACCAGCAACAGTTTTGAAACCAGACAAGACCACTTTGTTTGCTCCACTTCCCGTAAAAAGGGTAAGGAGGTCTGTGACACCCACTTCATCAGAGCCGTTGTACTGGAAGAAGGTACGCTCCAGCACATGAGGTTGGTAATCTCCTGTGTTGCAGGCTATGAGGACTCATTCCGCAGAGCATTGGGTGCCAAGCGAAGCGAGGAAGCAAGGAAAGAGCTTTCTGCCAAGAAGCGAACCTTGCAGAAATCCGAAAATCGTCTGGCTGAACTGGACAGATTGTTCAAGCGTATTTATGAGGATATGGTCAACGGAAAACTGTCCGAAGCTCGTTTTCAGATGTTGTCTGATGATTATGAGCAGGAGCAGGCAGACTTGAGAGCCAAGATTGAAATGCTTGAAAACGAAATACAGAATCAAGAAGATCAAGCGGAGAATGTTGATAGATTTATCCGACAGGCAAAGAAATACCTGTATCTGGAGAAGCTGACACCGACCGTGCTGAACGATATGGTGAACGCCGTATATGTTCATGCACCGGACAAGTCCAGCGGACACCGAGTGCAGGATGTGACCATCAGTTACAACTATATCGGCATACTCCCCGCCAATTTACTCTATGACGTTGTGAACGGAAAAGCGGCATGATCACTCATGCCGCCTTCCCGAAAACAATATTATAATGTTTTATTGGACCGCACGGAATGGGGCAGCCTTTTTGACACTGTGGAACTTTACAGCCCAGGCAGCGGTTTGCTTCGTCCATAACATGCAATGCCATATGAATACTCCTCTCTAGTTTTTGCAAATACAGTCTATCATATCTGATTTTTTCAGACTATAGAAAGTACAGGAAAAATACACACATATTATGAAAAAACAGTCAAAAAGGGGAAAAAGGGAAAAATAAGATAGACAAAGTCAGTTAAAAATCTTATAGTAAAGGAAGAATCTGATGGAAAGAAGATGGTGGGTATGATTGATCTGCACGGTGATATTTCTATACCATTTCTGAAAAAAAGCCGGTTTACAGGAAGCTATCTGGGGATGCGCTATCAGCTGATGAAGGCAGAACGCCCAAAAAAACAGATGCCTCCAGAAAATGGAGAAGAAGCCTGCAGAGAGGAGACGGAGATGGAAACGGTTATCCGCGCTGTTATCTGGCCGGAGCCTTTTAATTTTGAAGTGACGCCGGAGGAAAAAAAGCACAGCAGGGATTTTTCCTTTGATGTAAATGGACTCTGGGCGGCAGTAGACTGGCTGAATGAGGAGCATGAGGCCGGGCGTTTTTAAGTGAGATTTACTAGGAGGATGAGGTATATGAATTACAGACAGATGACCAGTATTTATTTTAGTCCTACGGAGCGGACGAAAGGCGTGGTGGAGGAGATTGCAGAGCAGTTTCCAGTGAGTCGTCAGTCTCTGGATTTGACAGATTCGGTAAAAAACAGGCCGGATTACTGGTTCCGGGAGGACGAAGCCGTTATTGTAGGTGTTCCGGTATATGGAGGAAGGGTTCCGGATGTGGCCCAGAAGCGTTTTCGGAATCTCCATGGACACGGAACAGCGGCGGTGCTGGTTGTGACATATGGAAACAGAGCTTATGAGGATGCTCTTCTGGAGCTTTCTGATATTTTAAAGGCGCAGGGCTTCCGCCCGTTTGCAGCAGCGGCAGCAGTGGCAGAGCACAATATTGTAGGCGTATATGCAGAGGGAAGACCGGATGAGAAGGATCAGAAGCTGATCCGGCAGTTTGGAGCCAGAGCGGCAAAGCAGCTGGCAGACATAAAATCCAGCTATGAGACAGAGGATTTGAAGCTTCCGGGAAAACGTCCCTACAAGGCCTATGGAACTTTGCCGATTCCGATTAAGGTGGAATCCTCCTGTACAGACTGCGGGCTTTGCGTAAAAAAATGTCCCGTTCAGGTGATTTCAAGGACTGATCCCAGGGTAGTGGATACCTCAGGCTGTATTGCCTGTATGCGCTGTATCCATGTGTGTCCGTCTGGAAGCCGGAAGGTATCGGCGCTGATGAAGCTGGCAATTCGTCAGAAATTGAAAAAGGCATGCTCTGGAAGAAAGGAGCCGGAATTTTTCTATGAAGCTGGAAAATAATCTGGACACAGATGATATTAAGGGGTTAGTATGGCGGCTGGCATTTCCGTCTATGCTTGCCCAGTTTGTCAGTGTTCTTTATAGTATTGTAGACCGGATGTATATTGGAAATATTCCGGAGATCGGGGAAGCGGCGCTGGCGGGAGTCGGGGTCTGCGGTCCGATTGTAACCCTGGTTTCTTCCTTTGCTTTTCTCGTAGGCGTTGGAGGTGCTCCTCTTATGAGTATCCGGCTTGGCGAGAAAAATGAACGGGCAGCCAGTCAGATTCTGGCCAACTGTTTTTTGATGCTGGCGGTATTGTCGGCTGTGCTTACTGTGGCTTCTCTGGCGCTGAGGGAAACACTTTTGTGGAAGTTTGGAGCAGGAGAGGGAACCTTTGGCTATGCAAAGGAGTATATTACCATTTATCTGATGGGTACGGTATTTGCTTTGATGACGACAGGTATGAACCAGTTTATTATTTGTCAGGGATTTGCAAAAATCGGCATGAAGTCGGTGATTCTGGGAGCGGTAACCAATATTGTCCTGGATCCGGTATTTATTTTTGCCCTGGATATGGGGGTAAAGGGGGCAGCCATTGCCACTGTGATTTCCCAGGTGGCGTCCTGCACCTATGCCCTGCGTTTTCTGTTCAGTGACAGAATCCCGATTAAAATTACCTTTCGGGGCTATGACTGGAATGTAATGAAGCGGGTAATTCAGATTGGAATGACGCCCTTTATTATCATTGCCATGGATAATGTTCTGATTATTGCGCTGAATACGGTGATCCAGCGCCTGGGTGGCCCGGGGCAGGGAGATACCCTTTTGACCTGTACCACGATTGTTCAGAGCTTTATGCTGGTTGTAACCATGCCTCTGGGAGGAATTACCAGCGGAACTCAGACGATTCTCGGGTACAACTATGGGGCAAAAAGGCCGGATCGGATCTGGCGGGCAGAAAAATGGATTGGAGGAATGGCGCTGTGCTTTACAACGATCATGTTCCTTATTGCCCAGCTGGTTCCGGAAATTTTTGTCCGCCTGTTTACGCAGAATGAAGAATACATCCGTCTCAGCGTCTGGGCAATCCGGGTGTATACCCTTGGGGTGATTCCCCTGGCAGTCCAGTATACGATTGTAGACGGATTTACGGGCATGGGAATTTCCAGTGTGGCTATGGGGCTTTCCATGTGGAGAAAAACGGTATTTCTTGTGGGCGTATTTCTGATTCCTCGGTTTGCCGGAATTACCAATGTTTTTTATACAGAACCTCTCTCTGATTTTCTGGGAACTGTAGTATCGGTTCTGATGTTTTGTCTGGTATTTAAGCGGGTAGTTGGCAATCCTCATGAAAGAAAGGAGGCGGTTGCTTGAAGGTAAGAAAGCATTTTTATTTTTCAGGCAGGGTTCAGGGCGTGGGATTTCGTTATCAGGCAACACGGCTGGCCAGAGGCCTGGGACTTACAGGCTGGGTAAAGAATCTCTGGGACGGCCGGGTGGAAATGGAGGCCCAGGGAGAGGAGACGCTGGTCTGGGATCTGGTGACAGCTCTTCATAAGCAGCCCTATATTCAGATCGAAGATATGGAAGCAGAAGATCGGCCTTTGAAGGAGGATCGGGGCTTCCAGATGGGAAATTGACAGCATAGAATAACAGTGCAGTGAAGAACACTGCCGGACGAAAGAAGGCGATAATTTATTAATAAGGAGCTGTTTCAAATTATAGTTTCAGGTGTGATGATTCCGTTTCTGGGTACGGCCCTGGGAGCGGCGTGTGTGTTTTTTGTAAAGAATTCCATAAAGATGTCGGTACACAAGATTCTTCTTGGATTTGCTTCCGGAGTGATGGTGGCAGCCTCGGTCTGGTCGCTTTTGATTCCGGCAATAGATATGTCTGCCCATCTGGGGCATTTTGCCTTTGTTCCAGCTGTAGCCGGTCTGGCGGTGGGAATGATATTTTTACTTCTGATGGATAAAATGATTCCCCATCTTCACTATGGAAGCCAGGATCCAGAGGGACCGAAAAGCGGCCTGGCAAGAACAACCATGCTGGTATTGGCAGTCACTCTCCACAATATTCCTGAGGGTATGGCAGTTGGTGTGGTATTTGCAGGATTGGTGGCAGGAGATGCTTCTATTTCTGCAGCAGGAGCCTTTGCTTTGGCTGTAGGAATTGCCATTCAGAATTTTCCTGAGGGCGCGATTATTTCTCTTCCCCTGCGAAGCGGCGGAATGGGGAGGAAAAGAGCCTTTCTTATGGGAGCATTATCTGGTATTGTAGAGCCTATTGGCGCAGTTATTACGATTGCTCTGGCTAAAATTATGTCTCCTATTCTTCCCTACACCCTGGCATTTGCAGCAGGTGCTATGCTGTATGTGGTGGTAGAGGAGCTGATTCCAGAATCCTCAGAGGGAGATCATTCGGATAAAGGAACCCTGGGATTTGCTTTGGGATTTATGATTATGATGACGCTGGATGTAGCGCTTGGATAAAATAGATAGAAAAGAGACAAAGGAGGAGCTTATGACACAAAAAGAAGTGCTGGAGCAGGCGAGAGCCTGCCTGGGAAAATACTGTAAGGGGTGCGCAGTCTGTGACGGAAGAGCCTGCAGAAACCAGATACCGGGACCGGGGGCAAAGGGTGCAGGTGATACGGCTATCCGGAATTACGATAAATGGAAGGAAATCCGGGTGCAGATGGATACCATCTGTGAAAACCGTCCGTCTGATACCCGGTTTCAGATGTTTGGCCGTACCTTTGCCTATCCGTTTTTTGCAGGGCCTGTGGGAGCTGTCAATCTTCATTATGGAGAAAAGTATAACGATGCCACATACAATGATGTGCTGGTGAGAGCCTGCGCATCAGCCGGCATCGCGGCGTTTACCGGCGACGGAACGGATCCGAAGGTGATGGAGGCAGCGGCAGCGGCGGTGGGAGCGGCAGACGGGATGGGAGTTCCTGTTATCAAGCCCTGGAACCGGGAAACCATAAGGGAGAAGATGGAGCTGGTTCGCCAGTCAGGAGCCTTTGCGGCAGCGATGGACATTGACGCTGCAGGACTGCCGTTTTTGAAGAATATGACACCGCCGGCAGGAAGCAAGACTGTGGCAGAGCTGGCTGAAATTATCCAGGATGCAGGAGTTCCTTTTATTGTAAAAGGAATTATGACCGTGAAGGGAGCTTTGAAGGCAAAAGAGGCAGGGGCTTCTGCGATTGTAGTATCAAACCACGGCGGACGTGTTCTGGATCAGTGTCCGGCTACAGCAGAGGTGCTGGAGGATATTGCAGAGGCAGTAGGAGATTCCATGACGGTTCTTGTAGATGGAGGAATCCGTAGCGGAGTGGATATTTTCAAGGCGCTTGCTCTGGGAGCAGACGGAGTACTGATCTGCCGCCCCTTTGTGACAGCAGTGTACGGCGGTGCAGAGGAAGGCGCCAGAGAACTGATTGATCGTTTGGGTGCAGAGCTGAAGGATACGATGGCTATGTGCGGGGCCTCTTCTCTGGAGGAAATTAGCCGGGATATGATCTGGAAACCATAACCTGAAGTAATAGTAAACATTACCTATATATAGTTGACAAATAATATTCTCATTGTTATGATTGATTGTACTTGATAGAAAGGGTGAAAGCCATGGATAGAATTGTATTATCACTGCTGGTAGACAACACATCCGGCGTATTGAGCCGTGTTGCGGGGCTGTTCAGCCGGCGCGGCTATAACATCGACAGCCTTACAGTTGGTGTGACTGCAGATGAGCGGTATTCCAGAATGACGGTGGTTTCCTACGGAGATCAGAATATTCTGGAGCAGATTGAGAAGCAGCTTCGCAAGCTGGAGGACGTTCGGGATATCAAGGAGCTGAAGCCGGGACATTCCGTATATCGGGAACTGATTATGGTAAAGGTTCGCGCAAATGCCAGCCAGAGGCAGGCTGTCAGCGCTATTTCCGATATTTTCCGCGCCACGATTGTGGATGTGGGAAAGGATTCCCTGACCGTCATGCTGACCGGGGACCAGTCAAAATTGGATGCCCTTATTAACCTGCTGGAGGATTACGAGATTCTGGAGCTTGCAAGAACTGGCCTGACCGGCCTTTCCCGCGGCTCTGACGATATCAGGTATCTGCCGTAGGCAGCTTGGAAAAATCTACAAAACAGGAACTCAGAGGAGGAAAATGACAATGGCAAAAATTTATTATCAGGAAGACTGTAACTTATCCTTACTGGATGGCAAGACAATTGCGATTATCGGATACGGCAGCCAGGGACATGCTCATGCCCTGAACTTAAAGGAATCCGGATGCAATGTCATTATCGGTCTTTATGAAGGAAGCAAATCCTGGGCAAAAGCAGAAAAGCAGGGCTTCCAGGTTTACACTGCGGCAGAGGCTGCAAAAAAGGCAGATATTATTATGATCCTGATTAACGATGAGCTGCAGGCTGATATGTATAAGAACGACATTGAACCGAATCTGGAAGAGGGCAATATGCTGATGTTCGCTCATGGTTTCAATATCCATTTCGGCTGCATTAAGCCGCCGGCATATGTGGATGTTACTATGATTGCTCCGAAGGCTCCGGGTCATACAGTTCGCAGCGAGTACCAGGAAGGCAAGGGAACTCCCTGTCTGGTAGCAGTAGAGCAGGATTACACAGGAAAGGCTCTGGAGAAGGCTTTGGCTTATGGTCTGGCTATCGGCGGTGCAAGAGCTGGTCTTCTGGAGACTACTTTTCGTACTGAGACCGAGACGGATCTGTTTGGTGAGCAGGCTGTTCTGTGCGGCGGCGTATGTGCTCTGATGCAGGCAGGCTTCGAGACTCTGGTTGAGGCAGGTTATGATCCGAGAAATGCTTATTTTGAGTGTATCCATGAGATGAAGCTGATTGTAGATCTGATTTATCAGTCTGGATTTGCAGGTATGCGGTATTCCATTTCCAATACTGCAGAGTACGGCGATTATATTACCGGACCGAAGATCATTACGGAAGATACCAAGAAGGCTATGAAGAAGATTCTGACTGATATTCAGGACGGTACCTTTGCAAAGGAATTCCTGCTGGATATGAGCCCGGCTGGACGTCAGGTTCACTTCAAGGCTATGAGAAAGCTGGCTTCCGAGCATCCGTCTGAGAAGGTGGGCGAGGAGATCAGAAAGCTGTACAGCTGGAACGACGAGAGCGGAAAGCTGATCAACAACTAAAACTGTAAAAACGCTTATATAAAATGGAAAATCGCTGTGCAGTGTGAAGCTGTACAGCGATTTTTGTGAATCCGCAGATAAAAATTGCAACTGAACTGTTACAAAGAGTTACAGATGCGTTTCCCTGCAGTAATCCAGAAAGGTTTCCAGAGCCCGTGTGGTGCGGCCGCTGTGGTATACAAAGCCAACCGTTCGTTTGCGGATGGGAGGCTCCAGGGGAAGCTGAATGAGCTTTCCCTGCTCCAGATCTTCTTTAACAAATTCTTTGATAACGCATCCGATTCCAAGACCAATTCTTGCAAACTCAATCAGCAGATCCATAGTTGTTACTTCCAGATAGTTATTGACTGTAATCTGGTGGAGGGACATATATTCGTCAATATAATTCCTGGTAACATTATTTTTATCCAGCAGCATAATATTTCCGGATTGGAATATGTTGGAATCTTCGCCTTCCCTGAGGCGTAGATTTTCCAGATAGGAGGGAGTTACGGCGAAAATATCTTCAATCTGAGTAATCGGGATAAATACAATGTTTTTCTGAGGCTTTGGTTCCGCCACCAGCCCCAGATCAATTCTCTGCTGCTCCAGCTTGGAAAGAGTATGGGCGGAGGACTGGTTTTCGATGGTGATTTTGATATGGGGATATTGTTCAATAAAGCCCTTGAGGTAATTGACCATAATAAATCGGCACAGGGTATTGCTGACACCAATATGGATATGGCCGAGGTTAAATTCCCGAATGCGCTTGAGCTCCTGTTCGCCGATGGAAAGCTGCTCGAAGGCAGCTCTGGTATGCTCAAACAGCACCTGCCCTTCCTCTGTCAGCTGCACGCCCCGGGAATTGCGGGTGAAAAGAGAGGTATGCAGGCTGTCTTCCAGTTTGCTGATAGATTTGCTGATAGCCGGCTGGCTGATGTAAAGCTCCTTGGCAGCCCTGGAAATATTTCCGGCTATGGCTACGGCATAAAAAATACGGTACTGGGATAGATTCTGGTCCATAAAATGTCTGTATAACCTCCTGTTATAATATATATGAGTATTATCTATTGTCATTATAACAATGGAAATGATATAATACAATCAATTCGTGAAAAATTTGTCTGCCGGTTTCTTGATCAGGGCAGAAAACAGGAGGGAACTATGTCATCAGGTAAAATTTTTAAGTTTCACAATGACCTGGATACCGATCAGATTATTGCATCTCAGTACCTTTTGCTTCCCAGCATTGATGAGATGAAGGATCATACATTTGAATCTCTGGATCCGGATTTTCCCAAAAAGGTGAAACCCGGCGATTACGTAGTGGGCGGAGAAAATTTTGGCTGCGGCTCTTCCAGAGAGCAGGCTCCCAGTGTGTTAAAGGCTCTTGGGGTAAAGGCCGTTGTGGCCAAGTCCTTTGCCCGGATTTTTTACCGGAATGCCATTAATATTGGACTTCCTGTAATTGTGTGCAAGGAGCTCCCGGACGCGGTAAAAACAGGAGATGAAATGGAACTTTCTATGACTGACGGCACAGCAAAGGCAAATGGTGTCAGCTATGCCTGTACCAAGCTGCCGCCTTATATGCAGCAGATTTTAAATCAGGGCGGACTGATTGCATCACTGAATAAGGAGGAGGCATAGGCCATGGGAATGACAATTGCAGAGAAGATAATAGCCCGGGCAGCCGGAGTAGATCAGGTTCGGGCAGGGGACATTCATACAGTAACGCTGGATCGGATGATGAGCAATGATGGAACGACGCATCTGACTGTGGACATGTACCACAGTAAATTAAAAAATCCCCGGATTGCGGATCCTGGCAAAATGGTATTTATTGTGGATCACAACGTACCCTCTGACAGTCCCAAAACAGCAGCATCCCAGAAGAAAATGCGGGATTTTGCAAGAGAGCATGGAATTGATTTCTGGGAGGGAAAGGGCGTTTGCCATCAGATTATGATGGAGAATTATGTCTGTCCTGGAGAGCTGATTTTCGGAGCGGACAGCCACACCTGCACCTACGGCGCTCTGGGCGCTTTTGGAACGGGAGTGGGATGTACAGATCTTCTTTACGGTATGGTAACGGGGACCTCCTGGGTTCTGGTTCCGGAAACAGTGAAATTTAATCTGATCGGAAAGCTTCCAGATGGCGTGTATCCCAGAGATTTGATGCTGACCATTATCGGTAAGATTGGAGCCAATGGGGTGAATTATCAGGTAATGGAGTTTACGGGAGACGGGGCAAAGACATTAAGCGTCAATGACAGAATGGTGCTCTGTAATCTGGCGGTAGAGGCAGGCGCAAAGACTGCCATTTTTGAGGCAGATGAGATTGCTATGGAATATCTTCGAGAAAGAGGACGGGAGCCGAAGGCTGTTTTTCACAGTGATGAAGATGCAGTTTATGTACGGGAATATACCTTTGATTTGTCTCAGATTGAGCCTGTGGCTGCACGACCTGATTTTGTGGATGATGTGGTACCGGCAAAAGAGGTATGCGGGATCCGGATTGATGAGGCATTTTTAGGCTCCTGCAATAACGGAAGAATTGATGATCTCCGGGTAGGCGCTTCTGTCTTAAAGGGAAGAAGAGTAGCGGATCATGTACGTTTTCTGGTGGTTCCGGCCAGCCAGGAGGTATATCTGCAGGCATTGGAGGAAGGCCTGATTTCTGTTTTCATGGAAAGCGGAGCTATTGTCATGAATCCCAACTGCAGTGTCTGCTGGGGCAGCTGTCAGGGTGTCATTGGAGAAAATGAGGTTTTGATCAGCACAGGAACAAGGAATTTCAAAGGACGGGCAGGACATCCCAGCTCGAAGGTATATCTGGGATCAGCGGCTACAGTGACTGCGTCTGCAGTGAAGGGTGAGATCTGCACAGCAGATATGCTGTAGAAGAAAACCGGAAATCAAAACAGGAAGGACTACAATATATGGAACAGTTTACAGGAAGAGTATGGGTGCTGGGAGATGATATTGATACAGATATTATTATTCCAACCGAATACCTTGCGTTAAAAACCATAGAGGATATGAAGCAGTACGGCTTTTCTCCCCTGCGTCCGGAGCTGGCCGGACAGATTCAGCCGGGAGACATGATTGTGGCAGGGAAAAATTTTGGCTGCGGTTCCTCAAGAGAGCAGGCGCCGGAGGTGATTAAGGCTTTGGGAATCCGGTGTATTATTGCCAGATCCTTTGCCCGGATCTTTTTCCGTAATTCTATTAATAACGGGCTTCTTTTGATCGAACAGCCGGATTTGCGGGATGCGGTGGAAGAGGGAGATACGATTACAGTAACGGTAAACCAGGATATTGAGCATAAAGGAGCTCGTTACCCGATTGCAGCGCTGCCGGACAATCTGGTGGAAATTATTCAGGCAGGCGGTCTTGTGAAGGCCATGCAGAAAAGAAACGGACGGAACTGAGAAGGAGAGAAGTTCTATGGGACAGACAATCATTGAAAAAATCATTGCCCGGAATATCGGCGCTTCTTTTGTGAAGCCGGGAGACATTGTAACGGTTCATGCAGACCGGGTGATGCTGGATGATATTATGATTCCCTTTATTGTGGAAAAGTTTAAAGAGATGGGATTTCCGAAAATCTGGGATCCGGATAAGGTGGTGCTGATTTATGATCACCTGGTTCCGGCCAGTCAGCAGGATGATGTCCGCCATTACCGGGTGGGCGATGCCTTTGCTGCAGAATACGGAATTAAAAATCTCCACAGAAGCGATGGAATCTGTCATCAGCTGATGACAGAGGCTGGCTATGTGAAGCCGGGAGACGTGGTATTCGGTACCGACAGCCATACAACAACCTACGGCTGCGTGGGCGCTTTTTCTACTGGAATTGGCTATACGGAAATGGCGGCGATTCTGGGAACGGGGACTTTGTGGGTAAAGGTGCCGGAGACTATTCGGATCTGCATTGAAGGAAATCTGCCGGAGGGTGTCATGTCAAAGGATGTGATTCTTCGGATTATCGGAGATCTGGGGGCAGACGGCGCGACCTACCGTTGTCTGGAATTTACCGGCAGTGCAGTGGAGGCCATGACGGTTTCTGGCAGGATGACAATGGCTAATATGGCAATTGAAGCAGGAGCAAAGTGTGCGGTCTTTTCACCGGATGAAAAAACGGCAGAATACTGTGATATCCGGCTGGATGAATTCCAGAAGCAGTTAAAGAGTGATGAGGATGCGTCTTATTTTAAGACAATGACCTACCGGGCAGAGGATTTTGTTCCGGTTATGGCATGTCCTTCTCAGGTGGACAAAATCAGGGATGTCAGTGAACTGGAGGGCATTGCCATTGATCAGGTCTTTATCGGATCCTGTACCAACGGACGTCTGGAGGATCTGGCAGCGGCAGCGCAGGTTCTGAAGGGCAGGAAAACAGCAGATTTTGTAAAGCTGATTGTGACCCCGGCCAGCCGGAAGGTATATGAGGAAGCGGCAAAGCAGGGCATACTGAAAGTTCTTGCAGAAGCAGGAGCTGTGATTACCCATCCAGGTTGTGGGCTGTGTTGTGGACGTACCGGCGGTATTTTAAGTGACGGAGAGCGGGTTGTAGCTACAAACAACAGAAATTTCCTGGGGCGTATGGGAACCTCAAAGGTGGAAATTTATCTGGCATCTCCCGCAACGGCAGCAGCCTGTGCTGTGGCAGGAAAAATTGTTTCTGCACAGACAGTGGAAAAATCAGTCAGATAAGGAAGTGCCATGAAAGCAGGAAAAACAGAAAAAACAAATGTGATGCGCCTTTTGGATGCAGCAGAGATTCCCTACCGTTCCATGGAGTATCCGGTAGATGAGAATGATTTATCAGGAGTTCATGTGGCAGCAGTTCTCGGTCAGGATGTGGACACAGTCTTTAAAACCCTGGTTTTAAAGGGGGAAAAGACAGGATATCTGGTTTGCTGTATTCCAGTTGCAGAGGAGCTGGATTTAAAAAAGGCTGCAAGAGCAGCAGGAGACAAGAAGGTGGAAATGATTCCCATGAAGGATCTGCTTGCAGTGACCGGATATATCCGGGGTGGCTGTTCTCCGATAGGGATGAAAAAGAAATTTCCTACTTATATAGAAGAGACGGCAGTGCTGTTTGATGAAATTGCAGTCAGCGCCGGAGTCCGAGGCGCCCAGATTATTATAAATCCGGAGAAGCTGAAGGATTATGTGGGAGCCTCTTTTGTCAGTCTTGTACAGGATTGAGAAGGGGTACAAAGAAAGCGAAAATAAGAAAGAAGCTCGTGCGCGGGCTTCTTTTTTATTTTGATCCTTTTTCCAAAAGTAACTGTTCTGGACGGGGAGAGGAGGAAAAAAGGAGAAGAAATGTCCGATATCTGTGAAACGTGAGACATTGTAAAAAGAAAATGTAACAAAAATTTAATATTTATGTAATATAAAAATGAGAGTATTGAATGAAAACAAGAAGAAACAAAGACAAAAACAAAGCACTATATACAAAAATTGCAATTGTCGCTTTCAGTCGAAAAGTTATTTATCACAAAAATATGAACGGGTTCTTGACATTCTTGTAATACCCCCACTATAATATCAGATGTTACTACAAAACGGGCAATTTTAGGAATCAGATTTTAAATTTGCCAAAAAAAATGGCGAATTTTGGGAATTGCTTATTTTGATGAAAAGAAAGGGGTATTGTATGTCTTCATTATGCTCATTTCTTCATTCGGTTTGTCAGCTGGTAAAGGTTCTGATGGCTCCGGCCATTACAGTAACCAAGCAGATATACCGTTCTTCAGCAGTGATTTTATCAGGGACAGTGATTGTGGCTGTTATGACATTTACATCCGCAGGATTTTCCGGCGGAGGACACAATGCCCTGGCTGCATACGCAGAGACCTCCGGCGGGGAGCCGGAAACGGAGGATGTGAAGGAAGAGGAAGAAATCGCAGTGCTTACAGAAGCAAGGATACAATTACATCTGACAAATGCAGAAAGTCTGAGAAGCGGTCAGCTGCTGGCGGGGGATACGCTGGCGAAGGGACTGCAGCAGAAAGAGGAAGCAAGAAAAGAACGGCTTGCTGTGACAGAACGAACAAGAGAAGAAATCCGTCAGGTGGAAGAGGAGAAAAAACGGCAGGCAGAAAAAGAAGCGGCAAGACAGGCGGCTGTGGTTTATTATTCGGATCAGGATTATGAGGTTCTGACACGGATTGTAGAGGCAGAAGCAGGAGGCTGTGATACTAAAGGAAGGATTCTGGTAGCAAATGTGGTGTTAAACCGGGTAAAAAGCAAGGAATTTCCCAATACCATTACGGATGTTGTTTATCAGAAATCTCAGTTTTCACCAGTGTTTGACGGAAGACTGCGCACATGCAGAGTTTCAGAAAAAACAGTAGAGGCGGTAAATCGGGCTCTGGAAGGAGAGGATTATTCTCAGGGGGCTTTGTATTTTATGAACCGGAAGCATTCCCGGTCCAGAAATGTAAGCTGGTTTGATGGAAGTCTCACATTTCTGTTTCAGCATGAAAAGCATGAATTTTTTAAATAAAGCCGGCAGAACCGGAGCACTCTTGAAGGAATTACTCCGGCATCCGGAAACGAAGGGGCTTGACGAAAATCAGCACTCAGGTGCCGTACAAAAAGCGTGTGGCTTAAGCTGGATTCCACCCGTCATTTCCCTTTAAAACAAGAGATTTTACATAGAAAGCAGCCTCGGCAGGCGTGAGCGATTTCACCCAGCCGGGGCGCTTTTTCATATCGGAGGACGGGCCTGTGCTTTCGTATTCTGCATACAGGGCGTTTTCATGAGCAGCTTCTTTATTCCAATCATGCCATCCCTCCTCACAGATATGTTCTCCGATATAACAATTTAAAAGGACTGTTTTGGCATATTCTCTCCAGGGGCGTCCCAGATAGGCGGAATGGGGCGGGCAGTTTCCTGTAAAACGGCAGTCCTTCATAACATAGCCGTAGGGCTGTCCCTGAGGAGTAGAAGCGGCAGTTACATAGCTGTTTACCGGACGGTTAATATATTTTGAAAACAGTTCACAGTTTTCAAAATATGCGGTTGCTCCGCCGAATATGAAATCAATGTCTCCCTCCAGGTAGCAGTTTTTATAATAGTGGCGTCCGAAAACTCTGGGAAGTTTTTGGCCCGGCCCTACAAAGCCATTTGCTTCGATCTCTTTTGGCGGGAGAGGAGCTGTAAAAAGTGTATCCTGATTGCCGAGAAAACGGCAGTTTTCAAAAACAAGCCGATCTCCGTCGGCATACAGAGCCAGAGCCTGTCCCACGTCAGGGCCTATTCCGGAGCTGTTTTCAAAGGTAACATTTTTAAAGGTGATGTCGTGAGCTGCGATGAGGCAGGAGTAGGTGCGGAAAGTTCCGCGTTTTCCAATATCTTCCATAGGCATTCGGGCATAGAGACCGCCGGTAATGACAGTAGTTTGGGGATCGTCTCCGATAATGGTGATTCCCGGTCTTAAAATGACAATTCGCTCCCGGTAAATTCCGGCATGAAGAAAAAGTACAACCGGCTCTGTATCTCCGCCTGAGCTTCGAAAATCCGGGGCTGCAGGCAGGTTTTCTGCCTGATTGGCTTCTTCTGGAAATTCTGAGCTTTGCAGGGCTGACAGCGCCTCAAAAAGACTGCGAAAGTCTCCGCTTCCGTCTTGGGAAATGTGATATTCTTTCTGGATATTCTGATTCATAAATGGTTCCTGCTTTCTGTAAAATAATCTGACAGGCAGGGAAAGCAGCTGCCTGTGAAAGAGAACGAAATTTGTGATGCCTTCCAAAGAGAGTATATCATATTTTCTGTCAAAAGAATAGATATTGTATACATAATGCACAGCTTATTGCCCCTATATTAATTTTCTTATATTTTATTGCTGAAAATATTGACTTTTAATTCACAAAGTGAGATAATGAAGACAAATTTCGATTTAAGAAGTTTTTAGATTAAGGAGGATGTAGAATGTCAACAAAAGCGTACTATCCAATCAGTGAAATCGGAAAAGGCAAGCCTGGTTTTTCTAAAACCAGATCCATTATCGAAGCTGCTTTCTACGGCAACAATGTTATTAAAGTAAATACTTTAAAAGAAGCATATGAGTTAGCAAAAAATTCTCCAGGAACCATTGTAACCGATATGCCTGTATACAGAGGTGAAGAGTTCGGTCTTGACAAGGATGCAAAGGTTCTGTTATTTAATGATGGCGCCATTACTGGACGTTATGCTACCGCACGCCGTATTTCCGGCGAGCCAGGAGTAGACTGTGCTGCTCTGGATCTGGTGGCTATGGACGCTGTTTATGAGAGCCGCTGGAAAACCATGTATCATGCAGAGGTATTTGTAGGCCTGGATCCGGAATTCATGGTAAAGGCACATCTGCTGATTCCGGAAGGCGAAGAGAATATTATGTATAACTGGATGCTGAACTTCCAGTATATGTCTGATGAGTATGTAAAGATGTACAAGAATTCCAAGCCGGTAGGCGACGGCAAGGAAGCTGATATCTACATTTTCTCCGATCCGCAGTGGAACGGTTCCGATCGTCCGAACGTATCTCTGGACTGCCTGTCTGACCCGCAGAAGAAGACTCTGTGCTACTTTAACACCGAGACCAACTGCGCTTGCATTTTGGGTATGAGATATTTTGGTGAGCACAAGAAGGGTACCCTGACCATGGCATGGGCTATTGCAAACCGCAATGGCTACGCTTCCTGCCACGGCGGACAGAAAGAGTACACCCTGGCTGACGGCAGCAAGTTCGTTGCATCTGTATACGGACTGTCCGGTTCCGGAAAATCCACTCTGACTCATGCAAAGCATGGCGGCAAGTACGATATCAAGGTTCTGCATGATGATGCATTTATCATCAATACCGATACCTGCGCATCTATCGCACTGGAGCCGACTTATTTCGATAAGACTGCAGACTACCCCACCGGCTGCCCGGACAACCAGTATCTGCTGACTGCACAGAACTGCTCCGCAACTCTGGATGAGGACGGCAAGCTTCAGCTGGTAACTGAGGATATCCGTAACGGTAACGGACGTGCTATCAAGTCCAAACTGTGGTCCCCAAACCGTGTGGACAAGATCGAGTCTCCGGTTAATGCTATTTTCTGGATTATGAAAGACCCGACCATTCCGCCGGTAGTAAAACTGAAAGGTGCTTCTCTGGCATCTGTTATGGGCGCAACCCTGGCTACCAAGCGTTCTTCCGCAGAGCGTCTGGCTCCTGGTGCAGATCCCAACAAGCTGGTTGTAGTTCCTTATGCAAACCCGTTCCGTACTTATCCGCTGGCCAACGACTACGAGAAGTTCAAAAAGCTGGTTGAAGAGAAGAACGTAGACTGCTACATTGTCAACACTGGCGATTTCATGGGCAAGAAGGTAAAACCGGCTGATACTCTGGGTATTCTGGAAGCAATCGTTGAGAAGAAGGCAGATTTCCATCAGTGGGGTCCGTTCTCTGACATCGAGATCATGGATTGGGAAGGCTTTGTACCGGATATGAACGACAAGGAGTATGTAGATCAGCTGAGAGCTCGTATGAATGACCGTGTCAATGAGATTAAGGCATTTGCTGAGCTGAAGGACGGCTACGACAAGCTTCCGGATGATGCACTGGCAGCAATCCAGAAGGTAGTTGATGAGCTGAACTAAAATATAGAAAAGCTTAGAACAGATTCAATCTGATTCAGAAAGATAGAATGTGTTCTGAAAAATAGAAAGGACCGGAGAATGTTTCTTTTTAAAAGGGAAACGTCCTCCGGCCCTTTTCGTACTCAAATGCGGGGTGGAGAAAAATGGAGAAAAAATATATTTTGTTTGATCTGGATGGAACACTGACTGACTCAGCAGATGGAATTATCAATTCGGTGATTTATGCATTGAAAAGCTATGGCATAGAAGCTGATGACAGAGATGCGCTGAGGGCTTTTGTTGGACCGCCCCTGGCCGGATCTTTTTCAAAATATTATGGATTTGATGAAAGAAAGTCACTGGAAGCGGTAGAACGTTACCGGGAATATTTCCGTGAAAAGGGCCTGTTTGAAAACCAGGTGTATCCGGGAATTCGGGAAATGCTGGAGAATCTGAAACAAAGAGGAGCTGTTTTGATGGTAGCTACATCCAAGCCGGAGCTGTTTTCCAGACAGATTTTAGAGCATTTCGATCTGATGAAGTATTTTGATTTCCTGGGCGGCGCTACTATGGAGGAAAAACGGACGGCAAAAGCGGACGTGATCCGCCATGTACTGGAAACCTGTGGTCTTGAAGACTGCCTTTCAAAGATGCGAATGGTAGGAGACAGAGAGTATGATATTCTTGGCGCCAGAAAGAACAACATACAATCTGTCGGTGTACTTTATGGATACGGAGATCGCCGGGAGTTAGAGGAAGCAGGAGCAGACATGCTGGCAGAAACCGTGGAGGATCTGGAAAAGCTTCTGATCCAGTGGCTGGAAGAGGAGTAAAGGAAGAGCTGTTTATTTTCAAAAATAAAAATCCGGCAGAAAACCATTCCCCGGTTCTCTGTCGGATTTTTGATCTTAGTGTTTTTTCTTACCGTATTTTTCTTCGCAGTACATGCAGCGATAGGTTTCTGTAGCTTCATCAGCAAGATAGAAAATATGCGGCAGCTCCTGCTCAATGGAGGTAATGCAGCGCGGGTTCTTGCACCGGATGACATTGGTGATTTTCTGTGGAAGCTTTAAGGATTTTTTCTCCACAATCTTGTTGTCATGGATAATATTTACGGTAATGTTATGGTCAATGTAGCCCAGGACATCCAGATCCAGAGTTTCAATATTGCCGTCTACCTTGATGATATCCTTACGTCCCATCTTGTTGCTGCGGGCATTTTTAATAATTGCAACCTGGCAGTCCAACTTGTCCAGTCCCAGGTTATAGTAGATATCCAGACTTTTGCCTGCCTGAATGTGGTCTAAAACAACGCCTTCCTGCAATCCACTGATATTTAACATGGTTTCTGCACCTCCAGTAAAGTCATAATCAAGGCCATGCGCACATACATGCCGTACTGTACCTGTTTAAAGTAGGCTGCTCTTGGGTCGGAGTCCACTTCGGTGGAAATCTCATTGACACGGGGCAGGGGATGAAGAACGAACATGCTGTCCTTGGCCAGTTTCATTTTTTCTTTATTCAGAATATAGCTGTCCTTTAAGCGGATATAATCCTCTTCGTTGAAGAAACGCTCTTTCTGAACACGGGTCATGTAGAGGATGTCCAGCTCCGGCATAGCTGCATCCAGACTGTTTACTTCTTTGAATTCTATATTATGTGCTTTTAATACATCATCGCGGATGTAGCTGGGAACCTTCAGCTCATCTGGAGCAATCAGGACAAATTTTACATTGGGGTAGCGCACCATTGCTTCAATCAGAGAATGAACGGTACGGCCGAATTTTAAGTCACCGCAGAGACCGATAGTCATATTGTCCAGGCGTCCGGTGAGAGAGCGGATAGTCATCAAATCGGTCAGAGTCTGGGTGGGATGCTGATGTCCGCCGTCACCGGCATTGATTACCGGAATGTTAGAAGCCATAGAAGCGACCAGGGCAGATCCCTCTTTGGGATGGCGCATAGCAGCAATATCTGCATAGCAGGATACGGTTCGGATGGTATCCGCTACGCTTTCGCCTTTTGCAGCAGAACTGGAATTGGCCGAAGAAAAACCAAGTACGCTGCCACCCAGATGCAACATAGCAGATTCAAAACTGAGGCGGGTTCTTGTACTTGGTTCATAAAATAAAGTAGCTAATATTTTGCCGTCACAAACGTGAGCATATTGGGAAAGGTGATGTTCAATATCAGAAGCCAATGATAAAAGCTGATCGATTTCTTCTACTGAAAAATCCAATGGGTTTAACATGTGTCTCATGGCGTATCTCCTTTTTTATTCGTTTGGACAATATTATATATGATTCTGAGAAGGATTTCCAGTCTTTTTTTGAAAAAAGTGAAACTTTTTTCGTCTTCAGAAAGTCTAAAATAGATGTAATGACTATTTAAAGAAGATTAAGAAAAATGTTATGCATGAATGGTCAAGATCGTGTATACTGTTTTTAGACAGAACCAATAGAGGGAGAGCTGTCTGAGCGGAGGTTATATGGGGGCAGAGAGAATACCGATTATTCAGGTAAAAGATTTGTATAAAATATATAAAGTCGGAACGAATAAGGTCTATGCCTTAAATGGAGTGGATTTTACCATGTATAAAGGCGAGTTCTGTGCAATTGTAGGTCCTTCTGGTTCCGGAAAATCGACGCTGCTGAATATGCTGGCCGGATTGGAAAAGCCGTCAAAGGGCGAGATTGTGATTGCAGGAAAGCATATGGAGCGAATGAATGAGAATCAGCTTGTGGCTTTTCGAAGGGATCATGTGGGATTTATTTTTCAGTCCTACAATCTGCTGCAGACAATGAATGCAGTAGAGAATGTGGCATTTCCCTTGTCATTTCGGGGGGGTCCAAAGCATGTGAGGAATAAAAAGGCTATGAAGTATCTGAAGCTGGTTGGCCTGGAAAAGCAGGCGAAGCATATGGCAAATGCCATGTCCGGAGGCCAGCAGCAGCGCGTAGGTATAGCCAGAGCCCTTGTGGTGAATCCGAAGATTATTTTTGCGGACGAGCCTACGGGAAATCTGGATTCTAAAACGACCAGGGAGGTGCTGAAGCTGATGCGGCAGATTGTCCGGGAACAGAATCAGACCCTGGTTATGGTTACCCATGACAATTATATTGCAGGCTTTGCAGATCGTCAGTTTCACATTGTAGACGGAAAGATTTTCAAAATTGAAGAAAACCATCATCCTGATGAAGGAGAGGATGAGACAGACGGAATTTCGACAGAAAAAAGAACGAATGAGGCGGAAGAAAAAGACGCGTCGGAGAATCAGACGATAGGCCAGAATGAGAGAGCGCCTGCCAGTGGAAAACCAGGCGATGGGCCAGAATGAGGGAGAGCCTGCCGGTGGAAAAACAGAATGAGGAAAATGACCCGTGAAGGGGAAGAAAACAAGGAAAGAAGAGGGTAGAAAAAGCATGAAACAGTTAAAACGCAGACTCGCCATGTGTATGGCAGTGATGTTGATGATACTTGCAGTGCCGGTTCCGACCTTTGCAGCACAGGTATCCATTACATCAGATAAGATTGCACGAGGGAAGACGGGGAAAAATATGACCGTTTCCTTTTCCATTGAAAGCAGTTCAAAGCTGGAAGAAATTTATATCGGATTTGATGTGACTGGAGGAGAGATCTGGGACGAGACAGAGGAAGATATGCAGTATGGCTACTCCTTCCCATTTGAGGTAACAGGTTCTCTTCATGACAGAGAGAAACCGAAACGAGTAGGAAATCTGGACGGAAAAAAAAGTGTGTCTTTGAGCGGACGGGTAAGAAATGATCTGACAGAAGGATATTACAAGGTGCCGGTTGTGGTGCTGCGTAAGGTCAGCGAGGGCGGTTTTGAGCAGCTGGGATACGAGGATCTTCAGATCTGGATCAGCAAGGGAACCGGGACAGACGATGAGGATGATGAGAATCATACCTATGATTTTGTTCTCGGAGAGGGACAGAGCACTCCCGATGGAGTTTATCCCAATGTGATGAACTTTTCCATCAATCTGAGAAATAACAGCCCGGCAACCGTATATAATGTAAAAGCCAGCATGATTCTGGATCCGGACAGTACCAAATTTCCTTTTGAAATTAACGATGCAAACTATGACAGAATGTTTGAAAAAATTGCTGTTGATGAGACTGTGTCCCTGGATTACAGCTTTGCAATTCGGGAGGATACCTATACGGGATATTATCCTATTTCCATGAAGATTTATTATTCTGACAGCTCTACAGGCAGCGAGCTTGCCAATTATGAAACCAAGTTTTATGTGCGGGTACATAACAAAGAAAAAGAGGATGAGTATGAGGAGTTCAATGAACATGACAGAACCAAGGCCCGTCTGATTATCGATGGATTTACCACGAACCCGGAGACGATTGTGGCAGGAGAAGCCTTTGAGCTGATTTTAAATGTGAAGAATGCTTCCAGCAGTGTTCCGGCATCGGATATTCTGATGACAGTAGAATCTGAGAAGGCATCAGAAAGTCCCGTTTTTTCTACAGAGGCAGGTTCCTCTTCTGTATCCATCAGTTCCCTGGGGGCCGGACAGAGCCAGGAGGTTCGCTTGCGCCTTTCTTCACGGGCAGGTGTGGATCAGCGCTCTTATGGCCTTACCTTTAAGGCAAAATATGACAGCCCGGAGTTTAAAAATGCAGAGGAAACCATGACTGTGGATATTCCCATCCGTCAGATTCCCCGCTTGAATACGGGAACCTTTGAGATAATGCCGGAGGCCATTTCGGTGGGAGAAGAAAGTAATGTGATGTTCGGCATTAATAATACAGGCAAGGTAACTTTGTATAATGTAATGGTAAAGTTTGAGGCAGATTCTATTCAGACTACAGATACCTATGTAGGAAATATTAAGCCGGGAGAAACTGGCAATGTGGACTGTATGGTGACAGGTGCAGCTCCGACTGCAGATGAAGGGAAAATTAAAGTGACGATCTCCTATGAGGATGAAAACGGTGAGGTTTCAAAAGAGCAAAAGGAGATGAGTCTTTTTGTTTCTGAGCCCATGCCTCTTGAGGATGATTTGATGAATGAAGGCATGGAGGATTTTCCTGTGGAGGAGCCAGGTTTTCTGGAAAAGTACAGCAGTGTTCTGCTTCCAGTATCCTTAGGAGCAGTAGCAGTTTTAACCATGATTCTGGTGGGAATTGCCGTTCGCAGCAGAAAACGCCGGAAAGAGCAGGAAGAGCTGGAGGATGATGAACTGTAAGAAAAAACAGAAGTATGGCAGAGAGAACGGCTTGGCAGCGGGTATAACTGCAGTCCCAGACTGTTCAGTCTTGCATCTTCTTGCCGCCTTACAGCGGACAAGAAGCTTTAGGCGTCCGCCTTATGTGGATTCAGGCATCAAAACTCTTATGAAAGAAAACTTTCAACGAGTTTTCCTGTCTGAAGCCTCGCAAGGCTGAACTGTTACAGATAAAATATCAGACGGTGAGGAAGAAAACATGAAATTTGGGGATTTGCTGACTATGAGTCTGAACAATCTGAGGCGGCGGAAACTTCGGACTGCTCTGACTGTTCTGGGCGTTATTATCGGTACGGCTTCCATCGTTGTGATGGTATCCCTGGGAATCGGACTGAATGAATTGAACAGAGAACTGATCAGTTCTTATGGAAGTCTGACAGCGATCGAGGTGTTCAGTGAAAATTATTGGGGGGGAGGAGGAACTGAGGAGGACGAGAGCCTTTATTTGACAGAAGATACCATAGCCCAGATGAAACAGATTGAGCATGTGAAGAGTGTTTATCCGAAGCTGGAAATTCAGACTATGATGATTCAGGGCAAATACAAAGCAGGGATGACTCTGACAGGGGTGCCGCTGGAGTATATGCGGGAGATCAATCTGGCTCAGGGGCAAGTACCTTCACCCGGAGATAAGAGTCTGCAGCTGATTTACGGAAACTCGGTTATCCAGTGGTTTTCTGATGGAAAATCAGGAAGTCAGTACTGGGAAACCGGGGAACTGCCGGACGTGGATTTTATGGGAAAACCCATGTTTGTGATTTTTGATGTGGAAACCTACTACTCGTCTATGTCCGGAGGTGAAGACGCTCCTAAAATGCCGAAAAAGTATATGATTCCGGCTGCAGGAGTGGTGGAAGGAGAAGTAAACGAATACAACGATCACGCGTATTCTGTCTATGCAAGGCTGGATTTGCTGGAGGCTCAGCTGAAACGGGTATTTAAGAAAAAACCGATTCCCGGGCAGCCTACCAATAAAAAAGGAAAACCGTATCCATATTTTATTTACAGCGGCTGTATTGTCAATGTGGATGAAATGGAGTACGTGACAGAGGTGCAGAAGCAGCTGACGGATATGGGATTTCAGGCCTCCAGCCGTGCGGACTGGATGGAACAGTCGGAAAAGCAGTCGGGTATGATTCAGGCTGTGTTGGGCGGAATCGGAGCAGTCTCCCTTTTTGTCGCAGCAATCGGAATTGCCAATACGATGATGATGTCTATTTATGAGCGGACAAAGGAGATTGGTATTATGAAGGTTCTGGGCTGCGATATGGGAGTAATTCGGAATATGTTTCTGATTGAATCTGGTTTTATCGGGTTTATGGGAGGAATCATTGGCGTAGCCTTCAGCTACGGGGTATCCTTCCTGGTCAACCGCTTTTTGCAGATTGGGCAGATGATGACTGGTCAGGCAGGGGATATTTCCCGTATTCCGGTCTGGCTGTCCGGGGCAGCCATTGGATTTGCTGTTCTGGTGGGAATGGCGGCAGGATTTTTCCCAGCTCTGCGAGCCATGAAGCTAAGTCCGCTTGCGGCAATCCGCAATGAGTAGCGGGAGGTTGGATGAAGGCTTATGACAGGGCGGAAATCAGAAATGGAATTCTGCTGAATTCGTTGACATTTCCAGGGAATAATGATAATATAAAAAGAAATTAGGCAAGTAGAGGTTGCGCGAAGCATGAGTAAGGTGTCGGATGTTCCAGTGACAGAAGAAGATACCGGAAAGGGTGGGCGCCGAAGATTTTCAAAGCTGCTGGGCTTGGGAATCTGGGTGTATGGTGAAGAACTGTATGACTGTCATCCTGGCGGATGGAGAGCTACTTAAAGCCAGATGTATGATTTTGGACTTTAAGGGCTGACCAGAACTGTCGGCCCTCATTTTTTGCCTGATAAAAGGTTTCCCATTTTGACAGACAGGAAAGAAGGAGGAAAATATTATGGCTATTTTTGAAGGAGCAGGCGTAGCGCTGATTACTCCCTTTAAGGAAAATGGAGAGGTAAATTTTGAAAAGCTGGAGGAGCTGGTTGAGGAGCAGATTGCAGGAGGCACAGATGCCATTATTGCATGTGGAACAACCGGAGAATCTTCTACGATGACCCATGAGGAGGATGACGAGGTTATCCGTTTCATCTGTAAAAAAGTAAATCACAGAATTCCGGTGATTGCAGGAACTGGTTCAAACTGTACCAGAGAAGCAGTTTCCAAGTCAATCGCTGCTGAAAAGGCAGGAGCTGACGGACTTTTAGTTGTAACTCCTTATTACAACAAAGCAACACAGAAGGGCCTGATCCAGCATTTTACCACAATTGCAAACGCTGTTTCTATTCCGGTTATTCTGTATCACATTCCAGGACGTACCGGCGTAACCATGAAGCCGGAGACGATTGTAACGCTCTGCAGAGAGGTTCCTAATATTGTAGGAGTGAAAGAGGCCAGCGGAGATTTCTCGGCAATTGCAGAAATTATGCACCTGTCTGGAGGAGAGATCGATGTCTATTCCGGCAATGATGATCAGATCGTTCCCCTTCTGGCTATGGGTGGAAAGGGTGTAATTTCTGTTCTGTCCAATGTAGCTCCCAGACAGACCCATGAGATCTGTGCTTCCTTCTTCCGTGGAGATGTGGAAACCAGCCGTCGGATGCAGCTGGAGGCTCTGCCTTTAATCAATGCTCTGTTCTGCGAGGTGAATCCGATTCCTGTAAAGGCAGCTATGAATCTGATGGGAAAGGAAGTAGGCCCTATGCGTCTGCCGCTGACCACTATGGAGGAACAGAATCAGGAGCGTCTTGCAAAAGCGATGCGTGAATATGGTATTTTAAAATAAGAACATTCAGTCTGCCCCGGATTTTTGTCCGGGGCTTCGCTGAAATTTGAAGAAAAGAACAGAAGAATGGTCTGATTTTTAGAAGCAGGTATAAAAAACGGAGGAAAGAACAATGATAAGAATGATTATGCATGGCTGCGGCGGAGCAATGGGACATACGATTACCAGACTGGCAAAAGATATGAAGGAAATTGAAATCGTGGCAGGTGTGGATTTAAAAGAAGAGGATTCCTTGGGATACCCAGTATTTTCTTCTCTGGAAGCATGCAATGTTGAGGCTGATGTGATTGTCGATTTTGCGTCTGCAAAGGCAGTAGATCATTTGCTGGATTACTGCGGCGAAAAGAAAATGCCTCTGGTGCTCTGCACGACAGGACTTTCTGAGGAACAGCTGCGGAAAGTGAAGGAAACCAGCGAAAAGACGGCAATTCTTCGTTCGGCCAATATGTCTCTGGGAATTAATACACTGTTAAAGCTTCTTCAGGATGCGGCAAAGGTTCTGGCGGGAGCAGGTTTTGATATGGAAATTGTGGAAAAGCATCACAATCAGAAGGTGGATGCACCCAGCGGAACAGCTCTGGCTCTGGCAGATTCCATCAATGAGGCAATGGATGGTCAGTACCACTATGTTTATGACAGAAGCCAGAAACGGGAGAAGAGAGATGAAAAAGAAATCGGAATTTCTGCAGTACGCGGGGGCTCTATTGTAGGAGAGCATGAGGTGATTTTTGCAGGAAAGGATGAGGTGATTACCTTTTCTCATACTGCATATTCCAAAGCAATTTTTGGAAAAGGCGCTTTGGAGGCAGCTGTATTTCTGGCAGGAAAAGAACCGGGACTTTACACTATGGCAGATGTGATTAACGCAGCTTCCTAAAGTAGATTCCCCGTCCTGAACAGTTACGAATAAAAACAGAAATTCTCCTTATACTAATCACAACAAGCAGAAAGGAGAATATGGTTATGAAGAAAGTCAGAGTGTCTTGCTGTGCAATGCTTCTTGTCTTTGCTGTGCTGGGAATGACTGGATGTGTAAATCAGGATAAGGGAAGCGGGAATGAAACAGGTACGTCTACCGGAAGTCCCTCTTCCTATGAGGAAACCTCCTTTGAGGCAGGATCCTCCGGCGCTGAAAGAGAAACAGGAGGCGCAGGAATGAGCGGGGGAAACGGCGGAACCTCTATGGTAGGTGGAAAGGATGGCTCAAATGCAGATGGAAGCCGGATGGAAGAGACGACCGGCGGGGGCGTGATTGACGGCCTGATTCACGATGTGGAAAAGGGCGTGGATGAGATAACGGGAGAGACATCTATGTCGGAGACCGGAACTGCTCAGTAAAAAAACGGAAGTTGTTTTCGACAGCAGCTTATAAGAGGGAACAGACAGAAAGCGGCTATGCTTCTGTCTGTTCTTTTGTTGCTGTGAAACATCAACGGCCAGGTAGCCACAAAAGCGCAGATTCCCTGTGTTGAAAGAAGATTTTTTGAAGAAGCGGCCTGCCGCAGGCATAGAAGCTTGCAGGCGATTTTCTTTCTCAGAAACCATACAGTGAGAATAGACAGCAGGATTTGTTTGTGGTAAGATTAGGCATACGAAAGACAAGTGCTTTTCGGTAATCGAAAAAGGGCACAGGGGAGGAACATAAGGTGAAGATGACAAGATACAATGAAGACGGGGCTGAGGCAAGTCTGGAAGGAGCAGTTTCCCGAACAGAAAGGGCAGGGGTTTTTATTAAGACAGTCTCTGCTGAGGATACACAAAGACTGCTGGAAATTTATAAGCCTTATGTGGAAGAAACAGCTATTACCTTTGAATATCAGGTTCCGTCTCTGGAAGAATTTCAGGAAAGGGTTCGTAGAATTCAAAAAAGATATCCCTATCTTGCAGCCTGGAAAGATGGAAAAATTGTTGGCTATGCCTATGCCTCTCCTTTTAAGGAGAGAGCAGCTTATGACTGGGCTGTGGAGACGAGTATTTACGTTTGCCGGACAGAAAAGGGAAATGGAATTGGCAAAAAGCTGTACGGAGCCCTGGAGGAAGCGCTGGCTGCACAGCATATTCTGAATTTGAATGCCTGTATTGCTTATCCGGAGCAGGAGGACGAATACCTTACTCTGGACAGTGTGAGGTTTCACGAAAAGCTTGGGTACCGGATGGTTGGAGAGTTTCTTCAGTGCGGATATAAATTTGAACGGTGGTATCACATGGTATGGATGGAAAAGCACATCGGACAGCATGTGAAAAATCAGCCGCCGATCATTCCTTTTGAATCCGTGAGAGAGGAACTGGAACGGAAAGAGATTTTGAAAGGAGAAAGGAGGTTCTCTTTATAAGAAAAAAAGAACGAAAAACATATCGATGGCGGAAAAAGGATCGGGAATGGAGGAAACGGGCTCTTTATGCGGCTGCCAGAGGCATGGGCAGGAGAGGAGCCTGTGGGAACCTTTGCCGGTGGCTGGCTGCAGCGCTGTGCATGGAGCTTCTTGTGTTTTCCGGACAGCAGTGGATTCGGGAAACAGGGGCAGAGCTGATCCGGAGAGAAACGGGATGTTTTCTGGAATGGGGCAATCATGATATCCCAGATGGCGATGGAGAACGGGAGATTTACGGTATTCGTTTTGTTCCGGAAACCCTGGAGGTTCAGTTTTACCGAAGAATTCAGGAGAATGCAGCACCAATGGAATAGTCGGCGGGAAAAAGTCCTCTGTCATTAGGGAATATAATAAAAGAAGCTCTTGCATTTACAGATTTGATGAATTATAATTTCTTCTGAAAAGATGGTCTTTTATATATTTAACTTATAACTGTGCCAGAAATCCTATTATCACGGCGCAGAATCCAGGGTCTGTTTTTATATAGGACAGGATTTGGAATTGCGCTGCAAATTAATCATAAACGGGAGGTTCTTATGAACGACAGATATCAAAGCCCCCTGTCTGAGCGTTATGCCAGTCGGGAAATGCAGTACATTTTTTCTCCGGATAAAAAATTCAGAACCTGGAGAAGACTCTGGATTGCTCTCGCAGAGACCGAGCATGAGCTGGGACTGCCGGTAAGCCAGGAGCAGATTGACGAGCTGAAGGCTCATGCAGATGATATCAACTACGATGTGGCAAAGGAGCGTGAGCGTCTTGTTCGTCATGATGTAATGTCTCATGTATATGCTTACGGTCAGCAGTGCCCCAAGGCAAAGGGAATTATTCACCTGGGAGCTACCTCCTGCTATGTAGGAGACAACACAGATATTATTATTATGACAGAGGGACTTAAGCTGGTTCGCAAAAAACTGATCAATGTGATGGCAGAGCTGGCGAAATTTGCAGATAAATATAAAAATCAGCCGACGCTGGCATTTACCCACTTCCAGCCGGCACAGCCTACAACGGTTGGAAAACGGGCAACGCTGTGGCTGAATGAGCTTTGCCTGGATCTGGAGGATCTGGATCATGTGCTGGCGAATATGAAGCTTTTGGGCTCCAAGGGAACTACCGGTACTCAGGCCAGTTTCCTGGAACTGTTTGAGGGCGATCATGCAAAATGCCGCAAGGCTGATCAGATGATTGCAGAGAAGATGGGCTTTACCAGCTGTTATCCTGTTTCTGGCCAGACCTATTCCAGAAAAGTAGATACCAGAGTACTGAATGTACTGGCAGGCATTGCACAGAGTGCACATAAGTTCTCTAATGATATTCGCCTGCTTCAGCATCTGAAAGAAGTGGAAGAGCCCTTTGAGAAAAATCAGATTGGTTCTTCTGCTATGGCATACAAGCGGAATCCGATGCGCAGTGAGCGGATTGCATCTCTGTCTAATTATGTTATGAGTGATGTGATGAATCCTATGCTGGTGGCTTCTACTCAGTGGTTTGAGCGTACTCTGGATGATTCCGCTAATAAACGCCTCAGCATTCCGGAGGGCTTTCTGGCTGTAGACGGCATTCTGGATCTGTATCTGAATGTGGTTGACGGACTGGTTGTATATCCAAAGGTAATTGAGAAGCACTTCATGGCAGAACTGCCCTTTATGGCAACGGAAAACATTATGATGGATGCTGTCAAGGCAGGAGGAGACCGTCAGGAGCTTCATGAGCGGATTCGTCAGCTTTCTATGGAAGCTGGAAAGAATGTAAAGGAAAGAGGACTGGACAATAACCTTCTGGAGCTGATTGCTGCAGATCCGGCCTTTGGACTGACCATAGAAGAGCTGCAGGCATGTATGGAGCCGTCCAGATATGTCGGACGCGCCCCGCAGCAGGTTGAGGAATTCCTGGAGGAAGTGATTCGTCCGATTCTGGAGGAGAATCAGGAAATTCTGGGAATGACAGCAGAGATTAACGTGTAATTGGACTGTTCTTCCTGTTTGGCGGAAGAATGTGATGACAGAAAACAATTGAAACGATGACAGGTCTGTGTCTGATGCCTGTCAGCAGCAGAAGGCAGCGTTTTATCTTATTAGGATGAAGCGCTGTCTTTGCTTTAAAATGGAACAGCTGCCGTGATGGGGGATGTCAACTGGCAGATGGTGGGCAGTGCAACTATACGGTCTGGCATTCTGCCTGTAGCGACATCTATCGCAGGTATCCTGGAGGCAGCGGCCCAGTAAGGAGGTGGTACTGCATGGAAGAGATACTTCTCACATTTCTTGTCTCTGTCTTAGCAGGTGTAGTTAGCTGCTACATATGCAAATGGCTGGACAAAGATAAATAGGCAGCAACAGCCTAAATGGAGTAGTTCACCATAACGAACAAGAAAACCCCCAGAGCTGCAACTCCGGGGGTTTTCGTTTACCGCATGGAAACTTCTCACATTTCTTAGCTACCTATATCATATTCGATTTTGCCAGAAAAGTCAATGAAAACAAAGATAAATTGCGACGTCGCAACAGAAAATGCTCCTAGTGAAATATCTGGGGTATTTTAACTCCGCCTGTTTTAAGATGGAATTTTCAGTACCTTTGGGAATATCGCCACCATGAAATGGAATGGTTACTTTCCCAGGTTTTGAAGGGTGTATGTATTGTCTGTGAGATCCACGCTGCATTTTAAGCACCCATCCATCTGCAAGGATTCTTTTTTCTAATTCTCTTGCTTTAATAGGCATGTAATGTGTACCTCCTTGCAAAACATATTTTAACATTTAATACGTGTTATTTCAATACGTGCAATTAAGATACGTATTATTTTGGGATAAAATGATCAGCGTTCTTGCGATATTAATTTTTATTCTTGCAAGAGCAGAAGTAATGTTAATTATTGGTGAAGCGATTATTATTCCGAAGAGAGTATTGGATAAGGATAAGGAAAAGAAATTGAGATAGGTCTTAAGTAAAAAGTAAAATACATCAAAACTTACATCAAAACATGGTTTCAAGAAACAAGATTTTGAAACCATGTTTTTTCATATCTTAAAAATTCTTATAAAACTAACCTATCTGATTTTCACATCGTTATACCCTTTGTTAAAACCAATGAAAACTAACAAGTTCAGGAGGGGTATCATGAACAGAAGATCAGTTTTGAAAAAATACAATAATAAAAAAATACTGCTAAAAATCGTATTCCTAGCAGCGATGATTATCTTAGGATTTTCAAGATTTATCTTACACGATCAAAAACAATACGCAGATACATCAGGTGACTGGAGATTAATCCTTGTAGACAAGAATCATTACATCCCAAAAGATTACCAAATGAATTTAATAAGATTATCCAATGGAAAACAGGTCGATTCCAGAATCTATCCATCCCTGCAGAAGATGTTTAACGACGCCAGAGCAAGTGGTTTAGCCTTATTTGTTAGGGAAGGGTACCGAACCTCTCAAGATCAGCAGCAGATCATGAATGAACGAATCAGAGAATATGAAAATCAAGGAAATTCAAAACGACGGGCAACAAAAATGGCAGAAAAATATGTAGCAATTCCGGGAACCAGTGAGCATCAACTTGGATTAAGCATAGATATCAATGCAGATCAGACAAAATGCTCATCAGAAAAAGTATACAGATGGCTTGATAACAATGCATATAAATACGGATTTATCAAACGCTATCCATCCAGTAAATCTTATATCACAGGAATCAGTAATGAACCATGGCATTACAGATATGTTGGAAAAGAAGCGGCGGCAACGATCAAAAAACAGAATCTGTGTCTGGAAGAATACTTAAAAAAATATAAATAACCAGACTGTCTTTTCTATAAAATTTGGCGTTATACTTTATAGAAACAATACGAGGAGGAAAAGAAAATGGATGCGGATTTTCTGTTGATACAGAAAATTAAAAAAGGGAATGAACAAGCCATGGATCAGTTTGTATCGAAATATTATCCGAAAATCTATCAGTATTGTTTACTGCGGATCAGAGATCATGGGTATGCCGAAGATCTGACGCAGGAGACATTTCTGAAGTTTTTTCAGGCATTTGAGCGGTACAAACATTATGGAAAGGCTCTGAATTATCTGTATGTAATCGCGGGAAATCTGTGTAAAGATCATTTTAGGAAAAAAGACAGGGTTGAAATATCAGAATTGCCAGAAGAAATTCCAATAGAGCATATGAGGCGGGTGGAAAAAAGAGTTGAGATATATGAGGCGTTGGACAAACTTCCGGAAGAGATCAGAGAAGTAGTAATCTTATTCTTTTTTCAGGGAATCAGTCAGAAAGAGATTGCCAGAATGATGGACATTAAAGTATCTCTTGTAAAATACCGGGTCAGCCGGGCAAAAAAACTGCTGGCAGAATATCTGGGGGAAGGAGAATAAAGGCAGATGAAGAAAAAATATGAGACAAAAATAAAAGATTACACGAAAGATGTTGAGCAAAATATAAATCAGGAAGCGGTCGTACAGACAATAAAAAAATGCAAAAAAACCTTTGTGCAGGCAGAAGATTATCCACTTTCTTATATGGAATTTTTATATGATCAGATGCATTTTATACAGAAACGATGGTGGATCTTGCAAGGGTGTCTGTTAGTTATTTTATGGGTTTTTCTAAATGATGCAGCAGACATTTATGAAATGCAGAGATTAATGGGAGCAGGAGCTTGTCTGTTTGCAATATTTCTTGTGCCGGAGATTTGGAAGAACCGAAGAAATCAGGCAATGGAGATCGAAGGGGCAACATATTATTCACTGCGGCAAGTTTGTATGGCAAGAATTCTGCTGTTTGGATTTATGGATCTGCTCATCGTAACAGCCTTTGCGGTAAGTGTAGTATTTACGGTAAGAATTTCAGTGCAAATGTTT
>ERZ838225.101-NODE-101-length-128111-cov-14.181499_pt1 | contig 128111 bp, 133 predicted proteins | sample MGYA00519684_ERZ838225 | MGnify/ENA primary metagenome ERZ838225 (study PRJEB31850, sample SAMEA3708829) | human gut metagenome | biome: human gut; feature: human-associated habitat; material: faeces | place: China | collected 2014 ... | reverse complement strand
TATGTTTTATTGAGGATTTTTAAAATAATGAAGATCTAGAAACGCAAAACTTCAGTTTTTATAAAACGCCGAGAGACGTGTCCCGGCGCCCAAGTCTCAAAATCACTTAATATCCATAGACTTCACTGTCTTATCGATGTCACCGCCGGCGGCCATAACGCCTGCCAAACGTCCGAACGTCAAAGCTCTTCCATGGTTCATACCCGGGCAAATTGTCGGATAGTCACCGGAGCCGAAGTAATCACCGGCGGCCGCGCCGCAAACATAGAGCCCCTCGATGGGCTTATCGTTCTTATCTAAGACATGAAGGCTCGGGTCGGTATGGAGACCGCCGGACATAGCCAAGAGCGTGCTGACAAGACGGCCGGCATAGAACGGGCCCTTCTGAATCGGTGTTAGCAGTTCGGGACGCTTGCCGAAATCATCGTCATGGCCTTTAGCTGCCAATTCGTTGTAGCGGGCAACGGTTGCTTTAAAGGCTTCAACAGGAACGCCCATCTTCTGAGCAAGTTCATCCAGTGTATCGGCAACGACAACCTTGCCGTCCTTGATGTGCTGCGCCTGGGAAGCCTTTTCAATTTCAACGTTCCAGCCGTTGCCCCAAGGCTGCCACATTTGTCTGTAGAAGAGACCGCCGGCGAGGTTACCGTCAACCTGTTTCTTCACATCCTGTGTCCAGTTGGAGTCGTAGACCGTCCATGCAATTCCGTGCGGCTGAAGCTCCTTGGAGCAAGACTTGGACTGCGTGTTGACGTCTTCGTTCATGAAGCGTTCGCCGTTGGCGTTCACATGCAGGAAGCCATAGCTGCCGGCGCCGGCCTCTAAGTGAACGGTTGCGGCATGATTATCGTTCTTCTGCATCACGCCGCCGACCTGCATTGCCATGATGTGAGCGTCACCGGTATTGGATTTGGTCGGGAAGTAGATCTGAGCGTCGGCATGCAGAGAATACGGAGCAAAAGCCTTTCTCATTTCTTCATTGGAGCCGTAGCAGCCGGTTGCAATAATGACGCCTTTTGCGGCATTGATCTGAATGTAGTTATTCGGTCTGCCGGCGATAAGACCGGTAACGCGCTTGTTCGCGTCCTGAAGGAACTGAACGGCAGAAGTACGGTACATCAGTGTGACGCCGGCTTTCTTCAGTTCTTCTTCAAAGCAGGGCATGAGCGCGACATTGCCGATACCTTCCGAGTTACCATAGGTATAGTCAAGATTGATGTTCTTGTTATAGAAGAAGTGCGTGACGGGGAACTCGGTGTATGTCGGACCTTTGTAGTAGCCTTCCCACAGCGTCACGTTTGTGTCGTGTTTGTCTGCGATGTCGATGGCCCAATCCATGCAGTCGCCGCACTTTCTGGCAAACATCCAAAGCAGGCGTTCATCCATCCTGCCCTGGCCCCAAGCAACCAGGCGACGAACGATCTCAGCTGCATCGATATCGATGCCCATCTTCTTCTGCAGAGAGCTGTTGAATGCGGTGATGTGACCGCCGCGGCAGCTCCAGCCGCGTGTTTTTTCTACCAAAACGACTTTGGCACCTTCCTGAGCGGCTGCCAGTGCGGCTGCAAAACCCGCAAGAACTGCACCGATCACCACAACGTCGGTATCCACTGTCTTTTTAATCTGTTCCGGAGCAATCTTGGCCGCCGGTTTTTCCCAGCTCCAGCCGCTGCACTTCGGCTGCTGCCACTTTTCAGGAATATCACCGGCATGAGCTGCAGTTCCGGCCATGGCTGCGCCTGTTGCAGCCAACGTACCTTTAAGGAAACCGCGGCGAGAAAGTTCAACTTTTGACATTTTTATTCTCCTTGGTGAGAAGTTAAGTAATTAAGGGACTTGGATGCTTTGTGCGCCTTTGTGGCACTCGGCGCAGGCAATAACGGACTGTGAGTGGCCTTTGTGACACTGTAGGCATTCAAAAGTGTCGAAATACGTTTTGTGAATATTGGCAACCCTTTTGCCTTCGATTTCTAAAGCTTTGCCTGCAGGCTCTTCACCGTGACATTTTTGACAAGCCGCTTCCGAAACATTTGAACTTGAAGGTTTGCCGTCCGCGTGACAGGCCGCACAATCTTGGCCTTTAGCGGTATGAAACTCTGCAACACCGGCAGCCGAGACTTCTACCATGAATGCGCCGAAGACTGCAAAGACTAATGCAGCTAATTTTTTGTTCATCTCTGCTTCCTTATTTGAGGTTTAAAACCAATATAAAAACGATGAACAACGCTTGTTGTCAGCTATCTGACACTTTTACAGACCTCCTTTTGCTGCTGCTCCAAAAGTGTCAGGCAGCTGACGTTTTTTCTCGCCTCTTGCGAATGCGCACAGAGGGCTGGGCTCCGTTTTCCAGCCAGTCAAAACACCCGTTAATGAAGTTTTTAGCGAGCTGCGTCTCTCCTCTCTTCCTCACGATCTCTCCGTTTGACTCGATCTCGGTATGGACGGAGGAAACAGACTGACGAGAAGCATTTACAAAGCTGGCGAGCTCAACCGCAGTCAGTGTCAACGGAATACTGACAAAACCTTTCATCTCTGAAGATTTTCCGAGAGAAGCCGCCAGACTTGCGTAGAGAACCTGAAGGCGTTCGGGAAGCGTTAACGTCGAATTGGCGATTAATGCTTCCATGCAGGATTCATGGTGCGCAATCACCGACAGAGTATGCGCATGCAAAAGCTCCGGGTTTTGGATAAGGAAGTCTCTGAAAATATCTCTTTTGATCAGGCGGACCTCCGAGTCACGAAAAGCGCTGTCATAAACGTTCACGGATTCGTGCGTAAGCCCGTCCACATCGCCCATCAAAGAGCCTGGAGGAATCAAGGAAAGATAGTGATTTTTAAGATGCTTATCCGGAAACGAGAAGACACCAAGCCCGCTGAGGACCAAAGCGATTTCTCCTGTGTCACCGCCGTTAAAAATCGAAGCGCCCTGCTTGAGGCGAAGATACCGCCCGTACTGATTGAAGAACTGTTGTATTCGCGGATCGATCTGAGGATGGATCCACGGCAATTGGCGAAAAACTTGTCTCATGATCACCTTCCGTCCGTCTCAGATTAAACACCCGCAGAAATTTTTGCACTTGTGACTTTCTCTAACTTGAGTCCGAGAAAAGACCGAATCCGGTCTCCGCAGTTGTAAATATTCTTGATTTTTGCGTTGATTAGCCGAATTCCATAGAATCTTGACTAACATTAAAGTTTGTTCAAACAATAGGTACAGGTTCACTATGCGTCTGCCTTTGATTTTCGGTTGTGCGGCCCTCTCCGGTTTGCTTCTTTCGGCTCAAGTCTTTGCTCAGGACAGCATCCCGCTTTTCGGTGACAAAACTCCGGATATCGTTAATCCGGCCCGTTCGGTCTCGCAGCTGATTAATCGAGGTAAATACGCGGATGCCATGAATCTGGCAGATAAGGAATTAGCTGCTAACCCTCAAAACGTCAATCTTCGCTTCCTGCGAGGCGTCATCTTCATGGAAACAAAGAAAAATGACGAAGCAAAAAAAGTTTTTGAGCAGCTGATTCGCGAATATCCCGAAATCGCAGATTCCTACAACAACCTCGCCGTCATCTATGCCGGCGAAGGCAACCTCGGACGCGCCCAGGACCTTCTGGAGCGTGCGCTGATGAACAACGCATCATCCGTCACGACATATTCCAATCTCGGTGATATTTACGCTGCCAAAGCAGCCGATATGTATGCCAAGGCGGCACGTCTGGCACCTAAGAACGGACGTCTAAAGGAAAAAGCTCAAATTGCTCAGGATCTGACGATTCGAACCGCTCCTTAATCTATTCTTTGCTGCAGGCATTCTCCTGCAGAATGTTTTTTAGGATCTAACTCCATGTTTAATTTGAAAAAACTGGCTTTCGGCGCTGCATTGCTGGCTGCCTCTGCTGTTTGCTTTGCCGCTCCTAAAGTTGAAATCGTTACCTCTGAAGGCAACATCGTTGTCAACCTTAATGAGAAAGCAGCTCCGACGACAGTTGCTAACTTCGTCAAGTACGCCAATGAAGGTTTTTATAACGGTACGATCTTCCACCGCGTCATCAACAATTTCATGATTCAGGGCGGCGGTTTTGACCGCAATCTGCATCAGAAGAGCACGCACGCTCCGATCAAACTCGAAGACAAGAACGGTCTGAAAAACACCGTCGGTACCATTGCAATGGCCCGCACGAACAATCCTGATTCTGCAACCAGCCAATTCTTTATCAACCTGAAAGACAATGATTTCCTCAACGGTACGTCAACCAAAGACGGTTATGCCGTTTTCGGTGAAGTTGTCTCCGGCATGGATGTCGTCCGAAAGATCGGCCGCGCCCCGACCGGATCTAAGGGTTTCATGGATGATGTTCCGGTTCGTCCCGTCATCATCGAATCCGTCAAAGTTTTGAAGTAATTTTTTAGGAAAAAGAAATGATTCGTTTAACTACAAATTTCGGCACTATCGATATCGAACTCGATTACAAGAATGCGCCTGTCACGGCTTCTAACTTCGAACAATATGTCAAAGACGGCCACTACAACGGCCTGATTTTCCACCGCGTCATCCCCGGCTTCATGATTCAGGGCGGCGGCTTCAAGCCCGGCATGGACGAAGTCGACACTCGCGAACCGATCAAGAACGAAGCCAACAACGGCTTGTCCAATGAAAAGTACACCATTGCTATGGCTCGTACGAACGATCCGCATTCTGCCAGCGCTCAATTCTTCATCAACGTCGCCGACAACAAGTTCCTCGACTTCAAGAGCGAAACAATGCAGGGCTGGGGCTATGCCGTATTCGGCAAGGTTGTTGCCGGTCAGGATGTTGTTGACAAGATCGCTAAAGTCCGCACCGGTAGAGTCGGTTGGTATGACGATGTCCCGACCGAAGATGTCGTTATCGAAAAAGCTGAGGTTATCTAAGTGTCATTCAACGGCGTTGTTCCTGCTGAGAGCTGTCTCTCCAAAATTCCTCCTTTGCAAAATCCCGTCTTTATCGCCGATTTGCATTTAGCTGCCGACAAACCGGCAACTAAGGAGGCCTTTTTCAAGTTCCTCAAAAACGACGCCGCTCGTTTCTCCGAGCTCGTCATTCTTGGAGACCTCTTTGAATTCTGGGCCGGAGACGATCATGCTCCGGCCTATGCCGACATTTTGGAAGCCCTCAAAGCTTTCTTCCTCAACGGGCACCGCATCTATGTGATGCACGGAAACCGCGACTTTCTGCTCGGTAAAGGTTTTACCGCAGCCACCGGTGCTCAGCTCATTGCAGACCCGATTCCGGTTCAAGTCGGATTTGATCATATCCTTTTGTCCCACGGCGATATGTGGTGCACGCTGGATCCTGAATATCAGCAGTTCCGTGCGACCCTGCGCCGCCCCGATGTCCAGCGTCAGATCCTCGGTGAAAAACTTGAACACCGTATCGCTTTGGCCGGAGGCCTGCGCAATCAGAGCGCCTATGACAACCAAGAAAAAAGCAAGGAAGTCATGGATGTCGTCGTCAATGACGTCGCCCGTTCCGTGCGACAATATAGAACCAAAATCATTATTCACGGACATACCCACCGTCCTGCACACCATACGCACGTCAATGAAGACTCGCGTTTCGACCGCTGGGTACTGCCTGACTGGGATTTCGAAAACGGTCGTTCCCGCGGCGGCTACCTGAGCTTCGAGAACGGATATATTCATTTCGGACATTTGGACTGAAATGCTGATCGATTCACACTCTCACATTGATGGAGCTGAGTTTCAGCTCGATATCGACGAAGTTTTTGCCCGCATGAAAGAGGCCGAAGTCGGAGGCGCCTTAGTCGCCGGCACATCGCTTCAGGATTACGAGCGGGGCTTAAATTTCGCCAATGCACATAAAAACGTTTGGTACGCCGCCGGCGTTCATCCGAGTACCAAGGATGACGACCATGAAGCGAGCATCGAAGAACTCGTCGGACTCACTAAACCACAGAAAGTCGTTGCCATCGGCGAATGCGGTTTGGACTACTACTATGAGGAAGAGCCTTACGATGCTCAGCTCGAGCGTTTTGCCCGCCACATCGAGGCCGCAAAACTGGCAAATCTGCCGGTAATTGTCCACTCTCGTGACGCACAGGAAGACACGATTCGTCTGTTAAAAGAGCACGACGCAGGTTCGACAGGCTTTGTGCTCCACTGCTTCACAGGCGATAAGAAAATGGCTCAAGATGCGCTTGATCTCGGCGGCTATCTTTCTTTTTCGGGTATCGTCACGTTCAAGAACGCAACTCAGATTCAGGAAGTCGCGTCCTGGGTTCCGAGCGATCGATATCTCGTAGAAACCGATTGTCCTTACCTTGCTCCGATTCCGTTCCGCGGAAAGCGCAACGAACCTTCCTACGTTCGTTACGTTGCTCGTAAGGTCGCTTTTCTGCGGGCAGAGACGCTCGAAAAAGTAGCTGAAGATTCCACTCAAAACTTTTTCAGATTGTTCAGCAAGGCTGAATTACTATGATGTACCGCAAATTAGCTTTACTTGCCGCTTCCTGCCTTTTATCGGTTTCCGCATTCGCAACAACATACGACGATGCCGTGGATGCCACATTTAAAAACGATGCCGACGCCTTAGCTCCTCTGCTTGCGAAAGGCCTCGACCCGAATACCGTCACCTCCAGCGGTGCCGGCGAACCGCTTTTAATGCTTGCCATCCGCAAGAATGCAAACAGCGTGATTGATCTGCTGCTTAAGCAGAAAAACATCAAGGTTGATCAGCCCAATACACTGAAAGAAACCCCGCTGATGATCGCAATCTTCCTGAAAGACAACGACGTGGCGAAAAAGTTAATTGCTCGCGGCGCCGCAGTTAACAATCCTAAAAACTGGTCTCCCCTGCACTACGCAGCCACGTCCGGCAACAAGGAAATGGTCAAGTACCTGATCAGCAAAGGCGCCGATGTGAACGCAAGAACGCTTCGCGGCATCACTCCGCTTTACATGGCAGCCAGAGAAGCCGATGCTGACACAGTCAAGCTCCTTTTGCATGCCGGTGCCCGCAAGGATTACTGTACCAACGATGAACTCGCTCCGTACGATATTGCCAAACAGCGCGGCAATTCGACTGAAGTGCAGAATCTTCTGAAATACGATCACTGCCGTTAATTCGCAGCACAAACTTATCACTCACGGCCCATCCATCCCGATGGGCCGGTTTTTTAATAAACCATGACACCGTCCCGTACTCTCGAACTTCTCGCTCCCTGCAGGACCTGCGATATCGGCATCGAAGCCTTCAAACACGGCGCTGATGCCATCTATATCGGCGGACCGCTTTTCAGCGCCCGCGCCAATGCCGGGAACTCCATGTCGGAAATAGAGCGTCTTGCTTCCTTCGCGCACCGTTTCAACGGACGTGTCTATATGGCACTGAATACGATCTTTTCCGATGAGGAACTGCCGGAGGCCGTAAGGCTCGCCCATCAGGCTTACCACGCAGGCGTTGATGCGCTGATCGTTCAAGACATGGGACTGCTGATGTGCGATCTGCCGCCGATCCAGCTGCATGCATCCACTCAGTGCGATATCCGCACCACGGAAAAAGCCGTGTTTCTGGAATCCATCGGCTTTTCTCAGATCGTCCCTGCTCGTGAACTGACTTTGGGGCAGATCCAAGAGATGGCTGAAGCGCTGAAAACCGCCCGAATTGAATTCTTTATTCACGGCGCGCTTTGCGTCAGCTACAGCGGTCAATGCTACGCCAGTCAAGCCTTTAAAGGCCGGAGCGCCAACCGCGGAGACTGCGCGCAAATCTGCCGCCTCCCGTTTGACCTCTTTGACGAGGAAGGCAAATCTATCAGCCGCGGCAAACATCTCCTTTCCTTGAAAGACAACAACCAGTCTCAGAACCTAGACGCCCTCATTGCCGCCGGCGTTCGCAGCTTCAAGATTGAAGGCCGATACAAGGACCTGACTTACGTCAAGAACACGACTGCTTTCTATCGTCGAGAACTTGATACTTGGCTGGAAAAGCACCCGGACTTCGAAGCTGAGAGCGACGGAAAAGTCGAATTTAACTTTGAGCCCTCGCTCGAGAACGCTTTCAACCGCGGAGCAACCGACTACTTTGTCAACGGCCGCAGCGACCATATGGAGGCCTTCAGCACGCCGAAAAATTCCGGCGCCGTCATCGGTCAAGTCGTTAAAGTCAATGACCGCTCTTTCTTAGTTAAAACAAAAAAAGAACTTCACAACGGCGACGGTCTCACTTTCTTTACCGACACTGACGAGCTCTCAGGACTCCTGATCAATCGTGCAGAGCAAAAAGACACGGGGCTTTGGGAGGTCTTCACACGCGAACCCTGCAGCCGCATTACCGGCCTGAAAGAAGGTCTTCGTTTAATGCGCAATAAAGACGCGGCTTGGCTGAAGCGGATGAATGCAGAGACAGCACTCAGAAAAATTCCGATCCGTATTGAAGCATCGGTACGTCTTGACGGCATTGACATTCGTGCCGATGACGGTCACGGCCATCAATCTGAAGTGACTCTGTTAGAACCTCTCCCTGAGGCAAAGAACCCTCAGGCCGTCAAAGACCAGGTTCTGAGAGCGCTGGGCAAGCTCGGCTCTTCTGACTTTATCGCCGATGACATCACCATTGAAGGTGAACATCCGGGCTTCATGAGCGCATCTGTCCTTAACGGTTTGCGCCGAGAATTAATTGCTCGCCTGGAGGAAGATCGATCTCAAAAAAGAGAAATTCTTCCTCAGGCAAAAGAAGATACAAAGGCTGTCTTCCCGGTAAAAGAGCTGGATTACCACGGAAACGTTATGAACAAGAAGGCTCTTGAGTTCTACCGACTGCACGGAACTCAAGTGACCGAGCCCGCTTTTGAGAAAGGCCAACACAAGGGCGAAACCGAAGTAATGCGCTGCCGCTACTGCATTCGTCATGCGCTGGATATTTGTCCGAAACAAGGCAAGCTGCGCGGAGAAAAAATTAAGCCGACTCCGTTAAAACTTCGCAGCGGAAAAATTGAACTCACCGCTCATTTCCACTGCAAGCCGTGCGAAATGTCGCTGATTACAAAGGTCTAGAACTTGAAGTTCATTTGAGCGCGGTTCTTGGCATCCGAAATTGCATCCAAGAGCCGCGAATATGCGGGAGAGTCCTGCGGCGTTAAAAGAAGCAGTTCCTGCCAAAATTCCGCCGCCTTGGCGTATTGACCGCTTTGGTAAGCCACAATGCCTCCGAGCTCAAGCGCGCGGATATTGGAAGGCTCGAGTTTTACGGCCTGCTCAAGATCCGATACTGCCTGCGAGCGGAGCATCGGGTCAGAAGTCTCCAATGCAAATACCGCACGCTGAACGCGATAATCCGCCGTCTTAGCAACACCGTTCGGTGAAACGCTAAAAGCCTCATTCATCGCATTTAACGCCTCTTTGTATTGTCCTTCTCTTCCATATTCGTCTGCCAAAGCGAGCCATGCTCTTACGGCTCTGGGACTTTCTTTAAGGAAGGTTTTGAGCTGTCCGATGCGGTCGGCGGGCTGAGCTGCAGCCAGCGCTTCCGGTGTTCCTTTGTAAGTCACAAGAGAAGGATTTGCCCAGGAGAAATAAAGCAAAACAGCTGTAAAAGGAATCAGAACAAGGAGGAAAATAGAAGCCGGCTTTATCCATGGACGGTTTCTGTAGTTTACGAGAGGTGCCTCTGTTTCCTCTACTGCCCTGGTCTCAAGTTCAGAAAGCTCTGCATCGTAGACAGCTTTGGAGATTCTGTGTCCGGCCAACTCCTGATTTAAGGTCTGAAATTGGTCCTGATAAACAAGGCGGTTAAGGCTGGTGTTTTCAACTTCGTTTCTCGAAGAGGAACGTAAGCCGATATAAAGACAAACTTCTAAAAGCAGAAGCAGTGCTGCGGCGCAGATCCAAAAGATAAGGTCTGAGGACATTCACAACTCCTGCTTTTAGGTTTATCCGTCAAACCGGCGGTTAACCGGTTTGACGAAAGATTAGATCAAGTTACTTCTGGGCGGTCTGCTGAGCCTGCGGCTGAGCTTGAGCAGCGACTTTGGCGGCAACTGCGTCGCGGAGAAGTTTTGTAGCTTTCTGAGAAGCGGCCACGGATTTTGCCAGGGACTCTTTAGCCTGAGGCATATTGTGGAACCAAGAACCGTTGGAGGCGGTCCACCATTCCCAGTTGGTGTGTGCTACAGAGTGGAGGTCCTGAGCCTGTTTGATGACAGCAGGATCAACACCGGCGTCGTTAGCCTGTCTGAAGGCGATGAACATCTGGCCCATCGAGGCTTCGGCTTCACGAAGTTTGCCGTTGTAGTGAGCATTCATAGAATCAAGAACCTTGTTCATCTGAGCTTCGGTCTTGTCCTTATGGCACTGCAGGCAGGTTTCCTGGATGTAAGCACGCGGTGTGGTTGCCCAGTGAGAGGTGTAAACGTTGCCGTTTGCATCTTTAACCTTCGGCATATGGCAGGCGGCGCAGCCGACGCCCATCTGGTCATGCTTGGAGTTCCAATACACTTCGGTATCCGGATGCTGCATCTTCGTCAGAAGAGCGCCGGTCTGGTTGTGTTTGAAGTCCTTGAAAGAAGCATGTTTGTAGAAGTCGTCAATCCGGGTGACATCCACCAGCGGGAAGAGGTTCGTACGCGGGTCGTCCATCTTGATGGGTTTGCCGGTAGCAGGATCGGTACCCGGGTTGCAGTTGTATTCAACGTGGCACTGAGCGCACATGAGTTTGCTGTCAGGTTTGCCGAGGATCGCGATCTTACGTGTGAAGCCGCGGAGACCCATGTCTTTCACGTCGATCGGTGTCTTATTGGCCGATTCCGAATAGAGCGTCGGGTAATCGGTGCGAGTCATGGCCTGGATCAATGCGTCGCGGACGATACGGGGCTGAGCACTGTGCGGGTCATGGCACATATTGCAGTTCAGAGCATGATTGATGTTGTGAACCAGATCAACCGGGTTGGAAGCACGGCTCCACTTAGCCTTGGTGTTCGGGTCGCCTAAGTAGGCCCAGTCCATCATGACGTCTGTGGATTTGCAGGTCCAGCAAACAGGGTTGGCTGCGGCTGCTGTACCCGGTTTATGAGGTTTTTGAGCGTTGCCGGGGATCGTGTCATCGATCTTTTCCCAAACGCCGAAGAAACCGCCGTTATCTCCGCTGAAGAGCCAGCCTTCTTTCGGCTGGAAGCGGCCGCCGAAGGAGCGGTCGGCAATAAACTGGTCGACTGCGGCGTAGGCGTGCGATCTCGGCAGGTTGTGTTCTTTAACGAAACCGTGGGCTCCGAGCGCTTCGTCAAAGAAGGGGTTCGGAGAGATGTTGTTCAAATTCTTCTTGGAATCTCGAGCGATACGATGATCGTTAACCTTGTACATCGTTTCGAATTGATTCGGGTGGCAGCTGCTGCACTGCTGCGGACTCATGGATACGGTCGGATGAGTCTTGGGGTTCTTCAGATGATCGGCTGTACCGTCATGGCAGGTTGCGCACGGAAGGTTTGCATGTTTAGATCCGGTGTGCAGTGTGCCGATATTGGAGTGACAGGCTGTACAGTTCGCATCGTTCTGAGCCGGTGCTGCGTAAGAGGCGCCGAAGTACCCGATCAATGCCAAAGCGAGAACAGAAGGAAAAAGGGGCATTTTTGTCATTTTTAAGTCCTTAAAAAGACTGAAACTTTTTCTTGGCTTATGCGAGCCTTAATGTTTGCTCACAGTACAAGTTTGAGGGTTAACGAGCCTTAATTCAATCTTAATAATGGAATACCTCCGAATTTCTCTCTTGTATACCTCTCCGGAGGTAGGTACAACATCTTAACTTTTTAGCCTTCTATTCCCAAAACACGGGGATGATCAACCGTTTTGAAATTTACTCAATACAATAGCGGGAAACTTTATTTCTCATATCAAAGGCAACGTTATGAAAAATTTAAAACTTTTGGCTGTGCTGGCTCTGGCATCTGCGGCTTTTGCCGTCTCTGCCCAGAACATCGCCACGGTTAACGGCAAACCGATTCCCAAGTCTCTCCAAGATGAATGGGTTGCCCAACTGATTGCAAACGGCGGTAAGGACACGCCGGAAGCACGCCGTCAAATTACCGAAAACTTAGTCGCCAATGCTCTGGTCGAACAGGAAGCTGCAAAGCGCAAGATTTCCGACGATCCTAAAGTCAAATTTGCTTTGGACTACGCTAAATTCCGTATTCTTCAGGAAGCTCTCCTGAGAGACGAAATGGCCAAACATCCGGTCAGCGACAAAGAAATCAAGGCTCGCTATGAAGAAGAAAAAGCAGCCCTTGGCAACAAAGAATATGAAGTCAGCCACATTTTGGTTAAAGACCAAAAGACCGCTGAGGATATCGAAAAGAAACTCGCTGCCGGCGGCAACTTCGCTGCCTTAGCCAAAGAATTTTCTGTCGATACCGGCGCTAAAGAAAACGGCGGAGACTTAGGCTGGAATCGCCCGGCAGTGTTTGTGAAGCCCTTTGCCGATGCTGTTAAAAACATGAAGAAAGGCGAAATTTCTAAGGCTCCGGTCAAGACGGAATTCGGCTGGCACATCATCAAAGTTAATGACGTTAAAGAAGTTCCCTTCCCGTCCTACGACTCTGTCAAAGATCAGATCCGCGAAGGTCTCGAGCTGAAGAAACAGCAGAACTTCCTCAATGAACTGATGAAGACCAATAAGATCGAATACGCAAAATAATTCGTTCGATATAGCAAAAAACCGGCGCGAAGCCGGTTTTTTTGCATTTAAGAGGAGAAACTGGATTCTCCCTTGATTTTGTTAGCGAGCGATCACATTCGTTAACTTGAGTGTGACATCGTCTGCGCCGACCTTAACAGCATTGGAGGTCTGTCCTTCCAGATCTCCGTTTGCCGGCATCATCTGCTGCGAATTGCCCAAACGAGCCGTGATCATGACGTTTTCATGTTCATCCAAAGTGCCGCCGCCCATATCCATCGGCGGAAGCATCGTATTGTCGAGCTTGAAGTGAACCGGGAAGCTCAGCACTTTGATCTTCAGCTGAGCAATCGGTGCTCTGCTGCCGCTTGCCGGGCGAGCCGTCACGTAAAGCGTGTCAAATTTGGCTGCCTGCTCTTCCAGTTTCGGATCCAGTTCCACCACGCCGGAGATGAAGTGGGTTGCCTTCATTGCCTGTGCAGGAACCGGAGTCTGACCCATCGGAGCAGATCCGTTCTTCATCATCTGGCTCATCATCGGTACGGCACGTTCATCTTTATTGTCGGCGGGTTTGCCAAAATCCAGCGTGTCCTGAACCGGACCGACGATATTGCCGAGTTTACGGGCTTCCTGAATGCTGCCGATAACGGCTGCGCGCATATCATCATTAGCGGAAAGCGTGCCGAGTAAACGTTCCCAATACATCACGGCATGGCGGTAGTCACCGCGGTTGAAGTAATCCGTACCGCCCATCATCAAGGCTTTCCAATTGGTCGGATCGATCTTGAGGGCTTTCTGAACGAGTTCCCAGGGTTTGCCGCTGAGATCCTGACCTTGAACCATCGCGATTGCGTCGGCTAAGTCAACCATAATGGCCGGATTGCCCGGAGCCAGCTGGTCGGCCTTCGTAAAGGCGGCTTCTGCTTCCTTGTAGTTCTTCATAGTGAGCATGGTACGTCCGAGCATCATCCAGCCTTGAATGTCTCCCGGAGTTTCTCTCAGATGCTCACGCAGTTTCTTCAGGGCAGAATCCATGTCGTGCATTTCGCCGGCCTGTCTGACGACCGTGCCGGTGTTGTAATCGACCACGCCTTCATTGGCGCCGCCGTCCAAACGGAAGTCACCGAGATGCTGAGTGGCAGCCCACATGGCGACAGCAAAGAAAGGAACGACCAGAACCAGAACAAAAACCGTGTAAACACCGGCCTTTTGACTGGTCGGTTCAACCTGTTTTTCCGGAACGGACTCTTCAATAACACGGCGCTCGAGCTCAAGTCGGCTTTCGTCATATTCGTTCTGAGAAATAGCACCGCGGGCCAATTCGTCTTCCAGCTCTTTGAACTGGTCGCGATAGATCGCAATATTAGCCTGGGGAAGTTCTTCGGCGCCCGTGTCCTTTTTACGGAATGTCAGCAGCGGAATACAGATGATCAAAAGCAGGACGATGATCATCGCTCCGGCTGAAAGTAAAAATGTCATCATTTGGCATCTCTCCTTTTCGCCGGTTCATTCCCGCGAAGGAGCTCTTCGGCACGTCGTTTTTGTTCGGCCGTCAATTCGACGGGTTTAAGTTTTTTACGTTTGGCCATTGTGTAGAACAAGCCGCCCAAGGCTAAAACCAGGAAAAGAATCGGTCCGAGCCACAGCAGCAGCGTGCTCATCTTAAAAGGCGGGTTGTAGAGGACGAAGTCGCCGTAACGGTCGACCATGAAGTCAATAATCTGCTGATTGGTCTTGCCTTCGGCGATTTGCTTGACGACCTGTTTTTTAAGGTCCAACGCAAGTTCGGCATTACTGTCGGCGATCGACTGATTCTGGCAGACCAGGCAGCGCAGCTGGGCAGAAATTTCTGCCACGCGTTTGTTTGCCACCGGGTCAAGAATCGTGGGCTTGACGTCAGGCTGTGCCGGACTCTGCTGTGCAGACTGAGCATGAACTCCGGTCAGTGCAAAAGCTGTAAAAAACAGCGCGAGTAAAAATTTCTTCATCATTCTGCTTTCAGTTGATTGATGAGAGGATGGATCTTCTTATCCCAGGCTTCCGGAGTGATCGGACCGATCTGCTTGTAGCGGATCACGCCTTTTTTGTCGATCACAAAGGTTTCGGGAACGCCGTAAACACCGAAGTTGATGCCGACTTCACCGGTCGGATCCTTGATGGAGAAGTCATAAGGATCGCCGCCCTGGCGCAGAAAGCGCATAGCGTCGGCATCTTTATCCTTGTAGTCCAAGCCGATGATCGGGACGATCTTCTGGCCGCCCTTGCCGACCTTAACCATGGTCGGATGTTCCTGACGGCAGGATCCGCACCATGAGGACCAAACGTTCAGCAGCCAAACCTGACCCAGCATGTCTTTCTTAGACACGACTTTATTCGGGTCATCGAGTCTCGGCAGAGAGAACTCGGGGGCGGGCTTTCCGATCAGCGGAGAAGGCACTTCTCTCGGGTCACGGTTCAGACCCACCATGAGGAAAATCGCCAGCGCCAGGAAAATCACAAGCGGAAGAACATATTTCATTTTCATGATTTGAATCTCCTACTTTGCCTGAGCGCTGCGGGCGCGGCGGCGAGTTCTGTAGCGTTTATCCAGCATAGCGATAAAGGCACCGAGAGACATGATGAGCGTGCCCCACCAAATCCAAGTCACAAAGGGCTTGTCGTAGGCACGAACCACCCAAGCACCGTCAACCGTCTGGTCGCCCATGGAGACATAAACGTCACCGGTAATCGAAGAGCTGATGGCTGCTTCGGTCATCGGCATCTGGCTGGAGAAATATTTGCGTTTCTGCGGCGTCAGGACGGCAACTTCTTTACCGTTTTCCGTGACCTTAAACACGCCTTCATCGGCGATGTAGTTCGGTCCGCGAATACCGCGTTTGACATCTTCAAACTTGAAATCATATGAGCCGACGTTAACTTCGTGGCCCGGTGTCATCGTAACGTCACGCTCGAGCGAGTACGTCATGACCATGCCGATACCGACGATGGAAACAGCCACACCTAAGTGAGCAATCATCATGCCCCACCAAGAGCGGGAAAGCTTGAAGATTTTGCTGAAGAAGCTGCCCTTGAAATTACGGATATTTTCACGAAGCGATTCGATGAACGTGAATAAAACCCACCAAGACATCGTCAGGCCGACAAAGAGCCATGTGCTCCAGCCTTTGATAAGCGGAGTGGCTGCACCGAGGATAACGGCAGCAATAAAGCACCAAGCCGTGCGCTTAATAATGTCGGAGATCTTGGCGTCTTTCCAGCGAACCAGAGGTCCGATACCCATGAGAATAATCACGGGAACCATGATCGGTCCGAAGACGGAATCAAAGTAAGGAGGTCCGACGGAAATCTTCCCGGCGTTCAGCGCATCAATGAACAGCGGATAGAGAGTACCCAGCAGGACGGCAAGCATCGCCACGACCAGCAGCACGTTATTGACGAGCAGCATTGCTTCTCTGGAGAACAGCTCGAATGCTCCGCCGGTGCCGACCTTAGGTGCTCTCCAGGCGAAAAGAAGCAGGGAGCCGCCGATGACCAGAACTAAAAGTCCGAGAATGAAGAGACCGCGCTGCGGATCGGTGGCGAAAGCATGCACACTGGTGAGTACGCCCGAGCGCACGAGGAATGTACCGAGCAGCGACAGGGAGAAAGTAATCAGAGCCAGCAGAACGGTCCAAATCTTGAAGCAGCCGCGTTTTTCTGTCACGGCTAAAGAGTGAAGCAGTGCAGTTGCAGTGAGCCACGGCATGAAGGAAGCGTTTTCAACCGGGTCCCAGAACCACCAGCCGCCCCAGCCTAATTCGTAGTAGGACCAGTAAGAACCTAAAGAGATACCGAGGGTCAGGAAGATCCAAGCTGCGCTTGTCCAAGGACGGGTCCAGCGCGCCCAGGCAGCGTCCAAACGGCCGCCGATCAAAGCAGCAACGGCAAACGCGAAAGGCACGACCATACCGACGTAACCCATATAAAGCAGCGGCGGATGGAAAACCATGCCGGGGTCCTGCAGCAGCGGGTTCAGATCTCGGCCCTCGTGAGCAGCCGGAAACAGACGAATGAACGGGTCACTGGTGAGAAGCATGAAGAGCGTCAGACCGACGGAAATCAAACCCATGACGCCGATAACGCGAGCCATCACGTCCTGCGGCAGACGACGAGAACAGACGGCAACGGCTAAACCCCAAAGGGCCAGCAGCAGAGTCCAGAAAAGGATCGAGCCTTCATGAGAACCCCAAGTAGCCGACAAACGGTAGAACCAAGGCAGCATGCTGTTGGAGTTGTTTGCTACGTTCATGACGGAGAAGTCACTTGTATAGAAACACCAAGCCAAACAGCAGAAAGCGAACGTGCAGAAAACAGCGTTGGCAAACACGGCCGGACGAGCCACGTTAACCCAGCTGCGCACGCCTAGTGCGGTACCCGCCAAGGGAAGAAAACCTTGGATCAGGGCCGCAATCAGGGCCAAGATCAAGGAAAAATGACCTAACTCTGCAATCATTTCAACTCCTACTCTTTCATGGCGCGAGCTTTCTTATGCGCGTCCTGCACGGCTTTCTCAGCCTCAGGCGGCATATAGTTCTCGTCATGTTTTGCTAAGACTTGGTCAGCGACAAAAACACCGTTTTGCAGTTTTCCCTGAGCGACCACGCCTTTGCCTTCTTTAAACAAATCGGGCAGGCTGCCCTTGTATGTTACGGGAACGGTATGCGCCGTATCCGTTACGTCGAAGCGAACCGTCACACCGTCTTTCTGACGCTGAACGGAACCTTCCTGCACAAATCCGCCGATGCGGAATGCTCTGCCTTCAGGTGCTTCATGCGCCGCAACCTGAGACGGGGAGAAGAAAAACACGAGGTTCTCTTCAAATGCATTGAAAACCAGGGCCGCAGCGGCACCGCAAATTATTAAGCCTCCGGCAATAAGCCCGAGACGTTTTTTCTGTGTGCTGTTCATAAATCCTCCTCAGCTTGGTGCGCACGAGCTTCCATCAGCAGCTCCTTTGCTGCTTTCTGTCTTCTGCGTACCAGCCCGAACACTTCGCAAATAAAACAAAAGAAAACCATTCCGTAGGCACCCCACACATACTGTGCGTAGCCGCCCATCGCAAAGAAATCTGAAATACCGGACCATTGACCCATTACAGTTCTCCTTTAAGCGCAAGCTGCTGTGCCCATTCCTGATTTCGTTCACGCTCCAAAATCACGGAACGCAGACGAACGAAGGTCACTGCAAAGGTGTAAAGCCAAAAACCGATGACCATCAGCGCCAAAGCCCAAAGCATCACCGGATGAATGGACGAACCCGAAGCCGTAATGGAAGCACCCTGATGAAGCGTGTTCCACCACTGAACGGAGAAATAAACAATCGGTACGTTAATCACGCCGACAATACCGATCACCGCGCAGGCCTTATCGGCGCGGCGCCAATCAGGAATGGCGTTCTGCAGCGCGATATAACCTAAATAGAAGAAGAACAGAATCAGCGCGCTCGTCAGACGTGCATCCCAAACCCAGTAGGCGCCCCAGGTCGGACGACCCCAGAGAGATCCGGTCCAAAGGGCAAGGAACGCCATCAGGCAGCCTGTCGGAGCCAAAGAGGCGGCAACCATCGGCCAAAGACGGTTTTCCGTAATCAGCCCTAAAGAGCAGAAAACAGCCATGACGACATAAAGCAGCATGGCCATCCAGGCGCAGGCTACATGAATATAAAGAATGCGATAGGAATTGCCCTGTGTTCCGTCGACCGGTGCCAGAAAAAAGCCGACATACATCGCCGCGAGAATGACGATGATGGCTAAGATGAAGCACGGCCGCAGCGCCTTTCCGGCAAAACCGTACATCCCCTCAGGAGTAAGGATTGACTTGTTAGTTTTCATAATGCGTCCAAAAAGCAAATTAATCCGATGCAAATCTCAGCGCTGCTGAGGTGGCGACAGGCATCACGACTAAAGAAAACAGCGTGAGCGCGCCGACGATAAAGAAGTAAGCCGCTGAGTTGATCCCGACAGCGACGGCTTCTGCAGCCCCGGCGCCGAAAATCAAAACAGGAATATACAGGGGAAGAACAAGAAGCGAGGTTAAAACGCTTCCGCCTCTGAGTCCGAGTGTGAGCGCAGCTCCTACACTGCCAACTAAGCTCAGCACCGGCGTACCGATGAAGAGCGAACTCATCATGACAAGCGCAACATCGGCTTGTAAGTCGAACATGAGCGCAAACAGGCCGGAGATTAATGTCAGAGGGATACCCGTAGTGAGCCAATGCGCAAAAACTTTAGCGATGACGATAACGGTTAAAGGCTCACCGGAAAGAAGCATCTGCTCCAGCGTTCCGTCTGCGTAGTCATTGGCAAAAAGACGCGGGAGCGAAAGCAGCGCGGCTAAGAGTGCAGCAACCCAGACAACGCCGGGCGCAATCATTCTTAACAGCTGCTGGTCAGGACCGATTCCGAGAGGAACCAGAGTTACAACCACAATAAAGAAAAAGACCGTGTTTAAAACATCGGATTTTTGACGAAGGGCCAATTTGAGATCCCGTCGAACAACGGCCAGAAATAACCGAAACATGATTTAAGCCACCTCCTCTGCTAAATCGTGTTTTTTAACCATCCGGCCGTTTAACCAGCGGCCGCCGGTCAGCTCGATTCGCTGAATATTATTCGCCGCGATCGGCACTTCCTGATGGGTCGTCAAGGCGACGATTCCGCCCTCATTGACGTGCTCGGCAATCAGATTGGCTAAATTTGCTACAGCTTTAACATCCAAAGCCGTGAAGGGTTCGTCTAAGACCCAGAATCCGGCGTGGCGGCTGAGATAAAGACGAGCAAGTGCAACTCGTCTTCTCTGTCCTTGGGAAAGGTGTCGGGTGTAGTGGTCTTCAAAACCTTCGAGTCCCACCATTGCCAAGGCGTGGTCTGCCTGCTCTTTAGTGACCGGATGCTCTCCGATCTCACAATTAATAAGGAGGTTTTCTCGAGCGGTCAGTTCATCTTTCACACCGTTCAGGTGTCCGATGTAGACGAGATCCTTCCAGAACTCTTCTTTGAGCTTCTTGATGGGTTCGTTTTTCCAAAGGATTAGGCCTTCCTGCGGCTGCATTAAACCGACAAGAAGACGCAGGAGACTGGTCTTGCCTGTACCATTCGGTCCTGCGATGCGAACCAGTGTGCCGGCAGGGCACTGGAAATTCAGCTTGGAAAACAGCAGCCGTTCTCCGCGTACGCATCGAACCGACTGAAGCTCAAGCTTGGCTTTCTCTTCTGACATAAATTTTTATAAATGGGATCCGGATGTAAAAAAATTTTAAGAATCGTCGATTAAACAAACCTTATAACGAGCTGTAAAAATGCAAACCTCAAATTCGGATCCAAAGATAAAAATGAAAAATCGGATTCAGATTTGAAGTGTCAAGAGGCTGACTTGATCTTGGTGTAACGGTATGTGTAACATTTTTTATTTGAATTTTTAATCTAACACACTGTTTTTACGTATAAATTTAATTGACTTAATTCCTTACCATTTATAGGGAAAATGCTTAGAATATCCTTAAGTTCCCTGGGAAATCCTTCCCGGGAGTGTGAGTTTTAACAACCCCTGCAACTACTGAGAAGATGCTTCTATGACAGAAACTAACTATCAATTGATGCGGCGGCAAGGTGTCTCAAGACGCAGTTTCCTTAAATTCTGCTCTTTGACAGCCGCTTCCCTCGGACTCGGTGCAAACGGCGCAGCGGACATCGCCCACGCGATGGAAACTAAACCACGTACTCCGGTTATCTGGCTCCACGGCCTGGAATGCACCTGCTGTACTGAATCTTTCATTCGTTCTTACCATCCGCTGACCAAAGACGTTATCCTTTCGATGATTTCTCTGGCCTACGACGACACACTGATGGTCGCTGCCGGTGAACAAGATCACCAGGCCCTCGAAGACGTCATGAAGAAATTCAACGGCAACTACATCCTGGCTGTTGAAGGATCTCCCTGCCTCGGCGCTGACGGCATGTTCTGTCTGCCCGGCGGCAAACCCTTCCTTGAAAAACTGATGCACGTTGCCAAAGGCGCCAAAGCTGTTATCGCCTGGGGCTCCTGCTCTTCCTGGGGCTGCATCAACACCGCCAAACCGAATCCGACAAAATCTGTTCCTATTACAGATGTCATCAAAGATAAGCCGATTATCCGCGTACCGGGCTGCCCCCCGATCCCGGAAGTCATGACCGGCGTCATCACCTACATGCTGACATATGACCGCCTGCCTCCGGTTGACGCTCAGCTCCGTCCTAAGATGTTCTACGGCCAGCGCAACCACGACAAGTGTTATCGCCGCGCTCACTTCGATGCCGGCCAGTTCGTTGAAAAATTCGACGACATCGGCGCCAAACTCGGCTACTGCCTCTACAAAGTCGGCTGCAAGGGACCTGTCACTTACAACTCCTGCTCTTCTATCCGTTGGAACGACATGCTGTCTTGGCCGGTTGAATCCGGACATCCCTGCTTGGCTTGCTCCGAAGACAACTTCTGGGATAGAGGCAGCTTCTACGCTCACGAACCGACCATCCTGCCTCCGAGCTGGGGTCTTGGCATCCAGGCTACTGCTGACCGCGTAGGCTTGGCTGCTCTTGGTGTGATGGGTGCCGCCGTGGCTGTTCATGCCGCCGCAAGCGCCGTCGCTCGCGCCAAGTCAAAAGAAGTCAACAAGGACATGGGAGTAAATGAATAATGGCAAATAAGAAAGTTGTTGTTGACCCTGTAACCCGAATCGAGGGTCACTTACGTATGCAGGCCGTCCTCGATGAAAACAATGTCATCGTCGACGCAATGTCTACCGGCACGATGTGGCGCGGTCTTGAAGTTATTCTGAAGGGACGCGACCCCCGTGATGCATGGGCCTTTGTGGAGCGCATCTGCGGCGTCTGCACCGGTATTCATGCTTTGTCTGCCGTCCGCGCGGTTGAAGATGCTCTCGGAATTAAGATTCCGAAGAACGCCAATATCATCCGCAACCTGATGAACGCTACGCTGTACTGCCAGGACCACCTGACTCACTTCTATCAGCTCCACGGCTGCGACTGGATTGACGTCGTCTCCGCTTTGAGCGCCGATCCGAAGAAGACCAGCGAAATCCAGCAGTCCATCTCCACGCATGCTCTCTCCTCTCCTGCTTACTTCAAAGAAGTTCAGGACCGCTTGAAAGCTTTCGTCGCCAGCGGCCAGCTCGGTATTTTTGCTAACGCTTACTGGGGCAACCCCGGCTACAAGCTTCCTCCGGAAATTAACCTTCTGGGCGTCACTCACTACCTCGAAAGCTTGGACTTCCAGCGCGAAATCGTTAAGGTCCACGCTATCGTCGGCGGTAAGAACCCGCACCCGAACTATTTGGTCGGCGGCGTTCCCTGCCCGATTAACATGAGCGATACAGGTGCCCAGGGCATCATGATCAACCAGGTTTGGATGAACTTCCTGCGCGATGTGGCTAAGTCCACGATCCGCTTCATCGACGAAGTCTACTATCCTGACCTGATGGCAATGCAGGCCTACTACAAAGACTGGTACAAGATCGGCGGAGGCCTTGCCAACAAGAACCTGCTCTGCTACGGCGACTTCCCGGCCTATGCCAACGATATGTCCGAAAAGAGCCTCGTTATGCCGAACGGCGCCGTTATCGACGGCAAGTTCGACCAGATTCTTCCGGTTGACCTTAAGGATCCCAACCAGATCAAAGAATTCGTTGATCACTCCTGGTACTCCTATCCGAAACCCGATGAAGGTCTGCATCCTTGGGAAGGTATCACCGACCCGAACTTCGACCTCGGCAAAGCCGGCGTCGACTACGAAGGCACCAAGACCGACATCAAATGGCTCACCTCGAATGCCCGCTACTCTTGGATCAAAGCTCCGAGATGGAACGGACACGCAATGGAAACCGGTCCTCTTGCACGTATGGTTGTCGCCTACGCCAAGAAGATGCCGCGCCAGAAAGAACTCGTCGACCGCGCTCTTGCTCAAGCCGGCGTACCTGTCGAAGCTCTCTTCTCCACCCTCGGCCGTACTCTCTGCCGCGGTTTGGAAGCCAAGATGTGCGCTCAGCTCATGCTCGAATACGTCGACGAACTCGAAGCCAACATCAAGGCCGGTGATGAAGTCGCTGCCAACATGGATAAATGGGAACCGAGTACTTGGCCGAAAGAATGCAAAGGCGTCGGTCAGTGCGAAGCTCCGCGCGGTGCCCTCGGACACTGGTGCGTTATTAAAGACGGCGTGATCGAAAACTGGCAGGCTGTTGTTCCGACTACGTGGAATGCTTCTCCGCGCGACACCAAGGGCCAGCTCGGTGCTTACGAAGCCGCTCTGCTCGGCACACCTGTTGCCGTGGCTGATCAGCCTCTCGAAATCTTGCGTACGATCCACAGCTTTGACCCGTGCTTGGCCTGCGCAACTCACGTCATGTCGACCAGCGGTGAGGAACTCTGCAAAGTTCAAGTCCGCTAATTAGGAGGTTTTATGAAAATCTCGAAATGGGCATACAGCATTGAGGAAGGCCCGATTGAACCCGTGTACGTGTACGAAGCTCCTGTACGCTTCTGGCATTGGGCTCAGTGCGCCGCATTCTTCATGCTGGTCATTACGGGTTTCCTGATTGGCTGGCCGCCGATTGCAAACTACGCCACCACTTGGGATACCTACTTCTTCGGAAACATCATCCTGCTGCACTTGGTTTGCGGCATGCTGTTCGCCGTGCTGATGCTCTATCGTATTTACTGGGCATTCGTCGGCAACAAGTATTCCCGTATGATCTTCATCCTTCCGTTCTGGGATATGGAATGGATTAAAGGTATTTTCGGCACTGCCCTCTACTACCTTTTCCTGAACAAACACCCGAAGGAATATGTCGGTCATAATCCTCTGGCCCAGACGGCTATGTGTCTCATGTACGTCCTCGGCTCCGTCCTGATCATCCTGACCGGTTTAGGCCTCTACGCCGAACAGTGGGGATGGGATACAGGCTGGATGTCCTGGTTCGGCTGGGTTACAGCATGGCTCGGCGGTCCTCAGCCGGTGCGTACCTTCCATCATCTTCTGATGTACTACCTGCTCATCTTCCTCTGCGCTCACCTTTACATGAGCTTCCGTGAAGACATCATGGGCGGCGGCACACAGGTTTCTACGATGATCAACGGTATCCGCTTCTTCAAGGAACCGATCCGTCAGCCGGGTAACGAAGACATTCCCCCTTCTGACATCCCGAATGCTTCTTCTGCCAACAAAGCCTAGGCTTTCTCATGGCAAGATCTTCGGATCAAACTAACGGTCAAAACAGCGGAGGAGTTCCTCCGCTGCGAGGCCGTATTTCACGTTCTTCCAGAAGTGCACCCCATCCGGGCGCATTTCTGGAATCGCGTTTTTTAGAGCCTCTCGGCATTTCACAAGCCGAGCTGGCACAAGCCATCGGCGTCTCTCGGCGCCGCATCAACGAGCTCATCGTCGGAAAACGCTCCATTTCAACCGACACGGCCATTCGCTTATCTCGATACTTCCACACCGATCCCGAATTCTGGCTCTCTCTGCAAATGCGCTGGGACATTCATCAGGCGCTCGAGAATGAAAATGCAGAAGAGAAAATCAGCTAGAGTTATTGAAAGAAAAAGCGAAAATAGCCATCAAAAAACCATTTTGAGCGGATAATTAATCCGTTATCTCCGTAGTTTTACTTAAATTTTGTAACTATACTAGTGGCATATTAAGAACCTGTAACCATAACGGTGGCAATTCTAGATATGCAAAACCTCAAAGATATTCCGTGTCTGATCCTAGGGATCGGAAACATCCTCTGGGCAGACGAAGGCTTCGGAGTCAGAGTCGTTGAAGCTTTCAACGATAAATACGCTTTTACCGATCCGAATAACGTTATTGCGGACGGCGGCACACTCGGTATGTATCTCTACGACAGAATCTGCCGAGCAGAAAAACTTCTGATTTTTGACTGCTGTGATTTCAAGGGCAAACCCGGTGAACTCCGTGTGCTTCGCAACGACGATGTCAAACTTTGGACCTCTACTAAGATTTCTCCGCACCAAACGGGCATGAATGATCTTTTGGTTGCCGCAGCCGTACGGGGCGCCGTTCCGAAAGAAATCGCGGTTGTGGGTTTCCAGCCGGTTTTGCTGGATGACTACGGCGGTTCTCTTTCTCCTGAAGCCAAAGCAAATATTGATGAAGCTGTCCGTGACGGATACGAAATCGTTCGCGGCTGGAACGTCGGACTTCGGGCCCGCTCTGAGGACGAAATTGCCCCTGCCCTCATGGATGCGCCTTGTTTAGATATCGAACAATATGAAAGCGGACGTCCCTCGGCAGAAGAAGCCTGCCGAGACGGCGACATCCGTTTTGCGCGCTTTGTCGCAAAGGCAGACGAATAATGTGTATCGGAATTCCAATGAAAGTTGAGTCTCTGCCCTATCCCGGCAGAGCGGTCTGTTCCGGCCGCGGCCAAACCGAAAACCTTGACGTCCTGATGCTCGGCGACGTCCAAATCGGCGAATGGGTTCTGGCTTGGAACGGAATGGGAACGAAAAAAATTACAGAAGAACGGGCGCGTCAGGTCGATGCTGCGCTCGATGCACTGGAAGCGGCCATGAACGGCCAGACACCCGATGTCGAAGATGCGTTTGCTGACATTGTGGCCAATACCGGCAAACTGCCTCCGCACCTCCAAGCCCAACTCGATAAAAAGGAGAAGCACTGATGGAACTGATGGGCACTTCCCCGAAGATTGACCTCTACAGCCACCCTCTGTTTTTGAGAATGGTCAACGAACACGGTTTTGAAAGCTGCGACAAGGACACCTTCCCGCAGTTTCTGCAGAAGCCGGGTCTTTCGATGGTTGTTTTTATTGAAGATCCCAACCGCATGAAAGAAACCATGGACGCGCTTGTGATTGCACCTGAACTGGCAAAGAGCTGCGGCCTTATCGAACACAAAGCCGTAGTCGGGCCTCCCAACGCCAGAAAGCTCGCCGTAACTTACGGCTTCAAACGCTGGCCGGCTCTGGTCTTTTTCCGCGACGGCAAGTATTTAGGTGCAGTTGACGGACTGCGGCTTTGGGCCGATTTAGTCCGAGAAGCGGACGAAATCATGCACAGCGAGCCGCACTATCCGCCCTCCGTCGGCATCCCTGTTCGATCCATCTAACTAAATCTATAAAGACTTCAATCATGATCACCAAACCGATTTCGATACCTATTAACCTTCTCGGCCCCGGTTCTCAGCCGGAGCGCTCTGTTGCCAATACGATCGGCGTCCCCGATATCGTAGACACCTTCCGTCAGCCGTACACGCCTGAAGTCGCGGATAAAGAAACGGCTGAAAAATGCCGCCAGTTCTTCATCGACCTTTACGAGGAAATGCGCCTTTGGAATATGGACAGCGGCGATGCCGGTCCTGCCTTTGCGATGAACGGCTATGACAAAGAAACGCTGGCGCTTATTAACCAGATGCTCGGCGAAGGTGAAGTAGCCATTCGCATTTCCATCCCGAACGAAACCTTCGACGAAATCCGTATTCAGGAATCGATATTCGTGGGTGTTTGGCGCGTGTGCTACTACCGTGACGGCCAGCAGATTGCCGACCAGCTCGAAGTCAGTGCCATTCCTTCCTGCGTTGCCGAAGCTGCTTACGTAACCAGCCAGCCGGATCTGCATCCGGTTGAGTTCGGTCCCGAGGCCATGAACAGCCCGGCGATTATCGCCGAACTCAAAGAGGCGCTCAAAGCTTGGGAACCGGGTGCTCCTGCTTTCACGATCAACCTGTCGCATCTTCCGATGTCGGCTGAAGACCATAAAGTGATCGAAGCTGCAGTCGGCGCGGGCGCCGTTCAAATGATGTCCCGCGGATTCGGAAACTGCCGTATTTCTTCGACCGATGTACGTCACGTTTGGAAGGTTCAGTATTTGAACAACGCTCCGGCTCGCCTGATGATTCTCAATACGCTTGTTGTCGCCGGCCTTCCGGAAGAAGCGGTTGCCGCTTCCGAAGACTTGGCCGATTCTGCCGTTCGCATCAAAGAATTGATCGAATGGGTCACCAAGAGCTGGGAACTTTCACCTGTGGAAATCAAATAATGCCCGGATTTGAAGGTACTTTTTTAGGCGACAGCTCCAAGCTGCACCCTGATACGCGCTTGGAGTGCAAAGTCTGTCATTACATCTATGACCCTTCTAAAGGCGATGTAGATCAGAACATTGAACCCGGCACCCCTTTCTCGGAACTGCCCGAGTACTGGAATTGTCCGGTTTGCGGCTGCGAACGCGACCTTTTTATGGTTGTGCCCGAAGACTATGATCAAAACCAACGCTCCGACGACTCAAAATCCTCAAAGTGAAGAGCCGTGGGCGCCGAATCCGGCACAGCGGCTCGAAAGAGGCTTCAACAGAATTTGGCAGACCCGAATGCAAGGACTGCCGATGCTGCATCCGCGTGTCCATGTGCAGGCGGTCGGTTTTCATAAGTGGAAATACTTTTGGCTCGGAATCATTGTCACGCCTTGGTGCATGAACGTGATTTTGGCTAAGGGCCAGCCCTCGAAGTGGAAGTCGATTCCCGAAGGACGCCGCCTGCATTATCCGTTCCCGGCCGGGATGTATGACTTCATCAGCGTAAAAGACAGAATTTTGGGCGAGTATCAGATGTGTTCGCTTATGTCTCCGCTGGAGGAAGTCGTATCCGATCACGAGATGGCCGTAGAAATAGCTAAGGCTGCTTTAGAAGAACTAATGAAGCCGGAGCAGGAACCGGAACTCGGCGAGCCGATTCCCGCCATTCAGCCGGAAGTCGACCCGGAAGCCATCGAGAAAGCGGTTGAAACAGCCATCAATCGTCCGATCTCGCGTCGTTCGTTCTTAAGACCTAAAAACACCTCGGAGGATCTGGAAGCATGAGTTATCTCGGTGCGATTCGTTTTGTTTTAACGACTGACGGATGTTCTGTATCCGATGTCAGTATCGAACCGGCAAAGGAGCTGCGCATTGAAAAACTCCTTTGCGGGCGTCCCGTTAAAGAAGCATTAGAGCTTCTGCCGCCCCTTTTTGCGCTTTGTCCGGATTCGCAAACTGCCGCAGCCGCGGTAGCGTGTGATGTAGCCCAAAACAGCGAGCCTTCTCAGGAGGTTCTGATAAAAGCGCGGTTTGCCAACCATTTGGAACTCATTAACGAAGGTGTTAGATACTTTGCGCTTCAATGCGCCGGAGAGGGCTATCGCGCGGCGAAAATCAAAAGCGTCATTCGTGTGCGGGAACTTGTCAGTGAGCTTCGAGAAGTTCCGCCCGAAGATCAGACCAAGAGAAACAAACTCTGGAGCGAGCTAAGAGGCGAGGTTTCTTATTTATTGCTGGACGGATTTTCAGAGCATTGGGAACAGGATCTCTTTAACGGCACCATTACGCCGAGCAAAGACAGTCTGACTGCTTTCTTTGACAAGATTTCCTCGCACCGCAGCCGCGGATATACCTCGGGCCCCCTCCTCGATAAACCGACGGCCTTTATTCTTCAAGCCTTAAAAGAAAGAGGCTGCTGGAAAAACGGATCATTGGAAAGTGATGTTCGCTCGCTGACGGGGCCGGTTGCCCGCATGAAAAAAAATCCGACCGTTGCCGGACTGCTGATGTCCGACGGCAACACGAATTACACCCGCTTTGTCGCGCGTTTTATTGAAGTGCTGAGCGCTGCGGACTTGATTCGTATGCCCCTAGAAACAATCGCAGCTATGGCTCTCGGCCCCGGAAGTGCGGTCTCTCTCGTTCAGAACTCCCGCGGTGTCCTCCTTCATGCAGTCAAAATTACCGACGGTGTCATTGAGAAATATCACATCCTGACACCGACCGAAATCAACGTGGTCGACTGCGAATGGTTCAAAAAAACGCTTCTGAATCTCAAGGCAAGAAATGCCGAAGAGCTTAAAAAGCTGGCCGAACTGACGATTCTGTCCTTTGACCCTTGCACTCAAATGGACGTGGAGCTCAAAGATGCATGAAATGTCCTTAGCCCAGAGCATCGTTGAGATCGTGGAGAACACTGCACAGCAAAATCAGGCTCCCTCTGTTGTGTCCGTCAAACTGATTGTCGGAGAATTGGCCGGGGTTGAAATGCATGCACTGATGCAGGGCCTAAAGATCGCCTCGCAGGGGACGGTCATGCAGGATGCAAAGATTGAAATTGAGCGCCCGGAGGGAACAGCCTGGTGTCTCAAATGTCAGAAAACTGTTCCGATTCACCGCCGCGGGGAGCCGTGTCCCGAGTGCGGGAGCTATCAGCTCAGTGTAAACGGCGGCGACGATTTCCGAGTCAGTGAACTGGAACTCGGAGATTCCTAGTTTTTTTATTTAAGGAGTGAATTATGTGTGTTACATGCGGTTGCGGCGGAAAGAAAGCCACAGTTGAAGAACTGGACCAGACTCATACTCATGAACATCCCCATGCCGAAGACGGCCACGTTCATCGTGACAGCGACCAGCATCGCCATCACCATGACGCCGGCCATCATGAACACGGCAACGCCGGTGCTCATAAGCACGAATAGTTATTGATGTATTGACGGGAGCCGGAGCTTAGACCCGTGCTCCTGTCTTTTCTTCGACCAAGGAAAAAGTTATGGAAAAAATCAACGATCGTTTGGTCCAGCTGGAGATTGACGTTTTAAGCGCCAACGACAAAAAGGCGGCTCAGAACCGCGAGAAGTTTATAGCCGACGGCGTCCTGGCGTTAAATCTTGTTTCCAGTCCCGGAAGCGGTAAGACCACACTGCTCTGCAATACGATCAACAAGATCAAAGACCAGTACAAACTTGCTGTGATCGAAGGTGATCAACAAACTCTGAACGACGCCGAACGTATTCGCGCAACCGGCTGCCGTGCCATTCAGATCAACACCGGGGAAGGCTGTCACCTAGACGCCGATATGATCGAAGAGGCTTGCCGGAAGATCAAACCCGAACCCAATTCCATTCTCTTTATTGAAAACGTCGGCAACCTGGTTTGTCCCGCTGCTTTCGATTTAGGAGAAGACTGCAAGGTTGTTGTGCTTTCCGTCACTGAAGGCGAAGACAAACCGATCAAATATCCGGACATGTTTGCTGCGAGCTCTTTGATGCTGATTAACAAAGTTGATCTGCTCCCTTATGTGGACTTCAGCGTTGAGAAGTGCAAAGAGTATGCCCGCAGAGTCAATCCGAACATTGAATTTATTGAAGTCTCTGCTACCAAAGGCACCGGCATGGACGCTTGGTGTGATTGGCTCGGCAAACGTTTTTCCACTGTTTCAAAGTAATTTAGCTTCAGCTGCTGAAAGAATATACGATTGAAACTTTCCGGTGAGTCCGTCATGTCCGTTAACTCGAAGAGCTCGATTCGTGCAGAAAAATTAAGGATTAAAGGAACCGTCCAAGGAGTCGGGTTCCGTCCTTTTGTATTTGTTCTGGCTAAAAGTGAAGGACTTACCGGCACCGTTCTTAATGACGGACGCGGCGTTGAAGCTGTAGTCGAAGGGCCCTCTGAAGCTTTAGAACGTTTCCGCACTCGATTACTGAAAGAACTTCCTCCGCTTGCCTCCATCGAATCGGTTGAAGCTGAAGACATTCCTGTAGAAGGACGTCAGGACTTCGTGATCCTGGAAAGCCGATCTAATTCGGTCAGTACGGTTATCCCGGCCGATGCTGCTGTCTGCGAAGCGTGCCTAAAGGAACTCACCGACAAAAATAATCGCCGGTACCGTTATCCGTTTATCAACTGCACGCACTGCGGTCCCCGCTACACCATCACTGCCCACCTGCCCTATGACCGCCCTCAGACGAGCATGAAAGTTTTTCCGATGTGCCCGGACTGTCTGCAGGAGTACAAGGATCCTCTTGACCGCCGATTTCACGCGCAGCCTAATGCCTGTGACGTATGCGGACCGCATGTTGAACTGAAAGACAAAACCGGTGCGCCTGTCTCCTGTGAGGATGAAATTGCTGAGCTGCTTCGACAGATTCAAGGCGGCAAAATCGCGGCCGTAAAAGGTCTCGGCGGGTTTCATTTGGTTTGCGATGCAGCCAATGCCGTCGCGGTCTCTGAGCTGCGTCGGCGCAAGCACCGCCCCTTTAAGCCGTTCGCGGTCATGACCTTAAACGACCTCTCCGCCTCTCGCTTTGTCCGCATCTCGGAAAAAGCTTCTAAAGAATTACATTCACCGCAGGCTCCGATCGTTCTTTGCCCAAAAACTAACGATGCCGACCGTCTTCTCCCGGGCATCGCGCCGGAATTGAATCGTATCGGCATCATGATGCCTTATACGCCGATCCATTGGCTTCTTTTCTTTGAAGCCATAGGACGCCCCGAAGACCCTGATTGGTACAAAAAAGAATGTGACCTAGTGCTCGTCATGACGAGTGCAAACGCCGGCGGCGAGCCGCTTGTTATCGGCAATGACGAAGCCGTCCAAAAACTCGATGGAATCGCAGACCTATTCTTAACGCACAACCGCGACATCCTGATTCGATGTGATGACTCGGTAATGCAGCAAAGAGACCAGGACGTCCAGCTCATCAGACGTGCACGCGGATTTACACCGGTAGCTGTTCGTCTGCCCTACGGAGGTCCTTCCGTCATTGCCACCGGTCCGTGGCTGAAGAATACGGCTTGTTTAACTAAAGGCGACCACGCCTTCTTAACGCAGCATATCGGTGACACCGACCGCGTCAGCAACTGCCGGACCTTGGCCAGAGCGGTTGAGCACCTTTCGGAAATTTTTGAAATCACGCCGAAATATATTGCCTGCGACCTTCATCCGGACTTTTATTCCACCTCTCTTGCCGAGGAACTTGCCGATAAGTACGATGCGGAACTCGTCCCTGTTCAGCATCATCACGCCCATATTGCCGCCGTCATGGCCGAACACGGACTTTCCGAACCGGTTTTGGGACTGGCGCTCGACGGGGTCGGCCTAGGTACTGACAACAAACCCTGGGGCGGAGAACTCTTGAAGGTGACTCCGGAAGGTTTTGAACGTCTCAGCAGTATTGCTCCGATCAAAATGCCCGGAGCAGATAAATGCGCGCGTGAAGGCTGGCGAATGGCCGCCAAGATTTTTGCGGAGAACGGAAAAACAGACGCTCTTGAAAAACTCGCTAAAGACGTCAATAAACCGAGTCTTCGTCTCATTGCTGCTCAAGCCAACGCGCCTGAGACGACGAGTTTGGGACGCCTCTTTGATGCAGCGGCTTCCATGTTCGGTATCTGCCACATCTCTAGCTATGAAGGAGAAGCACCGGTTCGCCTGCAGGCGGCCTCCGAAGGACGTCGGGGACAAAATCGAGCGGACCTTGTTGAAGTCATCAGCGGACACCCGAATTTTGTACGGCTCCTTCTGGCGCTTTCCGAATACGCGGATAAACGGCAAGCAGCGGCGGACTTCCAGGAAACGCTGGCTCAGGTGCTAGCAAAAAAGGTCATCACCGTTTCTGAGAAAGAGCAAATCCGAAAAGTTTGCCTCTCGGGCGGCTGTTGTTTAAATTCATTATTAACGCAGCGGCTGCGTAAGTTGCTGGAACAGCAAGAATTACAAGTTTATGAGGGGCTCAAAGTTCCTCCGAATGACGGAGGCGTATCGCTCGGCCAAGCTTGGGTCGTTTTAATGCGCCTTCACAGTACAGCTAAAGAGTAAGAATCATGTGTTTAGCAATTCCCGTACAAATTAAAGAAATCATCGACGAGAACACTGCTGTGGCAGAAATCTCGGGGCTGAAGAAAACCATCTCGACCGCCCTTCTCGAGGACGTCAAGGTCGGCGACTACGTCATCCTGCATGTCGGATATGCCCTGCAGAAGATCGATCCCGAAGAGGCTCAAAAGACACTGGCTCTTTTTGCTTCAGAGGCTCCCGCGGCAGGAGAACCGGCATGAAGTACATCACTGAGTACCGTGACAAAGAGCTCGCAAAAAAGCTCGTTGCCGATATCGCTAAAGAAGCGAGGGCGGATAAAAACTATCGGCTCATGGAGTTCTGCGGCGGTCACACGCACGTTATCAGCCGCTACGGCCTGGAGGGAATTCTGCCTAAAAACGTCCGCATGATTCACGGGCCCGGCTGTCCGGTGTGCGTTATGCCGATCGGCAGAATCGACTCTGCAATTGAACTCGCCTTAGAACACGGCGTCATCCTCTGTACTTATGCCGATACCATGCGTGTCCCGGCTTCCAAGGGTCTTTCGCTGATGAAGGCAAAAGCTCAGGGCGGAGACATCCGTATGATTTATTCGGCAGCTGACTGCCTGGATATAGCCCGCGCCAATCCGGATAAAAATGTCGTCTTCTTTGCCATCGGCTTTGAAACGACAACGCCTGCCACCGCCGTGGTTTTAAAGCAAGCCAAGGCAGAAGGCTTAAAGAACTTCTTTGTTTTCTGCAATCATGTTCTGACGCCTCCGGCCATGCGCCATATCCTGAAGAACCAGGAAAAAGTCCAAATTGAAGGTTTTGTCGGACCTGCCCATGTTTCTACGATCATCGGCAGCGAACCTTACGAAACGTTCGCCAAGGACTATTCCAAACCGGTTGTGATCGCCGGGTTCGAACCCTTGGACATGCTTCAGTCCATCCTCATGCTGATTCGTCAAATCAATCGCGGCGAAGCCAAGGTTGAAAACGAATTTACCCGCGCCGTGCGCCCCGAAGGCAACATGAAGGCCATTCGAATGATGGAAGAAGTCTTTGCGCTTCGTGACAGCTTTGAGTGGCGAGGACTCGGCTCCGTTCCCAAGTCTGCGTTAAAGCTCTCCGATGCATATAGTGACTTCGACGCTGAAAAGCATTTCAACTTGGTTTACCGCAGCGTGCCGGATAACAAAGCCTGTGAATGCGGTGCCATCCTGCGCGGCGAAAAGCAGCCTTCCGACTGCCGTGCTTTCGGAACGGTGTGCACGCCGGAAAGCCCCATCGGCTCCTGCATGGTATCCAGCGAAGGCGCCTGCGCCGCTTACTTCACTTACGGCAGACACAAAAGATAAGAATTCCGGAGAATAAAAATGTCTGAAGAAAAGAAACACTATCAACGCCCTCTGAATTTCAAGACCGGAAAGGTCGAAATGAACTTCGGCGCCGGCGGCAAAGCCAGCGCCCAGCTTATTGCCGACCTCTTTGCTAAAAACTTCTCTAACGAATTCCTTGACCAGGGCGACGACGGAGCCCGTCTTCCGCAGCCGAAGGGCGAGCTCATCATGGCCACCGACTCGCATGTCGTAAGCCCTATTTTCTTTGCCGGCGGCGATATCGGAGGTCTCTCCATTCACGGCACCGTTAACGACGTTGCCGTCTGCGGAGCCACGCCCCTTTACATTTCCTGCGGCTTCATTTTGGAAGAAGGCTTTCCTTTAAGCGACCTAAAACGCATTGTGGAAAGCATGGCGGCTGCCGCCAAAGAGGCCGGCGTCAAAATCGTTACCGGCGATACAAAGGTTGTTGAACGCGGCAAAGCCGACGGTATCTACATCAACACCTGCGGCGTAGGCGTCCTGCCGAAAGGAATCCGTCTCTCGGGCGCCAACTGCCGCCCGGGCGATGTCATTGCGATTTCCGGCGATATCGGAGACCATGGCGTGGCGGTCATGAGTCAGCGCGTGAACTTAGGCTTTGAAACCGGTGTTGTCAGTGACTCTGCCAGTCTGAACCGTTTAACCGAAAAACTGGTTGCCGAAATCCCTTCTCTTCGCTGCATGCGAGATCCGACCCGAGGAGGTCTCGGTACCACACTCAACGAAATTGCAAAACAGTCTTCTGTCGGCATGGTGCTTGAAGAAGACAAGATTCCGGTCAAGGAATCCGTGGAAGCCGCCTGCGAATTTTTAGGTTTAGATCCGCTTTACGTAGCCAACGAGGGTAAAGTCATCGCAATCTGCGCACCCGAAGATGCAGAAAGGATGCTTAAGATTATGAGAGATGATCCCCTTGGCAAGAATGCTCAAATCATCGGCCGCTGCATTGAGGACGAAAACCACTTCGTACAAATGGAAACCGGCTTCGGCGGTGTCCGCATGGTGGACTGGCTGACAGGGGAACAACTTCCTCGAATTTGTTAAACTCTGAATAAGCACGGCTTTCGTGATATGTTGGGTTGAGTCGTGCGCTCCAAATAATTGAAAAATAGGTAAGGAGACTCAGTTGGTTAAACCGCAGACGATCTTATTGGTGGACGATCACTCGCTTATTACGACGGCCATGTCTGCTCTTTTGCAAAGCATGTATCCGGACGTGCAGATTCACGTTGGAGCCACTGCAAAAGAGGCTGTTGAGTTGGCTGAAAAGTACGGCGACTCCGCTGATCTGATGATTCTTGACCTCGGCCTGCCCGACTCTCAAGGCACCGATCTCTTAGTACGACTTTTACAAAACTATCCGGCGCTCAAAATTCTGGTTCTCTCCGGCAACTGTGATCCGGACAGCATTCTCAAAGCTCTTTCAGCCGGTGCTGCCGGTTATGTGCCCAAGACACTTGACGCCAACCTGCTTAAGAGCACGATCAATTTTGTCCTCGAAGGCGGCGTCTATATTCCCTCGAAGATTCTCTCTCAGCAGCAGTCGATGGGTATGAGCCCGCAGCAGCCGGTTGTGAATCCCTCTTCAAAAGTTCACTTGACTACTCGTCAGTGCCAGGTATTGAAGCTTTTGAGTCAGGGAGACTCCATCAAAACCATTTGCCGCAAGATGGATCTTTCCGAGGGCACCATTAAAACGCACGTTACGGCCCTTTATCGCGCGTTTGACGCACGAAATCGAACGGAAGCACTCATTGCCGCCCGACGCAACGGTTTTAACGTAGATTAAGTTTTTAGAGCTCTTATTAACGCAAAACCTCTGATACCGATCTCGGATCAGAGGTTTTGTCTTGCCGATTTCAGCAACGGCTACTTGGCCGCACCTTCTTTAGCTTTGGCTTCTTTAGCTTTGCCTTCATCAGCCACTTTTTCTTCAGCCTTAGCTTCTTTGCCGCCTTCTTTGTACTCAGCAGCCTGCGCCTTAGAATTATCTTTGGCTTCCTGAGCAGCGATCAGCTTTTCCTTCTTAGCCTTCAGATCGGCAGCTGCAACATCAAGTTTTGCAGTCAGGCTGGCCAGGAACTTCTCAGCCATTTCAATGTGTTCGATCTTGCGGGCCTTTTTGGCTTTTTTCAGATCTGCGACAACAGCGAGAATACGTTTTTCAATCTTTTTGGCCTGTTTGGCGGATGTCTTTTTCATTTGCTGTCTCCTTGCGGGTAGAAACTTTCTCTTGTTCAATAATCTCTTGCTGCTCTTTTTCAAACAGTTCTTCACGTCTCTTTACTGCCGGTTCATAAGGCTGCGGAGGCGGCGTCAGGTACTCAATCCCGTCAATTAACGGAGGCACCGACTGTTCCCGCAGATTCTTCGAGGGCAAACGTTCGGTCGTGCCGTATTTATTCGGCTGTGCCGGATCAGGCGCCCAACACATAACAAAAAAGCAAATCGGAGGAACTATAGCAGGAAAAACCCACCAACCCGAAAACCCGCAGTCATGCAGGCGGCGGATAAATAAAAGAACGGTAGGAATTGATGTCAGCGCCGCATAAATCGGCAGGACGATCGGAAATCCGGTAAACAGCAAATCGATTCCAGCTGCCAAAACCAGAAAGAGGCACTCAAAAACGAAGAAGCACCAAACTTCGATTCTGCCGGCGCGCCCGTGGAAATCTTCCACATGACTGACAGAAAAAATAAACCAACGAAATGCAGTCTTCATTCAAAAATCCTCTTAAGGCTTCCATCTTAGGAGGATGAAGAATTATTCGGCTGTTTGATTACCCGATTAGGTCTATCTAAAAAACAAGGGGACCGAAGCCCCCTCATCTTTAGATCAATGTCCGAACGGAATTACGGAACCATATCGGAAATTTCATCTTTGCGGACCTTCTTCACCAAATCTTCGCGTTTGACGCCCAAATACAGAGCAATCGCAGCGGACACGAACACGGAAGAATAAACGCCCAGCAAAATACCGATGGTCAGAGCCAGTGCAAAGTAATGCAGGGCCGGACCGCCGAAGAAGAACATCGACAGTGTGACCATCAAGGTCGAGCTGTGCGTAATCACCGTACGGGAAATGGTCTGCGTAATCGCAGTATTGACGATTTCCACCGGCGTGCCTTTGCGGATCTTACGGAAGCATTCACGGCAGCGGTCGAAAATAATCACGGACTCGTTGACCGAGTAACCCAAGACCGCAAGAACGGCCGCAAGAACCGGCAGTGAGAATTCCCACTGGAACAGCGAGAAGACACCGAGCACCAGGAAGACGTCGTGCATATTCGCGATAATGGCTGCCACAGCGAACTTCCACTCGAAACGGAAGGCCAAGTAGACCATAATGCCGACCACCACCAGGAGCAGAGCGGTCAGACCGTCGGTGGCCAGTTCTTCACCGACCTGAGGTCCCACGAATTCGGTGCGGCGCAGCTGGGCTTCCGGGGCTTTCTCATGAATGACTTTCATGACCTCTTCGCTCATCTGAGCAGAAGTCTTGTTGCCTTTCAGAGGAAGTCGGATCTGAGCGTCGCGGGCTGTACCGAAGTTCACGACCTGGACTTCACCGCCCGTGGCTTTTTCCAAGTCCACGCGCAGCTCCTGCACCGGAACGGCATCCGGGTAGTTGACTTCCATCACCAAACCGCCGGTGAACTCAATGGAGAAAGCCAAACCGCGAACGACCAAGAGCCCAATCGCAATAAAGAAAGAAATAAACGAAATCGCGTTCAGTATCTTGGAATACTTCATGAACGGAATCGTTTTGTGGATTCTAAATAGTTCCATGGTTAAGCTCCTTTCGCCGTTGACTTGTCGGCGTCAGGACGCCAAATTTGACCGATAGAAAGCGAAGTGAGTTTCTTGCGGCGGCCGTACCAGAGGTTGACGAGTGCTCGGGACACCATCACGGACGTGAAGATAGAGGTCAAGATACCCAAGCAGTGAACCACCGCAAAGCCTCTGACCGGGCCGGAACCGAAAATCAACAGTGCGATACCGGCGATCAAGCTCGTAATGTTGGAGTCCAAAATCGTGTTGAACGCCATGTCGTAGCCTTCTTTAATCGCCTGCTGCGGCGTACGGTTTTCACGCAGCTCTTCACGAATACGTTCGTTAATCAGCACGTTCGCGTCCACGGCCATACCGAGCGTCAGCGCCATAGCGGCAATACCCGGCAGGGTCAGTGTTGCCTGCAGCATCGAGAGGATAGCAACCAGCAGGAACAGGTTGCAGGTCAAAGCGATCGCAGAGAACACACCGAAGAGGTGATAGTAGATGATCATGAACACGGAAACCGCGATGAAGCCCCACAGCGTGGATTCAAAACCAGCTTTAATGTTTGCGGCACCCAAGCTCGGACCGACCAGACGTTCTTCAATGATTTCCATCGGAGCAGCCAGAGAACCGGCACGAAGCAGCAAGGCTGTGTCGGTAGCTTCAACCGTTGTCATACGGCCGGAAATCTGAACACGTCCGCCGCCGATTTCCTGACGGATCACCGGAGCCGTTACGACTTCGCCTTTACCCTTTTCAAACAAGATAATGGCCATGCGCTTACCGACGTTTTCACGAGTGACGTCTTTGAAAATGCGTGCGCCCTTAGCATCCAGCGTCAGGTTAACCGTCGGCTCATGCGTCTGGTTGTCAAAGCCCGGCTGAGCGTCGTTCAGGTTGTCACCGGTCAGGACGACCTGACGTTTAACCAAAATGTCGCGGCCTTCACGGTCTTTAAAGCGCTCGGTACCGAAAGGAACCGTACCCTGAGAAAGCTGAGCCAGCGCTTCGGGACTGTCGTCGACCATACGAACTTCAAGCGTTGCAGTACGACCTAAGATGTCCTTAGCCTTTGCCGTATCCTGCACACCCGGGAGCTGAACCACAATACGGTCTGCACCCTGCTGAGCGATCACAGGCTCGGCGACGCCGAGTTCGTTGATTCGGTTATGCAGAGTTGCCACGTTCTGCTTCAAAGCGTAGGACTGAACATCGCTCATCGCCTTTTGAGACATCGTGGCACGGATCATGAACTTGCCGTTCTGATCTTCTTTCGCAAAGGTGAGATCGGTCTGACGGTTACGGAGAACGTCCATAGCCGCTTCAAGATCCTGCTCATTGCGGAAAGAGATTTCAAGTGTGTCGCCGACACGGACAATACCGGCATGACGAATCTTATGGTCACGAAGCAGGGTTCTGACTTCGCCGGTCGCTGCTTCAATACGTTTTGTGACGGCCGCCTTCATGTCAACGGCGAGCAGGAAGTGCACACCGCCGCGGAGGTCAAGACCGAGATACATCGGAAGTGCGTTGATCTTAAGCAGCCAGGTCGGAGTATTCGGAACGAGGTTGAGCGCGACGATGTAGGAAGGATCGGCAGGATCCGGATTCAATGCTTTTTCAAGCACGTCGCGGGAACGAAGCTGAAGTTCGCCGTCTGTCGGAGCAAAACGAACGCGAACCGAGTTCTGCTGAGCGCCCTGCTCAAAGAAAACGCCGTTGGGTTTGATTTGAGCGGCGGCAAGTGCGTCTTCAACCGTCTTTAACGTCTGTTCGGTTACTTTAACCGTTGCCTTACCCGGGCTGACCTGAACGGCCGGAGACTCACCGTAGAAATTGGGGAGTGTATATACCGCTGCGACGATCAAAATCACCGCAATCAATATATATTTCCAAAGAGGGTATCGATTCATAACTATCGTTGTGCCGGCTTACGCCGGCACATAAAGGTAGGTACAACACAAACGACCGTCTCATGAAATCGGAACGGTCGTCCTATCAAGCTTTCACTTGAAAATTAGAACTTGACCGTGCCTTTGGGGAGAACAGCCTGAATTGCAATGCGCTGGAAAGTGATGACAACGGGTTTGTCGTCAACGGCAGCAATCTGAAGATTGATGTAGTTCTCATCGGCAGCAACAATCTTGCCGCAGATACCGCCGGCCGTGATCACTTCATTGCCGGTAGTAAGAGCGTCAATCATCTTCTTGTGTTCTTTCTGACGTTTCTGCTGAGGACGGATCAAAAGGAACCAGAAAACGGCAAAAATGAGGATCATTACGCCGAAAGACGAGAACATGCTTTCAAGTCCGCCGGGCTGCGCAGCAGCGCCAGAGGCTGCTTGTGCATATGCTTCAGAAATAAACAATTTAAAACTCCAACTATGAGATATGGGTTCACTGAGGGCAGTGAAAATTTTTCGACGTCCACTGCTTAGGACTCTTAAGAATTTCTCCTGTCAGTTCAAGTCCTGTCATGGTTCCCTTTGCCTCTCAAAAGAATGCAAAGGGCAATCCGGGCGCGCCCCGCCCTTTTTAAACCTTGTATTCTACTTTCTTTCTCTTAAATTGAGCTTGTAAAAATCGGGCAATCCGATAAAAAACTCAGTGTATTCACGAAGTTCCTCGAAATTGCCCGAAGTTATTAGTCTGTTCCGCGCGCTCTGTCTTCTGCGAACTTCTTGCACCAGGCCTCGAAATTGCCCTGATCCAAGGCCTCACGAATTTCTTTCATGAGATTCAGGTAGTAGTGCAGATTGTGAATTGTGTTCAGTCTAGCGCCCAGAATCTCATTGACCTTTTGAAGGTGATGCAGATAAGCACGAGAGAAGTTGCGGCAGCAGTAGCAGTCGCAGCTCTCGTCAAGCGGACGAAGGTCGTGTTTGTGCTTGGCGTTTCTGAGTTTGATGTCGCCGTAGCGAGTAAAGAGCCAGCCGTTTCTTGCATTACGGGTCGGCATCACGCAGTCAAACATATCGATGCCGCGTTTCACGCCTTCAACCAGATCCTCCGGTGTTCCGACGCCCATCAAGTAGCGAGGCTTATCCTCGGGCATACGAGTCTTGAGATGATCAAGAATCTTCATCATCTCTTCCTTCGGTTCGCCGACGGAGAGGCCGCCGATGGCATAGCCGTCAAAACCGATTGCCTTGAGGCCTTCGAGAGATTCGTCGCGCAGATGCTCGAACATGCCGCCCTGGACGATACCGAACAGCGCATTCGGATTCTGCAGACGATCGAATTCGTCACGGGAGCGTCGAGCCCAGCGGAGAGAAAGACGCATGGAGTCCGCAGCTTCTTTTTCAGTGGCAGGACGGCCGTCGATTTCGTACGGTGTGCACTCGTCAAAAATCATAGCGATATCGGAGTTCAGCACCTTTTGAATTTCCATCGAAACTTCAGGCGTCAGGAAGAGACGTTCGCCGTTGATCGGAGAAGCAAAACGCACGCCTTCTTCGGTAATCTTGCGCAGCTTGCCTAAAGAGAAGACCTGGAAACCGCCGGAGTCCGTCAGAATCGGTTTTTCCCAGCCCATAAAGCCGTGAAGGCCGCCGTGTTCGGCAATGACTTCCAGGCCGGGTCTAAGCCAGAGATGGAACGTGTTGCCTAGCAGAATCTGAGTTCCGATTTCATTGAGCTCAAGCGGGCTCATTGCTTTGACGGTACCGTAGGTGCCGACGGGCATAAACACGGGTGTCTGAACAACGCCGTGGTTCAAATGGATTTCAGCGCGGCGCGCAAATCCTTCAGTTTTGTGGAGTTTGAATGTAAGACTCATTGGTTTACCTTTTTCTCAAGGAAGCACGCATCTCCATAGCTGAAGAAACGATATTTTTCATCGACGGCATGTTTGTATGCCGCCAGGATTTCATCTCGTCCGCAGAGGGCGCTGACCAGCATGACCAAGGTGGACTTCGGCAGATGGAAGTTTGTCACCATCGCATCACAGACTTTGAATTCGTAGCCCGGTTTAATAAAGAGGCGCGTATCGGCGCTTTCTGCCCTGACCTTTCCTTCCGGATTTTGAGAGGCGCTCGCTTCAACCGTTCTCAGGCTCGTCGTGCCCACGCAGACAACGCGGCGTCCTTCGGCTTTGGCCTTGTTGATCTTTTCGGCTGCTTCCGGAGAGATGCTGTACCACTCGGAGTGCATAATATGCTCAGACAGATTTTCAACACGCACGGGCTGGAATGTACCGGCGCCGACGTGCAGCGTCACGAAAACTTCTTCGCATCCTTTGTCGCGAATCTGCTGAAGAAGTTCATCGGTGAAATGAAGTCCTGCCGTCGGAGCAGCAACTGCTCCGGGATATTTGGCATAAACCGTCTGGTAACGGCTTTCATCAGATTTTTCAGCGGCATGCTGAATGTAGGGAGGCAGAGGAACTTTGCCGTATTCGTCCAACACTTCCAGCACCGGACGATCAAATTTGAGGCGGAAGAATTCGCCTTCGCGTCCGAGGACTTCAGCTCTTGCCGGCTCTTTCCCTTCCGGATGATCAAAGTACAGGATCGTTCCCGGTTTTGCCGCTTTGCTGGCACGCATCATCGAAATGGCTTCATAAGTTCCGGTGACGCGTTCGGTCATCGCTTCGAAGACCCCGCCGGTTTCTTTCTTACCGTTCAAACGGGCCTTGATGACCTTTGTGTTGTTAAAGACAAGAAGATCGCCGGGCTGCAGCAAATTCAGAATATCTCTGAAATGCAGGTCTTCTACGGAGCCGTCAGGTTTGACGTGCAGAAGACGCGAAGCTGCGCGATCTTTCAGCGGATACTGCGCGATCAAAGATTCGGGCAGTTCAAAATCAAAATCTGATAAATGTTGTTCTTTCGTTTCCATGGCTTGACCGGCCAATTACAAAAATTGAAAAGTTAAATAATGTGAGGTTTCCCGGGAGGATCGTTGACGTAAGTCACTTCCAAAATCTCAAGTTTCTTTACGCCTTTCGGGGTCGGCAGAAGCACCGTGTCTCCCTCAAAGTGCTTGAGAAAAACTCGGGCGATCGGAGAGATCCAGGAAACATCTCCTACCGAGGCGTCGGCCTCGTCGCTCCCGACAATACGAATCTTGGATTCATCGCCCTGCTCATTGGCATAAACGATGGTGGCTCCGAAGAAGATTTGATCCGTCGGCGGTCTTTTATCAATGTCGATGACTTCGCTCGCCTCGATTCGCTTATTCAGGAAGCGGATGCGGCGGTCGATTTCACGAAGACGCTGTTTACCGTACTGGTAGTCGGCGTTTTCACTGCGGTCGCCGTTAGAAGCCGCCCAAGCGACGACATTCACGACATTCGGACGCTCGACTAAAACCAGGTTCTTGCGTTCATCCAGAAGTCGGTTGTAGCAGGCGCGCGTCATGTAGTTCTTTGTCCCGTGGATCTCGGGAATTTTGACTTCCTCTTCGTCGTCTTCGTCGATATCTTTGAATTCAAGATCTTCGTTCATTTTTAAGAGCTCGATGAACTTATGAAATGGTTTACATCCCGCGTTTGAACCGGACAGCTTTCCCGATGTTTTCCTTCCACTTCTTCGGTTAGCTGCCGCTGTCCTTCCGCACTAAAAATAGAGAGACCGCGGAAGCGGCCTCTTCTATTGCAAACGTTATTTTAGGCTTTAGGACGATCGTCGGAATCCTTCGGCCTATCTTCCGGCTTCACTTCCTCGGAAGGAGTTTCCGCCGGTTTAGGAGCCGCTTCAGATTCGGAAGATTCGTTCTGCTTCGGAGCCTGCTCCGGCTTATCTTCTGCAGGAGCTGCCTGAGCGGTCTGCTCTCCTTCAGCCGGCTGGGCCGCTTCTTCGTTCTTTCTGCGAACCTTGCTCAGCTGCTTGGGAGGACGCGGATCCTTGCCGTTCATGATGTCGTCGATCTGCTCGGCGTCAATGGTTTCCCATTCGAGCAGCGCGTGAGCCATCTTGTGCATTTCTTCCTGATGAGTCTCGATGAGCTTGCGGGCAATTGCATACTGCTCGTCAATAATTCGGCGAACTTCTGCATCGACCTTTTCCATCGTGCTCTCGGAGATATGCTTGGACTGAGTCACGGAGCGGCCGAGGAACACTTCGTTCTCGTTTTCGCCGTAGACCATCGGACCCATCACATCGCTCATACCGTAGCGGACAACCATGTCGCGGGCCATCTGAGTGGCGCGTTCAAAGTCGTTGGAAGCACCGGTTGTCATCTGATGCATGAAGACTTCTTCGGCAATACGTCCGCCGAACAGGATGGCGATACGAGACAGCAGATACTGCTTGTCATAAGAATAGTGGTCTTCGGCAGGCAGCTGCATCGTCAGACCCAAAGCACGTCCGCGAGGAATAATCGTGACTTTGTGCACCGGATCGCTCTTCGGCATCAGACGAGCAACCAGAGCGTGGCCGGATTCGTGATAAGCCGTGTTGCGTTTTTCGTCTTCGGACATGACCATGGCCTTGCGTTCGGCACCCATCATGATCTTGTCTTTAGCGCGTTCGAAGTCTTCCATAGCAACTACACGGCCATTGCGGCGGGCAGCAAACAAAGCAGCTTCGTTGACGAGGTTCGCCAGATCGGCACCGGAGAAGCCCGGGGTACCGCGAGCGAGGATCGATTCATCCACGTCGGCGCCGACCGGAATCTTGCGCATATGAACTTTCAGAATCTGCTCACGGCCGCGGATATCGGGCAGCGGAACCACGACCTGACGGTCAAAGCGGCCCGGACGCAGCAATGCAGGGTCAAGCACGTCTGGGCGGTTCGTAGCAGCAATCACGATGACGCTGCTGTTGGTGTCGAAACCGTCCATCTCAACGAGCATCTGGTTCAAGGTCTGTTCGCGTTCATCATTGCCGCCGCCGAGACCGGCGCCGCGCTGACGACCGACCGCATCAATTTCGTCGATGAAGATGATGCAGGGAGAATTCTTCTTAGCATTCTCGAACATGTCGCGAACACGAGCGGCACCGACACCGACGAACATTTCAACGAAGTCGGAACCGGAAATCGTAAAGAAGGGAACCTTGGCTTCGCCGGCGATGGCTTTGGCCAAAAGAGTCTTACCGGTACCCGGAGAGCCGACGAGCAGCACACCGCGAGGAATACGACCGCCCAATCGCTGATAGCGGCTCGGATCCTTGAGGTAGTCCACAATTTCGGTCACTTCTTCTTTGGCTTCATCGCAGCCTGCAACATCGGCAAAAGTGACATTGTTATTCGAGCTGTCGAGCATTCTGGCTTTCGATTTGCCGAAGCTGAAAGCACCGCCCTTTCCGCCGCCCTGCATTTGGCGCATGAAGAAAATCCACACGCCGATGAGGATCAGCATCGGGAACCAAGAAATAAAGATAGAAGCTAAGAAGCTCTGTTCTTCGTCGGGCTGACCGTAGACCTGAACGCCGGCCTTACGGAGATCCTCCACCATCCAAAGGTCTCCCGGAGCTGTGATCTTATAGGTAGCTCCTTCCGTGGGAGTCACGGTAAGCGTACGACCTTGAACATCGACTCGCTTAATTTTGCCTTCCTTGGCCTGGTCCATAAATTGCGTGTAGCTCGTGGACGGCTCATTCGAAACCATCTTCTTAGCGCCGTCAAACTGCTTGAATACAGTAAACAGAACTAATGCGATCACGATCCATACGGCAACTTTGGCGAATAAATTATTTTTGTTCAAAATTTCACCTCAAATGCACGGCCTATGCGGCCGTCGGTTGTCGATTTATAAGGGCGGATTTCGCCCTGGTTATCAAACAATACCAAAAACCGAGTAACAAGAAAGGGCTTTCTTACCTTTTCTTGCGATTTCTTTGAATTATGAATTGTACTTAGCCTAAAAACCTGAATTTCTCTCAGTTCGGGAGGCCGAAGTTACAAACCGTAAGCCACTTCAACCTGCTGAATCGAAGGGGAATCCTCTAAATCTCGGACCAGTGTCCAATCCGCCGCAGCCTTATAGGGGCACGGCAGGCGTACCCGGAAACTGCGGTCGTCAGAGAACTCAAAGTCCACGCGAATTGCTTCCTCCGGATGCGTCATCTGCACGTCCAAGATCAGACGTTCGAGCTCTTTCGGATCTGCTTCTTCAGCCGGCCGAATGACGATATGCGCTTTCTGGCGGTGACGCAGTTCGTAAAGCGGATAGAAGGCTCCGGGGCTCGCCCAAGTCTTACCGCTCTTTTTGCTGTGAGATTTTTTAAGCTCAACTACTACTATTTCGCCCTTCGGTATCTCCTTGATTCGGGCTCTTTCCTGTTCGAAGTACTGGTTCTTAACGCTGTAATCCACTGGACCGTCCGGTGTCGCCAAATGCAGTGTGACAAAGGGAGAACCATCCTTGCCGCGGCGCTGCTCGCACCCGATGTACATACCGGCAACGAGATACTCGCCCGGGTTCTCGGATTCCGTTCCTGCAACGACAGCACCGAAATTACGTTTGAGTTCGGAATGGTAGGCTTCCAGCGGGTGACCAGAGAAGTAGAAGCCCAAAACGTACTGTTCTTTTTCCATTCGAGTCCGTTCGCTCCAAGGCGCAACTTCCTTAATCGGCACTTCGTTGGACGGCTCTTCTCCGAAGAGGCTGAACTGGTCGGCTGCCTTTTCATTTTCCTGAGCAGACTGCACGACAACGTCAGCATTTTCAAACCACTTACGGCGATTAGGCTCAATGGAATCAAAGACACCGGCCATCGCAAAGACCTGAATAATCTTCTTCGTGATGAGCTGAGAGCCCACCCGTTTGACGAGATCAAAGGGATCCTTGAACGGACCGTTCTTGTCTCTTTCGGCCTTGATGGCTTCTGCAGGAGCAGAACCTACACCTTTTAAGGCGCCTAAGCCCATACGAATCTCCATCGTCTTGGGACTCGTGTAGTTAAATTCGCTCTCGTTGATATCGGGGCCGAGAAGTTTGACGCCGTGGCGTTTGGCATCCATCAAAATCTTCAGAGACTTCTCCGGATCCGTCATCACTTCACTCAAAGAAGAGGCCAGAAATTCCGCCGGATAGTAATTCTTCAGCCATCCGGTTTTATAGGCAACATAAGAGTACGCGGCAGCGTGAGACTTATTAAAACCGTAGCCCGCGAACTTACGCATCAACTCGAATAAGTGAGTGGCCACTTCTTCGGAAACGCCGTTCTTTGCCGCGCCTTCGATGAACACTTTGCTCTGGCGCTCCATTTCGGCGACGTCTTTCTTACCCATGGCGCGTCGAAGAATGTCAGCGCCGCCGAGTGAGTAGCCGCCGATCTTCTGTGCCACCAGCATCACCTGTTCCTGATACACCATAATGCCGGCCGTATCTTCCAAAATCGGAATCAAACGCGGATCGGCGTATTCAGCTTTTTTGCGTCCGGCACGAATATCCAGGAAGTCCGGAATAAGGTCCATCGGGCCCGGACGATACAGAGCGTTCAAAGCGATCAAGTCGGAAAGCTGAGTCGGCTTCGCGTCAATCAGAAGCTTGTGCATACCCGGAGATTCAAACTGGAACACGGCAACCGTATCTCCGGTCTGGAAAATCTTCTTGTACGTGTCCTCATCATCGCACTCCATGTGCTCAATGTCCGGACGAACGCCGGTGTTCTTTTCGATGTAGTCGAGCGCACGTTCAATAATCGTCAGCGTGGTCAGACCAAGGAAGTCGAACTTCACCAGACCTACGGCTTCCACGTCCTTTTTGTCATACATACTGATGACGTTTTCCGGCAGCATGCCTGCTGCGTAGAGCGGACAGAAATCAATCAGTTTGCCCGGTGCAATCAGCACGCCGCCCGCGTGAATGCCCAAGCTTCGGGTGGTGCCTTCCAATTTCAAGGCGTACTCAATGAGTTTGCGGGCCTGAGGATTGTTGCGAACTTCAGCGCGGAACTGCGGCTCTTCGCTGAGCGCTTCTTCAAGGGTCGTGTTGTGACCGGGGCGCGTCGGAATCATGCGGGAAAGGCGATCAGCCTCGGAATACGACATATCGAGAACACGGCCGACATCCTTAATGACGCCCTTGGCACCCATCGTACCGAAGGTCGCAATCTGGCTCACGGACTCTTCGCCGTACTTGGATTTCACGTACTCAATCACGCGTCCGCGGTTGTTCTGGCAGAAGTCCACGTCAAAGTCAGGCATGGACACACGTTCCGGATTCAGAAAGCGTTCGAACAGCAAGTCGTACGCAAGCGGATCCAAGTCGGTAATACCCAAGCTGTAAGCCACCAAGGAACCGGCACCCGAACCGCGGCCCGGACCCACAGGACAGCCGTGGGTCTTGGCCCAGTTAATAAAGTCTTGCACGATGAGGAAGTAACCCGGGAAGTCCATGTCCTGAATGATCTTGATCTCACGCTCCAGGCGTTCCTTGTAGCGCGGGAACTCTGCTTCGCGTTTTTTCTCATCCGGATATAAGACTTTCAGGCGGCGGTCTAGGCCCTCGCGCGCGAGCTGTGCCATGTAGTCTTTGAGAGACATACCGTCGGGCGTCGGGAAAATCGGCAGCTGCGGTTTCCCGAGTTTGATCGTGACATTGCAGCGTTTTGCAATTTCAACGCTGTTTTCAATCGCAGAAGGAATGTCTTTGAAGAGCTCGCACATTTCTTCTTTCGTACGGAAATACTGCTGAGGCGTGTAAATACGAGGACGAGCCTTATTTGCCAGCGTGAAGCCGTCGGCAATCGCCACGCGAGCTTCATGGAATTCAAAATCTTCCGAGTTCTCAAACTGAATCGGCTGAGTAGCAACAACCGGCAGCCCGAGTTTCTTGGCGAGCTTGACGGATTCGGCGACGAGCATTTCGTCATTCGGGCGCCCCACTCTCTGCAGCTCCATAAAGAAGTGCGGGAATTTCTGGGACAATCTGCGGGCTTCCTGTTCGGCAGCCGATAAACTTCCGTTCAGGATAGCCTTACCGATCGCCCCGGTATTGAAGCCGGAGAGCACAATCAAGCCGTCGGCCATTTCCGGCGTAATCCAGTCGAGGTCGACTTCGCCTCTGTCTTTATATTGATTGGTGAGCCACGCACGGCTCAGCAGGTCGCAAAGCGTCAGGTAGCCCTGATGATTTCTCGCTAAAAATAAGAGGCGCAGATAATCATCACGGTTGTAGTGATTCGTAATCGAGCAGTCCGCGCCGAGAATCGGCTTGATACCGGCGGCTGATGCGGCTTTATAGAAAATGACATCACCGAACATCGCCGTGGCGTCTGTAATCGCCAGCGCCTTCATCCCGGAGGCAATCGCCTTATGTACTACTTTCTTCGGGTTGAGCATACCGTCTTTGATTGAGAACTCGGTATGCATACGAAGATGGACGAAATCTTGAGTCATATTTTCCAAAATAAAAAGATGCTGTTTTAAAACGGAGCTCAAAGCGTGCAGGAAAGTTTAGCGCAGCTGCCAAACATCCTCGACCCGTTCTTCGGCTTAATTGTTTTGAGCTGCTTCTGCGCTCAATGCGTAGTCTTTCAAATATTCATGGAAGGCTTGCGCCGCGCGGGAGAGCACTTTTTCCTTCTTTCTGATGAGATAGGTAGCAGAATGAAGTTTAGGGGATAAGGGCTTAACCATTAAGGGGCCGTTTGGATCCAGGTCGATTAAGTTATCAAAAGAGATCATCAGACCGAGGCCCTCTTCAACCATGAGTTTCGGCGTGTTGATCAGCGTGAAATACGCCACCACATTTAGCTCTTCAAGACTGCGCCCAAGCCAAGACTTCAAAAAGCCGGCACCTCGGGTTTGTGCTGACAATATCAGCGGACGATCTCGAAGCATCTGAGGTGTAACGAATGGCTCTTCTGCGAGCGGATCGTCTTTGCGCAGATAGACGCACCAATCTTCTTTCCAGGGCAAGCGGGTGTATTCGTATTTCGAGACGTCAAAAGGATCAAACACAATTCCGAGGTCGGAGAGCCCGACATTCAACTGATAGGCCACATTAGCGCTGTTGCCGCTCGTCACTGAGAACTCAACCTTCGGATGTATAGCTTTAAAAAGCGACATCGCCCGAATGACATTGCGCATGCCTTCAGACTCACCGGCAGCGATCCGCACTTCCCCGCTCAGCTCACTACCCTTTGAATCTACAAATTCGGCCTTGGTCTTGTCCACCAAAGACAAGATTTCTTCCGCCCGCATTCTGAGAAGTTCGCCTTCCTCAGTGATTTCCACTCCGCGGGCCGTGCGAACAAACAACTGCGCGTTCAACTCTTCTTCCAAGGCCTTAAGCGCCCGAGAGATGTTCGGCTGAGTCAGATGCAGGGATTCCGCGGCCTTTTGAACGCCGTTGTTTTCTGCGACAGCAAGGAAGAAACGAAGACTTCTCAAATTCATATACTAAAAAAGCATATCTTAGTTGTTAAATAAGTATTTGATATGTTAAAACAAAGCTTCTATTCTGTCCCTACTCGTTTTCAACGTCAGTCGAAAATCATGCAAAGAAGATCTTTCATTATCGGAGCTGCAACACTTACCGCTTTAACCGTTGCGGGACCTGTACGCTCCTTGGAGGGAAAAACAAAGATGAACAATTTAGAGAAATGGGACAAAACGTTCCCGCAGGACGACAGGGTCGAACATAAAAAAGTATCTTTTTATACCCGCTTCGGCACGAGATTAATCGGTAACCTATATTGCCCCAAAGGCGTGTCGGGCGACCTGCCGGCTATCGCTGTTTGCGGCCCGTTCGGAGCAGTCAAGGAACAGGCTTCGGGACTTTATGCGCAGACATTGGCCGCAAACGGCTTCGTGACTTTAGCTTTTGATCCGTCCTTTACCGGTGAAAGCTCCGGCTTCCCCCGCAATCTAGCTTCTCCTGACATCAGTACGGAAGATTTCTCCGCAGCTGTCGATTATCTGTCGAATCTCAAGGGCGTCGACCACAACAAGATCGGGGTGCTCGGCATCTGCGGATTCGGCGGTTTTGCATTGAACGCCGCTGCAATCGACACCCGCATCAAAGCTACCGTCACCTCCACTATGTACGACATGAGCCGTGTGAACACCTATGGCTATTTCGACAAGATGGATAAAAATGCTCGCTATGCATTGAAGCAGGAATTGAATGCCCAGCGTACCGAAGACACCAAAGACGGAACCTACGCACCCGGCGCAGGTCTGCCTGATAAACTTACCGGCGATGAACCTCAGTTCGTAAAAGATTACTGGGAGTATTACAAGACACCGAGAGGCTTCCATCCGAGGTCCATCAACTCCAACGGACACTGGAACAAGACTTCGGCGCTCTCCTTCATCAATACACCGCTGCTGACTTTCGCTGACGAAATTAGAAGTCCGGTGCTGATGATCCACGGAGAAAAAGCCCACTCTCTGTATTTCAGCAAAGACGCTTTCAAGAAGCTCACCGGCGACAACAAAACACTCATGATTATTCCGGCAGCCAATCACACGGATCTCTACGACAACATGAAATATATTCCTATGAGGGAAATCGTTGCGTTTTACAAAAAGAGTTTTTCTTAAAACAAACGCTTCTTGATTCGCCTTTCGAGGGCGGCCTATCGGCCGCCCTTCTGTTTTTATTAGAAATAAATTATTACAATACGCAAAAGTCTTTTATCGATACTTTGTCCTAATTAGGATAGTATATTAATCAAGATTTAATGTTATTAAAGGCAATGACTAATTCTCGTAACACGATTCAGAGACAACTGGTATTAAGCGCAGTAAGGCAGCTGCAGAACCATCCGACTGCTGACGAGGTTTATCAGGAAGTTCAAAAAAACTGCCCGACCATCAGCCGTGCAACTGTTTACAGAAACTTAAAACTGTTAGCAGAAGAAGGAGAAATTCGACTTCGCAACATCTCAGGTTCTCCTGAACGTTACGACCATATTTGCAGCAATCACTATCACCTGAGGTGCGAGCAATGCGGCAAGGTAATGGATGTAGAAATGCCTTACATGGCATTTCTAGATGAGAAAGTCAGAAAAAGAAATGAATATCTGATAAAGAGTCATGACCTCACATTTGTCGGGCTCTGTCCCGAATGCGCCAAGAAAAAACATTAAACCGAATTGAAATTGATACCGTCCTCACTAAGGAGAAAAGTATGAGAAGCATCACGTCTTTTGATTTGCAGTACGCACATCGTTTTCTTAATTTTCAAGGAGAAGCCCAGTATTTACACGGACATACCGGTGTTTTAACCATCGAAGTTGAAGACACGATCGAACCTGGGGTCAATATGGTCTTTCCTTGCAACGAAATTCGAAAGACTGCTTGGGAAGTTTTGAAGAACTTCGACCACGCTCTGATTCTTAGAGAGGATGATCCTTTGCTTCCCGCTATCCTTGCCGTCTACGATGCACAAGGCATTCGAAACGGAGCTCCCTCCAACAGAATGAAGGGTGCTCCAGTTAAGACAGACCTCATTACCTGTTATCCCGATTGCCGTCTTGTCGTTACAAAGGAAACGCTCACCACGGAAGGAATGATCAAGATCGCTTACGATCTGCTGAAAGACAAACTCAACATTGCCAAAATCACTTTCACGAGCGGTGTAAATGCAGCTTCTCAGGAATATAAACCTCAAGGAACTGTGGACCGCTGTCCTCTCTGCGGTATCGCGTTAGATGAGAACGGCGTATGCCCGAAGTGCGGTTACCGCAAATAGGACGATAACCTTTTGACAAGTAGCCTCTCCCAAGGGGTTAAAAAATCTCAGCAGGGTTTCTCTCAGAAGGAAAACCTGCTGTTTCTCTTGCAGCCGGTTATTTCAAATCACGCGCAACAATATACACTTCTGCCGAAGAACTTCTGGAGGCCTCGGGCTTTCGCACGGAAACCTTTCTAAAAGTTTTTTTGCAAGCTTCAACGTACTGAGAATAGCCGCTCCCCTGAAACACCTTGCAAACAAAAGAACCGTTCTTCTTGAGGTTCTCTTTAGCGAAATCCAAGGCCAGTTCATTCAAGAGCAGGCAGCGGGCAGCGTCGGCCGCGGCAACACCGGACAAGTTCGGGGCCATATCGGAGAGAACGACGTCGACCTTCTCCCCTTCCAAGAGATCGGTTAGCTTGTCTGCGACTTCCTGCTCTCGGAAGTCGCCCTGCAGGAAATGGACACCTTCAATCGGCTCCATCGGCAGGATATCCATGGCGATAACTTTGCCGTCGATTTTCCCGTCCTTATCGGTCAGACGCTCTTTAACAATTTGGGTCCAGGATCCGGGCGCAGCGCCTAAATCGACAACACTCATACCGGGTTTGATGATTTTATCTTTATCATCAATCTCCATGAGCTTGTAAACCGAACGGGCTCGGTAACCTTCCTGAACACTTTTCTTAACAAAAGGATCGGTCAGGTGACGCTTAATCCAAGCAGGATTAGAGCGAAGTTTCTTTTCAGATACCGGCATAGGCTTACACTTTCAAAAAAATCAAATAAGGAGTTAATGATGTCACAATTAGTGCTCGATCGTAACGCTCGCCTCTTACTTCAGGCAAAAGCACATCACCTCGATCCGGTGGTTCTGCTCGGCGGTAACGGTCTTACAGAAGCCGTGATTAAGGAAGTGGACCGCGCCTTAACCGCTCACGGCCTGATCAAAGTCAAAGTCCCGAGCGACGACAGAGAAGAACGCACGGCCATTTTTGAAGAACTGGCCGACAAACTCGGCGCCGCCAAGATTACCCAGATCGGCAAGCTTTTGGTCTTGTTCCGTCCGATTCCTGAAAAGGAAGAAACCGAAGAAGCTCCGAAGGTTAAGAAAGCTGCTCCGGCTGCCGCTCGTAAGACCGGCGCCAAGGCCCGCAATAATCGCAAACGCCTCACGGAAATGATTCAGAACAAGAACAAGGAAGCTAAGAGCCTTCTCTGGGCTAAAACCGTGAAGAAAGGCAAGACACCGAAGGGCCAAGTAAAAGCAGTGGGAGCCAAAGGCAAGACCCTGGGCTCCCGCTTAGCGAGCAAAAATAAAGGCCTCTCCGAAGAGTAAAGCCTTTATCAGTGCATCAAATTAGATGTATTGAACCGAAATAATTTCGTATTCAGACAGGCCCCCCGGGGCCTGTACTTCTACCTCATCCCCTTCAGACTTGCCGATTAAGGCACGAGCCATCGGGCTGGCAACGGAAATACGGCCGAGCTTGGTGTCGCTTTCGTCATTGCCCACGATCTGAACGGTCTGGCGATTACCGGTTTCGACGTCTTCAATCGTCACGGTCGCGCTGAACACAACCTTCCCGTTGTCCGGCAGGGTTGTCGGATCAATCACCTGGAACTGAGCAATTTTGCTCTCGAGCTCTAAAATTCGACCTTCAATAAAGGCCTGAGACTCTCTGGCTGCATCATATTCGGCATTTTCAGAAAGGTCTCCCTTTTCACGTGCTTCGGCAATCGCCTGAACAACGGCAGGTCTGTCCTGCGTCTTCAAACGCTGAAGCTCGTCTTTCAACATCTTTGCCCCGCGGGCGGTAATAGGTATAGGCATTTTCTAAAAATCTAAAGGCGGTCGTGGACCGCCTGTTTATGAATGAATGCGCTAATCATAGCGCATTCAGTTTGGAGGATTTCTTCCTTGCTCCTGATGCGGGTCGTGTGTCCCGCTTTTTGGTGTAAGGAAACTCTTCCGATGATTAAGCCAGAGAAGAGACCAACACAGCCTTGATCGTGTGGAGACGGTTCCCGGCCTGCTGGAACACAATGGAAGCCGGAGATTCAAATACTTCTTCTGTCACCTCCACACCGCCCGCGAGTTCGGGATGCGCTTTGATGACGGCTTCACCGACCTTAGTTTCCATGTTGTGATAAGCGGGCAGACAGTGCATGAACTTCACGTCGGGATTGCCGGAAGCTTCCATGAGTTTCTTGTTGACCTGATATGGAAGAAGCGCAGCGATACGTTCGTCCCAAACTTCTTTGGGCTCGCCCATCGAGACCCAAATATCTGTATGGATGAAATCAACGCCTTTGACCGCGGCTTCCGGGTCATCGGTAATCGTGATCTTAGCGCCGGAAGCCTTAGCGAATTCATGGCACATATCGATGAGTTCCTGAGAGGGCCAGTATTCCTTCGGGGCACCGATACGAACATCCATACCCATCTTCGCACCGACGAGCAGCAGGGAGTTGCCGGTATTGAAGCGAGCGTCTCCGACATAGGCATAGGAGATGTCTTTCCAGCGTTTGCCGCTGGCTTCCTTCATGGTGAGCAGATCGCAGAGCATCTGAGTTGGGTGCCATTCATCTGTCAGGCCGTTAAAGACCGGGACACCGGCGTATTCTGCCAGCTCTTCAACGGTTTCCTGCTTAAAGCCGCGGAACTCGATGCCGTCATACATAGAACCTAAGACGCGGGCGGAATCCTTGATGCTTTCTTTATGACCGATCTGGGAGACGGACGGGTCAAAGAAAGTCGTGTTGGCGCCCTGATCATAGGCCGCTACTTCAAAAGCAGAACGAGTACGGGTAGAAGTTTTTTCGAAAATCAGAGCGATGCTCTTTCCGCAAAGCAGCGGACGTTCCGTACCAGCTCTTTTGGCCTTCTTCAGGTCTTCAGCCAATGACACCAAGTAATCAATCTCGTCAGGTGTATGGTTGACAAGACTCAGTAAGGAACGGTTTTTCAAATTAATGGGCATATTGTCTCCCGGTTAACTGCGCCCTCTTGAATTAAGAGGGCGCTCATACGAATGAAATCAATGCTGAAGATGTTTATGCAGTTCTTGCTGTGCATAAACTTCCGTGTCCTTCATGTGGCGAATGCCTTCGATCACCGCCAAAGCGTTTGCCATCGCAGTGTAGAAGGTCACATGGTTGGCCAAAGAAGCGATACGGATCGCAGAAGCATCGGCAATTTCGGAACGGCTTTCGGCAGCGACGGCGATCACCAGCTGGATGTTGCCGTTCTTCAGTTCGTCCACAATGTTCGGACGGCCTTCGGAAACCTTGTTCACCACATCGCATCTGTAGCCCGCTTCGCGAATGACTTTAGCGGTACCGCGTGTCGCCACGAGCTGATAGCCTGCTTCCGTGAAGTTCTTAGCGAGCTGCGGCAGACGAGGCTTGTCTTCTTCCTTAACGGAAATGAAGACGCGGCAGGACTTCGGAATCGCTGAGTCCGCACCTAACTGGCTCTTAAACAGAGCTTCGCCGAAGCTGCGGCCGACACCCATGACCTCGCCGGTGGAACGCATTTCCGGTCCGAGCACCGGGTCAACGCCCAAGAACTTAGCAAACGGGAAAACAGCTTCCTTAACGCTGTAGTGATCGAGATCCACTTCAACCGGCTGCTTCTGATCTTCCAGGCTCTGGCCGACCATGCAGCGGGCGGCAATCTTCGCGAGCTGCTGCCCGGTGGACTTAGAAACAAACGGAACGGTTCTGGAAGCACGCGGATTGACTTCGAGCACGAAGATTTCCGGATGATCGGAGAATGCGTGCTGAATCGCGAACTGAACATTCATCAGACCGACGACGTTTAAAGCACGAGCCATTTCGCGGGTCTGGCGCTTAACTTCTTCGACCAAGGCCGGATCCAGCGAGTACGGAGGAATCGAGCATGCAGAGTCACCGGAGTGGACACCGGCCTGTTCGATGTGCTGCATCACGCCGCCGATTCTGACTTCTTTGCCGTCGGAGACGGCATCGACGTCCATTTCTACGGCGTCATCCAGGAAGCGGTCCAAAAGTACCGGAGAATCGAAGGAAACCTTGATGGCTTCGCGCATGTAGCGTTCGAGTTCGCTTCTGTCGTGCACGATATCCATGGCGCGGCCGCCGAGCACATAGCTCGGACGAACCACCAGCGGATAGCCGATTTCGTCAGCCAAACGAATGGCCTCTTCTTCGGTACGAGCAGTTCTGTTGGGCGGCTGATGAAGACCCAGGTTCTGCAGCAGATGCTGGAAGCGTTCACGGTCTTCAGCTGCGTCGATAGAGTCAGGCGTCGTACCGATGATGTTGACACCGTTGGCCTCCAAAGCACGAGCGAGTTTGAGCGGGGTTTGACCGCCGTACTGAACGATAACGCCTTCGGGTTTTTCGACATCGATGATTTCGAGCACGTCTTCGAGTGTCACCGGTTCGAAATACAGTCTGTCGCTGGTGTCGTAGTCGGTTGAAACCGTTTCCGGGTTGCAGTTAACCATGATGGTTTCGTAACCGTCTTCGCGCAGCGCCATAGAAGCATGGACGCAGCAGTAATCAAACTCGATACCCTGACCGATACGGTTCGGACCGCCGCCCAAGATCATGATCTTGCGGCGATCGGAAGGATTGACTTCGGATTCTTCCTCGTAGGTCGAATACATGTAAGCCGTATCTGTCGGGAACTCCCCTGCACAGGTATCCACGCGCTTGTAAACCGGGCGAATTCCGAGTTCATGACGACGGGCTCGAACCTGATCTTCTTTGACCTTCAGAAGCTTAGCCAGACGGCGATCGGAGAAGCCTTTCTCTTTGAGGAAAAGCATTTCTTCCTTAGAGAGCTCGGGCAGGCTGTACTCTTTGAGGCGGTTTTCAATATCAACGAGTTCTTTGACTTGAACGAGGAACCAAGGATCGATCTTGGTAGCACGATGAGCTTCTTTGACGCTGTAGCCCAAACGGAACGCATCCGCCAGGTACCAAAGACGATCGGGGCCCGGTTCGCTGATTTCGTGGTGAATCGTGGCGCGATCGGTAGAGATTTCATTTAAGCCGTCTTTACCGGTTTCCAGACCGCGAAGGGCTTTCTGAAGAGCTTCCTGGAAAGTGCGGCCGATGGCCATCACTTCACCGACGGATTTCATCTGAGTCGTCAGACGCTTATCGGCTTTCGGGAATTTCTCAAAAGCAAAGCGCGGTGTCTTCACGACAACGTAGTCGATGGTCGGTTCGAAGGAGGCCGGAGTACGGCCGCCCGTGATTTCGTTCTTAAGTTCGTCGAGCGTGTAGCCCACAGCCAGCTTGGCCGCCACTTTGGCTATCGGGAAGCCGGTAGCTTTAGAGGCAAGAGCGGAAGAGCGGGAAACACGCGGGTTCATTTCAATAACGACCAGACGTCCGTCTTTCGGGTTCACTGCGAACTGAACGTTGGATCCGCCGGTGTCGACACCGATCTCACGCAGAATTGCGATGGAGGCATCACGCATGATCTGATATTCCTTATCAGTCAGCGTCTGAGCCGGCGCCACGGTGATGGAGTCCCCGGTGTGGACGCCCATCGGGTCGAAGTTTTCGATGGAGCAGACGATGATGCAGTTGTCCTTGCTGTCGCGGACAACTTCCATTTCGTATTCTTTCCAGCCGAGCAAGGACTCCTCAATCAAGAGTTCGTGTGTCGGAGAGAGTTCGAGGCCGCGGGTACAAATCTGGATGAATTCTTCCATGTTGTACGCAATACCGCCACCGGAGCCGCCGAGCGTGAAACTCGGACGAATAATGGCTGGGAAGCCGATCTTAGCCTGGACCTTTAAAGCGTCGTCTAAAGAATATGCAATGCCGGAGCGAGCGCTGCTCAGTCCGATCTTGTCCATTGCTTCTTTGAATTTGAGACGATCTTCGGCTTTTTCGATCGCTTCGGGAGAAGCGCCGATCAGCTCGATATTGTATTTTTCGAGCACGCCGCTCTTAGCAAGTTCCATGGCGCAGTTCAGTGCTGTCTGACCGCCCATGGTCGGGAGAATGGCATCCGGTCTTTCTTTTGCAATGATGCGTTCGACCACTTCTTTAGTGATCGGTTCAATGTACGTTACATCCGCTGTCTGCGGGTCGGTCATGATGGTCGCCGGATTGCTGTTGACCAAAATAACCTTATAGCCTTCCTCGCGGAGAGCTTTACAGGCCTGTGCACCGGAGTAATCGAACTCACAGGCTTGTCCGATGACAATCGGACCGGCTCCGATGATCAGAACCGATTTAATGTCAGTGCGCTTAGGCATGATTTCTTATTCCTTGGATGGATTGGGTTCAGCCATACCGGCTTCGATCAACTCGATGAGGATGTGGATCACCTTGATGTGCAGTTCCTGCACACGGTCGGCAAAACGACCGGCAGGCGTAACGATGGCCACATCTGCAAGTTCGCAAATCGGAGTATTCGGTTTGCCGGTGAGAGCAACAACTTTGATTCCTTTCGCTTTTGCCGCCTGAGCTGCTTTGACGATGTTCTTGCTGGTGCCGCTTGTCGTAATACCAAGCAAGACGTCCCCTTCTCTACCCACTCCTTCAACAAAGCGGGAGAAAACGTATTCATAGCCGTAATCGTTTGCCACGCACGACATATGAGAGGGATCTGCCAGCGACATTGCCGCGTAGGCAGGACGGTCTTGTCTGAAGCGGCCGGAGAGTTCTTCGGCAAAGTGCATCGCGTCGCATAAAGAGCCGCCGTTGCCGCAGGACATAACTTTGCCGTTCTGCTTCATGGAGGCGACCATGAGGTCAGCCGCTTCGACGACCTTGCGGAGCATTTCCTCGTTGGAAAGCAGGTTGTCTAAACCGCTGCGGGCTTCTTGGAGCGCTGCTCTGACTGTCTGAACTTTATCTGTCATAAAGACTCTTTGTACTTCTGAATATTGGCAATGAAACGATCAAACAGCGGCTGAATGTCGTGCGGACCGGGGCTGGCTTCCGGGTGTCCCTGGAAGCAGAAGACCGGAGCATCTTTCATTTCGAAGCCCTGAAGAGAACCGTCAAACAGCGACTTGTGCGTGACTTGAACATTCTCCGGCAGGCTTGCTTCATCAACCATAAAGCCATGGTTCTGACTTGTGATGTAAACACGCTTCGATGCCAAATCCACCACCGGGTGGTTAGCGCCGTGATGACCGAACTTCATCTTGAGGGTCTTTCCGCCGACAGCCAAACCAAGGATCTGATGGCCCAAGCAGATGCCGAAGAGAGGAATCTTGGCATCGATGGCTTTCTTGGCTACTTCAATCGCGAAGTCGCAGGGTTCCGGGTCTCCGGGACCGTTGGAAAGGAAGATACCGTCCGGATGAAGCGCCATGGCTTCTTCAAACGTTGTGCGCGCCGGAACAACATGAACGTGAATACCTCGATCGGCCATTAAGCGAAGGATGTTTTCTTTTACGCCGAAGTCCCAAGCGACCACGCTGTAGGGATAGTCTTCAGGCTGGAACGAACCGGGACGGCCGAGGCCATTGTCCATACGCCAAGTACCTTCGCCCCATTCGTAGCGATATGTCGTGCTGACTTTAGAAGCCAGTTCCTGGCCGACCATTCGAGGTGCTTCTGCAGCAGTTTTAGCCGCAACAGCGATTTCATGATCAGTGAGTTTGCCTTCGGCGGCAGCAACAATGCAGCCCGTCTGGGCGCCTGTTGTACGCAGAATGCGTGTCAGTCGTCGAGTGTCCACTTCGGCCAGTGCGACGATGCCGTTTTGTTTGAGATATTCCGTCAGGCTTCGCTGGCCTCGCCAATTGGAGACCACGGGAGACTCGCTGCGGATGACGAGGCCTGCCACATGAACATCTGAAGATTCCACATCGTCTTGGTTTACGCCGACATTGCCGATGTGAGGATAGGTAAGAGTAACGATTTGTCCTGTATAGGAAGGATCCGTGAGGATCTCTTGATAGCCCGTCATTGCCGTATTAAAAACGACTTCGCCCACGGCCATGCCGGAAACGCCGATAGATCGGCCTTTAAAAACAGCTCCGTCCGCAAGCACTAATGCTGCTTCAGGTCGGGCGTCATTAATAAGATGATTATGCACTATGACTCCGTATCGCCATCGAGACGCCGTTTCGGTCCCGATCGCAGTTAGAAAAAAGCTCGACTAAAGTTGAGTTTGAGACCGAGCGAAATTGATTATATCAACGGGTATTTAGCGGACTTGAAAGATGAAATACTGTTTTTAGATATAGAGGAAAGTTCCTAGATGACGCAATTTTTAGTTTGTTTTTAAGGGAGTTTTTCTATAATTTTGAAGGCACGTTGAAAGGCGAAAAAAAATTAGGCCTGAACGATCTTCTCTGCGGCCTTAGGCTCAACCCGAGGAAACAAGCCCCAGGGCCTCTTGCTGTGGTCTTACCGGTTGTTTTAATTGCGAGCCCCTATTAATAACTTTGCTTTTCGAACCTGTCTTGGATCTTTGACGCACTCGGCACAAGCCGAGTGCGTTGGAGCCAAGAAGTTACGTTTCACTTTTGTTTTCATAGGCCCACAGGCGTGTCTCAACAAAGCTAGAGCAATTCCCGATTGTGGACAAAATATCCAAACCATCACATCCTCAAGATTTAGAATTGGAAAATTTGAACCAACGCAGCAACAATATGAATCAGCTCGAACAATTAGCATCCCTAACAACCATTGTGGCTGATACCGGGGACATCGCGTCTATTGCAAAAATCCAACCACAGGACGCAACAACCAATCCGTCTCTTATCCTAAAAGCTTCTAAAGATCCCGCTTACCGGGCTTTTTTAACGGAAGCTGTTGAAAATTCCGTCTCCTTAGAAGACGCTGCAGACCGCGTTCTGGTGAACTTCGGTGCTGAGATTCTTAAACACGTCAAGGGCCGTGTCTCTACCGAAGTTGATGCCCGCCTCTCCTTTGATGTGGAAAAAACGATCGCCAAAGCACGTCGTTTAATCGAACTTTATGAAGAAAAAGGCATCGACAGAGAACGGGTTTTGATCAAAATCGCCGCAACATGGGAAGGCGTTCAAGCCGCTCGCGTGTTGGAAAAAGAAAACATTCACTGCAACCTGACGCTTATCTTCTCCGTTGCTCAGGCAGAAATCGCAGCAAATGCCGGTGTTACTCTGATCTCTCCTTTCGTCGGCAGAATCTATGACTGGTTCAAGAAAAAAGCCGGCGCCGATTGGAATGAAGAAGCAAACGCCGGAGAAAACGATCCCGGTGTCCAGTCTGTCAGAAAGATCTTCGAACGTCTCAAAGGTTTGGGCGCAAAGACCCAGATCATGGGCGCAAGTTTCCGCAATAAAGGCCAAATCGTGGCACTTGCCGGATGCGACCTTCTGACAATTTCTCCTAAACTGATCGAAGAACTCTCGAACGCCGAAGAAAAATTCGAACAGAAACTCGACGTTGCTAAGGTCACTCCGATTCGCGCTGAACCTCTGACGGAAGCTCAATGGAGATTCGCAATGTGCGAGGACGAGATGGCTTCTTATAAGTTGGACGAAGGTATTAGAGCATTCGTAAAAGATACACTCACGCTCAAGGAGACACTACGCCAAATGCGTACCGAGACAGGTAAGATTTGGCCGCAGGATTAATTGCAGAACTTATTTTTAAAAGAGTCGCTAAATGACAAACCAATCTTTTAAACCGAGAAATGCAGGCTCGCTCTTTTTGGTATCCGCTCCGAGCGGCGCCGGAAAGTCTTCGCTGGTCAATGCACTCCTTGCAAAAATTCCGGGCATCGCACTTTCTATCTCTACGACAACCCGCGCCCCTCGTCCGGGTGAAGTCAACGGACGCGAGTACCACTTCACAACAGTTGATGAATTCATCGCTGCCCGCGAAAGAGGTGAGTTCTTAGAATCCGCAGAAGTTCACGGAAACTACTACGGAACCTCCAAGAAGTGGATTGAGGACACAATGGCCAAAGGCGGTGATGTTCTTCTTGAAATTGACTGGCAGGGTGCCCGTCAAGTGAGAGAACATTTCCCCGAAGCTGTAAGCATTTTTATCCTGCCCCCTTCCATTCAAGCCTTAGAAGACAGGCTTCATAAACGCGGACAAGACTCGGAGCAGACCATTACGAGACGTCTTTTGGGCGCCGGAGCCGAAATGGCTCATGCAAGCGAATTTGACTTCGTTATAATTAATTCAGTTTTTGAAAATGCGCTGGATGAATTCTGCGCAATCGTGACCGCAAGCCGTCTCCGTTTTGATAAACAGGCGGCTCGTTGTCGTGACATTTTTATTCAGCTCGGAATCCCGAACTGAATTTGATAGGTTAGATCAATGGCACGTATTACAGTTGAAGATTGTTTAAAAAAGATCCCGAACCGTTTCCAGATGGTTCTCGTAGCATCTGTCCGCGCTCGTCAGCTTTCTCAGGGTCATACCCCAAAAATTGAGTGTAAAGATAAAGCGACAGTCGCCGCTCTCCGTGAAATTGCTGAGGGCGTTACAGGCTTAGAAATGCTCAACGGTATAAGATAATAGAAGTTATCTGCACAGTCGGGGTTCGGCTCGCAGCCGGACTCCTTTTTGTTTTTTGTTGAAGCGCAGAAGAAAACAAAGAATAAGACCTCAGCTAGGAGAGCAACCATGGCCCCGAATACCGCACCTGCAGGAAAAAGCTACGCACAAAAAGCCGCAGACTTATTCATGTCAGCCGTCGGCATGAAATCGGCGCCTAAGCCGGAACCCAAAGAAGACGTCTTTGCTCAGGAAAAACTTAATCCTGTTGCATCTGCCAATCTCCTAGCAGAACGCTGCCGCCAATATCTTTCAAACAGTGATGTCCAAAAGATTCGTGAAGCATTCCGGTATGCAGACCAGGCGCATTTAGGTCAATTCCGTAATTCCGGCGCTCCCTACATTACTCATCCGATAGCAGTTGCTGAAATCCTCGCCTCTTGGCACATGGACGCAGAAACCATTGAGGCCGGTCTCATGCACGATGTCTTAGAAGACACGGGCATTACCAAGATCGAAATGAGCGAAAAATTCGGAGTGAAAGTAGCTGAGCTTGTCGACGGCGTATCAAAGCTGGACAAGCTCAAATTTTCTTCCAATGAAGAAGCTCAGGCGGAAAGCTTCCACAAGATGCTGCTTGCAATGTCCCGCGATGTTCGCGTCATCCTAATCAAGCTTGCCGACCGCCTGCATAACATGCGCACCTTAGGTGCCGTCAAGCCGCACAAAAAGTTCCATATTGCTAAAGAGACCATGGATATTTACGCTCCGATTGCGAGCCGCCTCGGTCTCTTTTCTGTTTACAGAGAGCTCTCTGACATGAGCTTCTCTTACATGTACCCGATTCGCTACCGAGTTCTTGAAAAGAAAGTCGCCGAATCTCGTATGCGTAAGAAAAACGCTTTGGATCAGATTTATCACGAGACTTCAGATCGTCTGGCCGCCCGCAAAATCCGCGGGGACGTCCAGGGCAAAAACAAGTCGCTCTGGCGCATCTACTCAAAGATGAAAGAGCGCAAAATCCGTTTCAGCGAAGTGCTCGACGTTCACAGCTTCCGTGTTTTAGTGCCGACGAGAGACGACTGCTACCGAGCTTTGGGCATCATCCATGAGCTCTACAAACCGGTTCCGGGTCGTTTCAAAGACTTCGTGGCGATTCCGAAAGCGAACGGTTACCAGAGTCTGCATACGACCGTTATCGGCCCAGGCGGCCTCATGGTCGAGTTCCAGATTCGTACCGAAGAAATGCACCACATCTGTGAGGACGGTATTACAGCGCACTGGCTTTACCGCGACCGCAACACATCCGACCAGCTGCAGCGCAATACGATGGACTGGCTCAACGGCCTGTTGGAAATTCAGAAACAGAGCGGTACTTCTCTGGAGTTCATGGAAAATATCAAGGTCGATATCTTCCCGGATCGCGTTTACGTTTTCTCCCCGCGCGGCAGAATTATTCAGCTGCCCAAGGGCTCCACTGCCGTGGACTTTGCTTATCAGATCCATACCGACCTCGGCAACTGCACTATCGGCTGCGAGATCAACGGTGAACCGGCGCCGCTCACGCGCGAACTGAGGAACGGTGAGATGATCAACATCATCAAAGGCGATAAACCGACACCTAATCCTTCTTGGCTTGCCAGCGTTCGTACCGGTAAAGCCAGAGCAGAAATCCGTCAGTACATGCGCTCCCTCTCTGAGGAAGGTAAGATCGAACTCGGTGCCAAACTGCTGGAACGCTCCTCTAAGACCCACCATCTGCCCTACTCCAAAGTCACAGACGAAGACTGGAGCCGCGTCTGCAAATCCAACGGTTTTGCAGATAAAAACGCCGTATTGGACGCGATCGGCGCGGGCCAAAAAGACTCTCTCCTTCTCCTGCATCAGCTCACGGCTCCCTACACACTTAAGGGCAATGAAGAAATCACCGTCGCTGAGAAAGTTCAGGAACCCGTTTTAGACCTTAAAGGTCAGACTTGCAAACTTGCTCCCTGCTGCACGCCGGCAATGGACGATGTCATCATCGGCCATTACATCGCAGGCACCAATACGCTTCATGTCCACCGTAAAGACTGCAGCCACGTCCAGCGCGGAATGCGAGCTGATCCTGAGACCTGGCGCGACCTGCAGTGGAATCCCAAGTACAAAGGCGGCTATCCGGTCAAACTCGATATCGAACTAACCAATACTCATGCCACACTTGAAAGGCTGACCAGCATGATCGCTCAGCAGCACTCGAGCGTCACCGGCTTTGCCATGAGCCAGCAAAACGGCGTGGATAAGGTTGAGCTCACAATCCTGGTGAGCGACACGAAACATCTGCAGAAGATCATCAACGCCATTCGTACTATTGATACCGTCCGACTCGTCAGCCGTCACTTAGAAAGCACGCCGGCGATGAAACCTGTAGACGTAGAAGTCGACGAATAATTTTTGTACTTCTCAACGGCAAAACCCGAGCGATTGCCCGGGTTTTGCCGTCTCTGAAAAGGCTATCGCCTCTTTAACTTGTCGGCTTAGTACTGATCAAAAATCTTCTGGATTTCTTTAGGGTCTTTGGTCTGAGTCAGAGCCAGCATCAGAAGAACGCGGGCCTTCTGAGGATTGAGAGAACCGGAAGAAACGAAACCGTACTTAGCGTCATCAACTTCTGCGTCCTTGGTTGTAGAACCGGTCGGAACACGAGAGGAGCGGACGATTGCAATACCGTCTTTTGCTGCTTTCTCAATGATCGGGAAAGTGGATTTATGCAGGTTGCCGTTTCCCACGCCGGCAGTAACGATACCGTCGTATTTAGCGTCAACCAATGCCTGAGCCTGGATACCTTCAACTCCGGCGTGCTGATAGACCACACCGACCTTCGGCAGCTTGTCTAAACCGTCAACCTTGAACGGTGTCTGAGTTGTGTGTTTGGTTACCGGTGCCGCATCCCACAGAACTTTTCCGTTGTGGATCGTTGCCAGTTGTCCGGCGTTCGGGCTTTGGAAGGTTTCAACGCCGGTTGTGTTTGTCTTAGTAACATCACGAGCACCGAGGACACGGTCATTCATCACAACCATAACACCTTTGCCGGCAGCAGAAGGATCACCGGCAACAGCGACGGCGTTGTAAAGATTGGCGGGACCGTCGGCAGAAAGTGCATTCGACGGGCGCATCGCACCGACCAGAACGATCGGCTTATTGCACTTTGCCGTGAGGTTCAGGAAGTAAGCGGTTTCTTCCATCGTGTCGGTTCCGTGAGTGATCACAAAACCGTCTTTCTTGCCGCATTCAGCGTTGATCTTCTTAGCAAGTGTCAGCCAAACAGCATCGCTCATATCTTGAGAGCCGATCTGTGCAACCTGGTCGCTGGTGACATTGGCAATATTTGCAAGTTCAGGAACTGCCTGCACTAATTTGTCGACACCGACTTTGGCAGCAGAGTAATTGGTTTTGTCAGACGCCGCGGATTGCCCGGCAATCGTGCCGCCGGTCGCGTAAACTGCAACGTTCGGTAATGCGGCAAAAGCAGCACCGCATGCAGCGGCAAGAACAGTTCCTAAAACAGCCTTACGAATCATTCGTCTCCTCCTCAAATTAAGAAAGTAAGTATCACTATGTGGTCTTGACGCTTACCTTTGAATGATTCGAAGATTCTATTAACCACGTTGCTATCTAAAAATCGCTTGTTTGTGGTCATTGACTTTTCAGGGACTTAATTTATTTCCATCCAATTCTCTAACTGTCCCTATAAATCAATCAGTTATCTAATTCTTTAAAACTTTATCTTGACCAAAGCATTGAAAACTCATTTATTAATTGTCGTGGTTTCCACTAATGAATACGGATGATGGGTAACATGAATTTTCTATGCCGTAAATTTCAATTCGCAAGAGATTGTTGCACATAAAGGACAGACTCAAGAAAAATGTTTCAAATCTTTTCCTCCCGACGACAGCTACAAAAATGGGCGCCGAAGCGCCCACTGTTAACAAATTCTGAGGTTAGAGTTTTTCGCTCCTGCCGCCCTTCGGCTGCCACTTCATGAAATGATGTTCAGCCAGAGACACCATCCAGTCCAGCACCAGCGCAAATGCAGTCAGAACCAAAATACCAGCCATAACCGTGTTGATATCAAACGTACTTTCAGCCTGCAGAATCAGATAACCGACACCGCTTGCAGAACCTAAGTATTCGCCGACGACCGCACCGACGAAGGCCATACCGACAGAAGAATGCAGTGAGGAGAATACCCAGCTCATCGCGCTCGGAAGATAAACAAATCGGAGCAGCTGTGTCTTGTTGGCGCCCAGCATACGTGCGCTTGCCAGAACGTTCGGGCTGACTTCACGAACGCCTTGGTAAACGTTGAAGAACACAATGAAGAACACCAGCGTGATACCGAGAGCGACTTTAGAGCCGATGCCTAAGCCGAACCAAACACCGAAGATCGGCGCCAGGATCACACGAGGCATAGAGTTCAGACCCTTGATGTAGGGATCTGCAATGGCAGCAGCGGTCGGAGCTAATGCCAGCCAAAGTCCGACCAAAAGACCGGCAGCTGTACCGAAAACGAATGCTAAGACGGTTTCCGTCAGTGTGACGGCAAGGTTGGGATAGATTTCTAAGTTAACGACAAACCAGTCCCATATAACCTTTCCGATCTGAATCGGTTCACCGAAGAAGAACGCTGCCTGATTCTCGTCCTGGAACATGAACGGAGGAATGAGGCCGGGCTTGGTCATCAGCCACCAGAAGAAGAAAATCGCAACCAGCAGAAGCAGCTGGCAGGTGACTAACTTCGTTTTTGACTGAAGAATAGGTGTGCTTCCTTTTTTCATTTTTTACTTCACCCTGTTTCTCTGATTTTCATAGCCCTTAAGCACTTCTTCGCGAAGGTCGGCCCAAATAGCGTTGTGCAGTTCAATGAAGCGCGGTGTGACACGGACTTCTGCTACGTCACGCGGACGAGCGATATCGATGTAGAACTCACCGATCGGATGAGAACCCGGGCCGGCGGAGAAAACCACCACGCGGTCGGAAATAGAAATGGCTTCGTCTAAGTCATGCGTAATGAAAAGAACGGCCTTTTTCTTCTGTGACCACAGAGCCAGCACTTCGTTTTCCATCAGCTGACGAGTCTGAATGTCCAGCGCAGAGAACGGCTCATCCATCAGAATGATGTCCGGATCCATGATCAGCGTCTGGGCCAAAGCAACACGCTTTCTCATACCGCCGGAAAGCTCATGCGGATAACGGTCTTCAAAGCCGCTTAAGCCCACGCGAGAGAGCCAATGACGAGCTTGTTCATGGCGTTCTTTCTCAGGAACGCCCTTAAACTGCAGACCTGCAGAAACATTATCAATGGCCGTTCTCCAGGGCATTAAAGCTTCTGCCTGGAACATGTAGCCCGCTCGCTTATTTAAACCGACAAGCTCTTCTCCAAAGACTTTGACGGTTCCTTTTGACGGCGTTAAAAGCCCCGCTGCCATATTAAGTACGGTCGATTTACCGCATCCGGTCGGACCGACCACGCTGACGAACTCACCGTCTCCGATTGTTAAATTCACATCCCTAACGGCCGTGTAGTGTTTATTGTCATCACTGACAAAACTGCACGTCACATCGTCAAATTCCACTGCTGGCTGATTCATCTTGAATGCTGCTGTTAGTTGTTATTTGGTTTTTTCTCTTGGGCGGAGCGCTTGGGCTCCGCCTCTTATTTTATTTATTTAGCCGGATATTTCTTTAAGGCTTCATCAACAAATTTATTGGTATAAACCTTGGTTAAATCGATCTTGGCCGGATCGATTTTATCGTTCACGGTCTGAAGGGCACCCAGGGAGATCTTGGCACAGCCGTCCGGGAAGCGTCCGTCCGGAGACAGAGCATCACGGTTCCCTTCAAAACCTGCAAGATAGATACCACGGTTGCCCATTAAGTAAGAAGCCGGAACAACCTTAGCAACTTCTTCCGGAGTAGCTTTAGCCAGCCAGTCATCGGCACGGACAATAGCATTGGTCAGAGCCTGAACTGTCTTGGGATTCTTCTCAACGAAAGAAACCGGAGCGTAGAGGCAGCCGGCAGGCATTGTGCCGCCGAAGAAGCTTTCGGATTCTTTAACTTTACGGGTATCGGCGACGAGTTTGGCGTCTCCGTTCTTCAGAAGGATTGTGATAACCGGGTCGAGGTTAATTAAGGCGTCGATCTGGCCGCTTCTGATCGCAGAGACTGCGCCGGAAGAAGAACCTACACCGATGAAAGCAACGTCTTTAGGTCCGAGACCGCCCTTTTTGAGGATGAAGTTGGCAACCATCTGTGAGGAAGATCCCGGAGCGGTAACGCCGACTTTCTTGCCCTTCAGGTCACTCAGCTGTTTGTAGTCTTTCATTGTCTTATTGGAGACAACGAGAGCGAGCTGGGGAGCACGACCCTGCAGAACAAAGGCAGTCATGGGCTGCTTTTTAGCCTGCATGGAAATGGTGTGTTCGAAGGCTCCGGACACAACATCTGCACTGCCGCCGACAACAGCCTGAAGCGAACGAGAGCCGCCCTGGAAGTCAACGATCTTGACGTTCAGACCTTCGTCCTTGAAATAACCGAGCTGTTCTGCGATGGAAAGAGGCAGATAGTAGTAAAGACTCTTACCGCCCACGGCAATCGTCACGTCTTTCTTTTCCGGTGCTTGCTGAGCAAAAGACATCGGCGCGAAAGTCATAGCTGCAGCGGCACAGGCGGCTGCGATGACGGTACGGCGTGTGAATTTATTCATTTTTATTCCCCAATAATAAAAAAGGCCCGCTTGGCGGACCGTCTTTGAACTACGAATTTAGTTGATAAGAAACGATATATACAAAAACAGTCCTAGCCGACATTCAGGCGCAATCGAAGCAACAAGCCCAAAGCCAAGCTAAGACCGTTAAGAGAAAGGACGCAAACAGCCGCAAACCCCGGGACTGCCGGAGTGTTGTTTCGGTTGCCTGTTGTATTCGTCACTTTTCTTCCGTTTGTAAAATTGAGTTACAGATAAAGAATACCGCCTAAATCTCGTTTGTGCGGAAATCCAACTAAGTAATAACGCTTAGAAGAAAAATTTTTTCTCAAATTGCTAAGAACGCGTCTTAGTCGCTTTCACGAACACGTCTGTTAAGCATTGCCTGCGCCACGGTGTTGACATCCGTGTATTCGATTTCGGCCCCGGCCGGAACACCTCGGGCAATACGCGTGAGTTTTAATTGGGGATAGTGTTTGGAAAGAAGTTCCGACACGGCAAAGGCAGTCGCCTCGCCTTCTGCGGTAAAAGAAGTCGCAATGATGACTTCTTTAACTTCGGGTTCGCCGGCGCGCTCTAAGAGCTTATCCAAGCCGATTTCGTGCGGCCCGACGCCGTTTAACGGGGACAGGCGTCCCATCAAAATAAAGTAGCGGCCGTGATAAGAAAGGCTCTGCTCGATCACCATCAAGTCAGCCACGCTTTCAACGATGCAAAGCAAGGAGTCATCACGGTTATGAGAAGCGCAGAAACTGCACAGCTCGCCGTCGGTCAGATTGTTGCAGCGGGCACAGCGATGCACCGTCTTGGTGGCCTTTAAGAGCGCTTCTCCGAGACGATTCGCATCACTTCTGTCGCCATTTAACAGCTGATAAGCAATGCGCTGAGCAGCTCTCGGACCGACTCCGGGGAGCTTCTTCAGCGCATCAATCAGTTCGGCAATTGCTCCGATTTGTTCCATTGAATTAGAACGGGAGTTTCATGCCGCCGGTAGCCTTGCTGATCTTGGCGTTGGTTTCGGCTTCGACCTTCTTGGAAGCGTCGTTGATTGCTGTCAGAAGGAGGTCTTCGAGCATTTCGCGGTCAGCATCGGCACCGACCAGGCTGTCGTCGATCATGACGCGGCGGCAGACGTTCTTGCAGGTCATCGTGACTTTGACCATACCGTTGCCGGCTTCACCGGTGACTTCAATGGTTTCGAGCTCTTTCTGAGCTTTCTGAATGTTCATCTGCATCATCTGAGCCTGTTTCATCATCTGGCCCATCTGACCCATTCCGCCAAATCCTTTCATTTTGATTCCTTTCAAATTTAAATTGTTCTAACTTTGCCTTCTTTATCTAAAAGATCCAAGTCTTCTGCCTTCGGCTCGACGTTAAAGACCTTCATGAAAGAAAGAATTCTTTTGTCTTTCTTCAGCTCGGAGAGCTTTTTCTGCTTTTCTGCTAAAAATCTCTGAGCGTAAAGCGTACGTAGATTCTGGTATTTCGTGGGTGCCGTCGTCACTGTGACGTGGACGTCGCTCCCAAGAACCTTCTTCAATTCGGCCGCAAGTTTAGCAACCATATCGTGCGCTGTCAGTTTTTCCAAATCTACGGTGAGCTTCATATTCTGACCGTCGAAACTCTCGAGCTCGGCACTCGTGACTAACGGCTGAGACGCCGGATCCAAATGAATTTTTTCTGCCGCTTCAAGCCATGCGTTCATTTGAACGGGCTCTGCGGGAATATATTCCTTCTGCTTTTCCTGAGGAGCGGGCGGAAGCACGGAGACCCCGGCTTCTTCTGAATATTCTTCGGGCCAAGCCGGCGGCGCCATCCAGTCGAGGTCATCAGCGGGAACGCTGTCAGTCTCCGGAACCCACGGCGCATCGTCATCCGGCATGTCGATGGAAGGGATCGCAGGAACGCCCGCTATTTCCGGAGGAAAAGGCTCAGCTTCCGACGCCTTCGGCTGAGGTTTGACTTCCTTTGCCGCGGGAGCCGATGCTGCCGGTTTTGTCTTTTCGGCCGCTTTCTTCTTTAAGTTAGGAACTGCAGATTCCGAACCTTGCGGAACAAACACAGGTTTGCCCGTCGCAATACTGTGATCCCAGGGAATGTCTTCCAGCTCCTGTGCGGATAAAGCCGATTTTGCAGAAGCCGCCGGAGCTTCGAGCGCTTTCGGCTGAATTTCCGCAGACTGAACTTTTTGCTGCGCCGGCAGCTCAGTCTTGGCCGGCTCAGTTTTTGGGAGAGCGGGTGCCTCTTCTTTGTGCGTTACGGCAGCAGGCAGGCTTTTCGGCATCTTTCCTTCTAGAGGAGCAAACGCCAGCATGCGCAGCAGCGCCATTGTGAAACCTGCATACTCATCAGGTGCCAGCGCCATGTCGTTACGGCCGTGAATCGCAATCTGATAGAAGAGCTGGACTTCATCCGGAGAGAACACGCTTGCTAACTGACGAAGCTCGGAGGCATCAGGCTCTTCATCGGTGAGAATTTCCGGCAGCTGCTGCGCCATCGCAATGCGGTGCAGAAGAACGGCCAAATCTTTCATCGCCTGCGTGTAAGACAGGCTGCGGGCACCGATCTCGTCAGCCACCTTCATGATCTCTTTCGGCTCATGATTGGCCAAGGCGCCAAGCAAGCGGATCAAGGTTGTCGAGTCGATCGTGCCGAGCATCTCGCGCACGGATTCCAAGGTAACGTTGCCCGCGCTGTACGCAATTGCCTGATCAAGCAGAGACAAGCCGTCACGCATCGAACCTCTGGCTCCGGAGGCCAGCATACGAAGCGCCGGCTTCTCGAACGAAATTTGTTCCTTATCCAGCAGCTCAGCCATATGCGAAGAAATGAGCTGAGGAGAAAGGCTCTTCAGATTGAACTGCAGGCAGCGGGAAAGCACCGTTACCGGAACTTTCTGCGGATCAGTCGTCGCCAAAATAAATTTGACATATTCAGGCGGCTCTTCCAAGGTTTTGAGCATCGCATTGAATGCCGCGGAGGTCAGCTGATGGACTTCGTCGATCATGTAGACCTTAAAGCGAGCGTTCGTCGGAACGTATTTGGCGCGCTCCAAAAGCGAGACCATGTCATCAATACCGCGGGTGGATGCCGCGTCCATTTCGATGTAGTCAACGAAGCGGTCTTCGTCAATGGCTCGACAGGCTTCGCAAACGCCGCAGGGCTCAGCGGTAATGCCGCCCTTTCCGTCCGGCCCGACACAGTTCAGACATTTGGCAAGAATTCGGGAAATCGTCGTTTTACCGACACCGCGCGTACCCGTAAAAAGGTAAGCATGGTGAAGTCGATTTTCCGTCAGGGCATGCGTCAAGGCACGAACAACGTGATCTTGTCCGAGCAGAGAAGAAAAATCATGAGGCCGCCACTTGCGTGCCAAAACTTGGTATGACATTAGGCTATTCCGAAATTTATTGTTCAGCCGATTCGACAGAGCGTTTCTCCCCGGTCATCAGCTTTTTAAGCATGACAATAATCCTATATCAATTCGGCTCGGATTGTCTTATCCGTCAGCGAGTTAGGAAATACTTCTTTACGTGAAAATAGACGACAGCTCTTTCCAATTAATCCGGACGCGTCTATCCGGACAGATAGAAATGCTCTAGAAAAACAGAGCGCCTCAAAGGACGCTCTATACAAAAGTAGGTTTTGCTTTTTACTTGGCCGGTTTAGTCTCGGCAAACTGCTCGAGTTTCTCACCGGTCAGGCGGCAAATACGCCATTCCTGCATAACCGTGGCACCGATGCTCTCATAGAAATCGATCGCCGGCTGGTTCCAATCGAGAACAGACCATTCAAATCTGCCGCAGCCGTCTTCGACTGCTTTGGCCGCAAGGTAATTCATCATCTTCTTGCCGATGCCGCGGTGGCGATATTCGGGAAGCACAAAGATATCTTCTAAATAGAGACCTTTGCGGGCAAGGAATGTGGAGAAGTTATAGAAATAGAGTGCAAAGCTTACGGGCTTTTCAGTTCCGTCTTCTTCGGTTATCCAGCCGACAACGGCATCGCATTCGGGCTTATCGCCGAAAAGACATTTTTCAAGGAGTTCGGGAGTGACCTGGCACTGGTCATCGAGTTTTTCGTAATGGGCCAATCCGCGGATAAGTTCGGCAATAACCGGGCAATCCTGAGGACGAGCATTGCGAATATTGAAATTATCCATTTGAGCACCTTATTGAAAAGGAAAGGCGAACCACACCTCGGCACTGCTAGTTTCGCTATGGCTGCTTCGTTCCCGACCTGACCAGATTCACGACGTTCACATGCGAGGGGGCTCGCCGGGTACGAATTATATATGAATTTGAGTTTTGCGCCAGCCGGGAAGAACCGTGCTTCATCGAAAAATGGCCTTTCTCAATCTGCGGTGGTAACATCTGTTTACCACCTTTGAGGAGGAGAAATTGATCAGATTCTGCGTTCCTTTAATCGCGTTGATGCTCGCATTCTCCGGCGTGGCCAATGCCAAGCTCGTCGGCCGCTGGGACCCGGCAGCTTACGCTCAAGGTAAATTTAAAGTTCAGAAAACGGCCGTTATCCGTAAAGCTCCCGCCCCTAAGAAGATTCACGCACAGAAAAAACGTGTTGTCGTCAAGGTTGACTACACGGGCAAGCTCTTTCAAAAAGAGGTTGAGCTGGCAGAAAACTAAACTCCTCTCTTGAAGCACCGGCGCCGTCCGGAGAAGACCAATTGTCTATCTCCTCGGCGCTGTTTCTTTTTCGTCAACGAATTCGGAGCGTTTATCTTTAATTTCGTGCCTGAGATGTCTTGATACCGAACCTTACAAATCCTTGTTATGGCAGACAGCGCCGACGCTCTCACTATTTTCGGTTTGTCTGACCGGATTTGACATTGCACGAGCACGCGCTCAAGTCTCTTTCAAGTGTGTATAGTTACAAGAAATTTGTTTCACCTTTTTGGGGCTTTTGAATTAGCTCTAAGCCCTCTCGGTGATAGTATCCCATCATCCGTTGGAGCCATCTTGGTTCCGGGGAATCAATAATTGGAGGTAATTTAAAAAATGGCCTTAAAACAAGTTACAGACGCCAGCTTTGTTGACGACGTCCTGAATCAAAAAGGTGTTGTAGTCGTTGACTTCTGGGCTCCCTGGTGTGGTCCCTGCCGTATGCTCGGACCGGTTCTTGAAAAAGCTGCCGAATCCCTTCCCGACGGTGTTCAGATCGTTAAATACAACGTTGATGAATGTCAGGATGTCGCTTCTCAGCTGGGCGTTCGCGGTATTCCTACTCTTGCCGTTTACAAAGACGGCCAGCTCCAGGCTCAGCAGGCCGGCGCTATGAATTCCGCTCAGTTCTCTGAATTCCTCAAGAACTTCATCTAATTTTGCTTTACAACGGTTCGATTTCCTCTTTATCGGACCGTTGCTCTCTTCCTTTCTTTGTTCTTCCTCCCTCTTTTATTTAAACCTCTTCGTTTGGGATTATTGTGCAATCCTCATTCGCAAGAGCTTCTATTCCTATGCATTTATCCGACCTAAAATCCAAGCACGTTTCCGAGCTTCTTGACATTGCTTTAGAACTCGACGTTGATAACGCCAGCCGCCTTCGCAAGCAGGAACTCATGTTCGCCATCTTGAAGAAGCGCGCGAAAGCCGGCGAACAGATTTTCGGTGACGGAACTTTAGAAATCCTTCCTGACGGATTCGGTTTCCTTCGCTCTCCTGTTTCTTCTTATTTAGCCAGTACGGAAGATATTTATATCTCTCCGTCTCAGATCCGCCGCTTCAATCTTCATACCGGCGACACGGTTGAAGGTGAAGTCCGCATTCCGAAGGACGGCGAGCGCTATTTTGCTTTGGTCAAAGTCGACAAAGTCAACGGTCTTCCTCCCGAAGCTCTTAAACACCGCATTCTTTTTGAGAACCTGACTCCGCTTTTCCCGAATCAGCCGCTCAAACTTGAACGCAACATTTCCGGCGACGAAAACCTTACCGGTCGTCTGATCGATATCCTGGCTCCGATCGGCAAGGGACAGCGTGCTCTGTTGGTTGCTTCTCCGAAGTCCGGTAAGACCGTTTTAATGCAGCATATCGCTCACGCGATTACCGCTAACTATCCGGACGTCATCCTGATGGTCCTTCTGATCGACGAACGTCCTGAAGAAGTGACAGAAATGGAACGCTCCGTTAAAGGCGAAGTCATTGCTTCCACCTTCGACGAACCGGCTACTCGCCATGTTCAGGTTGCTGAAATGGTCATCGAAAAAGCCAAGCGCCTGGCTGAAAGCAAGAAAGACGTCGTTATTCTGCTTGACTCCATTACGCGTCTGGCCCGCGCCTACAACACCGTGGTTCCGACATCCGGTAAAGTGCTTACCGGCGGCGTAGACTCCAACGCCCTGCAGCGCCCGAAACGTATTCTCGGCGCAGCCCGCAACCTGGAAGAAGGCGGCTCTCTCACCATCATCGGTACCGCTCTGGTTGAAACCGGCAGCCGTATGGACGATGTGATTTATGAAGAATTCAAAGGCACCGGCAACATGGAAATCCATCTGGATCGCCGTCTTGCTGAAAAACGCGTCTACCCGGCCATCAACGTTGCCAAGAGCGGAACCCGTAAGGAAGAACTGCTTCTGGCTCCGCAGGAACTTCAGAACATTTGGATTCTCAGAAAGTTCCTTTACGACATGGACGAAATCCAGGCAATGGAATTCCTGCTTGATAAGATGCGCCCGACAAAGAACAACGCTGAGTTCTTTGCCATGATGCGCCGATGAGCGACATCTGTTTGCTTTAAAAAGAAATTTGGGTATAATTTTGCCCTTGTTTTTATTAACTTAGGCACGTTCTGACATGCCGGATGTAAGACTCACAACGGTGAGCGGTCTCGCAAGGTTGGTGGCGACCGACATTTTTTGGAATACACATGAAACCGAATATTCATCCGCAGTATCGTGAAGTTGCCTTCACCGATATGTCCATCGGCAAGACCTTCATCATTCGCTCTACTGCCGACGCTCGTGACACCGTTGAAATCGACGGCGTTACCTATCCGCAGGTTAAGCTTGATACCTCCAGCGAATCTCATCCTTTCTACACTGGCGCTCAGACACGTATCGTCGAAGCCGGCCGTGTTGAAAAATTCCGTCAGAAATTTGCTGCTAAGTCTGCTGCCCTCAACGCTTCTGCTGAAGCTGCCAAGGCTGCTAAGGCTAAAAAATAATTTTTCAGTTTCATACTGATCCGAAGGGCAGCCTTTTGAGCTGCCCTTTTTCTTAGTAAAATCGCACCTTTCAGGTCTACAACCACACTGCCTCGATGTTAAGTAACCATTCCTCTCCGGCCGTCGTCAGCGCATCGGCTGCCGGCAAACTTCCGAGAGCGGCATTAATTGCACTTTTAGCTGCGTTCGTGCTGCCGTTGTTCTTTTCTACGGATGTATGGAGCGGAAAGTCTCTGATTTCGTTCGGTGTAGCCTGGAACATGGCCAACGGCTCTTTAGCCGATTGGCTTCTCCCGAACGTCAACGGATTCCCGGCTTCCGACGTCGGTCCTCTTTCTTTCTGGTTTGCAGCGCTCAGCATTAAAGTTTTCGGTCCCCTCTTCGGCAACGTAGAGGCCTTCCATATTACTGCCGGTCTATGGTTTGCAGTGACCACGGCCGCGATTTGGTACTCCACCTATCTTCTTTCCCGTCGCGACGAAGCCCAGCCTGTGAGCTTTGCTTTCGGCGGAGAAGCCGCGCGAAAAGACTACGGACGCTTAGTCGCCGACATTGCCGTTCTTCTGACCGTGGGTACCTACGGCATCATCGCCGCCTTCCACGAACTGACTCCGGTTACGTGCCTGCTCGCCTTCTCGGCTTTAGCTTTCTACGGCATCGTTTTAAGTCTCGAATATCTGTGGCGCGGTTCAATTATTGCCGGTCTTGCCATCGGCGCCATTGCCTTGGCCAGCAGTCCCGGCGCCGGCCTTTGGTGTTTCTTCGGAGCCTGGGTCGCAATTTTCCTGACGCCTGATTACACCAGCCGCTCCAAGCGCGCCGTGCTAACTTTATCTGTGGCTTTTGCGACCGCGATGCTTTGGCCGATTTTAGTTTTTGCCTGCTTCCCGGCAGAAGCGACCGAATGGTTCAAGAGCTGGATTTCCATCAGCCTTGCCGCGCTTTCTCCGCTACCGGCTGACGAATACCTTTGGCTTCTCAAGAACATTTCCTGGCTGACATTCCCGCTGTGGCCTTTGGCCTTATGGGGCATCTATGCCTGGAGAGATCAAATTCGCCAGGCTCCGCTGATTATTCCGCTTTCCTTCTCGGTTGTTGCACTATGCTCCGTCATTTTTACAGGGACGGAACTCTACAGCACGCTGCTTTTCTTAGTTCCCTCGCTGTCGGTTTTAGCTGCACTCGGCGTGGTCAGCCTTAAGCGCAGCCGAGAAAACTTTCTGGATTTGTATTCCGGCATCATCTATACGCTTGCCGTGATTGCTGTCTGGGTTTACTTCTTTGCCTGGACACAAGGTGTTCCGGCCAAGATGGCTTTCTCTATTACTCGTTTGGCGCCGGATGTTGAGCCGCACGGAACTTCCGTCTTCCTTTTTCTGCTTGCCGTTATCGCCACCCTCCTGTGGATCGCAATTGTCTTCTGGCGCCTGTTCAAGCACCCGGTTTTTTCCTGGAGAGGCGCTTGGATGGCAGGAACCGGGCTGACTGCGGTTTGGATTATTGTCATGAGCTTATTCGTCAATTTGATTGACGGGGCTCGCTCTATGAAGCCTATTGTCGACAACTTTAAAGCGGTTGCCGTTGAAAACAAAATTCCGCTCGACAAGATCGGTGCTTCTCATTTAACTTTGAGCAATATCGCTGCTTTTAATTACTGGGGCGGCGTCAACTTTGATAAGCAGGCAGATGCACCTTGGATCCTGCGTGCCGTTGACAGAGATTACGATGAAAACACCCTTGATCTTCGCTATGAAGTCGTCGATGTTTTCCAAGGACGTCCGAGAAGCAGCGAAAAGTTCCTCTTAATTCGCAGAAAGTAGTTTCTGCCTTTTTGGTATGTCAACTCGAATTTTGAGCCGGCTTCAACCGCCGGATACTTCCTATTGGGCGATTATTAAGCTCTCGCTCCCCGTCTGGATCTCCAACGTTGCCATTGTCGGCGGAGCAACACTTGATACTTTAATGACCGGCCATCTCGGTTCCACCGACTTGGCCGCTGTTGCCATTGGTTTGGCTGTTTCCGTTTCTGTATTCGTCGCTTTGGTCGGCGTGATGCAGGGGCTCTCTCCGATCGCCGGTCATCACTACGGCGCAGGCCACCACGAGAAAATCGGCTTCGAGCTTCATCAAACGATTTGGCTCGCCATTCTTCTGGCAATCATCGGCATGGCATTGATGTGCTACACGCCGATGTGGATGACGCTGACCAACTCCACCGGACGCGTTGCCGAAATCGCGACAAGCTTCCTTCTGATTAACGCTATCGGTCTTCCGGCTGCGATGGCCGGACGCGCCTATATGGCGATGAATGCCGCAGTATCCCGCCCCAAGGTCGCGATGTGGATTGCGCTGTCCATGCTGGCCGTTAAAGCAGTCACGAACTACATTTTTATCTTCGGCTGGGCATTTATTCCGAGTTTCGGAGGAGCAGGCTGCGCCATATCGTCTACGATCAACGCATTCCTCAGCCTTTTCCTTTACTGGGTCATCTGGCACTACGACAGCTTCTACGCTAAGATGCGGCAGAAGCGAATCTCCAGGCCTGACCGCAAGGCCTTAACGAACCTGCTTAAGCTCGGAATTCCGATCGGCTTGTCCGCCTTCTTTGAAGTAACGTCATTTACCTTCATGACGATTTTCATTTCTCGTTTAGGCGCCGATGTCGTTTCCGCTCACCAGATCGTTGCGAACTTAACTTCGCTCTTTTACATGGCTCCTCTTGCCATCGGTGTGACCTCTTCTGTTTTGGTTTCGCAGTCTCTCGGTGCGAATTCTCCTGAAACGGCAAAAATGGCGACCTACAAATGTCTGAAGTTCTGCATTTGCTTAGCAGTGTTCGTCTCTGCCTTGCTCTACTTCTGCAAATACTTCTTTGTAGGTCTCTACACGAGCGATTTGGACGTCATTAAGGTCAGTACCTACCTTATCGGCTTTGCGTCCATCTATCACGTTTTTGACGCGGTTAACTGTGTCGGCAGCTTCTCCATGCGAGGCTATCGAATCACTTTCCTGCCGATGGTCATCTATGGCGTCTTCCTCTGGGGCTTAGGTTTGGGCTTGGGCAGTATTCTTACCTTCACGGATTATTTAAGTCCTGCTCCGATGGGTGCCGCAGGTTACTGGACTGCCATTACGATCGGTTTGACGCTTTCCGGCAACATCGTCGGCGTCTGTGCCGTTTACGTGGCCAGAGCTTTTGCTCACGGACATAAAGTCTGGCTTCGTTAAGTCATTCTTTCACTCTAAAAACAGCTCACGATGGTGGGCTGTTTTCTTACAGATTGTCTTGCGTTAGCAGACGAATTTGCCGTTTTTCATTCAAAAGAATATTGGTAATCAGGCGAACGCAGGACAGCTTACTTTACTCCCGCGCTTTCGCACCAATACCTACCATTAGCCGATCAAAGGTGGGAGCCGATCAGAAAATAATTTAACGTAACTCTTTTAACTCATATAGAGAAGAAGCTCTCTTCTCTAAATCCGCACATGTTTTACCCATGGGAGAAAGTTGGTAACATTGGAAGAGTTTCTGGCCTCAAAAACACCGGAATTCCGAGAAAAAGTTAAGAAGGAGCATTCACAGATGGTCTTGCAGCATGCCATCTCAAGACTTCGATACGAACAAAACTTGACTCAAGAAGAAGTCGCAAGGAAGCTTCAGCTCTCACAGTCTGTTGTTGGCAAAATTGAAAGAAACGCCATGGACGTAAAATTAACCGATCTCGTGAGATATGTGAACACTCTTGGAGGAAAGCTCTCGCTGCAAGTCGATCTTCCTTCAGGAAAAAAGATCTTCGTTCCATTAACAAATTTTGAGCATTCCAAGGCTTTCCGAAAATCCTGATTCCGTTCTCTACTCGATAACACAGACAACAAAAAACCGCCTTGCGGCGGCTTTTTGTTGGAATATCAGTCTGTTAATTAACGACCGTTCTGTGTGCGCAGAGCAGCGATTCGATCTTCAATGGAAGGATGCGTAGCAAGCAGCTGGCCGATAGAACCGGCGATACCGAATCCTTTGACAGCACCCGGAAGCTCTTCGGTCGGGACGCCGCCCAAACGAGCCAGAGCGTTGATCATCGGAGTCGAGCTGCCCATGATCTTTGCGGCGCCGGCATCGGCTCTGAATTCGCGATGACGGGAGAAAGCAGCCACAACCATGGAAGCCAGGAAACCCAAGACCAAGTCAAGGATGAAGGAAGTCACGTAGTAACCGACACCAGGAGCATCATCCTCATTGCGGAGAATGCCGCGATCCACAAAGTTGCCGATGATACGAGACAGGAAAACGACGAAGGTGTTGGTAACACCCTGAATCAAGGTCATGGTCACCATGTCGCCGTTGGCAACGTGAGCGATCTCATGAGCCAAAACGGCTTCCACTTCTTCTTTGTTCATGCTGGAAAGAAGGCCGGTGGAAACAGCCACCATGGAAGAATTCTTTGTTGCGCCGGTCGCGAAAGCATTGGCTTCGCCTTCATAGATACCGACTTCCGGCATCGGGATACCGGCTTTCTGAGAGTGATGATGAACGGTGTCAACGAGCCAAGCTTCGAGTTTGGTGCTCGGATGATTGACGTCAATCATCTGTACGCCCATCGTCGATTTGGCAATCGTCTTGCTCATGAGCAAGGAAATGATGGAACCGCTGAAGCCGACAATCGCCGCAAATACCAGAAGTGTCCCGTAGCTCTGGCCCTTTCCGGCAACGTTAGAAAAGTTGATTCCGAAAACGGCAGAAACAATGTTGAGGACAACTCCGAGTACAACCAAAACGGCTACGTTGGTCAGGAGGAACAAACCTATTCTTTTAAACATATCTACTGATCAATCCCTGGATAAATGTTGTTATTGCATATCTAATTATCAGTTATTGCATGCCCCCATGCCCCGCAAAATTTGGATGAAATTGTTTCAAATTATGCAGTTGCCGGCGGTCTTGTTACCTTCCTGAAAGGTTTTCCTGACGAACAGGCGGGAAGGTTTCCCACTGGTGGCATCCGGGGCATCGCCACAAGAATTTACGCGTTGCAAAACCGCACTTTGTGCACTTGTAGCGCACCGCTTTGCTGAGCATATTCTTCAATAAACCGTGAAGCTGCTTGAGCGATTCGTTTTCGGGTTCATTTGCCAAACGCAAGTCAATCAAACGGTAAAAAGCCACCAGGGTCGGCTGAGTCTTCAGATGTTCCTGAATCAGCGCAATCGCTTCCTTGGAGTTGCCTGCTTTGCCGAGCAGAATACCGGCGGTATCCACCTCATCGGTAGTAGAACCGTCTTTAAAAAGGTCTTCCAAATACTGAACGGCCTCTTCTTTGCGTCCGGCTTCAAGAAGCAGGGAAGCAATTTGATCGACAACAAGGGTTCCGTATGCAGGAGAAATCTGACCGACCTGTTTCCATGTGGCCAAGGCTCCGTCAATGTCGCCCTTTGCTTTGAGCATCTTGCCCTTAATAATCAGGGCACGCTTATTGTTCGGATCTACTTTAAGTGCTTTTTCAAGAGCTTCGGCCGCACCCTTGAAATTCTTAAAGTAGAGATTTTGCTGCGTCAATTCGCAGTAAAGCTGAGCAATACGGGTGCTCTGATCCTCACCGCTCTGACGCTGAATAATATTAGCTTCGTCGATTGCTTTCTGCCATTCTTTTTCTGTTTCGTAAATATGCAGAAGTTCCTTGCGGGCAATCGTCTTGTAGCTTTCACTCGTGTCGGAAAGCTTCAGGAATGATTCCTCGGCACGATCCCAAAGACCGGCTTTCAAATAATCTTCACCGAGCTCATAGAGCGCTCTGGAGCGAATCTTTTTCGGTAAGTCTTCACGGTTCACCAAGACATTGTGAATCTTGATGGCGCGGTCAAATTCTCCGCGGCGGCGGAAAAGTCCCGCAAGCGAAAAATGCATTTCAACTGTATCCGGATCGAGTTTGACCAGATTGATAAAGGCATCAATGGCCTGGTCCTGTTTATTGCTGAGAAGGAGATCTACGCCTTTGTACAGCGTGTCTTTTTCATCCGCGATCGTCTGTTTCTCTTTGATGTCAAAAGAACGGGCAAACCAGCCGGCCGCGAAAAGAAGCGGAACCAATATAAGGTACCAAAGCTCAAAATCCATGGGATAACCTGCAGCTTTCTCTAAAAATAATCCATTGTATTCGCAAATGCCTTGTCCTAGAACAACTCATTGCGCCGGAACCGAAAAAATAAACGGCCCGGTTGTTCACACAACCGGGCCTGGGCAACTAACTTATGCCGAGCCGAGACTAATCGTCAGCCAACTTGTCTACGCGTTCACGCATTTCTTTACCGGCCTTGAAGTGAGGCACGATCTTGGCGGGAACTTCGACAGTATCTCCGCTCTTCGGATTACGGCCCACGCGAGGCGGACGGTAATTGAGCGAAAAGCTTCCAAAGCCACGGATTTCAATCCGGCTGCCTTGCGCTAGCGCGGCAGTCATAGCATTCAGAATCGAATTAACAGCATCGTCAACATCGCGAGCGGTCAGATGATTTCCGATGACTGCCGGATCAGCAGCAAGCAGCGCAATGAGTTCTGACTTAGTCATTGCAACCTCGCTATAAATTATTTGTTCTGTTCGAGCTTAGCTCTCAGGAGAGCGCCGAGGTTGGTTGTACCGGCCTGGGCGTCTTCTTCCATCTTAGCCATGGCTTCACGAGTTTCAGCCTGATCTTTGGCGCGGATGGACAGCTGGATGGAGCGAGCTTTGCGATCGATGTTGGTGATCGCAGCTGTAACTTCATCGCCTTCTTTCAGAACATTGCGAGCGTCTTCAACACGGTCCGGACCGATTTCGCTGGCGCGCAGATAGCCTTCTGTGTCGTTACCGAGATCGATAACAGCACCCTTGGCTTCAACGGACTTAACTTTACCGGTAACAACGGAGCCCTTTTCGTGTGTGGAGCAGAAGTTGTTGAACGGGTCACCGCTCATCTGCTTAACACCGAGGGAGATACGTTCACGTTCGACGTCGATAGAGAGAACAACTGCTTCGAGTTCTTCGCCCTTCTTGTACTTGCGAACAGCTTCTTCACCGGGTTCTGTCCAGGACAGGTCGGAGAGGTGAACGAGACCGTCGATACCGCCTTCAAGACCGATGAAAACACCGAAGTCGGTAATGGACTTGATCTGGCCTTTAACTGTGTCGCCCTTCTGGTGTGTAGCGGCAAATTCTTCCCAAGGATTGGGTTTGCACTGCTTCATGCCGAGGGAGATACGACGACGTTCTTCGTCGATTTCGAGAACCATGACTTCAACTTCTTCGCCAAGCTGAACGACTTTCTTCGGATCAACGTTCTTGTTTGTCCAATCCATTTCGGAAACGTGGACCAGACCTTCAATACCGGCTTCGATTTCAACGAAAGCACCGTAGTCAGTGATGTTGGTAACCTTACCGAAGAGACGTGTGCCCTGCGGATAACGGCGGGCGATACCGATCCAAGGATCTTCGCCGAGCTGTTTGATACCGAGAGAAACACGGTTCTTTTCCTGATCGAACTTCAGAACCTTAGCTGTGATTTCCTGACCCTGTTCGAGGACTTCGCTCGGATGACGAACGCGGCGCCATGCGAGGTCGGTGATGTGCAGCAGACCGTCGATACCGCCGAGGTCAACGAATGCACCGTAGTCAGTAATGTTCTTAACGATACCCTTGACGATAGCGCCTTCCTTGAGTGTTTCAAGGAGTTTGGCTCTTTCTTCACCCATGGAAGCTTCGACAACAGCGCGACGAGAAAGAACGACGTTGTTGCGTTTGCGGTCAAGCTTGATGACCTTGAATTCCATGGTCTTGCCTTCGTAGGGCGTTGTGTCCTTAACGGGACGTGTGTCAACCAGAGAACCCGGCAGGAATGCACGGATGCCGTTGGTCATCACAGTCAAGCCGCCCTTGACCTTGCCGGTAACAGTACCGGTAACGAGTTCGCCGGTTTCGAGGGCTTTCTCGAGGTTCATCCAGGCAGCCAGGCGTTTGGCCTTATCGCGGGACAGGACTGTGTCGCCATATCCGTTTTCGAGGCTTTCGATAGCTACGGAAACGAAATCGCCAACCTTAACGTCGACTTCGCCGCGGTCGTTCTTGAATTCTTCGATAGGAATGAAGGATTCGCTCTTGAGGCCGGCGTTAACAACGACGTAGTTGTAGTCAACGCGGACGACTTCTGCGGGGATAACTTCACCCTGCTTCATTTCCTGTTTAGCAAGGCTTTCTGCGAACAAATCGGCAAAGGATTCGGTAGGCTTGGTAGTAGTGTTGGTCATGTAAATAACTGTTTGCTCTGATAAAAATAATCAGAACGGGTTAAAAAATTCCCGACGACCGGATGGACGTCAGGGGCACGGTAAAAAGGCTTTTTCAAGCCTTGCTCTCGCGGTACCAGGCGAGAACCTGATCGATCGTTTCCTGCAGAGTAAGGTCGGACGAATCGAGGATTCGCGCCCCTTCTGCCGGCTTCAAAGGTGCCACAGATCGCTCCATATCACGTCTGTCACGATCCTTCAAGTCGGAAACGAGGTCGTCAATAATACTTGAGATTCCTTTTTCTTTCAACTGGTTATAGCGTCTTTTTGCACGCGACTCAGCCGATGCTGTTAAAAAGATTTTCAGTCGAGCTTCGGGAAAAACCACACTTCCCATGTCGCGGCCGTCTGCCACAAGGCCGGGTTCAACTGCGGATCTTCTCTGCAGTTCGAATAAAGCTTTTCTGACGCCGGGATAGGCTGCTATTTTGCTTGCGTTCAAACCGACTTCTTCTGTGCGAATCGCGTCGGTCACGTCTTTGCCTTCAAGGTAGATTTTTCCGTCCTTGAACAGCGGCTTAAGCAACCGGGCGACCTTTTCCGCCGCAGCGGCGTCGCCCAAATCCATACCTTGGTTCATGCAGGCAAGAGCAGTCAGACGATAAAGCGCACCGCTGTCGAGCACATGAAAACCCAAAACTTTGGCTACTCCGGAAGAAACGCTTCCTTTTCCGGAAGCGACCGGTCCGTCAATTGCGATGACATCAACTTGGCTCATTATTCCTTCTCCACCACGCCGGCCAGACGTTCAAAGTAATCGGGGAATGTTTTTCTCACGCAGTTCGGATCACGGATCTCCACAGAAACACCGCCTGCGGCTATCAGCGACATGCACATCGCCATGCGATGATCCTTATAGGTGTCAAAAACCGCGCTTCTGAGTTTTTCCGGCGGCGTAATTTTGATCATGTCGTCCGTGCTTTCCACTCTGCAGCCGACTTTGGTGAGCTCGTTGTGCATCGCCGCAATACGGTCGGTTTCTTTGACTCTCCAGCTGGAGATGCCTCGGAGGATTGTTGGACCTTCACACATCGGTGCCATGGCCGCAAAAGTCATCGCCGCATCCGGAATCGGACGGACATCGGCCTGCAGTCCGTGCAGCTTGTGACCGTAACGGCTCGGACCGGTCTTAATCCAGTTCTCTCCTCGGGTCACGGTTGCGCCCATCTTCACAAGATATTCGACAAAGGCCGCATCACCTTGGACGCTGTCCGCGCCGATACCGTTAATCTTCAGCGGACCGACTAATGCGCCGAGTGCGAGAAAATACGAGGCACTGGAGGCATCTGCCTCCACTTCAAAAATGCCCGGAGCCTTGTACGGAGTCTTGGGCACTAAAAAATCTTTTTCCGAAGTTTTCACTTCAACACCGAACCGTTCCATCAGACGGCATGTCAGCGAAACGTAAGGAGAGCTGATCAGTTCGCCGTCAATGCGGATTCTCAGGCCTTGTTCCGGCGCAATTAACGGTGCGGCCATCAAAAGGCCGGAGACGAACTGACTGGAAACGTCGCCGCGAACATGGACAATGTCGCTATTAATCTTGGTCGCCGGTTCGATCTTGATCGGCGGAAATCCCGGCTCTCCGAGATAAGAGAGACGACCGCCGACGGAATTCAGCGCTTCAACCAGGTGCGCAATCGGACGCTGGCGCATTCTGGCAACGCCGTCCAGTACATATTCTCCGCCGCTGAAAGCCAGAGACGAAGAGAGCGGACGCATCGCGGTGCCGGCGTTCCCGAGAAAAAGATCTGCCTTCTTGACAGGAAAGTTTCCGCCGCAGCCTTCCACCTTCACAACCGTACCGTTGTCGGAGACTTCAAGCTTGACGCCGAGAGCCTCCAGTGCTCCGATCATCATTTCCGTATCTTCGGCCGCCAACAGATTCTGCAGCTCGGTTGTCCCCTCAGAGAGCGCAGCCAGAAGCAGGGCTCGATTGGAGATGCTCTTAGAGCCAGGTAAGTCGACCGACCCTCCGACTTTCTTAATCGGATCAAGTTTTAAAATTTCTTCCATCGTTCTTATCCTTATTTTCCGGGGAAGACCAAGCCGCGACGGTTTTTAACGGCATTTTCAAAAACGCTTTCCAAAGCCTTTCCGTCGGACTCATCAATATATTTTTGAAGCGTGTCCAAAGAAGTACGGTAGCGTTTGAGCTCGTGAGACAATGCTTCGCGATTAGACAGGCAGATGTCGCGCCACATCACCGGAGAGCTCGACGCGATACGTGTGAAATCACGGAAACCGGCACCGGCCATCTTGAGTTTTTCCTGAGCGTTCTCTTCTCTCGCAATCATATCCACCAAGGCGTAAGCCAGAACATGAGGCAAGTGACTCACCGAAGCAAACGTAAGGTCGTGCTGATGCGGGCTCATGGTCTGCACACGCGCCCCTGCCTTACGCCACGCGTCTTCCATAAAGACGACGACTTTCGGATCCATACCTTCGTCCGGTGTGGAGATGACGACTTTTTCATCAAAAAGATCTGCTGAGGCATAGTCCACGCCCGGCATTTCGCCGCCGGCAATGGGATGTGCCGGTGCGTACTGATGAAACTTATCGCCGAGTCCTTTACGCGCAGCCGCTATCACGGTCTGGCGAGTTGAGCCGACGTCGGTAACCACGGCATCGGGCTTAAGGAACGGTGCCATTTCAGTAAAAACGGACTCCATGGCTTCAACCGGAACAGCGCTGACGACAATATCAGCATCCTTGACGGCCTCTTCCATAGAAGTCGTCACGGCGTCTGCCGCGCCTTTGTCCAAGGCTTTCTGCAGAGTGGCCGGATTGTGTCCGAAAGCGATCACTTCGTCGACAATGCCGGCTCTTTTCCAGCTGAGCGCCATTGATCCGCCGATAAGGCCGCAGCCGATCACTGCCATTTTCATGCAGACTTCTCCCCAAACTTTATCAAGGCTTCTTTCAGAACTTCCAAAAAACGCTCGTTTTGTTCGGGCGTTCCGACAGACACACGAATCCATTCCGGCAAGTCGTAAGACTTCATACGGCGGACAATGATGCCTTTCTTCAGCAGGTACTGAACGATATCGTCGGCATGCGGTCCGACTTTCACGGTAATGAAGTTGGCGTGCAGTCCCATGTACGGAAGTTTTAATGCATCAAAGGCTTCGGAAAGGAACTTGATGCCTTTGCGATTGACTTCCAGGGTCATCTCCACAAAGTCCTGATCCTTTAGAGCTGCCAAGGCTGCAATCTGCGAAAGATCATTTACGTTGAACGGATGACGAACGCGGTTCAGCATGGAAAGCAGTCCGGGCTGAGCAATGCCGTATCCGACTCGAGCGCCGGCTAAGCCGTAAGCCTTGGAGAAAGTGCGGGCAATCATCACATTCGGATGCAGACGAACGATTTCCATAGAGTCGCAGCGCAGTGCGGGTTCCAGGAACTCGACATAAGCCTCGTCAAACAAAACCATCACCGTCGGAGGAACCTTGTCCAAGAAGTCGAGAATGTCTTTTTCGGCAAGGTAAGTTCCGGTCGGGTTGTTGGGGTTCGTTAAGAAGATCAAACGGGTGCGCTCATCTACGGCATCGGCCATTGCGTCGAGGTCGGCATTGAAGTCTCCCGTTGACGGTATTTCAATCGTCTCGGCTCCGCACAGACGCGCAACCATCGGATACAGCGAGAAAGAATACTGCGGATAAATCGCCGTTGTACCTTCGGACAAAACGGTCTCGGCGGCCAAACCCAACAATTCGCTGGAGCCGCTGCCGATAACAACCCAATCCTGCGGCACGCCGTATTTTTCTGCGATGGCCTTCTGAAGATGATAGGCATCGGCATCCGGATAACGATTGAGATTCAAAGCCGCGGTTGCAACCGCTTCTTTAACCTTAGAGCTCATGCCGTTCGGATTCTCGTTGGCGACCAGCATGATGATCTCTTCGGGTTTAAGACCTAAATCAGCTGCAACATCTTCAATCGGCTTGCTTGCGACATATTTGTCCAAAGCCTGCACCCAAGAGGGCGTGGTAATTGTTGTTTCGGTCATAAATTTGATCCTTTTGTATCGGACCGGCGGAAATTCTTCTCCGTCGGATAGGAACCCAGACATTTCAGAGAAGCACAGCCTTCACGGAAAATCTCCAGTGCCTCTCGGATCTTCGGCTCACTCATGTTGCCCTCGATGTCGGTGTAGAAGAAATATTCCCATGTTCCGCGCTTTGCGGGGCGCGAGTCGAGTCTCATCATGGACACACCGAAATCATCAAACGGCTTTAAAGCCTGATAAAGAGAACCGGCGCGATGCGGCACGGAGAAGATCAAGGATGTTTTATCTTCCCGGGGATTTGCGGACGGCTCTGCCGGCTCACGCCCTAAGATTAGAAAACGCGTGCGGTTCGTGCTCGAGTCCTGAATATTTGCCGCCACAATCTGAAGCCCGAAAATCTTTGCCGCAACTTCGCCGGCGACGGCTGCATATGTCGGATTTTCGGAAGCCAAGCGCGCAGCTTCGCCGTTGCTCTCCGCCGTCAGTCTTTCTAAAGAAGGCACATTGCGGTTAAGCCACTGAACGCATTGTCCGAGGGACTGCGGGTGGGAGTAAACACGCGTGACGCCTTCCATCGAGCCGGAGCGCGTCATCAGGTTGTGCTGGATCGGAATAGAGCACTCCCCGACAATGAAAAGCGGCGTCTTGAGCAGACAATCCATGGTGCGGTTCACCGCGCCTTCGGTGGAGTTCTCAATCGGAACAATACCGTAGGCGGCGTCACCTGACTCCACTTTTCTAAAGACTTCTTCAATACTTCCGCTGGGCATCCCGACCACACCGGAACCGAACTGACGAATCATCGCCTGTTCGCTGAAGGTGCCGCGAGGACCGAGGTAAGCCACTTTCAGTTCGGACTCAAGGCCGCGGCAAGCGCACATGACCTCACGCCAGATGGCGACCAGAGACTCATTGGGCAGAGGCCCTTCGTTTTTACCGCAGATCTTTTTTAAAACTTCCGCTTCGCGTTCGGGTCGGTAAACCGGGAGACCGGCCTTAGCCTTGATCTCGCCGATTGCCTTTGCGACCTCGGCCCGCTCATTGAGCAGGCGGACGAGCTCGGAATCGAGCCCGTCGATCTTATTACGAAGAGGAAGCAGTTCTTCGTTGACAGACATGGTTCGGCTCTTAGCTGTGGCGTTCGGCAAAAGCCTTCATGTAATCGGCCAAAGCTTCTGCGGCTTCGACGCTGACTGCGTTATAGAGCGAAGCACGCATTCCGCCGACGATTCTGTGACCTTTGATATTGGCTAAACCCTTCTGAAGCGCTTCTTCAATAAAGAGCTGGTTAAGCTCTTCGTTCTTCAGATTGAAGACGACGTTCATGCGGGAACGGGACTGCTTTTCAATGTTGTTGTAGTAGAAACCGTCAGAATTATCGATTGCGTCGTAGATCTTTTGGCTCTTCAGAATGGAGCGTCTCTCCATTTCCTTGACGCCGCCTTCGGCAAGCAGCCATTTGCAGACTAAGTGCGAAATGTAGATCGCAAAAGTGGGCGGCGTGTTATACATGGACTCAAAGTTCGCGTAGGTCTGGTAGTCCAGCATTGTCGGAGTCGTCGACTCGGCACGTCCTAAAAGATCCTTACGGGCAATCACGACCGTGAGACCTGCCGGGCCGAAGTTCTTCTGCGCACCGGCAAAGATCAGACCGTACTTAGAAATGTCGACAGGCTGAGACAGGAAGTCGCTCGACATGTCGGCAATCAAGGGAACATTGACTTCCGGGCGGTACCAGTAGCGAATACCGTTGACTGTTTCATTGGAACAATAGTAGAGGTAGGCAGCGCCGTCTGTGACAGCCAGCTCCTCCTGGCGAGGCGCTCTGAGTTCGGTGCAGGCAACTTCGGCCGCTTCACCGATCTTTTGAGCTTCGTTGAACGCTTTGCGGCTCCAAACTCCGTCTACGGCGTAGTTGCCGATTCCGCCCACTGCAAAATTAAGCGGAATCATGGCAAATTGCAGATGGCCGCCGCCCTGAACGAACATAACTTCATATTCTTCAGGAATGCCGTAGAGCTCGCGAAGCATTTCCACGGTTTCTCGATAAATGCCCATGAACTCTTTGCTGCGGTGGCTCATCTCCAGGATGGAGTATCCGACACCGTGCCAATCGGTCATTTCCGAGGCCGCCTGTTCAAGCACAGGCAAAGGCATGGCCGAGGGACCGGCTGCAAAATTAAAGATTCTCGTCATTTTGTTCTTCCTTGAGAATAGCCTCGTCTTTTGCTTCGAGTTCGGCTTCTTCCGCGTTAGTTTCCGAGACCACTTCGGCTTCCACCGCTGCGGTATCCGAAGCATTGTCTCCGTCATCGTTTTCAGTTACACGCTCGAGACCTACGAGCTTGGTGCCCTCTTCCATCGAGATCAGTGTCACACCCTGAGTGTTGCGGCCAAGGACGCGAATTTCGTTCACACGGGTACGAACCAGCTTACCGGTCGAGGTAAGCAGAATGATTTCGTCGTTTTCTTTCACGAGGAGTGCGGAAACGACCTTACCGTTTCTCTCGGTCGTCTGAATCGAAATAATGCCCTTCGTACCGCGGCCGTGGCGGGTGTACTCAGCAAGCGGAGAGCGTTTGCCGTAGCCGAATTCGGTAGCGGTCAGAACGGTCACGTCTTCATCGTCGCCGCAGACCAGCATGGAAATGACCTTCTGGCCTTCGTCGAGTCTCATGCCGCGAACACCGGTTGCGGCACGGCCCATGGCGCGGACTTCATCTTCGGAGAAGCGGACAACCTTACCGTTGTCGCTGAAGAGCATGACGTCATGCTTGCCGTCGGTCACGGCAGCGCCCACCAGAACGTCGCCTTCAAGCAGATTGATCGCGTTGATACCGGCTCTTCTCTGGTTCTTGAAGTCGCCGATCGGTGTCTTCTTGACCGTACCGTCAGCAGTGGCCATGAAGATATAGAGGTCTTTGGCGTAGTCCTCATCGGAAATCGGCAGAACAGCCGTGACTTTTTCGTCGTCCGTCAGTTCAAGCATATTGACGATAGGACGGCCCTTAGAAGAGGAAGAGCCTTCGGGCACATCCCAAACGTTGAGCCAATGCAGACGGCCCTTCGTGGTGAAGCAAAGCAGCACGTCGTGGGTTGTGGCCACAAATAGCTGATTAATAATGTCGCCTTCCTTCATTTGAGCGGCGCGCTTGCCTTGGCCGCCGCGTTTCTGAGCGCGGTATTCGATCGACGCCTGGCTCTTGATGTAGCCGGTATCCGTCAGTGTCACAACCATTTCTCTCAACGGGATCAGGTCTTTTGTCTTGACGTTTTCTGCGTTGGCAACAATCTGAGTCTTTCTTTCGTCGCCGAATTCAGCTGCGACGGTTTCCAGACTTTCGGCAATGATGGCGGTCACTCGTTCGGGTTTGGCCAGAATATCGGTCAAATCAATAATCGTGTCCACGAGTTCTTTGTATTCGGCGTGAATCTTTTCTTGTTCCAGTCCGGTCAAGCTCTGCAGACGCATCTGAAGAATATTCTTAGCCTGCAGGGAGCTTAAGCGATAGGTTTCCTGATCGGTCAGACCAAGTGTCATATCTTCGTCTTCAGGACGCAGATATTTCTTATCGAGATTGGCGCGCTTAATCATTTCAGCGGCCTCATGAGCCGGCCATTCGCGTTCCAGCAGTCTTTCTTCAGCAATCTTGGCATTGGCAGAGGTACGAATGATATTGATGAAGTCATCCAGGTTAGCGAGCGCAATCGCCTGGCCTTCGACCAAGTACACACGGGCGCGGGCTTTATCGCGGCGGAACATCGTGACGCGAGTCACGACTTCTCGGCGGAAACTTAAGAACTCAACCAAGATTTCTTTGATGTTGAGCTGTTTCGGCTGACCGTTTACCAAGGCCACCAGGTTAATGCCGAAGCTGTCCTGCAGCTGTGTGTTCTTATAAAGAAGGTTCAGAACGACATTGGCATTGGCCCCGCGTTTCAATTCGATCACGCCGCGCATACCGTTCTTATCGGACTCGTCGCGAACGAAGGACATGCCGTCAATCTTCTTTTCGGCAACGAGCTGAGCGATCTTCTCAAGGAGCAGACGCTTGTTGACCTGATACGGAATCTCATCAATGATGATGGATTCGCGGTTGCCGTTGTCCCAATCTTCAATGTGGGTCTTGGCACGAATAATCGCTTTGCCGCGGCCGGTGCGATAGGCTTCATGGACATCGGACAGACCATAAAGGATGCCGCCTGTGGGGAAGTCCGGGGCCGGCATAACTTTAATAATTTCATCGATGGTGCATTCAGGGTTGCGAAGCACCAGCAGGCAGGCGTTCACGGTTTCACGCAGGTTGTGCGGAGGAATGTTGGTTGCCATACCGACCGCGATACCGGCGGAGCCGTTGATCAGCAGCTCGGGGAACACTGTCGGAAGAACGGTCGGCTCTTTCTGCGTGCCGTCATAGTTCGGCGCGAAATCCACTGCATCTTCATCAAGGCCGCGGAGCATTTCGGAAGAAAGCTTCTTCAAGCGAACTTCGGTATAACGCATAGCAGCGGCGCCGTCACCGTCGACAGATCCGAAGTTGCCCTGGCCGTCTACCAGCGGATAACGCATGGAGAAGTCCTGAGCCATACGAACGATTGTTTCGTATGCGGCCGCGTCACCGTGCGGATGGTACTTACCGATCACGTCACCGACCACACGAGCAGACTTCTTATGCTGTGTGTTCCACATATTGTTCAATTCGAACATCGCAAAGAGCACACGGCGGTGAACCGGCTTCAAACCGTCACGCACGTCCGGAAGAGCTCGGCCCATGATCACGCTCATAGCGTAATCAAGGTAGGAGCGCTTCATTTCATCTTCCAGAGAAATCGGCTCAGCCTTGTTTACCTGGGTACGGATCAGATCCCAATCGGGCGTATTTTCACGGCGGGTACGGGAGCGGCTTCTCTTTTTCTCGCCTTCGCCTGCATCGCCGGATTCTTCAGCCTGATTCTCAGGTGTCTCAGAACCGGTTTCGTCAGAAACGTCCTGTTTCTGCTCTTCTTTGTCTTTTTCGTTGTTGTGGTCGTTGTCAGCCATCTAACAGATCCTTCTTCATGTGTCCGGGCTAACGGACTGTAAAAATAACCCGTCAATTTTAGTGGACTTAACGCCTCTGTGCCTCAAAACGCTAATAAATCGATCCTAATGTGCTATCGTAATTCGATACTATCGAGAGGCGTTACTATGAATAATCTGGAAGGGCTTCATCCCGGCTTGGTCCTCAAGACTATGTTTTTAGAACCTTTAAAACTCTCCGTTTACCGATTGGCAAAGGACATTCACGTTCCTCAGACGCGCTTGAGCCAAATTATTGCCGGAGAACGCTCGATCACACCGGATACTGCGCTGAGGCTTTCGAAGTATTTCGGATTAGAAGAAATCTTTTGGCTTGAGCTGCAGGCGGTCTATGATTTGGCAAAGCAAAAGGCACTCATGAAAGAAGAGTTGGACGCGATTCAACCGTTCCAACCGAAAAACCTCTAATTACTATAGGAGAAGAACATGCAGACCGAAAAACTCCTTCTTCCCCGCTGGATCATTCCGCTTGAAGGCAAGACCGAAGTTCTGGAAAACTACGGCCTGGCAATAGAGAACGGGAGAATTGCCGCACTCATCCCGCCTTCGGACCTCGAGAACGTTGAAGCCAAAGAGGTCTTTGAACTGCCCGATAGCGTTGTCATGCCGGGATTTGTGAACTGCCATACCCATGCTTCCATGAATCTGCTGCGCTGCGTGGGCCCCGATCTCACCGCACCGAACTGGCTCACAAAATGCATTTGGCCTATCGAGGGACAGCTGATGAGTCCGGAGTTCGTCTACGACGGCGCTCTTCTCGGAGGCGCTGAAATGCTGCAGGGCGGTACGACAACGTGCCATGACATGTATTTTTTCCCCGACTCTGCTGCTAAAGCGCTGAGAGAAGTCGGACTGCGTGTTGTTCAGGGCGCATTTGTGATTAAGTACCCGAATGCTGAGTACAAAGGAGAAGAAGATGCTTTAGCCGGCGCGCGGGCACTGGCCGCACGTCACAAAGACGATCCCGGCCTTTCGATCAATATTGCCCCGCATGCACCTTATTCCGTCACAGCCGAAGCTCTGCAGGCTTCCATGCGTTTAGCGGAAGAACTGGACACCACCTGGCAAATCCATCTCTCAGAAACGGAAGAAGAAAGACAGAACGCCATCAAAGAATTCGGCTGCTCTCCGGTGGAATATTTGGCCAAATTGGGCTGTCTGAATGAACGGACCGTCGCCGTGCACTGTGTCGCTCTTTCCGACCATGACATTGAATTACTGGCCAAAAGCGGTGCCTCCGTCGTCCACTGTCCGGTCAGCAATATGCGGCTCGGGTGCGGTGCAAGTCCCGTCGTCAAACTTTTAAAGGCCGGCGTCAATGTCGCATTGGGAACCGACGGTGCGGCAAGCGCGTGTTCTTTGAGCATGTTTGAGCAAATGAGAACCGCAGGCCTCATTGCTAAGGGATTTTCACAAGACCCGACGCAGCTCACGGTCAATCAAATTATTCGTATGGCAACAATTAACGGAGCTAACGCGTTAAAATTGGATCGTGAAGTGGGCTCCCTTGCAGTTGGGAAGTTCGCGGACCTAGCTGTCATCGACATGTCACAGCTTGTAACTATGCCCGTTTTGGATGTGTTATCAAACGTTATTTACGCGGTTGAAGCACAATGCATACATCAGGTTTGGGCGAGCGGTTGCCTTGTTGCAAATATACAACAGGAAAAATTACTTAGGCCTGATCGGGGCAAGTTACTTACAAAAAGTAATATCATGTCGTGGCAGAATAGGGTGTGTGAAATACTACGGGACGACTTTAATTAGCGATCCGGTGGTTATACACTCGGAATGCATTGCGGCCGATCCCTGAATTTGCCGTATGTTGTGTGGTTTTACTGCATCAAAAGAGGAAAATGATGAATACAAAGACAAAATTCGGAATGCTTATCGCTTCTGTAGCGTTGGCTGCTTCCGGTGCTGTTTGCGCAGCTGATGCCCCTGCCAATCCTTATGTTCAGGCAGCCGGCCAAACATTGATGACTAATTTCGGCCTGTGCGTTCGCACCGGCTATTGGACCCCTGCTCTGGCAGAAGCCCAGGGCGCTCTTGGCCAGAACTGCCAGTGCGACACAGACATTATTAAGTGCGAAGCCGGTGCTGAAAGAGTTACTCTTTCTGCCGACACACTCTTCGCTTTCAACAAAGCCGTTCTGAAACCCGAAGGCATCGCCAAACTGACAGAACTCACAAGCCGTATGTCCGGCTTGACACTTGACGTTGTCATGATCAACGGCTACGCCGACCGTATCGGTGCTGCCGCCTACAACCAGAAACTGTCTCAGCGTCGTGCCGACGCCGTCAAGACTTTCTTGGCTGAACACGGCGTTCCTGCTGCTCGTATCCACGCCGAAGGCAAAGGCCAGGCTGACCCCGTCGTCAACTGCCCGAATCCTTCTGCTAAGGGCGAAATCAAGACATTCAAACAGCTGATCGAATGCCTGCAGCCGAACCGTCGTGCCGTTATCGAAGTTAAGGGCACACGCAACAAGTAATCAATTGCATTAACTTGTGAAAAAGGGGTCGTTAGCGGCCCCTTTCTTTTTGTCATGACCGAACATCCCAAAGTTTATTTATTTGATCTTGACGGCACACTGCTCGATTCCGCACTCGACCTTGCTGCTGCGGCCAATCACATGCGTGTGGTCCGAGGCTTAGAACCTCTTCCTTTCGAGACGCTTCGCAAAACTGCTTCGAGCGGCGCGCGCGGTCTTTTAGGCGCAGCTTTCGGCATTCGCCCGGAAGACGCCGGATATGCCGAGATGGCAAAAGAGTTTCTGGATTATTACGAAGAGCATATGGCGGACCACTCCCGGCTTTTTGACGGCGTTCCTGAAATGCTTCAAGACATTGAAGCTCAAGGTGCCCGTTGGGGCATCATCACGAACAAACATGCTCGCTTTGTTCACCCTTTAATCAAATTTCACATGCTCGAACCAGCAGTTGTCGTATGCGGGGACACGCTAAAAGTTTCCAAACCAAATCCCGAACCGATTCGTTTTGCGCTGAAAAGCATCAATGCAAAAGCGTCGGAAGCTATCTACGCCGGTGACGACAAACGTGACATTGACGCGGCTAACGGAGCTGATGTCTTCTCGGTCGCCGTGCAATGGGGCTACCTCGGATCTCCCCAACCGGTTCAAGACTGGTGCGCCGATCTCATCGTGCACAATCCGAGCGAAATTTTAGGGATCGAGCTCACAAAGTAGTCATACTTTTGCCTGTGTCGAGAGTCTTTTTATTCGACTAAGAGAGGGAACGATATGGGCAAAAAACTTTGGATAACAACCGGAATCATCGGAGCCTTGGCAGCTGCCTACACTGCCGGCGGCTTTCTCGGTGTACCTTACGGTGTGAACTGGGCGCTTAAAAAATATGCAGAACCGATCGTCAGGCGCACTATCACAACACAGGAAGTTAAATTCAATCCTTTTACGCTGCAGTTTTCAGTTAAGGGGCTGAATGTTCAAAAAGACGGAGAGCCTCCCTTGCTTTCCGTCGGCTACCTGAAGACCAAAGTTCTGTGGAATTCTTTATTCAAACTGTCTCCGCTGGTTCAGTACATCACGGTCGACGAGCTCAACAGCACCGTTATCAGAACCGGGCTGGATACTTTTAACTTCAGCGATATCATTACGCGCATCCAAGAGATGCCCTCTTCTCCGGAAGAAGACAAAGAAGACAAAAAAGACGACAAGCCGCTGCAGTTTTCAATCGGCAACATTAATCTGACAAACTCTTCGATCACGCTCGACGACAAGTTCAGACACAAGGTCGATAAGGTCACCGACCTTAACTTTGCCCTACCCCTCATTTCTAATTTCCAAAACGATGTCGATGTCCCGATCACGCCGGACCTGAGGTTCAATTTCAACGGCGAGCCTTTTGCCATCAATGCGGAGAGTGTTCCGTTTACGCCGGGCAAAAAGACCGGCGTGAACTTTACCGTTACCGGACTGAGCCTTGAGAATGCGGCGTCCTTTAACCCGATTCCTTTGAACGTCAAAGTCACCAAAGGCACGATGGATTGCGCCTTTAACCTCGACTTTGAGAAAAAACAAGGTGAAGAGAACGCCTACCTGCGCTTAAAAGGCACCGTCAAGATGAAAGACGTCGGACTTGAGGATGAAATAGGCAAAGCCTATCAAATCATCGGCGTTAAAGAGATCGATGCGAACCTGAAAGAGTTTGCATTTTTCCGCCAAAATCTTGACATCGGCGAAATCCAACTCCATAACCCGTCTGTTGTCGTCATCCGAGACAGCGACAGTTTGAATTTAGTTCAGCTGCTGACGCACATCGTTAAGGAACAAAAGGCTCAAGTCAAACAAGACGCCAAAGAAGCCAAAGAAAAGTCGGCTCTTCCTGCAGACGAAAAGAAGACTCCGAACGACTGGAGCTGGAACATTGACAAGGTCAGCGTCCGCAACGGAACGATCAACTTCACGGACACCACCAATAATTTCAAGCGTTCGGCCACAAACGTCAATGTCACGCTCGCGCCTATTAACGGCGAAGACGGCACGCGGACTTCCATTGATGCTTCCGTTGGCGCTATCGGCGGCCACATCCAGGCAAACGGAGGCATGGTCATCACACCGTTCAGCATGGATCTGAACCTGCAGAGCAGCGGATTATCCATTGCAGATCTGACGCCGTATATTTCTCAGTATTCCGGCGCCCATGTCACGCAGGGAACTTTCAGCAACAAGGGCGAGCTCAAACTCAATCTTGCCAAGGCAGTTTCCTTCTCTTACACCGGCAGTGCAGACGTTGCATCGCTGAACGTGACGGATAAACAAGGTGCCCCGGCAGTATCGCTCAAGAATCTAGCTGTCGGCGGCATCAGTGTTTCGGGTTTATCACCCCTGCAAATTTCGCTCGGTTCCATTGCGCTTACGTCGCCGAACGTTAATGTCGTCATGAACAAGAACGGAAGCATCAACTTAGCTTCCTTGGGCACACCGAGCAGCGCTCCGGCACCTGCCGCAAAGGCTGATAGCTCTGCTGCTTCTAAGCCGCAGCCGAAAGCTCAGGTCAGTGCTTCTTCCTCTTCTTCCCCGGCTATCAATGTCGGAAAGATCACGCTGACAGACGGACGCGTGCGTTACACGGACAACAGCATCGAGCCTACTTTCAAACTCAATGCATCCAACTTGGCCGGCTCTTTAAGCAACTACTCCACAACGATCAAGGGCAATGCCACCATCGATGTGAAAGGTCTTTTGAACGGCACGCCGATGAATATTTCAGGCACGATCAATCCGTTTGAATCGAAGCTGAAACTCGCGATGAAAGGCGAAGTGACCTCACTGTCGCTGCCCGCCTTCTCGCCGTTCTCTGCTAAGTTCACCGGTCACCCGATTGAAAAGGGTCTGCTGACTTACAAGGGCACCTTTGACATCAATCAAGACAAGCTCACCAGCGAGAACGCGCTTGTGATCAATAAACTTGAATTCGGCTCTCAGGTTCCGGACGCAAAGGATGCTCTGCCTGTCGGTTTGGCAGTTTCTCTGCTTCAGGATCGCCAGGGACAGATTGACCTGAATATTCCGGTTTCCGGCTCCTTAGACGATCCGGAATTCTCCGTCGGCGGCATTATCGTCAAAGTCATTGTGAACCTGATCAGCAAAGCTGTTACCGCTCCGTTCGCACTCATCGGCTCGATGTTCGGCGGCGAGGATATGGATTTGAACAACCTGCAGTTTGCCACCGGCAGCGCCCGCCTAGATGAAAAAACGATCAAGGCGCTCAACATCGTGGCAAAAGCCATGCAGGACCGCCCGGGCATCAAGATCCAGATCATCGGTATGGCTTCTGAAAAAGAAGACGGCGAAGGGTTGAAAGAACAGCTGCTGATGCGTGATATGCGTTATGCGATTTATCGCGACACGACTTCCGCAACGAATGCCAAGGTTTTGACTGCAGCACAAATCGATAAAGCCATTAAACAGCTTTACAGCGAATCGACTGCACCGAACAAACCTAAGAATGCCGATATTGAGCAGATGAAAGCTTTCCTAATGAAGAACCAGCGCGTGGCCACGGCCGATCTGAAGCAGCTAGCGGACCGTCGTGCGACGGCAGTTAGAAACTACTTGATTCAAAAGGAAAAAATCGCCGCAGATCGATTGTTTATTTCAACATCTAAGACACAGCGCGGTGATCAAGTTGTGCCGGGTGTCGCATTAGGTCTGCAAGATTAATCTTGACTGGGAGGACGGTCTTTAATAAAATTACCAATCCTCGTGGGGGCGACCTGGTTTCGACAGGGGCCATGAGATATTTGGACGCGTGCCGAGGTGTGAGTTCCTCGCTAAACCGCTTACAAAAATATAAACGCCAACGATGAGCGTTTCGCTCTCGCCGCTTAATTTCCGGTGAGACGCTGCAGCCGGTTCGCTTCTAGGCCGGGTCCCGCAAGGGACAGCAGCGACATATCATAGGAGCTAGTTCCTGCAGGAGTTGTGACTGCGGGAGCGAAACTTAGCAACTGGCCGGCAACTGGCATCGCTAGTTTGCAGGGTTGCCGGTAAGAACTAAGTGAATTAGCTACGCACGTAGAGGCTGGTATTGATAGCTTCTGGACGCGAGTTCGATTCTCGCCGCCTCCACCAGACCTGATTTATACAACGATAACCAACAATATCCAACAGGATACAAAAACACCATAAAAGCCCCGAGTTTCGGGGCTTTTTTCTGCTTCTGGGAAAAATTCCAACGTCCAACCATATCCAACAATATGCAATAAATGCTAAATTGGCTGTATGGCAAAACGTATGTCAATTTTTCCACATGATTCTCAACAAGAAAGTTATAGAGAGTGCTCCGGACGGCCTCTACAGCGATTCAACCTGTCCCGGATTGTATTTACGTGTTCGACGCGATGGGAAAAGCCGCAGCTGGATTTTTAAAAGACAAGTCGCAAATCTAAGAAAGGAAGTCGCGCTCGGTTCCGCCTTCAAGCTTCCAGTCGCAAAAGCCAGAACGATGGCAGATCGTCTCCGGGCCCTTCCCGATTCTGAATTTTTAGAATCGCTCAACAAAAAGCATGTAATCGAGCAGCCTAAACAATTGACGTTTGCCGAGGTTGCAGATCGTTTTGCCGCTTGGCAAATCGAGGCCAAGGTTTGGGAAGAGCTATGCAAAGACCATCGAATCTATATCGGCAGACTGAAAAATTACATCAATCCGCATATTGGAAATTTGCAGTTTGACGAAGTTTCTCCGGACGACGTTGCTAAAATTTTGACAGTGGCCTGGGATAAGCCTCACACCGTTAAGCGGCTCAAGGCGATGCTCCGGAGAATATTCGCCTGGGGAATCGCAAAAGGATTTTCCAGACATGACAATCCGGCTGCAACAGACGGTCCGCTTCAATTTCTGCTGCCCTCTGTAAAACCCATTACTAAAAATCGTGGAGCTTTGGACCCGCTCGAAGTCCCGGACTTTATGGCCGCGCTGCACAAAAATCTTGAAATCAGCGTCGGTGCTAAATGTGCATTTTTTGCGATTCTGACAGCGACACGCTCCAGAACCGCTCGGGAAGCAAAATGGTCTCAAATCGACTTTGAAAAACGCATCTGGGATATTCCGCCGTCGCAACTGAAAGTAAAGACAAATGGCGGCCTAATCGTTCCGCTCTCCGATGAACTCATTCGGTTTCTGCAGGGGCTTCCCAGACAAGAAGGACAGGATTTGATCTTTCCAGGACGTCGTGGACAAGTCATCACCGACACAATGTTTTCGTCTGTGGTTAGCCGTGTTCCGGGTGAATGGATAGACAAAGAGCAAAGCCGGTTGCTTGAAAGCGAAGTCCGGGCAACTGTGCACGGCATTGCCAGAGCTTCTTTCCGGACTTGGGCTCAGGATGACCGATTAGGTAATGACAAACGGTATGAATCCAGAGTTGCCGAAATCTGTTTGCATCATAAGGCTGATGATGCCTATAAGGGCGCCTACGAGAGAAACCAGTCTTGGATACGAAGACGTGAGCTGATGGCAGATTGGTCTAAGTATTGTTTCTCAAGAATGAAACTTATGCCCAAAGATAGTAAGAATTCATAAAAATTACAGCTTTTGCTACATTAATCGGTAGAATCTAATTAATAACTACGCACAACTACACACAATTACGCACAACAATGCCTAATTGAGTGTAATCGTCTTTGTCTTAATAAAAGGAGGAAGTGATGACGAGTAAGCAAGCAGCTGATTCAGTCCTTCTTAACCATTGGCTAGAAGATGGAGTATTAAGACTGCCAGTTGATCCGGAATACATCGCAAAGCAAATGGGCTTAACTGTGGCTCCTTTGCCGGAAAACATGGCTCACTTGTCTGGGGAAATCGACAACAATCGAATCCTGTTTAACGACAAAGAGCCGGAGGTTAGGCGGAGATTTACTATAGCCCACGAGCTTGGTCATTTCGTTTTGCAACACGGACATGCGTTCAGAGATCCGAACAGAAACTTTTCCATCGGGAATTACGATCCTAGAGAAGTTGCCGCAAATAAGTTTGCAGTAGAACTCTTAATGCCGGAAGTAGCCGTTCGTCATTTCGTTGAAAAAGAGAAGGAGTATGACGCGCAAGTCCTTGCAGATCGATTCGGAGTTTCTTTGACGGCGCTTCGGTTCAGACTGGAAAATTTAGGACTTATCTAAAATGGCAGAAGCAAGAAGAACTGTCTCAGAATCAAACAATTTAGCTGGAGCCGTGACCAGCATTGCATATTCAAAAACGAAAAAGGATGATGTTTCTGAAGATCTTTCTGCTTCTGTTTTGACAGAGGCGATTCAAGATCAGGCACAAGCCAGAGGGCACAGAAAATCTCTGTTTTGGATTCTCGTTTTTTCAGCGCTCTTGTTGCTGGTTGTATTCCTTGGTTTTGTTTGCAAAATCTTCTCTCTTTTGACTGTAGAAGTTTCTTGGGATGAAACGCCAGTTATCTTTATAGGAAACAATGGCTGGCTTCTTGAAATTATCATTGTTGTTCTGGCTTCAGTAGCGGTTATCTTGTTTATGGCTGCGGTGAGGTTGGCCAATAGAGAGAAAGAGACCGTTAAAAATGAAGCTAAAGACGGAGGAATAATTGCTCGACTAATGTCTGAAATTGTCGATCTTCTCCGTTTTCTTATCGATAAAAAATACGGGTCCTAATTTAAAAGGTCACATCGTTATGTTGATGCGACCTTTGCTTTTTAATATTTACTCGCCAGCAGCCATGCATTGAATTCGTCTTCGTCAATTCTAACGAGGCGTCCTTTCTTAATAGGCTTAGGAAAGTTATTGTAGTCAATGGCACAAAACCGTCCGTTTCTGACGTAACCTCCGGCGATCCAATTATTGACGGTATTCAAGGACACTCCGCAGCGGGCGGCGACTTCGTCTTTAGTCAGAAATTTTTTAGGCTTCTTTGACATCATTTGTTTCCTCCACTGTGCAGTCTTTCTTGCATTTTTCCAATTGCTGCAGACAACGTCTTAAATTTGTTCGGAGCTGTTCGGCTCTATCCGGGAATTTGAAACTCCCCTCTTCTGCCAGCCCTTCGCTCATCGTTTCGACTTTTTTCATTAGGCTAAGAATCCAATAGGCGTCCCGAACGGAGATTTCGACCGGCATCTCTGCAGAACCCTCCTTAGCCGCAACGAGCGCGTTATGCAGAATCAGTATTGATTTCTGCCAGTCGTTCACCTGCTGCTCTCCGTTAAATCCGCCCTCGCAGTAATCAAAGAAACCGTGACAGAGGCATTTTTGGATTCTTGCGGCATCTGTTTCGCTGCAGACAAAAACAATATTCATTGGTCCAACCTTTTCAGTCCGAAATTTACGAATTAATTTTTGATCCGAGAGCAGCCAGAGGTTTCTTGAAATTCCATGCTTTTCAGGATTGTTAAGCAGGTGTCGCTCAAAGATTGAAGTTCCTCAGGGGAGGTAAAACACGCAAACTTGTTGCCGTCCGCATCAATCAAGTGAAAGACGGCGAGATCAATGCCTCCGATACTAACCTTGCTGGCTCCCAACAGAGTAATCGCCGTCGTTCCTGCAGGCATTCTTATCATTTTGACGATGTCTTGTTTGATGAGCGAGTTTTCGAGGGCTGTTTCAATGACTCTTTTCTGAAATATAGGCCAAAGGCCGGAATTTTGTGATTTCATGATTTCCTCATTGATTATCGGGTACGTTTATCCAGGAGCTGGACGGTTTCGGCGACGATCTTGGTTGTGTAGCGGGTCGTCCCGTTTTGGTCCTGCCATTTTTCGTGCTCCAGGCGTCCTTCGACGTAAACGGAGCTGCCTTTGGTGGTGTACTGCTCAACCACCTCGGCCAAGCGTCCCCAGAGTGTGACCGTATGCCATTGCGTTTTTTCAATGCGCTGGTTGTCCTTCTTGTAGAAACTTGACGTCGCGATTGAGATTTCCGCGATCTTCATTCCGGAATTGGTGACTCGGACGTCCGGAGCCTGTCCGAGGTTGCCGATCAAAATGACTTTGTTGACGGAGGCCATTATTCAGTCTCCTTTTTGACTTGTTCCGCGCTGGCGATTAAGGCGGTAGCTACTGCAGCTGCTTTTTCCGGAGAAAGAGGAATCATGAATTTCTGATCGGGGTTGTCCGGAGATTCACAGATCAAAGCGGGGAAGGTAACGTGCGCGCAGGAGTCTTTAATATGAATATCGAGTTTGCTCACGGTTACGTTCGTAAGATCCAAGGGCTGAAACCCCTTCTCGCTGAAAGCCTGACGTGTTCTTTCTTCTACGAGTTGTTTAATTCGATTCTCTTTTTGCATTGCTGCTCCTTTTAAGTTTTTCTTTGGCTCGTTCATAAGCCCAAGTAAATTCATTAAGTGTTTTGTGAGGCGCCAGTGCGACGGCCTCTTTTAGTGTCGGGATGATGATGGCAAAGGCCTGGCTGACGATCTTGATTTCGTCGCCTGTGGCCACGAAGCCTTTGGTTTGCCCTTTGAGCTGTCGGTCGCTGATGTTGTTGATGGCATGTCGTGCTTCCATGGCGATCGGACCGACTTCGTTGATTTCCTGCTGATTCAGGTGTTCGTAACGCTTGTAGAGCAGACCGAGAAACCAATTAAGCGTGTCTTCGATCCAGTCCATCTGCTGATCCGTCAAAGTTCCGGCCGGCAGGCTCGATTCAACATACAAGGCGACTTGAGTCAGTTTGGCTTCGACGTCGGCCTGAGCTTCCGCCGGCCAATAAGGTCCGACTTTTACGGTCTTCGGGTGATATTTCTTTGCCCGGGTCTTTTTGGATTTAGGCATCGATCTCCTCCAGGTCATTGTCCGGAGAAATCTGAACTCGATTGAGCGGATGGTTAATCGGGAATTCGTACACGTAATGGAATTCAAAATCGGATCGGTCCGGCTTTAATCCGACTGTTAAGTAACAGGAGTGTCCCGCCTGGCCGTTGGCGATCAGCTCGAAGTTTTTGATCGCCTCTTCGAGCATTGCCTGCTTCTGGGAGAGCGTCGTATTCACTGAATAGAGTCGGACGTACTCCTTCATGGCGAAAACGGTGGCTTTTTTAAGCTTCAGCATTTTGTGTTCACTCCGTCTGCAGTTGTGCCCTTGGTGCCCGTGTAGTCGTTTACTGAAGCGACGATGTTGTAGCGCTCCCCGCCGATGATTGCTTCATGCATGTAGCCGGCGGTAAAGACTTTAGGGTCGGCCGGGTCCGGATAGAGAACAAAGCAGTCCGTGGCTGTTTTTGTGTTGGCCAGCCATTCGAGCTCGATAACGATTCGCCGTCTGGTGAACCAGTTTTCCAGCGGATCTTCGTTCGAGCGGGAGGCTATGAAGTTCCCCAGTGCGTTGACGAATTCAGGTTTGAGCGTTTTCATAGTGATTCCAAAAACTTGTGTGGGTGCCGGTCTTTCCCGGCTGCCATCCTCCGTTGGATAATTAAAGAGTTCCAATCACTAACCATCCTATGGAGGAGAAAATGGACGAAAGCAAGACGAACGAAAATGTAGTAAAGATGACTGAAACCGATGCGGCTACGGTTATCGCCGCAGCACTTCGGAGCGGAACATTAAAACTTCCGTACGCAACCGCTTTTTCTCAAGAGCTTTCTAAGGCTCTTGTGTCCGGAAGTTATGAAACCATTGTCCGGCACGACAAAGTTCCCGTTCAGGAAGTTTTGGACGGAAGGCTTATGAGTCAATTTGTTCTTCCGGCCCGTGCGGACGGCCTTTACCTTCTTTCTCTTTTTGCCGTTCTTACTGAAGGAGTTTCCAAAGATACTCTCGCCGATCTCGGATTGACCGCCGCCACAGAGTGAATCCACTCTGATTAGATAAATAAGTTGGCGACCGAAAAGCGAAAGCAGTTCATATCCATAGTTGCTAATTTTTCTGGTATAGGCAACTTTTGAGTTTTTACGAATAACTTCCCATATGCTAACGGCGGCCTGTTTGTTCAGGGGAACGGGCCTGCCATAAACTTTTTCTGCTTCCTCTTTGATCTCAAAGCTTTCCCAAGCCTGGAGAATCATTTCTTTCTTTGTCCGCTTCATGATGCTTTCGCCGTGAATTGAGACAATTCGCTGATCCGCTGAGACAGGATTCGCACACAGTCGCTCCAAAGTGTGCGAGCAGGTTCTGCAGTATTTGTTGTCAGGCAGCAGTGGCCGAGAAGTGCCAACAGGGTTTCAACATCGTCCAGCGGAATCTTGTGTCCGGGAGCTTCGATGCGGGAAATACATTCCCGGGCAAATTTGTAGCAGCAGTCGGAATAACTTTCTCCGGCCCATGTCAAAAGACGCCTGGCGGAGTCGCTGAAAGCATTGGCTTGATCTTCAGAAAAGAAGACGAAAGGAATTCGAGTTTTTCGAGATAAAAACATAACGCACCTCATTCAGAGATGCGTTAAGATTACTTCACAATTTTATTTTTGTAAAGTTTTCTTCACATATCATCTATAGGTTTCATTATTTGTGTGATGATATTTAAAGTCATTTTTCGTTGTTGATTAGGCATTTGGTCTATAAGAGACGCGGCTTCAGTGGCTTCTGGGGTTGGAGTGCCAGAAGATTTAATTTCAGGTTTCCCTTCACCAAGAACTAACCAATATGGATTTATATCCAAACACTTAGCCATCCTTAGTGCATTTTCTGCACTAAAGCTCTTAGTTTTGCCGAGCATGATCTGAGAAATAGCAGATCGGGAAAGATTCAGCTTATTAGCCAAATCGATTTGTTTCATGCCGCGCAAATCTAATGCGTACTGGATTCTTTCAGACAATGAACTCATAAGAAAAGTTTACAAAGGTGCCTGATAAGCATGGTTTACCGCCTCCTTGCGTAAAAAGTGAAGAATGCTTAACATACCGATATGGACAAAAAAATAGCTATCTCATTATTTGGTTCGGGAGCAGCGCTCGGAAGAGCCCTGGGAATCTCAAGAACAGCGGTTGGCTTCTGGCCAGAGACTTTGACTATCCGTCAACAGGATGAAGTCATTGGTGCTGCTATTCGGCTGAACAAAATCACGCCTGAACAAGCTAAGGAGTTGATTACGAATGAGAGACAAAGGGACCAACGAGGTGCGAGCGATGCTCACTGACGTCACGATGGCTGTCATTCGCAGAACGATTGACGCTGATCCGGACAAGTCGCAGAACTCGATCATTCGGGACGTGATGGACGCCTGGGCTAAGAAGGTAGTCATTCGTGACCTCCGTAAAAGGGATAAGGCCATTTTCCGGATAAGCGAATACGAAAAATACGGCATTGATACGGCAGCTTTACGGCAGGAAACCGCCAAATAAGCGATTTCCTAAGAATTTGCCGAAATATGCCGTATCGATGCCGTGGACTACGGCACCAAGGGGAATAGAAAATGAAACGGGACCGCTACGGTCGCCAGATAAGAGCCGCAAAAAGGGCTGGAAAAATGACTGAAGAAGAAAGATTGAGAGCCGCTCATCGATTTGAGCGTCATCTGCAGAAGATGGATGCCGATCGGCTCGGAAAGTTTGACCTGATGAAGATTGACTGGGTAGCCGTCATTCTCATCGCGATGGCGGCTTTTTGCGCGTTTTATTTTCTTCGCTGGGAGCTACTATGACCAATAAGCTAAACGCTCAGGGTTTGGGGTTTCAGCCACTTCGGGCCGGAGATCGTAAAGGTCAATCCGGAGACATCTGCAGCAGGAGCAACCAACAGAAGGCTTCTGTCACTTCCGAAGTCGTGCGTGAACTCGGTTTTAAGTTCTTCTCCGATTGCCAAGTCTTCTTCAAAGGCGCCTCGAAGAACGTGCGGACGTCCGACTCTCCAGTAGTCCCCGAAAGAAGCCTCGTAAAGCGGGATGCTGCTGCGCACCTTCTCAAAAGGAAAGACTTCTTTTTCCGGTTCGTAAGTGACCTCGAGAATCGTGTATTCGTTCGGAAAGTCTCTGGTCATTGTGATGGAGCAAATAGGCTTGAGACGTTGAATCCTGAAAGTCCCCACAGCCTTTGCGCCTTCAGGAGCAGTTTCCAGGATGGTTTCAAGCTCGGCGGTTTTGATTGCTTTGCGAAAGAAGTTCAGAACTTGTCTAAGGATTTTTTTCAGGAAGCTGAATGCGGCCATTCGGTTTTTCTCCGGGATAAGCGCAATCACGGTGGCAATTGCTCCGAGTGCGCCGATGTAAGAAAGAACATCACTGCTTTCCATGGCCTTCTCCTTAGTGTGAGTAATTTTTGTTTGGCAGCTCTATTTTCTCACGCTCTGGGGAAGGTTCTCCCTTCTTTTTCTTGTCAGCCGCGCCTGGATAACTTAAATCACACTTTGCTTCCAAGTCATTGTTCTGGCGATAAAGAATCGGCTTTGAGATCGGATCTTGAATTCAATGAAAGAGTTGCCTTCGGGATCAACAAAAAACAATTCTTCCTTCGGAAGGCCGTTCCCGTTGAGAGGAATCGATTTGATGTATGGGTTAGGAGCTTTTTGGTCCGGGCGGTAAACGCGCTGTTCGCTGCCAAGGTTCCAGAAAAGAGAGTGACCGTATTCTTCGTCCGGAAGGTAGAAAGAGCAATTGCAGCTGATGTTTTCAAAAGTAATGTCCGAGGTCCCGGGCTGAAGCGTGAGGTAAACGGGATAAACCTTTTTTCCTCTGTAAAAAACAGGTTTATCCATCCGGCCAATCAGAGACGGAGTCCGGTAGCCACTGGAAAATTTGATAAACGCCATTGCTTTGTCCAAAAACCAAACGATAAGGGTTTCCATGGCCTTCTCCTTAGTTTGAGTGAATTTTGTTTGAGACCTCTATTTTCTCACGCTCTGGAGAAGGCTCTTCCGCCTTTTTCCGTACTGTCCGGGAGGCTTTCATGATCGATTTTCTAGAGCAGCTCGTTAATTGTCTGTTGGCAGCCATCTTTTCACTGGTGCTTATCGGGCTGTGTGCAGTGCCCGTTGCGCTCTTTATCTGGATGGTCTGGTGGCTTCTGAAAGTGTTCGGAGTTTTCTCCTGAAAAAACATCTTTATTGAGATAAACGATTTCGCAGTCTCGGGACAGTTGCAACTGTAGAGCCTTCCTCCCTCGCACTCGAGACTGCTCCCTATCTTCGGAGGAAAGAGGAATCATCATGGCGAAATCACTAAGAGAAGTTGAAGAGCAAATGAGCTCTGTCGGAATCGATGTTCCGCCGGGTGTCGATTTGGTTGTCAACGGCTCAAACTGGAAACGGTTTAAGCCGGCAAATTCTCACTTCAAACGCGGCAAAGAGGCCTATTACGGGATTTGGGAAAAGTCGCTGGGCTCGGGCCGCAACTATTACTTCGGCGTCTTCGGAATCGGGAGCCAATCCTACAAGATCACGCACACCCGAAGCGGCTGGACGCAGGAGGAGTGGCGCGAGATCAAGGCACGCACGGAAACCGATCAGAAGATCGTTGATGAAGCGCTCCAGGATCGACGCCGCTCGGCAAGTCAGAAGGCCGTCAAAATGCTGCAGGCGGCAAGCACTTCAGTTTCCATGAGCCACCCTTATGTGGCTAAAAAGCAAATTCTCCCTTATGGCGCATATCAGCTGCGCAATCAGATCCTCCTCCCGATGTGGAAGGACGGACGTGTGGTTGGCCTGCAGACGATTTTCCCGGCAGAAACTCAGGACGGAAGCACCGAGATCCAGAAGCGATTTTTGTCCGGCAGTGACTTAAAAGGCTCCTGCCTAAAACTCGGGGAATCCGCCCAGCCGCCGGAGGCGATTATTTTGACGGAAGGATGGGCCACGGCTTGCAGCATCATGCAGGCATCCGGCGCACCGATGGTCGTTGTGGCCTTCTCAGCCGGAAATCTTCTCCCGGTGGCAGAAAGCCTTAGGTCCGAATACCCGAACACCAAGATCGTCATTGCTGCAGATAATGACTGCCACTATCACACAGCCCTGAAGCGTGAAATCAGCGACCGCTTCGGCATCGAACTCAATATCGCGGCATCTAAAGCCTCTGCCCGGGAGCAAATTGTTCCCGGTGGAAAGGTCATGGCCTGGTGGACTACGAAGGATAAAGAAACTTATCTGGAGTATGAAGAATGGTCCGACGGAAGATCTCGCCCCATGCATCGCTCGCTTTGCAATACCGGCGTGGTTAAGGCCAAGATCGCTGCTTCTAAAGTTGGTGCCGCCGTGGTCATTCCCCGCTTTGCCGATGTTTCTTTGGGAGGTACCGACTTTAATGACTTGGCCGTCCAGGAAGGACGCGACGCAGTCTCTCAGCAGTTAGCCTGGAGGCAGGCGGAGCTCTTAAGTAAGGGGTCCGGAGACAAAAAAGTGAATGAGAAGAATTTAGGGGTTATCAGTTCCCTCGGTAAACGCTACATTGCCATTGACAGCACGGACACGTGTTGGGATACCGAGTACCTGAGAGTGACCAAGATCTCAACCATCCGGCAGTGGTTCGGAGCGAAGACCGTGAACCTTTGGCTGCAGAATGAGTTCGACAACCGCAGAATCATCCAGCCCGAGCAGCTGATTTTTGAGCCGGATCCGAAAAAGATCCCGCTCGGCAGCATTACGATGTTTGCCGGATGGCCGATGAAGCCCAATTACACCCATAAGTGTCAAAGGCTGATTGATCATCTTTTCAAGATCTGCGGAGAAAACGATGATCTCTTCCAGTGGGTGGCCGCTTGGCTTGCTTTTCCGCTTCAGCACCCGGGCGCCAAAATGCAGACGGCCTTAGTCGTCTATGGCGAAAGAGAAGGCACCGGAAAGAGTATGTTCTTTAATGCGATTTCCAAGATTTACGGTCAGTACGCCTGCTCGGTTAACCAGAACATGGTGCAGAGCGATTTCAACGGATGGGTGTCTAAGAAGCTGTTTGTAGTGTGTGAGGAGGTGGTAACGAATCAGGAAAAGCGAAATTTGAAAGGTGCGCTTAAGAATCTCGTCACCAACCCCACGCATACGATAAACGAAAAAGGGCTTCCTGCGCGATTTGAAGCGAACAAAACGAATTTTGTGTTCCTCTCTAACGAACTGCAGCCGCTGATGTTTGACAGTGCCGACCGCCGTTATCAGGCCATTAAGTTTGAGACGGCCTCACCTCCGGAGTACTTCGAGGCCCTTGCCGACGAAATCGACAACGGCGGGATTGAGTCCTTCTACGCCTATCTGCTCAACTTTGATACGAGTTGGTTCAACGAGAGCAAAAGGCCTCTGGAGACTCAGGCAAGACTCGACTTAAAGCGTCTGGGGAGTGACTCGGCCATCCGCTTCATTGAGGATTGGACGTCCGGGAATATCAATTTGCCGGTGGGCCCGGCCGTGCTCGGCCACCTCTATGACGCTTACACCATTTGGTGTAAGTCGTCCGGAGAAAGACCCTGCAGTAAAGAGGTGTTCGGCGGCAGGTGCAAGAGCCGCTTAAACGGCGGAAGGCTGAGGGTGCAGCTCTACAGTGAGGAGTCCTCGTCTACCGAGACGCTCAGACCGCTGAAGATGTATCAGAGGCAGGTGTATTGGCCGAAATCAACGGAAGATCCGGAAGTTAATGCTGAATTTTCTCAGCGTGCCCGGGCATTCCAGATTGACGTGGAAACCGCTAAAGAAAGGTTCTATCGTGACTTCAAGTCTCTCCAGTAAACCCTTTTCGTACCTTTTTGTGAGGTCCTGCTGCTGTTTTCGGCCGCAGGGCCTTTTGTTTTCCCTGTTGTTCATACTGTTCACCCTGTTCAGAGGCACAAAATGGACGGTATGAACACTAATTTTTTATTTGGATTCAAAAAGATGGGAGCAGTCTGTTCATATTGTTCACCTAATACACGTCTACCTACATGTGCGCGCGTGGATGGAAATATAAAAAACGGAAAAAAGAAATTTACGGGGTATGGAGATATGAACAGTATGAACAAGTGAACAAATACTTTAAAAACAAATAATTATGAATAAAACCATTGAACAAACTAATGAACAGTCATTGAACAACTTCTTTGACGATATTGGTACAGCTCCCATGACTCGAATCCCTTACGTAAAAAGGCTGCTTTTTGGCTGGTGGAAGTGGCGGAACCTTTCCCGGAACAAACTTCCTCCTCAGTTGGACATGAATAACGACCGAGTGGATTCGTCCAGAAAGAACAGCGATTTGATTAACGCTGCCTCCTGCGACTTCAACATGATCCGTCTGGACAGAATCATCCGTGAATTGCATCCGACACTCAGAGAAGCGGTTTTCGCGCTCTATGGCCACGCAGGGATGAGAGGCGTTATCCATGCAGCCGATGAGTTAGGGATTTCAAAGAGCACGATGATCCGACGTCTTTGCCGGGCAGATCAGGCAATTGCAATGGAATTGGATGCAATCAGGAATAAGGAAAAAACATGCTAAGTGAAAATCCCTATGACACCTTTTTCTCGAAAATGGGCTATATTTTCATAAACTTTGGCAGTGAGTGGCACCGTACGGCGGTCAATGTCTCAAATATAAATACGCCATTACAAACTAGGCTGTCGCGTTTCTCCTTATTCCTTTTCCTAAAGAAACCTTGTTTGTCAGCAAACCCAATTAACACTTGTTAAAAGATTTACAAACAAGCTTCGAAAAGCTGTTTAATTGGAAGTGTCTATGGGATAATACATAAACAGAAAAACTGTTTACATACGCTAAGAGCCGGGTCATGCTAAATGAGATTCGCATCAGAAATTTTAAGAGTATCAAAGAGTTGACGCTTGATTTGCGTTACGCACTTTCCCGCGCCCCTAATGGTTACAAAGATAACGCAAGAATTTTTTTTCTTGAATGCGACGGGGCGCGTGCCAACCGCACAGTTCCAGCTCTAGGCATTTTTGGTCCAAACGCGTCTGGTAAGACCTCCATCCTCCAGGCCGCTAGCATCTTGAGAGGCATGGTCATTTCCCGCTTTAACAAGCGTTGCTTTATGCCAAATAAGATAAATACCGTTACTAAAGAGACGGAAAGTACTGAGATAGGAGTGACGTTTTCTGGGCTTTCTAAGATATTTGACTACTCTGTCGTATACAACGGAACTGGAATATTAGAAGAGCGTCTTAGTATTGATAAAGAAATCGAATTCTTGGTCAAAAATGAAAAGATCGTTGAGTTATCCGACCGTCTTTCTGAAAAATTTCAAGACATTCAGCAGGAATTTCAAACAAGATGCATCTTGAGTGACTCCAAGAAGCAGGAAAGGACCCTTCTTTGGTGCTTGAGAAAGGAGTTTCCTGGAATCGCCGAAGAATTGAGTTTTGCATTTAATTTTTTTAAAGATCAGCTTGCTATTTTTCCCAGCAATAATTTACCGATACCTCTTGCCTTTGACATGTTGGCGGCAGCCTGTGAAGGTGAAACAGAACAGGAAAAAAAAGAAAATGCTATTAAAGAAATATCTTGCTTGTTAAAAAAATTCGATAGTCGAATTGAGAGTTTCAGCTTCCGCACAGTACTGGTGGATGAAGTCAACATTAGTATGTTGCAAAACATTCCTTTCAGGCTGAGACCGGATGATGGCGGAATTGAAAAGGTTGAGGTTCAAACTTTTCATAAAAACGATAAAGGAAGCTTGGTCGGCTTTGACCTATTTGAGGAAGAGTCAAAAGGAACTCAGCGCCTGATGGCTTTGGTTGCTCTCTTTTTATGGGCAACAAAAAACGGGAAAACGGTTCTCATTGATGAGTTAGAGGCTTCGTTGCATCCTCTGCTTTCTACTTCTCTCATCAGTATTTTTAAGGACAAAAGATACAATAAATCTAATGCCCAGCTTATTTTTACAACCCATAATACGGACTTTCTGGAATGGGATGTTTTGCAACTGTCTGAGGTTGCTCTTGTAGACCCTCGTGGATTTAATGGGGCACAAGTGATGAGATTAAGTGAAATAGAAGGCTTGCGGAACGCCAATAATTTCCGACGTCGTTATCTAAATGGAGACTTCGGTGGCATCCCGTTTACAGCTCTCTAGGGTTCCGATTATTGTTTGTGAAGGGCCTTCAGAAGAAAATTATCTTACAGAGCTTAACAAACTGCTGGTGAGGAATTCCTATAGCGTTTTTTGCAAACCTGTTTCCGTTGGAACTGGAGATTTTTCTCCGGTGATCAAGAAGTTTAAGAACAGTAGGCAACAAAATAGGAAGTCCGAAATTTTGATTTGGATTGATCGGGATATTTATGTTCGAAATTCAAATAAGTGCTTCGACAGTTATTCAAGAAAAGCGGCGAATATCCCTGATTTTTTATTTTCGGATATGAATTTTGAAGATTTTTTATCCCTTCATTACTCGGATTCGGAGGTCATTGCATTCGAAAAGATTCTAGAAAAAAAGAATCATTTTCGTTACCCCTTAACTGAAGACTCATATCTACCTTGTTTCAAATCCAATCTCTGTCCGGAATACCAAAAAGGAGATCTTCCTTTTGTGCTTGACAAGAATAGGTTGGACACCATGTTCAACAATCTGGGTAAATATAAGATGAACTGTGGATTTGCTTATTGGCTAAAGGAACAATTGAACTCCGGAGCGGTTACTTTTCGTTAGTTTTTTATAGATTATTTATCGAATCAGGCTGTTTTAAACAGTTTACTTAGAAGGGTTAAAAGGCGGATTGCTCACTGAGCGTCCGCTTTTTTCATGGATTCGTCACCTACCTTAGGACGAACGCCTGGGTCGAGCGTTATCGGCCTCTCCTTGAGAAGTGGTATGAGGGTTCTCCGGAGCGGTTGGGTGGCTGCTCCGGAGTTTTTTCATTGAGAAGTTATGCCTGTATTTCCGTTAAAGCATTGTGCCTCTCCCGGCTGCGGTGCTCTTTTCCGCGGCTCCGGCTCTTACTGCGAGAAGCATAAGCAGATCGCCCAGGATCAAAGAGCAGATCGACGCCGCCAGCTCGACAGAGAAAGAGGATCGGCAGCCTCAAGAGGATATTCCTCCGCCTGGAGAAAAGCCCGGGAAGGTTTCTTAGCTCGCCATCCCTTCTGCGTTCAATGCGAAGCAGAAGGCTTTCCTCGATTGGCTGCGGTCGTGGACCATGTCATCCCGCATAAGGGGGATAAACAGTTATTTTGGGATCGAAATAATTGGCAGCCCTTGTGCAAAAGACATCACGATCTCAAGACAGCCGCAGAAGACGGAGGCTTCGGAAACACAGGGAGGGGTGGTGAAAAAGTGAAGTGACGCGATCGTCCGAGACCGCGCCCTCAGTCGAATTTTTACGCGTGCAAAATTGGAGATTTTCGAGGTTTTGCGCGTCTGGAGTAAATGGGATGAAAGGTCGAAAACCTTTACCGACAGAAATTAAAGAACTCCAAGGGACGCTTCAGCCGTGCCGTACAAATTACCAAGAACCTAAGGTCCGCCAAAAAATTTGTGAAAAAGCGGCTCCGCCGGAGACGCTGTCGGACGAAGCAAAAGTCCATTGGAATTTTGTGCTCGAGCACGAAGGCGCTGGCTGGATCAAACAATGCGACCGCGGAATGTTCGAGCAATACTGCGAACTCTGGGCAGAGATCACGAAAAGCCGAAAAGAAAAAAAGGCGCTCCGCGCAGAGCTCTCGGAACTTCGGCCTCAGTACGAGGAAGCCCTGAAGTTCGGCAGCTTAGACAGAGCCAAGGTCATCAATGCCAGGATGGAGGCCTTGGAAGAAAAAGACAGGTTCCTGGCCAACCTAATCGTTAAGAGTGTCCAGCCTTTCAAAAGCGTGGCCGCCGAACTCGGGCTAACGCCCTCCTCTCGGTCTCGAGTCATCGCTTTAAACGGTGCGGATACTCCGAAAAATCAAGAAGATTCTGAACTTTTTTCTAAAGAGGCGATGCAAAAATGCCTTGAATTTGGCCTTGATTACGGTGGAATGAATTGAAAAATTACGTTGCATGGGCTCAAAAGTACGTGCAGCAGGTCCTAAGCGGCGAAGTTCTCGCTTGTGTTTATGTTCGCCAGGCTTGTGAAAGACAGAAAAAAGACCTTGAAAAATCAAAATCAGGGTCTTTTCCTTATGTGTTTGACCCGTTTTTGGCGACTCGGGCCTGCTTCTTTATCGAGCATTTAAGGCATGTGAAAGGACCTAAAGCCGGCCAGTTGATCCAACTGGAGCCCTGGCAGTGTTTTGTTGTCACTTCAATCTTCGGTTGGGTTCACAAAGATACGAGAAAGCGTCGCTTTAAGCGCTCTTACATTGAAGTTCCTCGCGGCAACGCGAAATCGACGCTCTCGGCCGCGATCGGTCTCTACATGATGACCATGGACGGAGAAGGCGGCGCGGATTGCTACTCTTTTGCGACTACCCGGGAGCAGGCCAGAGAAGTTTTTGACACTGCTCGCGATATGGTCCGCCGCTGCACGGATGTGAGTCGGGAACTCGGAATTAAAGCGTTGGATTATTCAATAGTTCAGCTCGCCAGTAATTCAAAATTCGTTGCGAAGTCCGCGCAAGGCAGCACCTTAGATGGTCTCAATACGCACTTTGCTTGTATTGACGAACTTCACGCGCATAAAACCCGCGAAGTCTATGACGTGGTTGAGACGTCTATCGGCAAGCGGCTGCAGCCGCTGCTGTTTGCCATTACGACAGCCGGATTTAACTTATCCGGAATCTGCTACGAGCTTAGAAACTACGTGATCGAAGTTCTGTCCGGGAAAAGTTCCGGCGGGGATGACCAGTTCGGAATTATTTACACGATCGATAAAGAGGATGACTGGACAAGTGACAGTGCGCTGATCAAAGCCAATCCGAACTGGGGCGTCTCGGTCCATCCGGAAACGATTAAATCACTCCGCGATAAAGCGCAGACGGTTGCAAGTGCGGTTAACAACTTTAAGACCAAGCACCTCGATGTCTGGTGTAACGCAGATGCGGCCTGGATGGATCTGAGCAAATGGAATGAGTGCGGCGATCCGGCCTTGGAAGAGTCCGACTTCTACGGACAGGAATCTTGGCTGGGGCTCGACTTGGCCTCAAAGATTGACTTGACGGCAGCGGTCAGGCTTTTTTGCAAAACGATCAACGGCGTCCAGCATTTCTTTGTGTTCCCGCAGGTTTGGCTTCCCCGAGAAACCGTTAACACAGCGAAAAATGCTTCTTACTCCGGCTGGGAGTACGAAGCGCGTCTGAAAGTGACGGAAGGTGCGGTAGTCGATTTTGAAGAGGTCAAAGAATATGTCCGGAGAAGTTGTTCTGACTTTGTTGTGAAGGAAATCGCTTATGACCCGTGGCAGGCCACTCAGCTCGCCAGTGAATTAACCGAGCAAGGCTGTCCGATGGTCGAGGTCCGAAACAGTGTCCAGAACTTCTCCGAGCCGATGAAAACTATCGAGGCTTTGGTGATGTCCGGAAGATTGCATCATCCGGATGATCCGATTTTTAACTGGTGCGTTTCAAACGTCGTCTGTCATCGCGATGCGAAAGACAACATTTATCCGAACAAGCTGAGGAATGAAAACAAGATCGACTTGGTGGTGGCCTTAATCATGGCCTTCTACTCATTCATGATCGGCGGCGGAAAGATTGAAAAGCCGGTGGACCTGACACCGATGCTCGACTCTCCGCTCATTTTCAATTGGTAAATTATGTTTTTGAGTTCATTTTTTTCTTCGATCGGGAACCCGTTCAAAGACAGTAAAGGTGTGCAGCGAACGGAACCGATGCTGGAGCTGGTGCCGAGGAAACGGCAGACTTCTGAAGAAACGGCCCTGCAGATTTCCTCCGTGATGGCATGCACGACGCTTTTGGCTGAAACGGTGGCCTCCATGCCGATCTTCGTTTACCGCAATGACAGCGGAAACAGAGACCTGGCCCGGGAAACCGAACTTTGGAAGCTGTTGCATGACGGCCCGAATGAGTTCATGACACCGGTGGAATTTTGGTCTCAGGTCATCTTCAATATGGTGCTTCGAGGCAACGGGTACGCCAGGCTCAAACGAGAGGGAAACAATCCGTCCGGACAAGTGCTCTCGATGATGCCGCTTAACGCTCAGCAGGTCAAAACGATTTACGACGGTACGACACTGAGATACGAATACAGCCATGACGGTGAAACGGAGAAGATCGCAAAGGAGTTCATGTTTCACCTAAAGGGTGTCGGCGGACGTTTTGCCGGAGCCTCGAAGCTGGACTTGATGGCAGCCACGATTGGCGAAGCGGCCGATGCGCAAGAAACCGCTTCCACGCTGTTCGGAAATGCCAATAAACCGAGCGGCATCTTGAGCTCGGAAGGCACGCTGGATAAAGAGCAGAGAGAGCGCCTTCAAACAACCTTCTACGAAATGGCCAATGGCAGCCGCTCCGGTTTGTACGTGCTTGAAGGCGGTCTGAACTACACGCCTTTGACGCTGACGCCGGCAGAAACACAGCTTCTGGAGACAAGACGGTTTTCTGTGGAGGAAATCTGCCGCTGGTTCGGCGTCCCGTCCGTTCTGGTCGGATCAAACGCAGCCACAACATGGGGCAGCGGTATTGAACAGATCATCTTGGGCTTTCAAAAATTCACCTTGCTGCCGTTATGCCGACGAATTGAACAGGCGGTGAGAGCCCGAATCATGACGCCGGAAGAATTTGTGCTCTACACAGTGGAAATTTCCATGGACAACCTGCTCCGGGCAACCATGAAAGAGCGCATGGAAATCCACGGCAAAGCCATCCAGTACGGCGTTGAAACCGTTAACGAAGCACGTCAATACGAAAACTTGCCGCCGGTGGAAGGCGGAGATGTCAATTTTGCGCAGTCGGCGCTGAGGCCTATTTCAGCATTGGCCAAAGCAACGGTCGACCAAAAAACTAAGGAGTCAGGCAGTGACTAAAGAGCTGAAAAAGGATCAGACCTTATCCGTTAGATTGGAAGGCGTGGAAGTAAAGCTATCCGAAGACAAGAAAACCGGTGTCGTCAAAGGTTATGCCTCGGTCTACGACAACCTGAATTGCTACGGGTTTTACATCGCCAAAGGCGCCTACAGCGCGGTGTTGAAGAACTCGACTTCAACGCCGAAGATGTTCTTCAACCATGACTATTCTGCCGTTCCGGTGGGCCGTTGGACCTCGCTCAAAGAAGACGATAAAGGTCTTTACGTTGAGGGAGAACTCACGCTCGGAGTCGGAGCGGCCTCCGATATTTATGAGGCGCTCAAAGCCGGAACGCTAGACGGCCTCTCTGTCGGCATTCGTTTGGGCGAATACGTTGAGGATGACAACGGCAATATCAAGGTTTTGAGCATTGCTGCGCTCTACGAAATTTCCATCTGCAGCTTCCCGGCTGACGGCCAGGCGAGGATTGCAGAAACACTCTCGAAGGATTCTCTGGATGAAACCATCGAGAAAATTAAGACGTTAAGAGATTTTGAAGCCTGCCTGAGGGATTCTTGCGGCTTCAGCCGGAAACAGGCCTTAGCGCTTGTTTCTCGCGTGAAGAAGGTGCTGAGCGAAGAGCAGCGGGACGCTGCTTTGGCTGAAGCATTAAACAAGGTGCTCGGTGTAACCGAGCGAATCGATAAAGCACTCAGTGGGAAAATTTAAATGAACGAAGAAATTGAAAAACTCCTGTCCGCAATGACCAACATCGAGGCCAGATTAGGACAGCTTTCCACGGTTGAAGAAACCGCCAAAGTTAAGGCCGAACTCGCCGAACTCAGCAAAAAGCAGCTTGGCCTGGCTGAAGAAATCCGCCGCCTCAAACAGCAGCAGCCGGGCGGCTCTGACAACGTTTCCGCGCCCCTCACACTCGGAGCTCGAGTGGTGGCCGATGCCGGATTCCTGGAATTTGCCGCCGGCAAGGGCAAAGGCTTCTCTGTCACTTTGGCCGATCTGAGCCCGGTCGGCACCGGCTCCACGGTTGACTCCAAAGTTTATCCGGATCAGCGTGTTCAGGGCATCATCGGCATCGGAACAGCACCGCTTACGCTCGAAGATACGATCCATCATTCTCCGACAAGTAATAAAGCGATTGTCTACTCTCGTGAGAAGAAGTACGTCAACAATGCTGCAGAAGTTGTCAACGGTGTGGATTCCGTTCCGCAGTCTGAAATCGAGTTCGATACTCAGACAGCCAACGTCAAAGACATCGGCAACTGCTTCATTGTGACCAAGGACCTCATGGAGGATTCTCAGGCACTGGCCGATTACATTAACTTCCGCGTCCAGTACGGCGTTAAGCAGCGCGTGGAAAGCCAGCTTTTGAACGGTGACGGAACAAACGCCAACTTAAGCGGCCTCCTGGTGACAGGCAACTACACGCCGCACGGCTTTGATCCGGATACCAACCCGGAAATCACAAATCAGGTCGATCTGATTGGTTTCGCAGCGCTGGCCGTGAAGTCTGTGGGTTTGACTCCGAACGTCACGATCATGAACCCGGTCGATTACTTCAAACTTCGTTGTCTGAAGGACTCCAACGGCCGCTATCTCTTCAGCGATCCGATGGCCCCGTCCAATCGTCCGATCTGGGATACCTACGTTGTGGAAAGTTCCGCAATGCCCAAAGGCAAGTTCCTGACCTTAGACACCAACATGGCCTGCATGATCTACGACCGTAAGGAAACCGTCGTGGAATTCGGCTATGAAGACGGCAACAACTTCAGAAAGGGTCTTGTCACAATCAAGGCTGACCGTCGTTTGGCCTTCGCGATCGAACGTCCGAGCGGCATTGTCGGCGGCGATTTGACGGTAACAAAACCCAAAACCGAAGGCACCGAGTCTGAAAAAGGCACTCAGGGCGGCCAAGGCGGAGCGGGCTAATCAACCTTAGGAAGGCGGCGGTAACGTCGCCTTTTAGCCTATGTATGAAGCAAAAGGTATGGTGTCGATTGTCGATGCCGCTTATCTCCGGCGCTATCTGCGTATCGATGACACGTCTGAAGACTTGTTTCTCGAAGAGCTGGGCCGCTCTGCCACGGAAAACCTTGAGCATCGTCTGAAAAGACACATCATTGCCCGAGGTGAAGATGACTCCGATGCGGTGTGCTCGGACAAGGCGGATGTGCCTGCTGCTCTGCGTGTTTGGGTCGGTGCCTGTGTTGCTTTTGCGTATGCAAACCGTGAGTCTGACAGTGAAAAGTCTTTCAAGAGCACTCCGTTCTTTGAGCGGATGATCGATCCGTGGAGGGCTTACAAGTGATCGAACCTTTATCCGGACAACTGAATCGGCGCTGTTCGATTTACTCGGCCCGGCTCATGTCAGACGGCAAAGCGGATCAGTCTACTAAACGGACGCCTCTTTGGAGCTGCTGGTGCAAGGTGGAAGTGATCGGCGGGTCGGTCTTCTGGGAGAACGTTCAGACGGAAGAAGCGGTCACGCACCGGATCTTTATCAGAAGCGTCAAAGGCAAAAGCAGACCTCAGGATCTTCCGCGCCTGATCGAGCTTGAATGCGCGGGCTTCTGGTATCGGGTCAAGCGCGTGACGGACTGCAACAGTGCCGGTCGGTTCACGTTATTGGAATGCGAGGTGCTTAATGCAGCCGTTAAGAATTGAAGCGAGGTTTGCGAGACCTTTGAACTTTGCCGACTTCGATAAAAAGTCGATGAGGAAAGGTTTTACTCAGGTCGGCCGAGACGTTTCCAAGATAGCAAAGAAACTGGTCAGCAAAAAAGGAGTATCTGCTGCCGGAGCTTATCCGGGAAAGCAAACAGGGATATTCCAGAAAGCAATTTCCTACAAGGTTTCGCGCTCCGGTTTCTCGGTGGCCGTGAAACCCTACGGAAAAGGCAAGCAAGTTTCTGCAGAACTGAAAAGACGCGGGTTTTATCCCGCGTTTGTCGTCTTTGGCCACGCAGGACCTAAACGCAGTAAGCGAACACGTGCGCACCGCAAACAATCCTATGAGGCAAAAGTGGCTAAGCCGCGTGCCAATCCGGTCTCGGCCGCTGCCGAAACCTATGGCCGTACCCGCTTTCAATCGGTCGTGGGGCAGATCCTCGAAAACGCCTTTAAACCGGGCCCGGTTAGGAGCTTAATGAAGTGAAATTAAAACCCATTATTCAAGAGCTGCGGACGCATTGTCCGGGCTTCGAGGGCCGAGTCTTTGGCGTCGGAACGTTTTCCCGACTCGATGAGTCGGTGGCAGCCGAACTCCTCCCGGCAGCGTTTGTGATTCCGGTCTCTGAAGATCCGGAAGACCCTGCAGTGATCAACCGCTACAAGCAGCAGGTGCGATTCAACTTTGCCGTCATCCTGATGTTGGCCAATACCGAAGATGAACAGGGTTTGACGGCCTGGGAGAAGTCGGTGGATCTCAAAAAGGAAGTGTTTCAAGCCATTTTGGGAGCCGACGATATTCAGGCAGGCAGAGACTGGATCCAATTTGAATCTCTTACCGTCCTGGATCTTAATCGCGCAGCATTGACCGTCCAGTTGGATTTCTCCTGCCAGTATGAAATCAGCGATAACGAAACCCGTCACGGAGGAGACATCGATCGTCTCGGAAGGTTCCTCCGGATGTACACCGATGTCGATGTGATCGGAGACAAAGGACGGCCTGACGGACAGATTGAAGCAAAGATGCACATTAATTTGGAGCAAGAAAAGTGACAATTTCTTTTAACAACATTCCGAGCGGCGTAAGGGTGCCGCTTTTTTATGCCGAAGTAGACAACTCGATGGCCAATACCGCCGTCACGGGCCTTAAAACGCTCTTGATCGGCCGTATGACTCAGGGCAAGGCAACCCCGATGAGACCGGTACTGGTGACCGGCGACAGTCAGGGCAAAGATCTCTTCGGCCGCGGCTCTGAATTGGCCAGAATGAACACCGTTTATCGAAAAAACGACACGATCGGTGAAGTCTGGGCGATTCCGCTGGAAGATCCGACGGCGGGCACTGCAGCTTCCGGCACGGTGACGATTTCCGGAACACCGTCTGTCGGCGGAATTCTTAGCCTGTATATCGGTGCCGACCGAGTGCAAGTCCCTGTAGGAGTGGAAAATGAGCCGTCTGAAATTGCCGAGGCAGCTGCTGCTGCGATTAATGCCAAGCCTGATCTTCCTGTGACGGCTGCGGCTTCCAAGAGCCAGGATGACGCGGAAGTTGAAGAAGGTTACGTGACGATTAGCGCTAAAAATAAAGGTGCTAACGGCAACGACATTAAGCTTGCTGTCAACGTTCAGGGCTACGGGGCCGGTGAAGAAACTCCCGAAGGCTTAGCCGTCAAGATTGACGCGATGGCAGGCGGTACCGGATATCCGGATTTTGAAGCTCTGGACTTCGTAAAGGCAATGGGTGACGAAGCTTACGACTTTATCCTTCTGCCCTACTCCGACGTGTCTTCTTTGGACTATTTCAAAGAGGTTATGAACGATACCTCCGGCCGATGGTCCTACAGCAAACAGGTGTACGGTCATGTCTACACCTGCAAACGAGGAACGATCAACGAGCTGCAGATCTTCGGCAGCGCGCGTAACGATCAGCACGCCACGATTATTGGAGTCGAGCCGGATGTTCCGTCCATGGCAGTTGAGGTGCTTGCGGCCTACGGAGCACAGAACGCGGCCAAAATCTCCATTGATCCGGCGCGTCCGACTCAGACGCTTGAGCTGATCGGAATTACTTCGGCTCCCTACGGCAAGCGCTTTGTGATGGAAGAGCGCCAAATCCTGCTCAATAACGGTATTGCCACGCAGTACACGGAAGCCGGTTACATGCGCGTTGAAAGAGCCATTACAACGTACCAGAGGAACCGCTTTGGAGACGCGGATAACTCCTATCTGGACTCTGAGACGCTTCATACGCTCGCCTACCTTCTGAGGGCGCTTCGTACTCGAATTACAAGCAAGTACCCGCGCCATAAGTTAGCAAGCGACGGGACACGATTCGGAGCCGGCCAAGCAGTTGTCACGCCTTCCATTATCAGAGGCGAAATTATTTCGCTCTACAAGCAGCTGGAAGATAAGGCCATCGTTGAGAACACGTCGCTCTTTGCAAAATATCTCATCGTTGAGCGAAACAAAGACGATCCGAACCGAGTGGATGTCTTGCTGCCGCCGGACCTGGTTAACCAGCTCCGAATTTTCGCGGTTCTGGCTCAGTTCCGACTCCAATTTAACGAATAAGGATTTTAAGAATGCGCATTGCAGGTGTCTGCCATATCACTGTGGATGGCAAAAGTCTGGATATTTCCGGCGGAATGACAATTCCGCTCTCCACGTCCACAAAAGAAACCATTGTGTCTACAAACGGATCGGTCCACTTCAAAGAAACACCGGTCGCTCCGTTCATTGACGGAGCCTATCTGGTTACGCCGGACTTTCCGATTGAGGATCTGGACACCATGACGGAGGGCACGATCGTGGCTGAACTGGCCAACGGAAAGACTTACACGCTCTCCGACGCATGGGTCGAAGGAGAAATGGACTTTGAAAGCGACGGCGGAACGGTGGCCATCAAGTTTGTCGGTCGATCCGGGAGATGGTCATGAGAGAAGAAGTCTACGAATTAGAAGATCCGGTCGAAGTTTCCGGCAACAAAGTCTCAATCGTCCGTCTTAAACGTCCGGACTTCGATTTGATCTGTGAGCTTGGGCTTCCTGCAGATTGTTCGAGCCAGCAGGAGCAGCTCAAGCTCCTTCGCGAGTACGTCATCCGGCTTTCGGGACTCCCGAAAGAAACCGTGGGCCGTTTTGGTGTCGCCGACTCGATGGAGCTGGTCTCGAAGGTGGGAAGTTTTTTTACACGCTCGGACTCAGCGACAAGAAAACGGCCGTAAAGCTGTTCTACAACACGGCGCGTTTTTGGGGCGAGCGTCCGACGGAGCTTGCTCGGGAGCCTTTTTCACGAGTCATCGAACTTGCGAAAGAGGCTCTTCGCATTATTGAGGAAGAAAAATCATGGCAGGAAAAGAATACAGCCTCAAGGCGATCCTATCCGCGACGGACCGGATAAGTCCGGTATTAAAGAAGGTGGACTCCAATATCGGCAAAGTCGGCCGCTCTTTTTCTTCTTTTGCTAAGGCTTCCGTCTCTCTTGCCTCCAAGCTTGCTCTTCCCCTTACGGCGCTTGGCGGAGTCGGCGGTTTCAGTCTGAAGGCCGCGGTCGATAAGTTCACGTCTTTAGGCGACTCTATCGATAAAGCCAGTAAAAGAGCGGGTGTCGGTGTCGAATCCCTGCAGAAGTTGCGTTACGCAGCTGGCCTCGGAGGGATGTCTGCTGACCAAATGGATCAGGCCTTAAGCAAGCTCACAGACAACATGGGCAAAGCTGCCAGAGGCGAAAACAAGAATCTGGCAGCTATCTTCAAGCGCCTCGGAATTTCTCTGAAAGACTCAAAAGGTCAGATCAGAGATGCGGCCGACGTCATGCGAAACTTGGCCCAGGCCGTTAAAAACAATGAATCTCCGGCTGTCCGGATGCGCATTTTGACGGCTGCCTTCGGTGAGGAATTGTCTAAGCGGATGATTCCCGTACTCGAAGGCGGAGCTCAAAGTCTGGATGACATGGGAGAACAGGCGTCCAAGCTTGGTTTGGTGATGGATCAAGACATGGTCGCAAAGTCCGCTCATCTGACGGATACGCTGAGCATCTTTTCTCAAGTGGTCGACGGTGTCAGTGCTCAGGTCGGAGCTGCTTTGGCGCCGACGATTGAAGGCATTGTGAGTCGGATGCAGGATTGGGTCGTGGCCAATAAAGATCTGATCGCTCAGAGACTGGACGGCCTCTTTGACAAGGTCTCCAAAGCAATTGCCGAAGTTGATTTTGAAAAGGTTGTCGACGGCGTCTTTGATTTCATTGACGGAGTCATGGAGTTTGTCGATTCGGTTGGCGGCTGGGAAAACATCATCAAGAGCTTTGGTGCGCTTCTGGGTGTTTCCCTTGTCGGAGACCTTCTGAGCGTCGGAAAAGAACTCTACGGTGTCGGAGCGGCAGTGACTGCAGCCTTCGGCCCTTGGGGGCTTCTGGCCGGCGCAGCGATCGGGGCTGGAATTGCTATTTGGAAGAATTGGGATGAAATCTTGGCCAAATTTAATGCTTCTTTCCCGAATCTTTCTAAGGCCCTTTCCGATATTCCCGGGAACTTTACAAGAGGTTGGGATGACGCGACCAAACAAATTAAGGATCTTTGGGATGGTCTGGTCAAGCGCTGGGAGAGCGTTAAAAACGCGCTTTCTTGGAGCAACATCAAAGGCAACCTGAGAGAGATGGTCGGTCTTTCTAGGACAGAAGCGCCGGAGCCGGCGGCCGCACCGACGCTTAATGCTTCAGATATTGCTGCGATTAGCCAAAGAACTCAGAATCCGCAGGCAAGCGAAGTTGATAACCGTTTGGAAGTCACGCTTAAGCTGCCTCAAGGTTTTTCCGCAGCAGTGGATAAGGTCGATTCCAACGGCGGCTCAATGCGTGCGACCACTCAAAACTACTCTTTTATAGGGGCTGATTAATGAATGCACCTCAATTGAGACGGGCGTCGTTCCGTGGAGTTCCCTTTGAGGTGACCTCCTCTAACCTCTCGATTGGAAGACGTACTCAGACCTTTGAGTATCCTCAGAGGGACGATCCTTTTACGGAAGATATGGGGCGCTCCAAGCGCACGATCAGAATTACGGCCTTCGTCGTGGGTTACGACTATATCGCCCGGATGAAGCGGTTGATTGCGGCCTGCGAAAAGCCCGGCAGCGGACGCCTGATCCATCCGTGGCTGGGGTCGATGGAAGTTACGCCAACGGATCTTTCCGCTCCGGTTTTTGAATCGAACCGTGTAGCTTCCGTTTCTCTGACTTTCGTCGAAAGCGGAAAGCTGCAGTATCCGAATGCTCTTTTGGACGTCGGAGCAAAGTGCCTTTCTGCAGCTCAGCTGCTTGTAAATGCTGAGTTCGATGAGTTTGTGAAAACCTTTGATCTGTCCGGAGCTCAGGATTTTGTGAAAGAAGCTGTGGGGCTGGATCTGCAGGGGATTCTCAACAGCGAAACCGTTCAATCGGTTTGCGATGCTTTTGACCTGGCCGATGAACTCGCGACTCTCTCGCATGATGTCATCACATTAGCTGAAGGCGGGGCTGATGCTCTGTTTAATCGGGTTTTGGACACTTACGGACTGCAGGGATTTGCGTCTACCGTCCACGCCTGGACGGATGTCTCTCACCGCTTCCGCTCCTTAACTCAGAGCTCAGAGCTAAACAGCGCGAAGCCTCAGGCAGTTGCATCTAGGACGACTTCTGAACGGATCGAAAAAGCCAATGCTGCAGGCCAAGCCATGATCAGGGGTTTGTCGGTGGCCAACATGGTTGTTGCGGCATCCGAAATCGGGACAAGCAACGATAGGCTGGATGCTTCAACACCGGTGCAGACAGCACCTTATGATGACTTAATCGCTGTTAGGAACGAGATTCTGGAAGCGATTGATGAAGAATCCCTGAAGGTCTCTTCGGATCCGATTTATGAAGCGTTGTGTGAGTCTCGATCTGCAGTCTATGAGGCAATTACGCAAAGAGCAGAAAATCAGGCGCGGCTGGTTAGCTTTAAGCCGTCTTCAGTGCAGCCGGCCCTGGTGCTGGCTTATGACTATTACGGCGATGCGTCCAGAGAAGCTGAAATCGTCGGAAGAAACAAGATCCGGCATTCCGGCTTTGTTCCGGCGGTTGAATTGAAACTTTTGAATGAATGAGGCAGCGATGAAGATCAATTGGGATAACTGGATCGTCATTCAGATTTCGGCGTTTGTGCTTTTTCTGTTGATAGGTGCTCCGGCAATAATGTTTTGGGAGCCTCTTTTGAGGGCAGTATTGCACTGGACAGTGTTTCAACTGTTCGGAATAGCACTACCTTAAAGTCTTGAGCAAACACTCCTAAATCTCTGGAACCCCGATAGCTGTCAAGTACTTTGAAGTAAAAATATCCTCCGTCT
>ERZ838225.92-NODE-92-length-134345-cov-23.421573_pt1 | contig 134345 bp, 117 predicted proteins | sample MGYA00519684_ERZ838225 | MGnify/ENA primary metagenome ERZ838225 (study PRJEB31850, sample SAMEA3708829) | human gut metagenome | biome: human gut; feature: human-associated habitat; material: faeces | place: China | collected 2014 ... | reverse complement strand
GGAGGTTACTGCCGCATTGCAGAAGGACAAGCGTTTTTTGCCCTGCTACCGGGGCATTTTAATCAACATGGATTACATCAGCCAGGTTGACAGTCAGACCTTCCGTCTGATAAACGGAGAGGAGCTTCCGATCTCCCTCCGAAACAGAAAACAGCTGCGTGAGGTCTACCGCCGGTATGTTTTCTCCGGAATGGAGGGAATTGTATGATAATAAAGCGGACACAACAAAAACGATTTCCCGTCTTCTGTCTGATCTGCTGTCTGACCTGCCTTTTCTGTTTCATCGGCAGCATATCCGCCTTTGCCTTTCAGACTGCCACCCCATCAGATGCCGATAAGATCAGGATCACAAAAATACAAAATGAAGATGAGCTTCTCGCCCTGCCGGATTTTACGCTGCCCCTTAAAAGCAGCCCCTCCGACGATGACATGGAACCTATTTATCTCTTTGCCCTTAAATACCAAACGGTTTCCGCCACTGTAATTGAAAATAATGAAAGCCGGTCTGAAAGATTTTCCGTCTGCTGGGATTTTTCGGCCATTGACCAGACCACTTTGGGGGATTACGCCGCTACCGGCAGGATCGAGCTGCCAGAGGGATATTGCTTTGGCGAAAATGTATTAAAGGAGCTTGTGATTTCCGTCCATGTAGAAAAAACACCTCCTGCTGTCATTATTTCCATAGAACAATGGTATCCTTATACGGACGCTTTTGCACTTCCACAGGGCAGTACAGAAGAAACGCTGAACCATCTGCTTCGTTTTTCCCCGCATCATCTGGAATGCTATACAGAAAACAAAATCAGCTATTCCGCTTTGGTGGAATGGGATCTTTCCGATATTGATTTCGATACTGTGGGACTGTATCAGGCAAAGGGACGGCTTGCCGCACCTGAAAATACGGAATTTGCGGACGGGATCGTTTTCCCGGAAATATCGATCCCCGTTTCTATACAGGCCCCCGGCAGACCGGATATCAACTGTGTTATAGCTGCCAGAGGAAATCTATGCTTTCCATGGGTCACACCGCCGGGTGATCCGGATAAGATCAACATATGGCTATCCGAAAACGATGAACCATGGAAACAGCTGGAAGATGGCGTTTATGCAGGGAAGGAAATGCTCTCGATCAAAACGTATCTGCTGACATCGGGTAACAGCTACCGTCTTCAGGTCGATTACGATGGCGGACAGACCGGCATCCTGTCCTTCACTTACTCAGATGAGCTTGTCCTTGAGGGGTATTATAAGGGTGATCGCGATGGAGGGGACGCAAAAGGAAATCCGCCTGGCAGCATCACACAGCCTCCGCCCGAACAGAACATTGATCAGAAGATTGAACAGAACGGGGACGAGAACAAGGATGAGAATCCCGATCGAGAAAACGCTCCAACCGACCGGGCAGAGAACGCCTCCTCTATGAAACCGCTCTCTAAAGCAGAGGCGGCTTCAGATCCTAAAGAGCCTTCCTCCTCCGAAATAGCCTTTACCGAATTTTTTGATGATACCACTGACCGGATCTCCGGCACGCGCTTATTGATGATGCTTCAAACGGGAAGACAAAAAGCAAGCTTTTCCAAACAGGGCATCACCATCCGCGTCCCAAGAGCTTCTTTACCAAAGGTCATCCAAAATAACGATCAGATTGAGGTCATCATCAAAAAAATCTCTGACCGCAGTTTTTCTTTTTCCTTTTGCATCAACGGAGTTTCCTTTGACTCTCTGCCGGGTGCCTCTGTCATGCTGCCCTATCCGCAAGAGACGGCAGCGGATAGCTTATATCTCTGTGACGAAAACGGCACAAAAGTCCCGGTTTCCGACTATGATGATGCAGCAAAGGCCGCTTTCTTTCCGATCGAGCATACCGGAACCTATACCATGGCAGCCACGAAGGAGCCTGATCCCTCGGCACAGACAGCCACGAAGGATCCCGATTCCTCGGCTCCGGCAGACGGGAAAAATCCTGATTCCTCGGCTCTGACCGGCGGGAAGAATACCAATTCCCTGGCTCTGACTGCCGCTAAGGAATCTGCTTCCCCGGCTATGACAGATGGGAAGGATCCTGATTCCTCGGCACAGACAGCCGCGAAGGATCTCGAGTCCTCGGCTCCGGAAGACGGAAAAAATCCTGATTCCCCAGCCATGGCAGACAAGATAGATCCCTTTTCCTCGACACAGACAGCCGCAAAGGAGCCTGATTCCCCGGCTCTAACAGCCGACGCCGAGCGCGGCAGATCCCCTCTGCTCTTTTTGCTCCCGGCTTCCCTGCTTCTTTTGTCCGCCGGTGTACTTTTTCTGCGTAGGAGGTGGAAATAGCTGATGTCTTCTGTTATAAGAAAATATGCTGCCTTATGTATCGTCTGCCTGTGTTCATCCCTGTTTTTTCTTGGATTGTATCATTTCGATAATAAATATAGTCAGAATACGATCCAGGCGGCAAACGGCATTTTGGCTCTCTCCGAGAATGATCTGAAAAAGTCACCGGTACGATTTCTGGTATCCGGCTGGGAATTTTATCCGGATGCTCTTTTGACTCCGGAAGAAATACAGGATTCCGACCACTATATGCGCTATCTTTCCATTGGCGAGATGAGCAATTTTTCCAGTTCGGCAGATTCCTCTCCCTACGGCTGCGGAACTTACCGGATGACCTTCTTTTTGCCGGAACGGAAAGAGGCGTATGCCATTGAACTCCCGGAAGTATTTTCTTCCTATACCCTTTATCTCGACCATGACTGGATCCTGCAGCTTGGAGATCCGGAGCAAAGGATCCCTTTGGTTCAAAACCGAATGGTCACTTTTTATGGAGGAAAGCCGGTCACACTCACCATAGCGGTCAGCAACTATGACCACTTTTATGGCGGGATCGTTTATCCGCCTGCTTTTGGGACGATGCTGGCAGTAAATACCTCCCGGGGGATCCGTTTTGCATTCTGCCTGTTCAGCTGCACAGTTACCTTCGTCTGTGCCCTGCTGTCTTTTTACTTCAGTCACCGGATGAAACAGAAAAATGCCTTTCTGTTTGGACTTATCTGCCTTGCTATGTGTGGTCTGTCCTCTTATCCTGCACTCCACATGCTGATGGCACTTCCTGTCTTCCCCTGGTATGCGCTCGAACTGTTCTGTATCTATCTGGTCACCTTGCTGATCATAATTCTGCAAAACCGGATCTGCCGCCCAGGCTTCCTTCTTTCCGCCATCAGTAACGGAGCAGGCGCTGCCTTCCTTATATATGCACTGGGATATGGTATGATGGCTTCCCGCCTTTCCCTTGGAGCCATTCGTTTCTTCTCGGCAGCCGTCTTTTGCTATAAAGCGGCATCGGCACTCTATCTTCTTATCATATCCATTCTTGCCATCCACCGGGGAGAAAAGCGACGCAGACCGATCTTCTATGCCACAGCCGCCGCCACCTGCGCCCTTATATGGGATCGGCTTCTGCCGGTATATGAGCCGGTCATCGGCGGGTGGTTTGTGGAGTGGGGCAGCCTCTTTATCGCAGCAGCGATCGGTTACTCTCTCTGGCACGATGTGGTAGAAGGATACGGAAACAGCCTGATCTTTCAGGAGGAGCGTAAGCAGGTCATCCGTCAGCTTTCTATGCAGACCGAATACAGCCGTCAGCTTTCTGAGGCCGCAGCGGAAAACCGGAGGCTGATCCATGACATCAAACATCATCTGCGTGCCATAGACCGCATGGCCTCGGAGCATGGACAGACGGAGATCTGTGACTTCCTGTTTCAGGTAGAGGAACAGGTTGCCGCATCTTTAGCCTACTCCCATGTTGCATTCTGCAAAAATCCTGTTGTCAATGCGCTGATCGAATACTACTACGGCATGGCGCAGACACAAGGGACAGAATTTCAGGTGCGGCTCGATATTCCCGATCCGATGCCGCTTACTGACGTGGAACTGTGTACGGTGCTGGGCAATCTTTTAGACAATGCAGTAGAAGCCTGCAGCCGCCAAACGAAAGGGAAACGCCGCATTTTGGTTGTAGGTGAGATTCGAGGCAACATGTACTTTTTAAAGATTGAAAACACATACGATGGTCTGATCCTTCCGGAGGAAAAAACATTCCGCTCACGAAAGGGCACAGCAGCCGATCATGGAATCGGACTTTCCTCTGTCCGAAGGATCCTTGAAAACCATGGCGGTGACCTTGATCTCGTACCCGGGGAAGAAACGTTCCTTGTCGGGATCACAATAGAATGTCCCTTTATCTCAAAAAGTCAATGTGTAATATAAATTTATTATGGGATGGGGATGCCAAATTAAAAAAAGCAATCGAATCCTTTCAATTCAATTGCTTTTCTGTTTCCGATGCCGATTAATGCTTTTTATTATAGCGTTCACCGAAACGCTTGACAAGCTTAATTTTAGCAGATTTTTTCCTGCGCAGTGATTCTGGCAGGAATATGTCAGCTTCTCTGACCAGAATCACGCGCCAAGTCTCACGGAGGTTCGGCTGAAACTCGTTTTACTGCTTGTTTCTTCCGTCCCAGACACCGTTTTTATCTACATAGTATCCGTCCGGTGTCCTTTGTCCGGCATACATAATCCCTCTCTTTCCATCGGAATTCGGATTAAAATAGTACCATGCTCCATCGAGAAGCACCCAGCCGGTCTGCATGCCGTGTTCCGGATCCATATAGAACCAGCCGCCGTAATCCTCATCCCTTAACCAGCCTGTCTTGGCATAACCCGTTTCATCAAATGCCCACCATCTGCCGTTGATCTTCTCCCAGTGTTGTGCACCAGTACGATCGGCCATTGGCCATGTACCGTCACTAAAGCGGAGCCACCAGCCTTTGGCGTCCTTCATCCAATGGCTGTAGCCATCATTCACGGTCTGATTGGCTGTGCCGGTGATGACGCCCTGTTCTACATTTCTGTAGCCCTTCTGACTGTCTTTCGTAACCTTGTCGGACGGATCCGGGGTTACTTTAACACTACTTTCGTTCGGATCATCATAATCGGAGCTGTCCCCGTCTGAACTGGAGCTGCCATTGGAATTACCATTATTGGAGCCATTGTTGCCAGAATTGTTTCCAGAGTTGTTGTTGGAGTTACTGTCAGACGAATCTGCAGTCAGAGTCACGATCACAGGAATCTGAATATCCTCGTAATTCTTAGTCTCCACCTTCACGACAACCTGGGCAGTCTTGCCAACCATGTTTTTAGAACTGCCTTTCAGACGAAGTACCAGATTCATGCCATCCACTGCCGCACTATCTAAGATCTGTCCCTCATCGGAAACGATCTGTGCCGTGATTCTTCCAATGGTTCCGCAGTTCTCCGGGAATCCTGGCAATGCCACCTGTCTCTCGCCAGTCTCTTTGTAGCTGTATGATTCTGACATAGCAGATACGGTTGGAGCAGCTGCTTTCTGCACAGTCACAGCAACTGTTTTCATTTCGTCATTGAAATTCGCCATGGACGCCTTCACATACACCAGATACGTTCCCGCCTCTGTAAAGCCCGGAATCTCGCTCTGGTAATTAACGCCGTCCTTCGAGTAGGTAAATGTTGCGTCTGGACTTACATTTTCAAGTCCGGTTTCCACAGAAACATTGATCTTCGGCTGCTGCTCGGTGCCGTTGTAGGTAAGCGGGGCTGCCGATACCGTCATGGACGCAAAATCACGGGGCTTGATCGTTCCTTTCTGTGATATCGTCTGTTCTGTCAGCTCATAATTCTTTGCCTGATCACCTGCTAAGATGATCGTCGCATCTATATCGTGCTCTCCAACATCTGCACTCTGATACGCCCAATCAATCTGGTCTGCACGAACATCCTGAAGCTCAGGAGTTTTATGATTGTCGTCGCAAAGCTGAATTGCCAGCCTCTGCTCCTCTGTAATATCCGTAGTCCCATCATAGACTTTATCGAAGGAATCTCCTGTTATCTGTGCTTTTAATTTACACTTGTTGATTGTAAAAGCAGCCGTTTTCAGGGAACCATCGTAATTTCTCTTTCCCAACAGATAAACGATATACGTTCCAGCGTCCTCTAATTTTGTAACTGGTTGATTATTATCTTCCTTTTTCCAAAAAGAAATTTCATAATCAATACCTTCTTTTAATTCACTTCCTAATGTGCCTTTCCAATTTTCAAGCACCTTAATCTTCGGATTCTGTGGTTTATTATTATAAACACTTGAATCAATCGCTACTTCTACGCTTTCCGTAAAACTTCGCTGAGTAATATGCGTTGTATTATTGGAACAAAATACTTTCGACTTATAATTATCTGTTATCACCTTTACAAATACATACCGGCCAGACTCATTTACATTTACAATCTTAGGGCACTCTGACTTCCACTGATCTGGTAAATTACTGCTGTTCGATGTTGTGGCCAGTTGATATTTATACTCCGCATCCTTTGGTATACGAGTCGATGTAATTGTAGCTGCCGGATATCCCTCAGTGCCATTATATACACCACTAACAGCATCTACATTCACTGTCCATCTATTAGGAAAATCTGCTTTATCAACAGTCAATGTTATCTCAACCGGAGTACCTTCTTGATAAATTCCACTTGCCAGTGTCTTAACCTTAATTTTAAAAACACCAGCCTTTTTTACCGTCAGCAGACCTCTTGACCCGTCAATCGTTCCTTCGCCCTTAGATTCACTTCCTGCATAATCAACAAGTTTATATTGCAAATCTCCGGCGTTAGCTGGTTTCTGAATGTTTGCAAGCTTTTGAACATTGATCGATGTGTTTTTGCTATATACGGCACTTATATTCTTTTTAAAATCTGCTATTTTTGTCGGTTCCTGCTTTGCAGAATCTGGTATACGTCCATTTCCACTAATTGTGCCATTGTTTTCTAATGTTCCACCGTCCCTATCATCCACTTCCCGATTTACAGTTAAATTTCCATTATTTATCAGCGTACTTCCTTTTTCAAGCACTACTCCATCCACGGTCAGAGTTGCGTTCTTTTCTACCGTCACCGTTTTTCCAGGACCAATATCAAGAATATCCGCCGTTAACTTTCCCGGAGCCGTAATCACCGTGGAATCTCCATTAGCAATAAACCCTAAGAGATCAGCTTTTGAAGAAACAGCCATCTCACCTCCAGATAATTTAAACTGACCCATTGTATACAATCCATGACAATCGTTTCCAATTACTTCCATCTTACCACCAGTCATGATAAACCGGCCTCTTACATACATGCCATATCTAGTATTTCTCCCAGCCTTGGTTCCGCTTGCAGTAATATCTCCACCCGTAACCAGTAACGTTCCATTCGTCCCAATCAGAATTCCCGATACTTTTCCATCATCCGTACCTCCAAGCGACTTTGATGCACTTGCATTAATAGTACCACTCTTAATGGTTAAAGTTCCTCCAAGATTGATACCAGATCCTGAATGTCTTCCATACGCATTTAAAGTACCATTACCTTCAATTGTTACTGTCGTTCCTTCAGCAATCATGAGCGCATCAGTGCCTTTATTTGTTAAAGATGTTACATCTAACGTATTTGTCCCTTCTAACGTAATGACCCAGTTTGACCAATTACCCAAATATAAACTATTCATGTTTACACTATTCAAAGTTAAATAATGATATCCGTTTGCGTAACTAAGACGGATTCCCATACTATCTAGTTCATTATACGAACCTGAATAGTTATTATCAGCCCAATAAATAGATTTTTCAGTTCCATCTTTCATTACTGTCATTAACGGCATTGTTGCCAGCATTACCGCCTGATCACCAGCCACAGACACTTCCACCACCAGCGCATCCACGCCCTCTGCCAGCTCATACCCCTCCGGCAGCTCTGCTTTAAACTCATAGGTGCCTTCCAGTGGCCAGCGGCCTTCTTCGTCCTGCACATACTTCTCACAGCTCCAGTTGGTGATCAGCAGATTCTTTTCTTCCCTGTCTTCACCTTCTCCTACCTGAGCAATAATGGCCGTTGGTAAATACTCGATGATCTCTGTAAAGGATGGCTGGGCTTCCTCAGTGATTCCGGTGAGCTCCAGTCTGCCATCAAGCAGATTTTCCTCCGGATCAAACCATGACCATGACAAGATCTTCGTCTGTGAAACCGGTGTGACGGTTCCACCTGTGGCTGTGGTATCTTCCGCATTGGATGGCGTGCTGACAGAAAGTGCTGCCCCGTTCTGAGCAGGCACATCGTTTAAGTTTTTATTTTCATCTGCATTACCAGAAGAATCCTTCCGGTCTGCGGCTTTTTCTCCAGCTTGCTCTTTCTTAGAATCATCCTTGCCTGTATTGGAAGCAACAGCATCCAACGTGTCGGCATTCTCATTATTTTCCTTCTCTGTATCCCGTATACAGCCACTTTCTACGCTGCAAATGTGGGTACATTCCGTAGGCTCCTTTCCGATCTGGGATGGAGTTGCTGTTTCGTCTGCATCTTTGTAGCACTCTGCCGTATGCACATGGACACACCGGTTATTCCCTGTATCCGGCCGAATCTCTCCCCATGCTGTATTCCCAAAAGCTGTCGATATTGCCAACGACATGGCCAGCCAGACCGCCGCTGCTTTTCGTGTATTTTTCATTAACACAACGCCCCTTTCTGATTCCTTTTCATACTTAATATACGCTCATATAGTCAGTCTATTGCTCTGCTTTCATTATTCAATAATCAGAGTGACATGTCAAGCAAATGCACACGAATTGTTGTTTTTTTGGCACGAAAATAAGTAAATAAATAGAAATCCGGAAGGATTCCCAAAGCCTGCGGATCCATTCCGGATTATTCTATACTTAGTGCAAGAGCATCTCTCCGCGAAGATGCGCAGTGATTCTGATAGAAGCATGTCAGCTTCGCTGACCAGAATCACGCGCCAAATCTCACGGAGATTCGGCTTGAAACTCGCTTTACTGCTTGCTTCTTCCGTCCCAGACACCGTTTTTATCTACATAGTATCCATCCGGTGTCCTTTGTCCGGCGTACATCATCCCTCTCTTTCCATCGGAAATCGGGTTAAAATAGTACCAGACTCCATCGAGAAGCCCCCAGCCGGTCTGCATGCCGTGTTCCAGATCCATATAGAACCAGCCGCCGTAATCCTCATCCCTTAACCAGCCTGTCTTAGCATAACCCGTTTCATCAAAGGCCCACCATTTTCCGTTGATCTGCTCCCAGCAATGCGAAACACTACCGGAATCACGCACGCTTCCCTTAGGATAGGTATTATCTGCAAAGCGTAACCACCAGCCATGCTCATCCATCATCCAATGGCTCTTTCCGTCATTGACAAAGCTGTTTGTTTCTCCTGTGATAATTCCTGTTATACTGTCGATCGTTCCTTTGACTGAATCGTGGCTGACTGCACCGCTGCCGGAGGTTTTATCCTGTCCGGAGGACTGGTTGTTGCGACTCGGTCTTTCCGGCTCATCCGAATCATCGGAATCATCCGTTCTGTTCGATTCGTTCGGCTTGCCTGTTTCGCCCGGCTTTTCCGTTTCACCCGGCTTTTCCGTTTCACCCGGTTTGCCTGTTTCGTCCGGCTTTTCCGTTTCACCCGGCTTTTCCGTCTCGCCCGGCTTATCTTCCGTTGCTGTCACTTCTGCCGTACCGGTCATTGCTGCGATCTCATAACGAGCGGATGCCCATTCATTCGGTGTAAATACCACCTCGTAGCTATGGGTGCCCACCTGTGCCGTCTGGGCCGGATTCTTCCAGGCAAAGCTTCCGTATTCGGTGCTTCCTCCTGATAAGGCAGAATCACTCAGAGGACTTCCCGCCTTCACCGACGCTGCCGTCGGCCAGGTGATCTGCGGTGCAGCCACCTTTCCGATCGTAAATGTAAATGCAGCCGGAGCAGGCGTGTTGTATTTGGCCGCCCACACATCGTAAGTGTCAAAATCAAACTCGGCGGTCATCCGGTGCGTTCCTACGGATGCGATTCCCGGCTTCGTCAGGTTGAGAACCGCAGTTCCAGCTTCCCCTACAGGGATCGTATCAGGATTCTGAATTCCATTATCATAGAAGCGGATCATACCCTGCGGCTTGTCACCATACGCTCCCTGAATACCTGCAATGATATCAAAATCATCCTCGTAGGTTCCGAGAATCCCTTCCGGCTGCTGCACTCCGGTACTCCGGTTCACAGCCGTTAAGGTAAGGATAAAGGTTCCTTTTTCAATGGTGATCCTTCCCTTTGCCGGTGTGCTTGCGCCAAGGTAATTCGTTCCGTCTGCCATGGTGATGCTTACCTCTGCAGAACCGACACCTTTGATGGTCACCTGTCCCTGTGTATCCACGGTGAGAACATTTTCATCGGAGCTTTCATACTTCATAGCCCCATCTCCCATTACATTCACACCCGTCAAGGAAAAGCCGTCATCTCCATAGGTTTTTTCTCCGGTCCATGCTTGCGGATCGATTGAAACCGAACCCTGTATCCGATGGATGGTTCCGGTCTGGGCTGGATATGTGATAAGGTAATTCTGCAGATTCACTGTGCTCTCACCCGTCTCAACCCTTGCCTCTGAGGAATCAATGGTTACCGCCTTACCGGTTCCGGCATTGGCGTCTTCAAAGCTTCCTTTCAGGCCACTGATCGTATAGCTCTGACCCGAAGCTCCTATCTCTACCGTCGCCTTTAATGCGATATCGGTACTTCCGTCATAGTCTTTTTCAATAGGTGTCGTAAGAACTGCTCTCAACTCTTTCGGAGCTATCTCCGGAATCACGTCTCTTGTCAAACTATTTCCATACTGCCCTTCCGGTGCTCCCTTCGGGCTAAATTCTACCTGATATGCAGTTGTTCCCTTTACCTCCGGATAAATGGATGAAGCGGGCGTTCCTTTCTGATCCTTACTGAAGCTCCATGTTCCAGAAACCGGCGATCCACCATAATTAACAACCTGAAATCCCGCTGCCAGCTGTACCGGAATATCTGCAAGGGTCTGTCCATAGGTTCCCTTTGCTTCAAAGGATACAGTGCCGGAGCCGCCGATCTGTAAGATATCCGGTGTTGTCACCGATAAGCGTTCAGCCGGCTTCGATGCAAAACTGTTGTCTGTTGCTTTCACACGAAGGGTTATATAATAGGTGTGAGCCGGCTTCCGATTCTTAAACCAAGTCCCTGACTGCCACTGAAGCTCGCCATCCACGGATTCTGAAATTCCGTACTCACAACCGGAAACGGCCGTCCCAGCCTTAATAAGGTAGCTGTCTTTCGTTACATTTGTTATCTGTATCGGATCCGGTTTTTTCGGTCTTACCGGAAGCTTTATCACGGTTGCTTCGCCTGCTGCTTCGGAACCTGCGGCCGCCTTTCGCACATACAAAGTAATCTCGGTCACACTCTCCGGCTGTTTATCCAGAATTTCTGTCAGAGGAACCTCGCCGCCTGCCCGGATCTTTGTCCAATCTATAACCTTCATGGATCTCGCATATTCGAGATCATACAGAGCCATATTTTTCAGGACTTCCCTTTGATAATCAATATAGGTCTCTTTACGCTCCAATACATTCTCATCCTTACCTGCCTCAACCTTTCCGGTAAATTCCACACCGCCAAAGGAGGCTTTCACTGCCTCCGAAGCCGGAAGGTACATATAGAGCTTTCCGCTGGAATCTGTCCGGACATCCTTAAATCCGTAGGTGCTTCCTTCAATACCTGCTTTTTCAACCAGTGTATTATTCTCATAGATACCGGTCAGATCCGCTGTGGTGTAATAAACCGGGTTACCCTTCGCATCTTTTGGCTTATTCTGTTGCCCCTTTCCATCTACCTGTTCCCAACCATAAATGATCGGTCGCGGTATATATCCATTCGCCCCTATCAAACAGATCGTTCCGCCCGTAATCGTCACATCAGTTTGTGGCAGTGTAGAATTGTCATCCCCCTTTCCAATATGAGCAACTTTCCTATAGTCTGGGTCTTTATTCTCTAAGCATATTGTGCCGCCGTCAATCAGCACCTTCGATGAACTGTATTTACCACTTCCGATGCAGGCTCCCCATTTAGAATAGGCTGTAATCATTCCACCATGAATCTCAATCTTTGCAATTATCGCTGAACTTCCAGGGGCATATCCATAACCGCTTCCAATTCCGGCACCACTCCACGAGCTTGCATTCACCGTTCCGCCTCCTATCACGATTTTACCGGTTCTTTCCTCCTTATTAAAAGCACTTCCTGTTCCGATTCCGGCACCATCACTACTTTTGGCAGTTACATTTCCTCCGCTAATCCGTATTTCTTCTACACTTTTTCCTACCGAAGCACCGATAGCCGCTCCTTTAGAAGCGGAAGTTGCACTTACAGTTCCCCCCTTGATGTGAATGATTCCTGCATCCTGCTCTCCATTTCCTCCAATTGCTGCACCACTCCTGTTTGCATATGTATTATTGAGCACCTCTATGGAGCCCTGCTGTCCCGGCTCATTGTCAATCGTAAGCTTTGCACCTTTCGCCACACTGATGCCGGCAGGTGAAACAGTTAACCTTGATGAAGATTTCTCTGATTTATTAATCGAAATCTTGTTTTTCCCTTCCAGATAGGTGATCACCTGGGACTCTCCGTTTATCTGAATCGGTGCGATAGCCTTTTCCGGGGTAATCGTAAGATTCTTTAATACGAGCTTTAGTTCCCTGGAAGCTGGGATATCCACGGAGAGATGATACTTCTCTACATTATTCCCAGATGAAGTGATACGATAGCATTTATCATAGGACTGGTCTATTAACGTTGTTGTAACCACCTGGCCGGAACCATCTGTTTTAGAATATAATATTGTCAGCTTACCATCTTCCCCGGAAAAAGATATATTTCCAAGGGAAAGATCCAGCTCTCCCTCCAGTGCCTCTGCCGCATTTAATACGATGATATCCGTTCCGGCAGCCTCTGCCTTTACCGTTTCGTTGTCCAGAGTAAAGCTTCCGCCGGAGCTTCCTAATTCTGTGATACCTGTATTTATCACAAACCGGTAATTTCCGGCCGGAAGATATGCCAGAGCATATGCATGATTACCTGCTGCTGCATCGATTGTCAGTTTCCCGTCAAAGGCAAACTGGCCTTTGTCCTGCTTTAATTCCACCGGAGCTTCTAAAGCAGCTCCAGCCAGCCGTCCGGCTGTCAGGGATACATTCGCTGCCGCCTGCACCTTTGATGAATAGAAGTGGAACCGGACAGGATACAGGGGTTCTCCGATGGTAAGGGAAAGATTCTTTTCCTCCTCTGACTTCATCGTGAGGGTTCCTGTTACTGTAAAGCTATTACTTTCTCCTTCCCCTCCTTCTTCCTTTACCAGAACCGATACCGGAACCTCTCCGGACAGAGGCGTATACCAGCTGACTTTATCCGTCTTTATCTGATAACCGGAAGCTTTTTTAGATGAATAGGTTACTACATCCGGTGCAGTGCCGCCTTCGCTTGCTTCTTCCCCCAGTCGAACCGTCAGTGTATAATTCTTATCATTCTTCAAACGGCCATCATGGATGGTCAGATCCATTGTCTTCTGGTAAGCGGCTTTTCCCAGCGTGACGGAGATGGCTTCATCCTTTCCTTTGTTTAGAACAACACTTCCATCCATCGTCTTACCTTCCCCGCCACCGGAAGGCTTCAGCTCTACAACCATCTGCATATTTCCAGAATGGCCTATCCACTGGGTTATATCCGGTATCGTTCCCCTAAATCCGGAGACGGTCATTTCTGCCTTTGTCTGATAAACCGGAGAGTCTTTTCCTGTATCATTTTCCCGATACAGGGATATGTCCGCCGTATAGGTTCCATCTGGTAGCTGGTTATCATATGCGGTGATCCGGAATGTTTTCTTTCCGTAGGTACAGTCTCCCCGGGGCTCAATTTTGCTTTCAAGCGGCAGCTCTAACTGCACCTCCTCGGAAATAGTGACACTGCCGCCTTTCATGCTATTTCCAGACACAGGCTTTAACACTCCATAACCAATATTTCCGCCCGTTACCTCCACAGATCCACTTAATATCCGGATATCGCCACAGGATAATTGTAAACCATCCACTCCATTCCATCCGGTGCCGATGGCAGCTCCCGGATATCCTAATTCGCCATTATTATAAGAAGATACGGCTATATTGGGAGCTTCGCCTTCCGTCCCGCCGATCACGATGGTGTCTACACCTCCACCAGCTCCGCCTCCGATTCCGGCTCCTGTCTCCCTTCCTCCTGCTGCGGTTATCCTTCCGCCCAGTATTTCAATGGTTCCGCCGATTCCATACAGACCGGTTCCGATTCCGGCTCCTCCATGATAACGCGTCGTTTGGGAAACCTGATAAGCTCCACCTTCAGCTACAATGCTTCCACCCTTGATTATAATCGTTCCTGTCCCATAGTTCTTATCTGCACCTTCGTAACCTGTTGTTCCGGGTTTTCCTCCGATACCGGCGGCCCCATAGGCACCTCCCACTGCCTTCAGGTTTCCGGTACTCTGCTCCGTAATAACCAGTGTTGCCCCTTTTTCCACCTCAATTCCGGCTCCATCATCCAGTCCCACAAGTGTATTGGTTCCTTCTAAGGTCAGATTCAGCTGGGCTTGGCCTTTCAGGTAAATACCGGCCAGATTCCATCCTCTGGCCCCATCAGATTTGATCGTTACATCTTTAATCGTCAAATCGACCGTAACATTATCAATTATGATACCGCCCTTGATGTCTGTATAAGTCAACTCCGGCCGGGTGCTCGGGCAATAGGAGCCGGTAATGGTTTTTCCATTAAACTGATCTTTGTTAGTGCTATTAATGAGCAGATGCTTATTATTCAGGTTATATTCCACGCCTGCCAGAGTCATCAGCTGCATCTCTCCTACGAGAACGCAGATTTCCGGAAGCTCTGTCTCCTCTCCCACTGAATATTCCTCCGGCAGAACCGGTGTGTAGACATAGGCACAGCCGTTGTAGTCCTGATTCGCCTCATGATAGCCTGCCCAGGTTTTATAGGAGGTTTCAATGGGTTCTCCATCCTCGTCAAATTCTTCAAAATAGTCCTGTGGGGAGATCCCGCCGTGAAATTCCGGATAGTCGCTCTCATTGATATCCAGCTTCCAGGTCACGCCGGAAATCCTTCTGATATCCTCATCTACATCCGTCTCCGAGCTTTCTTTTTCGGTGTCAGCTTCCACATCTATCTGCTGTTCCCTTTCTGCTTTTGGAGCATCCTCTAAAGTTTCCTGCTTCATCCGAACCTCCAGAGTATCCGGAAGGATGATATCGCTTTCTTTGGCACCAAGAGACAGTTTCTGCACCGCAATGGCCTCATCCAGCCCCAGAAACGCTTCTATCTTTGCTCCTGTTGTTGTGCCGTTTGGTGCTCCGTTTATTCCTGCCTCGGTTCCTGCTATTGCTCCGTTTGCACCTGCTTCTGCTTTGTTTGCACCTGACCCTGCTCCCGCTTCTGCTTTGCCTGTATCTGCATCTGCCCCTGATTCTGCTTTGTTTGTACCTGACTCGCCGCGGTTATCTTTTACTTCCGCATTCGACGGAGAAGCATCCGACGGAGAGGCTTTTAATGCAGATTTTTTTAATGCAGCTTCTTTTTCTGCTGTTTCCGCAGTATCATCTGCCTCCGTTTCAGCCACGATCCGCTGCAGCGAACCGGCCGCCAACGCCTGCGGCTGCCATTCACATGTGTTCCATATTAATATAGCTGACAATGCAGCTGCTAAAATTCGTTTTGATTTTTTTCTCATACTATTTTCCTCCCACTGAGACAAATTTGCTATTACTCACCACCCGAAAGAGGTGGGAGTCTTCTCGACTGAGATAAACATCAAGCTCCCGCAATATTTACATTTTTCGCATAATCTTCTATACTAATAGTATATCAATTACGTGTTTTTCTGAAAACCACCTCGACGCAAATGGTCAAACCTCGACCTAATTGGTTCAGAAGCATCGTGGTGAAGGGAGTGCTGCAATTATGATGCATATTGCTATTGTGGAAGATTGCGTTTTCGATCAGAAGCATCTGATCGATTTAATACAGAAGAATTTCGAGAATCATGGAGAAATGGCTGATTTTACCTGCTATGAGAGCGGTGAAGCATTCTTAGAGGCTTTCCGTCCCGGTCTTTTCAACGCCGTATTTATGGATATTATGCTTGCAAAAAACGGCCTGAACGGGATTGAAACAGCCGAAAAGCTTCGAGCTGTTGCCGCGCGGATCCCTCTTATCTTTGTGAGCAATGAGCGGGATTATTCCCTTGAGGGATACCGGGTACATCCGCTTGACTATCTCTTAAAGCCGGTGGATGCGGACACACTGGCCTGGTGTCTCAATGAGATCCGCACTTTTCGGGCCGAACCGGCTTACATTGAGATTCAGGCTGTCCTTGGACAGGGGCAGTCATCCTGCCAGCGGATTCTTCTGGATGATTTTTTATACGCGGAAACGCAGAATCACCGCCTGATCATCCACTCGTTAAAGGGGGATGTTGCCACACGTCTCTCCTTTGCGGATCTAATGGCGCTGCTGCCGAAAGGCGGACGTTTTTATATGAGCGGCCGCAGTCTCCTCCTCAATTTTTCGCAGGTGATCTCTGTGGAGGAGGATGGCTCTGTCCGTCTGAAAAATGGTTCCTGCCTTTTCTGCAGCCGTCGAAAGAAAAAAGAGACAAAGGAAGCATTTATGGCATACCTGTTTACCTGTATGCGGAAGGGGATGATAACCGATGAGTAATGCAGGCTTATTTCTACATACTGCTATTAATTTTGATGAAGTTGCAGCGGCTTTAGGACAATAAGCGGGAATCCTCGGTAATTCAATTACCGAGATGAAAGCGCAGGATTGTGCATATCTGCACATCATAACTAGTATAATGAGATTTTTTACTATTCACATTTAAGTCATTTAAGTTTTATGACATCAATGCTGGAACATGCAATAAGGAATCGAACATATTTTCGATTCCTTATTGCATGTTTTTGCTGGGTATGATATACTATATGCATGAAATAAAATCTAATACATTACAGAACCTGTGTGTGCAATATTAACTACCATATGGTATGGTCGGTGAAATACAGACGGAAGATATTAAGCCCGGAAGTTGAGGAATATCTGCAGGAACTGGTGCAGCAGATAGCTGACGATAAAGGCTTTACCGTTCATTTGTTTGAATGCGGTGAAGGAGATCATGTCCATTGCTTTGTATCGGCTCCACCAAAGCTGTCAATAACAGCAATTGTCAAGTATCTGAAGGGGATCACCGGCAGAAAATTATTCGAACGTTTTCCGGAAATAAGAAACCAGTTGTGGAAGGGAGAACTGTGGAACCATTCCTATTATGTGGAGACAATCGGAGCGGTATCGAAGGAAAATATTCGCCGTTATATTGAGCATCAGAGCAAGTCGTATTAATTCAATGTGAATTGTAAATATTCATTGCATGGCTGTCTGAATGGAGGGAGAGTAATGCTGTTGTCGCATAGAACATCTGTCAATATCCGGCCGGAATATTCTAATATCATAGGGCATATGTGTTATGCTGCTTCCAAACTCTGGAATGTCTGCAACTATGAACGTCGTCGATATAAAGAATTGGGGTTGGAGAAGTATCCTGACTGGTATTATCAGAAGAAGGTGCATAAGAGAGATCTGTGGTATAGACAGCTTCCGTCACAGACAGCGCAGGAGACCTGCAAGCAGTTAGATAAAGCCTGGAGCTCTTTTTATGCCCTTAAAAAGACCGGCGGGATCAAAGATCCAAATCCACCGCGATTTAAACAGGACAATATACCGATTACTTACATGCAGATGGGAATCCGGCACGAGAAGGGCTCAGACCAATTGCGGCTGTCTTTGTCAAAGGGTCTGAAAAGCTATATGGAAGAAACTTACGGGATTCATGAAAAATTCCTATATCTTGAAAATAAAATTTTCAGGAACATGGATCACATAAAGCAGCTGCGGATCTATCCACCGGAACATGGGACATGTGACCTTATCGTTATCTATGAGGTCAAAGAGCCGGAACCGCTTTCACTGAATGACCATTATTTATCAATTGATCTTGGGCTTCATAATCTGATGACTTGTTATGATTCCGGAAATGGCCGGACTTTTATTCTTGGAAGGAAATATCTTTCGTTGGAAAGGCACTTTCACAAAGAAATCAGTAGAGTTCAATCAATATGGTATACACAGCAGTCGGGGAAAGGCATAAAATATCTCCGATCATCGAAACATATCAAAAAGCTTTATCAAAAAAAACAAAACGCAGTAAAGGATTACCTCCATAAGGTGACCAGATGGCTTGCAGAATATTGTAGAAAAGAAGGGATAAGCTGTGTAGTCATAGGAGATATCCGAAATATCCGTAAAGAAAAAGACATGGGGCAAAAGACAAACCAGAAGTTTCACGGACTGCCGTATAATAAACTTTATATCATGTTGGAATATAAACTGAAACTGTATGGAATTCCACTGATAAAACAGGAAGAAAGCTATACCAGCCAGTGTAGCCCATTTTCATCAGAAATATCAAAAAGATATGCAGAAGCAACAAACCGAAAAGAGCGGGGCATGTATATAACGGATGGAATAAGATATAATGCGGATGCAGTAGGTGCATTTAATATCCTGCGAAAATATCTTTCCGTATCCGGAAAGCAGAATGAACTGTCCGTAACCGGACTAAAGAATCCAGAAATAATAAAAGTAGCTGTATAGCCGAAAGGCAAGCAGTAGTGGTGTCATGGACGCACCCTGAAATCTGGCGGTATCCCGCCAGATTTCAGATGCTCTGGTAACTTAGTTACCGAGTAGTTCACATCATGCAACCTATGCAAAGGTAACAAACGCCTTTAAGAAAATGATATTCCATTGCCTTCTCTGGATCTTTATATCCATAATCATCTGTTGTGGCACTGTACTGTTAAGCCATCACATCCAGCATCTGAAGACAAATGAATTGCTGACAGCTTATAATGCAACGACTTTTAAAGGAGGAGTGCGAACCAATCCGACCACGGTAATGTATACAGAAGGCAGCTCCTATCAATATGATGTCGCCGGGCTTGGCTTAAATCTTGATACAGACTTTCCGCATCAGAGAGCATTAACCTTATTATTAGATGACCAAAACCAGCTAAAAGGCGTGATTTCTAATGATGAATCCAACAAAATAACCGATATATTCGCATTTGGACTTGTTTTCGGAATGATCGAGATAGCGGTGATCATGATCGTCTATGCATTTTTTGTTCGTAAGCATACGTCTTATGGCAAAAAATGGTATGCCTTTATGAAATGGTTTGAAACCAGAGATGACACCCTGCTTGATATCATACGGGAATAATGCCATGCAAGATTTCTTTTACCTTAATTTCCTGTTACATAAAAACAGTCCCGGCATACAGACACTTCTGTCCATATCGCCGGAACTGTTTTTATGTAACAGGATCTTATTGCGCCAAAGTTCTCTTACTCTCTTACCAACAGAGACTTACCAGTCATCTTTTTCGGCTGTTCCCTTATTGCCCGCGCCGTCTGTCCGTGCCGTCCCAGCTTCCGTCTTCCTTATGTTTTGGTATTTTTTGAAAGTTGTTTATAGCAGAGCCTGTGGAAGCAGGGGAGAGTGGATAAAAGTACGGAAACTCATACGGAAACTCAAGATGTATAAATCCTTGACATTTTTTTTATTCAATGTTAGAATGACAAAAAGAAGCGGGTTTTGCGACCGTACAGTATTATTACTCAAGCGGGTTGCTCGCTTCTTTTTTTGTGCGCAAAATATCATAAAGATACATTTTTCCATCTGCATCGTGCCGCACAAGCATTCTTGCTGAGAAAATATTATAGCGAATCAAGGTGCCATTTTCTTCGTAAACAGGCAGACCAAATCGTACATCATAACGATACCAACCATTTTTAGCTCTATTTCCATGTCTATCTCCATAATCTGGAAATTCTGATTTATTCTCTGCTATTTGTATTAATTCCTTAATTGCCTGTGCCGCGTTAGCTTTTGCCTTTGCATTTGCCCCCTTTAAACCACGAGCATCTTTTGCGTTTGCAAATTCATCAGGGAATTCTTTTCCAATATATATTTTTTCTGATGACTCTGCTATCTCGTAACACTCTCCAATATATTCTTTTAAATATTTTTCAACTTCTTCCCAATCGATATTTCTTTTTCCCTTAAACCGTATATCGTTTATAATTACGATATTTTTCCCGAATTCATCTTGAATAATAGAAACATTTTTACTGGCACTATAAAATTTATTCTCACTCCGCAGCTTCTCACTATACAACATCAATCTTAACAGATAATCCGGCATATTCCGATGTGCAAGTTCCCATTCCTGCACTGTCCTGTATGGGATGCAAAAATACTCTGCAAATTCCCGACGATTTAGTCCCATAATGCTTCTAAGTTCTTTTAATATTTCTTTGTTTTCCATTGATCCTCCGCCATAATATACTCATTGAGTATATTATGGCGGATATATTTTTATTTACAAGTAACTTCGTCTAAATATCTTGTATTATATGTACTCCACCTTACAGGTATCTCCCCGTCACACTTTCTTTCACATTTTTGATCTCCTCCGGCGTCCCACACGCAACAATCCGGCCGCCCTGTTCTCCGCCGCCAGGGCCCATGTCGATGATGTAGTCGGCATTTTTAATCACATCCAGGTCGTGTTCGATGACAAGGACGGTGGCTCCGTTTTCAATCAGCGTCTGGAATACACCGAGGAGAACCTGGACATCCGCCGGGTGAAGACCGATCGTCGGCTCATCGAAGACGAAGACCGTGTCCTCCTGGGCTTTTCCCATCTCGCTTGCGAGTTTCAGTCGCTGGGCCTCGCCGCCGGAGAGACTCGGGGTCTCCTCGCCCAGAGTCAAGTAGCCAAGTCCTAAATCCTTTAATACATACAGTCTCTGGGAGACAATCTTCATATCCCTGCAATTCTCCAGCGCCGTATTGATATCCATATCCATAAATTCCGGCAGGGAATGGGAAACTCCCCTTTTATCCGTGTGCTTCACGAGATTCGCCTCCTTCGCGTACCTCGATCCGCGGCAGTCCGGGCACGGGATCTCCACGTCTGGCAGGAACTGGACATCCAGGCTGATCACGCCTGTTCCGTCACATCCAGGGCAGCGGAGTTTTCCCGTATTGTAGGAGAAATCCCCGGTCTTATACCCAAGACGGTTCGCGTCCGGTGTTCTCGCAAAGATCTTTCGCAGCTCATCATGGACATTCGCATAGGTCGCCACCGTGGAGCGGACATTCGTGCCGATGGGTGCCGCGTCGATGAGCTTCACTTGACGGATCCCCTCCGCCTGGATCTCATGGACGTGTTCCGGACGTTTTTCGCCGTGAATCATGGCGGATAACGCCGGGATCAGACTCTCTAAGACGAAAGTCGTCTTTCCGGAACCGGAAACTCCTGTGACCACGGTCATCCGACCTTTCGGGATATCCGCAGACAAAGGTTTTACCGTGTGGATATTTCCGGTGGAGATATGGATTTTTCCATACTCAAACATATTCTCCCGATTCGCCCGGACTCTCGTGCAGGTATCCGCTTTTCCGGATAGGAACGGTCCCAATACCGACTTTCCCGATTCTTCGATCTCCCCGATGGTCCCCTCCGCAATGACGGTTCCGCCGCCAGCCCCGGCTTCCGGTCCCATCTCGATCATCCAGTCAGACTCCTTTAAGATCTGGACGTCATGATCCACGAGAACTACGGAGTTTCCGTCTGCAATCAGGTCATGCATGACACCGGTGAGTCCCTCGATATTCGACGGGTGAAGACCGATAGACGGCTCGTCCAGCACATAGAGGACACCCGTCGTGCGGTTTCTCACGGCTCTCGCGAGCTGCATTCTCTGGCGTTCCCCAGTGGAGAGTGTAGATGCGGCGCGGTCCAGGGAGAGATATCCCAACCCAAGGTCTAATAACCGCTTTGCCACCTCTAGAAACGACGCGCAGATATTCTCCGCCATCGGGCGCATCTCCTTCGGAAGAGACCACGGCACACTGCGGACCCACTCCGTGAGGTCATTTAATGGCATTCGACACATTTCATCCAGGGAGATTCCCCGGAGCCTCGGCGCTCTCGCTGCCTCCGAGAGTCTGGAACCGCCGCAATCCGGGCAGATGTCCTGTTTTAAGAACTTTTCCACTCGCTTCATGCCCTTTTCGTCTTTTACCTTCGCCAGGGCATTCTCCACCGTGTAGACCGCATTATAATAAGTAAAATCAAGCTCACCCGCCTGATTGCTGTTCTTGGCATGGTAAAAGATGTGCTTTTTCTCCGCCGGTCCGTTGTATACAATGTTCTTTTCCTTCTCCGTGAGATCCTTAAATGGCACGTCCGTCCGCACCCCCATCTCCCGGCAGACGTCCGTCATCAGGGACCACATGAGGGAATTCCACGGAGCTACCGCGCCCTCATCGATGGTAAGGGATTCATCCGGCACCAGGGCCGCACGGTTAACAGTGCGTACGATTCCCGTTCCGTCGCATGTCCTGCAGGCGCCTTGGCTGTTGAAGGCCAGTTCCTCCGCCGACGGGGCGTAGAATTTTTCCCCGCACTTCGGACAGGAGAGTTCCTTTCCCGCCGCCACAAGAAGGGTTGGTTCGATATAATGTCCGTTCGGACATCGGTGGCTCGCCAGTCTCGACACCATGAGACGCAGGCTGTTTAAAAGCTCCGTTCCTGTTCCGAAGGTACTGCGGATTCCCGGGATCCCAGGCCTCTGGTGAAGCGCCAGCGCCGCCGGGACATAGAGTGCCTCATCCACCTGTGCCTTCGCCGCCTGGGTCATACGGCGTCTCGTGTAGGTGGAGAGCGCCTCTAAGTAGCGCCTGGAACCTTCCGCGTAGAGGACACCCAGAGCCAGGGATGATTTTCCCGAACCAGAGACTCCGCCGATGGCGACGATCTTGTTTAAAGGAACGTCCACATCAATATTTTTCAAGTTATGGACCCGTGCGCCGCGGATCTTGATTTTTTCGATCATAGTTTCTCCCTACTGCCCGTTCTTCGAATACATCACCTTCGCGCTGATCCCCTTGATCTTTCCAAGCTTCCCTGAAAGCGCATTGATCCAGTCAGACGGGGCATCAACGATGACGCTGATGATGTTCACTTGCTTCTTCTCGTACGGAAGTCCCATTCTTCCGATAATATACGGGCTGTAATCGTGAAGGATTCTGTTGATCTCCCCCACAGCCTCTTTATCTTCCACAATAATTCCCACTACCGCGATTCTTGTTTCCTGTTCCATACTGCTCTCCTTCTGTCCTGTCCGAAATCATTTCCTTCATCTTAATGCGCCGGGAATCCTTATGTCAAGTGTGCACAAAAAAATAGTCCCGGCATACAGACTCTCTGCGTCCACACTGCCGGAACCATTCTTCATATTTTCTGCCGCTGTTTTACAACACACCAGCCTTTATTACTTTCTCACAAGCAGAGACTTACCAGTCATCTCTTTCGGCTGTTCCATTCCCATAAGCTCGATCAGGGTCGGAGCGATATCTGCAAGGCAGCCGCCCTCTCTGAGGCCGTAGCCCTCGCCCGCGTTTACAAGAATGAACGGAACCGGGTTTGTTGTGTGAGCGGTCCACGGCTCTCCTGTCTTGTAGTCGATCAGCTGCTCTGCGTTTCCGTGGTCAGCACAGATGAACATCACGCCATCAACCTCTTTGATTGCCTCAACTGCTTTTCCAACGCACTCGTCGACAGCCTCGATGGCCTTGACCGCTGCGTTCTCAACGCCTGTGTGGCCTACCATATCCGGATTTGCAAAGTTTACGATGATAACATCATATTTTCCGGAGCGGATCGCGTCTGTCAGCTTCTCACAAACGGCCGGTGCGCTCATCTCCGGCTGAAGGTCATATGTTGCGACCTTCGGGGACTTCACAAGGATACGGTCCTCACCCGGATTCGGCTCCTCAACGCCGCCGTTGAAGAAGAAGGTAACGTGGGCATATTTCTCTGTCTCAGCAATTCTCGCCTGAGTCTTCCCGTGGGCAGCAAGGAACTCACCGAGAGTATTCTTGATCGTCTCTTTCTTGAATGCGACAAGTTTGTTCGGGATCGTCTCATCGTAATCAACAAAGCATACATAGGTGGTCTTGATCCTCTTCGCTCTCGCAAATCCTGTAAACTCGTCATCACAGAATGCGCGGGTCATCTCTCTTGCGCGGTCCGGACGGAAGTTGAAGAAGATCACGGAATCATTGTCCTTAATGGTTCCGATCGCATTTCCATCTTCTCCTGTCACGACAGCCGGAACAACGAACTCATCTGTCTTTCCGTCATCGTAGGACGCCTGAATCAGTTCCGTCGCGGATGTTCCCTTATTGCCCTCGCCTGCTGTCAGTGCCTTATACGCAAGCTCCACACGGTCCCAGCGGTTGTCACGGTCCATCGCATAGTAACGTCCCATAACAGATGCCACCTTGCCGACACCGAGCTCTTTCATCTTCTCCTCTAACGCTGCGACGAAATCCTTTCCGGATGCCGGCGGAGTGTCACGGCCGTCTAAGAAGCAGTGAACGAATACTTTGTCGAGACCGTTTCTCTTTGCGAGCTCTAAAAGTCCGTAAACATGTGTGATATGGCTGTGTACGCCGCCGTCGGATAAGAGTCCGAACAGGTGCAGCGCGGAGTTATTCTTCTTGCAGTTCTCAACAGCTGCAAGGAACTCTTCGTTCTTGAAGAAATCGCCGTCCTGGATAGACTTTGTGATTCTTGTCAGTTCCTGATAAACAATGCGGCCTGCGCCCATGTTCAGGTGTCCGACCTCAGAGTTTCCCATCTGTCCGTCCGGAAGTCCGACAGCAAGTCCGCTGGCCTGACCCTCCACAAACGGGCACTCCTTCATTAAGTGGTCCATCACCGGTTTCTTCGCCTCATATACCGCATTTCCTTCATGTGTTTTATTCAGTCCGTAACCATCGAGGATCATTAACACTACTGGCTTTTTGCTCATGATTTTTTCTCCTTTATTGCGTGACTGCAGGATTATTTCACTTCTGAATCATTGCCTGCGTTCTTTTAATAAATGCAATCATATTTCTGCACCCTGGATCGGAATTTTCCCGCCCATGACTTTTATGTTTATACTATCATCGCAGAAACATCTATATTTTATACCAATCACATCATTCCTGCAACCATTTCAAAGAAGAAATCGTTATAAATTTATCATTCATTATCGCTCTTTTTCACAATATTGACATCGCTCAGAAAGATGGTATTCCTTTATCATATACTGAAGCTTTCTTTTCGAGATTCCCAGATACTGGGCAGTCTGTTCCCTGTGTCCTCTGCAGACCTCCAGAGCATGCACAACTTCATCCTTTGTCAGCGACTGATTTGTATAGCTGCGGCGTACCGAGATCTGAGTAGGCGTATCCGGAAGTGCCTCTCTCTCCAGTGTCCCAGCATGGCTCTCCAATATTTCCGGCGGAATACAATTGATTTCCTTGACCGCCTTTGGTGTCATGACGACGATCCTTTCCGCGAAATTGCGGATTTCCCTGACATTTCCAGGCCAGTCATAATTCTTCAGCGTTTCCAGCACCTGCTCTGAAAGGTTTTTCTGCAAATTATACTTGATGCAGAAATGATGAAGGAAATGCAGACAAAGCGGAACGATGTCCTCTTGCCTCTCCCTCACTGGCGGGATCGTCAGCGGAATCACCTGAAGACGGTAATATAAGTCTTCCCGGAATGTCCCATCGTGAACCATTTCTGTCAGGTTCCTGTTTGTCGCTGCAATCAAGCGGAAATCAACTTTTTTTGTTTTTGTGGAACCGACCCTCTGAATCGATTTTTCTTCCAGAGTTCTGAGAATTTTTCCCTGAATACTGAGCGGCAGGGAGTTGATCTCATCCAGAAATAACGTACCTCCATCGGCCGCTTCCACCAGCCCCATTTTGCCTTCCTTGTTTGCGCCGGTAAAAGATCCTTTTTCATATCCAAACAATTCCGATTCGATCAGATTTTCCGAAAATGCCGCACAGTTTACTGTGATCATCGGCTTTTCTCTCCGATCACTTCTCTGATGGATGTAATTTGCGAGAATCTCTTTTCCGCTTCCTGACTCTCCGTAGAGGAGCACGGTGGAATCCAGGGATGCCACATTATCTGCCACTTCAAGGAGCGCGCGGAATGAACTGCTCTTAGCTACAATATCAGCGCCTTCCACCAGCTCTTTTCCGCTTCCGAAGCTGACGATCTGATTCTGGCGCAGAAGTGCCTGGTATAAGTTTTCAAAGCTCTCCACATCCTGGAGTGCCATGATCACATATTTTATTTTTCCATTTTCATCAAAAATCGGCGTTCCCGTCACAACCCGGAGCCTTCTTTTACTATCCACATGGTCCTTATTTTTATAGTACTGCAACCGGCTGACCCTGTGGTTCTTCTTCTTTACAAGGTCAAACACACAGACATCGAGAATATTCAGGAAGTCATGCACATTCATTTTCAAGAATTCCAGCATAGGAATATTCCGCCAATTTACAAGTTCCGTATTTACAAACAAATAATTGCCTTCAGCATCAAATAATGCGATGCCAATATCAAGATTATTCAAGATTTCTAAGTATGGAAAGCTGTGCGGCGTCATATTTTCTCTCATAAGTATCTCCTCCACCAAAGAGTATACCATATTGCGACTTTAGGCACAAGCTATGCACGAGTTGCATTTTTTCTCATCTTTCTTTTATACTGCCGAAAATTGCAAAAAAGGAAGGCATCCCGTTTCCAGTAATGCCTTCCTTCTGTTTCATTGAACGATACACGTTCAAGTTCAGAACAGTTCCGCAAACGCCTGTACTCTTGTCAGGAGCTGCTCATAGTTTGTGTTCAGCGGATCGATCTCGATCGCCAGACACGGATATCCGGCCTTTCTCAGGTCACGCTCAAAGTACGGCTGATCATACTCTTCCGGATCACAGAATTTCATCATGCAGCTGATCACACCATCTGCTTTCTTTTCCCGGCACATATCGATCAGCATCTGCCCTCTCGGTTTTCCTTCCTCATGGATCAGGCTGCATCCATACCGTCCCATCCACTGCTTTGCAAGGCGCTTTAATCCGCCTCCTCCATTGGACGGGGTGTCGGTACGATACTGCTGGCTTTCCTGTACCAGATCATCTGCCACAATTGCAATGTTGTTCTTTTCCAGGATATCGAGGATTTCGTCAGGCTCACAGGAAATTCCCGTGAGGACTACTTTTCTTCCAGTAAACTCATGGACCGGAAGCTTCTTCAATTCTTCATTGATCTCTTTTATGATCTGGGTGTGCTCGCCCTTTTCATAGAACCAGGCACTCTTCATGACCGCATGGCGCACCTTCGGCGTAATAATATCCAGATGATCTGCCGCAAGATCAGCAAATTCCCGCATTGCCGCGTTGTGTGCATTGTAGACCTGTATGGTTTCCTGAAGACAGCGCTCCTTCATCATCTCTCCCGTAACGGTCGCCAGAATCACAAGGACCTGCTCATACTCACTGATCAGATATTCCAAGGCTGCCGGTGACTTTCTATTCTGCGGATACACGATCGGCGCCATCGGAATCTTCTTTACTCCGAACCTCCAGTTCTGCGTCATGCAGCGGAGCGTATCGCAGAGCGCCGGGATGATCACCGCAGACATTCCGTCATATGTACCGTTTAATCCATACTCCATGTTTGCCTGCATGACCGGACATGCAAACGGAGGCAGATAACTCTTTGCAAGCTGGATATCTGCACGTCCTCCAAAAAGTCCCATGGGGATCATTCCAGACGCATGTACCAGCTCCTCCGGTGTGTATGGCTCAAAACATCCAACAATCTTTTTTCCTTCCTTCAGATACCGGTCCATCTGAGCCCGAGGATTCCGGCATGCTTCCTGTAAAAGTTCAATATTTTTTTTCAGATCAGCCATCTGCTTCCACCCCTTTCTTCTGGCTCATAACTTCAACCAGTCCCTGGATTCGTGTCTCAAACTGAGCTTCACTGAAGTTTCTGTAGTCCGCCTGGTCTCCGTCAAAGGAAGTAAACGGAACTCCCGCTAATTTTGAAAGCTGTCTCTGAACCTCCATCATCTGGCAGTCCATAACCTTACAGCTCCTGTTTACATGATAGATCGTTCCCTCGCAGCCGAAGCGTTTCAGTGCTTCCAAACGTCTGTCGAGCATCGTTGTCGCGTTGTCACCGTTTGTGGAGGCAAAGCAGTAAGCTCTCGCCATTCCGTCCAGATCCTCATACTCGATGGCCCACGCCTTACCGTAACTGGAGGCAACCATGTTGATTCCATGTTTTTTCAGTGTCCTGAGGTTATGACTCAGGTACGGCCAACAGGCAATTCCGTCCCAGGATACGCGGAATTTTTCTTCCACCGGGAATGTGGAAGTTCCATTTTTAATGTGTTCCTCGATCTCATCATTCAGCTGCTGCAGGATCGCTGTCGTCGATTCTTTTCCGCGGTTGCAGACCATACAGGCCATATAGTTGAACAGTTCGAATCCGCTTAAGGGGGAGGGCTTCCGATCCAGCAGGTTGTTGGCACGTTCCCACAGATAACTGTTCTTCTGACTGATCTTCATGATCTTCTGGAACCGCTCCTCATCCCATTTCTTCCCGGTAAATTTGCAAAGGTCCTCGATCAGCTGATCGATCTGGGCGCGCACATAGCGCACTCTCGTCTCTGTCACATAATCGTATGGATTATAACAGGTATCGATAAAAAAGATCGGGATGTTCATCTGCTTGGACAGATTCTCGTACCATTTTGTCAACTGGTTACAGATATTGTTTGTCAGAAGCAGAAAGTCCGGTTTTACCATTTTTCCGCCGTCCGGAAGCTCGATTTCACTCTCGCCGTTCAAAACAGCCGCATAGGCGAGATTAACTTTTGCGTATGCGCACAGATCATTGGAATACCCGAGCTCACCCTCGCACTCCTGCAGGAACGGGTCAGCCTGATGTCTGGCCGCAATTCCCGCCGCATGGTTTTCCGGATAGAGAACATTTAATCCCAGTGTCTCTGCGATCTCCTGGGGGAAGATTGACGCGGACCAGCCCACCGGCTCGCCTTTTTCCTTGGCGAGTCTGGCGTTTTCAAACATGGCTGCCGTCTGTTCTCCCATCATGATCATGCTTTTTGCCTTTGGTCTCTTTGGTTTCGGGGCAGGAGCCGCAGCTGCTGCCTCGTTTACAGTCGTCTCACTCATAGTTTTTCTCCTTTTCGAATCTGCGTGTTATCTGATATCTTTTCCTTCATACATTTTCTGGATCTTATCATCAGAATATCCAAGCTCTTCCAGGATCTCCTTCGTGTCGCTTCCCACATTCCTTGACTCCCTGCATGGGATCTTCGCCGGATCGATGGATGCAAAATGTACCGGACCGTTCGTAAATACCGTCTTTGTTCCATCCTGATATTCATGGAAATAAGTGTAATGGTTTGCCTGTACCTGCTCATCATACGGAACATCCTTAAAGTGATAGCAGATCTCATGCGGCAGATCATGGTCGTTTAAGATCTTGTGCCAGTATTCCACGGTCTGTTCCTTGAACACTTCATCGAGGATCTTGGTGAGGTCTGCTTTATTTGCATAATAGGCGTTCTGAGTTGAAAATCTCGGATCTTCTGCGAGTTCCGGATGACCGATGCAGCCGCAGAACTCCGGGAACCGTCTGTAATCCACGATCGCCAGATAGATCCACTCGCCGTCTTTACCCTGATATGTATTGCTGCATGCATGTGCGCAGTTGTACCTGTCTCTCGGGTACTCTCTTCCGTTGAAACCATTTAAAATACCGCAGGTGAAAATATAGGTTCCCATCTGAAGAAGCGACACATCGACCTTGTCGCCGACTCCGGTCTTTGTTCTCTTAAATAATGCTGCCGCGATTCCTCCGGCAAGAGAGATCGCAACACTGTGATCTCCCACCCCGGCAACCGTCATGATCGGCGGTCCTCCTGCCGGTGCAAAGTCTCTTAAAAATCCTGTTCTCGCACAGAACGCGGTATAATCGTATCCTGGGCGGTTCTTCTCAGCACCTTCACTGCCATATCCGAGAACAGACGCGTGTACCAGTTTCGGAAACTGATCCTTCAGCTGATCATAGGTCAGACCCATCTGTTCCAGCGCCTGGACCCTGTAGTTGGTCAGGAATACATCGGCTGTCGCAAGAAGCTTCATCATTGCCTCTTTTCCTTCCGGCGTACGCATATTGAACGCGACAAAGCGCTTATTGATGTTCTGCATATCAAAGTTGGGATTCGCATGTTCTGTATACGGGGAAAGCGAGGTTCCATACTGCTTTCTCCACGGATCTCCATTCATGGATTCTACTTTAATTACATCGGCCCCCCACTCTGCCAGGAGTCTCGCTGTCATCGGGCCGGCCAACATTGTCGATAACTCTACTACTTTAATTCCCTCTAACGGTTTCATATCTGCTATTCCTCCAGTCTCTATTTTTATTTCAGGGGCTTAACAGCCTTTAAATTCTGCCTTTCTCTTTTCCAGGAATGCCTGGGTCCCTTCTTTTCTGTCCTCGGTTCCAAAGGCAACCGTCTGGGCGATGCGCTCGAAAAGAAGACCCGTATTAATATCGGTATCCATTCCCACGTTGATCGCCATCTTTGCAAGTCTCGTCGCCACAGGTCCTTTCTTCATGATCTGTTCCGCCATGGCTTTCGCGGCTTCCATCAGTTCTTCTCTCGTGTCCCCTGTCACCTGGTTCACAAGTCCGATCAGCTTCGCCTCCTCGGCAGTGATGATCCTGCCCGTGTAGATCAGTTCTTTTGCTCTTCCGACTCCCACGAGTCTCGCAAGTCTCTGTGTGCCTCCGGCTCCCGGAATAATACTCAGACTCGTCTCCGGCTGTCCGAATTTTGATCTTCCAGTCGCGACCCGGATATCGCACGCCATCGCCAGCTCACATCCACCGCCAAGCGCATATCCGTTGATCGCACATATTACCGGTTTATAGAGGTCTTCCAATGCTTTTAATGCAATTGTCGAAGTTCCCATCAGCATCTTCAGAGTCGGTCTGTCATGAATCTCCTGGATATCCGCACCGCTTGCAAGAGCCTTGTCCCCGGCTCCGCTGATAATGATGACCTGAACACTGTCATCATTCCCGGCAGCCTCAACAGCAGTCTGAATATCTTTCCACATTTCCGGGGAAAGAGCATTTCTCACTTCCGGTCTGTTTAATGTCAGATAAAGGATCCCATCTTTTACTTCATATAAGATATTTTTAAATTCCATCGTACCGCTTCTCCCTTCTTAGACTCTGTATTCGATCATCATATGCACAATTTTAACAATCAGCATTTGTAATATTTCTTGAGCAACAATTATGCCACAGATAAAATCTGATCTTTTTTCCATGAGTTGGTGCAATTTGCGTGCACTTTTTGTTTTTATTTTATCTGTTTGCACTTTTTGCACTTATTTGCACTTTTATTTTTGTCTTTTCAAGCCTTTTTCAATGTTTTACATCTTGGCACGCTTATTGCTGTTTAATTTAGGGCAGATTGCACACACACACTTGAGCATTTCTTCCAACCGGTCGATTTTGCTCATTACGCAAGGAGGATTCTATATGGAAACTGTTTATATTGTAGGTGCTGTCCGCACCGCAATCGGAAAATACGGCGGTTCCCTGAAAACCGTTCCGGCACACACGCTGGCAGCTGAAGTTATGAAAGAAGCTGTTAAGCGGGCCGGGATCCAGCCGGATATCATTGATGAAGTCATCCTCGGCGAAGTCCGTCAGAGCACAGAGGCATCAAATATTGCACGATCTGCTCTTCTCGAAGCCGGTTTCCCGGAGACGATTCCAGGCTTCACAGTCAACAGGCTCTGTGCCTCTTCCATGCAGGCAGTGAATTCCGGATGCCAGGAGATCTGGCTCGGCGAAGCCGACTGCATCGTTGCAGGCGGAACTGAGAATATGAGCCGTGCTCCGATCTATCTTCGCGGCACCCGCTGGGGCGGCAACAAGAACACACTGGTTGATTCCAACATTGAAGCCGGAACGACGGCCCAGCCATATTCCGTATATGGAAGCGGGCTCAGCATGTCAAAGACAGCTGAAAATGTCGCTGAACGTTTTCACATTTCAAAGGAAGAACAGGATGCCTTCGCAGTAGAAAGCCAGCACCGGGCTGCCGAGGCGATCGCTGCCGGATATTTTAAAGAAGAGATCCTTCCGATCGAAGTAAAGGAAAAGAAATCCAGTTTTATCTTCGATACCGATGAATTTGTAAAGCCGACAACTACCATGGAAGTACTTGCAAAGCTGAAACCGATCGTAAAACCTGACGGAACCGTAACTGCCGGAAATGCATGCGGTCTCAATGACGGTGCCGCCTGTCTCGTTCTTATGAGTGAGAAAAAGGTTAAAGAAACCGGCGTGAAGCCGCTCGCAAAGATCGTCGATGTCACAGCAGCTGCTCTTGATCCTGAGATCATGGGATACGGACCTGTCGTTTCAACAAAGAAGATCCTTGAACGGAATAACTGGAGTATTGCAGATCTCGACCTTGTTGAATTAAACGAGGCATTCGCAGCTCAGGCTGTTGCATGTATCCGTGATCTGGAACTCGATCCATTAAAAGTAAATATCAACGGCGGTGCTATTGCACTTGGACATCCGCTGGGATGCACCGGTGCCCGCCTGATCGTCACTCTGATCCATAACTTAAAGAGGACCGGAGGAAGAAAAGGACTTGCCACTCTCTGTATCGGAGGCGGACAGTCCATGGCAACTCTCATCGAGTTGTGCTGATCATGCCGAATCTTTTTCAATACAGAATGGATGCCTGTTTTGAAAATATCAGAAAGGAAAAGGTAACATTATGAATTCACAGGATTTAAAAACGATCGCTGTCATTGGGGCCGGAGCTATGGGACAGCAGATCGCAATGAATACAGCGATCAACGGCAGGAAGCTTGGATACAACGTGATCCTCTGTGACAGTTTTGAAAAGGCTGTTGAGAAAGCTTCTGCCTGGGCCGATACCTATCTGAAGGGTCGCGTTGAAAAAGGGCGTCTCACCGCCGAGGAAGCCGATTTTGTAAAACAGCATCTTACTATCACAAGCGATGTTGACGGTGCCGCAGCGAAAGCAGATTTTATCATCGAAGCGATCATTGAGGATCTGAAAGTTAAACGTGAACTTTTCCAGAGAATCAGCCGGATCTGCAAACCGGATGCGATTCTCTCCACAAACAGTTCAAACATTGTAAGTTCCAAACTTGCTGATGTGACTGAAAATCCTTCCAGACTTCTGAATGTCCATTATTTCAATCCGGCACTCGTCATGAAGCTTGTGGAACTTGTAAAGGGACCGCACACTTCCGATGAAACGATCGAAATTGCGAAGGCATTCGCAGTGAACACTGGAAAAAGCCCGATCGTCATTCAGAAAGAGATTCCTGGATTCGTCGCAAACAGGATCAATGCAGCTGTCACTCACGAGGCTCTCTCCCTTCTCGAAAAGGGAATCGCAACGGTTGAAGATATTGATACTGCCTGTGAGAAAGGTTTGAACTATCCGATGGGACCGTTTAAATTAATGGATCTGACCGGAATCGATGTTTACTATTATGTTCGATGTGACCGCTATGCGGAGTCCCATGATCCGTTCGATGCACCTCATCCTCTCGCTGTTGAGAAATTTAAAAAGGGAGAATTTGGTAGAAAAACCGGAAAAGGATGGTATGATTATACAGATACGAAAAAATAAGAATCGAGGAAATGCTTATGAAATTTGTATTGACACAACCACTTGACGAAGCCGCAATGAAGGTCCTAAAGGAAGCTGGTGCCGACGTTTATATTGCCAATTCTCCGGATCTTCCTTCCTATATTGATAAGATCCAGGAAGCCGATGCCCTGGTCATCCGTGTCGGACAGTGTACCGCAGAAGTGATCGATGCCTGCCCGAATTTAAAGGTGATCGGAATCACCGGTGTCGGATATGACCGTGTTGACGTTGCACATGCCTCAGGCAAAAAGCTCCCGGTGGTCTTCACTCCAGGTGCAAACAGTCTCTCCGTTGCCGAACACACCGTCGCACTGATGTTTGCAGCGGCGAAAAATCTTTCCGAATCTGATGAGGAATTGCGAAAAGGGAACTGGAAGATCCGCGATGCCGGAAAAGCCATTGAGCTTTCCGGTAAGAAAGTTGGAATCATCGGTGTCGGTGCGATCGGTGCCAAGGTTGCAGCGATCTGCAAGGGAATCGGCATGGAGACCGCAGGGTTCAGCCATTCAAAGAACCGCGCAAAGGTGGAAGCTGCCGGATGTGAATACTATGAAAATATGGATGATCTCTTAAGAGACTGCGATTTTATCACGATCCACAATCCGCTGACACCGGAGACAACCAATATGATCTCCTCGAGAGAACTTCATCTTATGAAAAAGAGCGCGATCCTCATCAACACGAGCCGCGGTCCGATCGTAAATGAGAAGGACCTGGCAGATGCGCTGAACAACGATGTGATCGCAGCAGCCGGAATCGACGTATTCAGCGAGGAACCTGCTGTTCTCGATAATCCGGTCTTCCATTGTAAGAACATGATCGTAACGCCGCATCTTGCAGCTCTCACAAAAGAGGCGAAGGCAAGAATGCATGTTAACAGTGTCAAAGGATGTCTGGCGATCTTAAACGGAACTGAATGGCCGGATGTTGTCGACAAGAGCGTTTACAAGAAATAAATCATCCCATTACGATAGAAAGCGAGGATCTGTGTATGAATAAAAATTACGATTTAGCTGTTGGTGCAAAACGTCTTGAAAAAGTAACCCCTTCCCTGATCCGTACGATCCTTGACCGTGCTTCCGTTCTCCGTTCCGAGGGAAAGCCGGTAATTCCGTTCAGTGCAGGTGAGCCGGACTTCAACACTCCGTCCGATATCAAGGAAGCAGCGATCCGCGCGATCACAAACAATCAGAGTAAATATACTTCCAACCGCGGATATCCGGCTTTAAGAAAAGTTCTTCACGACTATATCAAACGTGAGACAACCGTCGATTATGATCCGGAGACAGAGATTCTTGTCACAAGCAGTGCCGCTGAGGCTCTCAACAATGCGATCATGACTTTCGTCGATGAAGGCGATGATGTTATTGTTTTCACTCCGTCCTTCGTCTCCTATAAATGTCTCGTCAATATGTGCGGCGGCAACTTTGTTGACATTCCGTTGGACGGTGCAAAAGGATATCAGCTGGACATTGAGGCTGTAAAGAAAGCGATCACGGATAAGACAAAAATGGTGATCATCAACAACCCGTGCAACCCGACCGGTGCTGTTTTCGATTATGATTCACTGAAAGAGCTCTGTGAACTTGCTGTTGAGCACAACTTCCTGATCCTCTCCGATGAGATCTACAGCCGTCTGGTATACGACGGAGCAACCTTCTACTCCATTGCTTCCTTCCCGGGAATGAAGGACCACAGCATTATCATCAGTGGATTCTCGAAAACCTTTGCAATGACTGGCTGGCGTATCGGATATCTTTCTACAGCAAAGAAATTTGCGGACAAAATCCTTCGTACCCATCAGTATTCCACAACCTGCTCTCCGACTTTCATCCAGGTAGCCCTCTCCGAGGCAATGGACACCAAGCGTACCAGAAAAGAAGTTGTTGAGATGCACGATGCATTTGCAAAACGCAGACAGATGTTCATGGATGGTCTTGATGAGATTCCGGGACTTTCCTACAGCAAACCGTACGGCGCATTCTACATCATGGTAGACGTATCCGGTCTCGGTATGACGAGTTCCGAATTCTCCCAGAAATTGCTGGAAGAGAAATATGTTGCAACTGTTCCGGCTATCGGCCTTGGCGAAACCACCGGTAAATATGTTCGTATCTCCTACGCAACATCCGATGAAAATATTGAAGAAGGCCTTCGCCGGATAAAGGAGATGGTTTCTGAGCTTAAGAAATAATGTTGCCCACAGGATCTTTTCTTTGCCGGATCCTGCAAGACCATGACCATCCATGGTAAAACAGCCATGGATGGTTCCCCTGTTTCACACATTTACATATGGAGGGATATACATGGAGAAAAAGACTGAGAACATTCGTATTTCATTGACTGATTCCATTATTTTGATGCTCGTCATCATTGCAGAGATCGTCTTCTGCGTAAGAGGCGGCCTGAATCTGGCTGTTCCGCTTCTTCTGACCTGGCTCATTATTTTCCTGTACTGTAAGATCCGCAAGCTTCCATGGGATGTCGTTGAAGGATACGCTTTACAGGGTGTTCGTGATGGATTCCAATCTGTCTGCATCGTTGCAGCTGTCGGCTGTCTGATCGGAACATGGATCCTCGGCGGAACGATTCCTACCATGATCTATTATGGACTGAAACTCATCAACCCGAACATTTTCCTTCCGTGCACATTAATCCTCTGCTCTATCCTGTCGGTATTCACAGGAACTTCCTATGGTTCCGCAGCATCCGCAGGACTTGCCTGCATGGGAATTGGTCTTTCCATGGGATTTCCTCCGGGACTGGTTGCCGGTGCAGTTATCTCCGGTGCTCTTTTCGGTGATAAGATGTCCCCGTTCTCTGATACTACAAACCTTGCACCTGCGATGGCAGGCGGCACACTTTTCGGGCATATCCGTTCCATGTGCTATACCACTCTTCCGGGCTGGCTGATCTGTCTCGTGATCTTTGGTATCGCAGGTGCCCGCTATTCCGTTGCGGACTATGATCCAACTACTGTTATCGAATACATGGGCGGTCTCGCCGACAATTTCAATATCGGTATTATTCCACTGATCCCCATCGTTCTCGTTATCGTGATGCTGCTCTTCAAGATTCCGGCACTCCCGACAATCCTTATCGGCGCGCTTCTTGGAGCCGGTTCCGCTATGATCTCCCAGGGCGCAGGAATTCTCGACTGCATCAAAGTCATGCACAAAGGATTCTCCATTGACTCCGGCATCTTCCTTGTCGATAAGCTTTTAAATCGCGGCGGACTTTCCAGCATGTATGATATTATGATGATCATGATCTTTGCCATGGGACTTGGCGGCATGCTTGACCGTATGGGCGTACTCATGAATCTGATCGGTGGACTTGTGAAACGGATCCATACAGTATTCCACCTCGTACTCAGTACAATGCTCGTATCCTATATCTCCGGTGCGATCGGATGTACAATGTCCATGGCACACGTTGTAACAGGTAAACTCTTTGCTCCGATCTACAAAAAAGAAGGCGTTGATCCGAATGTCCTTTCCAGAACCATGGAGGACTGCGGTACCTTAGGCGGAACATTGATGCCGTGGCATACAAACGCGGTATACTTTACAGGAACTCTCGGAGTCCTCTACTCCCAGTATATCCCTTGGGTTCTCTTATGCTACATCGTTCCGATCCTGTCCCTGATCGCAGCAGCTACCGGATACGGTATCTGGTATGTTGATCCGGAAACAGGAAAACGGATCCCGAAAGATCAGGCACCGATCAACAAAAAATCATAACTTCTTTCAGGTCTCAACGGCGAGGAGCTTCTTTGCTTCCCGCCGTTTTTTCAAAGGAGGTATCACGTATTTATGGATCGAATGGATTTAAACTGCTATAACAGCCGTCTTGAGATCAATCTGAGCCGGATTGGGCGCAACATTGATAAAATAAGAGCTTACACCGGTGGGCTGGGGCTGATCCCTGTCGTAAAAAGCAACGCTTACGGCTACGGAACTGCCGCCGTCGCGAATTTCCTTGTCCGCCGCTGCGGGATCCGTTTTCTGGCCGTTGCCCGTCTCTTTGAGGCATGCCAGATCCAGGATTCCGGCTGTCCGGACTGCGGGATCTTAATTCTTGGCCCCGTTCCTGCTTTCCAGATCCCCACGATCGTCAAACGTAAGATCGAAATTCCGCTCTTCCGCGTCGAAGACGCAAAACGCCTCAGCGAAGAGGCAAAAAAGCAGGGACTGGCTTCCGTGAAAGCCCACATTAAGATCGAGACCGGCATGAACCGGATCGGTGCACGGCCTGGGAAAGAACTTTCTGACCTTCTCTCCTGTATAAAAGGACTCGGTAATATTGAAATCGACGGTGTTTTCACACACTTCGCAACGGCAGATCAGGCGAATGAAGGAAAAGGGAATGATTTTACAAGAGAACAGTTTTCCCGTTTCCTTGAGGGGCTTTCCCAGATCAGGGAAGCCGGGATCACTCCGCGTTATGTACACTGCTGCAACACAGGGGCGACCGCATGGTTAAAAGAAGCCTATTCCGTCTGCACCCATGTACGGACCGGAAGCCTCTATCTCGGCTACTCCTCCATCCAGAATGACTGGAATCCCATCGGCGTCGAGGAGTCCGGAAGCTGGAAGACCATGATCGTAAATATCCGGGAGATCGTCCCCGGGGAAAGCGTCGGTTATGGGCGTACTTTTATGCCGGATCACCCCGCAAAGGTCGCTGTCATCGGTATCGGATACGGTGACGGATATACCCGCAGTTTTGCCGTAAGCGGCGCTCCCGCGCTCATAAACGGAGTCCGCTGCCGTTTTGTCGGGACCTGTATGGATATGAGCTTTCTCGACGTGACCGATGTGGATTGCAAGATCGGCGATGAGGTGACACTCTTCGGTGAGGACGGAAAAGGAAACCGGATCAGCGGACTGGAGATCGGTCACCTGATGGGTGAAACAAGACTTGCCATGTTCTCCCACATCACGGAAAGAGCCGCGCGGACCTACTCCCTCGATGACGGAAAAACATATCTCAGCGAAGAGGATTACTTTCAGGCGATTCAGAAGCAGCTTTAAGCTTCAAGGAGGTTATTTATGAAATATAATTTTACAGACTGCACCCCAAGAAACGATGTCGGTTCAGGAAAATGGAATGAGATGAAAAACTATACGATCCACAAACCGGAGGAAGTCATTCCTTTCTCTGTCGCCGATATGGAATTTCAGATTGCGCCGGAGATCCGTGATGGTCTAAAGACTTATATCGATACTTATGTTCCGGGTTACGCAAATCCGACAAAAACATACTTCGAATCCGTGTGCAGATGGCAGAAGGATCACCATGGATGGGAGATCCAGCCTGACTGGATCATGAGCACCCCGGGCGTTGTGAATGCCTTTCATAATGCGGTTCAGTTTCTGACAGAACCTGGGGACGGTGTTCTCCTTCTTACCCCGACCTACTACCCGATGTACAATGCGGTCACCGCCAACGGACGCATCATCATGGGAAGTTCCCTCACCCTGAAAACCGATCATTACGAGATCGACTTTGAAGATTTTGAGAGAAATGCCGCCGATCCCCACACAAAACTCTTTATCCTTTGCAATCCGCAGAACCCGACCAGCCGTGTATTCACCCGCGAAGAACTGGAGCGGATGGGAGATATCTGCATGAAGCACCATGTATTCGTCTGCTCCGACGAGATCCACGGCGATCTGATCATGCCTGGTCATGTCCATATTCCATTTGCCTCCATCAAGCAGGAGTTCGCAGACCATTCCATGACCTGTACCGCAGCCAGCAAGACATTCAACCTTGCCGGATTCCAGACATCTGCCATTATCATCAAGGATCCTGAGATCCGCGCAGCGTTCCTGAAACACCAGAAAACCACCGAGATCAATCCGAAATGCAATATTCTCGGCTACGAGGCCACCAGACTCGCCTACACCTTCGGAGAAGAATGGTATCAGGAGATGCTTTCCGTGATCGAGACAAACTATAAGCTGATCACCGATTTCTGCCGGAAAGAGCTTCCAAAGATCCAGATCATCAACCTGGAAGGTACTTATCTCCTCTGGATGGATTTCCGAAAATACGGAATTGAAGGAAAAGAGCTCGCTGAGCTGTTGAAATCAAAGGCAAATCTCTTTTTCGATGACGGCTATATTTTTGGCAGTGAGGGTGAAGGTTTCGAGCGCTGGAATCTCGCCGCCCCGACAAGACTTGTTGAAGCCGGCTTAAAGAGACTGAAAGATACAATGGAATCCTTATAATTTTACACTTCACAGACTTTGCATATAAAAGGAGGAACCGCCCACGGCGCTTACCCGCACCTCGGAATCGATGCCATGATGATCGCCGCGCACTTTCTCGTAGCTGTCCAGACCATGATGGCAAGAGAAAAAGATACATTCAGCCACGCGATCATCACCTTCGATCAGATCAAAGGCGGAACAGCCCGAAATATTATCTGTGATGAAGTGGAGATAAACGGTATCTGCCGCACGTTCAACCCCGAAACCCGTGAAATGCTGAACCGCAGAATTGATGAGATCTTAAAGGGAATCACTATGACCTTCGGCGGAACTTATGAATTCGAACGCCAGAGAAGTCATCCGGCACTGATCTGTGACCCGGATATGGCAGAACATGTAAGAGAGACCGCCGATATGATCCTCGGTTCCGGTCATGTGATCGATCTGCCCCACGGCAGTCTCGGCTGCGAATCCTTCGCATATTTCGCAGAAGCCAGAAAAGGTGCATTCTTCTGGATGGGAACCGGAAATAAAGAGGCAGGCATTGATAAGCCCCTTCACTCCTCCAGCTTTGATATTGATGAACGTGCTCTTCCACTTGCATCCGCCATGCATGCGGCTCTCGCCTGGAATTATCTTGAAAAACACTCTCAGTCATAAAAAGGAGGTACTGCATGATAAGAACCATCTCCATCCCGTACTACACCTCTTCCATGGATCTGCACGTGGAAGAAAAAAATCTGAAAACAGTCATCACGGCAAAGACAGAGGACTACGTTCCGGAGAAATCCCCGAAGGAACTCATCGAGGATGCCCTGGAACATCCCATCGGCACCCCGAAGCTCTCCGAACTTGCAAAAGGGAAAAATAAAGTCGTTCTTGTCACCAGCGATCACACCAGGGCTGTCCCCAGCAGACTGACGCTGCCGATCCTTTTAAAGGAAATCCGCAAAGGAAATCCTGATGCAGACATCATCATCCTGATCGCCACCGGACTCCATCGGGAGACGACCGAGGAGGAACAGCGCCGCATGTTCGGGGATGATATTGTCGATCACGAAAAAATATCTGTAAACCATGCATTCCAGAATGAGGAATTTGCGTTTGTCCGTGAACTTCCATCCGGCGCAGAGCTCTGGGTAAACCGTCTGGCACTCGGGTGTGATCTGCTCGTTACGGAAGGTTTCATTGAGCCGCACTTCTTTGCCGGATTTTCAGGCGGACGAAAAAGTATTCTTCCCGGCATCTGCAACGCTGCGACTGTAAATGAGAATCACTCCTACAAGGCGATTTCCAGCCCGTTTTCCACAACCGGTGTCCTGGAACACAACCCGATCCACGAAGATATGGTATGTGCTGCCAGAGCCGTCAATGTACAGTTCATCCTGAATGTAGCGCTGAACGCCGAGAAGCAGGTGATTGCCGCATTTGCCGGAGATCTGGAACAGGCCCACGAAAAAGGTGTTTCCTTCGTGCGCAGTCTCGCCCAGTGCCCCTGCACCACCGGCGATATCGTCATCACCTCAAACGGCGGCTACCCGTTGGATCAGAATCTTTATCAGAGTCCGAAGGCTGTGGCAACCGCTGAAGCGTGCTGCAGGGAGGGCGGAGTCATCATCATGTGTGCCTCCTGCATCGACGGTATGGGCGGAACCCATTTTGAGAAGCTGATCGTCAAAGGTTCCGTGGAGGAAATAGATGAATATTTATCAAAAATTCCTCCAAAAGAGACCATTCCAGAACAATGGTGTGCCCAGATCTACTCCCGTATCCTGAAAAAACATACCGTCATTCTCGTCACCACTTACCTCGATCACGACCTGGTGCGGAAAGCAAATATGATCCCGGCTTCCAGCCCCGATGAAGCGCTGCAGAAAGCTTACGATCTTGTCGGAAAAGATGCCAGCGTCGTTGTGATTCCTGACGGAGTCGCTGTTCTCGCAGTAAAGGAGGGACAGGCTTGAGCGAAAACCTCGCATTAAAGATCGATGATCTGGACAATGTCGCTACAATTTTTGCAAACGGCATGAAAAAGGGAATGTCCGTTGAGATCCATGATAAGAAAGGACATTCCGAAACCATCACTCTTCTCGACGATATCCCCTATGGTCACAAGATTGCTCTCTGTGATCTGGCCCCGGGCGATCTCATCATGAAATACGGAGAGTGTATCGGAACTGCCAGCCACCCGATCAAAAAAGGGAATTATGTACACGTACACAATCTCGACGCACGCCGCGGCAGAGGCGATCTGTAAGGAGGTCCGTATGAGTTATACATTTAAAGGCTACCGGCGCAAAAACGGCGGGGTCGGTTCCAGAAATCTTGTTGCCGTAATTCCCAGCGTGATCTGTGCCAATGACGTCGCGCAGGCGATCGTCCGCCAGGTACAGGGAACTATCGGATATTTCCACCACCAAGGATGCTGCCAGCTTCCTCTCGACCTGAAACGCGTCACAGATGTCCTCTCCAATCTCGGACAGAGCGCCAATATCGGCGCTGCCCTGATCGTCAGCCTCGGGTGCGAGGGAACTGACCACGAACGCATTGTCCGGGAGATTGCAGCTTCCGGAAAACCAGTGGAGATCATCCGGATCCAGGAGCTCGGAGGAACCTCCCGGGCGATCCAGGCCGGTATCGATGCCGCCCAGAAGCTCGTCATGGAGATCTCCGGTCTTCAGCGGGAAACAGTTGATGCTTCCGAAATTATCATGTCCATCAAGTGCGGCGCTTCCGACACGACCTCCGGTCTCGCTTCAAACGCCGTGATCGGATATGTTGCGGACAAGCTTGTGGATCTCGGAGGAACCGTGATCTTCGGGGAAACGACCGAGTTCCTCGGCGGCGAGCACATTCTGGCAAACCGTGCCGTCGGCGGTCCTGACGGACCTATCGGTCAGAAGATCTATGAGATCGTAAACAGAATGGAAAACAGGGCAAAGGCCGTGGGAGAAGACATGCGAGGCGGACAGCCTACACCCGGAAATATTGAAGGCGGACTTTCCAGCATTGAGGAAAAAAGCCTGGGCGCTATCGTAAAATCCGGTCATCGGCCGATTCAGGGAGTTCTGGAATACTGCGACCGGATTGACGGCCGAAAAGGCCTCTGGATCAAAGATGCCCCGGGAAGAGAACCCGAGATTCTCACAGGAATGGCCTGCACCGGTGCACAAGTTATGATGTTCTCCACTGGACGCGGAGCTCCACAGGGATTTCCGTCCATGCCGGTCATAAAGATCTGCGGAAATCCCAATACCTATGAACGGATGCAGCATGACATGGATCTCAATGCCGGACGGATCATTCTCGGCGAAAAGAGTATTGAGGAAGTCGGTGAGGAGGCGTTTGATCTTCTCCTGAAGGTTCTTTCCGGGCAGATGACAAAGAATGAGGCCCTCTGCTATTTCGGCTCTATGGACATCTTCTGCCTCGGACCCGTGATCTGAGTTCCAAAATTTTTACTTCGGCATCACTCTCTCATCCTGGGATATCCCTCATTCCAAGATACAGAGTTTTGCAAATATATTTCCTTATCTGACCCCAATTTTTTATCTGGCTGGAGGTGATATGCAGCATTTACCTGTAACCATACATATTTTCACAAATACCAGAAAAGGAGAGTATCACTATGGCAAACAACACATCTACAACTACTGAAACCCGCTCCTCCGGATTCCTCGGTGCTGTTGAGCGCCTCGGAAACAAAATCCCCCACCCTGTCTATCTTTTCATCTGTCTCTAGGTCATCGCCCTGGCTGCGTCCTGCATCCTGGGAACGATGGGCGTATCCGTTATCAACCCCACAAACGGAGAGACCGTCACCGTTATCAATATGATGACTTCCGCAGCATGGGCTGATTTTCTGAAAGACATGGGTAAGACCTGGATGACATTTGCTCCTATGCTCACTGTTCCGATCTGTACTCTCGGTATGGCTGTCGCTACCCACAGCGGCATGCTGAATGCAGCACTGAAAAGTGCGGGCGCAACTGCAAATGAATGGAAAATGGCGCTCATTGTTGCATTTATCGGCGTTCTCGCCAATCTCGCCGGTGATGCCGCATTTATCGTTTTCCCACCGCTTGTAGCCATGCTCTATGTGTCTTCCAACCGTAACCCGTTAGATGGTCTTTTCCTGGCATATGGATCCGTTTCCATCGGCTTTGGCGCAAACCTTCTTCCTGGATCTGTAGATGCTTCCCTCGCTGCCCTGACAGAGGCGGCAGCCCAGACTCTGGATCCCAGCTACACAGCAAGCCCTGTCATGGGATGGTACTTCATGTTTGTCTCCACTTTTATCACAATGTTCCTCTGCGCTTTTGTCAGCCTGAAAGTTGTTGAGCCGCGCCTTAAGAGAGAAAATCTCGGAACTTCCGGTATCAAGCCGAACGAAGAGTACACACCGATGACGGATCTGGAACGCAAGGCTTTAAAGGGCGGACTTCTCGGAATCGCTGCTGTTCTCATCGTGTGTGCAATTCTCTGCCTGCCGGGTCTTCCGTTCCAGGCTCCGGAAGGCGGCACGATCATGACCGGTTATCTCTTTAAGTGTATTCCGACTATCATCTTTGCGCTTTTCTTTGTATCCGGCTATGTATACGGAAAAATTGCGGGAACGATCAAGAAATTCGGCGACACGATTCCGATGATGCAGAAAGAACTCGGTACACTCGCAAGCTTCTTCCTGATCTGCTTCTTTGCTTTCCAGTTCATCTCCGTATTCGGTTCCAGCAAGATCGCAACCGTGATCGCGGTTATCTGCGGCGGTGGATTAAACGGACTCGGACTTCCTGCACCGATCCTCATGGGATTATTCGTTGTTCTTACCGCTTTCATCAACCTGTTCATGGGTTCCGCGAACGGAAAATGGGCACTCTTAGCTTCCATCTTCGTTCCGATGTTCATGATCGCCGGTGTCAATCCGGCTTCCGTACAGGTTGCATACCGAATGGGCGATGGAATCACCAACAATATCTGCCCGACTCTCGCGTACCTTGCGATTCTCCTCGGATATGCACAGCAGTACGAGCCGCGCGCCAAGACAGGAACCTGTATTGCCTACCAGCTGCCCTACACTCTGATCGCCGGCGGTGTCTGGATCGTGTTCTTAATGATCTGGATCGCCCTCGGGATCCCGATGGGACCGGGCTACGCTCCGACTCTTTAACTTACCTGAAACAGCCCGCCTTCCAATCCGGCGGGCTGTTTTTTCTATCCTGCGGCATGTCAAATCATCCATTGAAAATCGAGGAACGAATATGAAAAAATTTATAATTCAGAATGCATATGTTATTGACGGAAGCGGAACTCCCGCTTTCCCTGCGGATGTCCTTATTGAGGATGGAACGATCAAAGCCATCGGGAAACAGGATCCGCAGCAGGCGGGCATGGTGATCGATGCCCACGGACTCACCCTGGCGCCCGGATTCATAAATTCCCACAGCCACGGCGACATGATGGCTGATCTCGACGATACTTTTTTCCAGGAGGCGGAACAGGGAGTCACCACTTTGATCGCGGGCATGTGCGGAATTTCCGCCGCTCCGTTTTCTATGGAACACCTGGAAAGCTGCCTGGAAACAGCCGCCACCGTCGTTCATTACGACTTTTCCTCCTCCGCCACAAAAAGAGTTTCCTACGCCGGCTATCTGGATATGATGGACCGCCCGCTTGGAACAAATATGGCCGTCTGCGTCGGACATGGAACGCTCCGTGCCGCAGTTATGGGAATGGCGGACCGTGAACCGGATCCGGCCGAACTGGAACACATGAAAGCAATTCTACAGGAATGCATGGAGGCGGGTGCTCTTGGAATCTCCTATGGGCTTCAGTATCCTGCCGGGTGCTATGCCGGCTCTTCTGAACTTGCAGTCCTTTCTTCCGTCGCAGCGCGTTTCGGCGGCATCACCTCCGCCCATATCCGGAGTGAAGGTAATCAGCTTGTGGAATCCGTCACAGAGATGGTACAGGCCACGGCACAAAGCAGCTGTACGCTTGTCATCTCCCATCACAAGGCAATCAACCGTCCAAACTGGGGAAAAACCGCTGCTACGATTTCTCTCATGCAGGAGGTAAATCAGCAGGGACATTCCGTTTACTGCGATGTCTATCCTTACACAGCATCCTCCACCGGTCTGAAATCCCGGATTCCCCAGTCCATGCATGTCCTGGGAGAAGAAAAGCTTCTGCAGATGCTGTCGGATCCATCCGGCCGCAGGAAGATGCGCGATGCGATCCTGGCAGGAATGATGCCGGAAGAACGATTCGGGACAACCATGTTCGGCGCATCTGTCACTCATCCTGATTATACGGGACAGATGGTTTGCGATCTCGCCTCACGGCTTGACCTGGATCCCTGTGAACTGGTCATGGATGTTCTCTATGATGACCGGCTGACTACGAACGGTATTTACCACTGTATGCAGGATGAGGATGTAAACCGGGTACTTCAATTTTCCCATTCCATGATCGGCTCCGACGGGCTTTACTACAAAGGGTGTTCCGGCGCTCATCCCAGAGCATTCGGAACGTTTACGCGGGTACTCGGACATTACGTCCGCGAAAAAAATGTTCTTTCCCTTGAGGAGGCTGTCCGGAAAATGACCTCTCTTCCAGCTTCCGTCTATCAGCTGAAGGGAAAGGGACTGATCCGACCGGGCATGGACGCAGATCTGGTTCTGTTCGATCCTCATACCGTATCTGATCAGGCAGATTTTACTGATTTTTCCAAAAGAGGCACTGGTATTGAAATGGTCTGGATTCGAGGAGAAAAAATTGTGGAACACGGAATCTATAACGGTGTGAAGGCAGGTAAACTAATCCGCCACGTCCCTCATATTTCATAATTTCACACTTTTTTCACACACAACACAATATTTCAACACATTTTTCCACTATCCTATAAAGCGTAACAGGATAGCAAGCCTGGAACAAAATATACTTTTTCATACTTGACCGGCAGAACGTTCTGTCGGTCCCTCCCTTAATTTAAAAACATTTATAATATAAATCCCCTCTTTTTAAGGCTGCCGCAGGAGTAGAAATGCGGTAGCCTTTTTATTCATTCCGTCAATCGCTTGAAAAACAATTCTGCATAGCAGACTGTACTGAACTATGATTCAATCAGGAGTGCTCTGAGAACAATATAACATATCTTTGCCTGGTCTCTCGAGTACAATGACTGGCATGATTACTGGGCGATCGTTCCGTCTTCAGTCTTCAATATGTTCGTACATCCGGAAACGCTTCATGTGATCCCCTTGCTGGATCCGCCGCCGTCGAAGACCTGTTACGCGATCTACCGGAAAGATCAGAATGTGATGCCGGACTCCCCGATCGGGATCTGCCTGAGGGAGCTGCGCAGGCTGGTAGAGGAAAACCATTGGATCGAGAAATTATGATTTCCTATCTGTTTGCCTGACTTATCGCGGAATATCACGAAGGCGGTGAGCGTTTTTCAAGCGCTGTTTTTCCTTATAAAATAAGGCTTTGCGGGGATTTCTCCGAACCCGGAAAATTCGCCGAAAAAACTTTTTTTGGAAAAATTGAAATTTTCTTAAAAAAACGCTTGCATTTTTTTCTGAGTCATGATAATATATACAAGTCGCTGGTAAACAGCGCAAAACAAACGCTCAAGAACATCGAGGCGTGGCTCAGTTTGGTAGAGCGCTGCGTTCGGGACGCAGAGGTCGCAAGTTCGAATCTTGTCGCCTCGACTTACTTAAATACTAAGGCCTGTTGGTCAAGCGGTCAAGACGACGCCCTCTCACGGCGTAAACCCGGGTTCGATTCCCGGACAGGTCATGAAGCTGTATGGAACTTCCATACAGCTTCTTTTTTTATATCTATCATAGTTTTCATTAATAGAAAATTGTAGAATATCAATATAAAATGTGATATGCTGTAAACGCTGCCGAACCTCCAGCAGAAAGGAGGTGTGCGTCCATGACCGAATTGTTCACCACATTTCTTGTCTCTGTTATAGCAGGTGTAGTTAGCTGCTACATATGCAAATGGCTGGACAGAGATAAATAGGCAGCAACAGCCTATGCGGAGTGGTTCACCGTAACGAACAAGAAAACCCCAGAGGTGGCAGCCTCTGGGGTTTTTGCGTCGCATGAGAAAAGTTCACCACATTTCTTAGCTGCCTACATCATATTCTATTTTTTTTTAAATGTCAATATGATATCAAAATCACCCATCCAAAGAACTCCAGACCGAAACCTATTTCCATACGCTATGACTTATTTCAATTTTTTTCACAAATAATTCATGTTTTCTTCCCTCTTTTTGTTACAATTTATGCTATAATATCTATGAATGAGTCATGGTAAAGTATCATGACTCTATTTACGCAAGAAAAAGCTGATCCGCTGCTGCTTTGGGACCGGTTTTTGCGTCACTGACCCGGCGGCTGCTGCCGTCTGTACCAGAAGGAGGAACATCGAGAACTTATGGATTACCCTGTATTAAAAAAGAACTTCGAAAACCATCGTTTCCATACATCATATTTTGAGACAAAGGAGGAAGCTGCAGCTTATCTTGCTGAGCAGATCAAAGGTGAGACCGTTGGCTTCGGTGGCTGTATGACCGCAAAAGAGATGGATCTCTTTGAGATCCTCAAAAAAAACAACGAAGTGATCTGGCACTGGGAACAGGGACCGGATGCAAGGATCCGGGCAAAAAAAGAATCTACCGTATACATACTGAGCGCAAATGCCGCTGCAGAGACCGGTCAGATCATCAACATTGACGGAAGCGGAAACCGTCTTTCCGAGAGCTTATTTGGACCGAAACGAGTATACTATGTGATCGGAAAAAATAAGATCGCGCCGGATCTGTCCTCCGCAATGGACCGCGCGAGAAATATCGCCTGTCCAAAGAACGCGGCGCGTTTTAATAAGAAGACTCCATGCGTCGTGTCCGATGACAAAAAGTGCTATGACTGCAACAGTCCGGAGCGGATCTGTAACGCGATCCTGATCTTAGAACGCCCCTGTACCGGAATGGAAGTTGAAATGGTATTTATCAATGAAGATCTTGGATATTAAAGGAGAGACACATGAATATTCTGTTTTTTCTAACACCAAAGAATGATGTGGCATTTATTTATTCCGACGCGAACCTCAGAGAAGCGATCGACCTGATGGAGGCGCACGGCTATTCCGCCCTGCCGATTCTCACAAAGCAGGGACGGTATGCGGGAACGCTGACAGAAGGTGATCTGCTCTGGTACATGAAGAGCCATCTGAACCAGAGTTTAAAGGATATGGAGCTGATCTCCGTCATGGAGGTAAAGCGCCGTCAGGACAACAGCCCGGTAAACGCCGGAGCAAAGATGGAAGATCTGCTGGATAAGGCGATGCAGCAGAACTTCGTCCCGGTACTCGATGACAATAAATCCTTTATCGGAATTATCACGAGACGTGATATCATGAAATATTTTTCCGGTTCCTATAAGAAAACAGGAAATGCTTAAGTTATTGGATTCCGGGTGAAATGGCTTTTTTCAGACCGTCGCATAAGTTCCTGTCATTTTCTTCCAGCATCATTTTCTGCCGTCCGGTTATACTGATACCATCCCAGAAAAAGGTGGTGAGAAATGATGAATCAGGAAAAGAACGACAGCATCCAGTGCTCGATCCATAACTGCGTGCATCATGCGGAAAATGTGGATTACTGCACCTTAGACCGTATCCATGTAGGAACGCATGAACTCAATCCTACAAAAAAGGAATGTACCGACTGTGATTCCTTCCAGTGCAAGATGTAGTCCGGTCTGATGTTTGACGAGAAAAGAGATCCCTTCCTCCCATAAATTTTATGGAAAAGGAACGGGATCTCTTTTTCTATTCTTCTACCGTGAATTTCCCACCGCAGCCGGCTGCGGATCGAAGCTCGGGTTGAAGGCGTAGAAGTTTCTGGAGTCCAGCTTCTCCTGAAGACCGCGAAGAGCTTCTCCGAAACGCTGGAAGTGGACGATCTCACGCTTCCTTAAGAAACGGATCGGTTCGCAGACATCGGGATCTGTCACGACACGAAGAATGTTGTCGTAGGTGCTCCGGGCTTTCTGTTCTGCAGCAAGGTCCTCGAAGAGATCCGTCACAGGATCGCCCTTCGACTGGAACTCGCAGGCGTTAAAGGGCACACCGCCAGCCGCCTGAGGCCAGATCCCCGTGGTATGGTCGATATAGTACGGGCCGAATCCCTGCGCTTCCAGCTCCTCCGCTGTTAAGTTTCTCGTGAGCTGGTGAACGATCGCCGCAACGATCTCCAGATGGGCGAGCTCCTCCGTTCCGATATCCGTCAGAACCGCTTTCTGCTCCCCATACGGCATTGAGTAGCGCTGGGAGAGATAACGCATGGATGCACCCATCTCGCCGTCGGGTCCACCATACTGACTCATAATAAACTGCGCCATCTTCGCATTCGGTTCCTTTATATTTACCGGAAACTGCAATCTTTTTTCGTAGACCCACATCTTAGCATCCTCCTTCCCATGGCCATTTTTCAGTTACCCAGTTCCAGGACATGGACGTGACATCGGTGTATCTCAGCGGCCCAAACCGCCTCTCATAGGCAGCCATGGACTGGTCACGCATGTCACGGACCGTTTTGTAATAGCGAAGTGCATCCTGATTTTCCGGATGAGTGTCTAAGAACAGGACAACGTCATCCATCGCAAAACCGGCTTCCATGATCTGACGCATCAGCAGTTCTTTATCCCCTGCGGCCATGCGCCCGGCACTCTGGCACGTACCGCACACAGGCATCACATCCTGCGCTGACAGGCGGGAGTCACTCACAGGTTCTGCCGGCATTCCCGGCATCATGCTGCATCGATATAGTTCCCTCATCTTCTGCACCTCCCCATGGCAAATGGAAGATCCAGGGACGGGAAGATCGTTCCCCGGACAAAACCTCTGGCTAACGGATATATGGTCCCCCACATCTGCATCGGAACATATCCCATTCCTATCGGAAATCTTGGATCATTGTCGTCAAAACAAAAGTTGGCCACCGGACGCACAACAGGTCCCGGGCCGGAAATATCAGACAGACTTCTGCCGCAGCCGCAGGACGGACCCATAGCGGTATCCGGCAGATCGGAATTTCTGCAATTCATATGCGGATGTCTCCTTTATTTGTTCTGATATTAGAATATGCATCTTTGGCACGTTAGTGCCTTTTATGCAACAGGGAATTTCCTGAAATTTCCTGATATATAAAAAAACCTCCAGAGAGCTTCCCTGAAGGCTTTTTGGCTTAACTTTGCAAATTACGTGTAATCGTGATCTCTCACTCCAGAAAATCCAGCGCATCCACCGGCACGCCGTCCTTCAGAAACTCGAAGAACACATTCGTGCCTTCCACCGCGTAGTACTTTGTCGGCTCGGCGACATAGCCCAGAAGATCCCCCTGTCGGACATATTCATTTTCTACAACAGGGATCTCTTTTAACTGGCCGCAGACGGCAGTATAGCCGTTTCCCAAATCGAGATCAACATAATTACCGATCTCCTCGTTTGTCCCAACAGAGACCACTCTGGCGTCCGCCGGAGCGGATACCGGGGTGCTGACCTCGCTCTGGATCACATTGGCGGGGTTGACTTTGTACTGGTCCAGAGTCGGGAAGTAGGTCGTGGTGTCCATGCTGTAGCCAAGAACGATATTTCCGGTCACAGGCCAGGAGAGCTTGTCTGTGTCTGCGAAATCGAGGACCAGGGATTCGCTGACAGCGGCACCGGCTTCCGCCATGGGATTATCGCCTGTCAGGGCGCTATCTGACGCATCAGCAAGACCGGTATCCATCGAAATTTCTCCGGCAAAAATGCCGGGATCAGCGCCAGTTCCGGCACCATTCTCATTGTCCGCCAGACCGACAGCCGTGCCGTCCCCAGCAAGTTCCCCATTTCCGGCTTCATCTCCGGATGCTGCCAGTTCCCCCGCCAGTGTATCGCCGCCGGACTCCGCTCCTGCGTTGGAATCCCCTGCGATCACATGGTCCGGGTCTTCGATCTCCAGATAGGGGCTCTCTCCGATATTTTCTCTCCCCTTCTGGATTCTTACAGCGCCTGCTGCCGCAACAATAGTCAACAGGCCAAGTACGAGCATGACAAGAACAAATTTGTCCTTGAAAAGCTGATTTCCTCTTTCTTTCACGTTTATCACCTCGGTAATATTCTTACCCGCGGCGGTGAAGTTATACACGAAATCATACTTTTTTCTGGAAGTATCCACCTTTTATCTTCTTTTACTCCGCAATTTTCACGATCTCAATCCCCTGAAAATAATATTTCAACAGTTCCCGGAACTCACTCCCCTGCTCTCTCTCCATCGCATCCGCCCCAGCCTGGGAGAATCCGTATCCGCTGCCGATCCCCTTCGATGACACCCGGATCTTCCCGTCCGCAGACGAAAAATGAAAGCAGGACGATAAAAGCCCCAAAGAATCCCGGACCTCATCCCCGCTGTAATCCATATCCCCGATCTGCACCCGCTTCACATACCCGGCATCATCCCGCTCGATGATCTGAATTTTTCCCGCAATGCCGTCCGCTCCCGGACGCGGCCCGCCGATTCTTCCGATCTTATCCGCAAACTCCGCTTCCGTAAAGGTCCGGACGCATAAAAATTCTCCTGCCTCCAGATCTCCCGGACTCTCCACAGAACAGATATATGGATATGCGGCAAGTTCCCTCGTCTTTCCTGCCGACGCCTCACAGTAGAACGGTTCGATCAGCTCCCCATCGTACTCCGCAACGAGTCCTTCTGTCTCCTGCACCGCGGTACGGATCTTCCCGTAATACTCTCTAAAATGTTCTTTCCCCCATTTTTTCTCCATCTCCCTCATGCTGAGACAATCTATGTCCAGTTCCTCTTCCCGGATACGTTCCAGCCCCGGATCCACAAGCCGGTAGATATATGTCCTCGCAAGCACCGCCTGTGCTTTTAATGTCTCGATCCCGTACTCTGCCGGGATCTCCGCCGCAACGACTCCGGTAAGAAACTCTTCCGCCGGGACTTCCGTCCCTGTATCCGTCCGGATCCGGCCTGTCCACGCCAGCGTTGTCACATAGGGGATCATGACCGTCATCCATAAGACCATAAAAAAACGCTTCATAAAAAATACCCGCCTCATACACCTGTGATACTGGATTTCAGATCCGGAAGTCTTCCGGGCGGATTGCCCGAAAAACTCCATGCTGAATTTTCCTGATATCACTATTGTATGAGACGGGTCTGTTTTTTATGTTATCCGTAACTGTCAAGCACCTTCACAGTTACATTATTTCAGCTCTACCTTAATCTTCTTCAGATGCCAGATATCTCTTACGTATTCCTCGATCGTACGGTCGGAGGAGAACTTTCCTGCAGATGCGGTATTGAGCATCGCAGTTCTCGCCCACCACTTCTCGTCGCGGTATGCCTGGTCGATCTTTCTGTGAGCTTCCGCATAGGAACGGAAATCCTTTAAGATAAAGTAGGTATCTGCGCGGTCGCTGCTCTGGGTGTTGAGCAGGGAATTGTAGATATCGCGGAACAGCTCCGGATCCTGCGGAGAATAATAGCCGTTGATGAGCTGCATCAGCACACGGCGGATATCCTGATCATTGTTGAAGATATCCATCGGGTTGTAGCCGCCGTTGTTTTCAAGGTTGATGATCTCATCTGCGGACGCACCGAAGATGAACATATTCTCCTTGCCGACTTCCTCCGCCATTTCCACATTTGCGCCGTCCATGGTTCCGATGGTCAGAGCGCCATTTAACATGAACTTCATGTTTCCGGTCCCGGATGCTTCCTTACTTGCTGTGGAGATCTGCTCGCTGACATCCGCAGCGGAGAAGATCAGCTCTGCGTTGGATACACGGTAATCTTCAATGAATACGACCTTTAATTTGCCGCCGATGGACTTATCGTTGTTGATCACATCAGCCACATTGTTGATGAGCTTGATGGTCAGTTTTGCACGCTTATATCCGGCTGCTGCTTTCGCACCGAAAATGAAGGTTCTCGGAACGATGTCCATATTCGGGTTATCTTTTAACTGGTTGTAGAGATACATCACATGAAGGATGTTCATGAGCTGTCTCTTGTACTCATGCAGACGTTTTACCTGAACATCGAAGATGGAACGCGGATCGACATCGATGCCGTTGTGCTCCTTGATGTACTTCGCAAGACGGATCTTGTTCTGGTACTTAATGTTCATGAATTCCTGCTGGCACTTCTCATCATCCACATAAACAGAAAGCTTTTTAATATTGGAGAGATCTGTGATCCACTCATTTCCGATCTTGTCGGTCACCCAGTCTGCAAGCAGCGGGTTGCCGTGAAGCAGGAAACGTCTCTGGGTGATACCGTTTGTTTTATTATTAAATTTCTCCGGCATCATCTCATAGAAGTCACGAAGCTCCTGTTTCTCGAGGATCTCTGTGTGAAGCTTCGCAACACCGTTTACAGAGAAGCTGCCGACGATTGCAAGGTAAGCCATGCGGACCTGTCCGTCGTAAATGATCGCCATTCTACGGATCTTCTCGTTGTCACCCGGATATCTCTGCTGGATCTGGGCTACAAAACGGCGGTTGATCTCCTCAACGATCTGGTAAACACGTGGAAGCAGACGGGAGAACAGCTCGATCGGCCATTTTTCAAGAGCTTCAGCCATGATGGTGTGGTTTGTGTAGGCGCAGGTCTTTGTTGTGATCTCCCATGCCTCATCCCACTCTAAGTTCTCCTCGTCAAGTAAGATACGCATTAACTCAGCGACAGCAACGGTCGGATGTGTATCGTTTAACTGGAAGGATGCCTTCTCATAGAATTTATGGATATCGTCATGCTTTTCCTTGTACTTTTTGATGGCACGCTGAACACTGGCAGAAATAAAGAAATACTGCTGTTTTAAGCGAAGCTCTTTTCCGGAATAATGGTTATCATTCGGATAAAGGACCTCAACGATGGTCTTCGCCAGATTCTCCTGCTCAACAGCTTTCTGGTAATCGCCCTTGTCGAACTCGCTTAAGTTGAAGGTATTCACCGGCTGTGCATCCCAGATTCTTAAGGAGTTTACGACATTGTTGCCGTATCCCACGATCGGAATATCATACGGAACTGCCATAACGGACTGGTAGCCCTTCTGTACGAAATGATTTCTCTTTCCGTCCCACTCAGTCTCCACGTAACCGCCGAATTTGACCTCCGTCGCATACTCTGCGCGGCGGATCTCAAACGGATAGCCGTCCTTTAACCACTCATCCGGGACCTCGATCTGATATCCGTCACGGATCTGCTGTTTGAACATTCCATAACGATAACGGATGCCGCAGCCATATGCCGGATAGCCTAAAGATGCAAGGGAATCCAAAAAGCATGCCGCAAGGCGTCCAAGGCCGCCGTTTCCGAGTGCCGGATCCCGTTCCTGATCCTCAATGGAATTCAGGTCAAAGCCCAGTTCAGAAAGTGCCTCCTCGATTTCCTTCTGCTCACAGAGGCTGATGATATTGTTGCCGAGGAAACGACCGGTCAAAAACTCCATGGACATGTAGTAAACGATCTTCGCATCCTGCTTGTCGTACTCTTTATGCGTCGCGATCCAACGGTCAATGATCATGTCCTTGACTGCAAGTGCGACAGCCTGGTAAACCATAGCCGGAGTCACCTCGTCGATCGTTTTGCGGTAGATGCTCTTTACGTTGAACACAATGGTCTGCTTCAGTTCATCCTTGTTAATTGTCTGACTCACCCCTAAAGTCCTCCTTTATACTCTCTTAATGGCCGGATCCAGCGCCATGCCGCTTTGGGCCGCGTCTGTGATCCGGTCAATGTGAAACCCTTATTTACAGGAATGTTCCGCATTGCGGGTCTGTCCATAAATATCGTTCATGAAATCCCCGCGCTGCGGAACTTTTTCCTGTTGTCATCCGTCTATTTTGTCACTTTCACTACGCCGAATACAACATCCTCGCCGTTGATGTTCCATTCCTTCGTGTAGCCAGCCATCTCTCCGAGCATGATGTTGTCAGCCATGACCTCGCTCTTTAACTCGTCCGCGTACTTCTTGATGAGATCAGCGATCTTCTCATTCTTGTCCGCGTAAACGTAGATGTGGTCCATAACCTCGAATCCAGCCTCTTTACGCATAGTCTGGATCTTGCTGACGATCTCGCGGTAGAAGCCTTCCTCGAGAAGCTCCGGTGTCAGTGTTGTATCGAGAACAACGGTCACGGTATTGTCTGCCTCGGATACATAACCTTCTGTCTGTGCCATGTCGATCAGAAGGTCATCCTTTGTGAGAACGACTTCATTTCCGTCAAAGTCGAAGGTCAGAGCGCCCTTCTCGTTCAACGTATCCATCGCTGCGTTTCCGTCTAACTCAGCCAGAGCTTTCTTGATATTTCCGAGCTGTTTTCCGTACTTCGGTCCTACTGTCTTAAGCTGCGGCTTGAAGGTGTAGGAGGTAAAGCTTCTCACGTCGTCTGTGAACTCTACAGATTTCACATTCAACTCGTCCTCAATGATCTCCTGATAGAACTCCGGAAGCTTCTCTGGTGCCTTTACGAACATCTTCGCGATCGGCTGACGGTTCTTGATGTTTGCGGTATTTCTTGCCGCACGTCCCATCACAACGATCTTTAAGACCTCATCCATCTTTGCTTCCAGCTCGCTGTCGATATGCGCTTCGTCAACGGCCGGGAAGTCGCAGAGGTGGATGCTCTCCGGAGCTGTCTTATCGATGGATCTTACAAGGTTCTGGTAGATCTCCTCCGTCATGAACGGGATCATCGGAGCTGCTGCCTTACTGATCGTCACGAGAGCTGTGTAGAGAGTCATGTAAGCGTTGATCTTATCCTGCTCCATGCCCTTTGCCCAGAAACGCTCACGGCTTCTTCTGACATACCAGTTACTCATGTCATCCACAAACTCCTGAAGTGCTCTTGCTGCCTCCGGGATGCGGTAGTTCGCAAGGTCATCATCCACTGCCTTTACCGTAGAATTCAACTTGGATAACAGCCATTTATCCATAACCGGAAGCTTATCGTACTCCAGTGTGTACTTGGTCGCGTCAAAGTTATCAATATTCGCGTAGAGGACGAAGAATGCATAGGTGTTCCAGAGAGTACCCATGAACTTTCTCTGTCCTTCCATAACAGCCTTTCCATGGAAGCGGTTCGGCAGCCACGGTGCACTGTTGATATAGAAGTACCAGCGGATCGCGTCGGCACCGTATGTCTTCAGGGCGTCAAACGGATCGACCGCGTTTCCTTTGGACTTACTCATCTTCTGTCCGTTCTCATCCTGAACATGGCCGAGAACGATAACGTTCTGGTACGGCGGCTCATTAAAGAGCAGCGTGGACTCGGCAAGGAGGGAGTAGAACCATCCTCTTGTCTGGTCAACGGCCTCGGAGATGAACTGTGCCGGGAACTGTTTGTGGAAAAGCTCCTGGTTCTCGAACGGATAGTGGTGCTGCGCGAACGGCATTGCGCCGGAGTCGAACCAGCAGTCGATGACCTCCGGTACACGGTGCATTTCTTTTCCGCAGTCCGGGCAGGTGATCACTACATCGTCGATAAACGGACGGTGAAGCTCAACCTCTCCCTTGTCTCCGTCCATCTCCTTGCTGTATTTCTTAACAACATCCTGATAATTCGGGCTCATCTTCTTTAATTCTTCACGGCTGCCGATGCAGTGCATCTTTCCGCACTCACACTGCCATACCGGAAGAGGTGTGCCCCAGTAACGGTTTCTGGAGATTCCCCAGTCCTGAACGTTCTCCAGCCAGTCGCCGAAGCGTCCCTTACCGATGGATTCCGGGATCCAGTTGATCTTATTGTTGTTGCGGATCAGATCATCCTTCACCGCTGTCATCTTGATGAACCAGGACTCCCGCGCGTAGTAGATCAACGGTGTGTCACAGCGCCAGCAGAACGGGTAGCTGTGCTCGAAGGCCGGTGCCTCGAATAACAGGCCTTTTTCCTTTAAGTCTTTTAAGACCATCGGATCTGCCTTCTTCACGAATACGCCTGCGTACGGAGTCTCCTTTGTCATGTCACCCTTTGCGTCTACAAGCTGTACAAACGGGAGATCATAACGGCGGCCTACCTGGGCATCGTCCTCACCAAAGGCCGGTGCGATGTGTACCACGCCGGTACCGTCTGTCAGTGTAACATAATCCGCACATGTCACGAAGTATGCTTTCTTGTGCTGTTTCTCGCAGATCTCAACTGCGCAGTCAAATAACGGCTCGTATTCCTTGTACTCAAGATCCTTACCGATGCAGGTCTCAAGAACTTCATATGCCGGAGTTCCATTTTCCTTATCCGCAAGCTTTCCGAGAACGGCATCAAGCAGGGCTTCTGCCATATAGTAGGTATAGCCGTCTGCAGCCTTTACCTTTGCGTAGGTCTCCTTCGGATTTACGCAGAGAGCCACGTTGCTCGGAAGTGTCCACGGTGTTGTGGTCCATGCAAGGAAGTACGCGTCCTCGCCTTTCACTTTGAAGCGGGCGATGGCGGATTTTTCCTTTACATCCTTATATCCCTGTGCGACCTCGTGGCTGGAAAGCGGTGTGCCGCAGCGCGGGCAGTACGGAACGATCTTAAAGCCCTTATATAAAAGTCCTTTATCCCAGATCTGCTTTAATGCCCACCATTCGGACTCGATATAGTCATCATGGTAGGTAACATACGGGTTCTCCATATCAGCCCAGAAACCAACGGTGCTGGAGAAATCCTCCCACATTCCTTTGTATTTCCAGACACTCTCTTTACATTTCTCGATGAACGGCTCAACACCGTACTCCTCGATCTGCTCTTTTCCGTCGAGTCCAAGAAGCTTCTCAACCTCAAGCTCTACCGGAAGTCCGTGGGTATCCCATCCGGCCTTACGCGGAACCATATACCCCTTCATGGTGCGGTATCTCGGGATCATATCCTTGATAACACGGGTAAGTACGTGTCCGATATGCGGTTTTCCGTTTGCGGTAGGCGGTCCGTCATAGAATACGTAAGGGGTTCCTTTTCTGCGGCTGTCGATACTCTTTTCAAAGATCTTTTCATCTTTCCAGAATTTCTCAACCTGTTTTTCCCTGTCCACAAAGTTCAGGTCTGTTGACACTTTCTCGTACATGACACATTTCCTCCAATCAATGTTTTGCGCATAACTTTCTCGTTGTTATGCTCTTCGTGTTTTGTGTGTCGTATGCTGAATTAGTAATAAAAAAGCCCCATTCTCAATGAGAACAGGGCGAAAATAACGCTTTTAACCACCTATTGCTGCATACTGACATATGAGTTCCCTTTAACGGCGGAATCACCGGGTACACTTACTTTCCAAAAGCAGTACCGCTTTCAGGGTTCAGCTTCCAGCTCGGGAGTGATCTTCCTTTCACGAAAAAGCACCGGGCTTCCATCGTCCCCGGCTCGCTTTGGCTTTCTGCTTGTGAACCTACTGTCTCCGTCATGGCTTTTTTCTATGGATCGTCTGAATGCAACCATCGAATCTGTTCATAGTTACATTTTTTTACACTCAGACAAAATAATGATGTTGGGGTCAAAAGGTCTTTTGCCCCCTTTGATACCGGATTGTTTCGCACTACGTGCTTCCACAATCCTCAAAACATTCATAATCCGCTCATTTTTCTACGAAAAATGGCTACTTATTATTCATGTTTTAGGCGGGTCCCAAGGTCAAAAATCCTCTTGCAAGCAAGCTTGCATCAGATTTCCGACCTTTTGACCTTGGTATCAAAATAATTATAGTAATAAGGTATTTAAAAGTCAAGGGAATCCCTCGGGAGTTGCGAAATCTTTCCATATTGATGCCGTCTTCCTGTTTTCTTTCTTAACTTTTTAGGCACATTTTACGTTCTTTTGAAGCATTCGTTACTTTTTTAACACGCAATTTGCCTTTTCGCACAAGAACTGATATAATCAACCACAACACGTTTGACAGCCGCCCGGTTCTTTTGGGGTGAACCGCACTTAAGCTGTCGTTATCGTCCGGCATTTTTATACGCTCCGGACTGCTGCGTTTAATATTCCGCTGACACTTACCGCGGAGAAATTTAAGGAGAAACATTATGAGCGAACGAAACCTGACGCTGCTTACAGATCTCTACGAGCTGACCATGATGCAGGGTTACTTTCATGCAAAGGATGCAAATGAGACTGTCATCTTCGACGCATTCTACCGCACAAATCCGGATGGAAACGGATTTGCCATCACGGCCGGCTTAGAGCAGGTTGTCGAATACATCGAAAATTTACACTTTGATAAGGAAGATATCGATTATCTCCGCACCACAGGACTCTTCGGGGAAGATTTCCTGGAGTACCTCTCCACCTTCAAATTCACCGGTGATATCTATGCGATCCCGGAAGGAACCGTCGTGTTCCCGCGAGAACCTCTCGTAAAGGTCATCGCCCCGATCATGCAGGCCCAGCTTGTTGAGACCGCGATCTTAAATATCATCAACCACCAGAGCCTGATCGCCACAAAGACTTCCCGTATCGTCCATGCAGCCCGCGGAGACGGAGTCATGGAGTTCGGTTTAAGACGTGCACAGGGACCGGATGCCGGAATTTACGGTGCGAGAGCCGCTATGATCGCCGGCTGTATCGGTACCTCCAATGTTCTCTGCGGCCAGATGTTCGACGTTCCGGTAAAAGGAACCCATGCCCACAGCTGGATCATGAGCTTCCCAGATGAGCTCACCGCCTTCCGCACCTACGCGCGACTCTATCCGACCGCATGTATCCTGTTAGTCGACACTTACGACACCTTAAATTCGGGTATCCCGCATGCGATCCAGGTATTCAAGGAGATGCGCGCGGAGGGAATCCCGCTTACCTTCTACGGAATCCGTATGGACAGCGGAGACCTCGCTTATCTCTCCAAAGAGGCGAAAAAAATGCTCGATGCGGAAGGCTTCACGGATGCTGTGATCTCCGCATCCAACGACCTCGACGAGACCCTGATCACAAGCTTAAAGAACCAGGGCGCGACCATCAACTCCTGGGGTGTCGGCACAAACCTGATCACCTCCAAGGACTGCCCGTCCTTCGGCGGTGTTTATAAGCTCGCGGCGATCATGGACAAGAAGACTGGAAAGTTCATCCCGAAGATCAAGCTCTCCGAGAACGAGGAGAAGATCACAAACCCGGGCAACAAGACCACCTACCGTATCTACGGAAAGGACAGCCACAAGGTCATCGCTGATATCATCTGTCTCGTCGGCGAGACGTTCAATGAGGACGAGCCACTGTTGCTCTTTGACCCGATAGCGACATGGAAAAAGACACTCCTCGCTCCCGGAACTTATACGATGCGTGAGCTTCCGGTGCAGGTATTCAAGGACGGTGAGTGTGTCTACCACTCCCCGAAGGTCATGGATATCCAGAAATACTGCAAGGAAGAGCTCAATACCTTATGGGATGAGACAAAACGTCTCGTAAACCCGCATGAGGTCCATGTGGATCTTTCCAAGCCGCTTTGGGATATGAAGCATGCTCTGCTAGACAAATATCATTTCGAGTAAATTCCAGTTCACATGTTCCTCATGACAGCGGCATGCACCGCCGGATCCATTTAACCATGAAACCATATACCGCCCGGAGTATTTTCAGTCTCCGGGCATTCTGCAAAAAGAGGGAAATACTATGAGCGCAACAGATATCGCCACATCCGTCGATGTGGACCTTGACTTAATTTATGAACAGACAAAAGCGATCGCCGAGGAGCTGATCAATACCGCCGCAATGAAACCGGGGCAGATCCTGGTGGTGGGCTGCTCATCCAGCGAGATCGCTGCCCACGCGATCGGCTGCTACTCCAGCAGCGAAGTCGGACAGGCTGTCTTTACCGCCCTTTCCCATGTAACAAAGAAACACGGTCTCTACCTCGCCGCCCAGTGCTGCGAGCACTTAAACCGCGCCCTGATCGTCGAGGAAGAGTGCGCCGAGAAATATGGCCTGGAGATGGTCAATGTAAAACCGCAGTTAAAGGCAGGCGGATCCTTCTCCACCGCCGCATGGAACGAATTCGAGCATCCATGCGCTGTGGAATATATCCAGGCACACGCCGGGATCGATATCGGTGACACCTTGATCGGTATGCATCTGCGCCATGTCGCCGTTCCGGTCCGCACCACCATCAAATCCATCGGCTCCGCCCATGTTGTCTGTGCGAGAACACGGCTCAAATATATCGGCGGCGAGCGGGCTGCTTATCAGAAATAAAAAAGGGGCTGTCGCACTAACGTGCGGCAGCTCATTTTATATATCCAACACAAAACGCCGAGCTTCGAAAAGCCCGGCGTTCGTGGTATAATCAGTTTATGTGACTAAACAAAATAATACAGAGGGATTATACCTCATCCTGAATTATTCACGGCAAAGCCGTGATCGTGGCTGAAAGCCACATAGTTATTGTATTTTAATTACATATTGATTTTCACTTGTTAAGTGAATAAAAAGAGCATCCATTTGTGGTAAAATTAAGGTGTCTAATCAAAATAAATACCAACAAAGGAGCCCTTTATGAGTATTGTAAACACCTTTTCACTTCAAAGCAATAGGCAAATTAAAATAAATTTTGATGGAGGCGACCTATCCTCCGATGCAGGCTTACTCCTCATCAAAGAGTTCATAAGCAGACTTGGCATTGAACGGATTTTAAACCGTTCATTTAAGACCGATGATTCTGCAGTGTTTCGATATCATACGGACAGGGATAACCTTCTCCAGATGATATATATGATCATGGCCGGTTACTTCGAAGATGATGCAAGATATATCACATTCAAGCTGTGCAGCAGCTGTCCATATAAAGAAGAGTTTTATGACACCCTTTCTGCAATAGGTAAGCTGGATGTACAGCTGGAATAGCAACCGTCAATGGACCTTGACAGCATGATAATTGCTCAAAAACTCGTCATAGGGATTTTATACCCTTTTTTCTGACAAATTGAGAGAAGTTATGGCTGCATGGATCATTTTTTCAATTCATGGTGCAAGGTTTAGATTAGAAATTGCTCCATGAATAATTCAGGATAAGTAGTCATTTTTATAAAAAGACAGTGAGTGCGTCTCTTGGAACAGAATGAATATATTCTGAATCCGGGAGGCGCTTTTTATATTTCATTAAAAATGTAAAGTTCGCGTATTGAAAATATAAAATGGGAATGATATAATGGTTAAAGCGTTAACTGCAAAATTGGATAATACAGGCATATTGACAGTATAAAGACATGAAGGGAGACGACAAATTGATCAAATGGAGTAAAAATTATCTTATGGGCATAGATAAACTTGATGAAGAGCATAAAGAATTGTTTCGGATATCAGATCAGATTTATAATAAAGTAATGGAGAGAGGAGATGATGCGAAGTACCGGTTATTCCTTATGAATGAAACTCTGGAATACATGCTTAGATATTTTAAAAGGCATGCAAAGGGTGAAGAAATATATATGCGGGAGATAGGTTATGCCGGTTATGAATTTCATAAGATGCTGCATGACGAGTTTTATAATATGCTGCTGAAAAAAAAAGCAGACATTGTAAAGCGCAATGAATGCAGCAAAAAAGAGATAGTAGAACTTGTGGGAGATGGAATTGGATGGCTTTTGGAACATATAATAACAGAAGATATGGCAATTGTAGGGAAAGGAATCTCAGCCATATCTTCATACAATAGTGATTTTGAAGAGCAGCTGAAAAATGTGATCAATACAAATTTGATTTCATTTCTCAATGTTGCAGCAAATGTGAAGATTATAAATAGAAACTATCAAGGTGAAGACTTTGGAAAAGTTATATGCCAGAAAATGGTTTACAATCTGGGATCCCGCCAAATTGTAGTTATATCAGGCATTGAGAAAACATTTCTGATTCGTGTTGCTGAAATGATCTATGGGATAGATATTGAGGATGAGATGGATCTGGTTTTATATAGTATGCAGACATTTGGTGCAAATTTCTGGAGAGCAATAGGACAATATTTTGTAGGCAATCATGATTTGCTTTCCCTGAGTTCAAACAGTTTTATTATTGCAAGGAGTATACCGGAAGAGCTGGATATGCTTAAGCCTGAGAAATCATTATTATTTGATTCTGATATGGGAAAATTTTTTATAGCTACAAATGGAAAGATGTCAGAAATTGCACATTTTTAAAGTAAACCTGAATTATTCACGGCAAAGCCGTGATCGTGGCTGAAAGCCACATAGTTATTGTATTTTAATTACATACTATAAATGAGCAAGTTCGTGATTTTGCATAAAAGAAAGACACCTTGAATTCGATTGTGTTGTATAATGAAAGTGACCAAACCAACATTTACAGCATTCACGAAAGAAGGTGTCTCCTGCAAATACTATACATCATTCAACATTCATATACAACCAGTTTAAAAAATTAGATTTATGCAAATCGTATTCCAATCGAATGATCAATCATCTTATGAGTATCCTGATTAGCATCTTTCTTTCTGGATACCATAGAAAAACCACGGATTTTGCTAAAAACAGTTCCTGCCACAGAACTACAATTGCCCATTTCCTCAACTCTGGAAAGTGGGATGAATCGTTGCTTTCAGATACATTAAAACAGTCTGTCATTGAGATTATTTATTCAGAAGCAGCCCGCACCGGAAAACCTGTTTTCTGTATTGTTGACGATACGATAGCTTCAAAGACAAAGCCTTCGTCACGGGTCCTGCATCCGATTGAAGATGCGTATTTTCATCAATCTCATTTGAAGGGAAAACAGGACTATGGGCACCAGGCAGTTTCGGTTATGCTTTCCTGTAACGGCATTGTTTTGAATTATGCTTTTGTGCTGTACAACAAGTCGATTTCTAAAATTGACATTGTTCAGGATATCGCAAAGGAGCTGCCAGTTCCTCCGGTAAAGTCCTATTTTCTTTGTGACTGTTGGTACGTTTCTGAAAAAATAATCAACACCTTTGCCGTACAAGGATTTCATACCATTGGTGCTTTGAAAACAAATCGTTTGCTGTACCCGTTAGGAATGAAAAAGAAGCTCAGCGAACTGGCTGCCGAATTATCCGTGACACACAAGAACTTTGACCTTGTGACAGTCAAAGGCAGAAACTATTATGTGTACCGATATGAAGGCAATCTCAACGGTATAGAAAACGCGATTGTTCTTTTCAGCTATCCTGAAAAAGCATTTGGAAAACCGAAAGCACTAAGGGCTTTCCTTTGCATGGATGTGTCTTTATCCACAAATGAAATCCTGGACAATTACGTATGCAGGTGGCCAATTGAGGTGTTTTTCCGCCAATATAAGGATAAACTGGCGTTGGACAGCTATCAAATCCGTTCTGCGCAGGGAATCCGAAGATATTGGTTGATTATGTCATTTGCACACTATATGTGTGTTGTTGAAACTGGCGAAGTCTGTCCTTTTGAAACAGGGTATCACAAGATCAGTGACATAATCCAGATGGAAAAATATCTGACCCTCTATCAATGTGCAAGGGAATGCAATGATTTTGACTCCTTTGTAAAGGTCGTGGCGTAGTTTTGTGCAATTTTTCAAATTTGCTCATTTATAGTTTCTGTATTTCGGTATAAATACTATGTGATACTGGCATTTCCATCGAGTATGTGATAAACTTCTATTGTCCATTTGGACCGCCTCCTTTGATTTTGAGTTTGGCTTGCGACACCATTCTCATCATATCACAGGAGGCTTTATTTTGTTATCCTCACCGTTTCCACTTATTCCATTCTCCCCAGCATAGCTGGGGGATTAGACTTTTCATTCACATGCGTGCGTGGGTAAAATTCCGCTCCCGCCTCGACGGGATCCGAAAACATCAAGGTTTGAAAATGCGCCTACGGTCCGTGCCGCGCCCATCCATACCGTCGGCATACGGCGGCACGACGACTCCCGCCCCTCCCTTGGCCGTGTATGCTTTGGCGAGGTGCGCGCAAAAAAGACGGTGTTTCCGTTCAGAACACTGTCAAGCATCTGTTTTTCGCTGGGACAGGCAGCCTGTGCCGCGTGTCTTAGCACTTCGCGTTTATTATATAATGCTCCGTTCCAGATGTAAAGCCTCGATAATGTACAATAAGGGACCTGTTGACAAAGTGGTGCGCAAATCCTTTCTGTGGTACAATAGTTATAGGAGGGATGTAGCATGATGGGACACCAAAGCAGACAAATGGCAATGATTTTCGTGGATATTGAGTCACTGATTCCAGAAACCCACCTGCTGCGGAAGATCGAGCGGATGGTATCCTTTGATTTCATCTATGATCTTCTGGCGCCATATTATCCGGCAACAGGCCGTCCATCTGTGGACCCTGTCAGTATGTTCAAAATGCTCTTGATCGGATACCTGTATGGCATCAAATCAGAGCGGCGGTTGGTGGAAGAAGTTCAGCTCAACATCGCCTACCGATGGTTTTGCGGATTTGAACTGGATGACACGATCCCAAATCACTCCACATTCAGCAAGACCAGAACACGAAAATGGCAACAGAGCAGCCTTTTTCAGAAAGCCTTTTATGAAATAGTCAAGCAATGCATAGACAGCGGGCTGATCGACGGAGAAGCGATGGCTGCGGATGGAAGCTACATTCCGGCCAACGTATCAAGAGAAAGCTGGAATTCGGCGCAGAGTGTTGGCCAGCAGTTGTTATCCGGCATTTTTCAGAGGGCATCAGCGCGTGGGAACTCCTGAATTCCTGTCCATGATGCGGCTTCGTAAAATCTGGGCCGAGGGCAGTTTCTCCGTCTTGAAACGGGAACACTGTATTTCAAAGATTCGAATCATTGGGGCTGCCGCCCAGCAAAAAATATTTGCTAGTGCGACAGCCCCATTATAAACATTTACTCAAAATGGCAAGTCGCAATAATGTGCATTCTTTAGCTTCTGCAACTCATCGACGATTTCCGCCGGGCAATTAAACAAATACTCCTGGAGCGAAGGACACAGCGTAAACTGTCTCACATTTCCAGGGCCTGTCCATTCGCTTGCGTAGACAAAATTGTTTTGGACAAGAAATTCAAGGCAAGTTCCATAATTCTTTGAAAGTGTATCATCCAAGGTGTTTTTGCTTTCCCACTGTTTGATACTTGCGATTTGTCCATCTGCTTTCCAGCGATCACCAAATGTGCTCATTCTTTTGTCGATAATATAGGCAATAAATAATCCTATTGTCGGATCAAGAGTATCTGTACTCCAAATGGCTTTGAATGTATTGATCGCTAATTTCGTATGTCGAACTACACACTCTTTCAGTTCAGGGAGTACGGATGCCGCATTTGCCGAGTATTTGCGGAATGCCTCAATGCCGAATTCCAAAGTGTCTTTTTCAACAGTTCCGCCAGCAAGCGATGACAATAAATCAAAAGCATTATCTATATCTACATCGTAAATTTCGCTCTTGTTTAACCAGTCATAAATGGCTGCTTTCGATACTTTACGAACATTCTTTTTAAGTATGTAATATAGAACAATTCGCTCGTCATCTGTAGTGATTTCAGCGGTAGATATTGCCGGTGTTGTTGTAGGTACTGGTATTTGGATTTCTCTGGTGCCGAGGAAAGCAACATAACGCTCTCTAAGCTTTTGATTTTCACGAGTAATGATACTATGCTTTGTCTGCGGCGCAGAAACCGCTTCGCTTACAGCATCATAGATATACGAAATATCATCATCAGAATCCAGGCAACGCAGTTTATACTCATTGTTCAGAAATCCAAACATGTTGTTAGAAGTAATCTCTGGGAGGGCAATGGGAATAACGGGAACATCATCACGATACCATAACACACCAGCTTCATTTAGACAGTATGCACTTTCGTAATAACTGTGTGAAAGAATGGCTACATTGATTGCACTACTTTTGAGCGCCGTTTTTACCTCGCCGCTAATTTTTTCATTTATGTCGTTTCCCGGCAACGAAGAACAAAAAACAGCGTTTCTCGGAATGCCTGTTCCACAGAAAAAATCTACAAGCATATCCGCAACATCTTTATCTGTTGATCTATGACTTATGAAAATAATTGAATCCACCTTCTCCCCAGTTGTAGATGCTAAAGACATCGCTTGCGCAGTTGCCTTTCTCTCAAAATATGAAAACGAACAGGGGAGCAAATTTAGCATACCCCCATTTGCCCACGGGATATAAGACGTAACCATGCCATATTGAATCAGTTTTTCAATTTCCAATCCAATGGAGCGAGAAACCGCTTGCGGAAAAATATCATTATCATAGCTTACATGCCCTGTAGAGCTATCTTTGCAATTTTCAAGAAGACAGTTAAGAACTGTCTCCGCTGTATCATCAATAATGCGAACTCCGTTGATTATTGGTTGAGAACTGACAATCGAAGCAGCTCTTTGGCGAAGCTCTTCTTTATAAGCATTTTTTTGTGCCTCTTTTCGTGCTTTTTCAATTTGTTTATCTAATGGTGTTTTCGCCACTATTATTCACCTCGCTTTGCTTAAACTTTACTCTGTTTGAAACCATCGCGAATAATGCCTTCAAAGAAGTCGCCTAATATATCTTTACCGCTCAAGCTATTCTTACCATCCACAAAAGAAAGTCCTTCTAACTTCTGAACGGCATATTTGAGCTTTGATAGGGAGAACTTTTTGGTATCTACTACATAAGATTTTCCAAGTTCCTTTTCATCCAAAATATAGAGTTTGGATTTAAGTGCACGACGATAAAGCTCGTTGATACGGTCAAAGAGCTTCTCGTTTGTTTCAAATTCCTCATCGCCATCCTTGGCGAATGTCATAGACTGAAAATCGTAAGTGTCGCCGTCTTCCTTCTCATCTTCGTCCTGTATTTTGGAAAGGATCAGATTTGTCAAAGAAGAGAAAACATCGTTGTCATCGGTTCCGCCGCCACCCCAAAGAACATTGTGTAAATCCTTTTGAAGCTGCAAAAGCATACCGTGCGAGAAATTAGTTTCCAGGTCTTTTTCGGAACCTTTTATGTATGGCTTTTTCTGTGCCTTCCCATAACGAGCAGGGATTGTGTTGGTAAAATCACGGACAGCTTCCCAATCGGCATAGGTTGGATATTTTTGGTTGTCAATGATTATGCACTCATCAGCAAGCGTACCTGTTGTATCATTGGTAGTATATAGAACCAGATATTTTACACGGTGGCCGTCTGTGCGTTCCATGCCCGCCAACTTGAAGAGTTGCTCCTCAATAACATTGTCCTTGTCAATTGTCGCATACTCTTCTTCGTTTTTTACTTCAATAAATAAGAATGCATCGCCATTCGCATCTCTCACAATTACATCAATGCGGCTGGTAATTGTGTGCGGACGACCTGCTGTGTATTCATGCTCGATTTCTATTTTGGCAGGATCGTAACCAAGCTCATTTACAAGTTTGGTCAACAGATATGCACGGCAAAGTTCTTCGGGCTTAGCATCCGTCCTTTTCTGGCATTGAACAATCTTGTCATAGGATAGTTTGCCTGTTGCAAAATCGAGCTTTGTTACAATCTTTGTAGGTTGATCGTCAATATATCTTTTAAGAAGGTCGTTATTCATGATATTCTCCTCCGAATATTATTTAAATGCTTTATATTTGAGCAAAGTCTTTATGGAATCCATAATTTGTTCGTAAGTAATATCTTTCGCATAAGAAAACTGCTTGCGATACTTGCCCCACATTGTTTTGAGTTCCGGGCTTTCTTCGATGTTGTAAAGAATAGAAGGAACATCTGCAATCTGTTCTGTAGTGCCACGATGCTTGGCAGTTGCACTTAACGCATCAGCAAATACCGCATTATCGAATTTCTGCGTTGTGGTCAGTATATAGGTATCGTAAAAATCTCTGGGACGAGTATTGAACACGCCACGGCGTAAAATAGTTTCAACCTTTTCGGCCATGACGGTTTCAATGTTGTATGCCCACAGCTCATAAGATTTCTCATCATCGAAAATTTCAGAGAAGTGGTACTGCACCGCATGGGGTGTAATAGCATCACCGATGGACACATCAATGCTAAGTGGAGTCAGCAGAGTATCAAACTTGGCGTTCAGCATGACACGGTATCCGCCGTAAATATCATCTTCACGGATGGGCGAAATTGTGCCAATCTCGAATACAACGCCGTCATCGAATGCGATGTCACAAACATCTTCCAACGCACTGCGAATTGCTTCCGGTGTAAGGGGCAGATTTTTAAGAGTGGTGTCCATATCCATGGTTGCGCGGTTGTCGAGTCCGACAATGGCGGCTACCAACATACCGCCCTTTAATACAAACTTCTCTTTGTATCCGGAAGCGGAAAGGCGGACAAGCAGACGCTCAAACATATAGTTCTGCAGAATGACCTGTGCAGGGATATTCTTCTGTTTTGCGATATTGCGAATTTTCGCCTTCAAACTCATTGCTTTACTCACAGAAGCACCTCCAAATATTGACGCAACACTTTTTCAACACGCATCTGTTTTGCATATGTATTCAGTTGGTTTAGGTTTTTCTTCGGGCTTGCGGCGTACATTTTAAGTGCCGCTAAAAATGTTTCAGTTCCCAATTTGTTACGGCTGCGAATTACATCACAAATGGTGCGTTCAAGATCGTATGCAGGAACATCATTTCCAGCAGGTGTTCTCAGCGTTGTTTTGCCAAGTTCAAACAATTCAGGCTTGATATAATACACTTTGCATTCAGATTTAATTGCCGCAGAAGGAATACAACCAGACGGTGCAGTAACCGTATGCTCAAATGGAGTACGGTCAGAAATTCCGTGAAGGTAAAGAGCTGTTTCGTGAGAAAAAATGATTCTTTCTGAACGGTTACTGATTGCCAATAATTCATCCTGCATATCATCGGGAAGAATGTACTGGCCTTTTACAATACGATGGATTTTATCTTCTTTGCACAACTTATAAAGCATCGCCTTGGAGATGCCGCGTTGCGCTGCTATTTTCGTTTCAATAATTCCGCCATGCGTTTTTGCAATAGCGGTGAGTTCAGTCATGTAATCCATACACTCACCTCGGTTATAATAACTCAATAACATTATGCTCATAATTACGATTAAAGTCAATATCTTGTTGGAAACATTCGAAAAATATTTACAATTAAATTACGACTGAAGTAAACGGCAATCTAAAGCAAGACATTTACCATACACCAAAAATCGAACAACAACAGAGGGAAACGGACAGACCGCCTATATAAAGCCGCAGAACTATGAGATTTCGAAAACCCGAAAATACAAAAAAGACATCAGCAGAAGAGAAAACATGGAGTATCACGCAGACAGAGACAGCTATATCTGTCGGAATGGAAGGGAACTGACTGTTACAAATGAACGCAGAAGTAAAACAGCCAGCGGATATGTCAGTGTAAAAACTTATTACAGAAGTCCAGACTGTACCGGCTGTCCTTATAAAACGGAATGTATCAAGGGAAACAACTGCAAAACACCTATGGAAAAACGTAATAAAGTGCTGATGGTCTCGAAGACGATGAGTCAAAAACGTGCAGAAGATCTGGAACGGATCACAAGTGAGTATGGAACGATGCTCCGTATGAATCGCAGTATTCAGGCCGAAGGTTCATTTGCTGATGTAAAGGAAGGCATGAATTTTCGAAGATATCTGTACCGAGGAAAAGCAAATGCACTGGCAGAGAGCATCCTTCTGGCGATGGGACGAAATATCAATAAGCTCCATTGCAAGATTCAGACCGGAAGAACGGGAAGTTATCTTTTTCCATTAAAAAGGGCATAGATTTTGATAGTTGAAAACAAAACAGCCTGAAATAAGGCATGCCGAAAGGGATGCCTGGGAATGAACTGCGTTTATAAAGAATGGCATCGAAAACGTGACCGATTTCGATGCCATTTGGGCATAAAGCAGGGCTGCCGCCCAGCAAAAAATATTTGCTAATGCGACAGCCCCTTCTTTTCGATGCTTTTCATTCAGCAGGCAATGAAATAGAACAGTGCCATAACGTAAGCATATGACTTAATAATTTTCTTCGCGAACTTCAAAGTAGCTCTGCGGATGGCTGCAGACCGGACATACCTGCGGTGCCTTTGTTCCGATCACGATATGCCCACAGTTGCGGCACTCCCATACCTTTACTTCACTCTTTTCGAATACAGAAGCTGTCTCCACATTTTTAAGAAGGGCACGGTAGCGCTCCTCATGGTGCTTCTCGATCTCGCCTACCATACGGAATTTTGCTGCGAGAGCATGGAAACCTTCCTCATCGGCGGTCTTCGCAAAATCCTCGTACATATCGGTCCACTCGTAGTTTTCCCCTGCTGCAGCGGCTGCAAGGTTTGCAGCGGTATCGCTGATTCCATCTAACTCCTTGAACCACATCTTCGCGTGCTCTTTCTCGTTGTCAGCTGTCTTTAAGAATAAAGCTGCGATCTGCTCATATCCCTCCTTCTTTGCTACGGATGCAAAGTAGGTATATTTATTTCTTGCCTGGGATTCACCGGAGAATGCTGCCTCGAGGTTCTTTTCTGTTTTTGTTCCTGCATATCTGCTCATAGTGTTGAACTCCTTTCTGATTCTTGTTTTCTTATTGTTTTCCCTTCTTTTTGCAAAATGATTCTTTCTGTTCCTGTAATTTACCGTTTCTGTCTGACGGTCGTCTTTTTTGTTGTATATCGTCTTGTCTGTTGCGTATCGTCTTGTTTATGGTTGTATTCTAACATACTTTGTTTTAAATGTCAATAATAGTAATTATTATTGTTTTCAGGATTTATTTACTTTTGCTCCAAACAGTTTTTCACGACCTTCTGTCAAAAACGCCAAAAATACGCCCGGCACATTTGGAGCTTCCATTGTAGAAAAAGAATGTGCCTGGCACATTCTTGCGCCTCGCGCGGTCGCGTGCGGCAATTTACATCTTCGCGCAAGTGAGCATCTTTAGCACGTTAATGCCTTTTATGTAGCAGGGAATTCCCCGGCATTTCCTGCTGCATAAAAAGACTGCTGATCCACATATCAACCGATATGAACCCGCAGTCTTTCTCATATATTTTTATCTGTTTTTTCTTCCCTTAGTCCGCGAATAACGGTGTGGAAAGGTATCTGTCGCCGGTATCCGGAAGCAGTGCCACGATCGTCTTTCCTGCGTTTTCCGGTCTCTTCGCAAGTTCGATCGCTGCCCAGATCGCCGCACCGGAGGAAATTCCCACGAGGACTCCTTCCTTCTTTCCAACTAACTTTCCTGCCGCGAACGCGTCATCATTCTCCACAGCGATGATCTCATCATAAACCTTTGTGTCGAGAACATCCGGAACAAATCCGGCTCCGATTCCCTGGATCTTGTGGGAGCCTGCCTTGCCCTGGCTCAGTACCGGGGAGCTTGCCGGTTCCACCGCAACGACCTTCACGTCCGGATTCTGCTTCTTTAAATATCTTCCGGTTCCGGTGATGGTTCCGCCGGTGCCGACACCAGCGACAAAAATATCAACCTTGCCGTCCGTATCTTCCCAGATCTCCGGACCGGTTGTTCTCTCATGAACTTCCGGGTTCGCCGGATTTACAAACTGTCCCGGAATAAAGCTTCCCGGAATCTCCTTTGCGAGCTCCTCTGCCTTTGCGATCGCGCCCTTCATTCCCTTTGCGCCCTCAGTGAGCACAAGCTCTGCACCGTAGGCTTTCATAAGCTGGCGTCTCTCCACACTCATGGTCTCAGGCATAACGATAATGATCCGGTAACCGCGGGCAGCTGCAACCGACGCAAGACCGATTCCTGTGTTTCCGGAAGTCGGCTCGATGATCGTAGAACCAGTCTTTAAGATTCCCTTCGCCTCAGCGTCATCGATCATCGCCTTCGCGATCCTGTCCTTTACCGATCCGGCCGGATTGAAATATTCCAGCTTCGCAAGGATCTTCGCGTTAAGTCCCTCGGATTTTTCAATCTGTGTAAGCTCTAAGAGCGGAGTCTTTCCGATCAGCTGGTCTGCGGATGTATATATGTTTGCCATAAGTTATTACCTACCTTTCATATATGTTAATAGGATTATATGGCGATATCATCTGTTTGTCAAGTCTCATTCCGGATATCATGTTAGAAAATTTCTATCATATATCACAACACCTTTATCCTTTTCACTGTCTTTATTTCCCTTAAACCTTGTATTATAATAGGAATAATGTTAAACTTACATTACGATCAAAAATATTCAGCAACACGCAGCAGCATGGGAGGATACAGATTATGATGGTTTCAACAAAAGGCCGCTACGCTCTCCGCGTCCTGATCGATCTTGCGGAGCATCAGACCGACGGCTATATTCCATTAAAAGATACAGCAGCAAGACAGGAAATCTCTGAAAAATACCTCGAGGGCATCATCAAAATCCTCGTAAAGGCAAAACTCTTAGAGGGGGTCCGCGGTAAAGGCGGCGGATATCGCCTCACAAAAGCACCGGAACAGTACACAGTCGGCAGCATTCTTCGCCTCACCGAAAACTCCATGGCTCCGGTAGCCTGTTTAGAGCCCGGAAGCACCGACTGCCCCAGAATGGGAAGCTGTAAAACTCTCCCTCTCTGGCAGGGTCTCGACAAAGTCGTCAACGAATACTTGGACGGCGTCACCATCGCCGACCTCGTGCAGAATGGTCAGCCCGGGGACGACTATGTAATATAAGAACTTTTCCTTCGCACAGCCACAACCAGCCGCCGGTCAGCATTCAGACACAGACGCATATTTTCCAGGCATGGTTTCCTCTTAGCTCGCGGGAGAATGCGTTGGGGGACAGGCGGCACTTGTTTGAGCCGAAGGCGAGTTGTGCCGACTTTTCCCCGTCCTTAGCATTCTTTCGCAAGCTTAGAGGAACCGCCCGGAAAATCCAAGCGTCTGAGGCTGAACGCTGACCGGCAGCGTACTCTCACCAAACTCGTCGCTCCCGTCCCCCCCCCCCAAAAAAAGGACAGCCTTGCGGCTGCCCTTCACCCATTTCCATATCTGATTCCATTCCCGGAAATATCGTCCCTAATTCCAGAAGTCCACCTTCTCCTTCAGTCCAATATGCTCCGCCTTAAACACCGGATTCTTTCCGGCCTTTTTCTGCTCTGTATAATCCTCAAGACACCGCAGTACCGGCTTCAGGAGAATAACGATCACCGGCACATTGATCAGCGCCATGAAGCCCATCAGCACATCCGCTGTATCCCAGACAATACCAAGCTTCATCGTAGCGCCGACGCACACAACCACCGCAGCAACAATCCTCATGCACCACTTTGCCCCATTAGATGGAGTCATGCCGCAAAGATACGCAAGCCCTGTCTCCGCATAATAGAAGTTTCCAAGCAGAGTCGTAAATGCAAACAGAAACAGGGAAACTGTAATAAACACAACACCAAACTTACCGAGTGTGCTGTTCATAGCCGCCTGCACATAGGCCATTCCGGCCATATCCGCATCCGGCTCCACACCGGAGCAGAGCAGCAGCATCGCAGTTGCTGTACAGATCATACAGGTATCAAGGAATACAGAAAGCACCTGAACAAGTCCCTGCTTTACCGGATGGGAAACACCCGCGGAACCAGCCGCACACGCAGCAGCGCCGACACCGGCTTCGTTAGAGAAAAGACCTCTCTTGATACCAAGCATGACCGCAGACCCCGTAAATCCGCCGAAAATTGCTTTCACATCAAACGCGTTGCGGAAGATCTCTGCGAACACTCCTGGGAGAAGTGTGATATGGGTCACGATCACGAACACGGCAACCGCAATGTAGAAGAATCCCATGAACGGAACAACCTTCTCTGTAATCCCCGCGATCTGCTTTCCACCGCCGCTGATGCAGACGAAGAATAACACTGCAAGCACGCCGCCGATGATCCATTTTGCAAGGTTTTCATTCTGGGAGTATGCCGGAATGACACGGAATGCATCTGCGATATTGAAGGATGCAACCAGATTGAAGCCGACCATGTAGGTCAGGATCATGAACACTGCAAACAGGATTCCGAGCCAGTGTTTTCCGGTTGCCTGATCGATGTAGTAGGACGGACCGCCGTAGCAGCCGCCGTCATCGGAACGGCGCTTATAGATCTGAGCCAGAGTTCCCTCCACGAAAGCAGTAGACATTCCCAGAAGCGCTGTGAGCCACATCCAGAATAATGATCCGAGTCCGCCGAGACAGATTGCTGTGGATACGCCTGCGATATTTCCGGTTCCCACACGAGATGCCGTCGAAACCATAAGTGCCTGAAAGGACGAGATCGCCTTGTCATCCTCACTCGGTGCGAGAACGACCCGCAAAGATTCCTTTAAATAGCGGAACTGAACAAACTTTGTGCGGACCGTAAAGTAGATTCCGCCTGCAACAAGTAAAATGATCAGGATGTATGTGTAAAGATAATTACTGAGATTCCCGATCAGTGCCCCATACAAATCGTACATGTGTTGTTACCCCTCTTTTTTCTTTTTTGTTACCCCAAAATTTTACTGTAAGTTACCCGTATTTACAATCATTTTGCCAAGAAATTTTGCCAGGACCACACATTTCATTATCCCCGAAGAAGAATGTACCTCGACACATTCTCGTGCCGAGCGCGGTCGCTTGCGACAACCTGCATCTTTGTGTGATCATCAGCCCAAACTTCTGCCTGATTTTCTCTCTTAATACCTCCCCTTCCTAATTTTTCTCTAAAGAAGAAAGTTTCCGTCCGCCCATTTTTCCCTGGGTCCCGTACCACTTTCATACTTTCATCGTAACCTGATGAACTGTTACCCTTCATCAAAAAACTGCTCAGTCTTTCTTCGCAAAAATATGCAATTTCATCTGTGAGGAAAGGAACTGCAGGATCTTTCTCCCCGCAATGCTGTTTCCCTTTGCGTCCAGGGACGGACCATAGATTCCGATCCCCATCTTTCCGTCAACAACAGAGAGCAGCCCGCCGCCGACACCGCTCTTAGAAGGAATTCCCACGCGGACCGCAAATTCCCCGGACCCGTCATACATGCCGCAGGTCAGCATGATCGTCTTCACGACTCTCACGGTATCGGAATTCAGCAGCCGCTTTCCGGATGGATCCACTCCGTCATTCGCGAGCAGAAGTCCCAATCCCGCAAGGCTTTCCGCCGTGACGCTCAGCGAGCACATTTTCACATAGAAATCCAGCGCTTCCTCCACATTTCCATTGATCACGCCCTTGCTCTCTAAAAGATAGGCGATGGCGCGGTTTCTCGCCACCGTTGACATCTCTGAACCGTAGACTTTCTCATCCAGAACGATCCCGTCATCCTGACAGAAACATCTCGCCAGCTTCAGCATCTCCTCAAACGATACCTTCGGCTCAATAAAGCTCGCCACTGCGATTGCTCCGGAATTGATCATCGGATTGTATGGATGGCTGTTGGATCCCTCAAGCTTGATCAGGGAGTTGAAGGCGTCCCCCGACGGTTCCATCCCCACATTTTCAAACACCATGTCAAACCCGCAGACCTCAAGGGCTACCGCAAGGCTGATAACCTTCGAAATACTCTGGATGCTGAACCGATCCTTCGTGTCCCCGCAGGAGAACCGGCTTCCATCCCGGCAGAAGATGCTGATTCCGAGCTTATTCTTGTCCGCTCTTCCAAGCTCCGGAATGTACGTCGCAACCTCCCCCTCTTTGATATATGGGCGTCCCGTTTCCAGCGCCTCATTGATCAGATCCTGAAACATAACTTTTGTTTACTCCTTTCCTATATGACCTTTCACTCCTGCTGCCGCACTTTCCATACTTCGCAGGAAACTCCTGTCAGCACATTTTCCGTGCTTTTTTCTTATTTTAAACGTCCTGTCCCCTCTCAAGCCGCTCTCTTACTTCCTTCAAAAACTCTTCCCCGATCCCGGAGATCGGCACATCCGCAAGTGTCACATACCCGAATTCCAGCTTCACCTCGCACCCCGGAATCGGCACGGAAACTGCCCGGAAATCCGACAACTGCTTGTCGAAGTCATGGATCCCGATACTGTAAAAATCTGTCTGTGAGATCAGGTTCATGAGCGTCGCACGCCCTGTCACATAAATCTCCTTCTTCTTTCCCGTACTTCCCCCATCCTCATTTGGTCCGAGGATATTGGTGAGAATATCATCATACAGCCCCATATAGCGGATAAATCCGTAATTCGCAAGATTCTCCCTCGTCATCGGCTTCTTCTCCCGGACGAGCGGATGATCCTTTGAGATCACGATCTGCGGTTCCACATAGGAGAGGAACCGGTATGTAAGACCTTTTGCCGCCGCCATCACCTGGATCTCCTCATGTCTCTGGCTGTCGAAATGGAAAATTCCGATGTCGGCCCGCCCGGAGACCACATCCTCGATGACATCCTCCAGCTGCCCCTCATACAGGCGGTGGGTGAATTCCGGCTGATCCTGGTAACGTCTCACGATAGTGATAAAGCTCTCCATTACATGGGAGAACTTTGTCATGGACACTGCCAGGGGCTCTGTCTTCTCCATCTCTTTTAAAGGCCGCAGGTGCATTCCTTCCATTTCCTTTAAGATCCGCACCGACCGCTCCAAAAACTCATTTCCTTCGGGAGTCAGCGTCACGCCCTGACGGCTCCTGTTTAAGAGCGGCGCTCCAACGGTCTCCTCCAGGTCATGAATGATCTTTCCAAGATGGGACTGGGAAACATAGAGCATCTGGGCCGCCTTGTTGATGGAACCAAGTCTCGCCACCTTGATGAAATATTCCAGATGTTTCAGATTGATATCATAGCTCATGTTCTTCCCTCCCTCGTTTTTTTATCTCTCTTCCTGCGCATCGCTGCTGAAAAGAATTTCTGAAAGCCGCACATTCCCGCGGCTTTTCTTGTATATAATGTATCATTTTTCGCTATATCTTTCCACTTCTTTGTTATTCTTTATCAAACTAAGGTTATTTCTCACAGAAAAAACCTTATACATCAAAAGCGGAGTGCCGTCACCTGGACAACACTCCGAAACCATACTTTCATATCTTAATTCACACAAGATTCCAGACCTCAGCTCCCGATCATAATGCTGATGATCTCATCATTCGTCTCCTTCATTCCCTCTTTTGCGAGACGTCCCACGTTGCGGATCGTAGCTTCGATCCCGGCCGTCACGATTCCGTCGCCGTCATCAAAGTTCTGACCACGCTTTGCCATATAGTAGCCGATGATCCCCGCGTCCACCGCCTCAGCGATCTTTGCCGCGCAGGACGCTTTCGCGCCGTCACAGACCATACCGGAGATAATGGCTACCGCGTTGATCACGGTGTGGACTACCTCATCATAGGACGCGCCGGAGAGATACGCGATCCCCGCTCCGGACCCCGCACCCGCGCTGACTGCACCGCAGTAGGCGGAAAGTCTTCCGATCGGAGTCTTCTGGTGGATCGTCGTGAGATCTGAGAGTGCCATCGCCCGGTACATGGTATCCTCATCGACTCCCAGCTCCGTTGCGTATACGATGACCGGAACAGAAGCCGTGATTCCCTGATTTCCACTGCCGGAGTTGATGATAACCGGAAACTCACATCCGTTCATTCGTGCGTCAGATCCGGCTGCCGCCATGGCTCTCGCCCGTGTACGGACATCATTTCCATTCATATCAAGAAGAAGTGCGCCGATGTTGGATCCATACTGCCCACGCATTCCCTCTCTGGCGATCGCCATATTGTAGGTTTTCTGGCGCTCCAGAACCTCTCTGATATCATTCACATCCACTGTGTGGATAAAGTCCCAGATATGCTCCATATCGAGCAGTGAGCGGTCCGTAAGACCTTCCTCCTCCTCACCATTCACCGGGATATCCCTGATGACTTCTCCGTTCTTTTCAATATGTACCACATTCGTGTGATAATTTGCGATGCGGACCATGCTGGTATCTGTTCCGCGTGTCAGTGTCACAATAATATCAAAGGTGATGCCGTTATCAATATGTTCCACTTCCACCGGGGTCGTCTGGAGGAATTCCTTCATCGCCGTGATCTGCTCTTTTGTAACAGACGCTATGACCTCAAGTTCCTTTTTCGGATCACCTGCAACGATTCCTGCCGCCGCCGCCGCCGGGATTCCCTTTAAATGATCCGTATTCGGAACGATCACGGATTTTACGTTCTTGATCATGCTGCCGCTGGCTCCTACCTTCACCTTCTCCGGGAGTCCGCCAAGCACTTCTCTCGCGACTGCCGCGCAGTAAGCGATGGCGATCGGCTCCGTACATCCCATCGCCGGCTTCAGCTCCTCTTCCAGAATACTCACATATGCCTGATATCTGATATCGCTTTTCTCCATTGTATCCGTCCTTTCTCCGTTCTTTTCTGCCGATCGGATCACTTTTTCCGCCCGCCATTCATGACTCCGAGTCTCACATCCTGAAAATTCGCATTCTATCCTGCTATTTTCTTGCAATTTCTATATTCTTAGCGTATCATAAGAAGTACTAAAAGTAAAATTGAACGTTTTAAACAGATCGTTTATAAATTTTTATAGAGCAGAAAGGAATCCGCCATGGAACTTCGAGAAATCCGCACGTTTCTACAGATCGCGCAAAAGCAGAGTTTTTCAAAAGCCGCCGAGGCGTTAGGCTATTCCCAGGCCGCCGTCACGGTCCAGATCAAGCAGTTAGAGGAGGAACTCGGCATTCATCTCTTTGACCGCCTCGGAAAAAAGACGGTTCTGACTCATCACGGGGAGATCTTTTACCGCTATGCCGTGACGATCCTTGGCACCGTCGCCGACGCGAAAAACGCGGTTTCCGCCTCCACTGAGCTCTCCGGTGACCTCACCATCGGAACCATTGAATCCATCTGTGAATCCATCTTTCCGGATCTTTTAAAGAAATTCCATCAGCTTTACCCGAACGTCTCCGTGAGCATCGTTCTGGACTCCCCGGATGTTCTTTTGGACCGCATGAACAAGAACTCCATCGATCTGGTCTATCTCCTCGACCAGCCCATTGACGACAAGCGTTTTATAAAAGTTCTGGAAGCGCCGGAAAATATCTCCTTTGTCTCCTCCTCCGTCCACGCGCTGGCAAAAAGCGATCCCACAGACCTTGCCTCAGTCATCAGCCACCCGTTCCTCCTGACTGAAAAAAATGCCAGCTACCGGTTCGTTCTTGACCGGTATCTGGCATCTCTCGGAAAGGAGATCAAACCTTTCCTGGAAATTGGAAACACTGAATTCATTATCAATATGTTGAAGCAGAACGCCGGGATCTCATTTCTCCCGGAGTTTGCCGTAAGGCATGAAGTGGAATCCGGTATTCTCTCGATCCTGCCGGTAAAGGATTTCCACATGGAACTCTACCGTCAGGTCCTCTATCACAAAGACAAATGGCACACCGGTGAGATGGACGCCTTTATCGAGCTTGCGAAGGAGACTTTCCGGACTTCGCCCGTTTCAGACGAACACCCTCAAGAATGATAAGGAAGGTCAACATAATAAGCATCGCCGCGCTCACTCCAATGGTCAGCCTGTAATCTCCCGTTATATCATAAAAGGTTCCAAACCACATGTTGAAGGGCGCTCCCAGAAGCGTTCCCACCATGGTGGAATAGGCATATGCTGTACTGTAGGTCTCGCCATTCCAGAAGATCCTGCAGAACAGCGGCATCATGACGGATGATAGGGGAAGTGTCACACCATAAAACAGGGAGCCCGCCATCACCGTCTCCGGAGAACCGACAAACAGCAGTACATGTCCAAGAAACGCCAGCGCAATCGAAACTTCAAAGGTCCTGATGATCCCAAGGCTGTCGCTGATCTTTCCAAGGATCAGCTTGCTGGACATGTTTCCGAGAAGGGAGATGCTCGTCATCATGGCCGCTGCCTGCAGCGTAAGGCCGGCTGCGATCCCACAGGGCGTCAGGAAGGAATTCAGGTACGCGCATGACACACTGGTCCAGTATGCACCCACGGCAATATAAAATTCCGGCTGACGCAGCAATTCTTTTAACGTAATCCCGTTTTCCCCGGATGCGGGCGCTGATGCGTCTGATACAGCCCTTTGCTCCACATCCTCTGCCCCGTAAGGCAGAAGTCCCATCTCTTCCGGCTTGCAGCGGAGAACGAACAGGGAGATCGGGAGGACCAGCACGGTACTGACGATTCCAACCGCCACATAGCTCACCCTCCATCCGAATGCCGGGATCGCCATTCCAAGAAAGCTGCTGCCGATCATGCCGACGAGACCGGAGAACGCCGCGGAGATTCCCACCGCCATTCCGGTCTTTTTCTTAAACCAGTTTCCAAGAATGATCGGCGCCGGGATCATGCAGACGAAGGACGAGGCAATTCCCTGAATGATGCCTGTCAAATGCCACTGCCACAGTTCATGGAAGGTCCCCATGAGGGCCGCGCAGCCTCCGTATATGACAGCTGCAATGCTGATCACGATCCGCACATCATGTTTCCGAAAGCTTGCCGCCACAAATGGCAGCGCCAAAGCAGAACTGATGCAGTAGAGCATCCGGTACATTGTAAGTTTTCCCAGCTCAAACCCCAGCTCTTTGCAGATCGGGGAATAAAAGACACCGGCACAGTTGTTGATGAGTCCCAGAGTCGCCCCCTGCAGGATACAGCAGCCCGCAAGGATGAACCAGGCGTAGTGCAGTCTGTTTTTCTTTTGTTCCATTGTTATTTCTGCCCTTCCCCAGCTTTTTTCTTTTCCGCATATCGCCGGTATCCGGCTGTCCGCCCCGAAAACTTCCGGCCACATATCCACCCGGTTCCATCTCCGTCACTCACTCTTATGGCAGACGCCTGGCCTCTGCGGGCATGCTGAATAAATCTGCGGAATATTCTTTATTCCTTAAAGTTATATTGTAGCATTTTTTCTCCCATTTTCCCATATTTTTTTCATCTTTTTGCCATAAAGAACTTGCAGGATAAATCTTAAGTACTTATAATAGAAAACACGGTAACTGTTCATTACATCGAAACAGTACCGCAGTAAAAAGACATTACCGCCCGACCCCGGCGGCAAAAAATACAATGCCGGTCAGACGGCAGAATGGAGGAATTTCCAATGGCAAAGAAAGAGATCGACTGGTCCAATATCGGATTCGGTTACATCAAAACTGATTACAGATATGTATCCAACTTCAAAGATGGTTCCTGGGATGAGGGAACTCTTACAACTGATGATATGATCACCTTAAACGAGTGTGCATGTGTATTCCAGTATGCACAGACCTGCTTCGAGGGCTTAAAGGCATACACAACAGAAGACGGCCACATCGTGACCTTCCGCCCGGACTTAAACGCTGAGCGTATGATGAACTCCGCAGCAAGACTTGAGATGCCGCAGTTCCCGAAGGAGCGCTTCATTGACGCGATCACAAAGCTGGTTGCGGCAAACGCTGATTTCGTTCCGCCGTACGGTTCCGGCGCAACTCTTTACATCCGTCCGTATATGTTCGGTACAAACCCGGTAATCGGTGTGAAACCGGCATCCGAGTACCAGTTCCGTGCTTTCTGTACACCGGTCGGCCCGTACTTCAAGGGCGGCGCTAAGCCGATCACGATCCGTGTCACAGACTTCGACCGCGCAGCACCTCACGGAACAGGCCACGTAAAGGCCGGCTTAAACTACGCAATGAGCTTACATGCCATCGTTGATGCTCACGAACAGGGCTATGATGAGAACATGTATCTCGACGCTGCTACAAGAACCTATGTTGAGGAGACAGGCGGAGCAAACTTCATCTTCGTTACAAAAGACGGCACAGTCGTAACACCGAAGTCCGACTCTATCCTTCCGTCCATCACACGCCGCTCCATCCTCTACGTTGCTGAGCATTACCTCGGCTTAAAGACAGAGGAGCGTCCGGTTCCGTTTACAGAAGTAAAAGATTTCGCTGAGTGCGGTCTCTGCGGTACCGCTGCTGTTATCTCCCCGGTCGGCAAGATCGTAGACCACGGCAACGAGATCTGCTTCCCGAGCGGCATGGAGAAAATGGGTCCGGTGATCCAGAAACTCTACGACACATTAACAGGCATCCAGATGGGCCACATCGAGGCACCGGAAGGCTGGATCCATGTGATCAAATAATTAACCGTGTGAATTGGATCAGAGCAGGATTCCTTTGGGGAGTCCTGCTCTTTTTTCTTTAGCAATGATTCGCATGGGAAGAGAATTCCATTTAAGCGATGATACTATTCTGGAACAAATATGTAAAAATTTTGATCCGGATCAGATCACTGCGAGAGAATACATTGATTCTTTTGGGAAATAATTATCCATATTCATCAAAAAGATCCGGGAGACCATCCATGCATGATGGAATCCCGGATCTTTTATTTTTCTTTATTTATGCCGCATGGAATCTCCCATCCCGCCTGCAGATCTCCTCAAACTCCTTAAGCTTCTGCTTTGCCTCCGGACTTAAGTCATCTGGAACCTGTATTCTTACGACGGCGTACTGGTCGCCGTGGATGGACGGATCTTTTAAGGAAACGATACCTTTGCCGCGGAGACGGATCTTTGTGCCGGAGTGGGTTCCGGCTTTGATCTTGCAGACCACATCTCCATATAACGTGTGGACCAGAGTCTCACCGCCGAAGACGGCCGTGGTGAACGGAACTTCCACATCGCTGTAGACATCCATGCCCTTTCTCGTCCAGCCCGCCTTTTCGCCGACTGTGATCTTGAGAAGCAGATCACCTGCAGCACCGCCGCCGGTTCCCGGCATTCCTTTGCCTGCAAGCCGGATGCTCTTTCCGGTCTCGATACCTGCCGGGATCTTAACCTTCAACGTCTGCGGCCTGATGCCCGGCTGGTTCGGATTCTGGATCGTTATGGTCTTTTCGCAGCCATGAACGGCTTCATCGAAGGTTATCTGGACCTCCGCATTCAGATCGCTGCCCCGATCAGAGAATCCGGAACCGGAAAATCCATTTCCGCCGCCAAAGCCATGGAAGCCGGAACCGCCAAAGCCAGCGCTGCCAGCTCTTCCTTTGCCGCCAAACATATTTCCAAACAGATCACCGAAGATATCCTCCCCGTCACCGCCCTCAAAATGGAACTCATGATACGTTCCATCCCCGGAGCGGAAGGCTCCTGATCGGTATGCTCCGCCGGCACCATTTCCGAAGCCGCCGAATCCGCCAAAACCACCGGCACCTGCTCCGGCGCCCTGTCCGTAACCTGCCGTCTCATCAAAAGCAGCATGTCCAAACTGGTCGTAGAGTTTCTTCTTCTTCGGATCACTCAAAACGTCGTAAGCCTCATTTACATCCTTAAACATCTGCTCCGCCGTCTTATCGCCAGGATTGGAGTCCGGATGATACTTCTTTGCCAATTTTCTATATGCACGTTTAATTGCCGCGGCATCCGCGTCTCTCGAAATGCCCAGCACATCATAATAATCTCTCTTTGTCGATGACATATTCACCACCTCGCTGTTCTATTTGTAATGTAACATATCTAATTTTCAATGTCAAGGGAGGTATGTGAATTTTTTGTGATATTTAAAGATCACGCCGAAACCTTCCTCCGTACAATATCTGTACGTTCTGGCTTTTGGCGGGATCTTTATTTTTCAATATTTGCTTTACTGTTCTGATTATTCCTACTTTTCAAAAATCTGCCGGAATTCCTTTACCTGCGTCCGTCCGATGGGCAGTGCCTCAGCATCATAAAATTTCATTTTTACACAGTACCCGTTATTGTAGCTCACCTGCATCTCCTTCACATAATCCAGATTAATCAGATAGCTCTTGTGGATCCGGAAGAACCGACTCTTTTTCAGGTGAGTCTCATAATTGTTCAGTGACTCGTTCTGCAGATAGAAGGATCCGTCCTTCATATGGATCTTGCAGGAACGCTTTTCCGTCTCAATGAACACGATATCCGCCACATCAACGACCTGAAAGCTGGAGCCCGTGTTCACCATGATCTTTCCGATTTCATATCCGGGACCGGCGGCCTTTTCCTTTATGTGTTCATGGATCCGCTCCATCGCCCGTTTGACGCGTTCATAGTCAAAGGGTTTTAAGAGATAATCCACCGCCCCGATCTCAAAGGCCTTTACCGCGTATTCCTGGAACGCAGTGGCAAAGATGATCAGCGTGTCCGGCTGCTTTCTCTTTATCATGGATGCCAGCGTAGTGCCGTTCATGCCGCCCAGATTGATATCCACAAAACACACATCAAAGGTCTCATTCTCCAGCATTGCAAGAAATTCTTCGCTCCCGTCGGCCTCCGCGATCTCCGCATCCGGCTCACACTGCTCCACCAGATATTTAAGTTCGCTTCTTGCCGGGCGCTCATCGTCAACTACTGCTATTCTCATACTTTATGCCTCCCATTTTCTGTCAAAACCTGTACTCGTTCCATATAATCGCGTTTTCAAGAACTCAGCTGTCCAAACGGCAAGCCGCCTGCACCATCCATTCTTCCGTGAAGTCATCAGGTGGCCATTTCCTCCTGCTGCGCGCTTCCAGCCGCGCTGTCCGGAATGTTCATCCGCACGTCCGTCCCTTCTTCACTTGTCACGATCTGAAGTCCGTAGGACTTTCCGTATAAGGAGATCAGTCTCTGCTGCACGTTCATCATTCCGATTCCTGTGTGTTCCACTTTTTCCCCGCCGTACAGGCTCTGGACGATCCGGTAGTCCATTCCCGGTCCGTTGTCGATCACGTCGATCCTCGTAGACCGTTCCTCCCGTTTCACGTTTACGATGACCTTTCCGACTCCTTTTTCCCTCTGCATTGCCCCGTGATGGACCGCATTCTCCACGATGGGCTGTAAGATCAGGTTCGGCACGCAGCTTCGCAGCGCCTCCGGATCCGCATTGATCTCGATCGAGAGACGTTTTTCAAACCGCGCCTCCTCAAGCATCGTATAGGCTTTTACATGCTCTAACTCCGTGTCCAGCGTTACCATATAATCGGTATCCTCCAGCATGCTGCGGAAATAGGAGCTCAGTGCCAGTAAGAGTTCCCTTGCCTTCTCCGGCTTTTCCCGGCAGAAATAGGAGATCGTATTTAAAGAATTGAACAGGAAATGCGGATTGATCTGGGACTGCAGGGTCCGAAGCTCCGCTTTTCTCAGCTCTTCCTTCTGTTTCTCCATCTCCGAGAGCTTGATCTGCATCGCGAAGTGGTTCGCCAGTCCCGTGACAAATTCAATGTCCGCCCGATAGGAATATGCATTTTTCTTCACCAGCATCACAAGCGCCAGAACCTTTCCCTCATCGAGGAGGATCGGCGCAGATATGATCACATTCTCCTTATAAAGAGGATAAAATCCGTCCTCCGGTAAAGGCACGCGGCTGATCCTCGTTGTCTTGAAGGTCTTTGTCGCAGACAGGAGTCTCGGATAATTGTTCTCTGTGAGAACGATACTGGAAAATGCCCCGCTCCTTGCCAGAAATTTCATATCATCGATCAGTGCCGCGCCTTGACAGTGGTACTCTTCCATAATAATGTCGATGATCCTTCCCGCCGTCTTCCGGTCATTCTCCACAGAACCCAGATACGGGGTACACCGCTCGGCGGTTCTCATGGCGAGGGAGACCTTTGAAGCGACCTTTAAGTCTTCCGTGTTGAAGATTGATTTAAAAACATTAAAGAAGATCACCATGCCGACGGAATTGATGATCACCATCGGAACGATCACGATCTTTACGATCTCAACGGCCGCATCAAACGGCCGGGTGAGAAGCAGGATCAGAACAATATGGATCATCTCGGAAATGAACGTGACTCCGAGCAGAAACGTGTTCGAGTACTGGCGGTTTTCCTTCTTTTTCCAGCCGATAAAGGAACCGATGATCCCGTGGATGATCGCGGAGAGCACACAGGCCACCGTGGAGATCCTTTCTGGAAAGATCAGATACCGATGGGCCGCCGCGATCACTGTCGTGATAAAGCCGGAGACAGGACCGCCAAGAAATCCGGCGGACAGAACACCGATCACCCGGGCATTCGGCAGCGCCCCTGTCACCTGGATCCCGATGTAATCAGAGATGATGCAGAAGACGCCGAAGATCACGCCGAGAAGCACCTTTTCCCAGATCCTCTGCCAGACACTCTCCCCTCTTCCTTCCTCACTTCCGCCCTCTTCATTTAAGAGAAGTCTCTGGACAAAGTCCATCTTCGTCATCATGAAGGCGAGCACTACCAATAGGCAGATGTTAAAGCAGATACTGTAAATAACATCAAGCAGCATGTTGTTTCCTCCTGTCTCTGACGATCCCTGTTTTTCTATATCTGTCCGCAGTGGTTATTGCAATCTGCGCAAAACCTCCATTTCGGAATGTCTGCGTTTCCATCTGCGCATGGCATGGATCACAACTGTCTGACGCCTGACCCGGCGTGTTTTAACGGACACATATAGAAAAACAGGGACCGCCGCAGTAAATTTTCTGCAGCAGTCCCTGTGCATTCACTGGTTATTTATGAAGGTCTACGCTGCCGCCGGTGCACTCTTCTTTGCAGCTGCTTTCTGGAATACGAATACAACTGCACAGATCACGATACCTGCGATATCTGTCACAAGACCGCTGTCGATCAGGAGATAAGCGCCAATGAGGCTGGCAATCCTCAATACGATATTGACCTTTGTGAACAGGAAACCTTCGACTGCTGTACTGATTAAGAATACACCAACTGCAGCAGTTACTGCAACCTGAATCGCTTTTGCAAGCGGAGTATCAAGCAACAGAAGGTCTGTATTGTATACAAACATGTACGGAAGAATGAATCCTGCAAGCGCAAGCTTTACGGATGCCCATCCTGTCTTCATCGGACTTCCGCCTGCGATACCTGCTGCCGCAAAAGCTGCAAGGGCAACCGGCGGTGTCAGGTTTGCGAACATTGCGAAGTAGAAACAGAACATGTGGGCAACCAGGGCCGGGATACCAAGCTGTACCAGAGCCGGAGCTGCGATCGTGGAGGTAATGATATAGGACGGGATACTCGGAAGACCCATACCTAAGATCATGCAGGTGATCATTGTGAATACCAGCGTGAACATCAGGCTCTTTCCGCCGATGCTGATGATGGTATTTGCCATATTCAGGGCGAAACCTGTGATTGAGCAGGAACCAACGATGATACCAACGCAGGCGCAGGCGATCGCTACGGATACGGTAGACTTCGCGCTCGCTACCATCGCATCAAGAATATCCTGGAAGGTCATTCTCGTATTCTTTCTGCACTGCGCCACGATGATCGTGAATACGATCGTATAGAACGCAGCCATGATAACCGTCTTTCCGGAGAAGAACAACATGTAAACGAGGAAGATGATCGGGAGTGCCAGATGACCGTACTCCTTCATGACCTGGGACATCTTCGGAAGCTGATCCTTCGGGGTTCCCTGCATTCCCATCTTCTCAGCCCTCATCTGGATCTGGAACAGGATGCCCATGTAGTAGATGACTGCCGGGATGATCGCGGATAAAAGAAGTTCGTTGTACTTCATGCCAAGAGTATCTGCCATGATGAATGCGGCAGCACCCATAACCGGCGGCATCAGCTGTCCGCCGACAGAACCGGTCGCAACAACGGCACCTGCGAACTCGTCGTCATAGCCGGATTTTTTCATAAGCGGGATCGTAAAGGAACCGGTCGTAACAACGACGGCTACGGCTGCACCGTTGATCATTCCGAGAAGACCGGAAGCAACAACCGCTACCTTTGCCGGACCGCCCTTTGTGCCGCCCGCGATGGCGTTCGCGAAGTCGTTGAAGAACTGACCCATGCCACACTTGTTCATGACTTCACCGAAGGCAATGAAGAGGAAGATGTAGGTGGACGCGACGTTGACCGACGATCCGTAAATACCTTCCGTGTTCGAGAAGAAATGGCTCATTAACTTCTGCCATGTATATCCTCTGTGGAGGAAGATGCCCGGGACATCGATCGGGATGAGTCCCTGCTTCGTGCCCATTAAGCTGTAGATCATAAAGATAATGGAGATGATCGGGAGAGCCATGCCGCAGACACGTCTCGTTGCCTCCAGAACGACCAGGGTTAAGAGGGTACCGATCACGACATCCATCATGTCCGGCTTTCCGGCACGGTTGATGATGTTTACATAATCTACGCACATATAGATCGGAACTGCGGCTGACAATGCGATAAATACATAATCATACCATGCGATCACTTTGCGGCTCGCTTTTTTCGTAGCCGGATAAAGCATGAAGGCAAGAATCAGGATCATGCCGACATGGATGGAACGATGCTTTAATGTTTCCGGCATGTAAAGACCGGATGCGAAAACCAGATGATATAAGGTAACGATGATCGCGAATACCCGGTAAGCTTTCTTTAATACCGGGGACCCGAACTTTCTCGTCTTGCTCTCTTTATCAAACTGCTCGAGGAGTTTCTGTTTTTCTTCCTCGCTCATCTCTGCTTCCGCTGTACTGGGGACGATGTTTTTCTCTTTTTCGCTCATACAGATTTCCCTTCCCTTCGTTGTCAGAGTTGTTGTCGATGTTTCTTCAGCAGTTTCCTTTTCTTATTTTTCGAAACCATTCCGGATCCTCAGCACCATTTTTACGTGATGCGGCATGTCAGAGCCCTGAATCAGGAGCTCGCCATTCACCTTGATGTTCTTCAGGGCTGTCTGGGAATTGATCCAGTTGAACTGTGGAAAGACGCTCTCGATCTCATCCATGTAGACGAGTCCGTCTTCGTAGCGGTATTTGCAGTCCATCTCTGCCGGAATTCCGGCACCGAAGCCCGCGACCGCGATGGTGTGGAGAATGAAGCTTCCGTCTTTCTGTATCTCGTAATACTCGTACCATGGAATATGCTCAAAGGAATGTTCCCACTGGAAGGAAAGCTCGTCACCGGTCTTTACCGGAATCTCCCGGTAAATCTTTCCGGTCTCAAGCTCTTCGATCACCAGAATTTTTTTCTGCTGCCATGCGAACACGGCAGCAGAGATTGCTGTGATTACCAGAAGAACCGGAATCAGGATTTTTAATTTAGTTCTCAGGAATCTCATAACCGTGATCCTGCCACCACTTCGCAGCACCGTCATGAAGCGGGATCTTTACATCGTCAACACCGAAGGAAACATCGATGTTCTTGTCTGCTGTGTTGTGGGATGCCTTGATGGTAGCGATTCCATCGTCGGAGAAGATACAGTCAAGCATATCGTAGACCATGTCATCGGATACGTCCTTATTTACAAGCATGATATTGTAAACGAATACGCTCTCCACGTCCTCTTTGTTGTTGTATGTATTGGCCGGGATCGTGCTTGCGGAGAAGAACGGATACTTCTCGATCAGGTTGTCTCTGCCTTCGCCATCGATCGGAACGATCACCATGTCATAGCTGAATGCCAGCTCGCTGACGGTTGCGTTCGGAAGACCGGAGGTAACGAATGCCGCGTCGCACTGACCGTTTTTCATCTGGTCGATCGCTTCACCGTAGGATAAGTAGTCAACATCACTATCCTCATATGTCATGCCGTATGCTTCGTAGATCATTCTCGCATTTAACTCAACGCCGGAGTTCGGAGCACCGATACCGACTCTCTTGCCCTTTAAGTCCTCAACGCTCTTGATGCCTGTGCTTGCCACGGTTACGAGCTGTACGTAGTTCGGCCAGAGTCTCATCATAGCTCTCAGATCCGGCTCTGCCTTCTCAAACGCACCAAAGCCCTCATAAGCCTGTACGACGGAGTCCTGCATTGCGATCGCAAGCTCTGCCTCACCGTTTAAGATCAGGTTGATGTTCTCAACGGAAGCGCCGGTTGCCTGTGCGGATGTCTTATATCCTGCATTTCCTAATGCGGTTGCGAATGCGCCGCCGATCGGGTAATAGATACCACTCGTAGGACCGGTTGCGACTGTGACGAACTCTTTCGCCCTGTCAATGCTCACGGATGTGCTGCCTGCCTCCGCGCTGGAACCATCCGCCGCTTTCTCAGTTACGGCTGCCGCTGTTGTGTCAGCTGCTGCTGTTGTAGATGTACTGCCGGAGCTGCTGCCGCATCCTGCAAGAGCTGCTGTCATTGTGAGTGCCATAGCTGCTGCTGTGATCCTTTTCACTAATCTCATACTGTTTACCTCTCCTTCTTTTTGTTTACCCGTAATTGTCCGGTCCCACCCGGATCATTACATACCCACTTTTTAAATGCTTCATATTCTTTATAAATATTTCACATTTCATGTCTAAATTTTAACGTAAACGTAGCTCTGATACAATGGGGTTCGTGCAAACTGCACAAAATCGTGTATGAATGGTAAAAATTGATGTGTGAAATGCAGGAATAAGACAGTTTTCCTGTAAATCTATATGATATTATTTTAACAATTCTTTGCACGCCTTTGCGATCGATCGATGAGTTTGCTTGATCGGCAGGAATTGATCGTTCCTGTTAATATATTGCTTTAAATTTTTAAACTTTAACGTACGTAAGTGTTGACTTTTTTCTCTCCTGTCTTTATACTATGGACATAGCTGATCACGCCTCGCAGGCTTTGCCGATTTGGAATACAAAGCACCGGCATTCTTTCTGCGAGATGTGCATTATATAACGCATGACCGGATATTACATCAATCATATAGAAACAGGGGAGTAACCGCTTATGGGAGCAATTGTAAAAGTAAGAAATGTAAAATTGGGAGACGGAATGCCGAAGATCTGCATTCCGGTTACGGATACAAATCTTGATGACCTGAAAAAATCTGTAAATCTGATCCGAAATACTCCGTTTGACCTGATCGAATGGCGTGCGGACTTCTACACCGGTATGGAAGATCCCGAAGTCCGGATCAAGGCAATGACTTTATTTCGAAATGCTTTAGGGAATATTCCGGTGCTCTTCACGATCCGTACCAGCGTGGAAGGCGGAATGATGGAGATCGACACAGAGGCCTACACGAAGACGATCCTCGCCGTGATCGACAGCGGTCTTATTGACCTCGTTGACGTGGAACTCTCCCGCGGGGAAGAAGCGATGAAAACGATCGTTGCGGCGGCCCACAGAGTTGGCGTGAAGGTCATTGCCTCCCGCCACGACTTTACCGCAACGCCGGATAAGAACATCATCATAAGCAATCTCTGCCTGATGCAGTCCCTGGGCGCTGATATCGTGAAATTCGCGGTGATGCCGCAGTGTGAGCGGGATGTCCTGACACTGCTTGACGCAACGTTGACCATGAAGGAGGAGCACAGTGATACTCCGGTGATCACCATGTCCATGAGCCCCACCGGCGTCATCAGCCGTATCTGCGGTCAGCTCGTCGGATCCTGCGTGACCTTCGGAACCGCCGGAAAGGCATCTGCGCCAGGACAGATCCCGGCGAACCTGTTAAGCACGTTCCTGCAAACACTGGCATAAATGACTGTTCAAACGGATATGAGCTCCTTCACAACGATACCCCCCTGTGTCCAGCTCCCCTCTGCTCACTTTCTGTTAAATCCCTATAAGCTCTAAATACCTTTACCTTAAATTGTACCCGCTCAATGCGAGATCATATTCTCCGCAAAGATCCCATACCCCCTCGTCGGATCGTTGATAAACACATGGGTCACAGCCCCGATAAGTTTTCCGTCCTGGATAATTGGTGAACCGCTCATACCTTGAACAATGCCGCTTGTCAAATTTAAAAGTTCCTCATCCACAACACGGAGAACCAGGCCTTTATTTTTCTGAATGCTGCCGTAATCCACCTTCTGAATTTCGATCTCATAATCTTTTACTTCCCCGGACACATTGCTTCGGATGTACGCAGTTCCCTTGTGAGTATCCTGTCGGAAACCGACGGGAATCGCATCGGTTTTTATTGAATCCAGAAAATGGTGGTTTACGGTTCCGTAGATTCCTTCTGTCGTATTCTCCTTCACTTCCCCCAGTTTTGTTCCTTTTCCGTAATAGATCACTCCCGACATGACTCCCGGCTTTCCGGTCTGGCCTTTTTCGATCCCGAGGATCTGGGTCTCGTAGAGTTCCCCACCTTCAATATCCACCAGTTCCCCGGTATCACTGTCACTGATTCCATGCCCAAGAGCACCAAAATTTCCGTTCATATCCACATAAGTCATGGTTCCGATTCCCTGAGTATCATCCCTGACCCAGGCACCAAGCTTATAGCTTCCGTCTTCCGCAAGAACCGGTGTCATATCGACCTCGATCCTGCGACCATCTCGCCGGATTCCGAGCGCCAGCGTCTTTCCGTCTGACGCGCTCACCGCGTCCACCAGATCATTTTTATCTTCCAGATCTTCTCCGTCCACCGTCTGGATATAGTCTCCGGACTTTAAAAGCCCATAAGCAGGTTCCACAACGTTTCCCGTATCATTTGTGACCTGCCCCGTCCCAATCACCATAACGCCCTTTGATTTTAAATAGATCCCCACCGGCATTCCACAGGGGATCGCATAAGATCCATCCACTACCTCCACCTGAATGTCTTTCATCCGGATAAGTCCCAGGAACTTCATTCCAACCCGGTAGCTTCCCTCATTTTTCCCATACATAGAGACTGAATCCGGGCGTTCGATCCGGATCATTCCTTGCGGGATTTCTGAAGCATTCTTCAAGACAACCTCCTCGCTGTCACTCTCAAAGGTCACTCCGGGAGGAAGAGCGAAATGAAAGACTTCTTCCTCATTGACCACCAGATTCAGCCGATCCGGCACTGCATACCGGATATAGACCCAGGAAAATCCGATTGTAAAGACGAGAGAAATCCAGAATATCCGGATCAGGATCCGTCGAAACGATTCTTTTTTCATCATGGCAGCTCCTCCTTTATTCGTTCTTTATCTGCAACGCCGCTGTCGCGCCTGCACTGCAGTTTTCCGAAGCTGCCGCTTCCCTTTTATCGTTTCCACTTTATCAGACAGTCATTCCCATCCGTCACAGAAACCGTTATAAAAAAAGGAGAGGCAGCTTTTTTGCTCCTCTCCTATTATGTGATGCTTTTTTATTTTCACCCTGTCAGTTTTTTCTCATTCTGCCGATTCATCCCGCTGTTTGAAGTACAGCTCTGTGATTCTTCGTCTCCTCTGCCAGACGTTTCATCTCCTCGGCATTTTCCCGTACTTTTTCCGTAATCTCAGCTCCGCCTAAGAGTCTTGCGAGTTCATCCACCTCATCCTTCTCTGTTAGTTTTCTGATTTTCGTCGCAGTCACACCATTCTCCACAGATTTTTTTATTTCAAAGTGCGTATCCGCCATTGCCGCAATCTGCGGAAGGTGGGTAATACAGAGTACCTGATGTTTTTTTCCGATATAGGACAGGCGCTCCGATACCTTCTGGGCAGTCCGTCCACTGATACCGGTATCGATCTCATCGAAGATCAGAGTTGGAATATCGTCCGTGTCCGCAAGGACCGTCTTGATCGCCAGCATAATTCTTGAAAGCTCACCGCCGGAAGCAACTTCCCCCAGCGGCCTTGGCGGAATACTTCCCGGATTTGTGGAGATCAAAAATTCCACCTCGTCGGAGCCGGCTGCCGTAAAGTGATCGGTCCGGTGTACATCTACCCGAAATTCCACATGAAGGAAGTTCAGGTCCTCAAGCTCCTCCGTGATCCGGTTCTCCAGAATCTTTGCTGCTTTTTCTCTCTCCTTCGAGAGCCGTCCGCAGAGAAGTCCCAGAACCCGCTTCTGCTCCTCAAACTCGGCTTTTGCGGCAAACGCCAGTTCCTCATAGTTTTCCAGTTCCTCAAGCCGTTTTTTCTTTTCTTCCAGACTCTTTAAGACAGCTTCCTCGCTGTTTCCGTATTTTGCCATAATTCCACGGACAAGATCCAGACGTTCTTCCGTCTTTTTAAAATCTTCCCCTGAAAACTCCATCTCATCCATATAGTCTGAGATCGACCTGCAGATATCCGATAAAATACTTTCCGCGTCAGAAAGCCCCGCAGCAATCCCGGACAGTCTTTCATCGTAGGATGCCACACTTTCCATCTCACGGTACGCACGCCCGATCGCGTCCCCATCTACCGCCTGATAAGCTCCCTGTAAGCTTTCCATAATTTTTTGACTATGGGAAAATTTACGGAATTTCGCCGCAAGTTCTTCCTCTTCGCCCGGTTTTAATGCAGAATCCTCAATCTCATCGATCTCGAATCTCACGAAATCAAGTTCCCGCTTCCGGCTTTCCTCATCCAGAGAGAATCCGTCAAGCTTTCCCTTTAATTCCAGATATCTCCGGTAACTCTCTGCCACATTTCTTTTTAAGCTTCCCGTCTCTCTCCAGGAATATTCATCAAGGATCTCCAGATGTTTCTGCTTATGAAGGAGAGACTGATGTTCATGCTGTCCATGGATATCGAGAAGCTTTCCGGTCACAGCTTTTAAGCGCGCGGTCGTCACTGTCTCGTCATTGATCCGGCTGATGCTTCTCGTCTGGGTGATCTTTTTTGAGATGATCAAAAGACCATCTTCATCCGGATACACATCCATTCTCTTTAATTCTTCCCGTTTTTTCTCGTCATCAACCGAAAAAATAAGCTCAATATACGCATACTCTTCCCCACATCTGATCATATCCCTTGACGCTTTCGCGCCCAGCGCCAGGGCAACAGAGCCAATGATAATCGACTTTCCGGCTCCGGTCTCACCGGTCAGAATATTTAAACCGTTTCCAAACTCCACGTCAGCCTGCTCAATCAGAGCAAGATTTTTTACATGTAAACCAACAAGCATCCTGTTCCCTCGCTTTCCCTCTATTAAAATAAAACATTTGTTCGATTTGGTAAAACGAGTATAGCACACATACGTTCGATTGTCCAGTGTTTTTCGAACAGTTGTTCTCTTTTTTTCTGTTCTGTTTCCTAAAAAAATCCCTGCAAAGCAAAACCAGATAATTATCCCGGTTCTGCTTTGCAGGGCTCAATATTTCTACAATATTCTGCCTTAAACCAAAAGGTCCAAAGCCTATTTTCCTCCGTAACTGTTCAGTAAACAGTTACGCGCAAAAATCCATTCCAAATCGGCTGTGCCGATAGGATTTTTGCCTTCTATTCTAAGTTTTCTTACGGTCAGCGCAGTAAATGCGCAGACCTGCTGAACAGTTACTTTCCTTCAATGATCTTCTTCAGCTTATCCATCAGAATGATCGTGTCATCCACGGTCCGCACCGCGCACATGATCGTGTTGTCTCCGGCCACACATCCGACGATCTCATGAAAACCGATCACATCCAGTGCCTCAGCAACTGCCATCGCCATACCGGAAACAGTCTTGATCACAAGAATATTCTGTGCCATGTCCATGGACACATAGCAATCTCTGAAAATACGGATATATTTCTCGCCAAAATCTTTCTGATGCTGCATGACCGCATAGCACTGGCGGCCATTTTTTCCAGGAGCTTTCGTGAGCTTCAGTTCACGGATATCCCTCGATACTGTCGCCTGTGTCACATGATATCCGGCCTTTTTCAGATACTCCGCAAGCTCCTCCTGCGTCTCGATCTGATATTTTCCGATCAGCTCCACGATCTTACTGTGTCTGTCAACCTTCATGTCTGCTGCCCCTTTCTGATTTCGTCCTGTATCAGTGTCCGTTTCACTTCTTTTGAAGAAATCCGCACACCGTCCTGCGTGTCCTGCAGCGCTATTCCGCTGTAAATTCACGCGTCGTACATCTTCATCTTTAAAATATCAAGGAATGACCGGTGATCAAGCTTCACAACTCTTGTCACCGTCTCTGCCTTTGTGATCTCAATATAATCCCCATTTTCCAGCCGCACTAACGTGTCGCCGTCAAAAGCCGCCACCTGACTGCCCCGGTTTGTTGCCGGGATCTCGATCCTGATCCGGCTATCCGCTCCGAAAACGATCGTTCTCGACGTCAGCGTATGCGGGCAGATCGGTGTAAGGATCATCAGCTGTCCGTCCGGCTGGGCGATCGGTCCCCCCGCCGACAGATTGTACGCTGTGGATCCCGTAGGAGTCGCAACGATCATACCGTCAGCGCTGAATTCATTTAAGAACTGTCCGTCCACGTAAAGCTTTAACTTTAATACCCGTGGATCTCCGTCTCTTGTCAGGACGATATCATTGAGCGCAATGCTCTCTTTCACCGGCCTTGCGTTCCGGTAAACACAGCCCTTCAACATCATGCGTTCCTGAAGTTCATAGCAGTCCTCCAAAAGCGCATCCAGAAGCTCCTTCACATCGCCTTCCCGGCCGATCTGGGTAAGATAGCCGAGGCCGCCGAGATTGATACCGATCATCGGAAGATTTCTCCCTGCAAGATCCCTTGCCGCCTGGATCAGGGTTCCGTCCCCGCCCAACGTGATGACACATTCGGTATCCGCAGGTACCTCCTCCGGATCCGTGTACGGATTTCCATGTCCGGACACGCTTTTCCCCACGGAAACTCCCGCGCCGTGAGCCTTCAGGTAATTTTCAATAGCCGCCTGCATATTCTTCGTATTCTCTTTGTCAGGATTTGCAACGATGTAAAATTTCTTCATAAAATTATGCCTGTTATGCCTTATTTATCCAGTGTCTCGTGTGCCTTTTCAACGATCTCGGAAGCGCCGATGGTGTCGTTCGCAAATGTACTTCCATCCGTGCAGTTTCTTAAATGGAGCAGATATTCGATATTTCCCTCCGGCCCCTTGATCGGGGAGAATTCCAGATGGAGGGCCTCAAAACCGATGCTGCCCGCAAAGGAGGCGACCATCTCAATGACCTCAAGATGGACGGATTTTTCGCGGACAACGCCCTTCTTTCCGACCTTCTCACGCCCTGCCTCAAACTGCGGCTTAATTAAGCATACGACCTCTCCGTCCGGCTCCATGAGCGCCTTCACCGGCCCCAGGACCTTCGTCAAAGAAATAAAGGAGACGTCAATGGATACAAACTGGATCCTGTCCGGGATCTCCTCCGGAGTCACATAACGGATATTTGTCTTTTCCATGCAGACCACGCGCTCATCATTTCTGAGCTTCCACGCCAGCTGTCCATGCCCCACATCCACAGAATAAACCTTCACTGCCCCGTTCTGAAGCATGCAGTCCGTAAATCCGCCCGTGGACGCTCCAACGTCCATACAGATCTTTCCCTCTAATGTCACGCCGAAATGTGTCATGGCCTTCTCCAGTTTCAGGCCACCGCGGCTCACATATTTTAATGTGGTTCCGCGCACCTCCACGTTCGCTGTCTCGTCGAACATGGATCCCGCCTTGTCTTCCTTCTGTCCGTCCACATAGACGATGCCGGACATGATGACCGCCTTCGCCTTCTCTCTGGACTCCGCCAGATTTCTCTTTACCAGCAGAACATCCAACCGTTCTTTCATTGGCTTTGCTCCTTATCTCTTCTCGTTTAAAAATTCCGTCTCAATGCGTCTGATCACAGAATCGCTGTTGATTCCAAGCATCTCCCTGAGCACGGAAACATTTCCGTGTTCTACATAGGCATCCGGAAGTGCGATCTGGATCACGCGGATCTCCGGGTGTTTTTCATGGATATATTTTGTAACATACATGCCCATTCCGCCGCGGAGAACATTCTCTTCCATGGTGACGATCAGTTTATGCGTCTTGCAGAGACGATCGATCATATCCGTATCGAGCGGCTTTACAAATCTTGCGTTCACTAAGGTACAGGGCTGTCCTTTTTCCTTTAATTTTTCCCGGACATGTTCGCCGGTGCTCACCATGCTGCCGAGGGCAAAAAGTGCGATCTCTGACTCCTCGTAGAGCATCTCCGCCTTTCCATATTCGACAGGAGCGCGGAATTCTTCCAGTCCGCGGTACGCCTGTCCTCTCGGATAACGGATGGCAAGGGGCGCATCAAAATTCACGCCGAACTCCAGCATGTCCTGAAGCTCCCAGCAGTTTTTCGGTGCCATGATGTTCATTCCTGGCACAAGACTTAAGAAGGAAATATCAAAAATTCCCTGATGCGTCTCCCCGTCGCTTCCCACAAGACCGGCCCGGTCGATGGCAAACAGGACCGCAAGATCCTGAATACAGACATCGTGAAGCACCTGGTCATAGCCACGCTGTAAAAAGGAAGAATACACCGCAACTACAGGCTTCAATCCCGCTGCCGCCATGCCTGCCGCCGATGTCACCTCATGGGCCTCCGCGATTCCCACATCAAAGAACCGTTTTGGGAATTCCTTCGCAAACTTCGTGAGTCCTGTTCCGTCCGGCATGGCTGCTGTCAGAGCCACGATTCTTTTATTCTTTCCGGCAAGTTCGCAGATCTTCTCTGAGAATACATCCGTGTAGCTCGGAAACTCCTTTTTCTTTAAAGGATTTCCGGTCTTGATATCGAATGGTTCCACACCGTGGAATCTCGCCGGATTTTCTTCCGCCGGCTTGTAGCCTTTTCCCTTTTTCGTGATAACATGGACTAAGACCGCATGCTGGACGCGCTTCGCTTCCTTAAATACACGGATCATTTCCTGAACGTTATGGCCGTCCACAGGCCCCAGATACGTGATCCCCATGTCCTCAAATAACATTCCCGGAACAAGGAACTGTTTGATCCCGTTCTTTAACTGGTACAGACCGTATGCCAGCGGTCTTCCGATCACAGGGATCGCGGAAAGTGTCCGTTCCACTCGGAGCTTTAGCTCCGCATATCCTTCTTTTGTGCGGACACTGCTGAGATATTTCGACATTCCGCCCACGTTCCTGGAAATGGACATCTCATTGTCATTCAGAACAATAATAAAATTTTTTCTGATCTGGGCCGCATTGTTCAATGCCTCATATGCCATTCCGCCGGTCAGGGCACCGTCTCCGATGACCGAGATTACTGAATAATCTTCCTCTGTGATCTCTCTCGCCTGGGCAAGTCCAAGACCCGCAGAGATGGAGGTAGAGCTGTGTCCTGTGTCGAAGGCATCGTAAGGGCTTTCCTTTCTCTTCGGGAATCCACTCATTCCGCCAAACTGGCGCAGGTCATCAAAACCGGCTTTTCTTCCGCTTAAAAGCTTGTGGGTGTAGGCTTGATGGCCCACGTCCCAGACGATTTTATCCTTCGGAAGGTCAAACGCCAGATGCAGGGCCATCGTAAGTTCCACAACCCCAAGGTTTGAAGCGAGGTGGCCGCCTGTTTTACTTATTTTTTCGATCAGGAACTGGCGGATCTCCCGCGCAAGCTCCGGATACTGGTCTTCTTTCAGTTTTTTGATGTCCGAAGACTGTTTTATATGATCAAGCAGCATGTTTCCAGACTACTCCCTTACATATTTTATATAGTGATTAGTTTTTCCTATTCACGAGCATTTCAATAATATTGTACAGAAATTCATTTTTTCCCGGCAGCCCCGCAAGTCTTCCTGCTGCCCGGTCAGAAATTTCCTTTACATCCCGTTTTGCTTTTTCAAGGCCTTCTAAGGTCACATAAGTGGTCTTTTCGTTCTTTTCATCGCTCAGAACCGGCTTTCCAAGCTCTTCCTGAGTGCTCGTCACATCGAGGATATCGTCCTGAATCTGGAACGCGAGACCAACTTCGGAGGCCATCGTTTCCACCTCTTTGATCTCTTCCACGGTCGCGCCCGCAAGAACTGCACCGATCATCATGGAGGCCTCGAGGAGAGCACCGGTCTTTAACCGGTAGATGAAATCAAGTTTTTCTCTCGGAACCGCCTTTCCGGTGAGCTCCACATCGACAGTCTGTCCGCCGATCATGCCATAGATCCCGGTCTTTTCTGCGAGGATCCCGATGGCGCGGCCGACTTTTGCCGGATCAGCGCCCATGGAAAAGGCCTTTGACGCAGTCTCGAACGCGTAGATCATCAGCGCATCACCCGCCAGCACTGCCATATCATAGCCGTAGGCTTTCCAGGTGGTGAGTTTTCCGCGGCGGTATTCGTCGTTATCCATGCACGGCAGATCGTCATGGATCAGGGACGAGGTGTGGATCATCTCCATGGCCGCCATGAACGGCTCGATCTCCGGACCGTTTCCGCCAAACAGACGGTACACTTCCCGCATGAGAAGCGGTCTTAAGCGCTTTCCACCTGCCTTTACACTATAATTCATTGCCTCAAAGATCGTCTTCTGGTGTCCGGTCTCCTCCGGCAAATATGAATATACGACTGTCTCAGTCTCCTTGACCGCCTGACTGAACCTTTCCTTAAAATTGTCCGCCATTTTCCTTTTCCTCCGTTTGATCTCCACTCAAAACAAGGATCTTTTTTTCGATCGTCTCAATTTTTTCGTTACAGCTCTTTACAAGCTTCATGCCCTCTTCATAATCAGCGAAAGCGTCCTCCAGAGATCCGTCTCCCTTTTCCAGCTTTCCGATGATCCGGTCGAGAGCCGCAAATGTCTCCTCGACATTCATCTGTTTTCTTGTCTCGTCATCCATATGATTCCTCACTGTGGCAGCATATCCTGCCGTATCGTTCTATTTTCCTACTTGAATTATTGTTTAATTATTCGTAAAAATTGGTGCGATAGATAATATTCTGTGGTGGATTCCTACCGATACTTCTCAACATGATCAACAACAGCCCCGATTCGGCCGTCCTTCACCCGGACCGTGATCCGTTTTCCGGCTTCCGCCTGTTCCACAGTCTCCAGACGTTTTCCATCCCCGTCCGTGATAAATCCGAATCCGCCGCTGATCTTCTTTAACGGGGACAGGCCCCACAGACGTTCACTCTTCACCGCAAGGTTTCTCTTATCCGCCGCAAGCCGGTCTGCCATGGATCTTCTGATCAGTGTCTCCGAGTTCTGGAGCGCACGTCTCGCCTCCTGCTGCCGCTCTGCGATCAAACGTAAAAGTGTATCTTCCGCGTCCGCCAGCCGCTTTCTCTTCTCATTCAGCTGGCTCTTCGGGTCATAAAACCGCAATGTCAGCTCATCATGCTTTAATCTGCTTTTAGCCCGCTCAAGACATGTTCCCATCTCCTTCGTCAGGCGCTGTTTTCTCGCATTCAGATCCATCCGGAACTGGAAATAATCAAATACCGCAAGCTCTGCCGCTGCTGACGGAGTCGGTGCCCGAAGATCCGCCGCATAGTCCGCGATCGTCACATCAGTCTCATGACCGACTGCGGAAATCACCGGCGTATTGCAGGCGAAGATCGCTCTGGCGACTTCCTCCTCGTTGAACGCCCAAAGGTCTTCGATCGAACCGCCGCCACGCCCGACGATCAGGACATCCAGTCCCATCGCATCAAGCGTCCGGATTCCTTTTACGATGCTGTCCTTTGCGCCGTCTCCCTGAACCAGGGCCGGGTAGAGGATCAGCTGGACATATGGATTCCGTCTGTGGGAGATATTCATAATATCCCGGATCGCAGCTCCCGTGGGTGCTGTGACGATTCCCACGGTCTTTGCGAACCGCGGGATCGGCCGCTTATACTGCGGGTCAAACATCCCCATCTCTTCCAGCTCTTTTAAGAGTTTTTCAAATCTCAGATACAGGTCCCCGCGCCCGGAAAGTTCGATTTCTGACGCGTAGAGCTGGTATTTTCCGTCCCGCTCGTAGACATCCACAGTTCCTTTTACAACAACCTGCTGTCCCTCGGCAAGCTTAAAGTTGAGGCCGCGGCGCTGGCTTGCGAACATGACAGCCTGAAGTGTTCCGCCGCCGTCTTTCAGCGTGAAGTAGATATGTCCGGAACTGTGATACTTACAGTTGGAAACTTCCCCCTTCACCGACAGGCGGCGAAGAAGGAAGTCCTGTGCAAACATATTTTTGATGTATGAATTTACCTGTGCAACAGAGTAAACACCTGCCATCGTTTAATTGCCTTTCTGGATCAGTTTTGCAAGGATACCGTTTACAAATGCCGGGGCTTCATCTCCGCCGAATTTCTTTGCGAGTTCAACCGCTTCGTTGATGGCAACCTTCTCCGGGATCTCCTCATCATATTTCATCTCGAACACTGCAAGACGTAAAATCGTAAGCTCAACTTTACCCATACGTCTTGTTCTCCAGCCTTCCGCGATCTCGTTGATCTTTTCATCGATCTCCGGGATCAGTTCCATGATCTTCTCGACGCGTTTTTCGAGATATGCGCGATCCTCTTCTTTCTCAAACGGATCATGAAGGATCTCATCTTTTCCGTCTTCGCCGGTCACATCCTCCTTCGGCGCTTCAAAATATCTCTCTAACTGCTCTTCCTTCTCCTCTGCCGGGTAAAAATCCTGGCAGAACAGCATTTTAAAACAATGTTCTCTGGCTTCCCTTCTGGTCACTTTTCTACCTCCGTTTATCTGAACGGGCCGACGGGCTTTTCCGTCAGTCCGTGCTGCTCTGATTATCAATCTCTAAACTGCTCTTTTGCCGCCATGCTTCCGAAAAAGCTGCCTTTTGCAGCTTCTGCAGATGTGAGCGCAGAACAGAGTACTCCTAATTTAGGATTATACATGAAAATGTATATTTTCACAAGTCCTTATGTGAGAGATGTTTATCATTGTGTCGACCAGCAAGGGAGGGGCGGCGGGAGCGGGCTTGGGGATCGCAGGGGGGATGTACTACGGCTCGCAGCAAAATGCTAAGGGCGGAGGAGACGGGGTACAACTCGCTTCGCTCAGACAAGTGCCCCGTCTCCTCCAACGCATTTTACTGTTCGCCAAGTACATCCAGCCCCTGTGATCCAGACGCCCGCTCCCGCCGCCCCTCCCTTGCCTTTGCTGGTGTTGTTTCTGGATTAAAAAGTTCTAATGCTGATAGATATTGTTTTATGAGTGGAGAATTCTGATGCAGAGTCATGGGGTGAGGGATGGTTATTCTTGATATGGTGTGGTATAATTTTTCTGTGTTAAAGAGGTGATATGCTAATGAAAATAAAACAGCAGAAACAGACAAAAACATTTTTAACTGAAGAATATGGAAATGAGAAAGGATGACAATTAAATGCGTAAACTAAAACACCTGCCGTTCATCATCCTGTGCATGTTATTATCAGGATGCGGCGCTAAGAAAAACACTATTTCAACAGAAACAGCAATGCAAACTTCCGAAATCGAATTAAAAGGAGAGACGGAATCCAGTTCTAAAAATGCTACAGAAACAACGGCAAAAAGCTCCTCTGAAGCTGACACGGAATCAATGACAGTAAGCCCCTCTGAAACCGATCTGGATACAGACATTGAAACCAGCCCCGTTGCCAATGAGGACACTGAAAATAATACTCCCGAAACAAAGTACATTACCATCGACCTGTCCACAGCCAGGGAGACACATCCCACCGGTGATGCCGCCGCTCCTTTTGATTTAAGGATCGTATCCGAAGAAGAAAACGGTATCGATTTTGCAAACGAATGGTACGACAGGAAAGGATTATCCCTCCCAATGATCGGCACCGACTGGAACAGCTTTTATGATGACAATTACCAGTACCTCTGGTCCGGCGAAGAACTTTATATTTTTGAGAACGGTACCGGAAACTGCCTGTATGTCTTAACCTATCCCACCGACAAATGGTACATCAACGGAAACAATGCCTGTCTGAAGGACGGTATTTTCTACGGTGCCAGCGTGACAAACGGCTACGCCCAGCCGGATACCTGCTTCATGTTCGCCTATGATCTGGAAAATAACAAACTCCTCTGGAGAAGCGCTGACCAGACCTGTAACTCCATGAACTTTATCGTAAAAGACGATGTGATCATCTGCGGATATGGCTTCACCTCCGAGGACGACTACCTCTATCAGCTCGATCTCCACACTGGCGAGGTTCTCTCCCGACTGACTCTAAAAAAACAGCCTGATCTCCTCGTATACCAGGATAATACACTTTACGTCCATACCTACAGCTATAACTACACAATCGAGATAAAATAAGTTCGCCAAAAAGGGCAGGACTCCAGGTTTCCCGGGAATCCTGCCCTTACGCAGTCACAATCTTTACTTTTCTTCCAGGCTGACCCCGGCAATCTTAATATTCACATCAAGCACCGTAAGCCCCGTCATGTTCTCGATCGCGTTCTTAACCTTCTCCTGCACCTTCTCGCAGACGTCCGGAATACTATATCCATATTTCAGATTCAGAGCCATATTCACGCTTACATGCTCCTCCGTAACTTCCACCTTAACGCCTTTGGAAAGGTTCTTCATTCCAAGCTTTCCAACCAGCTCGTTCGTAATATTTCCCGCCATGGAATCCACGCCGTCAACCTCAGTTGCTGCCAGGCCGGCAATAATTGCCACGACTTCATCCGCAATCTGGACTTCTCCAATTTTGTCCTTTTCATAAACCTTATGACTGCTTCTCTCTGTTTCCGCTGCCACAACAATTACCTCCTGTATATCAAAGATACAGTTATTATACCATTTTCTCCTCTCTTTGCATAGTTCTTTTTATCACACTTTGTGCCCTGCCGCCAGAGATACCGGGAACCATACCACTTTACGCCAATATTCCGGCACCATCGTCCTTATCACTCATCCACATCCAGCAGCGTGATCACGATCCCGTCCGCCCCGATCTCCGTCTTCCTCTTCACGATATCCTCGATCTGCGCCCGCTCTTGATCCGAGAGCGATGCCGCGTTCACCACGACGTCCACCTTCCCGTCCGTGATGCTGACCACCGGGTCCACAAAGCCTTTTGCCTTTAAAAGCGTCTCCGCCGCGTTCTCCTTTTCCGAGATCTCCGTCATCCCAATGAGGTTCTGGATCGCCGTCTGCTTCTCCTCCTCCGAGATCTGGTCACTGTTGATGATCTGCATCAGAGTTTCCTTATTCTTTGCCCGGATCTGCTCCCTGCCAAGTTGGACGCCAGCTATGTACTCGGAGATCCCTGTTCCGCCGGTGAGCACCGCCTCACCCGGATTCTCAATTCCCGCAGCCGCTGTCTCCTGCCCGGAAACTTCTGCACCAGCAGATTCCGCACTCTCAGGCATCGCCGCCACCTCATTTCCATCGGGCAGAAGTTCCTCTCCATCCCCGTCAAGACTCGCAATTTCCTTAAGCTTTCCATCATCCACCCCATTCTTCGCCTGATTCTCCGCCAGAATGTCCGAATCGGAAATATCCATCATCCCCGCCTCGTACACCTCTGCCCCCGCCACTTCCTTCTTCGACGAGTAATTCAGGTATCCCGCTGCCGCGATCATGACCGCCAGCGTCGTGATAATGATCTGATTTCTTCTGAAGATCCGTTTCATCGCAAAACTCCTTCTTTCCCATACTTTCATACTTCCATTCTATGATTCCAGGCTTGAAATATACCGCTGTAATTCTCTCCTCTATAAAAAACAGAACCCATTTTTGCCGATACTCTGCAATCCACTGCCTTTATTTCACCGCCCGCTTCATCACCTTGATCTTATTCGCCGGAAGTCCTAAAAGCGCCTCCATCGCCTCCGAGATCTCCGCCCGGATCACCGCACTTCCGCCGCCGTCCGCGCTGATGACTACACCGGAGATCTCCGGTTTCACTTCCTTCTCCATCACCGGTGACTGGCTCTTCCCGTCAAGCACCGTGCTCTCTGACTGGTTCTCCTCCCTTATGACCCGTGAACTCCCGGAGCTACTCCCACTCTCCTCCGTCACTGAGGACGTGCTGCTCTTATCCACATGCCAGATCCTCTCCTCCGAAGATTTCAACACTACCATCACATCCGCCTCCCCGACGCCATCCACACTCTTTAATAGTTCCCGGATCCGCCGCTCCAACTTCTCCTCGTAAGAACCACTCTCCTCCTTCGCTGCAGCTTCCTCCCCGGCATCTTCCAACGCAGTGCTCTCATCATCCCCGCTGACATCCGCAATCACCTCCACCGTTCCAGCTCTCAATCCGGAATCCGTTGTCTTCCCATTCGGCAGTGAGATCACAAACAGCAGCAGCCCGGAACAGAATAGAAAAATCACCTTCTCCTTATTCCCCTTCAACATCGACCTCAATGTCCCGTTCTTCCACTCCATAATAAGCTCCTATCTTCCTTCTGACCGAAGCGATCTCCGCTCCTGCCTGATTCTGCTCTCCCCGGACCACTAACTTCACATGGCTGAGATTTCCGGCATCCGCCACCCGGGCCGATACGCTCACGCATTCCAGACCATCACTCTCTGCCATAGTCCGGATATCAGACTCCACCGCCGCCCGGTACCGCTCATAAAAGCCTGCGATCCGCCTCTCATCCACGGCTCCAAGTTCCTCCTTCAGCGTCCGCACATCGTCCTCAAAGATGATCTTCTCAAACATGCCCGCTATCGCTGTCTCCATCCCCGTGATCCGTGCAAGCGGCCCAAAAGCCAGCAGGATCATAACCGCCCCGGCAAACAGCCGCAAGTACTTTTCGTATTTCGGATCCGGCAGAAGATTCATGACCATGGTCACGAAGATCATATAAAAAACGATGTCTTTTACCCAGTTTTCAATCGCTTTCATGCCGCTCCTCCACTTCCCCGCTGCTGTTCACATTTTGCACAGCCACCTTGATAATATGCAGTGTGACAACAACTCATCCCGCATAGTACACCGCATTCGTAGAATAACTGATCACTGCGATGGTCACCGCAAACAACGCCAGCGAATACCCGACGATTTCGAGTAACATCCCATGCCCCACGGCATTCTGTGCCATGCATGCAGCCAGCCGCTTATCACATACAGGCTGCATCACAGCCGCTGCCAGATAGTAGAGCGCCATGAGCACCGCCAGCTTCACCATAGGTACCGACGCCAGAAAGATCAGGACCGCCACTGCCGCGGCACCCGCCGTGTTCTTTATGAGAACCGCCGATCCCATCAGAAGATTTGACATCGCCCCGGCCCCTGCGCCGATTCCCGGAACCGCCTCGATGGTCCGCACGACCGCCGCGTTTTTCATGGCATCCGCCTGGGGCAGAACCAGCCCCTGGATCAGGTGAAATCCCACAACGATACCGAACATGGTCTTCACGGTCCACCCCACGACTTTTCCCAGGAACTCCGTCATCACCGAGAACATTTCTTCCCGGAACAGATTTCCCACCAGGGAGAGCACCATGTAGAGCTTCATGATCGGCAAAAGGAATCCCGAAACCACCGCCTGGATCACGCCAATGGCCCCCAGAGTGAATCCGCAGACCGATGCCGATGTCACCGCCCCACCCGCCATAGTCACTGCAAGGAAATATGCCGGGAGCAGAACCTTCATGAACCCTAAGATATCCCCTGTGGTCTCCTCTGCGATGCGAATACTGGCAAAAAAGCTCGCCGCCAGGAATGTCTGCACGCAGATACAGATCACGTAGGCCCCCGTCTCCGACAGCTGGCTGGAACCGAAAATTCCGAAAAAGCCGGAACATGCCGCCCCGCACAGGGACAGGATCAGGATTTCCGCTAAAAACGAGGTGTTTGTCCGGATCTCCGAGAACAGTGCGGAGACGATCCTGTCCTTTCCATATAAGAAGACGTTCTCCGCATCACCTTTCCGGATCATGTCCATTAAGTCCCGGAATGTAAGTCCCGCTGTATCATCACCGCCGATCTGGTCTAAATACTCCTGGATTTCTGTAACGTCAATATCTGCTATCTCATCATCCTGCTGCGGTTCCGCTCTCTGCCCGAAATCCACTGTTTCCGCTGTTGGTATCGGAATTGTCCACAATCCAGCCTGCCGCCCTGTTTTCTGTCTGAAACCGGTCTGCTCTGCGGCAAAAGCTGTAACCTCACTCTGTCTGATTCCCCAGAATATCCCCATAACAAGCCCCAGCATCAGAAATACATTTCTCTTCCATCTCATTCCATAAACACCTTCAATGTCTCCACCAGCGACAGCACCACCGGCGCGCTCACCGCGAGGATCGCCAGCTTCCCAACCATCTCCACCTGGGTCCCCACTGCAGAGTATCCGGCATCCTTGCAGATCCCCGACGTGAACTCTGCGATATATGTGATTCCCGCCATCTTGAATAACGCCGCCAGATACACATGCCGGATCCTGATCCCGTTTCCTATCTCCCGCAGGGTGTCCAAAAGCACACCCAGTCTTGCCAGACCAAGAAATCCGACTCCGATGGATGCCGCCAGAACCAGGTACACCGCGTACTCTGGCTTCAGCGGTTTTAACTGCGCCGCAAGCAAAACTGCCGTAAGCCCCAGAAGTGCCGCCTGAACTACCGCCATAACTCTCCCTCCTTTTACAGCGAAAACAGATTTTTAATTGTCTCAAACAGATCATAGATATACGGCACGATCCAAAACAGCACCAGGATCAATCCTGCGAGACTCGTGAGAAACGCCTGGTCCTCGCGCCCGCTGTGCTTCAACACCTGACACATCACCGACACCAGGATCCCCACCGCCGCGATCTTAAATATCAGATTTACCCCCATAGTCTCCCCCCCTTACGCAAAGAGTACCAGAATAAAAAGTCCTGCCGCCATTCCGAGAGACCTGTAAAGCTTCGTCCGGCTCTCCATCTCCTTCTTTAAGAACGCCAGGGAGTCATCCGCCTGTTCCAGATAGAACAGGATCGTCCGCTCCTGGGTCTTTTTGTCCGCGTAACCGAGATTTTCCCCCAGTGCCTGGAGTGCTTCAAGATCCTGTTTTCTTAAAGGAAGGTCGTCCGGAAATTTTTCCATCTCTTCCTTCCATATCTCGGCAAACGGCTTCCCAGCTTCTTCCTCCATCCGCTTTTCCACCCGTAGAAAAAAGAGTCCTGCCTCCGCCGCCATCCCGGAATTCCCGTCTGAAAACCGGCTGCCGATCTCCTTTAGCGCCTCCGGCAGCGTCTCGTTGGAGTACAGGATCCGCGCCTTCAGATAGACCGCCATCTGTCGGAAGATTCCAAGCATCTTTACCCGCATCTCCCACTCCCCCGCCAGCAGAAAACCTCCAGCTACCGCCGCTGCCGCCATGCACAAGAGTCCTAAATATTTCATGTCTCATCCCCCGTCCACTCACGATCTATGTCTTGTTTAAACCTTAATTTCTTTTATCCATTCGCTGAAAATTCACATCATAAATTCCCACTATCGTTCCCGGTCCCGGAACTCCGGAAAGAACCACATACCGGGAAAACACCTTCGCTTCCGCCAGTTCCCGCCACGCCGGCCGCTTCATGATATCCCCAACATCTGCACCGTGGACCGTCGCCAGGATCCTGCACCCGCAGTTCATCCCATACTTCATCGCCAGGATCTCGCCTTCCCCTCCTGCCTCGTCCACCGCCAGCACCTGGGGTGCCATGGAGCGCAGCATCATGAGCATTCCCTCAGACTTAGGGCACCCGTCCATCACGTCGGTTCTGGGCCCCAGGTCACACTGGGCAACTCCTCCAAAACACGCTGCGATCTCCGAACGCTCGTCCACCACGGACACATTCTTCCCCGCTCCCCATGTTCCCCCGCATGAAAGTTCCCGGATCAGATCCCTCAAAAGTGTTGTCTTTCCTGCTCCCGGCGGGGAGATCAAAAGCGTGTCCAGAAATGTTTCCCCATCCATCAGGTACGGCAGCACGTTTTTTGCGCAGCCCTTTACCTCATGGGCAACACGGATATTTAAAGATGAGAGATCCCGGACCGTCCTCACATGTCCGTCCTCCACCACCGCTTTCCCTGCGATTCCCACACGGTGTCCCCCGCAGATCGTGAGGAATCCCTGGCTGATCTCCCGCTCGTAGGCGTACAGCGAATGCCTGGAACAGGTCTCCAGAATCCCGCGGATCAGCTCCTGGTCTGCAAGAACTACGCTCCGGTCTTCTCTTATCTCCAGCGACCCCATCTTTTTCTTTCCATAACTTTCCGTCTTTCCACAGGTCCCATCCGAAAAAAGGAGGTTTTCCCCGCTTTCCAGCAGTATCATCACCGGTTTTTCCGTCCGGATTCTGATCTCCCGAATCGTTTTCCCGTCTGGAACCGCCTGTTTCAGCAGTCTTTCAAAAGTTTCCGTATTCATCCCGCGCTCCTTTCTCCCCGTGTTCTGCCTGTCCGCCTTTCCCGGAATTGATACAATATATGAACACCCCGGATTTTTATGATATTTCTCGGAAAATAAAAAAGCACATCCACCCAGTCAGTTTCACCTGACCAGACAGATATGCTTTCTAATTCCATTATGTCAAATACCGGCTGTTAATCCCCGTAAACCCTGATAATTCCGGACACCTCACGAAGCACGGACATGCCCTTCACGATCATCAGCGCGTCATTGAAATGGCGCTCCAGAACGGAATCCGTGATCACAACAAGCTCTGCAACACCGTCCCTCGCGCGTTTCTGAACGACCTGGGCGATGCTGACATCGTTGTTTCCGAGAACGCCCGCAATGTTTGCGAGGGCGCCCGGCTTATCCGCGACCTGAAGACGGAGGAAATATCTCGATCTCGTCTCCTCGATCGGCTTCACCGGATAATTCTTGTACGCCACGCCGCCGTTCCAGCCACAGTTGTCGTGAACGATATTTCTCATGACGATGATGATATCACCCATAACGGCGCTGGCCGTCGGCATCTTTCCCGCACCGCGTCCCATGAACATCGCGTCATCGCAGGCCTCGCCGTGTACAAACACCGCGTTGAAGGAGTCGCGGACCGTCGCAAGCGGATGCTGCTCCGGGATCAGCATCGGGTGGACCTTGACCTCGATCTTTCCGTCCACCAGCTTTGTAACGCCGAGAAGCTTGATCACATAGCCGAATTCCTTCGCGTAGCGGATATCATCGGAGGTGATCTTCGTGATCCCTTCCATATAGACATCGCTGAAGGTCACCTTGGAGTTGAACGCCAGGGAGGACATGATCGCGATCTTTCGTCCTGCGTCGTAGCCTTCCACGTCCGCCGTCGAATCTGCCTCCGCGTATCCAAGCTCTGTGGCCTTTGCCAGCGCTTCCTTGTAATCCATCCCCTCTTCCGACATCTTTGTCAGAATGTAGTTCGTGGTTCCGTTAACGATTCCCATGATCTCCGTCAGCATGCTGCCTGCGAGGCTCTGCTTTAAGGGACGGATGATCGGGATCGCGCCTGCGACCGCCGCCTCAAACTGGATATCGCAGCCGCTGTTTTCCGCCAGTGACAGGATCTCCTGTCCATGCTCCGCGAGCACGTCCTTGTTGGCGGTAACCACCTGTTTTCCGGCTTCCAGGGCCTGCACGATATAGGTTCTCGCCGGTTCCACGCCGCCCATGAGCTCGATCACAAGCTGGATCTCCTCATCTTCCAGGATCTCCTGCCAGTTGTCCGTCATGATCTCCTTCGGGATCCCCGGGCGGTCCTTCTTTGTGTTCCGTACCAGAACCTTCTTAATTTCCAGGCTGGCACCAGTCTTCTGGAACATCTCATCCTTTAACATCTCGGCGAGGGCATACACGCCGCTTCCAACCGTTCCAGCGCCGAGAAGCGCCGCCTCGATCACATTTCTCTCTCCCATGGTTCGTATCTCCTCTATCCCCGGCATAGCCGCATTAGTAACTGCAGACATCCGTCAGTCTTCTCTTTTATTCTTCCATGACCGTGAGTCATGGACATTTGTCTTTTTTTCAAAGTGACGTAATTATACTACACTACGTTAAAAAATGCAAGTAACTATTCAGTACCTTCATAGTTACTTGCAAAAATCCATTCCGGATCGGCTGCACCGATGGGATTTTTGCCTTACAGCTTATGTTATCTTACGGTCAGCGCAGCAAGTGGCAGACCCGCTGAACAGTTATAAATGCAACTAAAAAACACACCATAGATCTCTCCATGATGTGTTTTGTTACTGTGCTTTATCTCCTCACGTATCCACCGGCACATGGTCCCAGTCTGCCTTCTCCCCGGCTCCCACGAGCCAGTTTAACGCTTTATGGCGCTCAAAGACCACACCTCCGTCCATTCCCGCAGGCGCGGGAAGATCCCGCATCCTCGTATCGGTGCATGCCCAGTCCAGACAGAAGATCATATCGCAGGCATCGAGAAGTTCCTTCGCGCTCCTCGGCTTCGCCGCCTCCAGGATCTCCCTCATGGAGTGAAAGGCTGTCAGAAGCTGCGCCGCCTCCGCCACTGCGCAGAAGTGATCCGGGAAATCTAACGGCCCGTCGATCAGTCCCAGCGCCCACTCCATCACATACAGATTCTCGTACTGCCAGGAATAGGATATCTTCTCTGATTCTTTCGGATCCTCGTTGTGCAGGTAATTCCACTCCTTCAGGGAGAAGAAATCATCCGCCCCGAACTCGTTGATCCGCTTCTGGATAAATTCCAATGCCTCTTTCTGGCTCATCTTTTTCGCCAGCATGGCCTCAGAAAATACCGCCACCAGCATGAGCGCCACCGCTCTCGCCGCGATCTCATATGGTGTCCGGCAGTCTGCCTCCGCCTCCGTCTCCAAAAGCGGGTAAAATACCGGAACATACACGCCCCGCGCCTCAAACTCTCTCCGGTTCTTCTCCCTGCGGTTCAACTGTTCCGTCTCGATCTCATTTCCCGGAACATAGCCCACCGCTTGATATGGCAGAAACCGCTCCATCTCACTGTTTCCGTTTCCGTCCAGGATCAGCTTCTCCATGCCGGACGCATCCAGGCAGTAAAATCCCCTTTTTTCTCCCCTGAACGCCATGACTGCACGAAGATCGGAAAGAACACGAAACAGTGTCTGCTCCATATTTCTCTTCGCGGCCTCCTCTGCCTCTGTCAGGAATTCGGACTCTTCCCCCTCGAACACATAGTCCACCGAAACGATACTCTCGGTTCCTTCCAGCTGATAGAGAAGATTCGTTTTCACATCCACCACCGCGGTCTCGACCCTGGAAAAGTGGCCTCTTGCCCGGTCAGACCAGCTTCGGACCAGCTCCTGCTCCTCGTCACCCGCGCTCTCGCAGTAGATCCTGAGCGTCACATTCAGATTCCCATTGTGAAGTTCCAATCCTGTATCATGTGCGCTGCCCGGAACGTCAAAGGCGTCCCGCAGGCACTTCATGATCCGCTCCTGTGAAGATTCCTTGCAGAAAAGAAAGATCTTCCCCGCTTTCTGTTCCTCTGTCACTCGTTTTGCCTCCTTGCCAAGTCCCCATTTTTTACTTATGATATGGTTCTCCCTGGATGATCCGGTAACTCCGGTAGATCTGTTCCAGGAGAATGACCCGCATGAGCTGGTGCGGGAATGTCATCTTTGAAAAGCTCAGTTTATAGTCGGCCCGTGCCAGGACCTGGTTGGAAAGTCCTAAAGATCCGCCGATGATAAACACGATCTGGCTGATCCCCGACACACCCCATTTTTCTATTTTTGCCGCAAGTTCCTCAGAATCCAGCATGTTTCCGTTGATCGCAAGGGCAACGACAAAGCTGCCATCCTTGATGTTAGACAGAATCCGCTCGCCCTCTTTCTCCTTGATCTGCGTCTCCACCGCTTCGCTGGCCCCATCCGGCGTCTTTTCGTCCGCCACCTGGACGATCTCCAGCTTACAGTACCGGCTCAGGCGCTTGGAATATTCCGCGATGGCGTCCTGAAAGAACTTTTCCTTGATCTTTCCGACTGTGATCAATGTGACCTTCATGATTTCTGATCCCCGAATTCCAAGATCATGTCGTACCAGACTGCCCCGCCGTGGACAGACTTGGAAATGCCCATGTTTTTGTATCCAAATTTCGCGTAATAGTGGATCAGACGGTCCTTGCAGGTGAGGATCAGGCCCTTTCTTCCCTTATTTTTCGCGTCTTCGATCATGTGATCCATGAGCGCCGCCGCGATTCCCTGGCAGCGGTAGTCCGGGATCACATCCAGTCCGAAAATAGACTGGTATGCGCCGTCCGGCCTGTGGCAGGCGGAATTTTCGTACATCTCGTCATAGATCGTTTTGGAATCTGTGGCACAGCCATTGATGAAGCCTATGATCTTTCCGTCCGCTTCCGCAACAAAAAAGCACTCCGGAAATGCCGCGATGCGGGCCTTAAAAGATTCCTCTGCTGCGGCTTCCGCCGCCGGGAAGCAGATTGCTTCCACCTCGGTAACTGCCGCAAGGTCCGTCGGGCAGACTGGGCGAATTGTGTATGTCATAAAATTTTTCTCCTTTAGGTTTTAATTAATTTTGTTGGTTAGTCCGCAGTGGAGCCCTGAATTGGGGCAGGCCCCAACTCCAGGCTCGCGGGCATTCGCCCTATAAGATCAACTGTCCGACTTTCGGCTTATGTGCAAGCACAACGCCGAAAGTCAGTCTGTTGATCTTGCACTGCTCATCGCTATGCGCGGAAGAAGTAGCCTACGCCCCATTTTGTGTGTACATACTTCGGATCACTCGGGCTAGGCTCAATTTTTTCACGCAGTCTTCTCACATGCACATCCACCGTGCGGACATCCCCGCTTACCATGGCCTTGTTTCCCCATACATACTCAAGCAGGGACTCACGGCTGTAGACCTTATTCGGATTTGTGACAAGAAGTTCCAGCAGGTCGAATTCCTTCGCGGTCAGGTTGATCTCCTTATCTTTAATGAAGACTCTGCGGCTCTCCCTGTCAAGCTTTAAGTCGCCCTCTGTGACTACGCTGGATTTCTGGCGTTTCGCGGCGCCGCTCTTCTTATTGTTTCTGCGGATGATCGCCTTGATCCGCGCTTTTACTTCCAGGATATTGAACGGTTTCGTGATATAATCGTCAGCGCCGTACTCCAGTCCCAGGATCTTATCCATATCATCGCCTTTTGCCGTCAGCATGATGATCGGCATCTCGGAAAACTCACGGATCGTCTGGCAGACCTCAAATCCATCGTGTCCCGGAAGCATGACATCCAAAAGAACCACGTCATACTCCCGTTCTTTTGCCCTCTCGATCGCCTCATCACCGTCGTAAGCACAGTCCACCTCATATCCATCCTGTTCCAGACTGAAGCGGATTCCCTTCACGATCAGTTTTTCATCATCAACTACCAGAACTCTTGCCATTTCTCTCCTCCACGTTATGCTGTAATGCGCAGGTCCTCTCCTGCTGCTTTTCTAATGTCTATGACCTGATTTCCGCCTCCTGTGTTTTTAAATGTCACAATCAGCATGAATTATACGTTTTTTTAACTGTTCAGTAGGTCTGCGCACTTGCTGCGCTGACCGTAAGAAAACATAGGCTGGAAGGCAAAAATCCCATCAGCGAAGCTGATCTGGAATGGATTTTTGCACGTAACTATGAAGGCACTGAATAGTTACCGTTTTTTCATCTTTTCACACCGTAATATTATCCTTTATCTTCTGAAACCCGGCCTCTTTGATACCGGATATCTTCATGATATCCTCGATTTTCTTAAAGCCTCCGCTCTTTTCGCGGTAGCGGATAATATCCTCGGCTTTCGCCTCCCCGATGCCCTTTAAGGTCATCAGCTCCTCTTTTGTCGCCGTGTTCAGGTTCACAAGCCCGGAACCGGAGGTTCCGCCCTGACCGGTGTTTCCTACTGCAGACCCGCTGCCCGCCGGAAGCGACGCGGCCTCTTCCTTATTGTAGATCGTGATCTGCATGCCATCAGAAACTTTTGAGGCGAGATTTACACTCTCCCTCGCCGCGTTCTCCGTAAATCCCCCGGCGGCATCCACTGCCTCGTAGATCCGGCTGTCCTCCGAAAGCTCATACACACCTGGGGCTGCCACCTCTCCGCAGATATACACATAAACTCCGGATTTTTCAGAGTTTTCCACATATTCCTGCGTCTCCACGGTACTTTCTCCCTGTACACTGCCATTTTCATCCCTGAATGGTGCCTGAAGCTCCTGTTTCTCGGTACTGCTTCCAGAATCCCCCTGCGGCAGGCCGTCGCTTTTTGCAGAGCCGTTTTTCTCCCAGCTGATGTTCCCATCCGCATCCAGTGATCCGCTCATAACGACCGCTCCGGATTCATCCAGCTTCTGGATTCCACTCCGGCTTCTTGTCATCCCAAACACAAGTCCGGCTGCGATCAAGAAAGCCGCGGCCGTCAAAATTTTTTTCTTATCTTCTTTCATACATTCCCTCCTGAACATTTTCAGGGGGATCGTTCTGCCTGTCTCTATTTTACCGAATCAGTCCTGTAAAAACAAGGGCATTTTTGTTATGTACGCTTTCCATTATAACCTCAGTCCGATTTTTTCTCAAGCCTCGCATTCTCCTTCTCGCACCGAGCATACTCGATGCCAAATCAACCGTTCTCTGGCTTTCTCCCGCCAGATGTTTCACGCTCCGCCCACCTGCTTTCATTGCAATTTCTTTAAAATTATGCTATATTTGGCAAAAAGCGTGCAAAGACCGTTTCATCCGCTCTGGCAGCGAAAACAGCACGTTCAATTTAATCATACTTAAGGGGAATTACTGCTATGGAATTACATCTGATGCACTTTCTGATCGTCTGCCCGCTGGTATTTCTCGCCGGTTTCGTCGACGCGGTTGCCGGAGGCGGAGGACTGATCTCACTCCCGGCTTACATGATCGCCGGTCTTCCAGTCCATTTTGCCATCGGAACAAACAAATTAAGCTCCGGAATGGGAACCACACTGGCAACAGCTCGCTTTGCGAAAAACGGTTATATTGCCTGGAAGAACGCGCTTCTCTGTATCGTTACAGCTCTCATCGGTTCCTCTCTCGGTGCAAAACTTGCTCTGCAGTTAGACGATTATTATTTTAAGCGCCTGATTCTCGTGATCCTGCCCTGTACCGCCCTCTATCTCACATTTGGAAAACCGTTCGTGGGAGAAAAAGAGTCTTTCCCGGTCCGCAAGATGATTCTTTTCAGCGCTCTGATCGCCTTCATCATCGGCATCTACGACGGCTTTTACGGTCCCGGAACCGGAACATTTCTGCTGCTTCTCCTCACTGGAATTGCCCACATGGGACTGAAGGAAGCCAACGGGATCACAAAAGCCATCAACCTGACAACGAACCTGACAGCCCTGGCGGTCTACCTCATGAACGGAAAAGTAATTTTCCTTCTTGGCCTTATTGCCGGTATCTTCAGCATCGCCGGAAATTATCTCGGAACACGCTGTTTCGACAAGGGCGGCGCAAAGTTTGTAAAACCCTTGATGATGGTGGTTCTGGTGATCTTCTTCGTAAAAACACTGAGCGAGATCCTCGGTGCCTGATACATACCTGTAAAATCCGATCCGGCAGAACGAAAATACGGAGATCCGCTGGGCCCCACTTACGAAATGCTTCGAAAAAGAAAGACTCCGGAACAGATCATGGAGTCCGCGTCGAGGACCATCCAGGACCTCAGCGACCGGCTCACAGTGGATGGGGTTAAAGAATGGTACGAAAAAAGACAGAAATGAAACCTCACATTTCTGTCTTTTCTATAATATAACCTTGTTCGTAACTATTCAGTACCTTCATAGTTACGTGCAAAAATTCATTCCAGATCAGCTTCGCTGATGGGATTTTTGCCTTCCAGCCTATGTTTTCTTACGGTCAGCGCAGCAAGTGCGCAGACCTACTGAACAGTTACCCTTGTTCTTTCTCTTAGTTTTCCTTCATATACTCCGGTGTCACATTTCTTCCAAGGCCTTTCAGCATTTTCTTATCACTGCGGATCGTTGCGCATGCAACCGTTGTCAGCATATTGCCGGTAATTGTTGCGGATGCTCCGGAGCAGAATGCGGTCTCACCATCGTTTGTCAGCAGCGCGCGGCCTGCGCCGAGGCGGATGTTTGCCTCCGGATTGATATAGCGGAAGAATGCGATGGTGCGGAGAATATCGTCCTCAGAGATTCTCTCCAGATGTTCCAGAGGAGTTCCCGGAATCGGCATCAGGGCGTTTAACGGAATGGAATCGATTCCAAGCTCCGCAAGGCTCACTGCCATATCGAGACGGTCCTCCCATGTCTCACCCATTCCGATGATGCCGCCGGAACATGCGCACATACCCTCTGCCTTGATCATCTTTAGGGTGTTGATCTTCATGTCGTATGTATGAGTCGTGCAGATGTTCGGGAAGTTTCTTCTGGATGTCTCGATGTTGTGGTGGTAGCTTGTGACACCTGCTTCATGGAGACGGTGAAGCTGTTCCGCGGTCACAAAGCCCATGGACGCGCAGAGGTCGATCTTGCATTCCTTTTTCATAGTCTCGTAGGCGTGGATCGCTTTATCGAACTCCTCCCCCGTCAATGCTCTTCCTGATGTAACGATGGAGAAACGGTCAACGCCCTCTTCCTCATGGACGTGACACATCTTTACGATCTCTTCTTCCGGAAGGAAATCATAGACCTCGCAGCTTGTGTGGTGGTGTGCAGACTGCGCGCAGTACTTGCAGTCCTCTGGACATCGTCCACTCCGTCCGTTGATGATGGAACAGAGATCAACCTTATCCCCCACACATGCCTTGCGGATCCGGTCTGCGCCCTCGCAGAGTTCCTTCAGATCGCATGTCAGAAAGAAATTTAAGTCATCCTCTCTTGTAATTCTTCTTCCGTCGATAATTTCCTGTGCCAGTGTCAGTGCGTCCATAGTATTCTCCTTATTTTTCTGATTTTTATGTGCAATCGCCGTTTTCGTCATCCGGGCTTTGATCTCTGGTCCTGGTCCGTCTTCCGGATTTTTTCTCTGAATTCTCATGTTACGATTGTAAACTTTTGCTCTACGTTATAGTTCACAATTATATAAAAAAACGCCGTGAAAGTCAACCATTTTCCGTTTATCAGTTAATTTTCAAGGTTTTATAATTTTAATACCACTACCAAAAAAGGTCCTTCGATACCGGAATTTATATTCCAGTGCCGAAGAACCTTTTTCATCAACTATTTTCCTGATCGTTCAATAAGCTTCCAATCTTATTTTAACTCGTCCGGGATCCACCATAATCCGTCGTTGTTCTCTTCCATGTACTGCTTGAACTCGTCAGAATGATAAGCGTCCACAATTGCCTTTGCCCACTCTGCGTCCTTGTTCTCTTCCTTCACAACGACCTGAAGTACCAGGTGATCCTGGATATCCTCTGTTGCGAGGGCTGTGGACGGGTCGATGCCTGCGTTGTATACAACGCTGCCGGTAATTGCCACATAGTCAAAGTCCTGGATCGCTGCCGGGATCGTTAAGCTCTTCATCTCTGTGAACTCGATGTTATGCGGATTTTCAACAATGTCATCCTGGGTAACTGCGGACGGATCCACATCATCGGCAAGCTTGATCCAGCCGATCTTCTGAAGCATCAGATAGCATCTTGCGGTGTTGGAGGCATCGTTCGGAACTGCAACCTTCGCACCGTCCGGGATCTCATCAACAGATGTGTATTTTGCAGAATATACGCCAGCCGGTACAGTCGGGATCGGGCTGATCGGCACAAGATCCGCATTGTAGTTTGCGTTGAAGTTCTCAGCGTATGCGGTGTGCTGCTCCACGTTGACATCAACATCGCCGTCGTTTAATCCGATGTCAGCTGTCTGAAGATCAGAGAAGTCCACGCCCTTTACGGTGTATCCCTCTTTTTCAAGAATCGGAACGATGGCAGCCTCAAAGAGCTCTGTGTACGGCCCCTGGGATTTTCCGTAAACGATCTCTTTCTTGTCCTCCGTATCAGCCGCTGCCGCTGTGCTGTCTGCACTCTCTGCAGCCTGCGCCGCTGTTGTCTGCGCGGTATCGCTCTTTCCGCATGCCGCAAGGCTTAACACTGCTGCTCCCATAAGTACTCCCGCAATTGCTTTTCTCATAATTTTTTCTCCTCTTATTTAAAATTTATTTATGCTGTCTTAATTTACCAGAAATCGTATTTCCGAGAATCTGTAAAAGCTGTACCAGAACCACCAGGATCACAACTGTGAGGATCATGAGCGGTGTGTTCATCTTTTCATAACCGTATGTCAATGCCAGATCTCCGACTCCGCCGCCACCGACATATCCGGCCATTGCAGACGCTCCAAGAAGTCCGATGGTTCCCGTTGTCAGTGCAAGCACCATGGAACCTAATGTCTCTGGAACCAGGAAATATCGGATGACCTGCCATGTTGTCGCGCCCATGGCCTCTGCCGCCTCCAGGATTCCCGGATCGATCTCAAGCAGGCTGTTCTCCATCAGCCTCGCAAGGTACGGACTTATATAAACTACTAACGGCACCAACGCTGCCGTACTTCCGATGGTCGTTCCGACAATAGCGCGGGTGATCGGCATGATCGTTACAAGAAGAATAACAAAGGGGATACTGCGCACCACGTTGATGTAGACGCTGACGATCATATATAACGGTCGGTTCTCCACCAATCCGCCTTTTCTGCAAAGCACCAGGATCAGTGCCAGGATCATTCCGATGATCGTTCCGATGAGAAGTGACCATCCAACCATGTAAAGAGTCTGTCCGCCGTTCAACAGCAGACGCTCCACCGTGACCTTAAAGATCTTTGTTTTCATGAGTTCTTCCATCTTACTCCACCTCCAGTCGTTCTCTTAAGACGCCGTTCTTGTCGATCTCCGCTTCCGCCTTATCGATGCTCTCATCATCGCCGATGAGCTGTAAGATGAAGACGCACATGACGCTGTCCTCCAGCTCCTGTACCGCCGCGCCGAGGATGTTGACCACGACACCCTTTGTCTTGCAGATATCGGAGATTACCGGGCGCTTCACGCTGGAACCGATAAATTTCAGACGGTCCACACGGAAGTTTTCTTTCTGTTCCTTCACGAGGCTTATGATGCTGTCCGGGATCTGGTCCCGGATAACCGTCTGGACGAACCGCTTTGTCACCGGCATCTTCGGGGATCCAAAGACCTCCAGAACGCTGCCGGATTCCACGATCTTTCCGCTCTCCATGACCGCTACCTTGTTGCAGATCATCTGGACGACCTGCATCTGATGGGTGATGAGAAGGATCGTGACACCCATTTTACGGTTGATCTTCTTTAAAAGCTTTAAAATCGATTCCGTTGTCTGCGGGTCCAGGGCGCTTGTAGCCTCGTCGCAGAGAAGAAGTTCCGGGTCGGTGGTCAGCGCTCTCGCGATTCCCACACGCTGTTTCTGTCCTCCGGAGAGCTGACTGATGTAGGTGTCTTTCTTGTCCTCCAGCTCAACGATCTTTAATACTTCCTTAACCTTCTTGTCGATCTCCACCTTCGGAGTCTTTGCAAGGATCAGCGGAAGCGCAATATTGTGGTACACCGTCTTGGATTCCAGCAGGTTGAACTGCTGGAATACCATTCCGATCTTTCTTCTCAGCGCCCGAAGTTCCGGCTTCTTCAATGTGGAAAGCTCCTTTCCACAGACAGTGACTTTTCCGCTGTCCGCCGTCTCAAGACCGTTTACCAGGCGGATCAGTGTGGACTTTCCGGCTCCGGAAAACCCTATGATACCGCAGATATCACCCTTTTCCACATGGATACTCACGTCGTCCAACGCGTGGACGGTTCCGTATTTTCCTGAAAAGGTTTTGCTTACATGTTCGATCTGGATCAATGTTTCTTCCTCCCCATCTGAGAAGCGCGATTTTAGGACTTCTCAAGTTTTCGCGGTCTCTGTGATTCTCCGCGTAAATAAAAAGCCCGGAAGCTTTTACACTTCCGGGCGCATTTTCTGGCATTAACAGGAAACTACTTTCTGTATACAGGTACCTGGCTGCACAACAAAGCACCTGGCCGTAAAAAACGCCCGGAAATCCACATACAACAGCAACAACACATATTGTTCATGTTATTTCTTCCCGCATTTCCCATACCTGTATCTCCTTTCCAACCGCCTGCTATCCTGCAGTCCAATGTTTCCTCATCGTCTGAACTCCCTGTTCGAATCCGATGGCGCTATAATAACCCCTATTTCCTAGTTTGTCAATATGATTTTATTTATTTTAAATCATATATTTAATTTTTTTAAACTTCTTGCATGATCGTTTTAAAATTTTCATATCACTGCTATTCCGAAGCAACACGCTTCTCCCATGCCTATATATTTTCCCCGCGCTGCAAAATTCCTCATAGTTTCGAAAATTTTTATAATTTTATATACCAAACTACCTTGCTATCCCGCATATCCTGTGATACGATATCCACACAAAATCGTAAACTATTCAGTACCTTCATAGTTACGCGCAAAATCTATTCCAGATCAGCTTCGCTGACGGGATTTTTGCCTTCCAGCCTATGTTTTCTTATGGTCAGCGCAGCAAGTGTGCAGACCTGCTGAACAGTTACACATAATCCTATAAAAGCATATTCTCTAAGTTTCTATCCGGACTACGATCCGTCTTTTCACATTTCGGAACTTCATTGCTTTTATATCCTTTACCTATTTTCAATCAATTTAAAAGCAGGAGAATCCGAGATGCATTGGAAGATGGCTGATCATATTGTCCACTTTGCATGTTCTGACTCCTGCGCAAAGGAGGTATGAACTTGAGCACAATTCCAAGTGCGGATATCAGTGACAAAAAGTTCTTTTCCGACGATGAGCGCTACGCTGACCTGATCAATGGACTCATCTGCCAGGGCAGACCGGTTGTCCGAAAAGAAGACCTGCAGGATCTGGACACCCAGACCGGAATCTGGAGCGATCCGGCAATCCACAAATCAAAGAACCGTCGACGTGTAAAGCTTCGTGATCTGGTTAAAAAAGCATCCTTTGGCGTAAATTTTCTTGTCATCGGTATTGAAAACCAGCAGACCATCGATTACTCACTGCCGCTTCGCTGTATGACCTATGAAGCCGGTGAATATGAGCGCCAGGCCGCAATGATACGCCGCGCAGTTCGAAATGCCGACATCAAACAGAATCCTGGAGAATATCTTTACAGTTTTTCCAAAGAGAGTCATCTCCATCCTTCAATCATCATCGTTCTCTACTATGGCGAGCTTCCCTGGGATGGATCCGTCGACCTTCACGGAATGATCGATTTTTCCGGGATTCCGGAAGAATTTCATCCTTTGATTCAGAATTACCGGATTCATCTTGTGGATGTCCGGCATTTACAGAATACCGATGTTTTTAAGACGGATATAAGGCAGGTATTTGATTTTATCCGGTATTCTGATGATAAGACGTATCTAAAAAAGTTGTTGAATACATCAGAATATCAAATGTTAGATAAAGATGCATATGAAATGATTGCCACTCATACGAGTATGTCGACTTTACTAGAACCCCGTATGATGCAGACAAGAGGAGGAAAGATAAATATGTGCAAAGCGATAGATATTTGGTTAGCAGAAAGGGAAGCAAAGGGTATATCCCAGGGTCTCTCCCAGGGCCTCTCTCAGGGTATATCCCAAGGCAATGATGAAACTAGCTATAAAATGCTCATGAAAATCATTGTCTCGCGCTTCGGCAAAAAGGCAGGAGAACTCGCCTCACCCACAATTAGATACCTCACCTCTGACGAGCGCATAGATCTCGTAGAAACGGCTGCCACCACAGATACCTTCGCCCATTTTCAAGACGCCCTGCGCCGCGCTACCACCGAAACACAACGATCCCCGCAATCGCCAGCGCCGCACCAATAAGCTTCCGCCACTCAAATGCTGCTTTCTCGACGCCGAAAAGCCCAAATACCTCAGCAATATAGGAGACTAATATCTGGGTCACAACAATGAGCAGCGTCGCCTTAGCCGGTCCCAGACCGTCCATGCTTTTTATCACGGTCCAGGTGATGAACGCGCCCATGACACCGCCGAGAAGCATATATTTCCGGTCGATGGAGAACATCCCCCAGATCTCCCCACGCCCGGTAAAAAAGTAGAGAACCACACATGTCAGAAACGCCGTCAGCTGCACCCATCCTGCCGCCGCCCAGATACTGCTCTGCTTCGTCACCTCCGTATTAAAGATCCCCTGCAGGCTCATAAGCGCCCCAGAAAGCAATGCCACCAAAATTCCCCACATAAAAACCTCCTGAAACCATGTTTCCCTTAGGATTCCATAGTCAGGAGGTTTTTATACGGCCTGACTATTCCATATTTTCTTCTGAATACGAACATATTTTTAATTTCTTTTTTATCTCCCAAAGGTAATATTGCGGCATCATTGACAGCACCGCACGCCTTGTAAGAATCATGCTTAATGCATAATTAGAGGTGGCTAACTTCATCAAATAAAATGATAACTCTGCCTTCTTTATCTGTCTAAATAAGAATGTGCTTTGGCACATTCTCGCACCTCGCGCGGTCGCTTGCGACTATCTACATCTTCGCGCGAGTGTGCAGCTTTGGCACGTCAGTGCCTTTTTATGTAACGGGGAATTCCTCGGAATTTCCTGTTACATAAAAATCCCCGGCTATACCCGCCGGGAACCCTGTTCGAAAAATCCTTTATTTATGCTCTTTCCCGAAAAATTCAGAAAATTTACCGATTCACCTTTCTCTCCGCCGCCATCGCCAGATGCTTCGCCAGTACAGCCGTCGTCACAGCTCCGACGCCGCCCGGGACCGGGGTCGCCGCGGAGGCTTTTTCTTCCAGACCTTCCCAGAGGACGTCGCCGCAGAGCTTTCCGTTCTCATCCACGTTGATTCCAACGTCGATCAGCACAGCTCCTTCCTTTAAGAAGGACGCGTCTAACATCTTCGCCTTACCTGCCGCCGCGACGAGAATGTCCGCTTCCCGGCAGACTGCCTTTAAGTCCTTCGTCTTTGTATGGCACACAGTCACCGTCGCGTTTTCCTTCAACATCAACATGGACAGCGGACGTCCAACGACCATGCTGCGTCCGACGATCACCGCGCGCTTTCCTTCCATTGGAATATCAAATGCCTTTAACATCTCAATGACCGCCTCAGCCGTACACGGAGCAAAACCGTCCTTCTCTCCTGCAAACACCTTCGCCGTATTCACTGCACAGATTCCGTCGAGGTCCTTCTCCGGCCGGATCATCTGCTCCGCACGTTTTTCATTGATATACTTCGGCAGCGGGCGAAATAACAGAATTCCGTCGATGGCCTCGTCATCATTGATCTTCTGGAACTCCGCAAAGAACTCCTCCTCTGTGATATCCGCCGGATACACATATGACTTTGTCTCCATTCCATATGCCGCAATACGTTTCATGACATTTCTCTCGTAGGAGAGATCATCCAGCCGCTCGCCAATGCGGACGATAGCCGCTGTCGGCACATATCCTCCTAATTTCCCGTTCATCGCGAGAACCTGTTCCTTGATTTTCGCAGAAACCTCTGCACCTTTTAATGTGATCATCCTCTTACCGCCTTTAATACAATCCCATAGATCCGGTCTGCCTGTTCCGTTCCCTTCCTTATAAGAAGCTCCGCCTGGCTGTTCATCTCCTCGGCATACTCTCGGTCCTTCATCATCTTCGTATTGATATACACGCTCATGACCGCTCCGAGAAGTGCTGACCGGATCCCCTGAATCCCGACACCCGCGTCACTCACCGCAAGCCGGCTTCCGTGGAGCGCCAGAAACTCGATATCGTCCATCACGCTGACCGCCCGCTCCATGACTTCCATCGGGACCTTCGCCGCAGCCTTCAGGCATTCTTCCATCCGCTCTTCCTTTTCCGTCTTCTCTTCCTTCGTCTCCGCCTTCATGCGGTAAACCTCCGAGAGTGGCTGAAACGCCTGCTCGTCCGCCTTCTCAAGCCGGATAAAATCCATTCTCGCCCCGCCAAGTCTCGCAAGGATCTTCTGGACATCTTCCTCATATATCGCAAACTTCTTCTTTCCCGAAGTCAGGTTCCCCACCATCTCACCGAGAGCCGTTCCGATGGCGCCGTAAACTGCCGCCGCACTTCCGCCCCCCGGAGTCGGTGCCTTGGATGCCAGGGCTTCCAGGTATTCGTTCCACTGTTCCATGAACACGTTTCCTTCCATATTTACTCTCTGCGCAGCTATCCCGGTCTTCTGATACTGCCATATCCTTCCATACAATATGGCAGGCGGCTGGCGCAGTCTTGAAACCTATTATCCATGATTTCACAGTGCTTGTCAATCCTGACTCTATATTTCCTACCATCTCTATATGATTTTCATTCTGACAGCCGCCCTGATTTCATTTCCTGTCCGCCACTCTCTCCCTCTGCTTTTCCACCACCAGATCCTTTTTATTTTCCCCGCCGGGTAACTATTCAGTACCTTCATAGTTACGTGCAAAAATCCATTCCAGATCAGCTTCGCTGATGGGATTTTTGCCTTCCAGCCTATGTTTTCTTACGGTCAGCGCAGCAAGTGCGCAGACCTACTGAACAGTTACCCCGCCGGCACATATCTTTCTCACCCCGCCTCTCCCAATTTATGCATTGCTTATGTATAATATGCACTTTATTTCATAAAAATGCATTTTACGCTTGACATTATGCATATTCGGATGTATATTTATGAAGCATAAAGAAAACAACGTCTGAAACAGATCGGAGGATAACAATTATGAAAGAGAAAGTTATTTTAGCATATTCCGGCGGACTCGACACAACAGTTCTGATTCCGTGGTTAAAAGAAAATTATGATTACGATGTAGTCTGCGTCTGCATCGACGTAGGACAGGGAAATGAGTTAGATGGTCTGGAAGAGAGAGCAAAATACTGCGGAGCTTCCAAATTATATATCGAGCATGTTGTCGATGAATTCTGCGACGAGTACATCGCTCCGTGCGTAAAAGCAAACGCTACCTACGAGAACAAGTATCTCCTCGGTACCGCAATGGCCCGCCCGCTGATCGCGAAGATCCTTGTTGATATCGCGAAGAAGGAAGGCGCTGTTGCCATCTGCCACGGCGCTACCGGTAAAGGAAACGATCAGGTTCGTTTCGAGCTTGGCATCAAGGCCCTTGCCCCGGATATGAAGATCATCGCTCCGTGGAGAACCTGGAATATCCAGTCCCGTGAGGAAGAATTAGAGTACTGCGCAAAACACAACATCGATCTTCCGTTCAAGAAGAACGACAGCTACAGCCGTGACCGCAACATCTGGCACATCAGCCATGAAGGTCTTGAGCTGGAAGATCCGGCACAGGCTCCGAACTACGATCATATGCTCGTACTCGGCGTAACACCGGAGAAAGCACCGGATGAAGAGACTGAGATCTCCATCTCCTTCGAGAAAGGATTCCCGGTTGCATTAAATGGCGAGAAGATGAAATTCTCCGAGATCCTCACAAAATTAAATGAGCTCGGCGGAAAGAACGGAATCGGCATCACCGATATCGTTGAGAACCGTATGGTCGGCATGAAGTCCCGTGGTGTTTATGAGACTCCTGGCGGAACCATCCTTCTTGAGGCTCACAAGCAGTTAGAGGAACTGATCTTAGACAAAGAGACATTAAAATATAAGAAGAACATCGACAACGAGTACGCTGATGTCGTTTACTCCGCAAAGTGGTTCAGCCCGCTTCGTGAGGCATTACAGGCATTCGTTGAGTCCACTCAGGAATATGTGACCGGTGAGTGCAAGATGAAGCTCTACAAGGGCAACATCATCAAGCAGGGCACAACTTCCCCGTATTCCTTATACAATGAGAGCATCGCTTCCTTTACAACCGGTGATCTCTATGACCACCATGACGCTACCGGCTTCATCAACCTCTATGGTCTTTCCACAAAGGTTCGCGCGATGAAGAAGGCTGAGGTCGAGAAGAACCAGAAATAATAACTCTCTTTCATAAAAACTTAGGCTTGATCCCGGCAGGACATGTTCCCGCCGGGATCTTTTCTTCAGCTGTTCAGATTCTTTACATTTCTGTCATTTTTCTTTCATTCTCTTCACAAAACCTCTTATATCTGACCGTATTCCTTCATTTTTTTTTGACAATTTGGTCACACTTTTTTGATTTAATATGGATCATAAAGAAAGAGAGAGATCCTTTGAAGCACCTGGATCTTTCGTTTTTCTCTTATATTTTCGATATTAGAAAGGAAGACTTAAATTATTATGAAAAAGAAATTACTTCTTACCACTTGCATCGCAGGTATCATCGCACTGGCAACCGCATGCTCTTCCCAGAGCACAACTGCTGCAACGACCGCTGCTTCTACAACGGCTGAGACAACAGCGGCTGCTGTGAAGGAGAATACAACTGCTGCTGAAAAGGAGACAACTGCTGCTGAAAAGGAAACAACTGCCGCTGAAAAAGCAGAAAGCAAGAAAGAGGCTGATTCCAAAGCTTCCGAAAACAGCAGTGAAAAAAGCGACGAATCAAAAGAGACTACAATGACTGGTACCATCAGTGACATAAAAGATTTCATGTTCACGGTAAGTGCTGATGGAAAGGATTACGCGTTCACCTTCGAAGCCGATAAAAAACCGGAAGGTCTCTCCGAAGTCAAGGACGGCGATAAAGTTACTGTAACTTACACCGGAACGGTCAATGAAGTAGACGCTTTTGATGGAACCATTCTTTCCGTGACAAAGGCTAAATAATATACACACGTGTGTGAAATGCGGCACCGCCAGGTCCCAAAAAAAGACCAGCGGTGCCGCGGCTAAAAGGCTGAAGGTAGTCAGCAGTTAGACTATTGACACACAACGATCTGGATCTTATCAAGCAATCGCTTAAGATTCTCGTTTTCTTTCTGAAGTCTGGTGCAGCGCTCCCGGTACAGGTCCCGCTGCCTTTCAATGATACGGAAGTTATCGCAGATCTCTTTCATATCCTCGCTCTCTTCCCACGGCAGGTCAGAAAATTCTTTCCCTGCCGCTGGTTTCAGATTCTGCAGTATCTTCCCTGAACATATTTTCTTATTTGCTTCATCTGTTAATTTTTCTGCTGTTTTCATAATCTATCTCCCCTGACGATCGTCCACATTTTTTATCCTATTTATTTCTGTTGTCCAGCCCTGCCCTTTTCATCCAAAACTGGAAAAGTTAAAATTTATCAAACAGCCTTTCTGGCTCTCACAATAAGATGCCAGATTGGAAGCAGATACAGGAACACCGCCGCCCCTATTGACACAAGAGGCGCCGACACAGATGCCAGCGGAACCGCACCCGCAATGGACCACGGAATGAGCGGAGCCGTAACGATTACCGAGTTTTCCATATCTATCGCAAACCTCTGCTGATCCGGCTCCAGATCCTTGCAGACCTGGTCCACCAGCATCGTTGCCAGTGTCTGGTTGCAGGCCACCATCCCCGCCACCATGGACGTCATAAGGATCGTACCAAATACGGTGATTTTTCTGCTCACCGAGCCCATCTTCGATTTTAAACCATTTAAAAGTCCGGTTCCCTCAAAGATACCCGAATAGGAGGACGAAATCGTGATGATCAGTGCCACCCGCACCATGGACATGATTCCGCCGCCGTCGATCATGGACGAGATTGATGGATCCGGAGATTTATAACCGTTGACCAGAATTCCAACGATCAGGAACAGGTCCGTATGCTGCCAGAAAAGGCACACGCCGAGTGCCGTCATGATACTTGCCAGCATCGCCATCCGCACCTGTACCCGGAAAAGTGATAATACCATGATCACCACCGCCGGAAGAATTGGGATCAGTCCCAGATGGAATACGCCAGAAAAGCTCTCCGTCAGCGACAAATTTCCGGCTTCCGCCGCCGGAAATGCGATTCCGCAGACACCGTAAAAGGCACAGGTTAAAATTAGCGGCACGATGGCCGTCCTCACCATCAGACGGATATTGTCAAAAATATTTGTGTGGGTCAGCTCCGAGACCAGCAGCGCGCTGGTGGATACCGGCGAACACCGGTCCCCGAAGAACACGCCGGAGAGGATCGCGCCTCCCGTCAGGATCTCATTGCACCCCATCGCCTTCGCCATGGTCATGCAGATCACGCCCATGGTCGCCGCCGTTCCGAATGCTGTTCCTGTAAGGACGGACACCAGACAGTTTAAAAGGAATGCCATCAAAATCATTACCGACGGATTCATAAGCCCTGCGCAGTAGGAGACGATCGCCGGGATCGTTCCTGCCGCCCGCCAGAGCGCCGTCAGCATCCCGATGAGTAAAAATGTAATTAAAATATTTTTCGCCGTCTTGATTCCCTTCCAGGACATCCCGAAAATATCTCTGACCGTATAACCGCGGTTCAAAGTGTACGCGAAAAAGATCAGATATCCAAGTGCCAACGCTGCCAGGATCGGGATTCCCGCAAGGATGCACCCGATCAGCGTCACCGCGAACACGACCAGAACAGCCGTCTCACTGGTTTGTACCTTCATAATGTTTACCTCTTCCCTGTTTTCTTTCGTGAACCATTCCCTCAGCCAGCTGTTCCCTGTTCAGATATCCTGATCCACCTTTATTATTCTAGTATACGCCTGGATTTTCCACTTGTCTAACTGTATTTTCTGATATATAATACAGCTAAAAAGCTGTATGAAAGTTACAGATTTCATTCTTTTACACGATTTTCCCAGTTCATTCTGGCTGTCCTGTATCCTTTATGGTCAGCACAGCTGATCCGAGACTCTGCACGACACTTACAAGTCAAGCGGATATTCGCAATCCGCTTCGCTACTTGCTCATAACCCAATAACTGCTCCGCAGTTTATCAGAAGGAGCTTGCACTCCTCCTGATACAAGCAAGTCCCCACCCACTGCTTATTGCTTTTCGCAATTGAAGCAGGTGACTTACTTGATTCGGTTATCTTATTTTATATGCACCAGTTGAACTGCCTTCAAAATCTTATCTCTGTCTTTCATTCCATCCGTCTCCACGCTGCTGCTCAGATCTACTGCATAGGGATGAATAGTCCGGACGGCTGTTTCCAGATTATCTGCACCCAGTCCTCCTGCCAGGAAAAACGGTCTGTCTATCTCCGGGATCAGTGACCAGTCAAAGGTCTGTCCGGTTCCACCGCCACCCTGATCAAGCAGTATATAATCTGCAGGACTTTTCAGGGCTTTTTCAATATCCTGAGCCGTTTTTACGGAAAAGGCCTTTATAACCTGATGACCTGTATTCTTTTGGATTCTCCGTATATATGCCTCATCTTCCTGTCCATGAAGCTGTGCAATATGGATAGTTCCGTCAAGAAGCAGTTCCTCCACACGCTCAGGTGCTACATTTACAAAAACACCTACAGGGATAATGTCCGGATTAAGTTTTGCAGTAAGTTCTCTCACCAATGCACCTGTAACATTTCTGCTGCTCTTCGGAAATTCTATGATAAATCCACAGTAATCAGGTTTTGCTTCATTTACATAGGTAATGTCTTCCGGGCGTTTCAGACCACAGATTTTGATTTTGGTTCTTTGCTGTTGTTCTCTGGTCATATTCTATCCTCTCAGATAATATTCGATCTTTCAGCGTAACGGGCTGCCATTCAGGCTTTCCAGCGCTGCTTTCTTGTTCGGGCTTCGCATCAGTGTTTCCCCGATCAGTACCGCATCCACTTTATCCTCATAAAGAAGCCGGATATCCTCCGGGGTGCGGATTCCGCTCTCGGAAACAAAAACCACATTGTCCGGTGCCATTTTTCTCAGGCGAATGCTGTTGTTCATATCTACCTGAAAGGTTCTCAGATCCCGGTTATTGACTCCCACGATCTCTGCCCCGAGATTTAAGGCCCTGTCCACTTCGTACTCATCGTGTGCTTCTACCAGTGCATCCAGTCCCAGCTCTTTTGCAAGCTGTCTGTATGCTCTTAATTCTCCGTCATCCAGGATGGCGCAGATAAGCAATACCGCGGAAGCACCAAGGGATTTCGCCTGATAGATCATATATTCATCTACTGTAAAATCCTTGCGGAGTACAGGTATCTGTACAGCGGCTGCGATTTCTCTCAGATACTGGTCTGCTCCCTGGAAATAAAAAGGTTCTGTGAGACAGGAGATTGCACTTGCACCTGCCTGTTCATATTCCTTTGCAATTGCCAGATATGGAAAATCCGGTGCGATCAGTCCCTTTGAGGGGGAGGCTTTCTTTACCTCGCAGATATAGGACATACCATCTTTTTGTAATGCCTGGAGAAATGTGATTTTCTGCCTTGCATTTTTATTTACTTCCTGAATCCGGTTCTCCAACTCCGAAACAGAAATACGGGATTTTTCTTTTGCAATTCTTTCTCTTGTTCTGGCTGCTATTTCTTCTAATATATTCTTCATAATCTCTATGATTTTTCTGTAACTGTTCTGTATATCCACAGTCAGCAGATTACCGGACAGTTACAGATTTCCTTTACATTAGTAATTTGGGGTTGCTTTTTATTTATTTGTCTCTTCTACAAATTCTTCCAGTTTTTTCAGTGCTGCACCGCTGTCGATGAGGGATTCTGCCAGCTTCACTCCTTCTTCTATGGAGGCGGCTTTTCCTGCGATATAGAGTGCTGTACCTGCATTTAAACATACCGCCTGACGCTTCGGACCTTTTTCCTCACCTTTCAGGATTGCTTTTGTGATCTCTGCGTTTTCTGCAGGTGTACCACCTGTCAGGGCACCCTTCTCACATCTCTCATATCCAAACTGTTCCGGTGTGATCTCATAGGAAGTAAATTTGCCATCCCTGATCTCACATACAGAAGTAGGTGCGCACATGGAAATCTCATCCAGACTGTCCTGTCCATAGACAACCATTCCTCTGTTAACGCCCAGATTTGCCATAACCTGTGCTAGTGGCTCCACCAGTGACTGATCGTAAACTCCCATCAGTTCCATGTTTGCACCTGCCGGATTACTTAAAGGTCCAAGAATGTTAAATACAGTACGGATTCCTAGCTCTTTACGGATCGGTGCCACATATTTCATGGCAATATGATAATTCTGGGCGAACAGGAAACAGATGTTGATCTTTTTC